>OBMZ01000004.1_pt1 | contig 381911 bp, 348 predicted proteins | sample 1641141 | NCBI WGS metagenome assembly OBMZ01 (sample SAMEA104232307, study PRJEB22302) | sediment metagenome | biome: forest; feature: aquifer; material: sediment | place: USA | collected 2011-08-07 | depth 0.01 m | reverse complement strand
CAAATCCGTCCGCAGTTGCAGTAATCGCGGCAATGAGGCCGGAAACGGTCGCCAAATCAACGAAAAAGTCGGTGAAGTGACGATCAGCTTCCGGATTGTGAAAAATAGCGAGCCCATCAGCCTTGCAGAGGGAAGCTTCGCTTTTATGCGGCTAGTACTTCAGCAGCCTGCTAAGGCGCTACTCCAAAATAGACCATTGCAGGCTAGTGCAAAGAAAATACTGGTCATCAAGATCAGCCACTCGACGCTGCATTGTGGTCGCCAATGGCTTAGGTTCTTGAGGTTTGCAGTTCTGAATCGCGGCACCATACCGAGAGCCTGTTTGAAAGTTCTCATGCTTGGAACCCCGATGAATGGACATCGCCTGAGCCATCAACAAACCAGCGTTGCCAGACCATGAAAAGACCCAAGGCAACGACCCAACAAATCAGGAGCGTCCACAAGTCATGGGAAAGGAAGTGGGCTCCGCGCACCTGCTGGGTCCATCCAAAGATGGCACCTATCATCAAACTTGCGGCCAAGGCCATCCAACGCCAGGCAGGACGAACCATCAAGGTAAAGAAATATAGGCTGACCCATGCATATCCGGCACTTGCATGCCCTGCGGGAAAGCACACACCGCGGGGCATACCGAGCGGGCGTGTTTCAAACAGGCCCACAAACACTCGCGCTCCGCCATAGCGCACCAAGTTCCAAGGGCAATCCATGTTAGTGAACGATTTCAGCGCCGAAACCGTCAGTGCCCCTATCAAGTACGCACAAAAAAGATACAGTAGCGGCCAGCGTAGGTATGCCGCGCATTTGTTGCTACGTTTTTTTCTCCAAGCCCAGATGCACGTTGCTGCAACCGCAATTGCCAGCAAGGTGGAAAGATTCTTTCCTCCCCGATGCAGCAGATTGTTGGTTAGCCAGGCATCTCGCAAAGCCCATCGGCTGCCCTGCAAGCGATAGAGATGATCGGCGACCCAGAAGTCCCCACCGCCATCCATCAATAGACTGCTTATGATCAGCGCCGCACCCGCTGGTAGCGCTAGATGAGTGATTAAGAATCGAGGTGCGAATGGTGCGTTGGATGGTGGGGCGTTGCCCAGTAGTCGGAATTCATTGGGGGGCATCGACATGTGCCTCCTTCGAATGCCACAGCGCATGCGCATCGATACGCACCAGTGCTGACGCTTGCAGCGCATCGACGCGAGCCTGTGCCTCGGCGAGTCGTGTCTGGCGCAGGTTGCGCAACGTCAAGAGGTATTCGGCCAAGGGGGCCTCTCCCAGTTCCCAAGCCCGCCGCGTGCGGTTGCTGGCCGTGGTCTGCGCGGCCAGCGCCTGCACGAATGACTGCCACTGCGTGCGCTTACTGTCAGCTGCCTGCGCGGCTACCCACGCACTTTGCTCCACCGCGCGCCGCACGCCGAGCGCCTCTGCCTCTGCGGCAGCTGCGTTGGCGCTTTCCGTGGCAGCCATTGCACTGCGATAGTCAGTGCCAAATGGCACCGTCAGGACAACGCCAATGACACGTTCCGTCCCACCGCGTTCAGACATCATCCGTACCCCGACTGTGGGGTCGGGCGTGCGGTTGGCGTGGGCGCGCTCAGCCACCTTGGCAAGACGGGCCGCCTCTCCATCTGCAATGCCGATTTCGACGCTCTGCCGCACGATACGCGCCAGCCAGTCCTGTGAGCCTCCTGGTAAGGGAGCGGGATCTGGCAGCGTGGATGGCTGGGCGGGAATCTCAATGCCGGGGAATTTGATCACCACCGTTTGACGCGCTGCCCGTTCTGCGTCGCGCGCAGCGCTGACCTGGGCTGCAAGCATTGCAAGCTCGGCTTGCAGAACGTCGCTGTCCCGCCGCGCGGCATCGCCCAGGGCCACGCGCCGGGCCATTGCTTCCTGCTCACGAATAAGCAACTTTTCCTGCGCTTGCATCTCGTCGGCTACGACGAAACTGCGCAGCCATCCGGCCCAGACTTCCAACAGTCGCCTTGCCATTTGGTGCTCGGCATCTTCAAGGCGCATATCGGCCACCCTACGGGTGCGGCTGCCGATGTCCCGATCTATACGCGCCTTGTTTGGCAAGCGAACAGCACGGCTGAGCTGGATTTCCCATTCGTTGTAGCGACGCGCTTCGTTGGTCACGTTGCGACGTTGTAGGCCACTACTGAGTTCAAATTCGTGGCTACCGGCTTCAAGGGCGCTTTGCGTGGCGGCCGCCGCGTCCAAGCGAGCGGCTGCGGCATTCACGACCGGCTGGATTTTTATCGCCGCTTCGACTTGCGCCTGCGCAGGCAGCCACGAAAGATCATCGGCGCGCGCTTGCGCGGGATGAAATGTCAAAGCCGCGATAGCCACCATGACGGCACCAGTCGGTAGTACTAGGCTGCATCCTTTGTTTTTACTCGTCATACCAGTCTTCCACTTGCCAACACCGACTCCACCCACCAGCGGACATCGCTAGACGCGATGCGCTGGCGCAGATGCGCCAGGACCTGTTCCAGTTGTTCATATTCGATCAACACCCAAATGACGCGCCGATCCACACGGCCGCGAACCTTCTCGCGAATGGACGCGCGCGCGAAGTCGCCGGTATGCCCTTCGGCGTGCAACAGGGTGAACCCTGGCAGCACCGGGTCGGCCATCAGGGCATCGGTGACGGCGTCTTCGAGCGTGGGTGGAATCAACAGATTCAGGCGCACCAGTTGCGCTTCTTTCAATCCGTTCATGCGTGGACTCCTTGTTGTGAGGAGATGGCCTGGCCGAATCGCCGGTACAGCACCGGCAGCAGGACCAGGGTCAGCGCCGTGGAACTGACCAGTCCGCCAATCACCACGATGGCGAGTGGGCGCTGGATCTCAGAGCCAGGGCCACTGGCCAGCAGCAGGGGCACCAGGCCAAAAGCGGTGATGGAAGCCGTCATCAGCACGGGGCGCAGCCGTCGCAGCGAACCTTCGCGCACCACCTGTTCCATGGGCAGGCCTAGCGCGTGCAGGTGGTTGAAGTGCGTCACCAGCACCAATCCGTTGAGCACGGCGATGCCCAGCAGCGCGATGAAGCCGACCGAAGCAGGCACCGACAGGTACTGCCCCGACAGCCACAGCGCCGCCACGCCGCCGACCATGGCAAACGGCACGTTGCCGAGGATGAGCGCGGCCTGCCGCACCGAGCCGAAGGTCATGAACAGCACGAAGAAAATCAGCCCCAGGGCCACCGGCACCACCATGCCAAGGCGGGCTGCTGCACGTTGCTGGTTCTCGAACTGCCCGCCCCATTCGACGCGGTAGCCGGGCGGCAGCGGCACGTCGCGCGCCACGGCGGCGCGCGCTTCATCCACGAAGCCGACCAGATCGCGCCCGCTCACGTTGGACTGGATCAGCGCGAAGCGCGAGCCGTTCTCGCGCCGCACCAGCACGGGGCCATCGGTGGTGGCGATGCGCGCCAGCGAGGCCAGGGGGATTTCGCCCTGATCGCCACGGGCGAGCTGCAAGTCCTTGAACCGCTCGGCCGATCCGCGCAGCCGGGCATCCCCACGCACCACGATGGGCGTGCGCCTGTCCGGCTCAATCACCAGCCCGGCCGGAACGCCTTCGAGTTGCGCACGCAGCTCGTCCTGAACCTGCGTCACGGCCAGTCCGGCGCGCCCCGCCGCCTGCGCATCCACCTTCACCTGCAGGTATTCCACGCTGTCGCTGGCCTGGGTGAGCACGTCGCGCGCACCGGGCACTTTCTCGATGCGAGCGGCCATGCGCTGCGCCAGATCGCCCAGCGTTTGCAGGTCAGGGCCGAACAGCTTGACGGCCACGTTGCCCCGGCTGCCGGTGAGCATTTCCGAGATGCGCATCTCGATGGGCTGGGTAAAGCCGAATTCCAGGCCGGGGAAGGCATCCATCACCTTGCGTATCTCGGCACTCAACGCGTCCTTGTCGGCTGCATGCCAATCCTTGCGCGGTGCGAGCTGCATGAACAGGTCGGTTTCGTTCAGGCCCATCGGGTCGAGCCCCAACTCGTCGGAGCCCACCCGCCCGATGCTGTGCCGCACCTCGGGCACCGCCGCACCGATGGCCTTCTGCACCGCCAGGTCAATCTCCAGCGAGCGCTGCAGCCCAATGGACGGCGGCTTTTGCAGTTGCAGCAGGATATCGCCCTCGTCCATCGTCGGCATGAACGCCTTGCCCGTGCCGAGGTAGGCCACCACACCCAATGCCAGGGCCGCGATGGCGACCGCCGATGCGCGTAGCGGGTGGTGAAGCGCAGCCTCCAGCAGCGGTTGGTACAGGCGCGTGGCCCAGCGCATCACCCACGGCTCGGTGTGCGCGTGTTCCTTGAGCAGTAGCGAGGCCAGCACCGGCACCAGCGTGAGCGACAGCAGCAGCGAGACACCCAGGGCGAACACGATGGTCAGCGCCACCGGCACGAACAGTTTGCCTTCCAACCCTTGCAGCGTGAGCAGGGGCATGAAGGTCAGACAGATGATGAGGATGCCGGAGGCCACAGGCATGGCGACCTCGCGCGCCGACGCGAATATGCGGTGCAGGCGCGGCTGGTGCGCACTGGGTGCGTGCGGGTCGAGCCGACTGACGGCGTTTTCCACCACCACTACGGCAGCGTCCACCAGCATGCCGATGGCGATTGCGAGGCCCCCTAAGCTCATCAAGTTAGCGCTCATGCCGACAAGGCGCATCAGCAAGAAGGTACCCAGCGCCGCCAGCGGCAGCATCACCGCCACCACCAGCGCGGCGCGCAGCTCGCCGAGGAACAGAAGCAGCAGGATGACGACCAGTACCGTCGCTTCCAGCAAGGCGCTTTCCACCGTGCCCACGGCGCGCTCGATCAGCGTGCTGCGGTCATAGAACGGCACCACCTTGACGCCGGGCGGCAGGCTGGGAGTCACCTCGTCCAGCCGGGCTCGAATGGCTTTGACCAGCGCCGAGGCATCGGCCCCGCGCAGCGCCACCACGATGCCTTCCACCGCTTCGCCCGCGCCGTCCCGGGTGACGGCGCCATATCGCGTCACGCCTTCGATGCGCACCTGGGCCACGTCGCCCAGGCGAACTGGGGCCGTACCATTGGCCCCCGCGCGCAGGATCAGACGGGATAAATCGTCCAAAGTGTGGATCGCGCCTTCGGCGCGCACGATCAGCGTGTCTTCGCCTGCAGCCAGGCGGCCCGCACCGTCATTGCGGTTGTTGCGGCCGATCGCCGTGATGACATCAGAGAAGCTGAGGCCCGCAGCGGAAAGCCGTGCGCGATCCGGCACCACAGCAAAGCTCTTGGCTTCTCCACCCAGCACGTTGACATCAGCAACACCGGGCAGCGTGCGCAGGGCCGGGCGCAGCGTCCAGTCCAGTAGGGCGCGGCGCTCGCTCAACGTGAGGCCACCGCCTTCGATGGTGAACATGAACACGTCCGACAGCGGTGTCGAAATCGGCGCCAGCCCGCCGCTGACGCCTTCGGGCAGGCTGCCCGAAACGCCGGCATAGCGTTCAGCCACCTGCTGACGCGCCCAGTAGATGTCGCTGCCTTCGGCAAAGTCCAGCGTGATGTCGGCGATGGCGTACTTGGCCGTGGAGCGCAGCATCACGCCCCGCGGCACACCGAGCAACTCCATCTCCAGCGGCGTGATCACGCGCGACTCCACCTCCTCGGGCGTCATGCCAGGGGCCTTGATAATCAGCTTGACCTGCGTGGGGGAAATATCCGGATAGGCGTCGATCGGCAATTGCAGGAAGGCCGCCAGGCCCGCACCCGCCAAAGCCAGCACGCCAAGCAGTACCAGCGCACGTTGGCGCAGGGAAAATTCAATCAGACGGGACAACATGCGTGGTCGCCCCTCATTGCAATGGAATCATGGATTTAAGCAGTGCCGTACCGCGCACGACGACCTGCATGCCTGCCGCAAGCGGCGCAGTGTCTGGCGAGACGGCACGCACGGCGCTTGACGCCTCTGATTCGTCTTGCCCCAGCAGTCGCACCGGAACAGCGCGGACGCGTAGGTCGCCGTGCTTGTCTTGCGATGACGGCTCAGCAACGTAGACCACGTGGGCGCTGCCCGCTGGCAGCAGTGCGGACGATGGCACGCTCAAGGTGCCCTGCGGTGCTGGCAGCAACAGCGCGACACTGATCTGCTGCCCGGCCGCATAGCGGTCTGCCCCTGCCTGATCTGCATCGACGCGGGCACGTACCCGCAGGCTCTGACTACTGAGGTCAGTGTCGCCACCAACAGCCGTCACGCGAGCGATCGTGCCATCGGGAAGACGCACTTCCAAGCCTGGGTGGAGATCCGAGCGCCAGCGCAGCGGAACCGCGACGCTGACATCCAGCGGGCCAGGCTGAGCCACTATGAAGGCGATGTCGAGCGGCGCGACCGCCTGCCCGAGGCTCAGGTGACGACGCATCACCCGCCCGGACAAAGGCGCCAGCAATTCATACTCGCCGGCCTGCCCGCCGCTAACGGGTCGAAGCCGTGCGAGGGCGCCATTGGCCTCTTGCAACGTACTTTGCGCAGCCGCCGCGCGCGCCTGGGTTTGCTCGTTGCGCGCGGCGGGGATGATGCCCTCGGCGAGCAGGGCAGCATCGCGCCTGGCCTGCGTGGCGGCTGCGGTCGCGTCCGTGCGGGCACGCGCCAGATCGGCTTGCGCCGCCAGAACGTCCTTGCTCTGGATGCGCGCCAAAGCCTGACCTTGGCGCACTGCGGCGCCTTCATCGACCAGAACGCGCGTCACCACACCGCCATATGGCGCCACGACCTGCGCGCTAGCCGAGAGTGGTGCCACCGTCTGCGCGGGTAAGCTATCCAGCGGTATCACTGCAGCATCCTTGACGAGTGCGGTTTCCACACCCTGCGCGCGAAGCTGAGTGGCATTGAGGTGAACGCCGCCAGCGTTCAGTTGGGCGACAGCTTCGCTCGCGTCTTTATCGGCTACGGTTGTCTGCTGGGTTGCCCAAGCCCACCAGCCGTACCCTACGGCAGCCAGAACTGCCACACCGACGGCGGACAGGGCCAAGGTCTTGGTTCGGCTGGAGGTGCCCGCCGCTTTCAAGGTCGGGAAGCTCATGCTTGTGCCGCCCCAAATGACGTAGAGCAGAGTAGAGAGCACACAGCGCGAATTGAAAATTCGTCGCATATGAAGCGGTGCGCGAGGTTAATGAGGCGAAATGACCTTGCCCCTGTTCCACGAATCCCATAACCGAGGGAATTAGGCAGCCCGGTGTTGCTGAGCTGCGGACCAGTTTTTCTCGAACGTCATGGGGCTGACGTAGCCCAGCGTCGAGTGGAGTCGGCTGGCATTATAAAAGCCAAGCCAGTCAATTACCTCGTCCATTGCGGCGCGGCGGGTAGCGAACTGGCGACCGTGCAGGCGAGCGACCTTCAACGACCCCCACAGACTCTCAGTCGGCGCGTTGTCCCAGCAATCGCCCCTGCGGCTCATTGACGAGCGCATGCCATACGCCTTCAGGGCGTCTTGAAACAGATGGCTGCAATACTGGCTTCCCCGGTCGGTGTGCACAATCACACCGGCTTCCGGGCGGCGCCGGAACCAGGCCATGCGCAGCGCGTCCGTGACCAATTCGGCCTTCATGTGTGGTTGCATCGACCAGCCAACCACCTGCCGGCTGAACAGGTCGATGATGACCACCAGGTAGAGCCAGCCTTCGGCGGTCGCCACATAGGTTATGTCGCTCGTCCAGACTTGATTGGGTGCTGCTGGGCTAAAGTCGCGTTGCAGCAGATTGGGGGCCACCGGCAAATCGTGGTTCGAGTTGGTTGTCGCGATGTACTTGCGCTTGTGGCGGGCACGGATGCCGTGCAGCGCCATCAGCTTGCGAACACGCTCCTTGCCCACCCGCACCCCACGCGCCAGCAGTTCCTTCCACATGCGCGGCCAGCCGTACTCCCCCTTGACCCCGGCGTGAATCGCCTTGATGTGGGCCAACAAGGCATCGTCACTGAGTCGGCCTCTATCTGGCCTGTCGGTGCTTACTGTGCGTTGCTTGCGCTGGTGATAGCCGCTGGGGCTGACCCCTAACAGCTCACACAGGACCGAGACCGGCCAGTAACGTCGGTTTCGCTCGATGAACGCATACCTCACACCGACTCCTTCGCAAAGTATGCTGCGGCTTTTTTTAAAATATCGCGCTCCATCTTCAAGCGCGCCACCTCCGCCCGAAGCCGGGCCAGCTCCATCTGCTCCGGGCTGACCGGCTTCATACCCGCACCAGTCAGCTTGCCTTCCCGCTCCGCCTTGACCCAGTTATGCAGCGTCTGCGCTCTGATGCCCAGGGTCGCGCTAACCACTGCCATGCTCTGCCCGCTCTTCACCAGCCGTACCGCTTCCAGCTTGAATTCCAGCGTGTACTGCGCCCGCTTTGTCTTGCTTGTCATCACATCTCTCCTTGCTTCAGTTTAACCTCAGCAAGGGATTCGTTTTGCGGGGGCAAGCTCAGTACGGCGATGAGGTCAGCAACCTAAGAATCGGCAAGGTGGTGGGCGAGTTCCTGTTGAAACATGTTCGCAATTTCTTAAAGCGGGTCTTCTATAACTATTACCTGCGCGACCTGTCCATTGCTTCACTCGAACTGCCTCTTGGCTTCATGATGCTAGCGTTTGGAGTTACTTTCGGCGCACTCGAATGGGTGAGGTCCCTGAACGAACACACCCCTGCATCTGCTGGGACGGTAATGCTCGCGGGTTTGCCTGTGATAGTCGGATTGCAGTTTTTATTGGCGTTTCTCTCATACGATATAGGCTCGGTACCCAGACGGCCGCTACATCGCAGCAAATTGAGGCAAAAGGCATTTCGGGAATCGAACGGAGGGGTAGATGAAAAACGAAGATAAGGCCTGGACCGACTGGGTCGACAACTTTCATACTCTGTACGACAGCGCCAACTACGACAGCGCCCTTCAGTCATGGATGATGCGCTCCAGCCACAAACTGCTGGAACGGCCATTTGGCGTAGACACCGAGTTCAAACATGTGCTCGAAATTGGCGCTGGCACGGGTGAACACCTCAAGTTTGTACGCCACAAGTTCGATAAGTATGTGCTGACGGACCAGAACGCCAGGACGCTGGATGTTGCACGGGAAAAATTGGGTAGTTTGCACAGCGGTAAACTCAAAATCGAGGTACAGACCGGTTCCGATATCGCCTACCCTGATAATTCATTCGATAGAGTGATCGCAGCTCATGTGCTGGAGCATATTTATCCGCCGCACCTTGCCGTGAAGGAATGGGCCCGGGTCATCAAGGACGGCGGCACCCTCTCCATCCTGATTCCCACGGATCCGGGCATGGCATGGAGACTCGGAAGAATGCTGGGGCCACGCAGAAATGCACTCGCCCGGGGGCTTGCCTATGACTACATCATGGCAAGGGAGCACGTGAATTCATGCGTTAACCTCTTGGCGATTCTCCTACACTACTTCGCTGATGGGAAAGGCGCCTGGTGGCCGCTTGGCATCCCATCGGTGGACGCCAATCTCTTCTTCGCGTTCCACGCGAAAATCACCAAGAAGGCACGATAAGCGATGATTACCTATCTGGTAGCTGTTCTGTGCGTCGTAGGGTTGGCCATGGGGCAGATCCTTTTCAAGGTCAGTGCGAATACTGCACACGCGGGCGGCAGCTTCATTGCCTATAAGCCACTGGCAGCGCTGCTCGCTGCAATGTGCCTGTATGGTGTGACATCCCTTGCCTGGGTCTGGGTACTCCAGCGCACCGAACTCGGCAAGGTCTATCCGCTGATGGCTCTCGCTTTCCTGCTAGTCCCAATTGGCAGCCATATCATCTTCGGCGAACGCTTCCAGATGCAGTATGTATTTGGGGTCGCCTTTATCATGCTCGGCGTCATCCTAACATCCAACGCCTGATTTCACGCATCGGGGCCATCTTCTTGCAATCCAATCTTACCGCTATCAAAAAAGACCGATTCACGCTGCTGGCCGGTGCGGCCTTCACCGCTCTTCTGGTAGTGACCATCTGGATGTGCTTCGCACCAGGCTTCATGTCATACGATTCTGTCGTCCAGTACCGAAGCGCGCTGGAACAACACTACGCTGACAGCCACCCGCCGATCATGTCATACGTTTGGCATTTGTGCCTGACACTGATCCCCGGGCCGCAAAGTCTGCTTGTTTTTCATTTGGCTCTGCTGGTCACAGGTATACTGATTTGGCAATTCAACCTGGCACGTTCCAGATGGTCGCTGCTAGTCCCTGCTATTTTCTTCCTGCCTTGGATTCTCAATTTTGCAGGTGTCCTGTGGAAGGATGTGGGCATGGCGTTCTCGTTGCTGATGGCCAGCGGGTTGCTATTAAACCAGAGGCGGAGCCGCAAACTGGCCTTGCTGGGACTGCCTTTCTTGTTTTATGCATTCGCAGTACGCCACAATGCAATTCTCGCGACTGCCCCGCTCATTTTCCTTGCGTCAATCTATCACCTGCGGAACGCAAAGGTGACCTATGGGCTTATTCTGACCGTAGTCGTTTCTGTGGCGCTCTGGGGGATCGCTTCCGCAATCAGTTATGGCCTCCTGAAGGCCGAGCGGAGGCATTACGAAACCCTTCTGATGGGCGACGAGATCGCGAAGATTTCGGCGCAGACCGGGCAGATTCTGCTTCCCTGGGTGAAACAGCCTGATCTGGAAAAATGTACCAAATATCCAATCCTCTATGAACGTGCGCTGTGCTTTGTTGACCGAGGGTACGATCCGAGTGGCAGCCTGATGGTGGGGCAACCATTCGAGTCAACACACAAGCTCTGGAAAGAAACGGTACTTGCGAATCCCCTACTCTCCTTGAGGATGCGCTGGGAAGCATTCCTATATTTTGTACGATCCCCCCAGTTGCCGCCAGCCTACGTGTGGCAGCCAGGAGTCATGGGGAATGACATGAACATTGTCCTGTTACGACCGGACAAGGCTCAGTTGCTTGAGAAGTATGTGGAGAAAAGTCAGAGCAGCGTCATTGGCGAACTGCTCAAGCCTTACACGTGGTTGGTGCTTTCCATCCTGATGCTGGCCGTAGCGGCCTGGATGCGCCCCTCGCCAGAGAGAATGCAGATCCTCGCACTGAACCTCTCGGCACTTGGATACTACGCCAGTCTTCTTGCCGCTGTCCCGTCAGTCGACTTTCGATATGCATACTGGTGCATCGTCGCGACGAGTCTCTCGATGGTAGTGTTCCTGACTGCAGCAAATCAGCACAGTGGGCACCGGACGCTCGGATAATCCTTCCATCTCTGCGTTTCCAAGCTGTCGCAATCACCTTTGGGGTGGTTTTCGACAGCTTGGAACACAGTGCAGCCACGGGACGGAAATTCGCTAGTCCCCGCTGCGCATCCGCTGAATTCGATGCTTTGTGTCAATGGCGATACCCACCAGCAAACCCAACAGGGCCCCAATCACCAGTCCGCCGGCACCAAACAGGGATTTGCGTGGATAAATATACTGCCTGCTGGTTTCAACCGGCCCGAGCAAATGTGTGTTATAGGTGCGCTCCTTGCTCAGCATTTCCTGTAGTGTATTTTTGCGAAGGCGTAGAGCCCGCAACGACTTTTCATTTTCATTCACCATTTCGCTGAGCAGAACGTTCTCAGAGAATTTCCCTGCGATGGCTAGCTGATCACGGCGCGTGACAAGATCGTTCAACATTTCCCGGCGTTTGTCTTCCCTGATCACTCCCTGAGAAACTTCCTCCATGTCGGCATTGAGCCTGTCCAGCGAGGGCCGCATGAGACCGGCGTGGATCCGTGCCAGTTCATTGCCAATTGCGTTTGCCGTACGCGTCGCGTCCTCGGGCGAATAGCCTCGCACAGTGAACTGTATGAGATCCGTGGCCGCGAGCAACGTCGACTTGAAAGAGCGCCGTGCCAAGGCGGCAGCGGCGTCCTCGTCGGGGCCCACGGCATGGCCAAGGATCTTTAGTACATCATCCGTGAACTGAGGAATTCTTAGACGCTCCAGTGCGCGTTGGGTTGGCTCTATCAGGGTCGGCGCTCCCGGCGCGCTTGCCGTTTCGCTGGCCACTTGACCAATCTGAAGGACGCCAGTTGATTCCCATTGTTTGGGAATCAGAAACGTCACACCAATACCGATAACCACGCCTGCAAGGCTCAGACCAATAAGCGTCGTACCTTGGCGCCGGATGAAATCCAGCACATCTGTAAACGTGACAACGGTACCTTCATCCTCGCGCTTCGATGTGGGGATAGATTTCATTTCCGTGACCTATCTCTTAATAATCATCCAACGTGGCGACTGGAATCGCACGATCCGCCAGTACAGCCACACATAAAGAACGATGAACAAGCCGATAAAGATCAGCAGGACGGTCCGGTTATTCCAGAACAATGTCGCAGGCAGGACTGCCATCAGACTTAGGAGCCAGAGATACGGGGAAGTCATCGAATTCCTGCGCAGCTTGCTCCGCTCATCCTTGCTCCCCACAGCCCATCGCATCAGGCGCTGATAAATCAACGTGTGCAGGTGAACACCATCTGGATATCCTGCCGGCACGCCTTTCAGGACACGGCGACGATAGATCGAAAACAGGGTTTCAAAGATAGGATAGATCAACATCAGGACTGGGTACCATGCGGAAACTTGCGGATTGCGCATGACAAGAAGTATTCCGCACTCTGCCAGCACAAACCCGATGAGGTAGGCGCCGCCGTCTCCAAGGAAGATATGCCCTGCTGGAAAATTCCAGATGAAGAAACCGAGAATTGCTCCAATCATAGCGAAGGCCACGGTAATGATAAGTGGATCGCTTACCTGGAATGAAACATAGGCTAGTGAAACAAACATCAGCATCGCAACCATCGATGCTAGCCCATTGAACCCATCGATAATGTTGATGGCATTGGCGACCCCTGCAACTGCAAACACAGTAATAAGTCCGGAAAACAGGGGCATAGCCAGGGCCATGTCGATAAAATGTACGTCGATACGTACGATGCGCGCGTCCAAGAAGTATGCCGCGACAGCTGCCGAAATCATGGTGGCAATCAGTCTTTCGCGCGGGCTTACACGTTTTGTCAGATCTTCGATAAAGCCGGCAAGAAATGCCGGAGCAGCACTGCACAGAAGCAGGAGATAAGGAAAGCCGAGCGCTTTCGAGTCCCGTAAAAAGAACAGTGCGATACTCACGCCGCCAAGCGCAAGCGCAATACCAAGCCCACCAACCCTGGGCACCGGACGGGCATGGAATTTCTGAACCCCGCTCAGATCCCAGTCCGCCGTAATATGGGCATGGACACTGGAATAGCGAATCACCAACAGCGTAAAGAAAAACGAAAGTACAAAAGCAATCGAAAGTGTCAGCATATGGGAAAGCGTTATACTACCACCAGGGCTGTTTTGCGATTTTCCACAATCAAGCGATGACCACCTTCCCGGATCAATTCGCGGACCGTTTTCTTCCTCGCACAACAGATTGCGGCACGGCGCTATTCAAACAGTTCAGCCTCTGCAAGATTCTTGCCGGCAGCATCTTTCGCAGCGAGTATCGGGCCACCTTCGATTGGCCATTCAATGCCAACATCCGGGTCATTCCAGATCAGACTCCGCTCATGCTCCGGATACCAATAATCTGTCACCTTGTATAAAAATTCGGCCTCATCAGAAGTCACGGCAAAGCCATGAGCAAACCCTGGCGGAATCCAAAGTTGCCGCTTGTTTTCTGATGAGAGTTTAGTACCAAACCATTTTCCAAAATTTGGAGAGTTTCGGCGCATGTCCACTGCAACATCGAACACCTCTCCCGAAACAACACGAACAAGCTTTCCTTGAGGGTGCTGGATCTGATAATGCAACCCGCGCAACACATTGCGCGATGAACGCGAATGATTATCCTGAACGAAGCTGTGCTTTAGTCCAGTAGCCTGTTCGAATTCCTTCTGATTGAAAGATTCAAAAAAGAAGCCACGACTATCTCCAAATACCTTGGGCTCAAGGATGAGAACGTCCTGCAGACTCGTAGGAATGACGTTCAAACTCACTTAATAGCCTCCGAGACAATCTGTCGCAAGTATTTTCCATAACTGTTCTTGGACAAGCGTTTCGCCAGCGCTTCGACCTGTTCGGCGCCAATCCATTTGTTCCGGTACGCGATCTCCTCGGGACAGGCTACCATCAAGCCCTGCCGGTTCTGAAGTGTGGCGATAAAGCTGGCTGCCTCGAGCAGTGAGTCATGCGTACCGGTATCCAGCCATGCGTACCCACGCCCCATAATCTCGACGTTGAGTTCGCCTTTAGCCAAATAGTGCCGGTTTACGTCCGTAATCTCCAACTCTCCTCGCTCCGAAGGCCTGATATCGGCAGCAATATCGCAAACCTGCTTGTCATAGAAATAGAGGCCGGTTACAGCATAGTTTGAACGCGGCAGCGCTGGCTTCTCTTCCAGCGACCGGGCGCGAAATTGTTCGTCAAACTCAATCACGCCATATCGCTCGGGATCATGTACGTGATACGCAAAAACCGTGGCACCATCATCCTTTTCCGATGCGCTATGCAGCTGGCGCACAAGGTCGTGTCCATGGAAGATATTATCGCCAAGGATCAAGGTCGATGGATTGTTGCCAATGAAGTCGCGGCCGATAATGAACGCCTGCGCGAGCCCGTCCGGACTCGGTTGCACTGCGTACTGCAGATTGATCCCCCAGTCGCTGCCATCACCAAGCATCGCCACGAAGCGCGGCGTGTCTTCAGGTGTGGAGATGATCAGAATATCCCTCATCCCCGCAAGCATAAGCGTGGACAGCGGATAATAGATCATCGGCTTGTCGTAGACCGGCAGAAGCTGCTTGGAAACTGACCGCGTGATCGGATACAACCGGGTGCCGGACCCCCCGGCGAGGATGATGCCCTTGCGCATAGTGTCGTGATTCAGGGAAGGATCTGATCAAGCAGGAAGTGAATACCCTGCTGCCAGTCCGGAAGGTGAATGCCAAAGGTGTCGCGCAACTTGCGGGTATCCAGTCGCGAGTTCAGTGGTCGCGGTGCCGGCAACGGATAGGCGGTGGCTGGGATCGCCTCGATGCTGTCCAGATCTACCTTGAAATCCACACCCTTGCGCGCCGCATAGGTAAGCACTTCGACCGCGTAGCCGTGCCACGTGGTCTCGCCAGCCGCGGCAAGGTGATAGATCCCGCCAGGAAAGGCACTGCGCTCGCCGAACAGCCAAAATCGCGCAACGATCTGCGCCGTTATATCTGCAATCAGGGATGCCGTGGTCGGTGCGCCAAATTGATCGGCGATAACGCGCAAGCTGTCGCGCTCGCGCCCGAGCTTCAACATGGTCTTGGCGAAATTGCCCCCATGCGCACCCGCGACCCAGCAAGTACGCAACACAAGCGCTGTCGCGCCCGAGGCTAAGACCGCCTGCTCGCCAGCCAGCTTGCTCCTGCCGTACACGGACTGAGGACCTACGGCATCGGATTCCACAAAGGGGGTATCGCCGCGTCCGGCGAAAACATAATCCGTCGAATAGTGCACCAGCAGGCTGCCAAGTGCCTTGGCTTCTTCGGCCAACACACCGGGGGCGTTACCGTTAATGGCGAAAGCCATCTCCGCATCGGCTTCCGCCTTGTCCACGGCGGTATAGGCTGCAGGATTGACGATTACGTCAGGCCTGAACGTGCGAGCGACCCGGCGGATTTCGTCCGGACGCGTCAGGTCACAACCCGTGCGATCGAGCGCAATCACACGCCCGAGAGGCGCCAAGGCACGCTGGAGTTCGAATCCAACTTGCCCGTTACATCCCGTCACAAGAACGGTAGGGATCTTGGCTGACTCAAGCTGCATATTGCTTGGCCACCCAGTTGCGATACTCACCGGAAATCACGTCCTGCACCCAGGCTTGATTGTCGAGGTACCACTGGACTGTCTTGCGCAGCCCGCTTTCAAAGGTTTCGGCCGGTTTCCAGCCCAGCTCTCGCTCCAGCTTGCGCGCATCGATTGCATAGCGTCGATCATGTCCGGGGCGATCCTTCACGAAGTTGATCAGTTCGCGATAGGAACCGTTCGCCTTTGGCTTGAGCTGATCGAGCAGATCGCAGATCGTGTGCACAACGTCCAGGTTTGTCATTTCGTTCCAGCCACCGACGTTGTAGGTCTCGCCCAGGCAACCGCGCGCTAACACCTCGCGAATCGCGCTGCAGTGATCCCCGACATACAGCCAGTCACGGACGTTCTGGCCATCTCCATACACCGGCAGCGGCTTGCCACTGAGTGCATTGGTGATCATCAGCGGGATCAACTTCTCGGGGAAGTGATACGGGCCATAATTGTTGGAGCAGTTGGTTGTCAGGACCGGCAGCCCATATGTGTGGTGATACGCACGGACCAAATGATCGGAAGCTGCCTTCGAGGCAGAATATGGACTGTTCGGCGCGTACGGGGTGGTTTCGGAGAATTGCGGATCGGCAGGACCAAGCGAACCGAACACCTCATCAGTGGAAACATGCAGAAAGCGGAACTCTGCCTTGGCCGGCCCTTCCAGCCTGCCCCAATAGGCGCGCACGGCCTCCAGCAGAGTGAAGGTGCCAACAATATTGGTCTGAATGAACTCGGCCGGGCCGTGGATGGAGCGATCTACATGGCTTTCGGCGGCGAAGTGTACAACCGCGCGCGGCTTGTATGCGGCAAGCAACCTGTCAAGGGCATCGCGGTCACCGATGTCCGTCTGCGAAAACACATGTCGAGTATCGCCATCCAGCGAAGACAACGTCTTGCGGTTGCCCGCATACGTCAGCTTGTCGACATTTACGACGCTCTCCGCTCCCGGCTGGGCCAGCCAGTTGAGCACGAAGTTGGCGCCGATGAACCCCGCTCCGCCTGTGACAAGAATGTGCGACAAACTCTTACTCCCTATCCCAATCTACGTACCCACGTTCCCGACAAAACTGCTGCACCGCTTGATCCTCAAGGATTGAGGGCAATTATCGTGTTCTTTATAGAAGTGGCGGTATTCTATCTGACCCTCAGGCAGCTCCCGAGGCCCTGACTCAACTTTTTGTAGCGCCGTGTAACCATTTTCACAAGTCATCGGGAAATCCATTACGAATGTCTGTAGAACCATGCAATCCCAGATAGCCGCCAATCACCACCCAGACTCCGCACCATTCGCCATTGGCGACCTTCAAGGCTGTGCACCGTCCTTTTCTGATTTGTTGGAGCTCCTGCCAAATGGTGCGCCGCTGCGTCTTGTGGGCGATCTGGTCAATCGTGGACCGGCCTCGCTGGAAACGTTGCGCACGATTGAAGCCATGGGCGACCGCGTGCGCACGGTCCTGGGCAATCACGACATCCATCTGCTCGCTGTCGCTGCAGGTGTTCGCAAGAAGGGCAAATCAGACACGTTCGACGACATACTGGAAGCACCGGATTGCGACGCCCTGATCACCTGGCTGCGCCATCAGCCAATGGCAATCCGTGAAGACGACTTCCTGATCGTGCATGCTGGCATCTTGCCCCAGTGGAGTGCTGATCAGGTCATCGCCCTTGCACAGGAAGTCGAAGCTGAACTGCAGGGCCCCGCTTGGAAGGCGTTTCTCGCAGGCGTGTTTGGCAACTCTGCCGATCGCTGGCGCAAGGATCTAATTGGCATTGAGCGGCACCGCGTCATCGTCAACGCCCTCACTCGTCTACGCTATTGCTCTGAGGAAGGCGTTATGGACCTGAAGACAAAAGAAGGTCCGGACAGCGCGCCTACTGGCGTCATGCCATGGTTTGATGCTCCCGCCCGGCGGACAGACAATGTAACAGTGGTATGCGGGCATTGGTCAACACTTGGGTTGGTGATGCGCCCAAACTTGATCTCGCTGGATACAGGCTGCGTGTGGGGAGGAAAGCTGACCGCGGTACAGTTGGCCGCCCGCCCCGAACAGCGCACGATCATTCAGGTCAACTGCCCTCAGTACCAGGATCCACTAGCCTGAGATTCTTACCCTCTGGGGAACCCGGGGGCAATGATATGGCAACGGCCTAGAGTTGCACTCCTGGCTCGGCAAGTCCGTTGACGGACCGCCCGCCCTTGTGTGTCCGCACCCAGCCCATCGCCGCAACGGCAGCACCGGCAAATAGCCCACCGAGTACCAGCGACAAGACCAGCAGGGACCCGATCCTAGGCCCTGCACGATGGTCAGGCGCAGATGGCCCCGAAACGAATCGCGTATTCACCAGGTGCTTAGTCTGCAGCGTCTCCGCTAGTAGGTCGATCTTGTTAACGACTTCACGGACGCGGTCGTCGTCAAGGCGCGTGTCCTTGAAGGTATTCGCCCGCAAAGTTTTGAAGTCCTCAAACAGTTCCCTTCCCGATTTCACGGACGGATTGAGCTTCTCGGCGTCCGCATAGAACTTGAGTCGCACATCATTCTGCGCGGCATCGCGCTCCAGGGACACCAGGTCATTTCGGATATCCGCAATATTCGACTCAACGCCCACAAGTTGCATCACAGGGGACAAGTACCGCGAGCCATCTGTGTCCGAGGACAGCAACTGGCGCGCTTCGTACTTCGATGCCTCAGGATACTTCGCCGCAATTTCCTTGAGCGCATTAAGCTTGCGGGTAGCTTCGTCAAGCTCTACTCGCTTGGCGATCAACTTGTTGTTAAGCTTCTGCTTCTCCGCCCTGGCATCCCCCGCACCCAGGTGAATGCTCTCAAGCAAATCCTGACGAAGCATCGTGTCCTTCAGGTAATCGCCCACAAGTTTCACACGCGCCGCCGCATCGTCCGGCGAAGCACCTGGGAAAGAAATGGTGAAGCCAAGGATGTTCGATTCCAGGGGGCTTTTCAGGTCGGCCAGAAGCTTGAGATCTTCTTTTGAATACGGCAGCACGACCTTGACCCGCTTCAACATCAGGTCCGGGCCAATGGCTTGAAGCACGTATGCGGCGTTGGGGGTGTCCGAAAGCTTGTTCGCCCGGAGATAGCGCAGGAAATTGTCCTTGTCCTCAATGGACGAGCGCTGGGCATTGAACTCCGTCAGGGGCCTGGTGGCTCGCAGAAAGCCTTCGCTCTGATAGTGGCGAAGGAAGTGGGTCATCAGCGCAAACAATGCCAACGACACCAGCGACATCGTCAACAGAAACGACTTCCTGTTTGCACCTAACCAACGGGCGACAGACTTCCCAACGGCTGCCCAATTTACTGGCTGAACAACTTCTTCCCTCTGAACCATTACAGAACCCTGTATCGCTTTCCGCCAGAACTCAAACTGCCAACAGTAGCCAAACAAGCGGCGGTTACGATAGCAGCGAACTCAAATTTCGGTAGTAAATAACCATAAATATTGCAGAGTGTAACAATACACGATGTGGGCTACTCTGGCCGCCATCTATCTACCCCTCGGCAGAAGGGTTGGCGAGATAAAGGTTTACCCGGAATCGGGTTTCAGTGGTCTGCGGCGGACACGGCATCCTTCAAGTGAATCGGCTTCGCTACAGTCGGGGAATGAAATGCGCCGGTAGTGCTCTGTGCCTCCTCATGCGCCCCATCCACAAGGTGCGTCACGACCTCTCGCGCCGACTCCGCCAGCTCCCTTCGTCCGCCAGAATCGGCATGCAACTGCGGCCCGATCACCAGCCTCGCCTTGATCGGCGGCGACTTGAGGATCGCGTTCAGGCACTGCACCAGCGAGATATCGTCGATGTAGGCCGGCGCCAGCGTCGGTTTGCCAGTCGCGGCGTCCAGGTAGGACAAGCCCACCGGTTGCACCGGCAGTCTTCCGGCCACTGGCGCCTGCATCAGGTTCGCGTGAAACGGCAGCACCTTGCTGCCGTCGGTAGTCGTGCCCTCGGGGAACACGCACACCAGGTCGCCTTGCTGCATCACCTCGGTGATGTGGTGCAGCACCCGATGCGCATCGCGTTTGCGCGCACGTTCGATAAAAATCGTTCCCGTCTTGTCGCACAGCCAGCCAACTATGGGCCAGCTCCGGATCTCCGACTTGGCGACGAAGCGCACGGGCTTCCAGCTATGGATGACATAGATGTCGAGCCACGAGATATGGTTCGACACCAGCATTGCGCCTTTGGGAGCTGCCTGCCCTGGCGCCAGGCCCAGGACTTCCACCTCGATGCCGCAGATAGCCAGGAGCTTGCGAGACCATGCGCGGATCAGACGTTCGCGCAGACTCGCGCTCGCCCACGGAAAGACACTGGCGCAGACCAGCATTCCACGCAGCAGGTGAAATGCCAGCCGCGCCTTGCGTAACCAGATCATCGTGAGGCCCCGGTTTTCCTGAAGGTCAGCTTGCCGGCGCTTGTCAGCGCTGTTCGTAAACGATCTGGCCGCACACCAGCGTCGCGCGCGCGCGGCCTTCCATCTCGTAACCCAGCCACGGCGAGTTCTTGCCCTGGCTCTTCAGCGCGCTGCGTTCCACCTTCCAGACCTGCTTCGGGTCGAAGACGCACACGTCCGCCATGCTGCCGGTGGTCAGCGACCCTGCATTCAAACCGATGACTCGCGCAGGTTCGCTGGTGATGCGTGCCAGCGCGCGTACCAGCGGCACCTTGTGCTCATTGGCCCAGCGCAGCGTCAGCGGCAGCAGCAGTTCCAGGCCCGTAGCACCCGGCGACGCTTCGGCGAAAGGCAGGAGCTTTTCGTCGTCGTCCACCGGGGTGTGATCCGAGCAGAGTGCGTCGATAGTGCCGTCGGCCAGCGCGGCAACGATTGCGTCGCGATCGCGAGCGCCGCGCAGCGGCGGCGTGAAGCGCATCTGGCTATTGAAGAAGCCGATGTCCATGTCGGTCAGCGACACGTGATGGATGTTCACGTCGCACGTGACCGGCAGGCCTTCCTTGCGTGCCTGACGCACCAGTTCCAGCCCGGCAGCGGACGACAAGCGGCACAGGTGCACGCGTGCGCCCGTGGCACGTATCAATTCGAAGATCGTGTGCAGACGCACGGTTTCGGCGATGACGGACACGCCCGACAGACCCAGGCGCGACGCCACGGCACCACTCGCGGCAACGCCTCCGCCGAGGAAAGGATCCTCGGGGCGCAGCCACAGCGTGAAGCCGAAAGTCTGCGCGTATTGCATCGCGCGTTGCAGCACCTTGGTGTCATGGATGGGTGCCTCGGCCTGGCTGAAGCCGACACAGCCTGCCTCCGTCAACTGGCCCATCTCGGTCAGCGCGTCGCCCTTCAGGCCGACGGTCAGGGCACCCAGCGGGTACACATGCGTCTGGTTGAGCTTGTGAGCGCGGAACTTGAGCATCTCCACCAGCCCCGGCTCATCGAGTACCGGGTCGGTGTCAGGCGGGCAGACCAGGCTGGTCACGCCACCGGCAGTGGCGGCGGCCAGTTCGGATTCCAGCGTCGCCTTGTATTCGTAGCCCGGCTCGCGCAGGCGGGCGGACAGGTCGACCAGCCCCGGGCACACGATCATGCCGCGGGCGTCGATGGTCTTGTTGGCATGGAAGTCAGCGGGCGCGCGGCCCACGCCGACAATCTTGCCGGCGGCGATGTACAGGTCCTGTTCGGCGTCGACGTTCGCGGCCGGGTCGATCAGGCGGCCACCCTGGATATGGATCTTCATGTTCTGTCGGTGTGTGCTGTTCGTTGTATCCGGGGTCCGGCTCAATCGTTATTACCCGCCACGATGCCCATCACGGCCATGCGTACGGCGATGCCGAACGTCACCTGGTTCAGGATCACCGATTGCGGACCGTCTGCCACGGCGGAGTCGATCTCCACGCCGCGGTTCATCGGGCCCGGATGCATCACAATGGCATCAGGCTTGGCCAACGCCAGGCGCTCCGGGGTCAGACCGTAGGCCTTGAAGTACTCCTGCGCCGACGGCAGCAACGCGCCGGTCATCCGCTCGTTCTGCAGGCGCAGCATGATCACGACGTCCACGCCCTTCAGGCCCTCTTCCATGTTGTGGAAGACCCGCACGCCCATCTGCTCCAGGCCGGACGGCAGCAGCGTGCGCGGCCCAATCGCGCGCACTTCCGGCACGCCCAGCGTGGTCAGCGCGTGGATGTCTGAGCGCGCCACGCGCGAGTGCAGGATGTCGCCGACGATCGCCACCGTCAGGTTCGTGAAGTCCTTCTTGAAATGCCGGATCGTGTACATGTCCAGCAGGCCCTGCGTCGGGTGCGCGTGGCGGCCATCGCCGGCGTTGATCACGTGCACGTGCGGGGCCACGTGTTCGGCGATCAGGTAGGGCGCGCCCGAGCTGGCGTGGCGCACCACGAACATGTCGGCCGACATCGCCGACAGGTTGTTGATCGTATCGAGCAGCGATTCGCCCTTGCTCGTGGACGACGCGTTGATGTTCAGGTTCAGCACGTCCGCCGACAGCCGCTTGGCCGCGATCTCGAACGTCGTGCGAGTCCGGGTGGAGTTCTCGAAGAACAGATTGAACACGCTCTTGCCGCGCAGCAGTGGCACCTTCTTGACCTCGCGGTCGGAGTCGGAGAGCGATACGAACTGGCTGGCGGTATCGAGGATGTGCGTGATCATGTCACGCGACAGCCCCTCGATCGACAGCAGGTGCTTCAGTTCGCCGTTCTTGGTGAGCTGCGGGTTGCGAAACGTCTTGGTCATGGCAGGTCGGGCGCGGGTTCTATCTGTGTGGTACTTGCGTGCTTGCGGGTTCAGCTACGGACTTCAGTGGCAAAGGCAAAGCGGGTGTCCGCACCCTCGCCCTGGCGCGACAGCACCAGGGTTTTGTCCTGGGGCAGCGCGACGGTAACAGCGGCAAATTCGGCGGCGATCGGCAACTCCCGGCCACCGCGATCGGCCAGCACGGCCAGCGCTACGCGGGCCGGACGGCCGTAGTCGAACAGTTCGTTGACGGCGGCGCGAATCGTGCGCCCCGTGGCCAGCACGTCGTCAATCAGCAGAATATTGCGGTCTTCCACCTCAAACGGGAGCGTGGTCGACTGCGCTTGGCTGTGCAGGCCCTTCTTGGCATAGTCGTCGCGGTGAAAGGCCACGTTGATCACGCCGTGCCCGCCCAGTTGCAGGTCGGACGCCAGCCGCTCGGCGATCCAGGCGCCTCCGGAGTAGATCCCCGCGACGGACCAGCGCGCACGCTCGCTGGAGGGCATCAGGGCCTGGGCCTGGTCGCGCAGCGCGTGATACAGCGCCTCGGCGTCGGGTGTAGAGGTCTGGGTCATAGCGGGAGTTCGTCGAAATACTGTTGCAGGATGATCCGGGCTGCCTCGGCGTCGAGCGCGCCTCGCTTGGCGCCCGCCATGGCTGCGGCGCGCGAGGAGTAGCGTTCGTCCACCCATTCCACGGGCAGATTGAAGCGTCCGTTCAACTGGTTTCCAAAGCGGCGCGCAAGCCGCATCGAGGGCTGTTCCTCGTCGTCGGGGCCGGCTTCCGGATTGACAGGCATCCCGACAACGAGTCGCACCGGCGTCCACTGGCGAATCAGTTCGCCAACGGCGTCGAAGCGGGCCTCGACCGTCACATTCGGAAGGATCGTAAGTGCGCTGGCTTGCCGGGTGATGAAATTACCGAGCGCCACGCCGATTTTTTTCTCGCCATAGTCGAAGGCGAGCACCGTGCCGTCGCGGGGCGTCTCGCGCCCCAGCTGGTCAGGCATGTCCCGCGTCACCCGAAAGCATCGAGATGTCGATGCCGAGCAGGCGAATGGCCGCTGCAAAACGTTCCTCGGGGGGCACGCTGAAAATGATCTCGGGATCGGCCTGAACGGTCAGCCAGCCATTGCGGCTCAGTTCGTCCTCGAGCTGGCCGGCGCCCCATCCCGCGTAACCGAGCGTGAGCAGGAACCGGTGCGGGCCGCTGCCGTTGGCCACGGCCTCGAGCACGTCCTTGGAGGTGGTCATTTCCAGCCCGCCGGGCACCGCCAGCGACGACACATAGATGCCGACCGGGTCATGCAGCACGAAGCCGCGTTCGGTCTGCACCGGGCCGCCGAAGTAGACCGGCTGATGGGCAACTGGCTGGATTTCGAGCTTGAGATCGATCTTGTCGAAGAGCGTGGCCATGTCGATGTCGATCGGCCGGTTGATCACCAGGCCGAGCGCGCCGCGCTCGTTGTGCTCGCAAAGATAGACGACGGAACCTGAAAACGTCGGATCGGCCATGCCGGGCATGGCAATCAGGAACTGATTGGTGAGATTGATTGGAGCTTCGGACGTCGCCATGGCTTGCATTCTACCAAATCACCGCAGCGACTTCCCGTAAAACTTCGGTGTCCGGCGACATGCCGCAGCGCAACATTTGTTGCTGCCTCAACGCCCTCACCCGCGCAGCGCGGCCAGGTCTTCGGGCGTGAGCCAGCGCCATTCTCCGGGGCCCAGCGCGGGGTCGAGCACCAGTCCGCCGATCGCGCTGCGATGCAACGCGGTCACGTGGTTGCCCACCGCGGCGACCATCCGCTTGACCTGATGGTACTTGCCCTGCAGCAGCGTCAGACGCAGGCTGCGCTCGCCGGTCGCTTCGCACGCATCGGCGGCGATCGGCGCCGGTTCGTCGTCGAGCTTCACGCCAGTGCGCAACGCTTCCACCTGTTCCGGCGTAACCGGATCGAAGGTCGTCACTTCGTAGATCTTCGGCACCTGCTTCTTCGGCGAGGTCTGGGCGTGGATGAACTGGCCGTCGTCGGTCAGCAGCAGCAACCCAGTGGTGTCGTGATCGAGCCGCCCCACAGCCTGGACCTCCCGCTGGCGCAGCGGCACCGGCAGCAGGTTGTACACACTTGGATGATGGCGCGGACGCTGGGAGCATTCGTAGCCTGTCGGCTTGTTCAGCATCACGTAGGCCTTGGTGCACGCCAGCCACTCCTCGCCGTCGACCATCAGGCGCAGCCCGTCCACCTCGAAACGCGCACCCGGGTCCTCGCAGAGTTCACCGTTGACCTCGACCAGCCCGGCTGCCACCAGATCGCCGCAATAGCGGCGGGTGCCGAAGCCTTGGGATTGCAGGATGCGGTCGAGTGTCGTGGCCATGGGAATATCTTTCTGCTGCTTGGATGGGACTGCTGGAGTCCCGGTTGCTATGTTAGGTTACGGCGATGTCTGGATCGCCCTCCCCCGAAGCTGAAGCCGACGCCGCGCGCCTGCCCTACCGGATCGACCGGAATTTTACCCGCGGCCTGGTCTGGCTCCGGCGCGACTTGCGCACCGATGACAACGCGGCGCTGCATTATGCCCTCAAGCACTGCCGGCAGGTATGGTGCGTGTTCGTGTTCGACCGGGAAATCCTGGCGCCGCTGCTGGCGCGGGGGCTGCACGCCGATCGCCGCGTCGAGTTTATCCTGCGTTCGCTGGAGCCATTGCGCCGGGCGCTGGAAGATTCGGGCGGCGGCCTGATCGTGCTCGACGGCACCGCGCGGCAGGCAATTCCGAGGCTGGCCGCAGAGCTTGAAGTGGAGGCCGTCTTCGCCAACCATGATTACGAGCCGGCCGCCAACGATCGCGACGAAGCCGTGCGCCGGACACTAGCCGCCGACAGCCGGGTGCTGCTCACGTTCAAGGATCAGGTCATCTTCGAACGCGACGAGATCCTGACTGGCCAGGGCCGCCCCTTCAGCGTGTTCACACCCTACAAGAACGCTTGGCTGCGCACGGTGCGGCCGTTCGACCTGCGGCCATATCCGATCGGGAAACACCTGGAAGCGCTTGCACCTGTTCCACAACGGTACCGGGGGCAATTGCCGACGCTGGCCGACCTCGGTTTCACTGCCACCAACCTGGCTGGGATCGCCATGCCCACGGGCAGCGACGGCGCTCACGCGCTGTTCGACGAATTCCTGTCCCGCATTGGCGACTACGGCCGTCGGCGCGATTTTCCGGCCGTGCGGGGGCCAAGCTATCTCTCGGTTCACCTGCGCTTCGGCACGATCTCGATCCGCACGCTCGCCCGCGCCGCGCATGACGCCATGCTGCGCGGCGGTGCTGCGAGCGAAGGCGCAGGCGTCTGGCTCTCGGAACTGATCTGGCGCGACTTCTATTTCATGATCCTGCATCACCATCCGCGCGTGGCGGAAGGTAAGTCGTTTCACGCCGAATACGATGCGCTGCGGTGGATCGCGCCGGCCACGGGCGACCGGTACTTCGCAGCCTGGTGCGACGCGCAGACCGGCTATCCGCTGATCGATGCAGCGATGCTCCAGATCCGCCAGAGCGGCTACATGCACAACCGCCTGCGCATGGTGACCGCCAGCTTCCTCGTTAAGGACCTGGGCGTGGATTGGCGTCGTGGCGAACAGTACTTCGCCGACCAGCTCAACGATTTCGACCTTGCGGCCAACAACGGCGGCTGGCAGTGGGCGGCCTCGACCGGCTGCGACGCCCAGCCGTACTTCCGTATCTTCAATCCGGTCACGCAGTCGGAGAATTTCGATCCGCAGGGGCAGTTCATCCGGAAGTACCTGCCGATGCTGGCCGCGCTGCCCGACAGGTACATCCATGCGCCGTGGACGGCACCGGACGAGGTACTACGGGCAGCGGGCGTGACACTTGGAAAAGACTATCCACGCCCGATCGTTCAGCACGATGTGGCGCGGAAGGAAACGCTGGAGAGGTATGGCGTGGTGAAGGAGAAAACCCTCCGCAACCGGGACGTCTGAGATGCCTTGGGCACCCGAGGCACCTCAAGCCGCCAGCATCGCACCTTCACGATAGTGCCGCTGCGCATCCTCGGCGCGGTCGGTTTCCTCGAACAGCCGCGCCAGCGCCAGATGCGCGCGAATGCAGATGCGGCGTTGCGCGTCGCGATCCGCATACTTCAGGGTGCGTTCGAAGTTCGATTGCGCCTTGCCCCAGAGCTGTTCGCCCAGGCACAGCACGCCAAGCGTGTAGTACAGGTCGGCATCGGTCGGGTGATCAACCAGCCATTTCTCGGCCTGCTGGATCTGCGGCAGCGCCTTGCCCGGCTCCGCGCAGTCGGCGTAGCGCTGCACCAGCCGGCTGTCCCAGTTGACCTTGAGTGCTTCCTCGACGATGCGGCGTGCCTCGTTCTGCTTGCCGAGCGACGAGAAGTAGCGCGCCCCCAGTTCGGCGATGCGCACCGCGTGGCGTTCATCAGCCGTCAGCGAGCGCCAGAAATGAAACAGCGCCTCGGCGTCGTGGCGGCGCTCCTCGAGCATCGCTTCCACGGCCATCTGCTTCAGGCGCAACGCCAGCACCGGGTGCAGCGCGTTGCGCTTCTCCAGCGAGCGCGCCAGTCGCAGGACCTCGCTCCAGTTCTTCAGATGCTGATGCGCGCGCAGTGCGATACGCTGCACGTGGATCTGGCGGCCACCCTTTTCCTGCAACTGGGCGATCGTCGCCAAGGCACCTTCGGCGTCGCGCGCGTCGACCAGCAGTTCGGCCATCGAGACCAGTCGCGCCTGTTCGCGCTCGGGGTCGGTGACCTGCGCCATCCAGGCGTCGCGGCGTTCCGACTCCTGCATCCGGTGCGCGGCACGGGCGCCCACCAGCGCGGCGGTTTGCGCCTGCTCTGGCCACGCCTGGGCCTCGTGGGCAGCGCGTTCGGCACGGGCAAAACGTCCCGCGAACAGATTTTCGATCGACTCGCGCATGGCCGCCTGCGCCTTGCTCATGCGGCTGCGCTCGCGATAGGCGGCGGCACGCTTCGGCATCTCCGACAAGTGCCGGAAGGTCGAAAGCACCGTCCAGACGATGAAGAAGGCCAGTAGCAGCAACGCCAGCGTCAGGTTCAGCGACATTTCCACCCGGTACGGCGGATAGAACAGCACCACATTGCTCTGGTTGAACTGTGTAAACAGTGCCAGGCCGACGGCGCCGCCGAATAAAACAGCTACCCAGAAAAGGAGTCGCATGACGGCTACTCCTTCTTCAAGGCATGCAGCGCGCCGAGGCTCTCCGCCATCGTCGGCAGGGACACCGTCACCGCGCTCGCCTGGGCCTGCTTGAGCATCGTCAGCACGCCCTGCACGCGGCGCGAACGGGTATCGCAATAGCGCGCGATCATGCCCTGCGCGGCGGCGAGGTCGTTCCCGAAGACAGGTTCGTTACGCGACAGTAGCGCCAGCCGCGCATTGAGCAGGCGCAGCTTGATGTTCTCGCGCAGGAACCAGCCCTGGTCACCCGAGAGCAGCAGCGCGTTGGTGTCATCGACCTTGCGCACGCGGATCACCTGACCAAGCTCGTCAAGCACGTACGTCCACAGTCGCGACACCATATTGCCACCCGCCGCGCTGGCAGCCGCGGGCGTCGAGGCGCCCTTCGGCGCGACCGGTGCCGGCTTGTTGCCCTCGCCAGGCGTGCGGTCGAGCATCCGCTCGCCCGACAGCAGCGGCAATGAATCGATCTGGTTGATCGCCTCGTCAAGCTTGATCGCCGCCCCGGTCAGGTCGGTATCCGGCACGGCCTTCATCCGGCCGATATCGCGCGCAATGGCGCGGCGAAGCTGGTTGTATTGCGGCTTGTCCGAGCGCGCCAGGCGCGCGTCGGCGCTTTGGAGCGCGGCCAGCGCCACCTGCACGTTGCCGGTGAGCTGAAGCTGCTGGCCGGCGTTGGTCAGCAACTGCTGGATTTCGGCGATTTCCCAGTCGTCGCGGTTGCGCATCAAGTCCTGATAGACCTGTTCCAGCGCGGCCTGCTTGTCGCGCGTCTCCGTGATTTGGCCGTCGAGCGCGCCCACCTTGCCCTGCAACGCCTTGACCGTCTCCTGCGCATCGCGCGACAGCACCCGCGTTTCCTGCACCAGCGTGTCCGCGCTCTGCTGCCGGCGCGCCAGTTCCTGGGTCAGATGCTCGACCCGCATCTGCAACCACCAGAAGCCCCCGGCAATGGCGACCACCAGCACGGCGACAAGCAGCCACCATGGACTCATTCGGCGCGCGGGTGCCACAAATGCGCCGGACATGCCGGAACTACCGGGGTTACCGCCCGGATTCGGCGAGGGGGACGTGGTGTCTGTCGTCACGCGTTCGACTTTGGTTGACGTGGGTTCCTTGGGTGCCATTGGCGCCGGTGCCGGCTCCGGTTCCGCCTGCACGACCACCGGAGCGGGTGCAGGCGATACGGGGGCGGGCGCTGGCGTGGCCGGCCCAGCATAGGCTTCGCCCCATTGCGTGCATGCGGCCAGCAGCCCGGCATCTCCGGGCGCGGCGGGCAGCACGTGGGCAAATCCCAGCGACTGAGCCTGCGCGGCAATTCTCGCATGTGGTGCGATGCACTGCATCTGCTTCAGACGTTCGTGTTCCTGAGGCGACAGATGCAAACGCGCCAGCCCGTCCAGGTTGCGAACGGCTTCCGAACTGGTCAGCAGCCACGCGTAAGGCGGCGCATCGGGCTTGAGGCTGTCGCGCACGGCCTGCCATTGCATGCCGCTCGGCTCGGGCAGCGTGCGACTGTAGGCTTCCACGGCTTCGACGGTCGCGCCGGCGTCGCGCAAACGATCGGCCAGCCATTCGCGCCCGCCGCTGCCCCGGACGATCAGGACCTTGCGGTCGGCAAACGCGCCCGGCGAGGTGTCGAGTTCGGACCAGAGCGCCTCTGAATCGAAGCGCGCTGCATCGCCCGCCGTGTCATTACCCTGGGCGCCAGCAGGCGCGATCACGCGATACGCGGGCGGGGCGATACCCCGTTCTGCCAGCGCGACCACGCTCGATGGCCCCACCACGGCCACCGGCACGCTTTCCGGCCACCGGGCTCCGCCCGGGGCGTTCTGGACCTGGGCAAGGGTATCCAGTCCGTAGGACACCGCGTTCGGGCTCACGAACACCACCAGCGCGTAGTCCTGGATCCGGCCAAGCGCGGCGCGCAGCGGCACGTCATCGGCCGCGGGCCCGATCGCCAGCAGCGGGAAACTGAGCACGTCGAGACCCGCGGCCTGTAACGCTTCGGTCAGTTGCCGGGACTGCCCGGCGGGTCGTGTTACTACGACGGTCGGGCGAGGCATTGCGGGTTCCTCAAGCAGGTCCGGCGGCGGAGTCCGTGGAAAGCGCGGCCAGCACGCCGTCCGCGCCCTGGGCCAGCAGATCGCCGGCGACGGCGGTTCCGATCGCTTCGGCGTCGGCTACCGTGGCGACGGGTCCCGTGGCATGGGCGCGCACCTGACGCGAACCGTCGGGCAGCGCCACGAAGGCGTCGAGTTGAAGACTGGCGTCACGCCAGCGCGCGTGCGCGGCAAGCGGCACCTGGCACGAGCCGCCCAGGCGGCGCGAGACGGCCCGTTCGGCCGATACGGCGAGCAGCGTGGGCAGATGGTTCAGCGGCGCCAGCCATTCGGCCAGTTCGGGACGATCCGCACGGATCTCGATGCCCAAGGCGCCCTGTCCGGCCGCCGGCAGCGAGCTTTCCGGCGCGATCAGCGCACGGATGCGATCGCCCAGGCCCAGTCGCTTGAGCCCGGCCGCAGCCAGGATGATGGCGCCGTACTCGCCACGGTCCAGTTTGCCCAGGCGGGTGTCCAGATTTCCCCGGAGTGGCTTGATCACCAGATGCGGAAAGCGACTGCGCAGCGCGGCTTCGCGGCGCAGGCTCGAAGTGCCCACCACGGTTCCGGCCGGCATCTCTTCGAGCGAGGCGAATTGCGCCGAAACCAGCGCATCGCGCGGGTCCTCGCGCTCCATCACCGCCGTCAGCGTGAAGCCTTCGGGCAGCTCCATCGGCACATCCTTGAGCGAGTGAACGGCCAGGTCGGCGCGTCCCTCGGACATGGCGACCTCCAGCTCCTTCACGAACAGGCCCTTGCCGCCTACCTTGGACAAGGTCCTATCGAGAATTTGATCACCCCTTGTCGTCATGCCGAGAATGGACACATCGCAGGAGGGATAGTATTGTTGCAACGCAGCACGAACATGTTCAGCCTGCCACATCGCCAGCCGGCTTTCGCGCGAGGCGATGACCAGCTTGTGCGGCATGCTGCTTGACACTGCAGCGGACGAAGAAGACGGATTGGCGGGTGCTTGCATCCGCGCATGTTAGCACGCAGGCTGGTAGCCTCAGGCCCCTGATAAGCCGTAAAAGTACGATCCGGCAAGGCTTTGCGGCCGGTCAATATAGAAAAGCTACGAAGCGATAAAGAGGAGATTGTTGATGACGCAGCCTGCTGCGCGCCCCACCGGCCGTTCACGCTCTACCGGCCGCAAGTCTGTTACGCCAGCCTCAGGCCAGCTTGACCCCGAAGGCGCATCCCCCAAGACCCCGAAAGCCACGAAGGCAGCCAGGCCAAAGCTCGCTGTCGTGACGGCGGAGGGCGCCGCCACCACTACCCCCGCCCGCCGCACCGCCGACAAGGACCTGCCGCTGCGCGAGGACATCCGCTTCCTCGGCCGCCTGCTGGGCGACTGCGTGCGCGAGCAGGAAGGCGATGCCGCCTTCGACCTGGTCGAGACGATTCGCCAGACCGCCGTGCGCTTCCGGCGCGAGAACGACCGCGCCGCAGGCACCGAACTCGACCGCCTGCTGAAGCGCCTGTCGCGCGACCAGACCAATTCGGTGGTTCGCGCCTTCAGCTACTTCTCGCATCTGGCCAATATCGCCGAAGACCAGCACCACAACCGCCGCCGCCGGGTGCACGCACTGGCCGGATCTCCGCCGCAGCCGGGCAGCCTGGCGCGTGCGCTGCAAGCTATTGACGCCGCTGGCGTGACTGGTAAGCAACTTCGCGAATTCCTCGACGACGCGCTGATCGTGCCGGTGCTGACCGCGCACCCGACCGAAGTCCAGCGCAAGAGCATCCTGGACGCGGAGCGCGAGATCGCCCGCCTGCTGGCCGAGCGCGACCTGCCGATGACCACCCGCGAGCGCGACCACAACACGGCCCAGCTCCGCGCACGCGTGACCACGCTGTGGCAGACCCGCATGTTGCGAAACACGCGCTTGATGGTGGTCGATGAAATCGAGAACGCGCTCTCGTACTACCGCACCACGTTCCTCCAGGGAATTCCGCGCCTGATGGCCGAGCTGGAAGAAGACATCGCCGACGTCTTCCCGCGCCGTTCCAAGACCGGCGCCACGCCCGCGCCGCTGGCGCCGTTCCTGCAGATGGGCTCGTGGATCGGCGGCGACCGCGACGGCAACCCCAACGTCACGGCCGAAACCCTCGAGCACGCGGCGCGCCAGCAAGCCACCCTGCTGTTCGACTGGTACCTCGATGAACTGCACGCGCTGGGCGCCGAGCTGCCGCTGTCGTCGCTGATGGTCGATGCCAGCCCCGAACTGCTGGCGCTGGCCGAAGCCTCACCGGACCACTCCGAACACCGTGCGGACGAACCCTACCGCCGCGCGCTGATCGGTATGTACGCGCGGCTGGCCGCCACCTCGCAGTTGCTGACTGGCCATGTCGCGCAACGCCATCCGGTGGCCGACGTCGCTCCCTACGAGAACGCCGAAGCATTCGCAGCCGACGTGCAGATCGTGGTCGATTCGCTACGCACCCATCATGGCGAGGCGTTGGCGCGCGGCCGCGTCGACGCACTGGTGCGCGCGATCGCGGTCTTCGGCTTCCACCTGGCCTCGATCGACATGCGTCAGGTATCTGACGTGCACGAGGCCGTGATCGCCGAACTGTTCGCGACGGCCGGCATCGAGTCCGACTACGCTGCGCTGCCGGAAGCGCGCAAGCTGGAACTGCTGCTGGCCGAACTGCGCCAGCCGCGCCTGCTGACGCTGCCGTGGCACGACTACTCGGAACAGACACGCAGCGAACTGGCGATCTTCGCGATGGCCCGCGACCTGCGCGCCCGCTATGGCGCCCGCATCGCGCGCAACTACATCATCTCGCACACTGAGACGCTGTCCGACCTTATCGAGGTGATGCTGCTGCAGAAGGAAGCCGGCATGTTGCGCGGCACGCTGGGCAGCAAGACCGATCCGGCGCGCATGGAGCTGATGGTCATCCCGCTGTTCGAAACCATCGAGGATTTGCGCAATGCGGCCGGCATCATGGAGTCGCTGCTGGATCTGCCGGGCTTCGATTCGGTGATCGCCCACCATGGCGTCGAGCAGGAAGTGATGCTCGGCTATTCGGATTCGAACAAGGATGGCGGTTTCCTGACATCGAACTGGGAGCTCTACAAGGCCGAACTGGCGCTGGTGAAGCTGTTCGAGGAACGCCGCGTGAAGCTGCGCCTGTTCCATGGCCGGGGCGGCACGGTGGGTCGCGGCGGTGGCCCGACCTATCAGGCCATCCTGTCGCAGCCACCCGGCACCGTGAACGGCCAGATCCGCCTGACGGAACAGGGCGAAATCATCAACAGCAAGTTCGCGAATGCCGAGATCGGCCGGCGCAACCTGGAAACGGTGATCGCTGCCACGCTGGAAGCATCGCTGCTGCCCACCCAGAACGCGCCGAAGGACTTGGCGACGTTCGAAGGCGTCATGCAGCAGCTGTCCGACCATGCGTTCTCCGCGTACCGTGATCTGGTCTACGAGACCCCGGGCTTCAAGGACTACTTCTTCGCCACGACCCCGATCACCGAGATCGCGGACCTGAACCTAGGATCGCGGCCGGCATCGCGCAAGCTGATGGACAAGAAGCACCGCCGCATCGAAGACCTGCGGGCGATTCCATGGGGCTTCTCGTGGGGCCAGTGCCGTCTGCTGCTGCCGGGCTGGTTCGGCTTCGGCAGTGCCGTGCAGGCCCTGCTGGACGCCGCGCCGGACGAGAAGTCGCGCAAGGCCACGGTGGCCACGCTGAAGCGGATGGTGAAGTCGTGGCCGTTCTTCAGCACGCTGCTATCGAACATGGATATGGTGCTGGCCAAGACCGACCTGGCCGTGGCGTCGCGCTACGCGGGGCTGTGCGAGGACACCGCGCTGCGCAAGGCCGTGTTCTCACGCATCAGCGCCGAATGGCACCTGACCAGTGACATGCTCGGGCTGATCACCGGCCGGCAGGAACGACTGGCTGACAACCCGCTGCTGGCGCGCTCGATCAAGAACCGCTTTGCCTACCTGGATCCGCTGAACCACCTGCAGGTGGAACTGCTCAAGCGGTACCGGGCCGGCAAGGATGGCGACGACGTGCGCGTGCGACGCGGGATCCACCTGACGATCAACGGGGTGGCGGCCGGGTTGCGTAATAGCGGTTGATCCGTCGCCGACATGTGCGGTATCCGCCTGTTTTCTCCCTTCTCTCGCAGGCGGGAGAAGGGGCGGGGGAGAGGGTGCGGCGGCCCTGAATGCGGCTAACGTGCCTTGCACGGCCTGCCCTCTCCCCTGACTCCTCTCCCACGTGCGGGAGAGGGGAACCGGTCCGCAGCAGTTCTGCCCGCCTCTGGCGATATAATCGCCGTTTCCGATTTTCCGCCCTGCCCCGCCATGACCTCCCAACTAGCCAAGAAAGGCGAAGCCTGGTCCGCCCGCTTCTCCGAACCGATGTCCGATCTGGTGAAGCGTTACACCGCGTCGGTCTTCTTCGACAAGCGCCTGGCGCTGTTCGATATCCAGGGCTCGCTGGCCCATGCGGCCATGCTGGCAAAGCAGGGCATCATCGCCGAAGCCGACCGCGCCGAGATCGAGCGCGGCATGACGCAGATCGGCGGTGAGATCGAGTCCGGCGCGTTCGAGTGGAAGCTGGACCTCGAAGACGTGCACCTGAACATCGAAGCGCGCCTGACCGCCCTGGTGGGCGACGCCGGCAAGCGCCTGCACACGGGCCGTTCGCGTAACGACCAGGTGGCCACCGACATCCGCCTGTGGCTGCGCAGCGAGATCGACAGCATCGTCGGCCTGCTGGGCGACCTGCGCGGCGCGCTGCTCGACCTGGCCGAGAAGAACGCAGACACGATCCTGCCCGGCTTCACCCACCTGCAGGTGGCCCAGCCGGTCACGTTCGGCCATCACCTCATGGCCTATGTGGAAATGTTTACGCGCGATGCCGAGCGCATGGCCGATTGCCGCCGCCGCGTGAATCGCCTGCCGCTGGGTGCCGCCGCGCTGGCCGGCACTAGCTATCCGATCGACCGCGAGTTCGTGGCCGCGCAACTGGGCTTTGAGGGCGTGTGCCGCAACTCGCTCGACGCCGTGTCCGACCGCGACTTCGCAATCGAATTCCTGGCCGCCGCGTCGCTGATCATGACGCACGTCTCGCGCTTCTCTGAAGAACTGGTGATCTGGATGAGCCCGCGCGTCGGCTTCATCGACATCGCCGACCGCTTCTGCACCGGCAGCTCGATCATGCCGCAGAAGAAGAACCCGGACGTGCCCGAACTGGCCCGCGGCAAGACTGGCCGCGTGTACGGCCACCTGACCGGTCTGCTGACGCTGATGAAGGGCCAGCCGCTGGCGTACAACAAGGACAACCAGGAAGACAAGGAGCCGCTGTTCGATACGGTCGATACCGTGGTCGACACGCTGCGCATCTTCGCCGACATGGTGCCCGGCATCAGCGTCAAGCCGGACAACATGCGCGCCGCCGCGCTGCAGGGCTACGCCACCGCCACCGACCTGGCCGATTACCTGGTCAAGCGCGGCCTGCCGTTCCGCGACGCGCACGAGGCCGTGGCCCACGCCGTGCGCGCCTGCGACGACCGCCACTGCGACCTGGCCGACCTGACCGTCGAGCAACTGCGCGAAGTCTCGGGTCTGGGCGACAAGGCCTCGCTGATCGGCGACGACGTACACAGCGTGCTGACGCTCGAAGGCTCGGTGGCATCGCGCAACCATATCGGCGGCACCGCGCCGGATCAGGTACGCGCCGCCATCGCCGCCGCACGCAAGGCGCTGTAAGTTTCGCGTAAGTCTTTGTCGTAAAAAAGCCGCTGTGCCGTCAGGCCAGCGGCTTTTTTGTTTCCGGTTTTCTCCGGCCGTCCAAGTGTGGGAAAGGGCGGGAAAGAGAAGAAAACCCACGCCATGTCCACCTGTTAGGACAATCCCCTAGCGCCCTTACAAATTGTGACAGATACACTATTTGGCGCAAAAACCGGGGAGACAACCCATGAATTACTTGCTTGGTCTGTCACGACAGATCGACAGGTTGAATCAGCATACGGGCAGGCTTGCAAACATCATGATCCTGCTGTCGTGTCTGATCAGCGCAGGTAACGCCCTGCTCCGCTACGGCTTCAACCTCAGCGACAACTGGCCACTGGAGTTGCAGTGGTACATGTTTGCCATTGCCGTGATGTTCGGCGCGTCGTACACGTTCCAGCGCAATGAGCACGTGCGTGTGGATCTGATCTACGGCAGCGTGTCCGAGCGCGCGCAGCACTGGATCGACATCTTCGGCATCGTCGTTTTCCTGCTGCCTTCCACGATCCTGTTTACGTGGCTGTCGTGGGAATCGCTGTTCCTGCCTTCGTGGCGCATCCTCGAGCAATCGGGCAATTCGGGCGGTCTGCCCCGTTATCCGATCAAGCTCGTCGTGCCCATCGGCTTTGCCCTGCTCACGCTGCAGGGGATTTCCGAACTGATCAAGCGCTTCGCCGCCCTGCAGGGCCTGCTGCGCATCGAATCGAAATACGAAAGGCCGGTGCAATAATGATTCCATTGGAATATATGCCGCCGCTCATGTTCGGCGGCCTGGTGGTATTTATGCTGATCGGGTTCCCGGTCGCATTCTCGCTGTCGGCCGTGGGTCTGGCCTTCGGCTTTCTGGCCATCGAATGGGGCTACTTCCCCGTGCAGTTCCTGCAGGCCGTGCCAAGCCGCGTGTTCGGCAGCGTGCTGTCCAACGAACTGCTGCTGGCGATTCCGTTCTTCACCTTCATGGGCGCGATCCTGGAGAAATGCGGACTCGCGGAGGACATGCTCGACTCGATGGGCCAGTTGTTCGGCCCGGTTCGTGGCGGCCTGGGCTACTCGGTCATCATCGTCGGCTTCATCCTGGGCGCGATCACCGGCACGGTGGCGGCGCAGGTGATCGCCATGGCCATGATCTCGCTGCCCGTGATGATGCGCTACCGCTACAACATGAAGTACGCCACGGGCGTGCTGGCCGCATCGGGCACGATCACCCAGCTGGTGCCGCCGTCGCTGGTGCTGGTGGTGCTGGCCGACCAGTTGAAGACCCCGGCCGGTAGCGCCGACGTCGGCAGCATGTACCTGGGCGCGTGGGGCCCGTCGGTGATCCAGATCGCGCTGTTCGCGCTCTACACCTTCGTGCTGACCCGCATCAAACCAGACTGGCTGCCGCCGGTGCCGGAAGAAGCGCGCACGCTGCGCGGCTGGGCGCTGTGGCGTACCTGCCTGCGCGGCATCATCCCCTGCGCCGTGCTGATCTTCCTGGTGCTCGGCACGATCATGCTCGGCATCGCCACGCCGACCGAGTCCGGAGCGATGGGCGCGGTTGGCGCGCTGGTGCTGGCCGTGATCCGCGACAAGGGCTTCAACAAGATCGACCGCAACATCTATCGGCTGGGCCTGTTGGCAACGCTGGTGGCCGCCGCGGTGGGCGTCTTCGCATTCGGCTCGCATGCGTTCCGCATCCCGCTGGCGATTGCCTACCTTGTGGTGTTGTGGCTCCTGATCCGCGCCGGCCAGCTTACCGACCTGCGGCTGCTGATCGTGGATGCCTACCAATCCACCGCGCGCATCACCGCCATGGTCGTGTTCATCCTGATTGGATCCACCTGCTTCTCGGTGGTGTTCCAGGGCGTGGACGGCGGCGCATGGGTGGAACACCTGTTCACCTCGCTACCGGGCGGCTGGATCGGCTTCCTGATCGTGGTGAACCTGTTCATCTTCTTCCTGGCGTTCTTCCTCGACTTCTTCGAGATCGCGTTCATCGTCGTGCCGATGCTGGCGCCGGTTGCGGTCAAGGTGCTGGCCCCGGTGGTAGCCGATTCGATGGGCGGCAACCCCGAAGCCGCCGCCACGGCCGCGCTGGTCTGGTTCGGCGTGATGCTGTGCGTGAACATGCAGACGTCGTTCATGCACCCGCCGTTCGGCTTTGCGCTGTTCTACCTGCGCGGCATCGCCCCGAAGGAAGTCAAGAGCTCGGACATCTACTGGGGTGCCCTGCCGTGGGTGGGCCTGCAGCTCGTCATGGTGCTGCTGGTGATGTTCTGGCCGGGCATGGTGACTGGCCTGCTCGACAAGGGATCGCTCAAACACAGTAATTCCGCCGAGGTCAGTATCCCGCTTGGCGGACAGGACGATGGCAAGCCCGGGGGGGCGTCCTCGCCCGGCACGCTGGAGTTGCCGAGCGGCGGCGACTCGAGTGAACCGGTGGCGCCTTCGTTCCAGTTCGAGAAAAGCAAGTAGCTGGATTGAAGTGGGGTTGGAGGGTGATGCGCTGACCCTCTCCCTCTCCCCACAGATCACGCAAGACACAAAAAACCCCCGGCCTCACGGCACGGGGGTTTTTGTTTGGATCGAATGAAGCCTTGCTGTGAAGCCTTACTGCTTCACGCAATCCACGAAGTACGCCTTCTGGCCATCGACCTCGTCCTCGACCAGGCCGTGGATGTCGGTCTCGAAGCCCGGGAAGAGCTTGTTGAACTCGCGCGCGAACTTCAGGTACTTCACGATCGTGCGGTTGAAGCGCTCGCCCGGGATCAGCAGCGGAATGCCCGGCGGGTACGGCGTCAGCAGGATCGCGGTCACGCGGCCTTCCAGTTCGTCGACGGGCACGCGCTCGATTTCGCGATGCGCCATCATCGCCCAGGCATCCGACGGCTTCATCGCCGGCTCCATGTCCGACAGGTACATCTCGGTGGTCACGCGCGCCACATCGTTGGCCTTGTAGACGCTGTGGATCGCGTCGCACAGATCACGCAGGCCCAGCCGCTCGTACTGCGGGTGCTTGCCCACGAACTCGGGCAGCACGCGCCACAGCGGCTGGTTCTGGTCGTAGTCGTCCTTGAACTGCTGCAGCTCGGTCACCAGCGAGTTCCAGCGGCCCTTGGTGATGCCGATCGTGAACATGATGAAGAACGAGTACAGACCCGTCTTCTCGATGATGATGCCGTGCTCGGCCAGGTACTTCGTGACGATTGCCGCCGGGATGCCGCGCTCGCTGAACTCGCCGTCCACGTCGAGGCCCGGGGTGATGATCGTGGCCTTGATCGGATCCAGCAGGTTGAAACCATCGGCCAGATCGCCGAAGCCATGCCAGCGCTCGTTGGCCTTGAGCATCCACTCTTCGCGGTCAGGAATGCCGTCTTCGGCCAGCGCGTCCGGGCCCCACACCTTGAACCACCAGTCGCCATTGTTGGCGACGTCGTAGTCGGCTTCCACCTTGCGCACGGCACGGCGGAAGTCCAGCGCTTCCTGGATGCTTTCCTCGACCAGCGCGGTGCCGCCCGGCGCTTCCATCATCGCCGCGGCCACGTCGCACGAGGCAATGATCGAGTACTGCGGGCTCGTCGAGGTGTGCATCAGATACGCCTCGTTGAAGCGGTAGCGATCCAGCTTGCGCGTTTCCGAATCCTGCACGAGGATCTGCGAGGCCTGCGACAGGCCGGCCAGCAGCTTGTGCGTGGACTGCGTGGCGAACACCAGCGCGTCCTTGCTGCGCGGACGGTCACGGCCGATCGCGTGCATGTCGCGATAGAAATCGTGGAACGCCGCGTGCGGCAGCCATGCCTCGTCGAAATGCAGCGTGTCGATTTCCGACGTCAGCATTTCCTTGATCTGCTCGGCGTTGTACAGCACGCCGTCGTACGTACCCTGCGTGATCGTCAGGATGCGCGGCTTCTGGTTCTTCGCCTTGCTCGCGAACGGATGGTTCTCGATCTTCCTGCGGATCGTCTCCGGGTCGAACTCGCTCTTCGGAATCGGGCCGATGATGCCGTAGTGGTTGCGCGTCGGCATCAGGAACACCGGAATTGCGCCCGTCATCATGATCGCGTGCAGGATCGACTTGTGGCAGTTACGGTCCACCACCACGATGTCGCCCGGCGCCACGTTGGCGTGCCAGACCATCTTGTTCGACGTCGACGTGCCGTTGGTCACGAAGAACATGTGGTCGGAATTGAAGATGCGCGCGGCGTTGCGCTCCGACGCCGCCACCGGGCCGGTGTGGTCCAGCAGCTGGCCAAGTTCCTCGACCGCGTTGCAGACGTCGGCGCGCAGCATGTTCTCGCCGAAGAACTGGTGGAACACCTGGCCCACCGGGCTCTTCAGGAACGCCACGCCGCCCGAGTGCCCCGGGCAGTGCCACGAGTACGAGCTGTCCTGCGCGTAGTCGATCAGCGCCTTGAAGAACGGCGGGGCCAGCGAATCCAGGTAGACCTTGGCTTCGCGGATGATGTGGCGCGCCACGAATTCGGGGGTGTCCTCGAACATGTGGATGAAGCCGTGCAGCTCGCGCAGGATGTCGTTCGGAATATGGCGCGACGTGCGCGTCTCGCCATACAGGAAGATCGGCAGATCCGTGTTGCGGCGACGCACTTCGGTCACGAACGCGCGCAGCTTCTCGATGGCGGCCGCTTCGGGCTGATCGTCGGCGCGCACGAACTCGTCGTCGTCGATCGACACGATGAACGTGGATGCCCGGCTGGACTGCTGGGCGAACGACGTCAAGTCGCCATAGCTGGTCAGACCCATCACTTCCATGCCTTCATTCTCGATGGCCTGGGCCAACGCGCGAATGCCCGAGCCGGAGATGTTCTCGGAGCGGAAGTCTTCATCGATGATGATGACGGGGAAGCGGAATTTCATCGGGCATCCTTGATGAGCGTGCTTGGAAAGAACTTGAGCCACATGGCCGGCGGGGAGTTCCCCGCAAACGGCGGCATGTGGCTCTTTCGTCAGGTCTGACGCCTGACCGGTTCATGGCCGGCGGCGCCCCCGGCGACGGACGCCGGCATTGTAATGCGATCAGGTCTTCGGCAGTGTGACACCCTGCTGGCCCTGGTACTTGCCGCCACGGTCGGCATACGAGGTCTCGCAGATCTCGTCGCTCTCGAAGAACAGCACCTGCGCGCAGCCTTCGCCGGCATAGATCTTGGCGGGCAGCGGCGTGGTGTTGGAGAACTCAAGCGTCACATAGCCTTCCCACTCGGGTTCGAACGGCGTCACGTTGACGATGATGCCGCAGCGGGCATAGGTGCTCTTGCCCAGGCAGATCGTCAGCACGCTGCGCGGAATCCGGAAGTATTCCATCGTGCGGGCCAGCGCGAACGAGTTCGGCGGGATGATGCAGACATCGCCCTTGAAGTCCACGAACGACTTCTCGTCGAAGTTCTTCGGATCGACGATCGTGCTGTTGATGTTCGTGAAGATCTTGAATTCGTCGGCGCAGCGGATGTCGTAGCCGTAGCTCGACGTGCCATAGGACACGATCTTGCGGCCGTCCGACTCCCGTACCTGGCCGGGCTCGAACGGTTCGATCATGCCGTGCTGCTCCGCCATGCGGCGGATCCACTTGTCGGATTTGATGCTCATAAAGGCGTGGGCGGAAAAGTCGGGCGGCGGGCTGCCGCTAGATTGGGGCGCATTGTACAACCAATCGCTTCTGGCGCTCTTGTTCCGGCTTCTGTTGCGATCTGGTGCCGCGCAGCGGAATTCCTAGACCGCCGGTACCAGCGCTTCGGTCGGTGTGTGGCGGAACCGCTCCCGCCCTGTGTAGAGCAGGAAATGCTTGCCGGTGCAGCGCGCGAATAGTGTCATTCCGACACGCTTGGCCATCTGGTAACCCATTTGCGTCACACCCGAACGCGATAACAGGAAAGGGATGCCCATCTGGGCGCCCTTGATGACCATTTCCGACGTCAGTCGGCCCGTGGTGTAGAAAATCTTGTCGGCGCCGCTCATGTCCTCGAGCCACATCCACCCGGCGATGGCATCCACGGCGTTGTGGCGGCCTACGTCCTCGACGAAGGTCAGCAACTCGCTACCCCGGAACAAGGCGCAGCCGTGTACCGAGCCGGCCTGCTTGTAGACCGATTGCTGAAGCCGGATGGTATCGACGATCGCGTACAGCGTTTCCTGGTCGAGTCGGGCGTCCGGGGGCAGCGCGATGGTGTCGACCTCATCCATCAGCGAACCAAACACCGTGCCCTGCCCGCAGCCCGTGGTCACCACGCGGCGCGCGGTGCGCTCCTCGATGCGATCGACCCCCGAACGGGTGGTCACGGCCACCGACTCGGTTTCCCAGTCCACCTGGACCGAAGCAATCTGCTCGATCGACTCCACCAGTCGCTGATTACGCAGATAACCCAGGACGAGATGCTCTGGCGCGCCGCCCAGCGTCATCAGCGTGACCAGCTCGCGTTTATCCAGATAGACCGTCAGCGGGCGCTCGCCTGGCAGCCAGGCCGGACGCTCCCTGCCTTGCTCGTCGAGGACAGCCACCTCTTCGATCAGGGGTACGCTGGCATGTGTCAGTTCGGGGCGCAGGGACATGTGGGAGGCGGGCTGGCCCTTCCAAAGGTCGGGCCAGCTACAGCGGAAGCTATCTGGAGGGATCAGGAGGCGGCGATCACACCGCAGGCGATGCGGCCGCCCGAGTTGCCGGTGGGCTGGGTGCGATAGTCGTCGGCATCCTTGTGGACAACGACGGCGCGGCCAACCACGCTGTTCGGGCCGGGTGCCACGGTCACGTCCGGCATGATGAACTGGACGCGCGCGTTGCCGCTGGAGTCCGCCACGAGGTTGTTCATGTCGCCGGCATGATGATCGGGCATCGTCATCTGGCCGTGCGGCTTGCCTGCCGGGTTGAAGTGCCCACCCGCGCTCATCGCGTCGGGCGCGGAGCAGTCACCCTTCTCGTGGACATGGAAGCCATGTGTCGTGCCTGGCGGCAGGCCGGTCACCGATACCACCACCATCACGCCACCGCCCGCCTGCTGGTCGAACGTGACGCGTCCCGCGGTATTCGTGCCGCTCTTGGGGCTCAGCGCTGCGGCGGCCTTCGTGGACGCGCTGGTTGCCGCCGTGCCACTGCTGCTACTGCTGCTGGACGAACCCCAGCCCCAGCTCGAGCAACCCGCCACAGCCAGTGCGGCAGCGCCCATCGTCAAACCGAAAAGTACACGTTTCATGCCGAGCCCTCCTCTTGCGGTTAAAAGCCCGGGCGATTGTACGCCTGACCTGCACATACGACTGCCGCAAACTGCAACGCCGTGCCAATGCGCATGATCAAGCCTGCCCCGGACGCTGGCGGCTACGGCCCGCGTCCTCCGGCGGTGTGGAGCGCTGCGCGGGGATCTTGCCGGCCTTGATATCGTCGTACCAGTGCTCGTGGTGCTCCTGGGCCCAGGCCTCGTCCACGTAGCCATCGCGCATGGCGCGGTAGGCGCCTTCCATGCCGATCGTGCCCATGTAGATATGGCCGCAGGCCAGCGCAATCATCAGCACCGCGGCGATCGCGTGGATGACGTTGGCGATCTGCATCGTGGCGCGGTAGTACTCCAGGCCCGGCACGATCATGTCGAGCACCCACCCCGACGCAGACAGGATCAGCCCAAAAAAGACCAGTCCGATCCAGAACCAAAGCTTTTCGCCGGCGTTGAAACGGTGACTCGGCACGTGGCTGCCCGTGAGGAGCCCCCCTGCCCGCGCGATCCACGTCAGGTCGTCGCGGCTGGGCAGGTTGTCGCGCACGAAGAGCACGAAGGCGACGACGATCGCAACCGTGAACACCGGCCCGCTCAGGTTATGCAGGTTCTTGAGGATGTACGTGAGCCATCCGAACAGCGTATGGCCGAAGATCGGCAGCAGGACGTGCTTGCCAAACAGGATCACGAGGCCCGAGATCGCCAGGATCGAGAACGAGATCGCCATGGTCCAGTGCACGATGCGTTCCAGCGGCGTGAAGCGTTCGATCATGCGGCCCGTGCGCGGTGTCTTGAGCGGAATCGTGCCCCGCCAGGCGAAGAACGCCAGGATCGCCAGCGGCACGATCAACACCAGCCAGCCACCCCACACCGTGATCACGCCATTGCGGAACAGACGCCACTTCTGACCCGTGCGCTGGATCAGCACACCAGCTTCCTTGGCCGGCAGGCTGCTGTAGTTCGGCTGGTCGGAGTTCGCCTCGCGCCAGACCGGCGCATTGTTGCCCGGCTGCGTCTGCGAACGCTCCTGCTGCGCACGCGCCTCGGCGGCCATGTCGCGGCGCGGCACATTGAAGATGTTCTCGCTCGCAATGCCCGCGAACGGCTGCGCGGGGTGCGTGGCCGGGTTGTTTGCGTTATCGGACTGTGTGGCGGACTGCGTGGCGGACTGTTGCGCCTGCGGTGCCGAAGCTGGCGCCTGCGCGAACGCGCCGGCCATCGCCAGCGTCATCAGCGCGCCGGCTAGCCACCGTCCTGTACGTGAAAGCCGCGTCATAAGCCCTCCTTGCCGGCGCTCACGGCGTCTTGTTGTACTCGTTCTGGTACTGGTTGCGCTCATGGATCTGGCGCACCCAGCTATCCCTGTCACCCGGCGTCCATCCCTTGGCGACGAACGGATCGCCGGGGGCGCCCTGCCAGGCCGGCGTATCCGATTTCTTGAACGAAGCGGTCGATGTCTGCGCCTTCTCGCCGCAGCCGGCGATCAGCAGGCCCGAAAGGCTCAGGGCAATCAGTAGCGCGCGGTTCATGATGCGCTCCCCTCGCTGGCTGGCGCGGCAGGCGCCGTGGGTGCGGCACCCGGCGCCGCGGGCGGCGTGCCCGCTGCCGGCTGCGCCTTGACGCCGCCATAGGCGGTGCCCCAGCCGAAGACGTCGCCGCCCTTGCCGCGCTTGATCACGCGATTGCGCAGGATGTCGGCAATCACGTCGCCATCGCCGCCGAGCAGCGCCTTGGTCGAACACATTTCCGCGCACAGCGGCAGCTTGCCTTCGGCCAGGCGGTTGCGACCGTACTTCTCGAACTCTGCCTCGCTGCCGTTGGCTTCCGGGCCGCCGTTGCAGAACGTGCACTTGTCCATCTTGCCGCGCACGCCGAAGGTACCTTCGCTAGGGAACTGCGGCGCGCCGAATGGGCAGGCGTACGAGCAGTAGCCGCAGCCGATGCAAACATCCTTGTCGTGCAGCACCACGCCGTCCTCGGTGCGATAGAAGCAATCGACCGGACAGACCGCCATGCACGGCGCATCGGAGCAATGCATGCACGCCACCGAGATCGACTTTTCCGCGCCGACCACGCCGTCGTTGACCGTCACCACGCGGCGCCGGTTCACACCCCAGGGCACCTCGTGCTCGTTCTTGCAGGCGGTGACGCAGCTATTGCACTCGATGCAACGCTCGGTATCACAGATGAATTTCATGCGGGCCATTTGCGTCTCCGTCCTTATGCGAACCGCTCGATCTGGCAAACGGTGGTCTTGGTTTCCTGCATCATCGTCACCGAGTCATAGCCGTAGGTGGTGGCGGTGTTCACCGCCTCCCCGCGCACGATCGGCATGGCGCCCTCCGGGTAGTAGGGCTTGAGATCCTTGCCCTGCCACCAGCCAGAGAAATGGAACGGGATGAACGCCGTATCCACGCCCACGCGCTCGGTCACCAGCGCGCGCACCTTGATCCTGGCGCCGGTCGGCGTCTTGACCCAGCAGTAGTCACCGTTGCGGATGCCGCGTTCGGATGCCGCCTTCGGGTTGATCTCGACGAAGTTCTCCTGCTGCAATTCGGCCAGCCACGGGTTCGAGCGCGTTTCCTCGCCACCGCCCTCGTACTCGACCAGACGGCCGGAGGTCAGGATGATCGGGAATTTCTCGTAGACCTTGTTCTCGATGTTGCGCTGCTGCACGGTCTTGTAGAGCGTGGGCAGGCGCCAGAAGGCCATCTTGTCGTCGTGGGTCGGGTACTTGGCGACCATGTCCGGGCGCGTCGAGTACAGCGGCTCGCGGTGTTGCGGGATCGGGTCCGGGAAGTTCCAGACCACGGCCCGCGCGCGGGCGTTGCCGAACGGGTGGCAGCCGTGGTTCTTCATCACCACGCGCTGGATGCCGCCCGACAGGTCGGTCTTCCAGTTCTTGCCATCGGCCGCCTTCTTTTCGGCGTCGGTCAGTTCGTCCCACCACCCGAGCTTCTTGAGCAGCACCGCGTCGAATTCCGGATACCCGGTAGTGATGTCCGCGCCCAGCGAGTGCGATCCGTCGGCCGCCAGCAGGCTCACGCCATCACGCTCCACACCGAAGTTGGCGCGGAAATTGCCGCCGCCGTCCATCACGTTCCTGCTGGTGTCGTAGAGGTTGGGCGAGCCCGGGTGCTTCAGCTCCGGCGTGCCGTAGCACGGCCATGGCAGGCCGAAGTAATCACCGGTGATGTCATAGCCGGTGACCGGGTCCTTGCCACCCTTGCAGCGCAACGAGCGCACATCGAACATGTGCATGTTGCGCATGTGGGCCTTCAGCCGCTCGGGTGACTGGCCCGTGTAGCCGATGGTCCAGTTGCCGGCGTTGATCTCGCGCAGGATCGATTCGGTCTCGGGCTCCCGCCACGTGCGCCCGGCGCGCTTGACCTCGACCAGCTTGTAGTTCTTCGACAGTTCGTTGGCAAAGCCCAGCTTCTCTGCGAACGCCTGCATGATCGCGTGGTCGGGCATCGACTCGAACAGCGGCTCGATCACCTTCTCACGCCATTGCAGCGAACGGTTCGACGCCGTGCACGAACCCGAGGTCTCGAACTGGGTGCAGGCCGGCAGCAGGTACACCGCACGGTTCGGGTTGGGGGTATCGCCTTCGGTCGCCGGCATGTTGGCCATGGCGGCCGTGGCCGACGGATACGGGTCGATCACGACCAGCAGGTCGAGCTTGTCGAGCGCGCGCTTCATCTCCAGGCCGCGCGTCTGCGAGTTCGGCGCATGGCCCCAGAAGAACACGCCACGTACGTTGTGGTCCTGGTCGATCAGTTCCGGCTTCTCGGTGACGATGTCGATCCAGCGCGACACCGTGGTGCCGGACTTCTCCATCATCGCCTGCGAGGCGAACTGTTTCTTGATCCATTCGTAGTCCACGCCCCAGACCGTCGCGAAGTGCTTCCACGCGCCGGCAGCCAGGCCGTAGTAGCCCGGCAGCGAATCCGGGTTCGGCCCCACGTCGGTGGCGCCCTGCACGTTGTCGTGGCCACGGAAGATGTTGGCGCCGCCGCCCGACACACCGATGTTGCCGAGCGCCAGTTGCACGATACACGACGCACGCACGATGGCGTTGCCGATCGTGTGCTGCGTCTGGCCCATGCACCAGACCAGCGTGGACGGACGGTTCTTCGCCATCGTCTCGGCCACGTACCGGACTTCGGCCTCGGGCACGCCGCAGACTTCCTCGACCTTGTCCGGCGTCCACTTGGCCAGCACTTCCTCCTTGACCTTGTCCATGCCGTAGACGCGGTCGGCCAGGTACTTCTTGTCTTCCCAGCCGTTCTGGAAGATGTGGTACAGCACGCCGAACAGGAACGCGATATCGGTGCCCGAGCGGATGCGAACGTAGTGATCGGACTTGGCCGCCGTGCGCGTGTAGCGCGGGTCGACCACGATCACCTTGCAGCCGCTCTCCTTGGCGTGGAGCAGGTGGAGCATCGACACCGGATGCGCCTCGGCCGCATTCGAACCGATATACAGCGCCGCCTTGGCGTTCTGCATGTCGTTGTACGAATTGGTCATCGCACCGTAGCCCCAGGTGTTCGCCACGCCGGCCACGGTGGTCGAGTGGCAGATGCGCGCCTGGTGGTCGGTATTGTTGGTGCCGAAGAACGAGACCCACTTGCGCAGCAGGTAGGACTGCTCGTTGCTGTGCTTGGACGAGCCGATGAAGAACAACGAATCCGGTCCGGTTTCCTGGCGGATCTGCTTGAGCTTCGCGCTGATCTCGTCGAGCGCCTGATCCCAGGAGATGCGCTGGTACTTGCCGTTGACCAGCTTCATCGGGTACTTCAGCCGGTATTCGCCGTGACCATGCTCGCGCAGCGCGGCGCCCTTGGCGCAATGCGCGCCCAGGTTGATCGGCGAATCGAACACAGGCTCCTGCCGCACCCACACGCCGTTCTGCACCACCGCGTCGACCGCGCAACCCACCGAGCAATGGCCGCAGACAGTGCGGCGCACGACAATATCGCCCTTGCCGCCTGCGCCGCCCTTGCCGTCGTCGGCATCGGCGCGACGCATCATCGTCAGTTGCGTGGCGGCCAGCCCCGCGCCCACGCCGATGCCCGAACGCTTGAGGAAGCTGCGACGGTCCATGGTCGGCATGGCGCCGGCCAGGCCTGCGGCAAGGCGCGCGGACAGGCGTCCGGATGACTGGGACTGGGACTGAGACTGGGATTGCGAACTGGAATCAGCGAGCCGGCTGGTGAGCCGGCCGGTCTGGCCGTGGTCCGCGCGATGGTTGGCGCCGTCGTTCGCGCCGTTGTTCGCACGTTTGCGGGTCAGGGGGGTCATGGCTTGCCTCGATCAGAGCGGTTGGCGTGTGCGACAACTCGGGCGCGCGCCAGCACGCCCGGGGCAACATGCCTAAACCAGCGTGGTCCGGTAGTACTTGCGGATATGGGCGGAGACCCGGTAGCCATCACTGCCCGGCGCGGGATCGGCGGGCTCGGCCTTAGCGGCGACGGCCTCGGCAAGCGCGGGCTGTCCGCGCGTGGCCACAACGGCGGCGCCGGCTGCGGCAACCACGCCGGCACCCGCCAGAAAGGTGCGACGTGCGACCCGGGGTTGTTTATCTTCCATGAGGACTCCTCGGCTATGCCGTACCGATGGATGATTTATTTATGACGTGTTTTGCATATTCTAGTTGCAACACCACCGAATGACCACGCGCGCGGCCGCAAAATCGGTAAATATCGGACAAACCCCGACCGCGCCCCCGCTCAGTGCATCTCGAGCGCGACAGCCTCGACGCTGCAAAACGCGCGTAACAGTCCTGCGGCACTGCGGTAGAAGCGGGCCTGCGGATGGTTCTCGAGGGCGTCACACAACCGGTCCACCCAAGGCTGCAGATGCCGGGCGAAGAAGCGTTGCTGCTCGCCGAGATTCGACACCGCGAGATCATCGCCGGCCACGAGATAGCGCATCACCTCGCACAGCGCGGCCACGTGATCCTCGGTTTCGCTGACGTTATCGTGCCGCGTGAGCCCGTAGCGGGCCAGATCGTCACGCAATGCCACCAATGGCCGCTCGTTGAGAAAGCCGGCCTGATAGAACGAGCCGTAGAGAAAGATCTCCTGCTTGCCGACGCCGACGAACAACTGCGCGTACTCGTCCGCGGCTTCCACGGCGATCGTGATCGATGCTGCGTCGCACAACGTATTCCACGCGCGACCGAGCACGGTATCGGCATCTGCACCTGACGCGCGATTGGCCGCGATATGGTGCAACAGCGTCGCATCGGGCGCCTGATAGAACAGCGTGGCCAGCAGACCATAAAGATCGGCGCGCGCGGTGTCCTCGGGATCGGGCTCGCCGTGCGCCGGTGTCTGGGCGGTAAGCTGAATCGGCTGGAAATCGCTCATATCGTGATGCATCCCTTCCGTTTATCCCTTCTGTAGCGCGCTATCCCGTGCGCTGCCTTATTGCAGCGTCGCGCCCGTGGCGGCGCCGCTATCCTTTTCCACCATGTCGATGACCCGGCAGTCGCTGCACATCTTCAGCCGCTCAGCCGCCGCGCCGGCAAACGCCGGGTGGCCAGCCAGTCGGACCAGCATGGATTCCACCATCTGCGCCGTGCCAAATGGCTTGCCGCAACGGACGCAATGGAACGGCTGGGTCTCGTTGAGCGTGACGGGCCGGCGCGCGGCATCGCCCGCCAGCAAACGTGGCACCAGTGTGATTGCGTCCTCGGGGCAGGTCTTCTCGCACAGCCCGCACTGCACGCAGTTGCGCTCGACAAAGGCCAGCACGGGCCGCTCGGCGTTGTCGCGCAGTGCCTGCGTCGGACACGCGCCCACGCAGGCCATGCACAGGGTGCAGCGGGCGGTGTCGACCTGCACGGCCCCAAGCGGCGCGCCCGCAGGCAGCGCCATCGTTTCGGCGGGCACCGGAGCATTGCGCGCCAGGTGATCCACAACGAAATCCAGGGTCTCGCGCTTGGCCAGCGCGGCGCGGAATCCCGCGACGGGCAGCGGGCTCAGCGGTTCGGCCGGCGTGGAAATCGCGCCCAGCCCCACATCGAGCCCGGCAACGTCGCTCGCCTCGACCAGCGCCAGCCGCTGGCCACGATAGCCGAAGCCTTCCAGGATCGTCCGGGCCACGGCCATCTGCCCGAGCAGCGCCGCACGGTATTGCGGCGCTTCGTCGCCAGTCAGCAGCACGGCCACGCCGCCCGCACCCCAGCACAGGGCAGCCAGCCACAACTCGATGCCCGTCGAGGCCGGATGGAATGCCGAAACCGGAATTACGTTCGGCGGCACGCCCCGTGCCTGGCCGGCCCGCGCGGCGCGACCCAGCGCGAGGATGGCTGACGTACCGTGCTCCGCGCCGTGGATCAGCAATACGGCATCACGGCCGCCGGCACGGCTGTAAGTGGTCACCAGCGTGCGCAGGCGTTCGCCAAACGTCTCCGGGCCAGGGTAGCCATAGCTGATGGCACCGCTCGGGCAAACCGTCGTGCACGCGCCGCAGCCCATGCACAGGTTCGGCGTGACCTCGATACGGCCCTTGCCGTCGCGCCAGTGCGAACTGATCGCCTGCGTCGAACAGATGTCGATGCAAGCCGTGCAGCCCGTGGTCTGGTTGCGGCCGTGGGCGCAGAGGCTTTCCTTGTAGCGGAAGAACTTCGGCTTCTCGAATTCGCCGACCAACTGCTGCGCGGTTAGTGCCAGCGCGTACTGGCGCGCCACGTCACCCCCCGCATGCAGATAGCCTTGCGGCGGCTGATGCATCGTGAAAGCCGGTGAATCGTTGAGATCGAAAACGATGTCGAACCGGCCCGATTCGGTCGCAGCCGGGCGATCGAAATCGATAGCCGCCGCCGCGCCGCACGCTTTCACGCATTCGCGATGATCTCGGCAACGGTCGAGGTCGATCTGGTAGCTGAAGTCGATCGCCTGCTCGGGGCACGCCGCAATGCAGGCGTTGCAGCGCGTGCAGAGATCCAGGTCGATCGGATTGCTCTTGCCGGCACCGGTCTCCCAGGTGGCAGTGAACGTGCCCAGCCAGCCGGTCAGCGACGCGAGCCTGCCACTGTGAACCGGCCACGCGCGATCCGCCGGGTTCGCGCCGCTACCCACCACGCCGTCGGCCTGGCCCAGCAGCACGGTCACATCGAGCCCCGCCTCACTGAGGCGACCCGCCCACGGCAGTGCGCGAGCGGCAGGTCCCATGATCAGTACCGTGCCTTCGGAGCGGTAATCGACCGTGGCCACCGGATCGGGATCGGGCAACGCCGCCACCGCAAGCAGCGCGGCGATCTTGGCGTTGGCCGTGGCCGGATCGCGCCGCGCCCCGGCCGACCATCCACCAGTCTCGCGAATGTTGACGAAGCGGACCGGCGCGGTCATCACACCTTGCTCACTGGCCGTTTGCGCGGCCACTTCGGTGAACAGCGGGCTTTCCTGCGTGCACGCGACGATCACGTCGTCCGTGCCATCGAGCGCCTTCCGGAAATCGCCAATCTCGCGGCGGCACAGCAGGCGATGCACCTTCAGCGGCGCGGTGCCCTGCGTCGCATCCTGGTTACCGCCACTGGCTTTGGCCAGCGCCGCGCCGTCGAGCGGCATGGTGTCATTGCAATTGCAGATCAGCGTCGGCATTTGGACTTGCGCAGCGGCCGATGCGCGCCTTCTCGTCGCGGAAGGATCATGCGTCGGCGGATTTGTGGGAGTGGCCTATTCTAGGCCCGTGCCGGGTCAGCGGCTACGCGTGTTTGTCCGCAGCGGGATCTTCGTCCGGCTCGGACGAGGCCGTGGGCTCCTCGACCATTGCTGCCTGCAGACCCTGCCCGGGTTGAGGTGCCTGCGAAGCCGCCGCGTCATCCACGGCCTTTCCTGCCTTGCCCGCCTCTTCGACTTCCGCGACGTCTTCGGCCTCCTCGACCGGATCGAAAAGCCCCAGCGTCTCCGACTGCCGCAGCCTGCGCAGGATCTCGGGCGGGATCGGGTCGGGCTTGCTGTAGTCGTCGATGTAAGTGTCCAGCCCGTCCATCACGTTGAAGTGCGGATCGGCGAACAAGGTCTTCAATGCCGCACGTTTGACGGACTCGTCGACCCCCTGTGCCACGAAGCGGGCGATGTTATCGCCCGGGCGTAGCACGGCCACGTCCGCAAGCGTCGGCATGGGTACAGCGGATGCGGCGGGCGTTGGAACAGCCGCTGTCACATCCGGCGATGTCGCGGTGGAAGACGGCAACACAGCCGGCGGCTGTACCTGTTCCTGTACCTGTTCCTCCGGCACGGGCTTGCCCTCGCGGACCGCCGCCTTGCGGCGCGACCAGCGGGACAGGAAGGAGCTATCGCCGTCGCTCATCGCAATCCCTCAATAGCGCGCACGTTCTTCGGGCGCCTTGAAAGATTCCGGCCGGCGCCGCTTCTTGGGTTCGGGCCGATAGTGCTGGTCCGTGAACGCCTGGAGCCACGCGCGTTGCTCCGGCTCCAGCGGCACGTTCTCGACGTTCTCGCCTGCGTCGAGCCAGCGCCCCGCCTCGTTATACGACAGGCTCACCGTAACCGGCACCGGGCGCGTCTCGCCATCCTCGTCGGGCTCCTCGGCCATGCGCCAGAGCACGAACCAGCATGGCGCGGTGGAGGTCAGGTTCAGGTAGTAGCCCTCGCCCTCGTCGCGGTACAGCGTGACCGCATAGCCGGGATGCGCCCAGTGCTCACCGTGCTCGTCCGCGTCGAGCCGCTTCGGCGCCATGCCGAACTCGCCGAGATCCGGCAGCACGGCATCGAGCTCCCACTTCCAGGGTTGCCAGCGGTTGGTCAGCGCAACGCGGCGCATGACCACCGCCATCGTCACCGACGGCCTGCCAGCGGGCAAGGCTTCCGGCTCGGGAACAGCGGGTTGGTCCACGGCGGACTCCGGTGAAGGTCAGGTGTTCTGAACGACGATGCTCGGGAACTTGTTGCTCATGTCGCGCGTCTTGTCGGCAACCTTGATCGCCACCTTGCGCGCCACTTCGCGGTAGATCGTCGAGATCGGGCTGTCCGGTTCGGCCACGACGGTCGGGCGTCCGGAGTCGGCCTGCTCGCGGATCGACAGGTTCAGCGGCAGGCTGCCCAGGAGGTCCACGCCATACTCGGTGCTCATCCGCTCCGCGCCGCCTTCGCCGAAGATGTGTTCGACATGGCCACAGTTCGGGCAGCAGTAGACCGCCATGTTCTCGACGATGCCGAGAATCGGAATGCCGACCTTCTCGAACATCTTCAGGCCCTTGCGGGCATCGAGCAGGGCGATGTCCTGCGGGGTCGTCACGATCACGGCGCCCGTGACGGGCACCTTCTGCGACAACGTGAGCTGGATGTCGCCGGTGCCCGGGGGCATGTCGACGATCAGGTAGTCCAGGTCGTGCCAGTTGGTCTGGCGCAGCAGTTGTTCCAGGGCCGACGTGACCATCGGGCCGCGCCATACCATCGGATTGTCCTGTTCGATCAGGAAACCGATCGAGTTGGCCTGCAGGCCATGACCCTCCATTGGCTCCATGGTCTGGCCATCGGTCGACTCGGGTCGGCCGTCGATACCCAGCATCATCGGCAGGCTCGGGCCGTAGATATCGGCGTCCAGCATGCCGACGCGCGCGCCTTCGGCGGCCAGCGCCAGCGCCAAGTTCACGGCGGTGGTGGACTTGCCCACCCCGCCCTTGCCAGAGGCCACGGCGATCACATTGCGCACGCCCGGCAGCAGCTTGACGCCGCGCTGCACCGCGTGGGCGACGATCTTCATCGACATCGCCACGCTGACGTTGGTTACGCCCGGCAGATTGCGCAGGGCGCCGATCACGAGCTTGCGGATGGGCTCGAACTGGCTCTTGCCGGGGTATCCGAGCTCCACTTCCACGGAAACGTCACCGCCATCGACCCGCACGTTACGCGCCGAGCGCGTGGACACGAGGTCCTTGCCCGTGTTGGGGTCGATCACGGTCCGCAGGACTTCGGTTACCTGTTCAATGGTGAGACTCAAGACAGACTCCGCTTCTAATATGGATATGTGGGGTTGAGGCACGCAATGCTAACAAAGTCGCCCACACGATATGGTCTTGTGGCCCGCGCCGCCGGGAAACCCCTTTGCCGAGTGCGGAATTACAGACAATTACATCTCTCACAGTCTCGGGCTTGTGCACGCGCCGCCATATGCCTATTGTAGTGCGCCAATCTTGGGATCCCGCGTGCCGACAGGCGGTATGCGGGATCGTCCTGAGTGTTTTTGATTGCATCATGAAAGTTGTACTGCCAGTGGGCGGCATTACGCGCCAGGCGTTAACATGCAGGATGGCTTTGGCAAAACATTTACGGGAATCACCAGAAGGAGAAAGCATGAATTTCAAGCTCGTCACCGTCTCGCTCGTCGCGGCTGCGGCCCTGGCGGGTTGCGCCACCGAACAACAGACCAATACGGCGGTCGGCACCGGAGTCGGTGCGGCGGTAGGCGCGGGGATCGGTAACCTGATCGGCGGCAACACCACTGGCACGCTGGTCGGCGCGGCAGTGGGCGGCGCGCTCGGCGGCGCCACCGGTTACAACTGGAATGCCATCCGCGGCAAGCTGAACAAGGACACCGCGGGCACCGGCACCCAGATCACCGAGCAGCCGGACGGCTCCCTGAAGGTCAACATCCCGAGCCAGGTCACGTTCGACACGGACAGCTCGACGATCAAGCCGTCGTTCCGCAACGTGCTCGACCAGGTGGCCCAGACGCTAGCGCAGCATCAGGACGTGTCGGCCAACGTCGTTGGCCATACGGACAGCACCGGCAACCCGCAATACAACATGCAGCTCTCGCAACGCCGCGCCCAGAGCGTGGCCGGCTACCTGGGTGACCGTGGCGTCGCCCGGACCCGCCTGAGCGCCGAAGGCCGGGGCCAAACCCAGCCCGTCGCGGACAATTCGACCGAGGCTGGCCGTGCCCAAAATCGTCGCGTCGAAATTTTCTTGAAACCAATTTCTGGGTGACCAGTCATAGAGTTCAGGTACCGCTTGCCACCGTTGCTGGCTCGCGATGGGTGGCTGACCTCCCGGGCGGTACCTGATTTCTCCTCCTTTTCCGTTGTGGAAAGCTGCGCCGGTGACTAACCGGCGCTTTTTTTTGCCCATTTGCCTCGTGAATTAACGGTTTCCGGGCTGTTTTCGGCGATATTCGCCCCAATTCGGCCCAAGTTCGCCCCCCGTTCGCGCCCAATCCACACGCAAACCGCGCACCGACGCGGGGCAATTGCTAAAATAGCGCCTTTACCCCCGTGCCTCCTGCCGGTCACCGCCGGCGCTCCTGGCGCAAAACCCCTCTGAACGGCTCTTTTCATGACAGCACGCCGCATCCTCGTCACTTCCGCCCTGCCATATGCCAACGGCCAGATCCATATCGGCCACCTGGTGGAGTACATCCAGACCGACATCTGGGTGCGCTTCCAGCGCATGATGGGCAACGAGGTCTATTACGTGGGCGCCGATGACACCCACGGCACCCCGGTCATGCTGCGCGCCGAAAAGGAAGGCATCACCCCGAAGCAGCTGATCGACCGCGTCTGGACCGAACACAAGCGCGACTTCGACAACTTCCTGGTGTCGTTCGACAACTACTACAGCACCGACGCCGAAGAAAACCGCCAGCTTTGCGAGAAGATCTACCTGGCCCTGAAGGCCGAGGATCTGATTACCGAGCGCGACGTCGAGCAGTTCTACGACCCGGTCAAGAACATGTTCCTGCCGGATCGCTTCATCAAGGGCGAGTGCCCGAAGTGCGGCGCCAAGGACCAGTACGGCGATTCGTGTGAAGTTTGCGGCACAACCTATGTCCCGACGGATCTGAAGAATCCGTACTCGGTGGTTTCCGGGGCAACGCCGGTGCGCAAGTCGTCGACGCACTTCTTCTTCAAGCTTTCCGACCCGCGCTGCGAAACGTTCCTGCGCGAGTGGGTGGCCGATCTGGCCCAGCCTGAAGCCAGCAACAAGATGCAGGAATGGCTGGGTGCCGAAGGCGAAGCCTCGACGCTGTCCGATTGGGACATCTCGCGCGACGCCCCGTACTTCGGCTTCGAGATCCCCGGCGCGCCGGGCAAGTATTTCTACGTGTGGCTCGATGCCCCGATCGGCTACTACGCGAGCTTCAAGAACCTCGCCGAGAAGCGCGGCATCGATTTCGACGCCTGGGTCGGCCCGCACTCGACGGCCGAGCAGTACCACTTCATCGGCAAGGACATCCTGTACTTCCACACGCTGTTCTGGCCGGCGATGCTCCGCTTCTCGGGCTATCGCACCCCGACCAACGTGTTCGCGCACGGCTTCCTGACCGTCGACGGTGCCAAGATGAGCAAGTCGCGTGGCACGTTCATCACCGCGCAGAGCTATACGGATACCGGCATGAACCCGGAATGGCTGCGCTACTACTTCGCCGCCAAGCTCAATGCGAGCATGGAAGATCTGGACCTGAACCTGGACGACTTCGTCGCCCGCGTGAACAGCGACCTGATCGGCAAGTACGTGAACATCGCCAGCCGCGCCGCCGGCTTCCTGGTCAAGCGCTTCGACGGCAAGGTCAACGAGGCTGCGCTGGCCAACCCGCTGCTGGAGCAACTGCGCCAGGCCGCACCGCAACTGGCCCAGAACTATGAAGGCCGCGAGTACAGCAAGGCACTGCGTCTGGTGATGGAACTGACCGACGCGGTCAACGCGTTCGTCGACGCCAACAAGCCGTGGGAACTGGCCAAGGACGAAAGCAAGCGCGATGCGCTGCACGCCGCCTGCTCGGTGTCGCTGGAAGCCTTCCGCCTGCTGACGATCTATCTGAAGCCGGTGGTGCCGAACATGGCCGCTGGCGTCGAGCGTTTCCTGAACGTCGATCCGCTCGACTGGCGCGCCATCGACAAGCAGCTTTCGGCCGACCGCCCGGTGCAGCCGTACCAGCACCTGATGACGCGTGTGGATGTCAAACAGATCGATGCGCTGCTGGCTGCGAACCGGGACTCGCTGCAGGCTACAGCGCCGGCCGCCGAAGCTGGCGCAGCAGGCGCTTCGGCCATCGAGCCAGTTGCCGACACGATCACGATCGACGACTTCGCGAAGATCGACCTGCGCGTGGCGAAGATCGTGGCGTGCGACAAGGTCGAAGGTTCGAACAAGCTGCTGCAGTTGACGCTAGACCTGGGCGAAGGCAAGACGCGCAACGTGTTCTCGGGCATCCAGTCGGCCTACACGCCCGAGCAACTCGTGGGCAAGCTGACCGTGGTGGTGGCCAACCTGGCACCGCGCAAGATGAAGTTCGGCATGTCCGAAGGCATGGTCCTGGCTGCATCGGCCGCGGATGAAAAGGCCAACCCGGGTCTGTACATCCTCGAACCGCACAGCGGCGCCGTGCCCGGCATGCGTATCCGCTAACCGGTAGCAGCCTCCCGGCCCGCGTGCCGGCGGTCTCCCCGATCGCCGGCACCACCTCCCCCCTCAGACCTGGTTAGCCGCCACCCATCTTCGAAGGATCGTCACTCCGCGACGTCGTGGTAACGATACCGTCGTTGTTGAAGTGGACGTTGAAGAACGCGCGTTCGGTCGGGTTCTCATACCAGCGGTATCCCCACACCTCTTCCTGCTTCAGCGCGAACGCCTCGACCTTGGTCGGCTTGCCGAGCATCCGCCGGATCTGGTCCTTGTTCATGCCGGGCCGCACCTGCGAGAACGACTCGGCGGACAGCACCTGTTCGATCTTGCGCACGGTACCGTCCGGGCCCGTCGTCACCATCCAGGTGGTGGTGCCTTCCGGGCCACGCGGGTACTCCAGCCGGCGTCCGCCGTCTGCCTCTTCCCACACGATCTCGGGCTTGCCGGCCTGACGGCGCACATCTTCCTCGGTGGACTTGCCGATCTCGATGCCCTTGAACAGCAGGCTGTCGGGTTTCACGCTATTCCACGTGCCGCGCGCGGCGTCGCCGGCCTTCTTCATGGCTTCGTCGACCTTCTGCTGGTCGCAACCAAACAGGGCAAGCAGGCTGGCTATCAGTCCCATGGCGGCAAGGCGTCGGCGTGACGCGTCAGTGAGTCGGAGTTTCATGGATGTCATTGCTGGGTAGCGTCGTCCTGGGCTTCGGCGGGCTTGCCCGTATCGGGAGCTGAGGCTGCGGCAGCCGCCGCGGCCGATGCGGCTGCCGCGGATGCTGCCTCGGCGGCGCGCCTGCCGGATCCGCCTCCGCCGGAGAACAGGTTACCCCAGTTGTTGAAGCGCCGGTTGAACAGCACCGAGAGCCCGTTGATCGAACCGCCCTTGGCAAGCAACGACCATCGTTGCGAGAAGGCCCAGGTCAGTTTGACCACGTTGGATGCCGATGTCAGGCTCTGTTCGTAGCCCACCGATATCTTGTCGGTCACGGCCTTGCCGACGCTCACCACCTGCGTGTCGCTCAGACCAGCCGTGCTCGGTCCGATCGAGAATTCATCGATGCCGAAGTGCGACACCACGTTTTTGCCGGCCTTGCCGCCAATCATGCCGAGCGCCGCACCGCCGAGCGCCCCGCCGCTCAGTTGCTTCTGCTGGCTCGCCCCGGCGCCCTCGGCGCCGTAGCCGAACATCAGCCATGACAACTTGTCCTCGTCAGGCACGTTCGGCTCCGATACCAGCCGCACGCGCGGCAACCGCACCGTTCCCGTCACCTCGACACCGGCCTCCACCTCCTGGTTGCGGCGCATCGCGCGGATATTCATGCCCGGGTTGTCTACCGCGCCGTTGAAGTTGATATAGCCGTACTCGATTTCCAGCTTGCGGCCGAAGGCCTCGTACGTGCCGGTTACCACTCGAACCGTTCCGGTGGCGCGCATTGGCGTCAGCGGTTCGCTGCGCACGCCAAGCTGGCCGGCCAGCAAAAGGTCGGCGCCGGCGCCACGGAAGCGGAAGTTGTCACCCAGATCCACGGCAAGATCGATCAACGGGCTGAAACGACTGGCTGGCTTGGTCTCGGGTGCCTGCGTGGCGGCCGTCTTCACTTCGCGCTGGTCGCGCCTGCGCACCACCACGACATCGTCGCCAAGCACCGGTGCGCCGGCCTTGGGCAGGTCGAACAGGCCTCGGTCGACGCGGAACTTGCCGCGAATCGCGATCTTCCGATTCTCGTTGGCAATGCCGGCTTCGCCGGACACGATCAGCGTGCGCTCGGGGCTGGCGAACAACTGCAGCTTGTCGGCCACGATCTTGGCCGTCAGGTTCGGATCAGCCTCGCCGAGCTTGACCGCGCCTGTCGCCGTCACCGTGCCATCGCCACCACGGAAGCGCACCTGCTTGAGTTCCACCGTGTTCTGGTCCAGCGCGATCTGCACCACGCCATCCGTCAGGCGGATGCCCAGGTCGTATAGCGTGACGGCGATGTCGCTGCCATCGACCGTCCCGGTCAGCAACGGACTGCCGACCGAGCCGCCCAGGCGCACCGCGGCAGCAATCTTGCCGTCGTACGCGAACTGCGGCCCGCTCAGGGCCTCCAGCGATTTCAGGCGTGGAATGTCGGCGGTCACCGTGCCAGCCAGCGTGGACGCCGACCCAATCGTCAGCAGACCCTGCTCGCTGATCAGCCCCGCCGACGCATCGACGTCGAGCTTGCCGATCCGCTGCGAGGTGGTGCCGCCACGCAGCGTCATGCGATTGCCGACGAACTCCGCCCGCAGCGCGGTTTCGCCCAGGCCGAGCGTGGCCCAGCCGCGACCCGCATTGACCGAAACGTCGCCGCTGCGGCGGCGGATTTCGGCAAACCCGGTCGCGGTCTCGGCGAGGTTCAGGTTCCACTTGCCGTCGAGCACGAGATCCGACCGGATCGGTGGCGGCTCGCCCGTCAGCGCCTGCAACACCTCCAGCACATGGGCCACCTGCACGCCGTCAAGGTTGCCCTGCGTGTGGATGCGCCCGTGATCAAACTCGAATCCGTCGATACTCAGCGTCGAGCGGTCCAGCACCAGCCGGGTCTGGCCGAGCCGGATGTGCTGGTCCGCCACCAGCAACTGCGTCGGCGCGGCCAGTCTGAGATTGACGGTGCCGCGTTCCTCCAAGGTGTGAATCGTGCCGTTCCAGCCCTGATCGCCCCGCCATGCGCCCTGCCCGGCCAGTGTCAGTTGCATGGGGTGCCCATGCAGCGAGCCGGCGGCCTTCACGTCGAAGGTGTGATTGACTTGCGTGCCGGAAAGGTTGGCGTCGAGCGTGCGGAGGCTGGCCTGCGGGCCACTGTAGTCACGCGCGCTAAGCTGCGCCGACAGCGTGCCATCGAGCCCACCACGCAGTTCCGCATGGCCGCTGGCGCTCGCCACCTTGTGCGGGCCGATGACCAGCGACTGGGCGCTGTAGTCGCCAACGATCTCGGGGCGCTTGAGCTTGCCCGTGATCTCGGCATCCAGCTTCGCTCGGCCCGCCACACCGAGCTTGAGCCGATCGAGTTGCGGCGCGTCGACGTTGACCTTGAGCCGGTCTCCACGCGCGCCAAAGCTGCCACTCAGGTTGACCTGGTTACCGGCCATCAGCAGCGACGCCTCGCTGGGCAACAGGCGTTCGCCTTCGAGCCGCACCTTGCCGGTGCCGGTCATCGGCAGTCCTGCGTACTCGCTCTCCTTGAGCCCGAAATCGACCGCCACGCGCAGCACCTTCGCCAGCGATCCGGTCGTCGAGAAATCCGCATTGATGCGCCCGGGCGCCACCTTGGCCAGCCGCGCGGGGTCGAAGTCGGCCAGCTTGCCCTTGAAGCTGAACGCCTGCTCGTCCTTGAGGCCGAGCTTGCCGTCGGCGGTCAGCGTTCCGCTGCCGAGCCCGGCTCGCAGTGTGGATAGCGTCACCGCATCCTTGTCGACGCTCGCGTTGGCAAAGAGCTTGATGTCGCCGCCCGACACATCCAGGGCCACACTCTGGCGTCCTGGCTCGAGGCGCAGGCTCACGGGGCCGGACAAACTCGTCGGCATCAGGCTCGTGTAGAGCGCGGCCACGTCAAGCCGGCGCACATCGAGGTCGAAGCCGCCGCGCCCATCATGCAACGATCCCTTGCCGACGATCTCGGCCTTGCCCAGCAGCGCGATGCGAAGGTCGCTCAGAATCTGCGTCGCCTCGCTGAGTTCGACGCGGGCCTGCACGCTCTGGACAGGCAGGCGTTCCTTGTCTAGCGGCCCTGGTTCGAGGTTGTTCACGGTCACTTCGCCCGCCACGGTCAGCGGCGCGGTCGCGCTTGACGCGGGCTTCGCGGACGCGCCGCTGGCTGGTGGCGGTGAAGCAGATGCAGATGCAGGGGCAGGGGCAGAAGCTGAAGCACGGGCAGAAGCAGGGGCGGCTGGCGCTGACACGGAAGCAGCCGGGGCCACCGGACGCAGGTCCGCATGGACACTCAGATTCGCCTGCGGCGCGGTCGCACTGAACAGTCGTGGATTGATGCGCTCGCCGTCCACCATCAGATGCGTGAATGGCACCTCGCCAAACGGCGTCACATCGGCACTGGCACGGGCACGTATCCGGCCGCCGTTAGCTTCGACCTGCGCGTGCAGCGTCTCCAGCGAGCCATCGACACGCGCGGTCATCTCATACGACTCATCCTGCCAGCGGCCCTCCGCCAACGCCTCGACGGTCAGCGCGAACGGCTTGCGGCCGGCGATCTGACCGTTCGCCTGCAACTTGCCGTACGGTGTGACCAGTCGATCGATCACGATGCGGTGACGCTGCCCGTCCGAATGCACCGCGCCCGACAAGCCCGACAGCACCAGCGGACTCGACGTAGCGGGCGGGCCCTGCAGCAGCGACAGTTCGCCCAGCGTGAGGGTGTCGATATCGATCGCGAGCGGCAACTCGAGCGTCGCCGGCATTTGCGCGGGCGGCGTGTTGGGTTCGGAAGCCGGCAGTCGGGCGTCGATCTTGCCCACGCGCAGCCATTCCACATGCAGCCGCATCGGCGACCATGTCATCTTCCATCTGCTGTCGATACGGTCAATCGCGACGCGCGTGTCGCCGCTGGCGTACACCACGTCATGCAGACGCAGCCCGCTCGCCACGGTGCCACCATCGAACTGCCCGGCCAGCATTCCAGCCGACAGCCGCGTGGCCAGCCCCCAGAGGTGGCGCGTACCGGTTTCGTTATGCAGCGCGAACGCGGCCGCGCCGATAACCGCGATCGCCAGGAACACCAGCAGGCCGACGATCCATGCCAGCACACGCCACACGCGGCGGCGAGGACGTAGTGGTCGCGGCGCATTCGGCGTCTCGCGCGGGACAGGGGGCATGTCCGGGATACTCATCAGAACGCCACTCCCAATGAGATATGCGGACGGAACTGCTTCTGCTGGATGCCGTAACCGACATCGAGCTGCACCGGGCCCACCGGGCTGCGCCAGCGCGCGCCCACGCCGACGCCGTTATAGATCGTGACACCCTTGATGCTGTTCGACGCTGTACCCGCGTCCCAGAACACGGCGAAACCCCAGTCCGGCTTGAACCAGTGCTGGTATTCGAGGCTGCCGGTGCCCAGGTAGCGCGCCGGCACCACGGCGGCGCCCTCGGGCGTGCCGATCGACTGGAAGCTGTAGCCGCGGATCGAGTCGGTACCACCGGCCCGGAACCGCAGCGACGCCGGCACCTGCGCCGGATCGGCCTTGGTCAGATCCGCGCCGAGTTCCAGGCGGGCCACGAACAGGTCGCGGTTGCCCACGGGCATGTACTGCCGGATACGGCCATAGAGACGCAGGAACGTGGCATCGCTCAGGAAGCCCTTGCCCGCCACGCCGATCTGCGTGCTGATCACGTTGCCCCGGCGCGGAAACACGGGGTTGTCCACATCGCGGCGCGTCCAGGCGAACGCCGGCACCAGTGCCTTGGAGATCTGGGCCGGTTCTCCGAACGGCAACAGGTTGTCGTAGTAGAAATCCAGCGAGAACGTGGTGTCGTACTTGTCGCGCGAGCGCGAGCGCTTCAGACCCGCGCGCCAGCTCGTCAGATCGGTGCTTTCGACGTCGATCGTGCGTTCGTAGCTGCCGTAGATACTGTTGCGGAAGGTACGCGTGTCGGGCGGCATCGCCGTTTCCAGATAGGCGTACTGGCGCTTCTGTTCGATGCTGAGTTGGGAGTCAAATACCCACGCGCGATTGAACAGGTTGTAATAGGAATACCGCCCGCTCACCTGCGCGCCAGTGTCAGTCGTGTAACCGACGCCGGTATTGAGGCGATGCAGCGGTTGCTCGCGCACCCGCACGCGCACCGGGGTCGTGATGGTATCGGGCTGCGTGGCCTTGGTGGTCTTGGTGGTCGTCGTCGCGCCTTCGGCATCGGTCGCGGCATCGGAGGCTGTCCCTGCTTCGCCCTTGGCATCGGCATCGGCAGCACCGGCCGGCTCCAGCAGGTCGACCTGCACGTTCGAGAAATAGGGCTGGTTCTGGACCGCGCGCTGCAGTTCGAGCAGCCGCTCCACGCGATATGGCTCGCCAACGTTCAGCGGGTTCACGTTGCGGACGATCTGCTCCGGATAGCGGCGTGTGCCCTCGATCACCAGCGGCCCGAGCATATAGGCCGGCCCGCTCTCATACCGGGCGGACAGATCGGCGGCCTGTTCGTCGGGTTCGACCCGCGCGCGCGACGCGGCCAGCTTCGCACCATAGTAGCTGCGGCTCTGCAGCGTCACGAGCGCGTCTTCCTTGGCCTTGTCCCAGGTGGACTGCCGGAACGGTTCGCCAACGGGCAATCCCCACTTGGCGCGCATCTGCTCCACCTGCTCAGGCGACTGCGTAGCGGCCGGGCCGGTCACCTGCACATCCACGGCGCGGATCAGCGTGCGCGCGCCGGGATCGACCGAAATGTGGACCACCCGTTTGTCGCCCTCACCTTCCACGGTGGCCTTGGTCACCGGATCGAACCAGCCCTCGGTGGACGCAAACTGGCGCACCTGGTCCTCCACGGTCTCCACCATGTACTGGAACTGGTCGTCGGAAATGTCGGTGCGATCGGTGTAGCGGGCCAGATCGAGGTGTTCCTGCAGGATGCCCTTGAGCGCATCCGGCGCGTCGATCTCCACCTTGTAGGCCGCCTTTGCGGCATGGCCAAGGGGCGCGTTCAGCGCCAGCAGGAGCGTCAGGACGAGCCCGGCCAGACGCGCAACCCGCCCGGCGCTCCGGTGGCTAGTCGGCGTCCTGCCAGCAGCGACCATTCCGGCCAGGTGGCCCAAGTCAATCCTCATCCTGTCGGTGTCTACCCGCAAAGTCGCTATTTGACCACACCGTCGCAAGGGCCACGTCAGTCCGACACCAAATTTCAAAATTCTTTTAGCGGCCTCCAATACGGTAAAATCCAGCCCCAACATCCCTAACGCCGCCCAAAGGGCACAAGGTTTCACCATGGCCATGTACGAATCGGATATCACCCAGTTCCTGAAGACGCTCAAGCAGGAGCGCCCGTCCCTGGACGCTGAACAGCGCGAAGGCCGTGCCCTGCTGTGGGACAAGGCCCCGATCGACCTGGAGGAGCGCGCTCGCGCCGACGCGTCGCGCGTGGCCCAGAAGCCGTACGTGTACGCCTCCGAGAACTGATCTCCCCGCCGGGACGCCCCCGATGCACCCAAGCGATCCGCGGGAACAGGCCGCGCAGGAAAAGCTGAGCCTGCCGGTCGAACTGCCCAGCGTAGCTGGTGCCGGTTCCGCCACCAGCGCCGCCGACATGGTCGACGGCCTGGCGTTCGCGCGCCTGTATGGCGAGCCGCTGTTCAAGCTGCCGCAGGACCTGTACATCCCGCCAGACGCGCTCGAGGTGTTCCTGGAGGCCTTCGAGGGCCCGCTGGACCTGCTGCTGTACCTGATCCGCAAGCAGAACTTCAACGTGCTGGACATCCCGATGGCCCAGGTGACGCGTCAGTATCTCTCGTACATCGAGCAGATCCGCAAGCGCAACCTGGAACTGGCCGCCGAGTACCTGCTGATGGCGGCGATGCTCATCGAGATCAAGTCCCGTATGCTGCTGCCGGTGAAGAAGGCCGACAGCGACGAGGAAGCCGAGGATCCGCGTGCGGAACTGGTGCGGCGCCTGCTGGAATACGAGCAGATGAAGCTGGCCGCCCAGCGCCTGGACACGGTGCCGCAGCTTGGCCGTGACTTTCTGCGCTCGCAGGTATTCATCGAGCAAAGCCTGGCGCCCCGCTTCCCCGAAGTGGAGACGGTGGACCTGCAGTCCGCCTGGGCCGACGTGCTCAGGCGTGCCAAGCTGAACCAGCACCACAAGATCTCGCGCGAGGAACTGTCCGTGCGCGAGCACATGAGCCAGATCCTGCGCCGGCTGCAGCACGCGCGGTTCATGGAATTCAGCGAACTGTTCGAGGACGCGATCCGGTCCGGCAAGGGCGTGCCTGTGGTGGTGGTGAACTTCATCGCCATGCTCGAGCTCTCGCGCGAAGCGCTGGTCGAGATCACGCAGGCCGAGCCGTTCGCGCCAATCTATGTGCGATTGGCGTACACGCCCGCGTAGACTTACCCGGATATCGGACAATACGAAGGGCGTCGCGCGGCCTGAAGCCGCGATGATGCTCTACAATCCGCCGACAGCCCGGCCGACGTCTGCCATGAGAGCCAGGCACGGGTGAAGTCCGACTTCGGGACGCTCCCCTACCACGACCGCACACGACATTCATGAAAGTCATCTCCTCCATCCAGGCGCTGCGGGACCAGTTGCGCGGACAAAACCGCGTCGCTTTCGTCCCGACCATGGGTAACCTGCACGAAGGCCACCTGTCGCTGATGCGGCTGGCCCGCCAGCATGGAGACCCCGTGGTGGCGTCGATCTTCGTCAACCGCCTGCAGTTCGGCCCGAACGAGGACTTCGACAAATACCCGCGCACGCTGCAGGACGACATCGAGAAGCTGCAGAGCGAAGGCGTCTACGTGCTGTTCGCGCCGACCGAGTCGGACATGTACCCGGTGCCGCAGGAATACCGCGTGGACCCGCCGCATGACCTGGGTGACATCCTCGAGGGTGAATTCCGCCCAGGCTTCTTCAAGGGCGTCTGCACGGTGGTGATGAAGCTGTTCTGCTGCGTGCAGCCGCGCGTGGCCGTGTTCGGCAAGAAGGACTACCAGCAGTTGATGATCGTGCGCCGCATGGCCAAGCAGTTCGCGCTGCCGGTGGACATCATTCCGGCCGAAACCATCCGGGCCGAGGATGGGCTGGCCCTCTCGTCGCGCAACCGCTACCTCGGCGAGGCCGAGCGCGCCGAGGCGCCGGTGCTCTACAAGACGCTGCACGAAGTGCGGGACACCGTGCTGGGCGGCGATAGTGTGGACCTGCTGGCCGTCGAGGCCGACGCACTGGCCCGCCTGCAGGCCCGTGGCTGGAAGCCCGACTATGTGTCGATTCGCAAGCAGGACAACCTGCAGCCCCCGACCCGCGAGGAATTCGCGGCCGGCGCCCCGCTGGTGGTGCTGACGGCGGCCAAGCTCGGCGCTACCCGGTTGATCGACAACCTGGAGATCTGAGCGCGAATCTGAACGCAAGAGCGATCCGACCCCGCAACAAGAAAAGCCTGCGCACTTGCCGCAGGCTTTTTGCTTCTTGAACTGCTTCTTGAGCGGCTGAACCCTCAGGCCTGCCGCAGCCGTTCGCGCTCCAGATGCCGGCGATGGCCGCTGCGGCGCTTCCACCAGATCAGCACGCCGGTCACCGCGAATGCCAGCGGCACCAGACCGAACACGGTGATGAACGCGCGCCCCCACGAACCAAACGCCTCGCCCGTGTGCAGCGGGAACAGCCAGTTGATGATGGTATCGCCAGACGCGGCGTTGCGTGGATCGCGCACGGCCAGCGGGCGGCCGGTGTAGGCGTCGAGCCAGAGCCGGGTGGCCCCGGTATCGGCGCGTACCTCGCCTTCCTGGCGCAGGCGCACCTCGTAGGCGTCGCCGGGCTTGCGCGGCAGGCTGATGCGCGTCACTGCCGCGTCCGGGAACTGCTTCTGCGCCGCTGTCATCGCCTGAGCCGGCGTGATGGCATGCGTGCCCTCCGGGGCCGGATCCGAAACCGGCTTGATCTGCGGGCTCAGCGTCGCAACGCTGGCGATGATCGGCGTGACCCACTTCGGCAGGTTCAGGTACCAGCCGGAAAACGCAATGGTCGCCAGGACCGGCGCCACGAAGATCCCGCCCGCACGATGGCTCGTGTAGATGAACCGCGACCACGAGCCGCCATGCGTGATGCGCACCGACTGCTTCAGCGAGCGCCACTTGAACTTGGGCCACCACAGCACCACGCCCAGCAGCACGCTGATGAACAGCATCATGCCGGTCACGCCGGTGATCGTCTTGCCCGTATCGCCGGACAGCAGGTAGCGGTGAAGATGGAAGACCGTCGGCATCAGCGCCTGCCGCGACAGCCCCGGCACGCCCCACAGTCGCTCGCCCTTTACGGCCAGCGTGATCGGGTCGATCATCACCTGGCGGAAGCGTCCGGGGCCGGCCTCGGGCCCCTTTATCGGGTAGTACGCCACAAACACATCGTGCTCGTCGGTGGGCAACATCAGCAGGTTCGGCTTGCCGAAGTGCGGATCGGCCATCAGCTTCGCGGTCACGGACTCCACCGTGGCGGCCCCCACCGGGATGCGTGTGGCGGATACGGCCTGCAGCAGGTCCGGATTCAGCCACTTGTCGATCTCGTCACGCCATGAGATGGCGGTGCCGGTCAGGCCCATCAGGATGAAGAGCACGCCAAAGACCAGGCCAATATATAGGTGCAGTTTTACGAAAAACGTGCGCAAACGACCGGAGAGCATTGTAGGATTTGTAGATGCTTGTACGAGGCGCGCAAGGCACTTCAGAAAACAATCCGAATGCCGCCTGGCGCAAGCCTTCGCAAATGCAAATGCGAAAGATTCGCGATTCTAGCAGCGCAAACCCGTCACCGCCCCATGACGCCCAGTTCCATGCCCCATCAGATCGAACTTGTTCAGGCGACGCCAGCCGACGTAGCGCTGATTGCCACCATGCACGCCGAGAGTTGGCGCGACACCTATGCCGGCCTGATACCCACCGAGTATCTCGAACAGCACACGCCGGCGGAGCGCCTCGCCACTTGGCGCGCGCGGCTGGTGGACGGCGCGGAGGCACCGCTGGAAGTCAATATCCTGCTTGTGGATGGTCAGGCCGCCGGTTTCGCATGTCTGATGCCGCTGGCGGAGCCGGGCTACGGCATTTATCTGGATAACCTGCATGTGCGCAAAACGTATCACGGACACGGCTACGGCAAGCTGCTGCTCGCGCATTGGGCCGACTACACGGCGCGCCGGTGGCCCGGCAAGCCGCTGTTCCTGTACGTGCTGGACGGCAACACATCGGCGCGGGAGTTCTACCGGCGCCTGGGGGGGGTGGAGTCGGACAGTTTCGACGACCCGTTTCCGGGGACCGACATCATGGTAACGATCCGCCGCGTGACCTGGAACGAGGTGCCAGTACTGGTCAGCCGGTTGCGGTCGTCCCCTCGGTAACGACGTCGCCCTTGCCGTCGAGCCAGCGCAGGATCGGCTGCCATTGTTCCCAGTCGCGCGCCACGCGCGACGGCGCCACGTCCCACAGCGTCAGGCCGTGCGCGGCAAGCTGGACGTAGTTCTGTGTATCGCGCAGGTAGCCAAGCACAGGCAGGCCCAATCCTTCGACAAAGCGCTGGAGTTGTTCGGCTGCGCGGGTACGCACGTCCACGCGCATACCGATCACACCCACCGGCACCTCGCCGTGCCGCACGCGCTTGTCACCGGCCAGCTTGGCCAGGAAGTCCTGCGTGGCCAGGATGTCGAACATGGACGGCTGCAGTGGAACCACCACGCGGTGCGCCAGTTTCATGACATCGGCGTAGCGCCAGCCATGCAGGCCGGCGGGCGTGTCCAGCACCACGTGCGTGGTGCCCTTCGGCGGGCGGGCGATATTGTCGGCGTCGATGTCCCAGGTCGAGATCGGCGGCGCCGATTCAGGCCGCAGGTTCAGCCAGGCGCGTGACGACTGCTGACGATCGGTATCGCCCAGCATCACGGCGTGCCCATGGCGGGCGAAGTATCCGGCAAGGTTGGTGGCCAGCGTGGTCTTGCCCACACCCCCCTTTGGATTGGCGATCACGACTACCGGCATGAAAGTCCTCCAATGTCCGATTGGGTGCCATGAACGACAACAAGACTCTCGACTTCACCGGGCGCACGGCGTCATGGCAGGCCGCCCCGACTCTCCGACAACTCCGCAAGTGTAGCGTGCCGCCCGGGCTAACGACCCAGCGGCGCGAACAGCGCCCCCAGATCGAGATTGGCGGCGAGGCTGTCGGCCAGCCTGTCGAGCGACGCCTCGCGCAGCGCATCGAGGTCGACGCCTTCAGCCTGACCGAGCCCGGCCCAGCGCAGCAGCGCGCCGCACGCGGCGGGATCGTCGAACAGGCCGTGGACGTAGGTCGCCAGTACCTGACCATCGTCGGATCGGGCGCCGTCCGGTCTGTCACCCTCAAGCCACAGCGCTGGCCGGGCCAGCGCCGGGCCCTCGGTAACCCCGAGGTGAATCTCGTAGCCGCGCACCGTCGCGTCATTGCCATCGGCAAGCCGCCCCGCCACGCGCCGTAACTGCTTTTCTGGCGCCAGCGTGGTTTCGAAATCGAGCAGCGCGAGGCCGTCGCTCGTGCCCGCGGGCCCCTCCCTTCCATCAGGGTCGTGAATGCTCCGCCCCAGCATCTGCATGCCACCACAGATGCCGATCAGCTTGCCGCCATAACGCAGGTGCCGCCGCAACGCGCGATCCCAGCCATTGGCACGCAGGAAGGCCAGATCCGCGCGCACGCTCTTGCTGCCCGGCAGGATCACGAGATCCGCAGGCGGAATCGGCATCCCCGGGCCGATGAACTGGAGATCGACGCCCGGGTGGGCTCGCAGCGCGTCAAAATCTGTATGGTTCGAAATCCGCGGCAGCACCGGGACGATCACACGTAGCACTTCGCTCCCGCCCGCCTGCCCGGCCACCTGGGCGCTGACGATCGCATCCTCGGCATCGAGGTGCAGGCCATGCAGATACGGCAGCACTCCGAACACGGGTTTGCCGGTTCGCGCCGTGAGCCAGTCCAGCCCGGGTTCGAGCAGCGCGATATCGCCACGGAAGCGGTTGATGATGAAACCGGTCACGCGTGCGCGCTCTGTCTCGGACAGGCAATCGAGCGTGCCGACCAGGTGCGCGAACACGCCGCCCCGGTCGATATCGGCCACGATCACCACCGGGCAGTCCACGCGCTCCGCGAACCCCATGTTGGCGATATCGCGATCGCGCAGGTTCACTTCCGCCGGACTGCCCGCGCCCTCCACCAGCACCACGTCGTACGCCTGCGCCAGCCGCTCATGGCTTTCCAGCACAGCGGCCATCGCCCGTGGCTTGTAGTCGTGATAGGCACGCGCGTCCAGATCCATGCGCGCGCGGCCATGGATGATGACCTGCGCGCCGGTATCGCTGCTGGGTTTGAGCAGAACGGGATTCATGTCGGTATGGGGCGCCAGTCCGGCAGCCTGCGCCTGCAGCGCCTGCGCGCGGCCGATTTCGCCGCCATCGACGGTCACCGCGCTGTTCAGCGCCATGTTCTGCGGCTTGAACGGCGCCACCGGCACTCCGGCCCGCGCAAGCACGCGGCACAGGCCGGCCACGACGGTGCTCTTGCCCGCGTCAGAAGTGGTGCCCTGGATCATCAGGGTGCCGTGCAGGGCACGCCCAGCCGGGAGGAAATCGGTTCGGGAAGCAGGTTCGTCGCGCATCGCGCGATTATCGCAGCATCGTCCTGGCGCGCGGGAGGTCTGGTGCACCAGTCTGCAAGATCGATGCGGACGGCTACAATACGTCGCATGAAGACCAAGGCCATCGCCCAGGCACTCAACATCTCGCCCTCCGCCGAACCAGCATCGGCGGGCGCCACCGTGGCCGGCGAGCCGGAAGCCCAGCCCACCCATGAGCCGCACGCGAGCATATCGATGCCGCGCCAGTTGACGCTCGTGATCGGCGGCGCGCGATCGGGCAAGAGCCATTTCGCGGAGCAGCTCGCCACGGACCATGCGGCACTGACGCGTGGCCCGGTCACCTATATTGCCACGGCGCGCCACGATGTCGATTCCACCGACGAAGAGATGGAATTGCGCATAGCGCTGCATCGCGCGCGCCGGCCGGCCGACTGGACCCTCGTGGAAGAACCGGTGCATCTGGCCGACGCGCTCTACGGCCATGCCCGTCACGACGGCTGCATTCTGGTGGACTGCGTGACGCTGTGGCTCAACAACCTGATCTTCAGCGAAAGCCGCGACTATCCCGAGCACGGTGTCATCACGCCGCCACCGGCCTTCACCGAGGAGATCGACGCGCTGATGACCGCGCTGCCGATGCTGCCGGGCCACGTGATCCTCGTCACCAACGAAATCGGTTTCGGCGTGGTGCCGATGGGCGCCATCACGCGCTTCTATGTCGACGAGCTTGGCCGCCTGAACCAGAAGCTCGCCGCGGCCGCCGATCGCGTGCGTCTGCTTGTGGCCGGCATTCCCGTCGCCGTCAAGGACGCGCCCATCGCATGATCATGCTGTCCTGGCCGGCCTGCGTGGCGGCTGCGATCGCCGGCGTTCTGCTGGATCGCTGGCTGGGCGAGCCGCGCCGCTGGCATCCGCTGGTCGGCTTTGGCCGCTTGGCCACGGCGGTCGCCAATCGCCTCAATCGTCCCGAACGTGGCGCGCTACGCCAGCGCGTGGCGGGCCTGATTGCGTGGGCGGTGGTCGTGCTCGTGCCGGCCGCCATCGCGGTGTGGCTGATCTCGCTGGCGCAGGCCGCGCATCCCGCGCTGGCCTGGGTGCTCCATGCAGTGGCGCTCTATGCGGCGCTTGGCGCCCGCAGCCTCTCTCAACACATCGCTCCGATCGCCGGCGCCCTGACACGCGGCGACCTGTCCGCCGCGCGCCGGCTTACCGCATGCATCGTCTCGCGCGACACCGAGGATGCCGACGCCGAGGCGCTGGCCCGCGCCGCGTGCGAATCGGCGCTGGAGAACGGCAACGATGCGATCTTCGGCGCGCTGTTCTGGTTCCTGATCGGCGGCGCGCCGGCCGTGATCGTGTTCCGTCTGGCCAATACGCTGGACGCGATGTGGGGCTATCGCACGCCACGCTGGCTGATGTTCGGCTGGGCGGCGGCACGCATCGACGACGTACTCAATTTCGTTCCGGCGCGACTGACCGCGCTTTCCTACGCATCGCTCGGCGCAACGGCGCAGGCGCTGCGCTGCTGGCGCACTCAGGCACGCGCGTGGTCGAGCCCCAATGCCGGTCCAGTGATGGCAGCCGGCGCGGGCGCCGTGGGCGTAGCCCTGGGCGGTGGCGCGCGCTATCACGGCGAGTGGGAAGAGCGGCCGCCGCTCGGCGCCGGTGACGCGCCCGCGGCCATCCACATCCGTGCCTGTCTTCGGCTGGTGCAGCGCGCGGTGTGGCTGTGGCTCGGTCTGGCGATGCTGAGCGTGCCGCTGGTCGACCTGCTCGCCGGACTGCTGGAGCGCACGCCATGACCCACGCACCGATCCGCCACGGCGGCAACCTGCTCGCCGCCGCGCGCCGCTATGGCCGCCCGGCGGAAGCGTGGCTCGACTTGTCGACCGGCATCAATCCCGACGGCTATCCGGTGCCCCCCCTGCCCGCCGACGCCTGGCAGCGCCTGCCGCAGGACGATGATGGCCTGGCCGGCATCGCTGCGCAGGCCTATGGCGCCGCGCACGCGCTGCCCGTGGCCGGCTCGCAGGCCGCCATCCGCGCCCTGCCGCGACTGCTGCGCCCGGGACGCGTCGGCATCGCCGCGCTCGGCTACAGCGAATACGCGCCGGCCTTCGCACAGGCGGGGCACACCGTCACTCCGCTGGACGAGGCCGACTTCCAGCGTGCCGATCTGGCCGATGCGCTCGATCACCTCGTCATCGTCAATCCGAACAACCCGACGGCCCGGCTGTTGCCCATCGACACCCTGCGGCACTGGCATGAGCGACTGGCATCGCGCGGCGGCACGCTGATCGTCGACGAGGCTTTTATCGATTGCACCGGTGCGGCATCGCTGGCCGGAAGCAGCGCGGCACCGGGACTGATCGTGCTGCGTTCGCTTGGCAAGTTCTATGGTCTCGCGGGTGTGCGCTGCGGCTTCGTGCTGGCGCAGCCGGCCCTGCTCGACGCCCTGGCCGATCAGCTTGGCCACTGGACCGTGTCGGGCCCGGCGCGCGCCGTGGCACGCATCGCGCTGACCGACACCGCGTGGCAGGCCGCCACACGCACATCGCTGAGCGCGGCAGGACAACGACTGGCGATACTGCTACGCGACCATGGCCTGTCGCCTGTGTCGCAGCCATTGTTCAGCTGGGTGCCCGACGCGCGGGCCGGCAGCCTGCATGAAGCCCTCGCTCGGCAAGGCGTCTGGACACGCCTGTTCGACGCAGCCGGCGGATGCCCGACCAGCCTGCGCTTTGGCTTGCCACCTGACGACGACGCGGCATGGCAACGGCTGGATGCCGCGCTTGGCCACGCACGCCACGCACTCCCTTCCCTGACCTGAATTCCGATGAAAGCCTTCTACGTAGCGAGTGCAGCAAGTGCCCTGCTGATTGCCGCCCTGCCGGCGCATGCCGCGGTCTCCGTGGTCGACGATGCGGGCGAGACCGTCACGCTGGCGCAGCCGGCGCGCCGCATCGTCTCTCTGGCGCCGCACGTGACCGAACTGATCTTCGCGGCGGGCGGCGGCGACCGCATCGTCGGCACGGTCAGCTACAGCGACTACCCGCCGCAGGCGCGCGATATTCCGCGCGTGGGTGACAACAAGGCGCTCGATCTCGAACGGATCGCCGCGCTCAAGCCCGACCTCATCGTGGTCTGGCGCCACGGTAACGCGCAGAAGCAGACCGACCGCCTGCGTGCGCTCGGCATGCCGCTGTTCTTCAGCGAGCCACGCAAGCTCGATGGCATCGCCGACAATCTGGAAAAGCTCGGCACGCTGATGGGCACCGCGCCCGTCGCCCACCGCGCCGCCACCGATTTCCGCCAGCAGGTAAGCACGCTGCGCAAAACCTACGCAGGCCGCCCGCCCGTGACCGTGTTCTATCAGGTCTGGCAGCAGCCGCTGATGACGCTGAACGGCGAGCACATGGTCAGCGACCTGCTCGCGCTATGCGGCGGTCGCAACCTGTTCGGGAAGGAAGCGGCACTGGTGCCAACGGTCTCGGTCGAAGCCGTGGTCGCGGGCAACCCCGAGGTCATGCTGACCGCCGGCATGGGTGCCACACGATCTGACAAGCCGCTCGCGGACTTTGCGATGTGGGAGAAGTGGAAGCAGGTCACGGCCGTGGCACGCAACAATCTGTTCGTGATCGACGGCGATCTGGTCAATCGCGCTGGCCCGCGCGTGGCCCAGGGCGCGGCGGAGATTTGCAAGGATCTGGACGTCGCGAGGTCACGGCGGCCGGGCTGATGCCGGCGCGCTACGCCTTGGCGCTCTGGTTCCACCACCCCAGTCGGGCCTGCCGCCTCCCCAGGTGGAAGTGGCAGGTCGCCCCGAACTCAAGCTCCCACTGCAGCGTCTGGGACAGCGTCAGCCCAAGCCAGTGCGCGGCCAGCATCCGCATCGGCCCCGCATGGGAGACGACCCAGAGGCAATCACCCGACCTTGCGTCGAGCGTGTCGGCCCACGCCGTCACCCGCGCCATCACCTGCTGCGCGCTTTCGCCGCCGTGCGGGCGCGCGCCCATCAGGTCCGCCGCCCACAGGTCGAGCGCATCGCGCGGAATGTCGCTCCACGCCTTGCCTTCCCACGCGCCAAAATCAAGCTCTCGCAGCCGGGGCTCGATTTCGCGGACTGGCATCTCGACATGCGCGGACAGTAGCGCCGCGGTCTCCGTCGCACGCACCGCCGGACTCGTCACCAGACGTGAGGGCGGCAAATCGTCGAGCAAGCGTACGATCCGCTCCGGCGCCGGACTGACCGGCTGCGCCAGTTTCAGATCGAGCGCGCCGTAGCAAACGCCCGGCGCCACATCGGGCCGGACATGCCGGATCAGGACCACTTCCATGCCGCCGCCACCAGGTAGATCGACAATTCGGCAAGCTGCTGCGCCATGCCGAGGCAGTCGCCGGTATAGCCGCCGATACGGCGCACAAAGTACGCACCCAGCGCGGCACGCAGCACGGCCAGCACCAGAATCGCCACGCCCGCGAATAGCGGCGACAGCCACAGCAGCGGCACGACGCCGCACGCCAGCGCGAAAACCAGTCCGACACCAAACAATCGCTGCGCCACCGGCTTGGCCTTGCCCTCGGCACGCACATAGTCATGCGTGGCCAGGAACGTGATCGCCATCGCGCGGCTGGCTCCGTGCGCCGCCACCAGCGACGCCAGCAGCACCATCGCACCGCCGGATTCCGCCACCGATACCAGCAGTTGCCACTTCAGCAACAGCGCCACCACAATGGCGATCGCGCCAAATGCGCCCACGCGCGAGTCGTGCATGATCCTCAGCACATCCTCACGGCGATAGCCACCACCGAAGGCATCGACGCAATCCGCCAGGCCATCCTCATGAAACGCGCCGGTGAACAGCAACGTGGCCGCCATGCCGAGCACGATCGCCACCGACGGGGACCAGAACGACAGCGCGCCCCATGTCACCAGCGCCCCGAAGGCGCCAACGATCAACCCCACCAGCGGGAAGTAGCGCGACGCGGCATTCAGGAAGTGCGGCTCGAACCCCACCCAGCTCGCCAGCCGCGCCGGCAACGGCACGCGCGTGAAGTAGCCGACGGCAGTGAGAAAGAAGCGGAGTTCGTTGGCCATCATGGCGCCTCAGGTCGCTTCAGGTCGCCGACGCGTTGCTGACGCCCGCGCCGCTGAACGTGGCCATTTCCCGCAGGAACGCCACCGCCGAAGCCACCAGCGGCCACGCCAGCGCGGCGCCGGTACCCTCGCCCAGCCGCAGGTCCAGTGCCAGCAGCGGCTCGGCCCTGAATTCGGCCAGCAGCGCGCGGTGCCCGTGCTCGTGCGAGCAGTGCGAGAACACGCAGTACTGCAGTACGTTCGGGTCGATGCGCGCGGCCACGAGCAACGCCGCCGACGCAATGAAGCCATCCACCAGAATCACCATGCGGCTGGCCGCGGCGGCCAGGTATGCGCCGGTCATCGCGGCGATCTCGAAGCCGCCGAACGTGGCCAGCACATCAAGCGGATCGGTGACGTCCGCATGCCTGGCCAGCGCCCGCGAGAGGATTTCATGCTTGCGTGCCACGCCCGCATCGTCGAGGCCTGTACCACGGCCAATGCATGCCTCCAACGGCAAGCCGGTCAGGCGGCTCATCACGCAGGCCGCGGCCGACGTGTTGGCGATGCCCATCTCGCCGAAGCCGATCACATTGGTACCTTGCTGACCGTGCCGCAGCACGCGTGCGATGCCGGCATTGATCGCCGCGCCGGCCTGCTCCGGCGTCATGGCCGGCTCTTCGACAAAGTTGCGCGTGCCGTTGGCCACGCGGCAGTTCACGAGGCTCGGCGAGGCCGGCAGCGGCGCGCGCACGCCCACATCCACCACCTCGAGCGCCAACCCGTGCAGGCGGGTGAAGACGTTGATCGCCGCCCCTCCATTCAGGAAGTTCAGCACCATCTGCGCCGTGACCTCCGCCGGAAATGCGCTGACGCCCGTGTCCGCCACGCCGTGGTCGCCGGCAAACACGATGATTGCCGGGCGGGTCAGATCAGGAACGGTCTCGCCACGGATCAGCCCGATCTGCATGGCCAGCGTCTCGAGCCGGCCCAGCGAGCCGGGTGGCTTGGTCTTGTCGTCGATTGCGGCCTGCAATGCGGCGCGCAGCGATGCGTCGAGCGGCGCGATCGGTGGCAGGGTCAGTGCGTAGTCGGAAATTGCGGTTGCCATGGTGCTGATTCGAATGACGCGAATTACATTTCCACGCCCGGCTGGGCCTTGATGCCCTGCTCGAACGCGTGCTTGACCGGTGTCATGTCGGTCACGGTATCGGCGGCCTCGATCAGCGCGGACGGTGCGCCACGGCCTGTGATGACCACGTGCTGCTTCGGCGGACGCGCACGCAGATCGGCGATGACGGTATCGAGATCAAGATAGTGCAGCTTCAGCGCAATGTTGAGTTCGTCGAACAGGATCAGGTCGAACGACGGATCGCGCAGCATCTGGCGCGCCACCTCCCATGCGGCCTCTGCCTTGGCCACGTCACGCGCGCGGTCCTGGGTTTCCCACGTGTAGCCTTCTCCCATCACGTGGAACTCGCATTCCTCCGGAAAGCGCCGCAGGAACATTTCCTCGCCGCTCGGGAACGCGCCCTTGATGAACTGGACCACGCCGGTACGCATGCCATGACCCATGGCGCGCACGACCATGCCGAAGCCGGAGCTCGACTTGCCCTTGCCATTGCCCGTGGTAATCACGATCACGCCGCGCTCGGTCTGCGCCGCGGCGATCTTGGAATCGACCACCTCCTTCTTGCGGACCATGCGTGCCTTGTGACGGGCATCGCGGCCGGCGTCATCGTTGGTATTCGGGGTATCGCTCATGTCTGATTTCCATCTGGGATCAGCGCGGTATGGGTGCCGTCGCTGATGCTGATAATCGGGGTACGCAGCGCATGGGAGCACTGCGCAGGAGTCAGGACCTCGTGCGCCGGGCCGTGCAGCGCGTGACCATCCTCGGCCATCAGCAGCGCGTGGGTGGCATAGCGATGCGCGAGGGTCAGGTCGTGCACGATCACGACAACTGCATGGCGGCCCGATCGGGTCAGGCGCTGCAGCAGGTCGAGCACCATGATCTGGTGCCGCAGGTCCAGGTGCGCCACGGGTTCGTCCAGGAGCAGCAGCGGCGCCTGCTGCGCCAGCGCGGCAGCCAGCGACACGCGCTGGCGCTCGCCACCGGACAGTGTCAGCACGTCGCGGCCACGCAGCGGCTTGAGATCGAGCGCGTCGATGACATCATCCACGATCCGGTCATCGTCACGCTGGCCCCAGCCCCAGCCGCTCAGATGCGGATGCCGGCCGATGCGCACGGCATCCTCGACGAGCATCGAGAACGTATCGTGCACAGCCTGGGGCAAATAGGCCCGCTGCCGCGCCAGCGTGGCGGGGGCGATCTGCGTGACCGTAACATCGCCGACCTCGGCCGCGCCGCTGTCGGGCGCGCGCAGACCGGCCAGCACGCCCATCAGCGTGGACTTGCCGACCCCGTTCGGGCCGACGATGCACCAGAGCTGCCCCGCGCCGATCGACATCGAGAGGCCATCGAGCAGCATGCGGCTCCCGGCGTGCAGGCCGAGTTGCCGCAGCGTCAACTGCGGACAGTCTGTGAGCGGCTCGGACCAATGGCTCATCGCGGTCTCCGCAGCAGCAGGTAGAGGAAGGTCGGCACGCCCAGCAGCGCCGTGATGACGCCCACCGGCAGTTGCGTGGGGGCAACCACGGTACGCGCGATCAGGTCGGCAGCCATCAGCAAGGTGCCGCCCAGCAGCACTGATGCCGGCAGCAGCAGGCGCTGGTCGTTCCCCCAGGCCAGGCGCACCATGTGTGGCACCACCAGGCCGACGAAGCCAATCGACCCGGCCGTCGTGATGGCGGCGGCAATCGAAATGGAGGAAATCAGGAAGGTAGCCAGGCGCACGCGGCCAACGCGAACACCCAGCGATTGCGCCACGGTCTCGCCCAGCAGCATCACGTTGAGCGCCCGCGCCATCGGCATGGCCAGCAGCAGTGCGGCGATCAAGGTGGCCAACGCCGCGCCATAGGCGGCCGTGCCACCGAGGTCGCCGGTCAGCCAGAACAACATGCCGCGCAGGCGCGATTCCGGCGCGATGGCGAGGATCAGCGTGATCAGCGCGCCCCACCCCGCGGCCAGGATGACACCGGTCAGCAGCAACCGCGCGCCGGCCTCCTGGTGTCCACCCTGCACTTTTGGGTTGAGCAGGTCACGGCGGGCAAGCGTGGCGACGAGCAGCATGGACACCAGCGCGCCACCCGCCGCGCTGGTGTGCACGATCCATTGCGGAAGCATCAGCAGCATCGACAGCAGCGCACCGGTGGACGCCCCGCCGGAGACGCCGAGCACGTAGGGTTCGGCCAGCGGATTGCGCAACAACACCTGCATCAATGCGCCGGAAAGCGCCAGCAGCCCGCCACAGGCAAACGCGGCGGCGGCGCGTGGCAGCCGTAGTTCGCGCACGATGGCGCCTGCGGTGCCATTGTCCGCACCGCTCAGCGCCTGCCAGAGTTGCCCGGCATCGAGCGACACGCTGCCGATCGCCAGCGACAGGCCGAAGACGGCCAGCCCCGCCAGCGCGAGGACACCCCAGACGATCAGCGCACGCCGCAGCTCAGCCATGGCTCCCCGCGCGCGGCATCACTTCTGACGCCATCCCAGCGTGATGAAGCCGGCCCGGCCCTGCGTGTTGTACGGGTAGGCCAGCTGGTAGTTCTTGTCGAACAGGTTTTCCACTCGGGCGGCGACGAACCATTGTTTGTCGATGTTGTAGCGGGCGTTCAGGTTGACGATACCGTACCCGCCCAGCGTGCGCGAACCGCTGTCGAGTCGCGCCGAGGATACCAGCCATTCGCCGCCGAAACGCCAGTTTCCAAAATTCCGGCCCACGTCGAACGACGCATGGCGCCGGGCACGCCGCAGAAGCTGCGTATTGTTGGTCTCATCCAGCGGATTCTGGAACGTCACGCTGGCGCCCACGTCGGTGCCCCACAGGCTGGCGCGCCACGATGCCTCGATCCCCTGCACCTTGGCCTTGTTGACGTTCTGCGCCAGATAGAGGCCGTTGGGCTGCAACGCGGAGACGATCAGGTCGTTGTAGCGCGTCTCGAACGCGGTCACGCGCAGCAGGCCGGCCGACGCCGTCTCCACCTGCACCCCCACCTCCGCCGACTTGGCGCGCTCGGGCTGCAGGTTCGGCTGGCCGTAGTACGGGTAGTAGAGTTCGTTGAACGTCGGCGCGCGGAATGCATTGCTGACGCTGGCAAGCAACTTGACCGCGCTGGTCAGGTAGTAGCCGTAGCCGGCGTAGAAGCTGCCCTGGTCGCCGAAATCGGAATAGTGGTCGTTACGGCCGTTCAACTGGATCTGGTGCTTGCCGATACGGCCCTCGTAGCCACCATAGACCGAAAACACATTGCGCGACGGCGCGTTGTACGAGCTCGAAGCCAGCTCCTGCTGCAGCCAGTCCGTGCCAAACATCAGCGTATGGTCGGGTGTCAGCGCGTACTCGTTCTGCCAGTTGAACTGGCGGGTGCGCGTGCTGAACAGGCTGTCGAACAGGCCGTTGATCGTGCCTTCGCTGCGGTCTTCGCTTTGCGCAACCTTGAAATGCGTGGTCCAGTCAGGTAGCACCTTGCCGTTGACGAACGCGGACAGCGTGTAGAGCTTGCTATCCATGCGGTAGTCGTCGGTCGGCTTGCCGTAGGCGTTGTCGTAGGAAAGCTGGCTGTTCGAGTAGTAGGTCGCGACGCCAGCGTCCCAGTCCTGCGTGAACTGGTGCTTGATCTGGCCCGAGATGCTCTTGTTCTCGTACGGGTTGTTGCCCGGATTCGGGCCGATGCCGCGCGCGGCGCTCTTCGGATTGTCGGCGTTCCACTGCGCCGCATTGATGGCCGAGAAGCCATCGGTCTTGTACATCGAGCCGGTGACGTTGAACGAGGTGGCACCGATCTGGCCACCGTAACCCACCGTGCCCTGGCGGGTATTGTTGCTGCCGTACTCCACCTGCGCGTTGGCGGCAGGCGCCTGGCCCGCGCCACTCTTCGTGAAGATCTGGACCACGCCGCCAACGGCGTCGGAGCCATAGAGCGCCGAGACGTTGCCGCGCACCACTTCGATATGGTCGATCTGGTCGGGCAAGATATTGGCGATCTGCGCATTACCGTTGCTGACGCCGGAAATCCGCACGCCGTCGATCATGATCAGCACCTGGTTCGAATTGGCGCCGCGCATGAACAGCGAGGTATTGGTACCCATGCCGCCGTTGGTCGAGAACTCCACGCCCGCCTGGTTGCGCAGCAGCGAGCGCAGGTCCGGAGCCTGGGAGTTGACGATGTCTTCCTGAGTGACCACCGTGGTGTGCGGCAGGGCCTCGGTCACCGACTGCGCGGTTCGCGAGGCGGTGACGACCACGGGCGCCAGCGTCTGCCCGCTGGCCGCCTGCGCGGCGGCCGGTGCGGCTGCCGGTGCGGCTGCCGGTGCGGAAGCGGGAGCGGGACCATTGGCCGATGCGCTGGCCGGCGCGGTGGTCGACGACTCATCTGGCGTCGCGTCCTGCGCGAAGACCGATGCGGACGGGAAAAGGGCGATGGCCGCCAGGATGGCGGGCATGGAGGGGCGGACCGACGGCTTCAGCGCGGCGGTCGACCTGGATAGCGTGGAACGCATGAGCAGGGATGGAAGAGAACGGCCAGGCCCGTTCCCCCGCGGGCCATATGGCGATGGGGCATGCCACCTTCGGCGCGGCATACCCTCGTTCTGCAGGCCGGTATCCGGGCTGACGACATCAGGCTGGCCGCCTTCCCGATCAGATCGTGACGATTCAGATTCAGTGGCGTTTGGCCGGCCCTGCGAGCCGCACATGGCGGGCGTTCGCGGTCGCTTACCGTTGCGGGGGCAGCACAGGTTGGCCTGCCCCGATATGGATTTCGGCGCCCGGCTCCCTGTTTCCCGTTGAACTGCAGCCCTGTATGAGCAGGGTGCGAGCACCTGGAACGGGGGCGAGTGTATGGAGTTTCAACTTAGGCGTCAATGCAGCGGGTCAAGCTGCCGATAACCGAGATTTGATATCTGGAGACGGGCCGATCGTTACAGAACGATGCAACTTCGTGGCACCTCGGGCGTCTTAACCGGCTCGCTGGGTGTGGCCGAGCCGCCTGCATCGGCTAGAATCCCGAAACCTGACCTTCACTCCTACCGGACACGACAGGCACTATGCTCAACGAACTCGAACAACTGGCCGCCAAGATCGGGCGCGTGCTGCATCAAGCAGACACCCTGGCGGCGGAAAACCAGCGGCTGCGTGCGGAGATCGAGCGTCTGCAAGCCGAGGCGAGCCAGTTGCGCGCGGATCGCGAAGCCATGGCAGCCGACCGCGAACTGCTCAATATCAAGATCGAAGAAGCCCAGCTTCGCATCCAATCGATTCTCGACAAGCTGCCCACGGCCAGCGACGCGCGCCAGCTCGACCTGCTCGGCGACGGCAAGCGCGCTACATCTGAAGGTACGCAGCAGGCCCCCGGAGAACACGCATGAGCAACAAGCAAGTGGAAGTGAACATCGCCGGCCAACCGTATCGCTTCGCGATCGCGCCGGACAACGAGGCCGCGCTGCTGGAAGCCGTGGCATTGGTCGACGACAAGATGAACAAGCTCAAGGGCACCGTCGCCTCGAAAGGTGTGGAGCGGGTGGCCGTGATGGCGGCGATCAGCATCGCATCTGACCTGCTGGCGATGCGCCGCAAGCAGGAGGAAGAAGGCGCGATTCCCGTCGACGCGGTGCGCGCGCGCATTCGCGAACTGAACGAGCGCGCGGACGAAGCACTGCGCCAGTACGCGCACGTCGGCACGCGCTGAGCGGCCTGCTTGCGGTCTGGCTGCGCTCTGTTTCGCTGGCCGGAAGACCCAACCCTTGCATTGCGCGGCCACGGCCCCATCTGCCCGGATGTGAAGTCGATGCCGCGCACCGCGCGCGCCGCGTGCAAGTGTTGTGGAAAATGTAACGACGCCGTACGTCCAGCTTGGTATGACTGTCGTCGCGGTGTATAGTGTAGCCACTGCACGGCGCATGCGACCGATGCAGTTGGATGGTCGGGTTATCGCGCCTGGCCGCCGTTTCCATCCCATCCTTAGTTGAAACGGCAAACGTCTGACATCCCGAGCGTATTGCACGCACAGGAACCAAAAGTCAGACGTTTGACAGTTTCCCTGCCTGGTTCGTGAGGGTCATAAACTCCTTGAACCGATATGCATTGCATGGTGCGGGATCATGTCGTATGGGCGAGCGCGTTACCGCATTCATAGTCTGGGCCGAGCTTGGACTCCCTGAGTGGGCGATGTACCCGAAATACGACTTCCGCAGCCACTCTGAACCTCACTTGGGTTCAGGATGCCGACCCAGCGGCCGAGGCGGGGACCCCCTAAAAGGCGGTGGTTTGATAGAACCACCGCCTTTTTCTTTGACTGCTCATAGACGGACCGATCGGTATCACAATGCCCTCCTCCGCCCAGCGTGCCCGCCAGTACTGGCTGATGAAGTCCGAACCGGACGAAGCCAGCATCGATGATCTCGCCCGTGAAGGCACGTTGCCGTGGACCGGGGTTCGCAATTACCAGGCACGCAACTTCATGCGTGACCAGATGCGCATCGGCGACGGCGTCCTGTTCTATCACTCGTCATGCCCGGAGCCGGGCATCGCCGGCCTGGCCGAGGTCTGCTCCCAGCCCTACCCCGATTCCACGCAGTTCGATCCGAAGAGCGACTATTACGACAGCGCGTCGAAGCAGGACAATCCGCGCTGGTCGCTCGTCGACGTGAGCTTCGTCCGCAAGAGCACGCTGATCCCCCTCCAGGCACTGCGCGAGCACGATGCGCTGGCCGACATGGTCGTGCTCCGCCGCGGCAATCGTCTGTCGATCACGCCGGTCACGCCGGCCGAGTGGCGCTATATCACCGAAAAGCTGATGAAGTAAGCACCGCCGCAGCAATGCGGCACTGCGCGCCCAACAACACTGGGGCGCACCGACGCCGCCGGCGACTTTGATTTGCAGCAACAAGTGCGCGAGACACGCGCGAATGCGTCACGTCCGGGCGAGCCAGGGAACGAACGCCCGCCACGTGCGTCTGATAGCCATCACTTTGATCGGGAGAACAATATGAAGAAACTGCTGGCTGCCTCGCTGCTGAGTACAACCGCCGCCATGGCCGCCGCCCAGACGGTTGCACCTCCCTCGGGCGTTCTGTCGCTGTCCGCGCAAGCGGCGACCGAGGTGCCAACCGACGTCGTACACCTGACCCTGGCTGCCGAACAGGAAGGCCCCGAGCCGACGGCCATCTCCAATGCGCTGTCGTCGCGCACGCAGGCCGTGCTGGCACAGGCCAAGCGCACGTCAGGCGTGGAGGCCCAGTCGGGCGGCTTCACGATTCATCCGAATACCGACCGCAATGGCCGCATCAGCACGTGGCGTGGCCGCTCGGAGGTGATCCTGAAGTCGAAGGATTTCGCCGCCGTGTCGAAGCTGGCCGGCGAACTGGCCAGCCAGATGCAGGTGCAGAACATCGCGTTCTCGCTGTCGCGCGAGACACGCCTGGCTGCCGAGCAAAAGCTCGCCGACCAAGCCGTGGCCGCGTTCCGCGACAAGGCACAGGCCACGACCAAGCTGTTCGGCTATAGCGGCTACACGATCCGCGAAGTCTCGCTGAACGAATCCGGCGGTGTCATGCCGATGCCGCGCATGTATGCCGCGAAGGCCATGTCGGATAGCGCTGGCGCGCCGATTCCGGTGGAAGGTGGCAAGAGCCAGGTCACCGTTTCCGTGAACGGCTCGGTTCAGATGGTGAAGTAAGCGGGTCGCTCCCCTCTCCCGTGGCGTATAGACCAGGAAACGGGTGAGGGGGCCGAGCCCCTCTCGGTTCAACTCAGAGCGCGCCGAACTGCTGGCGCAGCACGTTCTTCTGCACTTTGCCCATCGTATTGCGCGGCAACTCATCGACCACGTGCACACGCTTGGGTACCTTGAAATTGGCGATGCGGCCCTTCAGCGTGCCGATCATGCCAGCCTCATCAATCTCCACGCCCGGCTTGCGTACGACCACGGCCACGACGGCCTCGCCGAAGTCAACATGCGGCACGCCGATCACGGCTGACTCCACCACGCCCGGCATCTCGTCGATAAAGCTCTCGATTTCCTTCGGATACACGTTGTAGCCGCCCGAGATGATCAGGTCCTTGCTGCGACCTACGATAGTCAGGTAGTTGTCCGGCACGACGCGCTCGCCTGCCTGGCTGACGATCGCGCCACCAAAGCGGCCCACGTCCCCGGTCTTGAACCAACCATCAGCCGTGAATTCCTCCGCCGTCTTCTCGGGCATCCGCCAGTAACCCTTGAACACGTTCGGGCCCTTGACCTCGACGCTACCGATCACACCCGGCTCGCACAACTTGCCTTCGCCGTCCGTCACGCGCACCGACACGCCCGGCAGCGGCCTGCCCACGGTGCCACCGATCCGCTCACCCAGCGCCGGGTCATACGGATTCGATACCAGCATCACGGTCTCGCTCATGCCGTAGCGCTCCAGGATCGTGTGGCCGGTGCGCTCGCGGAATGCGTCGAACGTCTCCAGCAGCAGCGGCGCCGAGCCCGAGACGAACAGGCGCATATTGCTGCACAGTTCCTTGTCAAAACGGGGCTCCTGCAGCATGCGCACGTAGTACGTCGGCACGCCCATCATCACAGTAGTACGCGGCAGGTACTTCAGGATCTGGCCCATGTCGAGCTTCGGCGCCCAGATCATCTTGGCACCCGCGAGCAGCGCGCCATGCGAGGCCACGAACAGGCCATGCACGTGGAAGATCGGCAGCATGTGCAGCAGCACATCATCGCTGCGCCAGCCCCAATACTCGTTCAGCGTTTGCGCGTTCGATGCCAGGTTTCGATGCGTCAGCATCGCGCCCTTGCTGCGGCCGGTGGTGCCCGACGTGTAGAGAATCGCGGCCAGATCGTCGTCTGCGCATTCGACCGTCTCGAACGTGTCAGCCTGCACTGCCGCGCGTTGCAGCAGCGAACCCGTGCGGTTGTCGTCGAGCGTGAAAACATGGGCGGTGCCGTGCCGGAACGCCACTTTCGACACCCAGCCGAAGTTGTTGCTGCTGCAGACCACCACGGCAGGCTCGGCGTTGCCGACGAAGTAGTCGATTTCGGCCTCCTGGTACGCGGTGTTCAGCGGCAGGTACACATAGCCGGCGCGCAACGTGGCCAGGTACAGGAACAGTGCTTCCGGCGACTTCTCGACCTGCACCGCCACGCGCGAGCCGGCGGGCAGCTTCAGCGCGGTCAGCAGGTTGGCCAGCTTGGCGGTGGCGCGATCGAGGTCGTCCCACGAGTAGTAGAGCCCGTCATGCGTTTCGATGCAGCATGCGGTGCGGTCGGCGGGAAAGCGGGATTCGAACAGGGCGAACAGGTTGGCGTTCATGGTGCGGGACTAGTACGAAACAAGTACGGGACAGGTACGGAATGCTGGGAAAAGCGGACCGGGGAGCCTTGGCGATACGGTGCGGCCGGTAATGATAGCCCGGCCGCCACCCGGTTACTCTCCAGTGAAATCCGGAGGTCGATGCGCCAGGAACGCGGCCACGCCTTCGGCATGGTCGCGACTGGTGGCGTAACGGAAATGGGCGTCGAATTCGGCGTCGGTCAGCAGCGTGGGATCTGGCGACAGGCGACGAATCGTCGTCTTGTTGATGCGGGCCGCAAGCGGCGCGCCGGCGCTCAGCCGCTGCACGGTTGCCGTCACTTCGTCGTGCATGGCCGCCGCAGGCACCACTCGCGTGAGCAGCCCCTTGCGCTCAGCCTCCACGGCATCGAACACACGGCCTTCGAGCAGGATCTCGAGCGTCACCGCTCGCCCCACCAGCGCAAGCAGGCCGCGCAACTCGCCGGGCGCCATCGGAAAGCCGAGCCGGTTGATCGGCACGCCGAAGCGGCTGCCCGCAGCGGCCACGCGCAGGTCGCAATTGCAGGCGATCTCGAGGCCACCGCCAACGCAAACGCCCTCGATGGCGGCCAGCGTCGGATGCGGGCATTCTGAAATCGCCCGCAGCGCCGGTGCGATGATCTCCGTGTGGTAGCGGCGGACAGCCGACTCGTCGCCGCGCACGGTCGGAAACTCCGCGATGTCGGCGCCGGCGGCGAAGTTGCCGTCGGCACCGCGCACCAGCACGCAGCGCAGCGACGTGTCCGCCGCCAGCGTGGCGAATCCGGCGGCCAGTGCCTGCCACATGTCGACCGAGATTGCATTGAGCTTGCCCGGATTCGACAGCGTGACGACGGCCGTCGACCCTTCGCGCGAGAACGTGACGGTGCCGCTCATCAGTCGATCTTCGCGCCCGAGCGCTGCACCACGTCTGCCCAGCGCTTGATCTCGGCGTGCTCGAATTGCGCGAACTGCTCCGGCGTGTACTGCGGGATGTCCGAACCGTTTTGCAGCCAGATCTGCTTCATCTCCGGGTTGTTCAACGCCTTTGTGGTCTCGGCGTAGAGCCTGTCGACGACTTCCTTCGGCGTGCCCTTGGGCGCCCACAGCGCATACCAGGTGGACACGTCGTAGTTGGGCAAACCGGCCTCGGCGGCGGTCGGTACGTTCGGGAACGCGGCGGAACGCGTCTTCGATGCCACGGCCAGCGCCTTGATGCGGCCGGCGCGGATATGTTGCGACGATGAACCGAGACCATCGAACATCAGATCCACCTGGCCGGCGATCAGGTCCGACAGTGCAGGGCCCGCGCCCTTGTACGGCACGTGGATCAGATCGGTCTGCGTCTGCAGCTTGAACAGCTCGCCCGCCAGATGGTGCGAGGAACCGTTGCCGGCCGAGGCGTAGTTGAGCTTGCCCGGATTGGCCTTGGCATAGGCGATCAGGTCCTTCACGCTGGTGGCCTGCACCTTGCCCGAATTGACCACGATCACCTGTGGCGGCTGGGCAATCACCGTGATGGGAATGAAGTCCTTCTCGATGTCGTAGTCGAGCTTCTTGTAGAACGACGGCGCGATCGCGTGATGCGCGCCGCCAATGAACAGCGTGTAGCCATCGGGGGCCGCCTTGGCGGCGATGCTCGCGCCAACGGTGCCGCCCGCGCCACCACGATTGTCGATGACGAACTGCTTGCCGAGCTGCTTCGACAACTGCGCGGTAAGCGGCCTCGCAAACGCATCGGTGCCGCCGCCGGCCGGGAACGGCACGATGACGGTGACCGGCTTGCTCGGCCATGTATCGGCCTGCGCGGCCGGTGCGTAAAGACTGGTGACCCCGGTCCCGGCCATCAGGCCAGCCACTGCAAACACGCGTGCAAATGTGGTCAGATTCCGCTGACGACGATTCATGTACTGTCTCCTCTCTCTTCTCTTTGGAAAGTCAATCAAAGTACTGCTTGCTACGACTCATACGCCCGACGAAAAATTGCCCTGGCGCTCTCCGTGTCCGCTCGTTCTCGACCCTCGATCACAGAAGCTTTGCTACCGCCCGACTGATGCGGGGATTGCCGTCGCCAAGGCGAGCCAGATTGTCATCCAGCGCATCAGGCACGTAAAGGTAATTGACCATCATGCCGCACGATTGCGCACGCCCTTTGCGCGACATGTCGGCGCCCCAGTTGACGCGCTCCACACATGCGCCGTTGCCGAGGTGAAAGCGCGCCACCGGATCGGCGGGCACGCCCTTGCCACCTTCTCGCACCAGATAGTGCGCGGCCAGTGTCATGGCCGTATCGCGTATCACGGTATCTTCAGTGTCCGCTGACAACGCGCTGAACCATGCCGCGCCATCGGCGGGCACCTCACCATGCTGTTCGCGCCAGCGTGCAAGGCGCTTGACACCGAGCACGCTGTCGATGGACTCACCGTCCCGCTTGCGCAGCCAGTCCGCAAACCCGGGGATCGGCGACAACGTGGCGAACTGCTTGAGCTTGGGATGCTCGCGCTGCAATTCCTCGATCACCCGCTTGAGCAGGAAATTGCCGAAGCTCACGCCGCGCAACCCCGCCTGCGTGTTCGAGATCGAATAGAAGATGGCCCACTTCACGCGCCGCAGGTCTTCCAGCGGTGCGGCTTCATCGAGCAGCGCCTGCACGTTGGCGGCCATCTCGGGCACGAACGCAACCTCGACGAAGATCAGCGGTTCGCGCGGAATGCGGGGGTGGAAGAACGCATAGCAGCGGCGATCCGAATCCAGCCGGTTGCGCAGGTCGGTCCACGACGAGATCTCGTGCACGGCCTCGTAGCGAATCAGCTTCTCGAGCAGCGACGCGGGCGAGTCCCACGTGATCGGCTGCAGTTCGAGCAAGCCCACGTCGAACCAGTTCGAGAACAGCGCCTCCAGGTCCTCATCGAGTTCGCGCAAGCCCGGAATGCGCTTGTGCCAGCGCAGCATGTCCGCGCGCAACTGGATCAGGAAGTGCAGCCCGCAAGCACTGTTGCCACGCTGCCCATGCAGTGCGGCAAAGCGCTTGAAGAAGCGGATGCGTGCATTGGACAGCGCCTGCGACAAGCCGGACGCGGTAGCCGGCTGTCCGCCAGCCGCATCGCGGACGGCGGCCACCTCGGCCAGCACGCCGAGCATCGCCTGGCGAAGCGGCTCCACCGCGGCCTCGTATTCGTCCTGCCACGCCTGGGCGGCGGCGTTGGCGGCGACATCGGTCAGCCGCGCGTCGAAGCACTGACGCAACTGGTCGCGCTGACGTTTGGTTGCGCGCGTGGACAGGGCGGGCGTGTCATGCACCTTCGCAGGACCTGCCGCGGTGGCATCCGCATCGCCCTTCCGGTTCCACCAGCGGCCGAAGCGCGACAGCAAGGTGTCGGACACGGGTTCTGCGGCATCGAGCGGTGCGCTGACTTTCTGTTGATCTGCGGTGTCGAGGGCGGTCATGGGGATTCCTGCGGAGGGGGCGAGCGGATCGATCACAAACCTTCAGTCCTGTCCGGCCAGGCGAAGCTGGCCCGGCGCCACGGCGGGCGGCTCCGGATCGGCACGATCCAGCGCGCTCAACGCGCCGCGCTGGCGCAGCACGTGGGTTTTCATCAGCGCTTCCGCGCCTTCCGGATCGTGGGCCTTCAGCGCCGAGAACACCGACATGTGCTCGGCGCATGATTCCTGAATACGGCCCGGCAGCTTCAGGCTCTTGTGCCGCGACAGGCGCAGCACCTTGCGCAGGTCACTGACCACGCCCGACAGCCAGCGGTTGCCGGCCAGCCGCTGGATCGCCTCATGAATCTGGTAATTGGTCTCGTAGTAGGCGTCGATATCGCCCGCCGCCGCATGGCGGGCCAGCTCGGCATGCAAGCCTTCGAGCGCATCGAGATCGGTCTGGGTGACGTTGCGCGCGGCCTCGTAGGCGCAGCGCCCTTCGAGCAGGGCCATCAGCGGAAAGATTTCGTCGAGATCCTGCTCGGTGAGTGCATTGACGAAACATCCGCGACGCGGCTCCAGCCGCACCAGCCCTTCCGCGGCCAGGACCTTCAGCGCCTCGCGCATCGGCGTGCGCGACGTGCCCAGTGTGGCCGCAAGCGCCACTTCGTCGATCCACGCGCCTGGCAAGAGCGTGTGATCGTCGATCATGGCACGCAGCCGATCGGCAACTTCGAGGTAAAGCGCCTGCTGGACGATCCGCATGAAGCCCTTTCGATGACATCACCGAGCGGCGCATAGACCGCAATAATTCATAATTATGAATAAGGACGCGCGCGCCGCAAGGAGTTTCGATGCTGCAAAGCGGCATCAAAGTCGTGAATCGGCCATGCGCCACACGGTGATATCGGATAGTCCCGTGAGATGAAGGCGGTAGACAACGATGGGATGCGGATAGAGGGGATAGAGGGGATAGAGGTGCGGCGGGCAATGTTCCTGCCTCCCACAGGAAAATTGCCCGCGCCAGAAAGAACCGCTACTGGACAACATCATCGACGCCGGACTGGATGCGCCTGGCGCGCGTGGGTCAGATTTGACATGCTGGCGCTGGCCCAGCGCCTGCCCCCGTTCAAGCACCCAAGCGTGGGTGCAGATTTTCCCGTTTGGCTTTTCCGTCGTTTTCGGTCGCATCCGCGCATCTTTCGTACGCGCTCTCCCTTCGATACGTCCGTGGACATTTCCTGTCCCGACCTGATTCTTGTAACAGACTGTATAGCGAGGACCATGCCACGCTGGCTAAGTTATTGATTTTATTGAGGAGGACGATTCGAGACTTGTTACAAGTGCCCGATCATGTAACAGGATGTTTCTCCTTCGTTACGACCGCGACTACCCTGCTGGTTGTCGCCAATATGCCGCAGCGAGCGATTAGTGATGGCGGCGGTACGCCGCGATGCGAAAATGCGCCGCGCACTGCACGAAAGCCGGCGTTCAATCGGTTGCAAACATGAAACATGGGCTGGAAGCGACATCCAGCCCTGCCAAAACTCTCGGAGAGGTCAGGCATGGAAGGCAATTTTCAGGGAAGCCACTACATCGGCGACGGAACGCAGGCCGCGCCGCGCAATCTGCCCCTGTCGTTCACGGGCTCGGGGTCCGAGTACTTCCGCATCTGGATCGTCAACGCATTGCTGTCGATCATCACGCTGGGCATCTACTCCGCGTGGGCGAAGGTCCGTACGCTGCAGTACTTCTATCGCAATACGCGGCTCGATGGCGCCACGTTCGACTACCACGGCAGTCCGACCGCGATCCTCAAGGGCCGCGCGATCGTCTTCGTCCTGGCCCTGGCGTACAACCTGGCCAGTCATGCATCGCCACTACTGGCTGTCGGGCTTGCCGTCGTGCTGGCTGCTGTGTTTCCGTTTCTGCTGGTTCGCTCGCTGCGATTCCGCATGGCGAATTCGAGCTATCGCGGTCTGCGTTTCGCCTTCATCGGCAAGGATGCCGAGGGTTATCAGGTCTTTCTGCTCTGGCCGATCCTGACCGTGTTGTCGCTCTATCTGCTGGCGCCGTTCGCGCACCAGCGTTTCAAGCGCTACCAGCACAACCACACGCTGTTCGGCACGGCGCCATTCGCATTCGACGCCACGGCCAGCGCCTTCTACGGTGTCTACCTCCGCACCGCAGGCATGGTCGCGATCTTCCTGATCGGCGGCGGTCTGGTGGGCGGCTCGCTGGCCAGCGCGGTTGGGCAATCGAAAGGGGCGGTCGGCGTTGTATTTGGCATGATGATGATCGGCCTGTACTTCGGCCTGATGATGATCGGCCCCTATTTCACGGCCCGGTTGCAGAACCTGGTGTGGAACAACACCACCCTGCTGCCGCACCGCTTTCGCAGTGACGTGCGGGCCGGCAAGCTGTTCTTCATCGTGCTGACCAACTTCATCTTCATCGCACTGACGCTGGGCCTGTTCTATCCATTCGCGCGCGTGCGCTCGACGCGCTATCGCGTGGAAGCGATGACGATGATTGCCGTCGGGCCACTCGACGAGTTCGTGGCTGGCGAGCAGCAGCACGTTGGCGCGCTCGGTGATGCCGCGGTCGACTGGTACGACATCGACATCGCGCTCTGACAGACACCACCAACGGACACGCCCGAAAACAGTCATGGTTGCCGCGCAATACTTCGACACCCGCTCATCACGCGCGCACGCGGTGGTGCTGATCGTCACGGACGGCGAGGCCATCCTGCAGGATGCGAATGGCGCTGAGTTGCGACGGGCACCACTCGCATCACTGCGCGTGTCGGAACGCATCAAGCGCGCGCCACGGCTTGTCACGTTCGACGACGGCGCCTATTGCGAGATCGCGGACCAGGCCACGTTCGATGCGATGCTCGCGGCAACCGGGCATCGCGAAGGCCTGGTTTCGCGTGCGCAGAACAGCTGGCGTCTGGCCGGGCTGTCGCTACTTGGGCTGGTTGTATTCGTGGTGTTTTCGTATTACTACCTGCTGCCTTGGACGGCCACGGTGGTGGCGCGATCGGTGCCGCCGTCGATCGAGGCTCAGTTGGGAAAGGCCACCCTCGACAGCCTGGACCAGGGGCTGGTGGAACCTACGAAATTGCCACAGGCCGACCAGCAACGCATTCGTGACAACTTCGCCGCGCTGCGCCGCCCGGACGATCCGGGCCACCACTATCAGATCCTGTTTCGCAAGGGCGGGCGGCTTGGCGCCAATGCCGTGGCACTACCGGGCGGCACGATCGTCGTCACCGACGAACTGGTCAAGCTGATTGGCACGGGCGCGGGCATGATGGGTGTGCTGGCCCACGAGGCCGGCCACGTGGCCGAGCGCCACGGTCTGCAGCAGGTGTTCCAGGCATCGGTGGTCGGCGCGCTGGCGGCGTACATGGTCGGCGATGTTTCGTCGCTGCTGGCCACCGTACCCGCAGCGATGATGTCGATGCGCTATTCGCGCGAGCACGAACGCGAGGCGGATGCCTATGCCGTGAAAATCCTGCGGGACAACCGGCTACCGGTGACCGCGCTGGCCGATGCGCTACAGCAACTCGAGGATGCGCACCGCAAGGGCGACGGCAAGCAGGCTGCCGATGATGAGGAGAGCGGCTTCTTCTCGACCCACCCGCTGACGCAGGAGCGGATCGAAGCCATCAGGAATGGTGGGGAGTGATTGTCTTGCATCCCTCTCCTAATGAGGGAAAGGGATGCAAACCGAGAGTCAGCCTGACGGCCTGACGATCAGCGCGCCGCTGCCGTCGCCCCATTGCCACGACGGTAAGCCCAGACCACCATCACGGCGCCGATCACGATCATCGGCAGGCTCAGCCACTGGCCCATCGAGAGCTTGAGCGCCAGCAGGCCCAGGAAGTTATCCGGTTCGCGGGCAAACTCGGCCAGGAAGCGGAACGCGCCATAGCCGATCAGGAACACGCCCGATACCGCGCCCATCGGCCGCGGCTTGCGTGAGAACAGCCACAGGATGATGAACAGCGCCACGCCTTCGCCAGCGAACTGGTAAAGCTGCGACGGATGACGCGGGATGTTGTCGCCAGCCTGCGGGAAGATCATGCCCCACGGCAGGTCGGTCGGACGCCCCCACAATTCGCCGTTGATAAAGTTGCCGATCCGCCCGGCCGCGAGTCCGCAAGGAATCATCGGCGCGATGAAGTCGGTCACCTCCATCCAGTGGCGACGGCGCACTTTCGCGAACACCCACATCGCGATCAGCACCCCCAGGAAGCCGCCATGGAACGCCATGCCACCCTCCCAGACCTTGAAGATCTCGAGCGGGTGCGTGAGGTAGTAACCCGGCTTGTAAAACAGCACGTAGCCCAGGCGGCCGCCCAGGATGACCCCGAGTACCCCGTAGAACAACATGTCATCGAGGTCCCGCGCCACCCAGCCACGCGCCGCGATATGCGGCTGGCGGATACGCAGTCGGCCGAACCACAGGAACATGATGAAGCCGGCCAGGTACATCAGGCCGTACCAGCGGATGGCCAGCGGCCCGAGGTGAATGGCGACCGGGTCGAATTGGGGATGAACGAGCATGTCGGATCGAGTGAGTATCGGTAAGTATTCTGGACAGCGAGGAGTAGCGGAGTCAGGCCTTTATGCCATTGTCTTGCGTCAGTCCGATGGCGCCGGCGAGGTCCATGGCGATATCGATGAAAGAGCGCAGCACGGGCGCCACGCCAGCCGCGCCTTCACGCCAGACCAGACCGGTTTCGATTTCCGGCCCGGCATCGCGCAACGCCAGATATGACACGCCAGTCCGGCGCAGGTTGCATAGCGATGCGGGCACCAGTGCCACCCCCATGCCGGCGGAGACCAGACTGACGATCGTCTGCATCTGTATCGCCTCCTGGGCAATCATCGGTGTCAACCCATCGCGCGCGTAGTAGCCCGTAATGATGTCATAAAACGCTGGCGCGCTTCGGCGCGGGAAGATGATCAGCGGCTCGTGTGCGGCGTCGCGCAGGGCCACGGTCTGCGGTGGCGCGCCATCGGCCTGCCCCGCCGGACGCCAGCCATCGGGCACGGCCAGCACAAGCGGTTCGCGTACCAGTGGCAAATAGGAGAGTCCGTGCGGCATCACGGTCAGTTGCGGCCGGATGACCAGTCCCGCGTCGATCGTCCCCTCGACCAGCGCCTCGAGTTGGACGTCACTGGTTGCCTCGCGCAGTTGTAGCTGGACTTCCGGATGCCGGGCCCGGAAATGCCGCAGAAGGTCGGGCAGGATGCCGTAATCGGCCGTGCTGACGAACGCCAGCGCCAGCGAGCCGACCTCCCCGCGCGCAAGCCGCTGGGCCAACCCGGGTAACGCGGCCGCATCGGCCAGCACGCGACGCACCTCCGGCAGCCATTGCTGGCCGGCCGGCGTAAGCATCACCGAGCGGCGCGTGCGCACGAACAGCTGGACGCCGATCTCCTCTTCCAGCGCCTGGATCTGCTGCGACAGCGGCGGCTGCGTCATGGCGAGCCGCCGCGCGGCGCGGCCGAAATGCAACTCTTCGGCCACTGTGACGAAATAACGTAGCTGGCGCAGGTCCACGGGTTAGTTTGATATTTTTATCGACTCAATAAAGGTCGAATCATATATTTGACACGATAAAACGCAAGCGCCATTCTTCTGACCACAACACGGCCACCCGCCACCAGCCCCCCCCCGGAGACACCCGCCATGCCTTTCAACAAACGTTCCCAGCACATCACGCAAGGCGTGGCGCGCTCCCCCAACCGTTCGATGTACTACGCGCTCGGCTACAAGAAGGAAGACTTCGACAAGCCGATGGTGGGTATCGCCAACGGCCACTCGACGATCACCCCCTGCAACGCCGGCCTGCAGCGCCTGGCGGACGCGGCCGTGGATGCGATCAAGGCCTCGGACGCCAACCCACAGATCTTCGGCACGCCGACGATCTCCGACGGCATGTCGATGGGCACCGAGGGCATGAAGTACTCGCTAATCTCGCGTGAAGTCATCGCCGACTGCATCGAGACGGCTGCCCAGGGCCAGTGGATGGACGGCGTGGTCGTGATCGGCGGCTGCGACAAGAACATGCCGGGCGGCATGATCGCGCTGGCGCGCACCAATGTGCCGGACATCTACGTCTACGGCGGCACCATCCGCCCGGGTAACTGGAAGGGCAAGGACCTGACCATCGTGTCGTCGTTCGAGGCCGTGGGCGAATTCACCGCCGGCCGCATGAGCGAGGAAGACTTCGAGGGCGTGGAAAAGAACGCCTGCCCGAGCACCGGTTCGTGCGGCGGCATGTACACCGCCAACACAATGAGCTCGTCGTTCGAGGCGCTGGGCATGTCGCTGCTGTACTCGTCGACGATGGCCAACCCGGACCAGGAAAAGGTGGACAGCGCCGCCGAATCGGCCCGCGTGCTGGTGGAAGCCATCAAGAAGGACATCAAGCCGCGCGACATCATCACGCGCAAGTCGATCGAGAACGCCGTAACGCTGATCATGGCCACGGGCGGTTCCACCAACGCCGTGCTGCATTACCTGGCCATCGCCCACTCGGCCGAAGTGGAATGGACCATCGACGATTTCGAGCGCATCCGTCGCCGCGTGCCGGTGATCTGCAACCTGAAGCCGTCGGGCGCCTACGTGGCCACCGACCTGCACCGCGCGGGTGGGATTCCGCAAGTGATGAAGATCCTGCTGAACGCCGGTCTGCTGCACGGCGACTGCCTGACGATCACGGGCCGCACGCTGGCCGAGGAACTCGAGCACGTTCCCAATGAGCCGCGCACCGACCAGGACGTGATCCTGCCGATCTCGCAGGTCCTGTACAAGCAAGGCCACCTGGCCATCCTGAAGGGCAACCTCGCCGAGGAAGGCGCGGTGGCCAAGATCACCGGCCTGAAGAACCCGGTCATCACCGGCCCGGCCCGCGTGTTCGAGGACGAGCAGAGCGCCATGGAAGCGATCCTGGCGGACAAGATCAACGCTGGCGACATCCTGGTGCTGCGCTACCTTGGCCCGAAGGGCGGCCCGGGCATGCCTGAAATGCTGGCGCCGACGTCGGCGATCATCGGCAAGGGTCTCGGCGAATCGGTTGGTTTCATCACCGACGGCCGCTTCTCGGGCGGCACCTGGGGCATGGTGGTTGGCCACGTTGCGCCGGAAGCCCATGTGGGCGGCACGATTGCACTGGTTCAGGAAGGCGACTCGATCACGATCGACGCGCACCAGCTGCTGCTGCAACTGAATGTGGCCGACGACGAGCTGGCCCGCCGCCGCGCTGCCTGGAAGCAGCCGGCTCCGCGCTACACGCGCGGCGTGCTGGCAAAGTTCGCGAGGCTGGCCTCCACGGCCAGCAAGGGTGCCGTGACGGACTGATCCGGCTGGCATAGCCCCCTGCAATGCAAAAGGCCTGCGATTCAATCGCAGGCCTTTTTACATGGGTGCCGATACCGGCGCGGGCCGGTGGCAAGGCCCAGGCTCACATCCCGCCCGGGTCCCGCTCGATTTCCTCCAGCGTCGCGTCGAGCCACTCCACCAACCGGGCCTCGAGCGCCTGGGTCAGTTCATTGGCCAGTTGCGCCGTCAGCGGCGCCAGCCGCGACTGCAGCGTGGCTTCGGTATGGGCTTCCACCACCTGAGGCCACTCGGTACGGAAGCGCATCATCACGCGCGTCAGCAACTCGGTGCGCACCGCGCGCAGGTCGTCAGCACCCGGCATGAACGGGGCCGTGTCGACCACGTCGGACGCCGCAGCCGGCGCGTCCTCTCCTGCCGATCCGAAATCGCCGACCGCGGTGACCACGCCAGATTCTGGCATGTCCGCCGTGTCGATCACCGTGGCCTGGGCTGGCGCGGGTGCCGGCGCAGGCGCCTCGAACACAGTGTCCGGCAACTCGACCACTTCGGTCAGCAGCGGCACACTGTCATTGGGATCCAGCCGCGGAATGACCCGCGAAGTCGTGCGTTCGCTCATGCCGCATCTCCCTTGGCCTGGCCAATGTCATGGTGCGTGAGCGGATAGCCGCGCTCACGATAGAAACGATACCGCTCCCGCCCGGAATCCCGGGCTTCGGGCGTGGCGCCGACCACTTCGATCAACCGTTCGAAGCTGGCGAACTGCGCCGGGGCCTCCGGCGCCAGGTTCACCAGCAACTGATGGTGCGGCACGCCGTCGAGCGCGGCGGCCAGGATGATCGGCGTCACCGCCGCATTTGGGCTGTCGACCCCGCAGTGCGGCAGGAAGTCGAGCGGCGAAAACGACCACAGCCGCGCGTCGAGCTGCGCCAGCTGCTGCGGCGCGCCGTGCACCACCACCTTCTGCCCTGCCCCATAGGCCTTGCGAACCAGACGGCAGACATATGTCAGCGTGTCCGGCACATTGCTATGGAAGTCGATGCGCGTCATCCCGGCTACCTTTCCCTGAACCTAAAATCCGCCCGATACGCCCGATTACGCCGCGCGGTCCATCAGGAACTGCGTCAGCAGCGGCACCGGACGGCCCGTTGCGCCCTTGGCCGCGCCGCTCTTCCACGCTGTGCCGGCGATGTCGAGGTGGGCCCAGTCGTACTTCTCGGTATAACGCGCCAGGAAGCAGGCCGCGGTCACGCTACCGGCCGGACGGCCACCGATATTGGCCATGTCGGCAAAGTTCGACTTGAGCTGGTCCTGGTAGTCATCGTCCAGCGGCAGACGCCAGGCCGTATCCATGGCCTTGCGGCCGGCACCCAGCAACTGGTCCGCCAGCGCGTCGCTGCGGGCGTACAGGCCGCTGTTGACGTGGCCGAGCGCGATGATGCAGGCACCGGTCAGCGTGGCCACGTCGATCACGGCGGCCGGCTTGAAGCGCTCCACGTAGGTCAGCGCGTCGCACAGGATCAGGCGGCCTTCGGCATCGGTATTGAGGATTTCGATGGTCTGGCCGGACATGCTGGTCACCACGTCGCCCGGCTTGGTGGCGATGCCGCTCGGCATGTTCTCGCAGGTCGGCACCACGGCGATCACGTTCTGCTTCAGGCCCATTTCGGCCACGGCCTGGATCGTGCCCAGCACCGATGCCGCGCCGCACATGTCGTACTTCATCTCGTCCATGCCCTCGCCCGGCTTCAGCGAGATGCCACCCGTATCGAACGTGATGCCCTTGCCCACCAGCACCACCGGCGCCTGCTTGGCGCTCGCGCCGTCATAGCGCAGCACGATGAACTGCGGCGGCTCGACGCTGCCCTTGGTCACGGCAAGGAAGGCGCCCATGTTGAGCGCCTCGATCTGCTTGCGGCCCAGGATCTCCACCTTGAGCTTGTGGCGCTTGGCGATGCCACGGGCGGTATTGGCCAGATAGGTCGGCGTGCAGATGTTAGACGGCAGGTTGCCCAGGTCGCGGGTCAGTTCCATGCCGTTGGCGATGGCGGTGCCGCGCACGGCGGCCTGCGAGGCGGCCTTGGCGTCGCCCACGTCCACGGCCAGCACGATCTTGCGCAGCGACGCCTTTTCGTTGGCGCCGGCGCCCCGGGGCGCGCGCTTGAGCTCGGGATGGCGCTCCAGCAGGCGATAACCGGCCTCCCGGACCAGCGTGATCGTGGTGATGATGGCCCAGGCCACGTCGCGCTGCTGCGGTGGCTGCTGAACCAGGCACCAGAGCGCCGAGGCGGCGCGCGTGCCGCCCAGGGCACGCGTGGCCGTGCGCACGGCTTCGGCAAAGGCCTTGTCGTTGAAATCGGCTTCCTTGCCCAGGCCCACCAGCAGCACGCGGGCGGCGCCAACGCCGGCCACCTCGTGCAGCATCAGTTGCGTGCCGCGCTTGCCTTCAAAGTCGCCTTGCTTGACCAGACGCGCCACCAGCCCCTTGGTGGCAACGTCCAGCGCCTTGGCCACGCCGGCCAGACTTTGGCCCTCGAACAGGCCAACCACCAGACAGTCCGTCTTCGTGGCCAAGAAACCATTTTGGCCGGCTTTGCTCAGATCCAGGGCTTTTGTGCTAAATTCCATCGCGCTTCCTTCAAGGGGCTCGTCGAAAAGAAACCCCCATTATCCGCGATTTTCATCCGCGATCCGCCGCCGCCGATCCAGAAAGCTGACAGCCCGCGGTCCTGCCAGTCCATCGGCCCCCGGCGCATCGCCCGCTCCGGCCGGCAGCCGGAAGCGTGTCTTGCATGATCTTCCAACAAGCCCTGCGGCGCGAACTCGCCTACACCGCCGGTGCGGTGTTCCTGGTGATGCTGACGTTCATGCTGACGTCGCTCGTGATCCGTATCCTGGGAATGGCCGCCAATGGCAAGGCCAGCCCCAACGACGTGCTGATGCTCATCGGCCTGGCGACGATCGGCTATCTGTCGATCCTGCTGTCGGCCACGCTGTTCATCTCGACGCTGATCGTCCTGACCCGGTGGTACAAGGACTCCGAGATGGTGGTGTGGTTCTCGTCCGGCGTCTCCCTGCGCGATCTGGTCAAGCCGGTGCTGCAGTTCGCCGCGCCGTTCTTCGTCATGGCGCTGCTGCTGGGCCTGTTCGCGTGGCCGTGGGCCAACCAGCAGAGCGCGCTGTTTCGCGACCGCTTCGAGCAACGCGGCGTGCTCTCGATGATCGCCTCGGGCCGCTTCATCGAGCCGGCCAATGGCAACTACGTGCTGTTTATCGAAGGCATCGACGCCGACATGAAGCACGCGCGCAATGTCTTCGTGGCCAATGCCGAATCGGGCAAGATCGGTGTGGCGCTGGCACATCAGGGCCAGTTCGAGACGATGCCCAACGGCGACCGTCTGGTGGTCATGGAACATGGCCGCCGCTACGCCGGTATTCCCGGCCAGCTCAATTACCGGATCGTCGAGTTCGACAAGTACGCGGTCAAGGTCGACAACAAGCCACAGGATGCCGCCGCCGACCTGCCGACCAAGAGCCGCGACACGATCGACCTGATCCGTAACCCGACCCGCGAGAACCTGGGCGAACTGCTCTGGCGGATCTCGCTGCCGATCCTGGCGTTCAACTTCGTGATGATCGCGATCCCGCTGGCCTACGTGAATCCGCGTCTGGGCCGGTACACCCCGCTTGTCTTTGCCGTGCTGATCTACCTGACCTACAGCAACCTGATCAACCTGGCGCAGGCCTGGGTCCGTTCCGGCGCGATGTCGTTCTGGATGGCCATCTGGCCGATCCACCTGGCCGTGTTCTTGTGCGCGCTGGTGATGTTCCGCTACCGCGCCAACCGTAGCCTGGGAGGCTGGCGTGCCGTCTTCGGCCTGCGCCGCAAGACCACCGGGGGCCGCGCATGAGGGTGCTGAGCGTCTACGAGCGCTACTTCGCTCGCCTGATCTATGGGGTTTTCGCCTTCATCCTGTTCGCGGTGCTGGCCCTGTTCGTGTTCTTCGACATGCTTAGCGAGCTGGAAAGCGTCCAGGGCAAGTACACGTCGCTGATCGCGTTCTTCCACGTCATGCTGGAGGCGCCGACGCGTATCTACGAGGTGCTGCCGATCGCGGTGCTGATCAGCGCGATCTACGTCTTCTCGCAACTTGCCAGCCAGTCCGAGTACACGATCTTCCGCGTGGCCGGCCTGAACACGCGGCAGGCGCTGTTCTCGCTGTTCAAGCTGGCGGTGCCGCTGGCGCTGGCCACGTTCATCTTCGGCGAGTTCATCGGCCCGGCGGCCGAACAGTACGCGCAGAAGATCAAGCTCGAGGCAATCGGTGCCACCGTGTCATCGGGCTTCCGCTCGGGCGTCTGGGTCAAGGACCGCGATCGCGATCCCGAGGAGAAGGGCGCGGGAGAAATCACCCGCTTCGTGAACGTGCAAGGCCTGAGGCCCGACCAGTCGATTACCGGCGTCACGATTTACGAATTCGACAAGGACTACCGCCTGCGCGTGATCCGCGTGGCCAAGGAAGGCAAGTACCAGGGCGGGCAGTCCTGGCAGCTCAACGACGTCAACGAGACGCGCTTCATCGAGCTGCGTGACGGCCAGCCGGCCGCCAATCGTGACGCGCTGGCGCCCGACTTCCGCGGCGAGCAGGTGCAGTTCCCGAACGTCCTGATGCACTCCGAGCTGACGCCGCAGATCCTGTCGGTGCTGCTGGTGCAGCCGGAGAACATGTCGACGGTCAACCTGTTCCGCTACATCCGCCACCTGCGCGACAACAAGCAGGACACGCAGCGCTACGAGATCGCGTTCTGGAAGAAGGTGGTGTATCCGCTGACGCTGTTCGTGATGGTTGCGCTGGCGCTGCCGTTCGCATACCTCCATGCCCGTGCGGGCGCGGTGGGCGTGAAGGTGTTCGGCGGCATCATGCTGGGCCTGTCGTTCCACCTGTCCAACACGCTGTTCTCGCACGTGGGCCTGCTGCATACCTGGCCGCCGATTGTCTCCGCGCTGGTGCCCGGCACGCTCTACCTGATGATTGCGCTCGGCGCGCTGCGCTGGGTCGATCGCCACTGATCATGGGTGCTGGTCGACAAGGACTCATCCTGTTCGGGCACGGCGCGCGCGACGCGCGCTGGCGCGATCCGTTCGACCGGCTTCACGAAAAGCTCGTGGCGTTGCTGCCGGACTGTGCGGTTCGACTGGCTTTCCTGGAACTGATGACGCCGTCGCTGGAGGACGCCATCGACGAGCTGGCGGCGGCTGGCGTTGGCGCGATCACGGTCGTGCCGGTGTTCTTCGGCCAGGGTGGGCATCTGCGGCGCGATTTCCCGCTGCTGATCGACGCGTGCCGGGTGAAGTATCCGGGGGTGGAGATTCGCGCTTCGGATGCGGTCGGCGAAGTCGACAGCGTGCTCGATGCCATCGCGGCATATTGCGCGCTGACCCTTTCCCCCGCTCCCGCTCCTGAACAATAGCCCGGGACACAAAATGCAAAAAGGCCAGAGTCAACCTCTGGCCTTTTTTCCATTGGGCAAACCGATCACGCCGCGCGTTCGGCTTCCACGTACTCCGTCGCCCTGCTCCCCAGGGCCTCGCCGATCATCAGCAGACTGGGCTGCACCGGGTCCATCCAGCGTGCCGCCTCGCCTGCCGCCATCTGGCCCAGCGTGAACTGGTGGCTGCGCTGGCGCGGCGTCGTAGCGGCTTCCACTACCCATGCGGGTGTCGACGCCGGCTTGCCGCGAGCGATCAACTGCGCCGCAATGTTCGCTGCCTGATCACGGCCCATGTAGTAGATGATCGTGTCGGCCTTCACATCGGCCTCCACGTCGACGGCATCGGCCGCCTTGGCCTGGGTAGCGAACGCCACGCTGCGCGACACACCACGCTTGGTCAGAGGCCGGCCGATCGCGCTGGCTGCCGCGAGCGCCGCGGTGATGCCGGGCACCACCTCGTACTCGATACCGGCCGCTTCCAGCGCCTGCAACTCCTCGTCGGCGCGGCCGAACAGCATCGGGTCGCCGCCCTTGAGCCGCACCACGCGCTCGTACTTCGTGGCCAGGTCGACGATCTGGCGATTGATGAAGAGCTGCGCCGTGGAACGCTGGCCGCAGCGCTTGCCCACCTCGACCAGTTCGGCCTGCGGACACCACGCCAGCATCTCGGGCGATACGAGTGCATCGTGCAGCACGACCTGCGCCTCGCCCAACAGTCGTGCGCCGCGCACCGTAATGAGATCGGCCGCGCCGGGACCCGCACCAATCAGGTACACCTTGCCCGTGGCCTTGCCGTGCTGCCTGTCCATCCTGACCCTCGCTGTATGAAATACCCGACTCAGACGATATCAGGCATACGCACGGATCATGCCCGCCGCCACCGTGTGGTTGGTGGCTTCGTCGATCAGCACGAACGCGCCCGTCGCCGGATTGTCGCCGTACGTATCGCAGACGATCGGCTTCTGCAGCGAGATCTGCACCGAACCGATGTCGTTCAGGTTGATCTCATGGCGGCCGGTTTCGTGCGACAGCGTATGCACATCCAGCACGCGATCCACCGCCGACACGCGCGCGAACACGCTGGCCGTGGTGTGCTTGAGCACGTACTTGCGCGACGGGTTCAGCGACTCGTCGTCGAACCAGCACAGGTCGGCCGTCAGCTTCTTCGCCGATTCGGCGGCGGTATCGGCCGACACGAACATGTCACCACGCGATACATCAACGTCTTCGGCCAGACGCACGGTGACGGTGTCGCCGGCGCTGGCGGAATCGGCCGATCCATTCGGCGTCAGCACTTCGGCCACCACGGCTTCGCGATTGGCGGGCAGCACGCGCAGCTTCTGGCCCACGCGGACCGTGCCGGCTTCCACACGGCCAGCGTAGCCACGGAAGTCGTCGGCGGCGGAACCGTCCTGGCGAACCACCAGTTGCACCGGGAAGCGCAGCGCGGCATCGCCTACCGGCGCCACATCTTCCACCGGCAGCGATTCCAGCAGCGGCAGCAGCGGCTCGCCCTGGTACCACGGCATGGCGTCGCTGGCATGGACGATGTTGTCGCCACGCAGTGCCGACACCGGCACGTAGGTCACATCCTTCAGGCCCAGTTGCGCGGCCAGTTCGATGTAGGCGGCGCGGATCTCGTTGAAGCGCTGCTCGCTGTAGTCAACCAGGTCCATCTTGTTCACGGCGACGATCACGTGCTGCAGTTCCAGCAGTTTCAGGATGGCCGAGTGACGCTTGGTCTGGGCCAGCAGTTCGGCGCGGCCGTCCTTCACCGTGACGCGCGTGGCATCCACCAGCACGATGGCGGCGTGCGCGGTCGAGGCGCCCGTCACCATGTTGCGCGTGTACTGCTCGTGACCCGGCGTATCGGCAATGATGAACTTGCGGCGCGCGGTCGAGAAATAGCGGTAAGCCACGTCGATCGTGATGCCCTGCTCTCGCTCGGCCTCGAGGCCGTCGGTCAGCAGCGAGAAGTCGATCTGCTCGCCAGCGGTGCGCTTGTTCTTGGCGTTGGCCAGCGCGGTGAGCTGGTCGGACAGCACTGCCTTGCTGTCAAACAGCAGACGGCCGATCAGCGTGCTCTTGCCGTCGTCCACGGAGCCCGCGGTGATGAAACGCAGCAGGCCTTGATGTTGGGATTGGTGAGACATTGTCGTATTCCTCTGCTGCGTCGATTTAGAAGTAGCCTTCTTTTTTCCGGCGTTCCATCGACGCTTCGCTCGTCTGGTCGTCCATGCGGGTGGCGCCGCGCTCGGTGATCTCGGTCACCGCGGTCTCCGCGATGATCTCCACCGGCGTGGCCGCGGTGCTAGCCACCGGGCACGTGCAGCTGATGTCGCCCACGGTGCGGAAGCGGACCGACAGCACTTCGCTCACATCGCCATCCTGCTTCGGCGTAATCGGCGTCACCGGCACCAGCAGGCCGTTCTTGCGCACCACTTCGCGCTCGTGCGCATAGTAGATCGGCGGCAGGGCCAGGTTTTCGCGGGCGATGTACTGCCACACGTCGAGTTCGGTCCAGTTCGAGATCGGGAACACGCGCATCTGCTCGCCTTGGGCCATGCGGGCGTTGTACAGGCTCCACAGTTCCGGGCGCTGGGCCTTCGGGTCCCACTGGCCGAACTCGTCGCGGAACGAGAAGATGCGTTCCTTGGCGCGAGCCTTTTCTTCATCGCGACGGGCACCGCCCATCAGCGCGTCGAACTTGTGCGCCTCGATCGTTTCCAGCAGCGTCACAGCCTGTGCGGCGTTGCGCGAATCGGTTTCCTTGCGCAGGCGCACGGTGCCACGCTTGATCGAATCCTCGACATGGCCCACCACCAGGCGCGCGCCCAGTTCGCCCACACGCTGGTCGCGGAACTGGATCACTTCCGGATAGTTGTGGCCGGTGTCGATATGGACCAGCGGGAACGGCAGCTCCACCTTGCGGTCGCCCAGCCGGAAGGCCTTGAGCGCCAGATGCAGCATGACGATCGAATCCTTGCCGCCGGAGAACAGCAGCGCCGGGTTGTGGCACTCGGCCACCACCTCGCGGATGATGTAGATCGATTCGGCTTCGAGCCGGTCGAGGTGGTCGTTCTGGACCTGCAGCAGGTGTTCCACGTTGGCGGGGATGCCTGCGCTTGCGATGTCGTTCATGATGCCCATGTCGTTCTCGGCCTCAAATATTCTGTTCAGTGCTTGACGTTCTGTTCGTGGAGCCCGCACTCTTTCGAGTCCTTGCGGTTGCCTCCGGCCGGCCTTGCGGCCTTAACTTTGCTCCGCAAAGTTAGCCTTCGCCGAAACCGGGACGGAACGCAGATTGCTCTCGTGCAATCCGCATTCCTTTGTGTCCCGGTTTTCCCACCACCACCGTCCGGCGCGTACGTCCTCGCCGGCCTTAACCGCCCGCGTACAGGGCTCGCAACCGATGCTCGGATAGCCCTTCTCGTGCAGCGCGTTGACCGGGACGTTGTGGCGCGACAGGTACGCCCACACTTCAGCCTCGGTCCAGTCGGCCAGCGGATTGAACTTGGGAATGCCGCGCGACTCGTCCGTTTCCTCGAACGGCAGTTCGGCGCGCGTCACGGCCTGCTCGCGGCGCTGGCCCGTCATCCACGCATCGGCGTGCGAAAGCGCGCGATTGAGCGGTTCCACCTTGCGGATGCCGCAGCAGCTCTTGCGCAGGTCCACGCTGTCGTAGAAGGCATTCATGCCGTTCTTCTTCAGGTAGTTCTCCACGGCTTCCTGGTCGGGCGTGAACTGCTCGATCGTGTAACCGTAGTGCGTCTCGACCTTGTCCAGCACTGCCAGCGTCTCGGCATGCAGGCGGCCGGTGTTCAGCGTGAACACGCGGATGCCGGCGCGCACGGCCGGGCTGCCGCGCAGGATCGCGTCGGTCAGCACCATGTCTTCGGCGGCCAGGCTCGTGGCGAAGCGCGCGCGGAAGAAACGTGCCGCGATGCCGGACAGGCGTTCGGCCAGTTCACGTTCCTTCACTTCGAGCGCTTCGATCGTGCCGGCGTACGCCGGCTTCGTCCACAGCGCTGGGGGGCGCAGCGACGACACCGAACCGTCGACGACTGGGATCTCGGATATCACGGAGCTCATGCCACGCCCCGGGCGGTCACGTCGGCACGTGCGCGGCGGAACAGCGGCAGCGGCTCGTCCACCGAAGCCTGGTAGGCCACCGTGAACTCGGTGAAGCCCTTCAGCGCGTCGTCGATGTTCTTGTCGGCGCGCACCGCGAAAGTGTCGAAGCCGCAGCGCTTCATAAAGTTGAGCTGATCGCGCAGCACGTCGCCGATCGCGCGCAACTGGCCTGCCCAGTGGTAGCGCGTGCGCAGCAGATAGGCCGACGAGAAACCACGGCCATCGCGGAACACCGGGAAGTCCACGGCCACGACCGATACGCGATCGAACAGCGCTTCGGCGTCGCCCGGCTCGTCTTCCGGCGCCAGCCACACGCCGGTGATGGCCTTGTCGCGGCCAGCCAGCAGGGCTTCGTTCGCCTTCCACACCGACAGCGGGAACAGCACGGCGTCGGTGCCTTGCGCGACGGCAGCGATCTTTGCCTCGTCGAGCGGTTCGGTTTCGGTGGCACGCAGCACGGTCCAGCTATCGTCGACGATGACAGGACGGAATTCGGCGGTGTCGCGTTGCAGTTGAATGATCTTTGCCATGTTCGGTAACTCCGTTCGTCAGGCTTCGGCGCGCTCTTCGCGCTGCTTGTCCGCGTACACCCGTTCCTTGAACGGCGCGATGCCAATCCGGCCAACGGTTTCGATAAAGCGCTCGTCGCCAACACGATTGGCCACGAATGTCTCGATGATGCGCGACACCACATCGGGCATCTCGTGGGCGCTGAACGACGGGCCGATCACCTTGCCCAGCGCCGTGTCATTGCCCTGGGCGCCGCCGATCGTGACCTGGTACCACTCGGCGCCATCCTTGTCGACGCCCAGCACGCCGATGTTGCCGACGTGGTGGTGGCCGCAGGCGTTGATGCAACCCGAGATGTTCAGCGAGATGTCGCCGAGGTCGTGAACGTAATCGAGGTTGTCGAAGCGCTCCTGAATCGCCAGCGCGATCGGAATCGACTTGGCGTTGGCCAGCGAGCAGAAGTCGCCGCCCGGGCAGGCGATGATGTCGGTCAGCAGGCCGATGTTGGCCGTGGCCAGACCGGCCTTCTTCGCGTCTTCCCACAGCGCGAACAGATCACGCTTCTTCACGTCTGGCAGCACCAGGTTCTGCTCATGCGCCACGCGCAGTTCGCCATAGCCATAGCGATCAGCGAAATCGGCTACCGTGTCCATTTGTGCGGACGTGGCATCGCCCGGGGGCGACACCGGACCCGGCTTGGTCGACAGCGTCACGGATGCATAGCCCGGCACCTTGTGCGCGTGCACGTTGCGGTTGACCCAGCGTGCGAATGCCTTGTTCTCGAGCAGGTGCTTTTCGAACGATGCGTCGGTGTCGGGCAGCTTTTCGTAGGCGGGCGGCTGGAAGTACTGCGCCACGCGATCGAACTCGGCCTGCGTCAGCGTGCCCGGGCCGTCCTTGCTGAACTTCCACTCTTCTTCCACTTCGGCGGCGAACTTCTCGGCGCCGATGGCCTTCACCAGGATCTTGATGCGGGCCTTGTACTTGTTGTCGCGGCGGCCGTAGCGGTTGTACACGCGGATCGCGGACTCCACATAGGTCAGCATGTGCTGCCACGGCAGATCTTCCTTGATGATCGTGCCCAGAATCGGCGTGCGACCCAGACCTCCACCAGCCAGGATGCGCAGGCGCGTCTCGCCAGCGGCGTTCTTGTACGCATAGATGCCGATATCGTGCATCTGCACCACGGCGCGGTCATCGGCCGACGACGAGATGGCGATCTTGAACTTGCGCGGCAGGAACGCGAATTCGGGCTGGAACGTGCTCCACTGGCGCAGCAGTTCGGCCAGCACGCGCGGGTCCACCGTCTCGTCCGGCGCTACGCCGGCGAACTGGTCGGTGGTGATGTTGCGCACGCAGTTGCCGGAGGTCTGGATGCCGTGCATTTCGACGCTGGCGAGGTCGTCCAGCACGTCGGGCACGCGCTCCAGGTCCATCCAGTTGTACTGGATGTTCTGGCGTGTGGAGAAATGGCCGTAGTCGCGGTCGTAGGTGCGGGCGATATGAGCCAGCATGCGCATCTGCTTCGAGGCCAGCAGGCCGTACGGAATCGCCACGCGCAGCATGTAGGCGTGACGCTGCATGTACAGGCCGTTCTGCAGGCGCAGCGGCAGGAATTCTTCCTCGGTCAGCTCATCGGACAGGCGGCGACGCACCTGGTCACGGAACTGGGCAACGCGCTCCTGGACGATACGCTGGTCATATTGATCGTACTGATACATGGTGTGGGTCCGTTCAGTATTCGGTAACTTTAGGGAGACTGGTTAGGAATGCTGGCAAGGCCGCGTAGCGACGCCTGAATCATTCATAACCGGTCTCATGAAACGAGCTTGATGGCCACGAGCGTCAGCGTCGTGGCAAGTGCGGCGCGCACGATCCGCTCGGGCAGTGCCCGCGACAGTTGCGCACCGAGCCAGATGCCGGGGATCGAGCCCACCAGCAGCGCCAGCAACAAATTCCAGTCGACCGTGCCGAGCCACACGTGGCCCAGCCCTGCCACGGCCGTGAGCGGCACGGCGTAGGCGATATCGGTACCGGCCACTTCGGCCGGTTTCATATGGGGATACAGCAGCAGGATCAGCGTCGCGCCCACGGCGCCGGCACCGATCGACGACACCGTCACCAGCACGCCGATCACGGCGCCCACCAGCACGGTGGCCACCACCTGCTTGCGGCCTTCGAGCTGGAAGCGCGGGTTGCGCGCCAGCCAGGCCAGCATCTGCTTGCGGAACAGCAGCGACAGCACGGTCAGCAGGACCGACACACCGATCGTCACGCGGATCGCGTGGAGCCACTGCGCATTGAGTTCACCTGCGCTCTTGAGCACGAGGATGGCGGCCACGGCGGCCGGCAGGCTGCCCACGCACAGGCGGCGCACCACCTGCCACTGCACATGACCGTGCGCGCGGTGGGCCAGCGTGCCGAAGCCCTTGGTAATCGAGGCAAACGCGAGGTCGGTGCCCACCGCGGTGGCCGGCGAGAAGCCGAACAACAGCGTCAGCAGCGGCGTCATGAGCGAACCCCCGCCGACTCCGGTCAGACCGACCAGGAGACCTACCAGCAGACCGGAAACGGTATAGGCAAGGGACATCGGGGGGGATTCTCGAGTTGCCCGGCCTTCCCCTCGTCCGCGTCACCTATACAGGCTGGGGGCTGGACGCAATACGGGCAGGCCGAACGTTTAACAAAGTTCGAGAATCGTAATAAACTCGCCTCATACCTCAAACTAATAAGAAGTTGTTTGTTTATACGGACGCAGTTATATGAACCTTCATCAATTCCGCTTTGTGCGTGAGGCTGTCCGTCAGAATTTCAACTTGACGGAGGCCGCAAAGGCGCTCTATACGTCACAACCCGGCGTTTCCAAGGCGATTATCGAACTGGAAGAGGAGCTAGGTGTCGATATCTTCACACGCCACGGCAAACGGATTCGCAGCCTGACCGAACCGGGGCGACGCATCCTGACCTCGGTAGAGAAGATCCTGCAGGAAGTGGAAAGCCTGAAGCGCGTGGGCAAGGACTACGCGGCACAGGATCAGGGCAACTTCACCATCGCCACCACCCATACCCAGGCCCGTTACGCGCTGCCGCGCGTGATCAGCGAGTTCACCAAGCGCTACCCGAAGGTGCGGCTGTCGATCCAGCAGGGCAATCCGGCGCAGATCGCCGACATGATCTTGCATGACCAGGCCGATCTGGGCATCGCCACCGAGGGCATCTCGGGCGACAAGAGCCTGGTGTCGCTGCCCGGGTACCAGTGGCAGCACATGGTGATTACGCCACCTGACCATCCACTGCTGGAGAAAAAGCACCTGACGCTGGAAGACCTGGCCACCTTTCCGCTGATCACCTATGACGTGAACTTTGCTGGCCGGCCCAAGATCGACAAGGCATTCGAGTTGCGCCATCTCCAGCCGGACATCGTGCTGGAGGCCATCGACGCCGACGTCATCAAGACGTACGTCGAGGTCGGCCTGGGCGTCGGCATCGTGGCCGGCCTCGCCTACGACCCCGAACGTGACCGCAACCTGCGCGGCATTCCGGCCGGCCACCTGTTCGGCACCAACGTCACCCACCTGGCCGTCAAGCAGGGGGCCTATCTACGCAGCTTCGTCTATACATTCATCGAGTTGTTCTCGCCGACCCTGAACCGCAAGCTGGTGGAACAGGCGATGTCGGGCGACCACGAAGCCTACGAACTCTGAGCATCGCTCGAAGCACCCTGCCCTATATATATGTCAGTCACTGATTCCCTCCCGACGATCCACTGGACCGAAGACGGCGCCGAGCGCAGCGCGATGTGGCGTTCCGAAGCCGGCCTGCCCCCGCCGAAACGCGTGGTGATCGCCGACGACCAGACGCCGGCCGATACCGCGTTCCGTCTGGCCAGCGAAGGCACCGCCCTGCTCTGGCGCGGCGACTTCCAGAATGCGCGCCAGTTGCTGCAGGCGATGGCACGGCGCGTCGATCGCAAGCCGAAGAAGGCGCCGAAGCCGCCCGCCAGCCTCACCGAGGCATTCCACAAGCACCGGCTCGTCCAGTCGCAGCGAGCCCGCACGCTCGGCATGTTGCTGCTGCCGTTCGAGGCCGGCCACGTGGTGCCGCTGCGCCGCGCGCCCGATGTGCATGAAGCCTGCGAGCAGGTCTACGGTCCGTCCGACACGCCGTACGTGGCGTCGATGCGTGAACTGCTCGGCCTGATCGGCGCATTCGAGTGGCGCAAGAAAGGCATCGAGATCCCGGCGCTCGGCGAGCGCATCCATCCGTGGTACGGCGTGTTCTCGCCTGTGCGCGGCGAGTACATCGACCTCGTGGCGAAAGAACCGCTGCCATCGGGCACCCTGGCGTTCGACATTGGCACCGGCACCGGCGTGCTCGCGGCGCTGCTGGCCCAGCGTGGCGTGAAGCGCGTGGTAGGCACCGACCAGGACGCCCGCGCGCTCGGCAACGCCCGCGCCAACGTCGAGCGGCTTGGACTGACGGGCGACGTCGAGATCATCGAAGCCGACCTGTTCCCCGAAGGCCGCGCGCCGCTCGTGGTCTGCAATCCGCCGTGGGTACCCGCGCGCCCGAGCTCGCCGATCGAGCACGCCGTGTTCGACCCGGACAGCCGGATGCTGCGCGGCTTCCTGAACGGCCTGGCCGCGCATCTGACGCCGGATGGCCAGGGCTGGCTGATCCTGTCGGACTTTGCCGAACATCTGGGCCTGCGCACGCGCGACGAACTGCTTGGCTGGATCGATGCGGCGGGGCTCAAGGTGCTTGGCCGCTCTGACATCCGCCCGCGCCACCCGAAGGCCGCCGATGCCGACGACCCGCTCTTCGCCGCGCGCAAGGCCGAGATTACGTCGCTGTGGCGATTGGCTGCGAAGTAATCCACATAGTCGTCCCCGAAGCCGTCCCCGAAGCCGTCCCCAAAGTCGTCCTCTTCACGATCCTGTCTCGTCCGGGAGTTCGCCGATGCGTCTGCGCAAGCTGCTGCTGCCAGTGATGTCCATGTTGTCCTTTGGTGTCGCCACGGGGTCGGCCCATGCCGATATCCGCGTCGGCGTCGACCTGTCGACCACAGGCCCCGCCGCCGCGATCGGCATCCCGTCGCGCAACACGGTGCAGATGTGGCCGCAGACGCTTGGCGGCCAGCGCGCGCAGTACATCGTGCTCGACGACGCCACTGACCCGGCTGCTGCCGTGCGCAACGTGCGCAAGCTCATCGCCGAGGACAAGGTCGATGTGATCGTCGGCCCCAACATCACGCCAAACGCGATTGCCGCGCTCGACGCGATTGCAGAGAGCGGGACGCCGATGGTGGCGCTGGCCGCCTCGGCTTCGATCATCGAGCCGCCCGGCGACGCACGCCGCCGCTGGGCATTCAAGATGCCGCAGAACGACGCCCTGATGGCGACGATCCTGACCGAGCACATGACCAACCAGGGCGTGAAGACGGTGGGCTTCATCGGTTTCAACGATGCCTACGGCGAAAGTTGGTGGCGCGAGTTTGCGAAGATGGCCGAGATCCGTCGCCTGCGTGTGGTGGGCAACGAGCGCTTCGGGCGCACCGATACTTCGGTGACCGGGCAGATACTGAAGCTGATGTCGGCGAATCCCGATGCCATCCTGATCGCAAGCTCCGGCACGCCGGCGGTGCTGCCTCAGAAGGCACTCGGCGAGCGCGGCTACAAGGGCCGCATCTACCAGACCCACGGCATTGCGTCGTGGGACTTCCTGCGCGTGGGTGGCAAGGACGTCGAGGGCACGCTCTTTCCGACCGGGCCGGTGGTGGTGGCGCGGCAGTTGCCCGATAGCCATCCGGTGAAGAAGGTGGCACTCGATTTCGTCACGCGCTATGAAGCGAAGCACGGCCCGGATACGGTGACGCAGTTCGCTGGCGATGCGTGGGGCGCATGGCTGTTGCTCGACGATGCCAGCCGACGCGCGCTCAAGAGCGGCGCGCAGCCTGGCACGCCAGCGTTCCGCGCCGCGCTGCGTGACGCGATCGAATCGACGCACAACCTGACCGTGCCCAATGGCGTGCTCAACTTGAGCGCGCAGGATCATCAAGGTTTCGACCAGCGTGCCCGCGTGATGGGCGTGGTGCGCAATGGCAAGTTCGCCTACGCAGGCGACAAGTAAGACAAGTTCGAGGAAGCATTCATGACCACCGTAGCATTTATTGGCCTGGGCGCGATGGGCGCGCCGATGGTGGGCCACCTGATCCGCGCCGGCCATACCGTGCGCGCCTTTGTGCGCCGACCCGAAGCGGCCGATGCCGCGCGCCAGTTGGGCGCGGAACCGTTCTTCACGCCCGCGGAAGCCGCGCGAGGCGCGGCCGTCGTCTTCACCAACGTGACATCGTCCGAGGACGTGCGCGAAGTGCTGCTCGGCCAGAACGGCGTGGTGGAAGGCGCCGCGCCAGGCACGATCTGCGTCGACCACAGCACGATCTCGCCGATCGTCACGCGCGAGATCGCGCAAGCGCTGGCAGCGCGCGGCATCGAGGCGCTGGACTGTCCGGTATCGGGCGGCACGGTGGGAGCGCAAGCCGCCACGCTGACGATCATGGTCGGCGGCAAGGCCGAGGCGTTGGAGAAGGTGCGTCCGCTGCTGGAGCAGATCGGCAAGACCATCACGCACATTGGCGACAGCGGCGCAGGCCAGGTGGCCAAGCTGTGCAACCAGATCGCCCAGGTGGTCAATATCGAAGGCATCGCCGAAGCCATGCGCTTTGCCGGCGCGCAGGGCGTGGACACTGCCAAGGTGTTCCAGGCAATGTCCACCGGTATGGCCGGCAGCCGTATGCTCGACATGCTCGGCCCGAAGATGGTGACGCGCGATTTCTCCGCTGGCATAGAGTCGCGGCTCCACGCCAAGGATTTCGGACTCGCGGCGGACATCGCCACCGAGATCGGACTTGAGTTGCCGGCGATGCGCGCCACGTCGGCGCAACTCGGCGAGTTGATGGATCAGGGTTGGGGCAAGGACGATACGTCGTCGCTGCTGAAGGTGCTGGAACTGAAGGGCTGACGAAAGTCACCCTGTGGGGTCACCCAGTAGGCGAGCGACTGGCGTCCGCTCGCCTTCGGCCCCATCCAGCCGTTCAAAACCCCGCGATCATCCCCAGCAGCGCGCGCATCATCGGACTGTCGTCGCGCATCAGGTCATCCATCGCATTGAAGTGATGGCGGCCCGGCAGCGCGATCGGCTCGCGCACATTGTCGGGCCATGCCGCGCGAATCAGCGCGTTGTGGCGGTGATACTCGCTCGACTCCAGTTCGCCCACCGCCGTGATCAGTGGCGCGCGCGTGGCCGGCGGCATGAAGGCCGGCGACATGCGCGCAACGTCCGACTCCGTAAGCTTCAGATCGGCCTGCAGGAACGCGGTGCGACGCAGCGGCTCCAGATCGTACAAACCGCTGATCGACAGGCCACCCTTGACCAGATCCACCGGCAGATCGGCACCGACCTGCGGCCACAGCGCCGTCATCAGCATGGTCACCAAATGGCCACCCACCGAATGTCCGGCCAGGAAGATACGATCCGGGTCATGGCCCAGCGCATCAGCCTGGCGATACAGCCATGCCACCGCCTCCAGTGCCTGACGCACAATCGTTTCAACGGTCACGTCCGGGCACAGCGCGTAATTGACAACCGCCACCGACACGCCGCGCCGAGTCGGCACGCTGGCCACAAAACTGTGATCGCTCTTGTCCAGCGCCCGGTAGTAGCCGCCGTGCAGGAATACAAGTAATGGCGGACGCGTGCCATCCGGCACGTGCATGGCCGGGAAATAGTCGTATGTCTCGGTGGCGACCAGTGGCGAATCCGCCTCTCCGTAGGACAGATCCTCGAAATACTCGATCGCACCGGCCCGCGCCAGCGCCGAATCCGCCGCCCAGCGCGCCATGTGTACGGGATTCTCGGGCACGTTCGCGCGATTGTTGTACTGCTGCGCGTAAAACGCGGGGTCCTGCGAAGGGAGTTCAGCCAATGCGGCAAACGTGGCGGCAGGGGCAACATCCAGGGGCGGCTGGACTGACATGGCACTCGGCTCCAGTGGCATCTCGGGGGGGGCACCGCAAGGCGCGGTTGCGCGCTATCCTACCGCAACTGCCGCCCCTCCCTGACTCCACAGGAATACCAATGGTCGTCAAGCGCCGTCTGCGAGAAGGCCACGATGGCCAACTCGGCCCGCCCCCCGAAGCGCCAACCGCAGCCGGATCGCTCTGCCCGCTATGCGGCCGCAGGTTGCTGGACGATGCGACAACCGACCTCCACCACCCTGTGCCACGCAGCCACGGCGGCCGGGCAGTCGTGCCAATGCACCGCGTCTGCCACCAGAAAATCCACTCGGTCTTCACCGAGGCGGAACTGGCCACGACCTATCACGACTGGAACGCGCTGCGCGCCCATCCAGCCATCGCCGATTTCATCCGCTGGATCGCCCGCAAGCCGCCCGGCTTCTACGACCGCAACCGCGCCACCAACGCCCGGCGCGGACGCTGACGCCAAACCCGCCCCGGGTTGTCCGACTGGGCGATTTCCGGCATAATCCGCGATTCATCGCAGTGCGACAGGCATTCTCGCCCGTCGCCAGATACCCAGCCCGGGTGGTGAAACAGGTAGACGCAGGGGACTCAAAATCCCCCGCCGCAAGGCGTGTCGGTTCGAGTCCGACCCCGGGCACCAACTCCCCCATCGATTCCATTGCCAACCTATCCACCGCCAGCGTGGAGGATCCAGGCATGGCGAAACCGACGCTCCAGTCTTCGACCTTGCCCTTGGTATTGACCGGGTTGCCCCTGGCGCTGGCATCGGTGCTGGAATGACCATCGCTGCCCATCAGGCTCAGGCGCCCCCGGTCCGTGGTGGTCTGGCTACCTTCCCACTTGCCAACCGCGTATAGCCCGCCGGAGGCCGGCTTGTCGCTGTCCCGGTCGAAGCCCTGCTCTTCCACGTACTGCGGCTCACCGAGCCGATCGTGCAGGCTGTGCGCGAATACGTAAGACATATCCCGCTGGCGCAAAGGCGCATCCGTTGCTTATTCTTCTACCGTGCGATCGAGCGGGCCCGTCGAAGGCCCGCCGGCACGAACAATCCTCGATAACTGCAACACAGGGAATGAAGATGATCCGACTTACCGCCACAACCGCGGCCGTCGCCTGCGCCGCACTACTGGCTGGCTGCGCCGGCGCCAATATGGATAGCCTCACCCAGGCTGGCACCAGCATGTTCTCGGCCGCCACACTCAGTGATGCCAACGTCAAGCAACTGTCCGACCAGTCCTGCGCGCAGATGGACAAGCAGAACACGCTGGCCACGCCGGACAGCACCTATTCGAAACGGCTCGTGAAAATCATGAGCGGTCTGCAGAACACCGGGCTGCCGCTCGATGCGAAGGTCTACATGACCAAGGATGTCAACGCGTGGGCCATGGCCAATGGTTGCGTGCGGGTCTATAGCGGGCTGATGGACATGATGAGTGACGACGAAGTGCGCGGCGTGCTCGGCCACGAGATCGGCCACGTGGCGCTGGGCCATACCAAGTCGGCAATGCAGGTGGCCTATTCCACCGCCGCCGCGCGTGGACTGCTCGGTTCGACGGGCAACGCCACGTTGACCGCGCTGTCGTCGTCGCAGTTGGGTGCGCTCGGCGAGCAGCTCGTCAATGCGCAGTTCTCGCAGCGGCAGGAGAGCCAGGCCGATGACTACTCGTTCGACCTGCTCACCAAGAACGGCGCCAACCGCCAGGCGCTTGTCACGGCATTCCAGAAACTGGCCAAGCTCGATGGCGGCCAGTCGAGCATGCTGAGTTCGCACCCCGGTTCGGCTGCGCGCGCGCAGCATATTCAGGACCGGATCGCCAGCGGGAAGTAGTCGCGCGCTCCCAGGCGCGGGAGCGGGTGTGAAGGTTCAGGATGCGACGTACGGCATATTGAACCGCTGGCCCCCGTTCCTCTCTCGCAAGCGGGAGAGGAACGAACACCGCAGGCGCATCAGCGCGCTTCGACAAACGCCAGCATCGTCTCCAGCATCTTGCGGATAGCGGGCTGGATCGCGGCGGCCTTGGCCTCGCTGTACGCGAACGGGTACACCTCTTCCATGTAGGACGACTGCGTCTGCTCAAGCTGGACCGCGTGCACGCCCTGCGCCGGGTTGCCATACTGGCGCGTGATATACCCGCCCTTGAAGCGGCCATTGAGCACCGCGGTATGGTTCGGCACCGCGTCGGCGATCGCGATCAGTTCGGCTGCCAGGCCAGCGTCGCAGCTCTTGCCATCGGCGGTGCCCAGGTTGAAATCGGGCAGCTTGCCTTCGAAGAAGCGCGGCAGCATCGAGCGGATCGAATGCGCTTCCCAGAGACCAATCGTCCCATGCTCGGCACGCAGACGCGCCAGTTCTTCCTGCAACGCGTTGTGGTACGGGTGCCAGACTGCGCCACGGCGCAGCGCGACTTCCGCATCGTCCGGCCCGTTCGTGCCATCGGCGTAGATCGGCGTCTTGTCGAACGTATCGACCGGGCACAGGCCCGTGGTGTCCTGGCCCGGGTACAGATTCTGGTTATCGGGCGGGCGGTTCAAGTCGATGACATAGCGCGAGTGCGTGGCCATCAGGATCGACGCGCCCAGTTCGCGCGCGCATTCATAGACGCGATCCATGTGCCAGTCGGTGTCCGGCACGGTGCGGGCCTCAGGCGTCAGGCGCTCGGCCAGTTTCGCGGGAAGATGGGTGCCAACGTGCGGCATCGACACCAGCAGCGGGCGTGTGCCGCGATGCAGGGTGAAAGCGGGGATATCGGTGGTGAAGGACATCGTTGTCTCTGGGGCTTCGGGATTGCAGTCCAGGCTCGGTTGGCCTGGCTCAGTCGGCCAGCAGGCGAGCACGCGTCTCGGCGAACAACCGGCCCGCCTCCGCCTGTTGCGGATGCACGCCATGCTGCACGCGGCACATGCCGCCGGTGCGGACTTCCGCTAGTGTCTCATGTCCGTGGCTGGCAAACACGTGCGTGGCCAACGCGCGGGAGCCGTCCAGACCGGCCAGCGTCGGATGATTGCCATCCAGCACGACGAAATCGGCACGCTGCCCCACAGCCAGCCCGGCCACCGGACGCGCCGACGCGCGCGCGCCGCCAGCCACCGCATCGAGCCAGAGCAGATCCGCCACCTGCGGATGCCGCGCCGATGCCAGCACATTGCGCCGCTGCATGGCCAAGCGCTGACCATACTCGAACAGGCGCAGCTCCTCGGCCACGCTCACGCTGGCATGGCTGTCCGAGCCGATGCCCCATGCGCCGTTCTGCGCAAGGTACGGCGCCGCGTCGAACACGCCATCGCCAAGGTTCGCCTCGGTGGTCGGACAGATGCCCGCCACCGCGCCGCTGTGCGCCAGGCGCCGGCGTTCGTCCCAGTCCATGTGCGTGGCATGGACCAGGCACCAGCGCGCATCCACCGGCGCGTGATCGAGCAGCCACTGCACGGGACGCACGCCCGTGGTCGCCAGGCATTCATCCACCTCTTTCTGCTGTTCGGCGATGTGGATATGCACGGGCGCCGTCGCGTCCATCGCGTGCAGGTGCGCGACGGCCTGGGCCAGGCTGTGCGGCGGCACGGCACGCAGCGAATGCGGCGCGAGGCCGAGTCGCGCCCCATAGGCCGCGCAGTGGGGCGCGAGCTTTTCCAGCAGCGCCAGCATCGCATCGGTATCGTTGAGGAAGCGTCGCTGGTCATCCTGCGGAGGCTTTCCGCCGAAGCCGGCTGTCTGATACAGCACCGGCAGCAGCGTCATGCCGATGCCCGCCGTCTGCGCCGCGCGCAACAGCCGCAGCGACATCTCCGCCGGATCGGCATACGGCTTGCCATCGACATCACGATGGACGTAGTGAAACTCGCACACGCTCGTATAGCCCGCGCTCAGCATCTCGATGTAGAGCTGGGTCGCGATGGCCTCCAGCGCATCGGGTGACACGCGCAGCGCGAAACGGTACATCAGCGTCCGCCAGCTCCAGAACGAATCGCCGCCGGCCGGGTCAGCGGTCTGGCTGACACTGCGGTACTCGGTGAGCCCCGCGAATCCGCGCTGGAACGCATGGGAATGGAGATTCGGCATCCCGGGCAATACCGGGCCTGCCGCTTGCGGTTCTCCGGGGGCAGGTGCCACATCCGTCGTCACCGACGTAAGCACCCCGTGGGCATCCCATTGCAGCCGTACATTGCGTGCCCATCCGGCGGGCAGCAACGCGTGCGACGCAAACAAGCTTGTTACTGCGGTCATCGTTGCCAACCTTCTCCGTTGCGGAATACCCGCCCTCGCCGCACGACGGCGGCGCATGGGTTGCGGCCGAACCAGTACGCAAGCTCGGCCGGCGACGCGACCTGCCACAGCACGAAATCGGCGGCGCGATCCACGGCCAGCCGGCCATGCCGGTCGGCCGCGCCGAGCGCGCGTGCCGCGTGTGTCGTCACACCGGCCAGCACCTCGGGCACCGTCATGCGGAATATCGTGCAGCCCATGTTCATCATCAGCAGCAGCGAGGTGGTGGGCGACGTACCTGGATTGTGATCGGTCGAGATCGCCATCGGCACGCCATGCTTGCGCAGCAGCGCCAGCGGCGGCAGTTGCGTATCACGCAGGAAATAATACGCCCCGGGCAGGAGCACGGCCACGGTACCCGCTTCGGCCATCGCCACCACACCGGCCTCGTCGAGATGCTCGAGGTGATCGGCCGAGATCGCCTTGTGGCGCGCTGCCAGCGCCGCGCCGCCCAGGTTGCTCAGTTGCTCGGCATGGAGCTTGACCGGCAGGCCGTGGCGCGCGGCAGCCTCGAACACGCGCGTGGTCTGCGCGATCGAGAAGCCAATGCCCTCACAGAACGCGTCGACGGCATCGACGAGCCCTTCCGCAGCCAGCGCCGGCAGCATCGTCTCGCAGACCAGCTCGATGTACGCGTCGGCGCGGCCGGCGTACTCGGGTGGCAGCGCATGGGCGCCAAGGAACGTCGTGTGGACGGCGACGCCATAGGTCTCGCCAAGCTGGCGCGCCACACGCAACTGCTTGCGTTCGGCATCCAGCGACAGGCCATAGCCCGACTTGATCTCGATCGCGGTCACGCCTTCCGCGAGCAGCGGCTCGAGCCGCGCGGCCGCCTGCGCGAACAGCGTGGCTTCGTCCGCCTCGCGCGTGGCGCGCACCGTCGACACAATGCCGCCTCCCGCGCGCGCAATCTCTTCGTAGCTTGCGCCGGCCAGTCGCATCGCGAACTCGTCGGCGCGCTGCCCGCCATAGACCAGATGGGTATGGCAATCGACCAGTCCTGGCGTGATCCACGCGCCGTTGGCGTCGTGCCGGGGCAAATGGCGATAGACGTCGGGCAGCGCGGCGAATGCGCCGAGCCATGCGATGCGGCCCTGCTCGACGACGATGGCGCCATCATGAATCGCCTGCGCCGGATCGGCGGCGGGCAGCAGATGGCAGTGATGCCAGACGCCGTCGGCTGACGGCGCTTCGTTGAATTTCATCGGACCGGTTCCTTATGCAAGGCCACGCGCAGGCACAGCGCGGACATCTCATCGTGAATCATCGTGACAGCCGGCGCTCCGGGCACCATCACGATGCCGTCGCCAGCCGTCATGTGCTGGCCGTCGCCACAATCCCATGCGCCGCGCAGCACCAGGATCAGCACCGTGGCGTCGGTGGGATCGGCGGTGAACGCCTGACGCATCAGTCGAACCTCCGCGCGGCAAACGCCGCGACGCGTCATGACATTGAAGTCGCGCGTCGGGCCGTCAATCAGCGTCGCGTGGACGGCGCTATCGCCGGAGAATGCGAACGGCTCGCCGAGGTGCCTGAGCTTGTGGCAAAACGAATCGTCGTGAGCCTGCAGATGCACGCCAGCCCCGTCGATCAGCACGATCTGTCGGTCGATACCCGGAAACGCCGAGAACGGCCCGTCCATGGCGATATCGGCCACGCTGATGCGCCAGTCGAACGTATCCATGCCCGCGCCCGGCGGCCATACGGCGATTTCGCGCGTGGTGCCGCCACCGTTCTTCCACGGCGTCGGCACGATCCTGTCGAGTCCAAACTTCATGTACGGTTCACCATCGGCAGATTCAGTCCCTTTTCCTTCGCGCATTCGATGGCGGATTCGTAGCCGGCATCGGCATGACGCATCACACCGGTGGCAGGATCGTTCCACAGCACGCGCTCGATGCGCCTGGCCGCGGCGTCCGTACCATCGCAAACGATCACCACGCCAGCATGTTGCGAGAAGCCCATGCCAACACCGCCGCCGTGGTGCAGGCTGACCCACGTGGCGCCGCCAGCCGTGTTCAGCAGCGCGTTGAGCAGTGGCCAATCAGACACGGCGTCGGAGCCGTCACGCATCGCCTCGGTCTCGCGGTTCGGTGATGCCACCGACCCGCAGTCGAGGTGATCGCGGCCGATCACGACGGGCGCCTTCAGTTCGCCAGACTTCACCATTTCATTGAAGGCCAGGCCCGCGCGATGGCGCTCGTCGAGACCAACCCAGCAGATGCGTGCGGGCAAGCCCTGGAACGCGATGCGGTCGCGCGCCATGTCGAGCCAGCGGTGCAGGTGCTTGTCCTCCGGGAACAGTTCCTTCATCTTGGCGTCGGTCTTGTAGATATCCTCGGGGTCGCCGGAGAGCGCCACCCAGCGGAACGGCCCCTTGCCGCGGCAAAACAGCGGACGGATATACGCTGGCACGAAGCCGGGGAAATCGAAGGCGTTCTTCACGCCTTCGTCGAACGCCACCTGACGGATGTTGTTGCCGTAGTCGAGCGTGGGCACACCCATCTGCTGGAACGCGAGCATCGCCTCCACATGCTTGACGATCGACGTACGCGCGGCCGCTTCCACGGCCTTCGGATCGCGCTGGCGCAGGTCCTCCCATTGCGTCACGGTCCAGCCCTCTGGCAGGTAGCCGTTGACGAGATCATGGGCGGAAGTCTGGTCGGTGACGATGTCCGGCCGCATACTGCCGGCCTGCGCGCGACGCACCAGCTCCGGCACGATCTCTGCGGCATTGCCGAGCAGCCCCACCGAGATCGCCTGGCCATTTTTCGTGGCCTCGGCAATCATCGCCAGCGCTTCATCGAGCGTGGTGGCCTTCTTGTCGAGATAGCGCGTGCGGATACGGAAATCGATGCGCGATTCCTGGCATTCGATCGCCAGCACACAAGCACCGGCCAGCACGCCGGCCAGCGGCTGCGCGCCACCCATCCCGCCCAAGCCAGCGGTCAGGATCCACTTGCCGGTCAGGTCGCCGTTGTAGTGCTGGTTGCCTGCTTCGGCAAAGGTCTCGAACGTGCCCTGCACGATGCCCTGCGTGCCGATGTAGATCCACGAGCCAGCAGTCATCTGACCGTACATCATCAGCCCGGCGCGATCGAGTTCGTTGAACTTGTCCCAGTTTGCCCAGTGCGGCACCAGGTTCGAGTTGGCGATCAGCACACGCGGCGCATCGGCATGGGTGCGGAATACTCCGACGGGCTTGCCCGACTGCACGAGCAGCGACTCGTCTTCGCCCAGACGGCGCAGGCAGTCGAGAATCGCGTCGAAGCACTCCCAGTTGCGCGCGGCCTTGCCGATGCCGCCATAGACCACCAGATCCTGCGGGCGCTCCGCCACGTCGGGGTCGAGGTTGTTCTGGATCATGCGGTAGGCGGCTTCGATCAGCCAGTTCTTGCAGTGAAGCTGACTGCCATGCGGCGCGCGGATCTCGCGCGGGCCACGCAGCGTCTGGGTGAATTGGTGTTCGTTGGCGTTCATGATCGGTCCCGGGATGGATGAAGGCTGCTCGAATGGAGAATGGAGAATGGACTAGCGGTTCACGAAGCTCATGCGCCGACGTTCGTCGGCAAGATCGCCCGCACGGCTTCAGGCCAGCCCGCGCCGGCATCGCCTTGAACGACCCACTGCTTCATGGCCTCGATGTCCGGCGCGAGATAGCGATCGGCTTCGACGAACGCCACGCGCGCGCGGATGCGCGCCAGTTCCTGTTCAACCAGCGGCGACGACTTGAGCGGTCGATGAAATTCGATACCCTGCGCGGCGGCCATCGCCTCGATGCCGACGATCACGGCGGTGTTGGCCGCCATCTCGCCCAGGCGGCGCGCGCCGTAGGTGGCCATCGACACATGGTCCTCCTGGTTGGCCGAGGTGGGCAGGCTGTCCACGCTGGACGGATGGGCCAGTGACTTGTTCTCGGACGCCAACGCCGCGGCCGTGACCTGCGCGATCATGAATCCGGAGTTCAGGCCGCCATCGCGCACCAGGAACGGCGGCAGGCCCGACAGGCCGGTGTCGAGCAGCAGCGCAAGACGGCGTTCCGAGATCGCGCCGATCTCGGCAATCGCCAGCGCGATGATGTCGGCGGCAAAGGCCACCGGCTCCGCGTGGAAGTTGCCGCCGGAGACCACATCACCCTGTTCGGAGAACACCAGCGGATTGTCGGATGCCGCGTTGGCTTCGATGCGCAGGATGCGGGCGGCATGGGTCAGGTTGTCCAGGCATGCGCCCATCACTTGCGGCTGGCAGCGGATCGAGTACGGGTCCTGCACCCGGCCGCACAGCTTGTGCGAGTCGACAATCTCGCTGCCATCAAGCATCGCGCGTGCCGCGCCGGCCACGGCGATCTGGCCCGCCTGGCCGCGTGCCGCGTGAATGCGAGCATCGAACGGCTTGACCGATCCCTTGATCGCTTCGAGCGACAGCGCGCCAGCCACCAGCCCGGCCGCGAAGGCGTCCTCCGCGGCGAACAGGCCGGCCAGGGCCAGAGCGGTGGAAACCTGCGTGCCGTTGAGCAGCGCCAGACCTTCCTTCGGGCCCAGCGTGAAGGCGGCGAGCCCCGCATGGACCAGACCCTGCGCGGCCGGCACGCGCTGGCCGTCGACATACACATCGCCCACGCCGATCAGCGTGCAGGACATATGGGCCAGCGGCGCCAGATCGCCCGATGCGCCGACCGAGCCCTTGGCGGGAATGCACGGCGTGACGCCGTGGTTGGCCAGCGCCAGCAGCGCTTCGATCAGTTCGGGGCGCACGCCCGAATGCCCACGCGCGAGGCTGACAGCCTTGATGGCCAGGATCAGCCGCACGGAATCGACGGACAGGTCGGAGCCCGTGCCCACGCTGTGCGAGAGCACCAGATTGCGTTGCAGTTCGGCGAGCTTGTCGTGCGCGATGCGCGACTGGGCAAGCTTGCCGAAGCCGGTATTGATGCCATAGACCACCGCGTCGGCGTCGATGATGTCCTGCACGGTGGCCTGCGCGGCACGCACGCCGGCCCACGCCGACTCCGCCATCGCCAGTCGCACTTCGCCACGATGGATGCGGCGCAGGTCGTCCAGCGAGACGTGGCCGGGGTTCAGCGTCAGGAGCGGTCGGGAATCTTGGGTCATCGTCATTCTCTGCTTGCTTGTCGGTCTTGGATAAAGACCTTGTATGGGCCTGTCTATACAGGTTAGTCGAAAAATAAGCCCGATGACCAGCTGTTGCTGGCCTCAGGCGCAAATATCAGCCGAAGGCAGGATTGCCATCGGCACGGAAGCGGCTGCCAAGCCGGTAGCGGTTGCCCGGGTGCAGACAACGCACGAACGTCACCGGCACGCCGTTGGTCCATGTGCGGCGCGTCAGCAGCAGGCACGGCTGCGTAGGGGGCATCTCAAGCTGCGCCGCCTGCTCGGGCGTGGCGGAGATGGCATCGACCACATGCTCCACCTGGTCGTACGGCACATTGCGCAACAGGTATTCGCCGGGCTTGGTGCCGCTGAAATCCTGGTTGATGAACTCTGGCGCCACGCGCGGGTTCACGTAGCGGTCTTCGAGCTGAACTGGCACGCCGTCCTCGCGATGCACACAAACCGAGTGGTACACCGACTCGCCCGTGTGCAGCTCCAGTGCGGCGGCGACCTCGATCGGCGCGGAGACGCGCTCCACCAGAATCACGTCGCACGCGTAGTCATGCCCACGCATACGGATCTCGTCCTGCAGGTTGACCACGGAAAGCAGCGTCGACTGCGGCTTCTGCTCGGCCACGAACGTCCCCACACCGGCCACGCGCACCACCCTGCCCTGCTCCGACAATTCGCGCAGCGCGCGATTGACCGTCATCCGCGATACCGAGAAGCGGTTCACGAGTTCCTGCTCGGACGGCACGCGGTCACCGGGTTTCCACACGCCGCTCTGGATCTGGCGCGCGATGTATTCCTTGACCTGCCGATACAGCGCGGCAGGCGCGGTGGCATTGGTCGGGGTGGGTGCCTGGCTGGCGGACTGGTTCATGGTCTCAATGCTCGGCCGAGGCCATGGCTTCGGCGCGAATTTCCTCGGTCAGCCGTGCCTTCAGCGCGGAGAACTCGGGAGAGGTCTTGATCGTGTAGTGGCGCGGATGGGGGAAGTCCACCGCGATTTCGCTCTTGATCCGACCCGGCCGCGCGGAGAACACCGCCACCCGGTTGGCCATGAAGATGGCCTCGTCGATATCGTGCGTAACGAATAGTACCGTCTTGCGTGCGGACTCCCAGATGCCCAGCAGCAGTTCCTGCATCAGCACGCGGGTCTGGTTGTCGAGCGCGCCGAACGGCTCGTCGAGCAGCAGGATCTTCGGATCGTTGGCCAGCGCCCGCGCGATTGCCGTGCGTTGCTGCATCCCGCCGGAGAGCTGCTTCGGATAGTGATGCTCGAAGCCGCGCAGCCCCACGCGCGCCATGAAGAAGTCGCTGCGCTCCTTCTGCGCGGCCTCGCTCATGCCGCGCTCGCGCAGCCCGAAGCGCACGTTCTGCTCGATCGTCAGCCACGGAAACAACGTGTACGACTGGAACACCATGCCACGGTCCGCGCCCGGGCCGGCCACCGGCTGGCCATCGAGCAGCACGCGACCCCCGCTGGGCGTATCAAGCCCTGCCACGATGCGCAGCAACGTGGATTTGCCGCAGCCCGATGGGCCGAGGATCGTCACGAAATCGTTGTCGCGTACTTCGAAATCCACGGGCAGCAGCGCCTGCGTGGAGCCACCGCGCGGATTCTCGAACGTGCGGGAGACCTGCTGGATCGACAGCGCGCTCATTTGATCGAACTCCACGGGAACAGGCGCTGGTTGGCCTGCTTGAAGACGAGGTCCGACACCAGCCCGATGCAGCCGATGACGATGATGCCGAAGATGATCTGTCCGGTATTCAGCAGTGCCTGGCTGTCCGTGATCATGTGGCCGATGCCTGACGACGAGCCGATCAGCTCAGCCACGATCACATAGGTCCAGGCCCAGCCGAGCACCAGGCGCAGCGTCTCGGCAATATCGGGCGCGGCGCCCGGAATCAGCACGCGCCGCACGATGCCACGCGGCGTGGCGCCCAGCGTGTAGGCCGCTTCCACCAGATCCTTGCGCGCGCCGCCCACCGTCACCGCCACCATCAGCACGATCTGAAAAAACGAGCCGATGAAGATCACCAGCAGCTTCTGCGTCTCGCCGATACCCGCCCACAGGATCAGCAGCGGAATAAACGCCGACGCTGGCAGGTAGCGGCAGAACGAGACGAACGGTTCGAAGAACGCTTCCGCGGCCTTGTACGCGCCCATGAAGATGCCGAGCGGCACGGCCAGCAACGCGGCCAGCACGAACCCGCCCACCACGCGCCACACGGTCATGCCGATATCGCCGATGAAGCCGTACTGCGTGAAGAGCATCCAGCCTTCATGCGCCATCGTCAGCGGATCGGCCAGGAACGTGCGCGACACGAACCCGCCCAGCGTGGCGACGGCCCACACCGCGAAGAACGCGACGAAGAACGACATGCCAAGCAGCCAGCGCACGCGGGGCGATACCGGCACCAGCGGCGACATCCACGGATGGCGCGCGCGCCGCGCGGGCGCGCCCTGCGCCTCGATCGGCGCGGGCACGCGGGCAGCGGCCGCGGTGGTTGGCGTGGAGGCTTGCGACATGGCCGGGGACTCCGTCTTACTTGAGGAAGCGTGCGTCATAGATCGCCGTCACATCCGGCACCTGGCGAATCACGCCGATGTCCATCAGCACGCCTGCGGCTTCCTTGCTGAAGCTGGCCAGCTCACCACTGAAGAACTTGCGGTTGGCGTCCTTGTCCTGCCAGCGCAGGTACGCCGCGGATTTCGCGAACTGCTCACCGGTCTGCTTGACCGCCGCGCCCATGATCTCGTTGGCCTTGTCCGGCTCCCTGCGGATCATCTCGAGCGCTTCGAAATAGCTATCCACCAGCGCCTGCGCGGCCTTGGGATTGTCCTTGAGCCACTTCGGCGCGCAGCCGAGCGTATCGGTCACCATCGGGTAGTCGAGCGTGGTGGCCAGGATCTTGCCCTTGTCCGGATTCGCGCGCACGGTCGACAGATACGGCTCGTACGTCATCGCGCCGTCGTTCTGGCCGGCCACGAATGCCTGGGCGGCAGCCTGTGGCGACAGCGTGGTCACCTTGACGTCCTTCAGCGTCATGCCGTTCTTCTTGAGCATCCAGGCCAGACCGAAATACGGCGCGGTGCCCGGAGCATCGACGCCGATGGTCTTGCCCTTCAGGTCCGCGAAGCTCTTGACGTCGCTGCGCACGGCCAGGCCGTCCGCGCCATAGGACTTGTCGAGCTGCACGATCTGCGTGATCGGCACCCCGTTGGCATTCCACGCCACATGCGTTTCCACCGTGGTCGCCGCGCACTGGATCGCGCCTGACGCCAGCGCAAGGTGGCGGTCCTTCTGCGGAATCATCTTGATGTCCACGTCAACGCCATGCTTCTTGAAGATGCCGGCCTTGTCGGCCAGTGTCAGCGGCGCAAAGCCGGTCCATCCACTCATGCCGAGCACAACCGGCGTGTTATCCGCATGGGCGGTGGCGGCGGCGGAAGCCGCGAGGGCAAGAATGGCGGTGACTGCGTGGCGTTGCAGCGACATGCGTCGGCTCCAATGGTCGTCAGATGTGGGGGCAGGACCCGTCTCCCGGATCGGGCGGCGCTGACTGCGCTGCCGCCGTGACGGGCAATTTAGCAACGCTGTATATACAAGTCAAACCCGGGGTTTACCTGAGACCAGGCACGCATCAAATTGCCGGAATACCAATAAATACGCGCGATAGCGGTGCACCGGGATGCTGCGGCGCACCGTTGCCGGTCACATCCGGACCCACTGGGATGGCACGCCGCACCATTGCTGTATATACAACAAGCGATGACAAAGGCATACGCAATCGGCGTGCCACCGCGAGATGGCGGGAGCAGGAGTGTTCAGCGGTCGAAGAACGACGCGACGGTGGGGTATCGCAGCCGCAGCCGCAGTTCGCGCTTGAGCCGGCGATTGTCGATCCGGCGCGACTCGCTCATGAAGCTCAGCAACGTCGGCTCGATCATCTCGCGCGCCTGCTGCCGCGTGATGCGCGGCGGCCGCGGCAGGCCCTTGCGGTCTGCCACGAGGTCGAAGTAATCGGCCATGCGCAATTCCGTGTCATCACTGGCGTGGACCACGCGCTGCGGGCGGCCACGCCACATCGCCGCGATCATCGTGCGCGCCAGGTCGTCGGCATGGATGTGGCTCGTGTAGACGTCATCCTGCGACGCCAGCGCCGGCGTGCGCTTGTTCAGGCGCGCGATTGGCAGGCGATCCTCGGCATAAATGCCCGGAATCCGGACGATACCGGCACGCCAGCCGGCGTCGCGGCCGAAACGCCGCACCGCCGCTTCCGCGGCGACCCGACGGCGCGCACGGGCGGTCTGCGGGCGCACCGCATCGAATTCCCGCACGCGGGCGCCGCCGCGATCACCGTAGACACCGGTCGTGCTGGCGTAGACGAACACCCCGCGCGACTGGTGCCGGCGGGATGTCTGAAACGCCCGGTGCCAGCCTTGCTCGGGTAGAATGGCGGCCTCGCCAGCGCCGGTGGGGAGCCGGGTGAAGCGTGCTCGACGCCACGCCGTGCGACGCAACGCGCCGAGCAAACCCTGCGTGCGCGGATCGCCCTCGCCCTGCCCGGGCGGCGGCGCCAGATCGATCACCCGCTCCGCCAGCCGCGACAGACGCGCCAGCGTGGCGGGCCGGTCCAGGTCCGCCACCAGCGGCACCGCGCCGGCTGCGCGAAGCTCGGCCCGGCGTTCTGGTTGTGAAGTGACGGCGAACACGCGCATACGCGCGGACAGCAGGCGCAGGATGCGCGTGCCGACATCGCCGCAACCGACGATCAGCAGGCGCGGACGACCCAGGCGCCGTGCGCCCCGTGGGGAAGACAATGCCGTTCGCGGCGACAGTATTTGGCTCATAGATCCGATTATGGCGTATCAAGTCACAGTAATGCCCAGCGGCCACAAGTTCGAAGTGGCCACCGATGAAACCATCCTTGGCGCGGCCCTGCGCCACAGCATTGGCTTGCCCTACGGGTGCAAGAACGGTGCATGTGGCTCCTGCAAGGGCCGCGTGCTAGAAGGCACGATCCACCAGGGCGACCACGCCGCCGCGGCCCTGACCGCCCAGGAAAAAACGGAAGGCCGCGCGCTGTTCTGCTGCGCCAACGCCACTTCCGACATCACGATCGAATGCCGCGAGGTGCATGGCGCCGGCGATATTCCGATCAAGAAGATCCCTTGCCGCGTGACCTCGGTGGAGCGCCTGGCCGACGACGTCATCGCCATCAAGCTGCAACTGCCCGCCACCGAGCGCATGCAGTACCTGGCCGGCCAGTACGTGGAATTCCTGCTGCGTGACGGCAAGCGCCGCAGCTACTCGATCGCCACGCCGCCGCACGAGGAAGGCCCGATCGAACTGCATATCCGCCACATGCCCGGCGGCGCGTTCACCGACTACGTATTCGGCGCCAAGGAAGGCGCGCCGGCCATGAAGGAGCGCGACATCCTGCGCTTCGAAGGCCCGCTCGGCAGCTTCTTCCTGCGCGAGGAATCGGACAAGCCGATCATCCTGCTGGCCTCCGGTACCGGCTTCGCCCCGATCAAGGCGATTGTCGAACATGCCGCGTACACGGGCATCACCCGTCCGATGACGCTGTACTGGGGCGGACGCCGTCCGCGCGACCTGTACATGCACGCGCTGTGCGAACAGTGGGCGCGCGACCTCCCGAACTTCAAGTACGTGCCAGTGGTATCCGACGCGCAGGCTGAAGACAACTGGACCGGCCGCACGGGGTTCGTTCACCAGGCGGTAATGGCCGACCATCCGGACCTGTCCGGCCACGAGGTCTACGCCTGCGGCGCGCCCGTGATGGTGAACGCCGCGCGCGGCGACTTCTCGGCGCAATGCAAGCTGCACGAGGACGCGTTCTTCGCCGACTCGTTCACGTCAGAAGCAGACCTGCACAAGGGTGGCGCGGCCTGAGGGCATTGCCCCCAGAACGCCACTCGCCGTTCCGCTGACACAACAATGGCACCCGGGCCTGCCAAATTTCGCTTTGACACCCGGGCCCATGCGTCTTATATTGGCCGCCATGAACACCGCCAACTTCATCCGACGCCGCGCTCGTACGTTGCTCCCATTCGGGGTGCCGCGCGGCTGACCGTCAACAGCGTCTGTTCAGGTCAACAAGCCACGGGCAATCCCCGTGGCTTTTTGCTTTTTTCGACTTTTAGTTTCATGCCGACCCCAGGAGTCCGCCATGGCATTTGCTGAGTTTCCCGTCCAATCCCTGATGTACATCACCAACCGGCCCGAACTGGTTTTCACCGAAGGCAAGGGGTCGTGGCTGACGGACCATAACGGCAAGCGCTATCTCGATTTCGTGCAGGGTTGGGCGGTCAACGCACTGGGCCATTCGAACGAAGGCATGATCCAGGCGCTGGAAAAGCAGGCGCGCAAGCTGCTCAACCCGAGCCCGGCGTTCTACAACGAGCCGATGCTGAAGCTGGCGCAGCAGATCACCGATAACAGCTGCTTCGACAAGGTCTTCTTCGCCAACAGCGGCGCGGAAGCCAACGAAGGCGCGATCAAGCTCGCACGCAAGTGGGGCCGCAAGCACAAGAACGGCGCGTACGAGATCATCACGATGGACCACAGCTTCCATGGCCGCACGTTGGCGACCATGAGCGCGTCGGGCAAGGCCGGCTGGGACACGATCTTCGCGCCTCAGGTGCCGGGCTTCCCGAAGGCCGAGCTGAACGACCTGGCTTCGGTGGAAAAGCTGATCACCGACAAGACCGTTGGCATCATGCTCGAGCCGGTGCAGGGCGAAGGCGGCGTGATTCCCGCCACGCGCGAATTCATGCAGGGCCTGCGCGCGCTGGCTGACAAGCACAAGCTGCTGTTCATCGTCGATGAAGTGCAGACCGGCTGCGGCCGCTGCGGCACGCTGTTCGCGTATGAGCTGTCGGGTGTGGAGCCGGACATCATGACGCTCGGCAAGGGCATTGGCGGCGGCGTGCCGCTGTCCGCGCTGCTGTGCAAGGCCGATGTCGCCAGCTTCGAAGCCGGCGACCAGGGCGGCACGTACAACGGCAATCCGCTGATGACGGCCGTGGGCAGCTCGGTCATGGAACAACTGACCGCGCCGGGCTTCCTGGACGACGTGAAGGCCAAGGGCGAATACCTGCGCGAGCAACTGCTGGTGCTGACGAAGGAGTTTGGCCTGGGTGGCGAACGTGGTGAAGGCCTGCTGCGCGCGCTGGTGCTGGGCAAGGACATCGGCCCACAACTCGTGGAAGAAGCACGCGAGATGTCGCCGGTGGGCCTGCTGCTGAACGCGCCGCGCCCGAACCTGCTGCGCTTCATGCCCGCGCTGAACGTGACCCGCGAAGAGATCGACCAGATGATCGGCATGCTGCGCGAGTTGCTGAAGAAGCTGGCCTGACTTCACGCCATACAATGAAAAATGCCTCGCTTTCGCGAGGCATTTTTTGTTTGAAGCACCGGGTGTCTGCTCCCCTCTCCCGCAAGCAGGAGACAGGAGCACCACCGGCCTTTTACTCCCCCAGATACGCGGCCCGCACCTTCGGATCGTCGAGCATCTGCTTTGCGTCTCCGCTCATCGTGATCAGGCCAGACTCCATCACGTAGCCGCGATGGGCCGCCTGCAGCGCCAGGCGCGCGTTCTGCTCGACCAGCAGAACGGTCACGCCCTGCGACGACACCGTGCGCACCACCTCAAAGATCTTCTCGACCATGATCGGCGAGAGACCCATCGACGGCTCATCCAGCAACAACAGCTTCGGCTGGCTCATCAGCGCGCGGGCCATGGCCAGCATCTGTTGCTCGCCGCCAGACATCGTGCCGGCAAGCTGGTTGGCACGCTCCTTCAGGCGCGGGAACGTTTCGAACATGCGGTCGATGTCAGCCTTGATGCCGGCCTCGTCGTTGCGCGTGTACGCTCCCATCTGCAGGTTCTCGGTGATCGTCATGCGCGCGAACACGCCGCGGCCTTCCGGCACCATCGCCAGCCCTTGCTTGAGCAGCGCATAGCTGGGCACGCCCTTGATCGACTTGCCCATGTACTCCACGTCGCCGCCGGCCCAGCCCTGCAGGCCGGTGATGGCCTTCATGGTGGTGGTCTTGCCGGCGCCGTTGGCGCCGATCAGCGTCACGAGTTCGCCGTCTTTGATATCCAGGTCCACGCCCTTGACGGCCTGGATGCCGCCGTAGGCCACCTTCAGGCCCGAGATCTTCAGGATCGTCTGTGTCATTTGCGTCTCTCCCGCCTTAGTGCGCCGCTGCGCCGAGGTAAGCCTCGATCACGGCAGGATTGTTCTGCACTTCGTGCGGCAGGCCCTGCGCGATGACCTTGCCGTAGTCCAGCACGGTGAGGCGGTTGCACAAGCCCATCACAAGCTTGACGTCGTGTTCGATCAACAGGATGGTCTTGCCATCGTTCTTGATCTTCTCCAGCAGGCCACGCAACTCCACCTTCTCGGTGGCGTTCATGCCGGCGGCGGGTTCATCCAGCGCCAGAAGCTTTGGCTCGGTGGCCAGCGCGCGGGCGATCTCCAGACGACGCTGGTGGCCGTACGACAGGTTGCGCGACGTGAAGTTGGCGTACTTGCCGATGCCAACGTACTCGAGCAGATCGTGGGCCATGTCTTCAACGGCCTCTTCTTCCTGACGCACCGCAGGCGGACGGAAGATGGCGCCGAACAGGCCTGCCTTGGTGCGCACGTGCCGGCCCACCATCACGTTTTCCAGCGCGGTCATGTCGCCGAACAGGCGGATGTTCTGGAACGTGCGCGCGATGCCAGCCTTGGCCACTTCGTGCACGGCAGTCGGCTGGTACGGCTTGCCGCCCAGCACGAACTCGCCGGAGTCCGGCGTGTACAGGCCCGTGATCACATTGAAGAACGTGGTCTTGCCGGCGCCGTTCGGGCCGATAAGCCCATAGATCTCACCCGGATTGATCTGCAGGCCCACATCGGACAGTGCCTGCAGGCCACCAAAACGTTTGTTGACCCCCTGTACGGACAGGAGGAAATCGGAATTGCTCATGTTGTCCCCCTGTTCAGAAACGACCGACACTGCCGGCACGACGCACAACCGGGCGGTCTTCCTTGCGTGGCGATGGCCACAGTCCGGCCGGGCGATACAGCATCACGCCCACCAGGGCCAGACCGAACAACAACTGGCGCAACACTTCGGCATCGACAATGACCTGGCCGAAGATGCCGGTCTGGATCGGTTCCGCCACGGCACGCAACAGTTCCTGGAAGCCCACCAGAAGGATGCCGCCCAGGATCACGCCCGGGATGTGACCCATGCCGCCCAGCACCACGATCGCCAGGACGTAGATCGATTCCCACAACGTGAACGATTCCGGCGAGACGAAGCCCTGGAATGCGCCGAAAGTCGCACCCGATGCACCGCCAAACGAGGCGCCCATGGCAAAGGCCAGCAGCTTGATGTTGCGCGTGTTGATGCCCATCGCCTTGGCGGCGATCTCGTCTTCGCGGATGGCCACGAAGGCACGGCCGATACGCGAGTTCTGCAATCGCAGGCAGATAAACACGATGATGATGACCAGCGCCACCAGCAGGTAGTAGTACATGAACACCGGTGTGAACTTGAGCCCGAAGATCTCGTGCGACTTCGAGAAGTCGAAACCGAAGATGTGGACCGGATCCACTGCCGTGATGCCCTTGGGGCCGTTGGTGATGTTCACCGGACGGTCCAGGTTGTTCATGAAGATGCGGACGATCTCGCCGAAGCCCAGTGTCACGATGGCCAGGTAATCCCCGCGTAGTTTCAGCGTTGGCGCACCCAGCAGCACACCGAACGTGGCCGCCACCACCACCGCGATTGGCAGGACGAACCACATCGACAGGTGCAGTCCGTTAGGGAACAGCTGGTGGATCCACTCGAACTGATTGGACAGGTGAGGCGAGCCAAGCAACGCCATCATGTAGGCGCCTACCGCGTAGAACGCGATGTAGCCCAGATCAAGCAGACCGGCAAAGCCGACCACGATGTTCAGGCCCAGCGCCAGCATGATGTAGAGCAGCGCGAAGTCGAGCACGCGCACCCAGTAGTTGCCGCCGAAGGTCTGGACGAAGAACGGCGCGCAGAGCGCGACCACCAGGAAGCCGACCAGCGCGGCCAGCGTCTTGGCCGGCACGCGCGACGGCGCCGCCACGGCTGTGGATGGAATCGGAGTATTCATGGATTCTCTCCCCTCAGGCGCGGTCAGCCACACGTTCGCCCATGATGCCGGACGGACGGAACACGAGCACGATGATCAGCACGATGAAGGCGAACACGTCTTGGTAGTTCGAGCCGAACACACCGTTGGTCAGGTCGCCGATGTAGCCCGCGCCAAGCGCCTCGATCAGGCCCAGCAGCATGCCCCCGACCATTGCGCCGGCCAGGTTGCCGATGCCGCCGAGCACCGCGGCGGTGAACGCCTTCAGGCCCGGGATGAAGCCCATGTAGAAATGGGCATTGCCGTAGTTGGTGGCCATCATGACGCCGGCCAGCGCCGCAAGCGCCGCACCGATCATGAACGTGGCGGAAATCACAAAGTTGGGGTTGACGCCCATCAGGCCCGCCACCTTCTGGTTCTCGGCGGTGGCGCGCATGGCGCGGCCGAGCTTGGTACGGTTCACCAGGGCCAGCAGGCCTGCCATCACCATCACGGCCAGGCCGATGATGACGATTTCCTTGCCGGTGATCGTGGCGCCAGTGGAGCCGATGTCGATCGGGCTCGACGGCAGCAGTTGCGGGAACGTCAGCGGGTTACGCGACCAGATCAGCATCCCCATGGTCTGGAGAATGATCGAGACGCCGATCGCGGTAATAAGCGGGGCCAATCGTGGCGCGTTGCGCAACGGCCGGTAGGCCACGCGTTCGATGGTATAGGCCAGAACTGCACAGACGGGCATGGCGATCAGCGTGGCGATCACCAGCGTCAGCCATTCGGGCAGGCCGGGGGCGAACTTTTGCAGCCCCATGATTGCCGACAAAGCGGTCAGCGCGCCAATCATCAGCACATCGCCGTGCGCGAAGTTGATGATGCCCAGAATGCCGTAGACCATGGTGTAGCCCAGTGCGATCAGCGCGTAGATGCTGCCGAGCACAAGACCGTTCACGATCTGCTGGATAAAGATATCCATGAAAACTCCTGCTTCAGCCCCGATCCGGCCGGCATGGTGTGGATGCCTCGGATGGGACGGTAATGTTGGATAGGTCAGGTGTGGGTGTTGCTCTGCTGGTGTGCCTCCCGCCCTGTTCCACCCTTGGTAAGGATGCTGTCAACACGTTGGCGAGACTAAAAAGAACGGCACCGTAAAAGTGCTCACGGTGCCGTTCGTCTGGGCTGGTAAGCCCTGATTACATCTTCACGACGTCGAGGACGGACTTCTTCTTGTCCTTGTAGTCGTACAGCGTGATGGTGCCCTCCTTCATATCGCCCTTCTCGTCGAAGGCGATGTTGCCGATCACACCCTTGTAGTTCGTCTTCGGCATCTCGGCCAGGATGGCCGCCGCGTCGGTCGAATTGGCGCGCTTCATCGCGTCGACGATCACCATGACGGCGTCATAGGTGAACGGCGCGTAGATCTGCACCGGCGAGTTGAAACGTGCCTGGTAGCGCTTCTCGAAGTCGGCGCCCTTCTCCATCTTGGACAGTGCCAGACCGGCTTCCGAGCAGATGAGGTTGTCCACGGCGTCGCCAGCCAGTTCGGCCACCTTGTCGGTACAGACACCATCGCCGCCAACGATCTTCGCCGTGATGCCGAGTTCCTTGGCCTGCTTGGCGAACGGACCACCGGTGGCGTCCATGCCGCCGTACATGATCACGTCAGGCTTCTTGCCCTTGATCTTGGTCAGAATGGCCTTGAAGTCGGTGGCCTTGTCGTTGGTGGCTTCACGTGCCACCACGTTCACGCCATCGGCCTTCGAGGTCTTCTCGAACTCATCGGCCAGGCCCTTGCCGTAGGCGGTGGCATCGTCAACGATCGCCACGGTCTTGGCATGCAGGGTCTTGGCAGCGTAGTTGGCCAGTGCCGGACCTTGCTGGGCATCGGTCGCCACCACGCGATAGGTGGTCTTGAAGCCTTGCTTGGTGTAGTCGGGGTTGGTCGACGACGGCGAGATCTGGACGATGCCGGCATCGCTGTAGATCTTCGAAGCCGGGATCGACACGCCCGAGTTCAGGTGGCCCACCACGGCCACGACCTTGGCGTCCACCAGCTTCTGGGCCACGGCGGTACCGGTCTTCGGATCGGCCGCGTCGTCTTCGCCAACCAGTTCCAGCTTGATCTTCTTGCCGTTGATGGTCAGGCCATCCTTGTTGACCTCTTCCACGGCCAGGCGGGCGCCGTTCTCGTTGTCCTTGCCAAGGTGGGCAATGCCACCGGTCAGGGGCGCCGCGTGACCGATCTTGACGATGGTCTCGCCGCCACTCGTGTCGGCTGCCGCCGTGGCAGCGGGTGCCGGTGCGGCCGATTCCACCGGCTTTTCTTCTTTCTTGCCACATGCAGCGACCAGCGCCACAGCGGCCGCGATCGGCAGAATCTTGGCAAACGTGAATTGCATGAGTGATCTCCTAGGATTCACAAAAACAGGGAATAAAACACGCCTCCCGGACGTATTCCCCGAACCGCCTTTGTTTAGTTTCAATTTGAAACGCGCGAATTGTATCCCCTTTCTTTGTAGATGCAATACGCGACGCAACAACCTGAACCTTTTACCCGCCAAATGAGCTAGGGAATTTCCCCAATGCACAAAATGGGGCAATCTCCGCTCACTTGGCAGACCCGTCACATACCCTTACAAGAATCGTGCCCAGCCCCCGCCTAGCCAGGCGGCACCGCCGTATAAGCATTGCCGGAGCCACCTATAATCACCAACTATTAATTAGGCATTTCATTTCAAATGCAAGATTGCCTCTCTAATGTGCAGAATATGTCGCCGCCCCAAAATAGGGAAAACCCCAGCATCGGGGATTACCCTGTATTGTCTGCGTGTATAGACACGCGAGAAACGTATTAATAAAGAAACGGCTATTACAGAAGTATTGGACGAGGAACAAATGCGCGGCGGCAACGAACGTGCGGAATGACACCCAAGCACCAATCATGGGCGGGAGAAAGGCGGTGCGAATTGCTGGGGAGGGATTTCGGCGCGGACACCGTCACGCGTGCGCGTGAGGTGTCCGGCAGGGACGAGGCAGGCAGAGCCGCCCGGCCTCGGGAACTCAGGACTTCAGGATCAGGACTGGACCGACACGCTGGCCAGGCCGCGCGGCAGCGGGAACGACATGTTCTCTTCCACGCCCTCGAGCGCACGCACGCTCTTGACGCCGAAGGTCCGCAGACGCTCGACGATCGCCTGGGCTAGCGCCTCGGGCGCCGAGGCGCCAGCTGTCAGGCCGATGCGGCGCTTGCCAGTCACCCATTCCGGCTTGAGCTGTTCCGGATCGTCCACCATGTACGCCGGCACGCCCAGACGGTCGGCCAGTTCGCGCAGGCGGTTCGAGTTCGAGCTGTTCGGGCTGCCCACCACGATCACCACTTCCACCTGCGGCACCATGAACTTCACGGCGTCCTGGCGGTTCTGCGTCGCGTAGCAGATGTCCTGCTTCTTCGGCTCGCGGATCTGCGGGAAGCGGACCTTGAGCGCGGCCACGATCTCGGCGGTTTCGTCCACCGACAGCGTGGTCTGCGTGACGTAGGCCAGCTGTTGCGGATCGGCAACGACCAGACGATTCACGTCGTCCACCGATTCCACCAGCAACATCCCGTGTTCGGATTGGCCCATGGTGCCTTCCACTTCGGGGTGGCCCCGGTGGCCGATCATGATGATCTCGCAACCCTCGCCGCGCATCTTGCCGACTTCCACGTGCACCTTGGTCACCAGCGGGCAGGTGGCATCGAAAACGGTCAGGCCTCGCGCGGTGGCGTCGGCGCGCACTTCCTTCGATACGCCATGGGCGCTGAAGATAACCGTCGAGCCCTGCGGCACTTCGTCGAGCTCGTCGACGAAGATCGCGCCTTTCTTGCGCAGGTCGGCCACCACATAGGCGTTGTGGACGATCTCGTGGCGCACATAGATAGGGGCGCCGAACCGCGACAGCGCGCGTTCGACGATTTCGATCGCACGATCGACGCCCGCGCAGAAGCCGCGCGGCTGCGCCATCAGGATCTCGGCATCGGCAGGGACAGTGGTTTCGGTCATGCTGCGTTCCGTTACAACGGCAGACATCAGAGAATTCCGATCAGCTGGACGTCGAACAGAATTGCCTGTCCGGCCAGCGGGTGGTTGAAATCGAAAAGCGCGGCGGTCTCGCCGTACTCCTTGAGCACGCCGGCGTACTTGCCGCCGCCGGGCGCGTTGAATTCGACAAGGTCGCCCGGCGCGTAGTCTTCCTCGAACGAGCTGTTCTCGCGCAGCGTGGCCAGCGAGACCCATTGCAGCAGTTCAGGATTGCGCGGGCCGAACGCCTGTTCGGGGGCCAGGCGATAGAGGGTGCGCTCGCCTTCGGCCATCCCCAGCAGCGCCTGTTCCAGCGTCGGAACGAGCTGACCCTGGCCAAGCAGCAGCGTGGCGGGCTTTTCCTCGAACGTGCTCACCACTTCGGTGCCGTTTTCGAGGGCGATGCTGTAATGAAGCGTCAGGAAGGAGTCTGCCTGGACGGTCTTGCGCGCAGGCGCGGCGTCACGTTCGGCCTGGGCCGCAGTAGATTGCAAAGTCATGGGAGTCAACCGGTCAACAGCCGCCATTGTATGCGACTAGACCATCCGCCGTTGGGCTGCTCGCGCTGGCAACTCGGAAAACCTTGAGGAAACACATCCCGGAAGAGACTGGACAGCACTCGCCGGGGCCGTTACATTGTGGGCCCCGTCGATCTCCGGTCGACGGCAGAACATGACCGGCCCATCCGTCAGCCCATGACGTGACGCAAGCAGCACGATGCAACGGCCCGCTTCCGAATCTGTCGGAAGGCATTGATTCGTCGCTCGTTTCCGGTCTATAATGTTCGTTTCGCTGAAGTACCAATCCGCTGCAGTCCGGGCCCGCGCGCCTTTTGTTGATCTGTTGCGAACATTGTCCACGAATAAGATTTAGGAGTGCTTCATGGCACGCGTCTGTCAAGTGACCGGGAAAGCGCCGATGGTCGGCAACAACGTTTCCCACGCAAACAACAAGACCAAGCGCCGTTTTCTGCCCAACCTGCAGAACCGCCGCTTCTTCGTTGAATCGGAAAACCGCTGGGTGAGCCTGCGCGTCTCGAACGCCGGTCTGCGCCTGATCGACAAGAAAGGCATCGACGCCGTGCTCGCAGACCTGCGCGCACGCGGCGAAGTCTAATTAGGAGTACACCATGGCCAGCAAAGGCGGACGCGACAAGATCAAGCTGGAATCGACCGCAGGTACCGGTCATTTCTACACGACCACCAAAAACAAGCGCACCATGCCGGAAAAGATGGAGATCTCGAAGTTCGATCCCGTCGCCCGTAAGCATGTGCCTTACAAGGAAACCAAGATCAAGTAATTGATCTACGGTCTTCAGCCAAAAGCCCCGCACTAGCGGGGCTTTTTGTTTCTGGGCGGCCGTCCGGCAATCGCCGCCAAACCTTGCCGGCCAAGGGGAAGGTGTAACAGTCTGGTGCAGGTGGGTGTAGACTTGCGAGCTTTCCCCCAACGCTCTTTCGCCCTCGCGCGATCCCTGCACCATGAACTACGACGTCGCGATCGTCGGCAGCGGGCTGGCCGGCCTTACCGTCGCTTTGCAGCTTGCCGATACCCACCGGGTTGTCATCCTCAGCAAACGCGCCATGACAACGGGGGCAAGCGATTGGGCCCAGGGCGGAATCGCCGCTGTGCTCGACTCGGGCGATAGTCACGACGAACACACGCAGGACACGCTGGTTGCAGGTGCAGGACTTTGCGACGAGGAAGCGACGCGCTTCATCGTGGAGCATGGCCGCGAAGCGATCCAATGGCTGATCGACCGCGGGGTACCCTTCACGCGCGACGAACAGGCCGAACTCGGCTTCCACCTCACGCGCGAAGGCGGGCATAGCCGTCGCCGCATCATCCACGTTGCCGACGCCACGGGTCATGCGGTGGTGACCACGCTGGCCGAGCAGGCCCGCCAGCATCCGAACATCACGATTCTCGAAGACCAGTTCGCGGTCGACCTGATCACGTCCGCCAAGCTCGGGCTGCCCGGCAGCCGCTGCTATGGCCTGTACGTGCTCGATGCGGAAACGGGAGAAGTGCGCACGCTCACGGCCACGCATACGGTGCTGGCCGCCGGCGGCGCGGGCAAGGTCTACCTCTATACGACCAACCCCGATACGGCTACCGGCGACGGCATCGCCATGGCCTGGCGCGCGGGCTGCCGGGTGTCGAACATGGAATTCATCCAGTTCCATCCGACCTGCCTCTATCACCCCTACGCGAAGTCGTTCCTGATCTCGGAAGCCGTGCGCGGCGAAGGCGGCCTGCTGAGGCTGCCGGATGGCACGCGCTTCATGCCCGAGCATGACGCCCGCGCCGAACTGGCGCCGCGTGACGTGGTAGCCCGCGCCATCGACTTCGAAATGAAGAAGCGCGGCCTGGATTGCGTGTATCTCGACATCACGCACCAGCCCGTGTCGTTCCTCAAGGAACACTTCCCGACGATCTACGCCCGCTGCCTGGAACTCGGCATCGATATCGCACGCGAGCCGATTCCCGTGGTGCCGGCCGCGCACTACACCTGTGGTGGCGTGGTCACCGATACGGCGGGCCGCACCGATCTCGGCAATCTCTACGCAGTTGGCGAGACGGGCTGCACGGGCCTGCACGGCGCCAACCGCCTGGCCTCGAACTCGCTGCTCGAATGCATGGTGATCGGCCGTGCCGCGGCTGCGGACATTGCCTCGCAAGGCAAGGCCGACGCGCCGGACATCACGCTGCCGGCCTGGGACGAGAGCCGCGTATCGGATGCCGACGAGGAAGTCGTCGTCTCGCACAACTGGGATGAGCTGCGCCGCCTGATGTGGAACTACGTCGGCATCGTGCGCACCGACAAGCGGCTGGAGCGCGCGCAGCATCGGATCGGCATGCTGCGCGAGGAGATCGCCGAGTACTACGCGAATTTCCGCGTTACCCGCGATCTGTTGGAATTGCGCAACCTGGTGGAAGTGGCGTCGCTGATCGTCGACAGCGCCTATTCGCGCCACGAAAGCCGTGGCCTGCACTTCAGCCGTGACTATCCGGAAACGCTGCCGAAGGCGCTGCCTACCGTGCTGCAACCGCTGACGGGCCGCGCGGCAAGCCGCCGGAAGGTCTGAGCCTCCGGCGACAGCCCAGGACCAGATTCAGCCGACGATGCGCAGCGAATAATCGGTCGCGCGCACATCCTTGGTGAGGGCGCCGACCGAGATCCGGTCGACGCCGGTTTCGGCGAAACGGCGAATCGTTTCGTAGTTCACCCCGCCCGACACCTCGAGCAGCGCGCGCTCGCGGTTGATCGTCACGGCCTCTCGCATCATTTCCAGCGAGAAGTTGTCGATCAGCACGGACTTCGCGCCTGCCGCCAGCGCCTCTTCCAGTTCGGCGATCGATTCGACCTCGATCTGGATCGAAGCCTCGGTGCCGAGCGCCAGTGCCGCTTCCATCGCCGCCGCGATACCGCCCGCCGCCGCGATGTGGTTCTCCTTGATCAGGATGCCGTCGTACAGCGCCAGGCGCTGGTTCTCACCGCCTCCGATCCTCACCGCATACTTCTGCGCAAGACGCAGGCCCGGCAGCGTCTTGCGCGTATCGAGCACGCGTGCACGCGTATCGGCGATCAGATCGGCGTAACGGCGAGTGGCCGACGCCACGCCGGAGAGCAGTTGCAGGAAATTCAGCGATGGCCGCTCGGCGGTCAGCAACGCGCGTGCCGGCCCAGTGATTTCGCAGACCACGTCGTCCGGCGCCAGACGCACGCCCTCGTCCTTTTGCCACGTTACCTGCAGCCTCTCGTCGATGGCTTGCATGCAGGCGTCGAACCACGGGCGACCGCATAGCACGGCAGCTTCGCGAACAATCACGCGGGCGTGCACGGGCTTGTCGGCCGGCACCAGCAGACCGGTCAGGTCACCAGTCCCCACATCCTCGGCAATCGCCGCCTTGACGTTGGCGGCCAGCGCCACACGCAGCGCGGGGCCGTAGCTATCGAATACGGAATTCACGCTCATGCCGGGCCGACTCCGCTGAACAGTGCCGATTCCTTGGCGAGATCGGCTGCGGGGCGAACATTGGCTTTCTGCTGCGCGGCGAAATCGAGCATCCGGTTGATACACGTTACGGCGCGTCGTCCGATGTCGGCGTCGACGTGAATTTCGTTGCGGCCGGTCTCGAGGACTTCGGCCAGGTTGGTCAGCGCATTCATGGCCATCCACGGGCAATGCGCGCAGCTCTTGCAGGTGGCGCTGTTGCCGGCGGTCGGGGCCTCGATGAACATCTTGCCCGGCGCGGCCATGCGCATCTTGTGCAGGATGCCGTTATCGGTGGCGACGATGAATTCGTTGGCGTCCAACTGCTGGGCCGCGGCGATCAGCTGGCTGGTCGAGCCAACCACATCAGCCTGCGCAACCACGTTGGCCGGCGATTCCGGGTGGACCAGGATCTTGGCCTTCGGATGCTCGCGGCGCAGCAGATCGAGTTCGATACCCTTGAACTCGTCGTGCACCAGGCACGAGCCCTGCCACAGCAGCATATCGGCGCCGGTCTGCTGCTGGATGTAGCTGCCCAGATGCTTGTCCGGTGCCCACAGGATCTTCTCGCCGCGCGCGTGCAGATGCTCGACGATCTTCAGGCCAATGCTCGACGTCACCATCCAGTCGGCGCGCGCCTTCACCGCCGCGCTGGTGTTGGCATAGACCACCACGGTGCGATCCGGGTGCGCATCACAAAATGCCGCGAAATCGTCGGCCGGGCAGCCCAGGTCCAGCGAGCAGGTGGCGTCCAGATCCGGCATCAGGATCGTCTTCTCGGGGCTCAGGATCTTGGCGGTCTCGCCCATGAATCGCACGCCGGCCACCACGAGCGTCTTGGCCTCGTGATCGCGCCCGAAGCGGGCCATTTCCAGCGAATCGGACACGCAGCCGCCGGTTTCCTCGGCAAGATCCTGCAGGTCGGCATCGACGTAGTAATGCGCCACCAGCACCGCATTGCGCTCTTTCAACAACTTGCGAATGCGGGACTTGAGCGCCTGGCGCTCATCGGGTGTCAGCGCCGGGGGCACCTTGGCCCAGGCGTGCGCGACGCAGCTACCACCGGCGGCCGCGTCTGGGTCCGTCAGGTTCGGCTTCTCGAACTCGACGCTCTTGATCGTTTGTGGGGTCATCTCTGCAGTACTCCTCGGCGCACCGTTGGCTGCCGCGCTGTGGACGCGCGGTCTGTGCCATCACATGGAGAAGTTTAGCCAAAAGAAAAGCCCCGCCTGGGGCGGGGCTTTGTAGCCATGACGGGCGCGTCGGCGATTGTATCAGGCGTACCGGCGCAGGCGCAGCGAAAACTCCTGCAGCGCCTGGATCCCGCTGGCTTCGGCGCGATGGCACCAAGCCTGCAGCTGAGCCAGCAATTGCTCGCGCGTCAGGTTCGAGCGGCCCCAGATCACAGCCAGTTCGCGGCGCATTTCCACGAATGTGCTCAGCATCTTGTTTTGCTCGACGATGGTCGCCAATTGCTGACGTTGCGGCGCAGCCAGCTTGGTTTCCTCGCGGTGGAACCACTTGCGGGCCGGCTTGAAGCTCGAGTACTCGGGCGTATTGCCTTCCTTGTGCTTGCGCAGTTCATCCTTGTAGGCGGACTTCAGCGTCTTGGCATAGCGAGCCATAACGTCGTAGCGGTTGGCGATGATCGCTTCCAGCGTGTTGTGATCCACCGGACGGGCCTCCACCAGACGAGCCTTGGGCGGGATCTTCTTGACCTTGGCCAAGCCCACCGACTGCATCGCGCGGATGTACCACCAGCCCACGTCGATCTCGTACCACTTGATCGAGAACTTGGCCGACGTCGGGTACGTGTGATGGTTGTTGTGCAGCTCTTCACCACCGATAATGAAGCCCCACGGCGACACGTTGGTCGATGCGTCTTCGCAGTCGTAGTTGCGATAGCCCCAGTAGTGGCCCAGGCCATTGATGATGCCGGCGGCATGGATCGGGATCCAGAGCATCTGCACCGCCCACACGGACATGCCGACCAGGCCGAACAGGGCCAGGTCGATGATCAGCATCAGCGCCACGCCTTGCCAGGAGAAGCGCGAGTACAGATTGCGCTCGATCCAGTCATCGGGCGTGCCGTGACCGAACTTGGTGACGGTTTCCTTATTCTTGGCCTCGGCGCGATACAACTCGGCGCCTTCCAGCAGCACCTTGCGGATGCCGCGGGTCTGCGGGCTGTGCGGATCGTCTTCGGTTTCGCACTTGGCGTGGTGCTTGCGGTGAATCGCGGTCCACTCCTTGGTCACCATGCCCGTGGTCATCCACAGCCAGAAACGGAAGAAATGCTGGGCGATCGGATGCAGGTCCAGCGACCGGTGCGCCATGCAGCGGTGCAGGAAAATAGTCACGCCGGCGATCGTGATGTGCGTCATCACGAGCGTGTAGATCACGATCTCCCACCAGGACCAGTTGGCGAGGCCGTTGGCGGCCCAATCAAGAATTGAGTCGAACAAACTGTGTTCTCCGTCTAAAAAACGAGGGATGCAGTGCGGCACTACCATGCAACGCACCAAACGCGCAGAAAAAAGACTGCAAATTCAACGATTGCGATAGCTTTCTGGCGCTGGCGCAATCCTGCGTAGGTGGCAGGAGCCGGGCCGAGGCACGAACCGCTGCAATCTGGCGGTTGTCTGGAAGTGGGGGCTTACGGGTTGGTCTGCAACCCGCGTTCAACCCGATATTCTACCGGATCGGCGCGGGTCAGACATCCGCTTTTTCCCCGACTTTGAGCGGCTGGCGCGGGAAACGTTCAATCCTGTGCGGCATCCGCCACGACAAGTGGCGTCGCCGGATTCAGCATCCGCACCTCGCGCTGCGGATATGGGATCGAAATGCCATTTTCGTGAAACGCGCGCCAGATGGCCCGGTTCATCGCCGACTGCACGCCAAGCTTGCCGTTCTGTGGATCCGCGATGTAGACGGCAGTTTCGTACTCGATGCCGCTGTCAGCAAACATCACCAGGAACGCGGCGGGTGCCGGCGTTTCGAGTACACGTGGCAAATTGCGCACACAGTCCTGCAGCAACCCGATCACCATTTCCGGATCGGCGGCATAGTCCGCTTGCACCCGTGTAGCCACGCGCACATTCGTTCCAGAGAACGAATGGTTTTGCACTGACTGGGCCACAAGTTGCTCATTCGGCACAAGCGTCTCGCCGTCGCCATTGCGCACAACGGTGTAGCGCGTGCGAATCTGCGACACGATGCCGGTGTACTTGTCGACCGTGATCTGGTCGCCAAGCTTGACCGAGCGGTCGAGCAGAATGATGAAGCCCGATATGTAGTTGCTGGCGATCTTCTGCAGGCCAAGACCGAGGCCGACACCCAGTGCGCCGCCAAACACCGAGAGCACGGTCAGGTCGATGCCCACCAGCGACAGGCTCAGCAGCAACGACACCAGCAACAGCAGCGCCTTGGTGATGCGCGTCAGCACGACCTTCAGGTTCGAATCGAGCGTGGTCGCACGCATCAGGCGCTCTTCCAGCCACGAACCAAACCACATCGCCACCAGCACGGTCAGGAGAATCCAGACCATGGCCATCAGCGAATCGGCCAGGTTGATGTGCTGCTTGCCGCCAATCGAGAACCGCACGTCCCGCATCCATGCGACCACGTCCGGCAGCACGCCAAGCACGTACAAACCCATGGCGATCCACGTCAGGGTCGTCAGTACCTTCTCCACCAGCACAAGCATGCCGTGAAGCTGGCCATGTCCCGATATCACGCGCCGGAGGATGTAGAACGTCACATACAACGAGGTGATGCCGAACAGCGGCACCAGCGCCAGCCGCAGAACGCTGATCGGGATCAGCGATTCCAGCGAGAAACGCGCCACCAACACCAGCAGCCAGCTGATGAGCGGGAACACCGCCCGCTCCAGGCTGACCGCGGCCATGCGCAACGAGAAGCTTGCCGACTGGTGGCGAACCTCCAGCCGCTTGACCACGCGCCGCGACAGCGGCCACGCGATCAACAGGCAAATGGCCAGTACCCCGATTTGCCAGAAAAACCCCGGGCCGCCCGCATCGTGGATCAGGTCCTGAACCATCTTGCCGAACATCGCGTGCGAACGTTTCAGCTCGGCGAGCGTATCGGGGTTCATCAGCGTGCCATCCGCCATCAGCGCGTGCGCTCCAACACCGCGGCGAAGAAGCCATCGGTCTGATGGATATGCGGATAAAGCGCCAACATGCCGCCTTCCGCCGGCAACTCCGGCACCTCGATCTTCTGCTCGGCCAGCACTTCGCTCACCGGCACAAGGCGGAAATTCTCGTGGGATGCCAGGAAATCACGGATGATTGCCTCGTTTTCGGCCTCCAGCACGCTGCACGTGGCGTACACGACACGGCCGCCGCCCTTCACCAGCTTCGCCGCGGCATCGAGGATGGCCGCTTGCTTCGCGGTGAGTTCCACAACCGATTCCGGCGTCTGACGCCACTTCAGATCGGGATTACGGCGCAGGGTACCCAGGCCGCTGCAAGGCGCGTCCACCAGCACACGATCGATCTTGCCGGCCAGGCGCTTGACCTTGGCATCACGCTCGGAGTCGATCAGCACCGGGTGGACGTTCGACAGGCCGCTACGAGCCAGACGCGGCTTCAGATTGGCCAGGCGCTTCTCCGACACATCGAATGCATAGAGCCGTCCAGTCGAGCGCATGGCCACGCCCAGCGCCAGCGTCTTGCCGCCAGCGCCCGCGCAGAAGTCGACCACCATCTCGCCGCGACGCGGCGCAAGCAGATGGCACAGCAGTTGACTGCCTTCATCCTGCACTTCCACGCCACCGTTGATGAACAGCGGGAGCTGGTTCAACGCGGGCTTGCCCTTGAGGCGGATGCCAGCCGGCGCCATCGGGGCCAGTTCAGCGGCGATACCGGCCGTCTGGAGTTCGGCCAGTGCCTCTTCACGCGACAGCTTGGCGGTGTTCACGCGCAGGTCGAGCGGCGCGGGACGCAGCCAGGCATCGCCAAGCGCAGCAGTGAATGCCTCACCATGACGCGCCACCAGATCGTCATACAGCCACTCGGGCAGGTTGGCGCGCACGCGCGGCGCCAGACTGGAGCGCTCGATCGTGGTCAGGCGGTCGAGCCAGACAGCTTCGTCGGGATGAAGGAACGGCGAAAGCACATCGCGGCCGAGCGTCGCGGCCAGGCCCAGCAGCCCGAGGCGACGTGTGGCCGAACCTGTGCCACTTTCGGCAAATTGACCAAATTCGACGCGTCGGCGCAACACTGCAAAAATTGCTTCGGCGATGATGCCTCGGTCACGATGACCAAGTTTGCTGTTTTCGCGGAAGTAATGGCTGACCACCGCGTCGGACGGACGCGCGAACAACAGCACCTTGCCGAGCAGTCGGTCGATATGTTGCAGATGGAAGGCCTGCAGGCCGCCGGGCGTGCGCGGCGCGCCGTCAGCGCCCTGCTGCCGGGCGTTGGGCGACTTGCGGATCGGGCTGGCCTTGCCTTTGCTCGGACGCGAGCGCTGGCGATTGTCTTGGGAAGTTGCGGGATTGCGACTCATGGCTGTTTTCCTGCCGCTTGGGGCGAGATGGCCATGAACCATTGGGGCTCGGCCGGTTGAACTACTTGAACGACACCGTCCTGCACGTGCAGACGGTCTTCGACGAACCAGCGCACGGCGCGCGGGTAAATGACATGTTCGCTATCGAGCAAACGATCGGCCAGCGACTCCGGTGTATCGCCAGGCAGAACATCAAGTGCCGCCTGCAACACGATCGGACCATGATCGAGTTCTGGCGTCACGAAATGCACTGTCGCGCCATGCAGCTTGACGCCCGCCTCCAACGCCTGCTTGTGCGTATGCAACCCGGGGAAGCTCGGCAGCAGCGACGGATGGATGTTGAGCATTCGCCCGGCGTAATGCTCAACGAAGCCAGGGGTCAGGATCCGCATGAAGCCTGCCAGCACGACGAGGTCGGGCTGATAGGCGTCGATGGTGTCCCGCATCGCGGCGTCGAAACTCTCACGTCCGGAAAACTGCTTGTGGTCCACCACACCGGTGGCAATACCGTGGCGCGAGGCGAACTGCAGGCCCGAAGCATCGGGGCGGTTCGACAGTACCGCTGCCACGCGCGCCGGCCATTTCTCGGCGGCGCAGGCCCGGACGATCGCTTCCATGTTGGAGCCACGCCCGGAAATCAATATCACAATATTCTTCATCGCCGCGATTCTACCAAGCTGTGGTCCAAACACTTGCAAACCATGCGCATTAGGTACTTAATTACCGCCAAACGCACATGGGGCAACAAAAACAGGCGCGCCCACCAATCCCACTACCCCCGTGTGATGGATTGTGACGCGCAACCCGCTCTGTTAGAGTGGGCCCTACGCCCACGCGCCGCGACACAAAAAGACGGTGACAACAAGGGCGAAACGGGAACTTAGACGGGAATACGCATGTTGAACGCTGCACCGACTTTGTTGGTGGTCGATGATCATCCTATGGCGCTCTCGGGCACAACCGCCTTCCTGGCGGAAGTGATGCCCGACGTCGCCGTTCATTCCGCTGGCAGCGCCAAGGAAGCCCTTCACTCCCTGAACCAGGGGCTCCGTCCCGATATCGTGCTGCTCGACATCTGGCTGAACGATGGTACTGGCTTCGATGCCATGCAGTCGTTCAAGACCGTGATCCCGGGCGCCCGATTCATCTTCATGTCGGCGGAGGCCACACCCGAGATCGTGGGCCGCGCCCGCGCGCTATCGGCCTGCGGTTTCGTCGGCAAGCATCTGGACGCCAACGCGTTCACTGCGGCCGTGCGCAAGGTCCTGGCCGGCGACACCAGTTTTCCATCCGATGAGGCCTTGTCCGGCCGATCGCAATCGTTCGGCCCCGCCCACGGCATTCCCGTCACGCCGGCCGAACTCGGCCTCACGCCGCGCCAGGGCTCTGTGCTCGCGCTGGTGCTCGAAGGACTGCCGAACAAGGTCATCGCCCGCAAGTTGGGGCTGACCGAGAACACCGTCAAGGAACACGTCTCCGCCATCCTGCAACGGCTGGGCGTGCGCACGCGCATGCAGGTCATGTCGCGCATGGAGCGTTTTCGCCTGCGCCAGTGAGGCAGTGAACATCGCCACGCATGAATGACAACGCCGCCTCAAGGGCGGCGTTGTCATTCATGCGTTCATGCGGTGGGCAACCAGCGGCGCAGCAACATGCGCAGGTTCGCCGGGTCCACCGGCTTCGGCAGGACGAAGTAGCCAGCCTCCTCGGCCGCCTGCAGCGCCGCGGACTTCAGATCGCCCGTCAGCAGCGCGCTGCGTGCCTGAGGCTGCGACGTCTGCCAGCGCTCCAGCAAATCGAGCCCGTTCTCGTTGCCGGGCAAGCGCAGGTCACAGAAGATGATGTCCGGCTTGAGACCTTTGGCGAAGAGACGGTCGGCCTCTTCCCCGTGCGCGGCACATGCCACGCGAATGCCCCAGGCCTCCATCAAGGCGATCCACGCCTTGCGAATCTGGCTATCGTCATCGACCACCAGCACAGTGCCACGCAAACGATCGTGCCGCGCTTCTTCGGCCTGCGCATTTGCCCGCATCGCCCGAACACTGGCTACGGTCTCCTCGGGCACCGGCGCCAGCGCGAACCAGAATACCGATCCCTTGCCCGGCACCGAGCGCACGCCGTAAGTCCCGCGCATCAGACGCACGCACTCCCGGAAGATCGCGAGCCCCAGACCGAGACCCTGCGACGGATCGCGCTGCGGATTGTGAACCTGGTAGTACGGCGAGAAGATCTCCGGCAGGTGCTCGGGCGTGATGCCCGCACCGGTGTCCCAGACCTCCAGCCGCACGTGCTTGCGGCGCTGTCGCGCGGTCACCAGAATGCCGCCGCGCTTCGTATAGCGCAGCGCGTTCTGCACGAGGTTGAACAGCGCCCGCCGCAACAGCACCGGCTCGGCCATGGCGAACAGTTCGTCAGGCACGCGTGGTGTCAGCGTCAGACCGCTTTCGCGCGCATCGGCGGCGAACTGGCTCATCACGTCATGGATCAGCGAATTGAGTTCGCATGGCTCCAGCGTTGGTAACACCTTGCGCCCTTCAAGCTTGGACAGGTCAAGCAGGGACCGGAACAGCAGGTCGATGGTCTGCGTCCCGGCGGCCACCTGCTCGACGAGCGGGTGGAGCGAACTCGATTGGTTGCGCGCACGCAACGCTTCGACCAGCATCACCAGGGCATGAACAGGCTGGCGCAGGTCGTGACTCGCGGCCGCCAGGAAACGGGATTTCTCCTCGCTGGCATGAAGTGCCCGTTCCTTCTCTTCCTGAAACTGCTTGGCGAGCCGGCGGCTTTCGGATTCGAGCTGGATGGCCCGCACCAGCGTGTGCTGCAGATTCAGCGAGTGCCGTGCCAGCATCAGCGCGTAGATAGCCAGCAGCAATTGCACATAGGTGCCGTGGCCCGGAAAGGCAAAGTCAGCCAGCAGCACATTCGGCACAAGGATCGGCACGCCGGCAAAGACCAGGTTCGATGGGATGGGCGACTGCGACGTGGCGCCGCCCGCGAGCACACCCAACGTCAGCAGATACAGCACGCTCGAGAACACCACGGACGACGAATACAGATGCAGCAGCGCCGAACTGCCCCAGGTCAGTCCCGTCAGGAACGCAATGGCGCGCATATTGTTCCACCACTTGCGCGTGTGCGCCGAGCGGCTCAACCTGCCCATATCGCGCTGGAACCCGAGGTAGAACCACATCCCGCCAATGGTCAGCAGCAGCATGATGGCGCACCAGATCACCAGCGCCACGTGGTTGGCTTCGTTCCAGAACGTGTACGCGGTCAGTCCCGGCAGCAGGGCCGAGGATGCAATGCCCGTGGGGGAGACACGATGAACGGTGACGAGCAGCTTGGCTCGCGTTTCGGTGTCCAGTTGCGGCCCGGGCGGGGGCAGGATCTTGTTGAGCAGCGCGTTCAAGTGTGGCGTGGCACGTAAGGCGACGTTCTTCGTCGCTGCAACTGGCATCAGACAAGTCTGCCGACGTTGCAGAAATCGCGCAATTTTGTTGCAAGTGGGGCATATCATGCCGATTTTTGCGGCGCCGCGCCATTGCGAGGCGCCCCAATAACCCACAAATTTGTCAAAAGCACCACGTTTGTGGGGGGCGTGTGTCGAAAGCGCGCGCCAGACCAGCGTCAAATTGGTCGGCCGGCAGGCTTTTCGGGCGGCAATCCGGTGGTTCGCCTTATAATGCCCCCTTTCCCAAAAACGCTCGTCCGCCGTCCTCGTGAAAGTCTTCCGCGGTCTGCCCAATGCCGAAAGCCGGGCGCCTTGCGCGCTTACCATCGGCAATTTCGACGGTGTGCATCGCGGCCACCAGTCGTTGCTCGCGCGCGCCCGCGCGGCCGCCGATGCACGCGGCCTGCCGCTGTGCGTGATGACATTCGAGCCGCATCCGCGCGAATTCTTCGCCCCCGAGCACGCTCCCACCCGTATCGCCCTGCTGCGCGACAAGCTCGACGCGCTGCGCCGCAACGGCGTGGATCGCGTGGTGGTGGAGCATTTCAACGCGCATTTCGCCGCCCAGTCGCCTCAGGCTTTCGTCGAGAACGTGCTCTGGCACGGCCTGCACGCCCGATGGGTGCTGGTTGGCGACGACTTCCGCTTCGGCGCCAAGCGCGCCGGCGACTTCTCCTATCTGCAGGAGGCCGGCCGGCAGTTCGGTTTCGATGTCGAGCAGATGGGCTCGGTCTCCGAAGGTGGCATCCGCATCTCCAGCTCCGCCGTGCGCCAGGCACTGGCCGGTGGCGACCTGGAACATGCGCGCCGGCTGCTCGGCCACGGCTACGCGATCAGCGGCCACGTGATCCATGGGCGCAAGCTCGGCCGTGACCTCGGGTTTCCGACGCTGAACCTGCGGATCTCGCACAAGCGCCCGGCCGTGAACGGCATCTTCGTGGTGCAGGTGCATGGCATTGCCGACCACCCGGTGCAAGGCGTGGCCAGCATCGGCGTGCGGCCGACCGTCGAGGACGCCGGCCGCGTGCTGCTGGAAGTGCACCTCTTCGACTTCAACGAAAACCTGTACGGCAAGCTGATACGGGTGGAATTCATGAAGAAGCTGCGTGACGAGAAGCGCTACGACTCGCTCGAAGCGCTGACCGCGGCCATCGCCAAGGATGCCGCCGACGCGCGCGCATTCTTTGGCCAGACCGCGCCGGATGCCGGCCGGCGCGACTTCGCCACCTCCGCCACCGACCGAATTAGCTAGCGGGCGGCAGCGCGCTCGATCAACGAGCCGCGGCCGGGACCCGCCCTGCCTCACCCCGAATGACACGCGCGGTGGTCATGCACGCGCCGCGCCCTACCGAATTGCCTTGAGAATCAACCATGTCCGACGACAAACGCGCCAAGCCTGAAAAAAGCAAGTATCCGGTCAATCTGCTGGATACCCCGTTCCCGATGCGCGGCGATCTGCCCAAGCGCGAGCCGCAATGGGTCAAGCAATGGCAGGACAAGCAGCTCTACAAGAAGATCCGCGCCGCCCGCCATGGCGCCAAGAAATTCGTGCTGCATGACGGCCCGCCGTACGCCAATGGCGATATCCACATCGGCCACGCAGTCAACAAGGTCCTGAAGGACATGATCATCAAGGCGCGCGGCCTGACCGGGTTGGACGCCGTCTACGTGCCGGGCTGGGACTGCCACGGCATGCCGATCGAGATCCAGATCGAAAAGCAGTTCGGCAAGGGTCTCCCGGTGCAGGAAGTCCAGTCGAAGGCGCGCGCCTACGCCACCGAGCAGATCGCCCGCCAGCGCAAGGACTTCGAGCGTCTGGGCGTGCTCGGCGACTGGGAGAACCCGTACCTGACCATGAACTTCAGCAACGAGGCCGACGAGCTTCGCGCGCTGGGCAAGATCATGGAGCGCGGCTACGTGTTCCGCGGCCTGAAACCGGTCAACTGGTGCTTTGACTGCGGCTCGGCGCTGGCCGAGGCGGAGGTCGAGTACAAGGACAAGGTCGACCTGTCGATCGACGTCGGCTTCCCGTTCGCCGAGACCGACAAGATCGCCCACGCATTCCATGTGCCGCTGGCCCAGCTCGAAGGCAAGCCGGGCTGGATCGTGATCTGGACCACCACCCCGTGGACCATCCCGTCGAACCAGGCGCTGAACATGCACCCGGAGGTGGAATACGCGCTGGTCGACACGCCGCGTGGCTTCCTGATCCTGGCCAAGGATCGCGTCGAGGAACAACTCAAGACCTACGCGCTGGAAGGCACGATCGTCGCCACGGCGCGCGGTGACGCGCTGACCGAAGTGCGCTTCCACCACCCGCTGGCGAAAATGGACGCCGGCTACGTCCGTACCTCGCCGGTCTACCTGGGCGACTACGTGACCACCGACACCGGTACCGGCATCGTCCACTCGGCGCCGGCCTACGGCGTGGAAGACTTCCAGTCGTGCAAGGCGCACGGCATGCCGGATTCGGACATCATCAGCCCCGTGATGGGCGATGGTGTCTACGCCAGCACGCTGCCGCTGTTCGGCGGCCTATCGATCTGGGATGCCAATCCGAAGATCGTCGAGGTGCTGCGCGAGTCGGGCAACCTGTTCAACTCGCACAAGTACGAGCACAGCTACATGCACTGCTGGCGTCACAAGACGCCGATCATCTACCGCGCCACGTCGCAGTGGTTCGCGGGCATGGACGTGGACCCGGTGGACAACGGCCCGACGCTGCGCGAAACCGCGCTGGCTGGCATCGAGGCCACCGAGTTCTACCCGGCGTGGGGCAAGCAGCGCCTGCACAACATGATCGCCAACCGCCCGGACTGGACGCTCTCGCGCCAGCGCCAGTGGGGCGTGCCGATGGCCTTCTTCGTCCACAAGGAAACGGGCGCCCTGCACCCGCGCACGCCTCAGCTGCTCGAGGAAGTGGCCAAGCTTGTGGAGAAGCACGGCATCGAGGCCTGGCAGACGCTCGACCCGAAGGACCTGCTCGGCGACGAAGCCGCGCAGTACGAGAAGAACCGCGACACGCTCGACGTGTGGTTCGACTCGGGCACCACGCACTGGACCGTGATCCGCGGCTCGCACCGTGACGAGCTGTACGATCCGGCCGCCGACCTGCCGGATGGCCGCCTTGCCGACCTCTATCTGGAAGGCTCGGACCAGCATCGCGGCTGGTTCCACTCGTCGCTGCTGACCGCGTCGATGCTCTATGGCAAGCCGCCCTACAAGGCACTGCTGACGCACGGCTTCACGGTCGACGGCGAAGGCCGGAAGATGTCGAAGTCGGTCGGCAATACAGTGTCGCCGCAGGACATCTCGAACAAGATGGGCGCCGAGATCATCCGCCTGTGGGTGGCATCGACCGACTATTCGGGCGAGCTGTCGATCTCCGACGAAATCCTGAAGCGCGTGGTGGAAGGCTATCGCCGCATCCGCAACACGCTGCGCTTCCTGCTGGCCAACCTGACCGACTACGACCACGCCAAGCACGCGCTGCCGGCTTCGGAATGGCTCGAGATCGACCGCTACGCCGTGGCGCTGACCGACCGCCTGCAGAAGGAGGTGCTGTCGCACTACCAGGCCTACGAGTTCCACCCGGTCGTCGCCAAACTGCAGACGTTCTGCTCCGAGGACCTCGGCGGCTTCTACCTGGACGTATTGAAGGACCGCCTGTACACCACGGCCGCTGACTCGAAGGCTCGCCGTGGCGCCCAGAACGCGCTGTATCACATCACCCAGGCGATGCTGCACTGGATGGCGCCGTTCCTGACGTTCACGGCCGAGGAAGCGTGGCAGATCTTTGCCCACGGCACCGAGCACAAGGACACGATCTTCACGAGCACGTACTATGCGATCCCGTCGGTGGACGACGGCGACACGCTGCTGCAGAAGTGGCACGAGATCCGTACCGTGCGCGCCGAAGTCACGCGCCAGCTCGAAGCCGTGCGCGTGGAAGGCGACATCGGTTCGTCGCTGCAGGCGGAAGTCACGATCGCCGCTGGCGGTCCGGTGCTGGCCGCGCTGCAGAGCCTGGAAGACGACCTGCGTTTCGTGCTGCTGACGTCGGCCGCCAAGGTCACGCCGGCGCCAGAAGGCGGCGACCTGCTGGTGACGGTCACCCCGTCGCAGCACGCCAAGTGCGAGCGTTGCTGGCACTACCGCGCCGACGTGGGCCACAACCCCGAGCATCCGACGATCTGCGGCCGCTGCGACAGCAACCTGTTCGGCGCCGGTGAACACAGGAGCCACGCCTGATGGCATCGTCCACTCGTTCGACGCGTTCGACGCCGGCCCGCGGCAAGAGCAAGGGCGCCAGCAGCAACGTCACGCCGTGGCTGTGGATGGCCTTTGCCCTGCTGGTGGTGATGATCGACCAGTTCTTCAAGGTGGTGATCACGCGCTCGTTCCAGTACGGCGAGTCGCGCCCGGTCACCAGCTTCTTCAACCTGGTGCTGGTCTATAACAAGGGCGCCGCGTTCAGCTTCCTGGCGGATGCGGGCGGCTGGCAGCGCTGGTTCTTCACGCTGCTGGGCGTGGTGGTCGGCGCGTTCATCATCTGGCTGCTCTATCGCCATACCGGACAGAAGCTGTTTTGCCTGGCGGTATCGTTGATTCTCGGTGGCGCCGTGGGCAATGTGGTCGACCGGATCATCCACGGCCACGTGATCGACTTCCTGGATTTCCATCTGCGTAACACGCATTTCCCGGCATTCAACGTGGCGGACTGCGCGATCACGCTCGGCGCGATCCTGCTGATCGTCGACGAGCTGCGGCGCGTGCGACGTCACTGACACCTGTCATACGCCCCTCTCCCACAAGCGGGAGAGGGCGCGAGCCAACTTTCCCTTCCAGCGCGTCGCCTCTCGCGGCGGTATCATGCGCAGACTCCCGTCTCCCTGAAGAGCTCTCCCCATGGATTTGCGCGGCAAGCACATCGTCCTTGGCCTGACTGGCGGCATCGCCTGCTACAAGTCAGCCGAGCTGGTCCGACTGCTCACCAAGGCTGGCGCCACGGTGCAGGTGGCGATGACCGAAGCGGCAACGCACTTCATCACGCCGGTCACGATGCAGGCGCTCTCCGGACGCCCGGTGTTCCTCTCCCAATGGGACGCCCGCATCGACAACAACATGGCGCATATCGACCTCTCGCGAGAGGCAGACGCCATCCTGATCGCGCCAGCATCGACCGATTTCCTCGCCAAGGTGGCCAACGGCCTCTGCGATGACCTGCTGACCACGCTGTGCATCGCGCGTGAATGCCCGCTGCTGGTGGCGCCGGCGATGAACCGGCAGATGTGGGCCGCCGCGCCAACGCAACGCAATGCCGCGCAGCTACGCGCCGATGGGGTCATGATCCTCGGCCCCGGCACGGGCGACCAGGCCTGTGGCGAAATCGGCGATGGGCGGATGCTCGAACCGGAAGAACTTGTCGAAGACCTGATCGCGTTCTTCCAGCCCAAACCGCTGGCTGGCAAGCGCGTGCTGATCACGGCTGGCCCGACGTTTGAAGCGATCGATCCGGTACGCGGCATCACGAACCTGTCCTCGGGCAAGATGGGATTCTCGATCGCGCGCGCCGCGCGTGAAGCGGGTGCCGACGTACTGCTGGTGGCTGGCCCGACCGCGCTCGACACGCCACGTGGCGTCACACGCACCGATGTGCGCAGCGCCCAGCAGATGCACGACGCGGTCATGGCGCAACTGCGCGATGTCGACGTGTTCGTCGCCGTGGCCGCCGTGGCGGATTGGCGTCCCGCGGAGGTCGCGCAGCAGAAGCTCAAGAAGGCCAACGACACCGACACGCCGACCCTGCAATTCGTGCAGAACCCGGACATCCTGGCTGCCGTGGCCGCCCGTGCCGATGCCCCCTATTGCGTCGGCTTTGCGGCCGAGAGCGAGAACCTGGAGCAATACGGCGAGCAGAAGCGCAAGCGCAAGGGCGTGCCGCTGCTGGTCGGCAATATCGGTCATCGCACGTTCGGTCTCGACGACAACGAGATCGTGCTGTTCGATGCCAACGGCATGACGCGCCTGCCGCGCGCGGACAAGCTCTCGCTGGCGCGCGAGCTTGTCACCGCAATCGGCCAGCGTCTGCCGCGCAAACCCGTGTAATCCGCCACCCTGCCTGCCATGAGCCAACCCCGCCCCAAGCTGCGCCTGTCGGTGCTCGACCAAAGCCCGGTCATCGCCGGCCATACCGCGCGCGACGCGGTGGCTGCGACCGTCGAACTGGCCCAGATGGCCGACGATCTCGGCTATACCCGCTACTGGTGCGCCGAACACCACGGTCTGCAAGGCGTCTGCAATCCCGCGCCCGAAGTCATGCTGGCGCGGCTGGGCAGCGCGACGAAGCGCATCCGCGTGGGCTCCGGCGGCGTGATGCTGCCCTACTACAGCCCGTTCAAGGTGGCCGAGCAGTTCCGTATGCTCGAAGCGCTGTTTCCGAACCGCGTCGACCTGGGCGTGGGCCGCGCGCCCGGCGGCGATATGCGCACCGCGCAGGCGGTGGCCATGGGGCAGTACAACCGTGGCGACCAGTTCCCGCAACAGGTGCAGGACCTGGCCTGGCTGCTGCGCGGGGAAGTCCCGCCCGACCATCTGGCCGAAGGGGTGCTGCTGCAGCCGGTGATCGACACCAAACCCGAACTCTGGGTGCTTGGTTCGAGCGATTTCGGCGGCGCACTGGCCGCCCGTCTCGGGCTGCGATTCGCGTTTGCCCACTTCATCAATGCGCACAGCGGGCATCTGGTTACCCAGCAATATCGCGAAGCGTTCGAGTCCGGCTACGAAGACAAGCCTTACAGCGCCGCGGCTATCTTCGTCATCTGCGCCGATACCGAACAGGAAGCCGCGACGCTGGAACGCGCGGTCGATATCCGCCGGCTGCAGATGGCCTATGGCGTGAACGCGCCAATTCCCTCGCTGGCGCAGGCCGCCGACTTCACGCCGACCGAACGCGACCGGATGATCATCGAGCGCGAACGGCCGCGCACGATCTGCGGCACGCCCGAGCAGGTTGCCGAGCGGATGCTGGCGCTCAAGGACCGGTTCGCGGCGGACGAACTAGTTGTGCTGAGCGTGACGGCCTCCTACAAGGCGCGTCTGCGCACCTATCAGTTGCTGGCCGAGGCATTCGACCTGGCCGCCTGACTCCAGGCCATCCGGCGCGGCGCGGTATGATTCGGCCTTTGGCCAGTCCGTGCTTTTGCCGGACTCCCCAGCCCATCTTTCACGCATTGCAGGAAACCGCTTCCATGACCGTAGCCGCCAATCCGACCGTCGAAATCAAGGTGCTCGACGCCCGCCTGAATGACTGGGGCCTGCCCGCCTACCAGAGCGACATGGCCGCCGCCATCGACCTGCACGCTTGCGTGGACGGCCCGGTCACGATCGAGGCCGGCACGCCTGCGCAACTGATTCCGGCCGGTATCGCGGTGCATATGGCCAACCCGTACATGTGCGCCACAATCGTGCCGCGCTCGGGTCTGGGCCACAAGAAGGGGCTCGTACTCGGCAATTCGATCGGTGTGATCGACGCGGATTACCAGGGGCAAATCATGGTCAGCGTGTGGAATCGCAACGCGCCCGGCACCGAACCGATCGTGATCCAGCCCGGCGAGCGTATCGCCCAGATGATGTTCGTGCCGGTGCTGCGCCCGGTGTTCACGACGGTGGAAGAATTCTCGGAGGATTCGACGCGTGGTGCCGGTGGCTTCGGGTCGACCGGCGTCGCGCACGCAAAGGCGTAAAGCCAGAGCGGTACTCTCCCTCTCTCGCTGTTCTGGAGAGGGAGAAAGACTTCAGCGCTGCTCGAAGATCAGCGCTACACCGTTGGCCTGCATCGCCGGGATCAGCGTGACTTCCGGTGACAGGTCGATAGACTCGACACCCTGCTCGCGCCAGTGAGCGCGCGCGCCAGCCAGGTTGGACGTGGCAAGGCGAATAGCCGCGTAGCCGCGCTCGGCGTGTTGCAATTGCGGTGCGCCAGCGGCAACCGCCAGCGCCTGCGGCGCCACGATCACGAACCTGGCGTCGCCAATGGCGATCGTGGCAGCCTCATCGGTCGCCTCGATGATCGCCCCGCCCGTCAGCACAGCATAGGCCTCGGCCGTCGCGCTCACCTGCTCCGCCTCCACCACCAGATACGTTGCCGCAATGGCCCGAGCGCCATTGGCGTGCGCCATCCATTCCGGGCGCCACAGCAGCTCCGGCGTGCGGTGTTCGCAGACGAAGTAGCGCGCGCCCGGCGCGCCATCAAGTGCCGTGACGCGGAACGTGGCCGGATGCTCGCTGCCATCATCGAGCCGGACCGGGCGTGAGAACTCGATCGGATCGGACGGCTGGAAGCTCGCCGCACGCAGGCGGTCGGCCGTGGCGAACGCATCGCTGCTCTTGCAGGACATGGCCGCGCAGCCATCCCCGCGCTGCTGGGCGTCCCAGTAGTACTGACGACTCGGGCTCGGCGCGGTGACGTGCAGCAGTTCCAGGTAATCACGCGCCAGCATGATGCAGTGGTTCTGCGATCCCAGCGTGTGATAGCCGCGCGGCGTCAGCGTGAATCCCAGCGCGCGCCAGTTGGCAACCGCGGCGTCCAGGTCGCCGCAAACCACCACGGCATGATCGAAAGGTTCAGGCAGACCGCTCATTGCTGACTCGACATTTACTCGAACTGGATATTGGCCTTGCGAGCCACCGCCTGCCATTTGTCATGCTCGTGGCGCACCAGGTTGCCGAGGTCGGCAGGTGTGCCAACCGCAATTTCGAAACCCTGAGCCGTCAGCGCCTCAACCACCTTGGGCTGGCGAATTGCGACGCCCAGCGCATCGTGCAGGCGGGTCACGGTATCGGGCTGCATATGAGCCGGGCCGAAAACGCCGATCCACGAGTAGGCCTCGAAGCCCTTGAAGCCCTGCTCTGCCACGGTCGGCACCTGCGGAAGCTGTTTGATGCGGCTCGATCCCGTCACGCCGAGCACCTTGATCGTCTTGGCGGCGATGTGGGCCTGCACGGCGGCGTAGCTGCTGAAGAACAGGTCGACTTCCCCCGCCAGCACGGCTTGCACGGCCGGGCCGCCACCCTTGTAGGGCACGTGGAGGAACTGGACGCCCGCGTCGGTGGCCAGCGCTTCCGCGGCAAGCTGGTTCAGGCTGCCGATGCCAGACGAGGCATAACGCACGCCCTTGGGATTGGCGCGGGCCAATTCCACGAGCTCACGCACGTTCGAGGCTGAAAGCGCGGGATTGGCAGCGATCACCAGCGGGAAGCGCACCAGTTGGGAGATCGGCGTGAAATCCTTGAACGTGTCGTACGGCAGGTTCTTGTACGCAAATGGATTGATCGCGTGCGTATCGAAGGCCATCAGTAGCGTATTGCCATCTGGCTTGGCACGCGCCACGGTACTGCTGGCGATCAGTCCGCCAGCGCCAGGCTTGTTATCGACAACGACGGTCTGGCCGAGTCCGCTCTTCAGCCCGGGCTGCAGTTGGCGCGCAACGATGTCCACGCTGCCACCCGGCGGGAACGGCAACACCATGGAAATGGGACGGCCACTCGAGGCAGGTTCTGCCGCGCGGGCGAGACTGGAGATCGAAGCGACGGGCACGGCACCCATCGGCAAGGTCTTGAGCAGCAGACGGCGCAGCCGCATGCGGTCTGGAGAGGACATCGGTGACTTGAGCTGTGCGGCCACAGGGCCGCGTGACAAAAAAGAAAGGGCGACATGCCGCCCGCCCGTATTTTGCCCGATGATCGCTCGCGTTGCAGGCAATGCCTTCGCTGATCGCCCAAAAGCCCACGAAGCTGGAACAATCGCCCAAGAAAAACGGCCGGGAATGACCCGGCCGTTATCCAATTTGCTGATATGTCAGACGCTCAGACTTCTGCGCGCTGCTCGCTTTCCGGCGCCTCGGGCGGCTCCGGATCCGCTTCGGAGAACGTCAGCTTGATCTGGTCGTCGTCGTCCAGGTCCACCGCGACCTTGCCGCCGCTGACAAGCTTGCCGAACAGCAGCTCGTCGGCCAGCGCCTTGCGGATCATGTCCTGGATCAGACGCTGCATCGGACGGGCACCCATCAGCGGATCGAAGCCCTTCTTCGCCAGATACTTGCGCAGCTTTTCCGAGAAGCTGGCATCTACCTTCTTCTCGTGCAGTTGCTCTTCCAGCTGCATCAGGAACTTGTCCACCACGCGCAGGATGATTTCCTCATCCAGCGAACGGAAGCTGATCATCGCATCGAGTCGGTTACGGAACTCGGGCGTGAACATCCGCTTGATATCGGCCATCTCGTCGCCCTGCTCGCGGGCGGTGGTGAAGCCGATCGTGGCACGGTTCATCGTCTCGGCGCCCGCATTGGTGGTCATGATGATGATCACGTTGCGGAAGTCGGCACGGCGACCGTTGTTGTCGGTGAGCGAACCGTGGTCCATCACCTGCAGCAGGATGTTGAAGATATCCGGATGTGCCTTTTCGATCTCGTCGAGCAGGAGCACGCAGTGCGGCTTCTTCGTGACGGCCTCGGTCAGCAGGCCGCCCTGGTCGAAACCGACATAGCCCGGGGGCGCGCCGATCAGGCGGCTCACTGCGTGGCGCTCCATGTATTCGGACATGTCGAAGCGCAGCAACTCAATGCCCATGATGAACGCGAGCTGCTTGGCCACTTCGGTCTTGCCGACGCCGGTCGGGCCCGAGAACAGGAACGAGCCGATCGGCTTGTCGGTCTTGCCCAGGCCAGCACGCGACATCTTGATCGCCGAGGCCAGCGCCTCGATGGCCGGGTCCTGACCGAACACCACCGACTTCAGGTCGCGTTCCAGCGTCTGCAACTTGCTGCGGTCGTCCTGGTTCACGCTTTGCGGCGGGATACGCGCGATGCGCGACACGATGTCCTCGATCTCGGCCTTGCCGATCGTCTTCTTCTGCTTCGACTTCGGCAGGATGCGCTGTGCCGCACCCGCTTCATCGATCACATCGATCGCCTTGTCCGGCAGATGACGGTCCGTGATGAAGCGTGCCGACAGTTCGGCCGCCGCGGTCAGCGCAGAGGCTGCGTACTTGACGCCGTGATGCTCCTCGAAGCGCGACTTCAGGCCACGCAGAATCTGCACGGTCTGGTCTACCGAAGGCTCGACCACGTCGATCTTCTGGAATCGACGCGATAACGCCGCATCCTTCTCGAAGATGCCACGGTACTCGGTGAACGTGGTCGCGCCGATGCACTTGAGCTGCCCCGACGACAGCGCCGGTTTCAGCAGGTTGCTGGCGTCCAGCGTGCCGCCCGATGCGGCGCCCGCGCCGATCAGCGTGTGGATCTCGTCGATGAACAGGATCGCGTTCGGATTGTCCTTGAGCGACTTCAGCACGCCCTTGAGGCGCTGCTCGAAGTCACCACGGTACTTGGTGCCGGCCAGCAGCGCGCCCATGTCGAGCGAGTACACCACGGCCTTTTCCAGGATATCCGGCACCTCGCCCTTGGTGATGCGCCATGCCAGACCTTCGGCGATCGCCGTCTTGCCCACGCCGGCCTCGCCGGTCAGCAGCGGGTTGTTCTTGCGGCGGCGGCACAGCACCTGGACGACGCGCTCGACTTCGCTTTCGCGGCCGATCAGCGGATCGATCTTGCCGGCCTTGGCCAGCGTGTTCAGGTTCTGGGTGTATTGCTCGAGCGGGCTTTCCTTGCCGTCACCGCCCTCGCCTTCGGCGTTGCCGTCGCCATGCTTGGCGGGCTCGGCCTGATCCTTGCGGATGCCGTGGCTGATGAAATTCACCACGTCCAGGCGCGTGACGCCCTGCTGCTGCAGGTAGTAGACCGCGTGGGAATCCTTCTCGCCGAAGATCGCCACCAGCACGTTCGCGCCAGTCACCTCCTTCTTGCCGTTGGAGGTCGACTGCACATGCATGATGGCGCGCTGGATCACTCGCTGGAAACCGAGTGTCGGCTGTGTGTCCACTTCATCGGTGCCGGGCACGACCGGCGTGTTGTCGGCGATAAAGTTCTTCAGACTAGTGCGCAAGTCCTCGATGTTGGCTGCGCACGCGCGCAGCACCTCGGCCGCCGTGGGGTTGTCGAGCAACGCCAGCAGCAGGTGTTCCACGGTGATGAACTCGTGGCGCGCCTGGCGAGCCTCGACGAAGGCCATGTGCAGGCTCACTTCCAATTCTTGCGCAATCATGCTTCCTCCATCACGCACTGCAGCGGGTGCCCCGCCTGCCGCGCATGGGTTGATACAAGCTCGACTTTGGTCGCCGCGATATCACGCGTATAGATACCACAAACGCCCTTACCTTCCCGGTGGACGGTCAGCATGATCTGCGTCGCCGTTTCCCGGTCCCTGCTGAAATACTGCTGCAGGATCATCACGACGAACTCCATCGGAGTGTAGTCGTCGTTGAGCAGGACCACCTTGTACATCGCCGGCGGCTTGAGCTGCTGCTCCTTCCGTTCGATGACAGTGCCTGTTTCGCGTTGGGGGGTGTTCGCCAGCCGTGTCGCCATGGCTTTTATTCTAACCCTTGTTCACAAGTCTGCAATTTGGGGAACTGGGCTGTTATTCAAGCCCCGCACCCGGTAAATTCTCTGCGTGGCACGCCACACAAAGGACGTTCGGCGCACGTTGGCGGAGCACGCCGCACACGAGCGGGACGGCTCCCTGGCACCAGTCCGGGGCATTCGGGAAAATCCGTACGCCCCGCGCCAAAGGTACCACTGGTGGCCGTTTCAATCCCGCCACACCCCGCGCCGAGTGGGGATTCTGCCAGCTTGACAGTATGTAGGTTTGCCGAAAGAATCGTTCGCGCATTCGGGCATGACCACGCGAGCCAAGCAACAAGGTCAGTCCGGATGATTCCGTGAGCAGGGGAGGCCCACGACCGGCGTCGTTCATGCGTCCGCATGCCAGCATTTGACTGGTAACCGGGCGCCGACCACGCGAATCTCATCGATACGGCGCCTTTTGGCTGCCGGTGCCGCAGGGCGCCGACGCTGGAAGCCCGTCGAAGTGTTTTTCAGCTGGCCATCGGTTTCCCCGCTTGAAATCTGCTTTTTCGTTGGGGGAGTTTATGGCAAGCGGTATCGTCAAATGGTTCAATGACGCCAAGGGTTTCGGCTTTATCAAGCCGGACGACGGCGAGGAAGAACTGTTTGCGCACTTTTCGGCAATTCAGATGTCGGGTTTCAAGACGCTGAAGGAAGGCCAGCGTGTGGTGTTCGAAATCGTGCAAGGCCCGAAGGGCAAGCAAGCTACGAACATCCAGGACGCGAACCAGTAAGAGTGCGCCGCGACCGAACCGGCCGCAGAGCCGCGTCGGTCCGTCAGGATGCTGGGGGATGTACCCCCGCGGAACGGGATCCAGTGCCACGGTACGGCAATGCCGGCCAGCGGCACGCTGCTTTTGGCGGTACGCCACGCATCCGATGGAACGCCCGGCCTCGTGCCGGGCGTTCTGCTTTCCGCCCCTCGCGCTCACTCCCACCGTCCGTCGATATTCCGACCGCTCGCCCGCTGGACGTCTTCGCGGCTGACTATTCGCAACGCAAGGACCGAAGACCTTGCCCCCAATCGCATTTCGCTATCAGGCCAACGCCGCGACGATCGGGTGATCTACGTCGGCCGTTGGACGTGAAAAAGCCCCGCATCTGCGGGGCTTCCTGTCTGCGGCGGAGTGGCCGTCGCGCTTACATATTGTCGATCATCACCTGACCAAACCCCGAGCACGACACCTGCGTCGCACCTTCGAGCAGCCGGGCGAAGTCGTACGTGACCTTCTTCGACTGGATCGACTTCTCCATCGAGCGAATGATCAGGTCGGCCGCTTCGGTCCAGCCCATGTGGCGCAGCATCATTTCCGCGGAGAGGATCTCCGAACCTGGGTTCACGTAGTCCTTGCCTGCATACTTCGGCGCGGTGCCGTGCGTGGCTTCGAACATGGCGACCGAATCGGACATGTTCGCGCCCGGCGCGATGCCGATGCCACCCACCTGGGCAGCCAGGGCGTCGGAGATGTAGTCACCGTTCAGGTTCAGCGTGGCGATCACCGAATACTCAGCCGGACGCAGCAGAATCTGCTGCAGGAATGCGTCGGCGATAGCGTCCTTGACGACGATATCGCGGCCAGTCTTTGGATTCTTGAACTTGCACCACGGGCCGCCATCGACCAGCTCCGCGCCAAATTCCTGCTGCGCGAGTTCATAGCCCCAATCGCGGAAGCCGCCTTCGGTGAACTTCATGATGTTGCCCTTGTGCACGAGCGTCACCGACGGCTTGTCGTTGTCGATCGCGTACTGGAGCGCCTTGCGCACCAGGCGCTGCGTGCCCTCCTTCGAGACGGGCTTGATACCGATGCCGGACGTTTCCGGGAAGCGGATCTTCTTCACGCCCATTTCGTTCTGCAGGAAGGCGATCAGCTTCCTCGCGCCTTCGCTTTCGGCTTCCCACTCGATACCGGCATAGATGTCTTCCGAGTTCTCGCGGAAGATCACCATGTCGGTCTTCTCGGGCTCGCGCACCGGGGACGGCACGCCCTTGAAATAGCGCACCGGGCGCAAGCAGACATAGAGATCGAGCTGCTGACGCAGTGCCACGTTCAGCGAGCGGATGCCGCCACCGACCGGCGTGGTCAGCGGACCCTTGATCGACACCACGTATTCCTTGACGACATCCATGGTCTCTTCCGGCAGCCACACATCCGGGCCGTAGACCTTGGTCGACTTCTCGCCGGCGTAGATCTCCATCCACGAGATCTTGCGCTTGCCGCCATACGCCTTGGCCACGGCGGCATCCACCACTTTCAGCATCACCGGGGTGATATCGACACCCGTGCCGTCACCTTCGATGTAGGGAATGATCGGATTATCCGGCACGTTCAGCGAAAGATCGGCGTTGACCGTGATCTTCTCGCCTGCCGGCACCTTGATGTGCTGATACATATTTGTCTCCAACTGCGGATGGGGGTAAGGACGGCACCAGGCCGCAGAGCCCGGCAATGCGATTGTGTCGTGCAAGGCATTGTAACGGGCGAATCGAATTCGCCACGTGACCGGCCGCGATCACATCTCGCTCGGCATTCCATGTCAGTCTTATATAAGACTCAAGAGCATCCGCATATTATGCATAATCGCCGTGGGCACGCCAATTGATTCGGCGGCTCGTGCATACTTCGCGCCCATGACCCTGATCGCGCTAAACAAACCCTACCAGACTATGAGCCAGTTCTCCGCGCACCCCTCGCGCGCGACGCTGGCTGACTGTGTCGATGTGCCTGGCGTCTATCCTGCCGGCCGGCTCGATGCGGACAGCGAAGGCCTGCTGCTGCTCACCGACGATGGCGCGCTGCAGGCACGCATCGCCGATCCGCGACACAAGCTCGTCAAGACGTACCTCGCTCAGGTGGAAGGTGCTCCAGACGAGGCTGCGCTTGCTACCCTTCGCGCCGGCGTGGACCTGGGAGATTTCAAGACGCTGCCAGCAAAGGCGCGCGCCGTCGATGAGCCAGCATGGTTGTGGGAACGCCATCCTCCGATCCGCTATCGCGCGGCCATTCCCACTACGTGGATCGAGTTATCGATCCGCGAAGGCAAGAACCGACAGGTACGCCGCATGACTGCCGCGGTGGGGCTCCCCACGCTTCGACTCGTCCGGATATCTATCGGCAACCTGAAACTGCCGGAGCTGGGACTGATGCCCGGCCAATGGTGCGAAACAGATGTCTCGAAACTAGGACTTTCAAGCAGCAATCCGCATGTTTCGACCGCAAGACCTGAGCGCACGCCCACATCGGGACCGGCAAGACGCAGTTACAAATTCAAGTAAATATGGCGTCAACGGCCAGCCTTGCCGCTTCGTTTTTTCGAGTGACACGTTCTACTACGCGTCGCACTCACCAAATGCTGGACACAAATTCTCGAGGTACTCGCAAATGAAAAAACTGATCGCTGCCCTGGTTGTTGGTCTGTTCGCTACCGGCGCTTTCGCCCAGGCTTCGGCTCCCGCCGCTGCTGATGCTGCCGCACCGGCCGCCAAGGAAGCCAAGCCCGCGAAGTCCACCAGCAAGAAGCATCACAGCAGCAAGAAGCATAGCTCGAAGAAGACTGAAGCTTCGGCTCCGGCTGCTCAGTAAGGCGGTTCGCGCGCGACTCGCCGGCATCGGTCCGGCGCTCACGCGAAGGGCAGGCACGTTTCGACGGCCTGCCTTTTTTATTGCGCGAACGACTGACGCACGCGCGCTGCGCTATGCTCTCGGCTGCAGTCGACCCACTCACTTCCGATAACGCCATGCATCGCATGATCAAGACTCTGCTGGCCGCAGGCACCACGGTGCTGGCCACGCTCGCCCACGCACAAAGCGCGCTGCCCGTGATTCCGCTGACCGCTGGCATGTATGCCATCCAGGCGGAGGTGGCAGCCTCGCCTGAGGCGCGCGAACGCGGCCTGATGTTCCGCAAGAACATGCCAGCCAATGCCGGCATGTTGTTCGTGTTCGAGGATAAGGCCGGCCACTGTTTCTGGATGAAGAACACCGACCTGCCGCTGTCGATCGCCTTCCTGGCCGATGACGGCAGCATCGTGAACATCGAGGAAATGAAGCCGCAGACCGAGGACAATCACTGCCCGCGCGCGGCCGTGCGCTACGCGCTGGAAATGAACAAGGGCTGGTTTGCCCAGAAGGGCCTCAAGCCGGGCGCGAAGATCGGCGGACTGCCTCAGCCGAAGTAGCCCCAATAGCGCTGTAAGGCAGCCCGCGAGCTGGGTGGTTGCGGGCTGCGACGCGCTTAATCGCGGAAGTTGTTGAAGTCGAGGGGCGCCTCGTTGGCGTCCTTGCGCAGCATGGCGATCACCGCCTGCAGATCGTCGCGCTTGGTGCCCGATACGCGCACCGCATCGCCCTGGATGCTGCCCTGGACCTTGATCTTGCTGTCCTTGATCATACGCACGATCTTCTTGGCCAGATCGCCGGTCACGCCCTTCTTGATCGTGATGACCTGCTTGACCTTGTCGCCGCTGATCTTCTCGACCTTGCCGTAATCCAGGAAGCGCACGTCCACGTTGCGCTTGGCCATCTTGTTGATCAGGACGTCCTTGACCTGATCCAGCTTGAAATCGTCATCAGCAAAGACGGTCAGCTCGCCCTCCTTCTGCTCGACCCGGGCATCGGAACCCTTGAAGTCGAAACGCGTGGAGATTTCCTTGTTGGCCTGCTCCACGGCGTTCTTCACTTCGACCATATTGGCTTCACACACTACGTCAAACGACGGCATTTCAATTCTCCTGGTATTGCATGGCCGCTGGCGCTAAGCAGCGGCCGGTCCGTAACGGTTACGTATAATCGGGCCTGCCTCTCAGTCCGGGGAGGCCATTTCGCCGCTTCGGCGCCCGCTTTTCCCGTCCTTGCATGGCAGATTTCCTCGAATTCTATCCCCTGCGCACCCACAATACATTCGGGTTCGATGCGCGCGCGCGCCTTGCCGTCCATATTCGTAACGAATCGGACCTGGTTTCGGCCCTGTCCGACCCTCGGATCGGCAATCTGCCGATCGTCGTGCTCGGTGGCGGCAGCAATGTGGTACTGACCGGCGATCTCGATGCATGTGTGCTGCTGATGGAGATCCCCGGGTACGACGTGACGGAGGATGATGGCAGCTGGCTCGTCACGGCCGGCGCCGGGGAAACCTGGCACGGGCTGGTGAACCGCACGATCGACGAAGGGATGCCTGGCCTGGAAAACCTGGCGCTGATCCCGGGCACGGCCGGCGCCGCCCCGATCCAGAACATTGGCGCGTACGGCGTGGAACTGCGCGAACGTTTCGCCCGGCTACGTGCCTATGACCGACAATCCGGCGACTTTGTCACGATCGACCTGGACACATGCGCGTTCGGCTACCGGGACAGCCTGTTCAAGCGCGAAGGCCGCGACCGCTACATCATCACGGCGGTCACGCTGCGGTTGCCCAAGACCTGGCAACCGGTACTGAACTACGGCGAACTGGCACGTGAGCTGGAAGGTGTGGGCACGCCCAACGCGGCGCAAGTCCGCGACGCAATCGTTGCGATCCGCTCGCGCAAGCTGCCGGATCCGGCAAAGATCGGCAACGCCGGGAGCTTCTTCAAGAATCCTGTCGTCGACGCCGCGCTGCGCAATGCCCTGCTGGCCGACCACCCTGCCCTCGTCAGCTATCCGCAACCCGATGGCAGCTACAAGCTGGCCGCAGGCTGGTTGATCGACCAGTGTGGATTCAAGGGTGTCGACGACGGCCCGGTGGGCGTCTACGGCAAGCAGGCACTGGTGCTGGTGCATCACGGCGGTGGAACCGGCGCGGCGCTGCTGGCGCTGGCTAACCGCATCGCGGACGCGGTGCAGGCGCACTTCGGGGTCCGGATCGAGCCGGAACCGGTGATTCTGTAGAGGGGGTCTGCTCCCCTCTTCCACAACGTGGCAGAGGGGAAAGTTCTCGGTACGGCTTAACCGAAGTGGCAGACGTAATCCAGGGTCTCGGTCACTTCGATGTCGAAGCTGCTGTTGCCCGGCACGTCAAACTGTTGACCTGCGCCATAGGTCTTCCACTCGTCCGAACCCGCCAGACGCACGCGGCAGACGCCGGCATTGATTTCCATGATTTCTGGCGCGCCGGTGTTGAACGTCAGCGCAGCCGGGAAAATCACGCCGAGCGTCTTGCGCGTGCCGTCGGCAAAGGTCACCGTGTGGCTGACACACTTGCCATCGAAATACAGGTTGGCCTTCTTGACCACGGATACGTTGTCGAACTGGCTCATCTCAATCTCCTCGAGTCTTCGGGTTTCATCAAATCGGTGGGCGTAAAAAAGGGAGCCTGGACGGCCCCCTTTGATCAGCTCCGGCAGGCGCTTAGTAGCGGCCGCAGAGCAGGTATTCCATCAGCGCCTTCTGCACGTGCAGACGGTTCTCGGCTTCTTCCCACACCACGCTGCGCGGGCCGTCGATCACCGCCGCTTCCACTTCCTCACCACGGTGCGCGGGCAGGCAGTGCATGAACAGGGCATCGTCCGCGGCGCGATCCATCATCGCAGTCGTCACCATCCAATCCTTGAACGCACGCTTGCGCGCATCGTTTTCGGCCTCGAAACCCATGCTGGTCCACACGTCAGTGGTGACCAGATGCGCGCCCTGGCAGGCGTCGAGCGGGTTATCGAACACCTTCACGCGCGATGCGGCCCAGTCCGGCACCATCGCCGGATCGAGCTGATAGCCCGTGGGCGCCGAGAAATGGAACGTGAAATCAAGGCGCTCGGCGGCCTGGATCCAGGTGTAGGCCATGTTGTTGGCATCGCCGATCCACGCCACGGTCTTGCCGGCGATGGTGCCGCGCTGTTCGATGTACGTGAACACGTCGGCCAGTACCTGGCACGGGTGGTATTCGTTGGTGAGCCCGTTGATCACCGGCACGCGCGAGTGCTTGGCGAAGCGGTCGATGATTTCCTGTCCGAACGTGCGGATCATGATGATGTCGACCATGCGCGAAATCACCTGGGCGGCATCCTCGATCGGCTCGCCACGGCCCAGTTGCGAATCGCGGGTGTTCAGGAACACCGCGTGACCGCCGAGCTGGTGGATGCCGGCTTCGAACGACAGGCGCGTGCGCGTGGAATTCTTCTCGAAGATCATGGCCAGCGTGCGGTCATGCAACGGGTGCCACGTTTCGTAGTTCTTGAACTTCGCCTTGAGGATCTGCGCGCGGTCCAGCAGGTACTCGTACTCGTCGGCACTGAGATCGCTGAACTGGAGGTAATGCTTGATCGGGGTTGGGCTCATAAAACAAATAAGGCGGCTCGGTTTGGACACGTGGCCCGGACGCCAGACTGGGCGATCCTTCAGGGCCAGAGCGTGTCGCGGAGCCGCCTTTCGCGTCGCTTACGCAATGTAATTGCAAGAATCATAAGGGATTATTCCTGCTTTGGCGAGCCCGGAGCGCCCGCCGGCGGCACGCGCCCGGGCCGCCATTGACAGGTTTCCGACAGGATTTCCCGCTATGCGCAACTCTTATATAAGATATAATACTCGCTGATTCACGCGGGGCCCGGCATACCCATGCCACCGCCCGCCGCCGGCATCAAAAGTGCCCCCGCCGACACCACCGCCCTGCTGCTCCAGCCCGGATGCGCGAGAACCTTTGCGCTCCGGATGCGTCAAACGGGCGCCCGTTGAAGCGGGTTTACCGTCGAGTCACCAAGCAGATCCCCGCAGTCCCATGACGACCCCCCAAGTTCGCGAATATTTCATCCAAGGTGTGACCAAGGAAGGCAAGACCTTCCGCCCGAGCGACTGGGCTGAGCGACTGTGCGGGGTGATGGCGCAATTTCGCCCCGAAGGCGACACCGGCGACCCTCGTCTGACCTACTCGCCGTATGTGCGACCGATGATTGTGGCCGGGGTCAAGAACGTGGTGGTGGACACCCGGCTGCGGGATATCGAGCCCAAGGCGCTCGACTTCGTCCTGAACTTCGCGCGCGACAACAACCTCCAGGTCGTCGAAGCCTGCTCGGTTGGCGACTAAGCGACGGGATCACGGGTCGCGACAAGCGCGGCCCGGACAGTGCCATCAGGCAAACCTAATAGGAAGCAAGAGGAAGGAAGGCGGATCCGAAGCCGGGATCAGAAGCCGAAAACAAAAAAAGCTCGTCATTGCGACGAGCTTTTTTTGTACCACAGGGTCACCGGAGTGACCCAGGCAGCTATCAGGCAGCCATGGCCTTGATGGCGGCCGACAGGCGCGACTTGTGACGTGCAGCCTTGTTCTTGTGCACGATCTTCTTGTCGGCGATGCTGTCGATCACGACTTGCGACTGCTTGTAGATCTCAGCAGCAGCGGCCTTGTCACCAGCGTCGATAGCCTTGCGAACAGCCTTGACGGCGGTACGCAGGCGCGAGCGCAGGCTGGAGTTGTGGGCGTTCGCGGCGACGGCTTGGCGCGCGCGCTTGCGAGCTTGTGCGGAATTTGCCATGTATCTCTTCCTGAATTCAGAATGCGCGCCCGGGGCGACGCAACAAAATGGGACGCAACAATTAAGTCACATCTGCGACCCGGGATGTTCGGACAAACGAATCCGGAACGCGACTGTCCTTGCGAATCGGCGATTATACACACATCGCAACAGGACAGGCAAGAACAACCCGTACCTGTCGCACTACGCCCGCCCCTGCCCCGCCGTACGGGGGCAAGTCACGGTCGATCCGCAAGGCTGCATCCGTATAATACCCGCCACATGAGCAGTCGCAGCCGCGCAGGAAGCGTGGTGTCGCGGCAACTTTACGGCCTGCCGAGCGTCTCAAACCCGTTTGCCGCCCCGGCGCAGACCGCACGCCGGCCTCACGCTTCCCCGAATTCTCATCTTGAACCTGCTCAAAGCGCTTGCCACCATCAGCAGCCTGACGATGCTCTCCCGCATCACCGGCCTGGTGCGCGAAATCCTGATCGCCCGTGCCTTTGGCGCCTCGGACATGACCGACGCCTTCAATGTGGCGTTCCGCATCCCCAACCTGCTGCGCCGCATTTTTGCCGAAGGCGCGTTCTCGCAGGCCTTCGTGCCGATCCTGAACGAGTACCACGGCAAGCGCGGCCATGACGAGACCATGAGCCTGGTGGATGCCGTGGCCACGGTGATGACCTGGGTGCTGGCCGCAGTATCGCTGCTCGGGGTGATCGGCGCGCCGATCGTCATGACCGTGGTCGCCACCGGCTTCCGTGGCGACTCCGAAACCTATAACGCCGCCGTCTTCATGACGCGCGTGATGTTCCCGTACATTGGCCTGATCTCGATGGTGGCCCTGGCCTCGGGCATCCTGAACACCTGGCGCAACTTCGCCGTGCCGGCGTTCACGCCCGTCCTGCTGAACCTCTGCCTTATCGTGGCCGCCCTGTTCGTGGGCCCGCACATGAGCCAGCCGATCTACGCGCAGGCGTGGGGCGTGCTGGTCGGCGGCGTGCTGCAGCTGGTGATCCAGGTACCCGCGATGCGCAAGCTCGGCGTGATGCCGCGTGTGTCGCTCAACCTGCGCGCCGCCTGGGCAAACCCTGGCGTGCGCCGCGTGATCACGCAAATGCTGCCGGCGCTGCTGGCCGTATCGGTGGCGCAGATCAGCCTGATCATCAATACCAATATCGCGTCGCGACTCGGAGCCGGCGCGGTGTCGTACATCACCTATGCCGATCGGCTGATGGAATTCCCGACCGCGCTGCTGGGCGTCGCGCTCGGCACGATCCTGCTGCCGAGCCTGTCTCGGGCGAGCGCCGAGGACAATCGCGAGGAATACTCTGGCCTGCTCGACTGGGGCCTGCGCCTGACGTTCCTGCTGGCGCTGCCGTGCGCGGCCGGACTGATGCTGTTCGGCACGCCGATCACGTCGGTGCTGTTCCACTATGGCCGGTTCGACGCCCATGCGGTCCAGATGACGCAGCAGGCATTGACCACCTACGGCGTCGGGCTGCTTGCGCTGATTCTGATCAAGATCCTGACGCCGGGCTTCTACGCCCGCCAGGACATCCGGACGCCGGTCAAGATCGCCATTCTCGTGCTGATCATCACGCAGGCATCGAACTATGTGTTCGTGCCGATGCTCCAGCACGCGGGCCTGCCGCTGTCGATCAGCTTTGGCGCCACGGTGAACGCCCTGCTGCTGTTCTATGGCCTGCGCCGCCGCGGCTACTACCACCCGGCGCCGGGCTGGGGCCTGTTCCTGCTGCGACTGGTGGCCGCGATGCTGATCCTGTCGGGCATGCTGCTCTGGTTCGCACGCAACTTCGACTGGATCGCGCTGGGCGCCACCCCGGGGTTGCGCATCGCGCTGATGGGCGCCTGCCTGGTACTTGCGGCGACGGTCTACTTCGGTACACTGTGGCTCATGGGCCTGCGCTACTCCTCCTTCCGGCGCCGCGCGGGCTAGTCAGGAACCCGCCATGACCTCCACGAAAGTCCTGGACTACTTCGCCAGCCTCGTGGCCGACGACGACGCGATCCCGCTCACCGAGACCGCGCTGGCGATCGCCCAGGACGCCTATCCTGACCTGGACCTGCAAGCCGAACTGGCAGCCCTGGATGTTCTGGCCCTTCGCCTGAAGCGCCGGATCGCGGAGGGAACTGCGGCCATCCAGCGCCTGCGCCTGCTCAATCATTTCTTCTATCGCGATCTCGGCTTCGGCCCCAACGCGAACGACTACTACGATCCGGACAATTCGTACCTGAACATGGTGCTCAAGCAGCGCCGGGGTATTCCGATCTCGCTGGCCGTCCTCTACATGGAACTCGGCCAACAGATCGGCCTGCCGCTCAAGGGTGTTGCCTTCCCCAGCCACTTCCTGGTTCGCATGACGATTCCGGCGGGCGAGGTCGTGCTCGACCCGCTGACCGGCGAGACGCTTTCGAAGGAACAGTTGCAGGAAATGCTCGACCCCTATCTCGAGCGCGAGGGGATCACCAATTCGAGCGAAGTGCCGCTTGGCCTGTTTTTGCAAACGGCCAGCCATCGCGAGATCATCGCGCGGATGCTGCGCAACTTGAAGGCGATCTATTTGCAGGAGTCACGCTGGCAGCGGCTGCTGGCGGTGCAGAACCGCCTGGTGATCCTGCTGCCGGACTCGATCGAGGAAGTACGCGACCGGGGGCTGGCGTATGCCAACCTGGAATGCTTCCGCCCGGCGCTGGAAGACCTGGAAGCCTATGTCCAGGCCCGCCCGGATGCGGCCGACTCCACGCAGATTCGCGATCGGATGCCAGCCTTGCGGATGATGAGCCGCAGCCTCAACTAACGGCTGCGGGCCCACCCGCCCCGCGCCGCTCAGGAAGCGCGCGTATCGCGCGCCTTGCCGCGCACAAGCTTCCACAACCCGCCCAGCACCAGTGGCACCACGGCCGCGCCGATACCAGCCAGCACGATCAGGTTCAGGTATTGCTTGATGAACGGCAGGTTGCCGAAGAAGTAACCGGCGAATACCAGGCCGAACACCCAGATCACCGCGCCGATCACATTGAACAGCTGGAATCGCGCGAACGTCATCTGCGACACGCCGGCCACGAACGGCGCGAACGTGCGCACGATCGGGATGAAACGTGCCATCACCAGCGTCTTGCCGCCATGCTTCTCGTAGAACATGTGCGTCTTGAGCAGCGCCTTCTGGTCCAGGAATCGCCACTGGTGATCGAATACCTTCGGCCCGATCCAGCTACCGACCATGTAGTTGACCGTATTGCCGGTCACCGCCGCCAACAGCAGCAGCCCCGCCAGCACCCATTCGTTCATCGCGCCCGTCGCGCACATCGCGCCGGCAATGAACAGCAGCGAGTCACCCGGCAGGAAGGGCAGCACCACCAGCCCCGTCTCGGCAAAGACGATCGCAAACAGGATGCCGTAGACCCAGACGCCATAGTCCAGGACGAACTGTCCGAGGAATTTGTCGACATGGAGAACCATGTCGAGCAGTTGCAATGCGGTATCCAAATTTGTCCCCATTCAATGAAGGTCCACATCATACAAGAGCGCCCGGTTTGATCCGTCACCTGGCGCCCGGAAAAGTGCCCGGACTGTGCCGAATTCGTGTCCTCGCGCACGTATAATCGCCCACATGCCTGCCGAAGCCGACCGTACCCATCCTCGCACCGCCCAACCCAACCGCCCCATTCGCTCGCTGCCGGACCAGCTGATCAGCCAGATCGCCGCCGGTGAAGTGGTGGAACGGCCCGCGTCGGTCGTCAAGGAACTGCTCGAGAACGCACTCGACGCCGGCGCCACGCAACTGGGTATCCGGCTCGAGGAAGGCGGCGTGAGACGCATCGTCATCACCGACAACGGCTGCGGCATCCCCGCCGACGAACTGCCCGTCGCGCTGATGCGCCACGCCACCAGCAAGATCGCCTCGCTGGACGAACTCGAATCGGTCCTGACACTGGGCTTCCGCGGCGAGGCGCTGGCCTCGATTGCCTCGGTCTCCCATCTCGTGCTGACCAGCCGCACGGCCACCGCCACGCACGCCACCCAGATCAGCGCCGACACCGGCCATCTGCAACCCGCTTCAGGCGGAGTTGGCACGATGATCGACGTGCAGCACCTGTACTTCAACACGCCAGCCCGTAGAAAGTTCCTGAAATCGGAACAAACCGAGCTGGGGCATTGCCTGGAGATGATCCGCCGCGCCGCGCTGGCACGGCCCGACGTCACGATTTCGGTGCATCACAACGGCAAGCCGCTGGAGCACTGGAATGCCGGCGACGTGGCCACGCGCACGGCGCAGGTGCTCGGCAGCGACTTCGCACGCGCCCGCCTGCCGCTCGACGAACAGGCCGACGCGCTGCACCTCTATGGCTTTGCCGGACTGCCCACCGCATCGCGAGGCCGGCCGGACCAGCAGTATTTCTTCGTCAATGGCCGTTTCGTGCGCGACAAGCTGCTCAACCATGCTGTGCGCAGCGCCTATCAGGACGTACTGCACGGCGACCGGTTCCCATCGTATGTGATCTGCCTGGACCTGCCGCCCGAACTGGTCGACGTGAACGTTCACCCGTCCAAGATCGAGGTTCGCTTCCGCGAATCGCGCGCGGTGCACCAGTTTGTCTATCACGCAGTGCAGCGATGCCTGGCACGCCAGGCCGGCGAGCAAGGCGACAGCCTGCATTCGGAGATCGCCGATGAGGCAGAACGGCCTTCGATGCCTGCGGCCCGTCCAGGCGGCGCGCCGGGTGCGCCGGGCGCCGCGCCGCAGTGGGTCAATTATTCGGCAGGCCGCCAGACCGAGCTTGGTATCGCACAGCCGCGCCAAGCCTATCTGGGCATGGTCCGCGACGCCGCCGGGCAAGGCAGCGCGCGGCCCTGGCAACCGTCGCCGCAGCCGCCCGCATGGCTGGCCGACGCACAGGCGGCACGCGCAGACGAACCGCCGGGCCTGCTCGACCGATTACCGCAGCAACCGCTGCAGCCTTCCACCCTGCCCGCGGCAGACGAAGGCGACGACGATCATCCGCTCGGTTACGCAGTGGCGCAGTTGCACGGCATCTATGTGCTGGCGCAGAACGCCCGGGGGCTGGTGCTGGTCGACATGCACGCGGCGCACGAGCGCATCCTGTACGAACAGATCAAGACTGCCCTCGACGCGCGCGAACTGGCGGTGCAGCCGCTGCTGATTCCGGTCACGCTGCCGGCCAGTCCGGTGGAAATCGGCGCGGCCGAAGAACACCAGGAAACGCTGCAACTGCTCGGCTTCGACATCAAGCCCGTATCCCCCACGACGCTCGCCGTGCGCGCGATTCCCGCGCTGCTCAAGCAGGCCGATACCGAAGCCTTGGCACGCGACGTGCTGCGCGACCTGCAAGCCTACGGCGGCTCGCGCGTGCTGGCCGAGCGCCAGAATGAATTGCTGGCCACGTTGGCTTGCCACAGCGCCGTGCGCGCCAATCGCAAGCTGACCGTAGAAGAGATGAACGCCTTGCTGCGCCAGATGGAGCAGACCGAGCGCGCCGACCAATGCAACCACGGCCGCCCGACATGGGTGCAGTTGACGGTTGCGGAACTCGACCGCCTGTTCCTGCGCGGCCAGTAATCTCCCCAGCTTCAAGATGTCCGCACAGTCCCACCCGCCCGTCGTCTGCCTGCTCGGCCCCACAGCATCGGGCAAGACGGCGGCCGCGCTCGAACTGGCCGCGCGCACGCCGGTCGAGATCATCAGCCTCGATTCAGCGCTGGTCTATCGCGAGATGGACATCGGCACGGCCAAGCCCACGCGCGAGGAACTGGCCAGCGTGCCGCATCATCTGATCGACATCATCGATCCGCTCGAAAGCTATTCGGCGGCGCAGTTCGTGACCGACGCCGAGCGGCTGATCGGCGAGATCCGCGCACGCGGCCGCACGCCGCTGATCGTCGGCGGCACGATGCTCTATTACAAGGCGCTGACGCAGGGGCTCAACGACCTGCCTCAGGCCGATGCCACGGTGCGCGCGGAGCTCGACACGCTGGCGGCCGAGCGCGGCTGGCCGGCGCTTCATGCGATGCTGGCCGAGGTCGACCCCATCACGGCTGCGCGGCTCGCGCCCAACGATGCCCAGCGCATCCAGCGCGCGCTGGAAATTCATCGCCTCAGCGGTCAGCCGATGTCCGCGCTGCTGGCACGGCAAGCCGACGCCCGCACGTTCACGGGCGCGGCCGACGCACGCTACCGCGTGATTGCCCTGGAGCCGTCGGACCGCGCCGTGCTGCACGCGCGCATTGCCGACCGCTACGACGCGATGCTCAAGGGCGGGTTGATCGAGGAAGTGGAGCGGCTACGCGCGCGCGGCGACCTGCACCTGGGTCTGCCGTCGATCCGCTGCGTGGGCTATCGTCAGGTGTGGGAGTACCTCGATGGCGACTGCGACTTCGCGACGATGCGTGAGCGCGGCATCGCCGCCACGCGCCAGCTATGCAAGCGACAGCTGACCTGGTTGCGCAGCACCCCGGAGCGCATCGGCATCGACTGCCTGGCGCCAGACTACGTTGCAAGGGTTGCCGACGCGGCGGGGTGGTGACGGCGTGCGGAGTGGACGATAATCGTCGCTCAAACCTTTTTGGCCTGCTTTCCGCCCGCCCCAGATGACCACGTTCACCATCCGCCCCGCCGCCCCCGCCGATAGCGAGACCCTGTACAACCTGATTTCGGCGCTGGCCGAATACGAGAAGCTCACGCATCTGGTGGAAGCCACGCCGCAGAAGCTCTGCGATGCGCTGTTCGGCGCGCATCCGGGCGCCGAGGCCGTGATTCTTGAAGTGGATACGGAAAGCGGCAAGCTGCCGGTCGGCTTCGCGCTCTTTTTCCACAACTTCTCGACGTTCCTGGCCAAGCCGGGGCTCTACCTGGAAGACCTGTTCGTCGACCCGGCATGGCGCGGGCACGGGCTGGGCAAGGCCCTGCTCAAGCACCTGGCGGCGCTGGCCGTGGAGCGCGGCTGCGGCCGCTTCGAATGGTCGGTGCTCGACTGGAACCAGCCGTCGATCGATTTCTACCGCGCGATGGGTGCCGACGTGATGCCGGACTGGCGCATCTGCCGCGTGACGGGCGATGCGCTGACGAAGCTGGGTGCGTGATCCCTGGCGCCCAGAAAACAAAAAGCCCGGCCTCTCGGCTGGGCTTTTTGTTGGTACGTCAGCAAGGCTGATCAGACCACCACGGTCTGCGCCTGGCCTTCGGCACGCTCGCGGATCTCACCGATCTGCCACACGGCCTCACCGGCCGCCTGCAGGTGGCGGATGGCGCGTTCAGCGTCTTCCTTCGCCACGATCACGACCATGCCGATACCGCAGTTGAACACGCGGTGCATTTCGGCGTCGGCCACGCGGCCTTCGGCCTGCAGCCACTGGAACAGCGGCGGCAGCGTCCAGGCGTCGCGCTGGATCACGGCGGTGACGTTGTCGGCCAGCACGCGCGGCACGTTCTCGGTCAGGCCGCCACCGGTGATGTGGGCCATGCCCTTGACCGGCAGCGTTTCGATCAGCGACAGCAGCGGCTTCACGTAGATGCGCGTCGGCGCCATGATGGCGTCCTGCAGGCGCTGGCCGTGGAAGTCGGCGTCCAGGTTCGGGCGGGCCACGTCGATGATCTTGCGCACCAGCGAGTAGCCGTTCGAATGCGCGCCCGACGAAGCCAGGCCCAGCACCACGTCACCCGGGGTGATCGTGCTGCCGTCGATGATCTTCTTCTTTTCCACGGCGCCGACCGCGAAACCGGCCAGGTCGTATTCGCCGTCCGGGTACATGCTCGGCATTTCGGCGGTTTCGCCGCCGATCAGCGCGCAGCCAGCCAGTTCGCAGCCGTGGGCGATGCCCTTGATCACGGTGGCCGCGGTTTCCACATCCAGCTTGCCGCAGGCAAAGTAGTCGAGGAAGAACAGCGGCTCGGCACCCTGCACGAGGATGTCGTTGACGCTCATCGCCACCAGATCCTGGCCCACCGTGTCATGGCGGTTGAGCTGGAACGCCAGCTTGAGCTTGGTGCCCACGCCGTCGGTGCCCGAAACCAGGACCGGCTCCTGGTACTTCTTCGACAGCTCGAACAGCGCGCCGAAACCGCCAATGCCGGCCATCACGCCTTCGCGCATGGTGCGCTTGGCAAACGGCTTGATCCGGTCAACCAGCGCGTCGCCGGCTTCGATGTCAACACCGGCATCGCGGTAGGAAAGGCCTGCCTGGCCGGCGGTCGGGGATGCGCTCATGAGAACCTGCTTGTCTTTGAGGAGGTGAAGTGTGGATTCCGGCGCTCGGCTGACGCGCTTTTCGCCAAATCTGGCGTAGTGGGCGGGCTCGAGTCCAGTAAAATCGCAATTTTAACGGATACAGGCTCCCGGCGACCAGCTATCGCGGTCACTCTCCGTCAGCCGCAGAATCGGGCAAGTAACGCATTCGTCATGTCACCGCGTCAAAAGCAGCTCTCGCTCGAACTGGGCAGCCCGCCGCCGTCCACTTTCGAGAATTTCTTCGTGGCCGCCAATCGCGAGTCCGTGCAGCGCCTGCGCGAACTGGCTGGCCTGGTCGCGCGCGAGCAGGCCACAGACCGCCTGATCTACCTGTGGGGCGAGGTCGGCTCCGGCCGCACGCACCTGCTGCATGCCGTATGCGACGCCTCGCTGCACACCGGCCTGAATTGCCGGTACCTGAGCCCGCACCACGCCCTGTCTGACTTCATGTTCGATCCGTCGTGCCAGATTTATACGGTCGACGACGTCGAACTGCTCGACGAAGCCCGCCAGATCGCAGTGTTCTCACTGTACAACGAGGTCCGCGCCCATGTGCGGTGCGCGCTCGTGGTGGCCGGGGGCCTAGCGCCGCGGGCCATGCCGGTACGTGAAGATCTGCGCACCCGGCTCGGCTGGGGCCTGGTATACCAGGTGGAATCGCTCTCGGACGAGGACAAGATGGCCGCGCTCCTGCAAGCCGCACGCGAGCGGGGCCTGCAGTTGTCGCCCGAAATCCCGCACTGGCTCGTCACACGGCACTACCGTGACATGCCCAGCCTGATGGCGCTGCTGGACGCGCTCGACACCTACTCGCTCGAACGCAAACGCGCGGTGACGCTGCCGCTGCTGCGCGAAATGTTCGCTGAATTCCGGGAGTAACCGACGCCCCGCCGGCCTGGCTGGCACGAAATCCGCTCGGTCCGGGCTCAGGACACCGCCGGACTGGCAAGGCCGGCTCCCTGCCCCGACTGCCTGTTGCACTCTCATGTAAAATCGCCGCCCATGAATCTGGCATTGTTTGACCTCGACCACACCCTGATCCCCACCGATAGCGACCATGAGTGGGGCCGCTTCCTAGTTCGCATGGGCGTCGTCGACGAGGAATCGTATCGTCGCAAGAACGACGAGTTCTATAGCCAATACAAGGCTGGCACGCTCGATATCGGGGCATTCCTGCGCTTCGCGCTGGCCCCGCTGGCTGCCAATCCGCGCGACCGCCTGGATCAATGGCGTGTGCGCTTCATGCACGAGGTAATCGAGCCCGTCATCACGCCGCAGGCCCGCGCGCTGGTCTACAAGCACCTGGAAGCCGGCGACCTGTGCGCGGTGGTGACTGCCACCAACAGTTTCGTGACGGCCCCGATCGCCCAGGCATTCGGGATCAAGCACCTGATCGCCACCGAGCCCGAGACCATCGACGGCAAGCCGGAAAGCGCCTTCACCGGTGAAGTATTCGGCGTGCCGAGCTTCCGGGAAGGCAAGATCACCCGCGTGGAGAGCTGGCTGAAGGGCTTGGGCGCCCGCTGGGACGACTTCGGCTCGACGACGTTCTACAGCGACTCGGCCAACGACCTGCCCCTGCTCGAGAAAGTCAGCGAGCCGGTGGCCGCCAACCCGGACGATCGCCTGCGCACCCATGCAGCCTCGGCCGGCTGGCGCATCATGGATCTGTTCTGAAGTGATCAAAAAGCTCATCAACCGGCTGCTTGGCAAGCCGGGGCCCAAGCAGCGCCGCACCGGACGCGCCCATACGGCGCGCGTCGTCGGCGTTGACGAACACCGAATCGACCCGGCGCTGATCTCGCGCAACGCGGTCAAGGTGACCTCTACCCTGCAGCAGGCCGGCTACCAGGCCTTCATCGTGGGTGGCGCCGTGCGCGACCTGCTGCTCGGCATCAAGCCGAAGGACTTCGACGTGGCAACCAATGCCACGCCCGAGCAGGTGCAGGCGCTGTTCCGCCGCTCACGCATCATCGGCCGACGCTTCCAGATCGTGCACGTCACGTTCTACGGCGGCCGCGAGCAGGAAATCATTGAAGTCTCGACCTTCCGCGCGCTGGTCGACGCCGTCGCCAGCGAGACGCTGCCCGAAGGCCGCCGCCTCAAGCGTGCGGAACTCGACAGCAAGACCCACGCGATCGACGCCAGCGGCCGCGTGCTGCGCGACAACGTCTGGGGCACGCAAGCCGAGGATGCGGAACGCCGCGACTTCACGATCAACGCGATGTACTACGATCCGGCCGCGCAGACCGTGCATGACTACCATCACGGCATGGAAGACATCCGCGCGCGCACGCTGCGCATGATCGGCGATCCGGTCACGCGCTATCGCGAAGACCCCGTGCGCATGTTGCGCGTGGTGCGTTTTGCGGCCAAGACAGGCTTTTCGATCGACGACCATACGCGCGAGCCGATCGTCGGCCTGGCCTCGCTGATCCACAACGTGCCCAGCGCGCGCCTGTTCGACGAAATGCTCAAGCTGCTGATGTCCGGCCATGCGTGGGCCTCGCTGCAGGAACTGCGCAAGGCGGGCCTGCACAAGGGCCTGCTGCCGCTGCTGGACGTCGCGCTGGAACAACCGATGGGCCAGCGCTTCGTGCAGCTTGCCCTCGACAACACCGACCGCCGCGTGCAGGCCGGCAAGCCGGTTTCGCCGGGCTTCCTGTTCGCATCGCTGCTCTGGCACCACGTGCTGCAGCGCTGGAACAAGCTGCGCGAGCAAGGCGAGCACCCGATCGCCGCACTCAACACCGCGATGGATCAGGTGCTGGAAAAGCAGACCGGCCAGCTTGCGATCCAGCGCCGCTTTGTCACCGACATGCGCGATATCTGGGGCATGCAGCCGCGTTTCGAGAAGCGCGTCGGCCGCATGCCGTTCCGCCTGCTGGAATCGCCGCGCTTCCGCGCCGGCTACGATTTCCTGCAACTGCGCTGCGAAGCCGGTGAACAGGCGGCCGAAATGGGCCAGTGGTGGACCGACTTCCAGAACGCTTCGCCCGATCAGCGCGAAGCGATGATCGAGGCCGCGCGCCCGGCCCGTTCCAGGGGGGGCAAGGGTGGCCAGGGCGGCCAGGGTGGACAGAGCGGCGCAAACGAACCGGAAGCTGGCGAAGGCGTGGAGGGTGCGGAAGACGATGCGCCGGCCCGCAAACGGCGTCGCCGACGCGGTCCGCGGAAATCAGATAAAGTGTCTTCCCGCAGCGAGGCGGATTCGGCAGAAGGAGGTCAGGCCGTCGCACAATCCCGCCGCGCCCAGCCGGAGGAATAACATGACGCTCGCCTTCATCGGCATCGGCGCCAATCTTGGTGATGCACGCCAGGCAGTAAAAGACGCCATCGTGTGCCTGGCCCAGCAGGTCGGCATTACGGTGGTCGCCAAGTCGTCGTTCTATCGCACCGCACCAGTCGACGCCACGGGCGCGGACTACTTCAATGCGGTGGTGAAGATCGAGACGCCGTTCACGGCAGCGCAGCTCCTGCGTATCTGCCACCACATCGAAGACCAGTTCGGCCGGGAACGGCCGTTCCGGAACGCACCGCGCACGCTCGACCTGGATCTACTGCTGTTCGGCGCGGAGTCGATCAATACCGAAGCGCTGACGGTTCCGCATCCGCGCATCACTGAGCGCGCGTTCGTGCTGGTGCCGCTGGTCGAGCTCGATCCCGCGATCGAGATTCCCGGAGTTGGCCCCGCGGCCGGTTTCCTGCCGGACGTGCAGGAACAGCGCATCGAGAAGTTTTCCTCATGCAAATGCTCGCGCATGAAGGAAGGCGACGGCGCGCAGCCATGAGCGCGCCACGCCGCGGCTGACACATGCTCGATCATCTGCGTCGTATCGTCATCGAAGGCCCTGTCGGCTCCGGCAAGGCCGCGCTGGCCCAACGCCTGGCGCGCCATCTCCAGGCAGCCGAACTGTCCGATGGCGCGCGCAACAACCCCTTCCTCGAACGCTTCTACCGCGAACCACAGCGCTATGCGCTGGCGATGCAGCTCGCCTGCCTGAACCAGCGCGTGACCCAGCTCCAGCAGTGGCATTCGGCGATGCTGGCCGGCCAGCGCATGATCGGCAACTTCCTGTTCGCGCGCGACCGTGTCTACGCTTCGCTGACACTCGAAGCCGACGAACTCGCGCTCTACGACGCGCTGGCGGCACGCCTGCAAGCGCCGGCGCAGCGCGTGGATCTGGTCATCATGCTGCAGGCCACGCCCTCGCTGCTGCGTGAGCGAATCGCGCGGCGCGGCCTGCCCGGCGAGAGCGGTATTGACGAACAATATTTGCAGCGGCTCACCGATGCCTATGGCGAATTGTTCCACCGCTACGACGAAGCCCCGGTGCTGATTGTCGATACCGCACATTTCAACCCGGTAGACAACGACGTCGATTTCCGTACACTACTGTCGCGCATCGAGAACATGCGAGGCCGCAGGGCCTTTCTGAATCTCGTAGCGTCCTGAGTCGTCCCGACGCGTCTGTCGAGCCGTTTCCACACGTGAAGCGGCTTTCGCCAGGCAGCACAACACACGAAAAAGACAGCGGTCGACCCTGGCCATCCGATGCACGGGTCCGAACCGATCAACCACGGGTACTGCCATGAGTTACCTCCTCGATCCCTCCCGCAAGACCGTCACCATCCCCAAACTGCAGGCCATGCGTGAAGCCGGCGAAAAGATCGCCATGCTCACCGCCTACGATTCCAGCTTCTCCGCGCTGCTCGATCTCTGCGGCGTGGAAGTGATCCTGGTCGGCGATTCGCTCGGCAACGTGATGCAGGGCCAGCAGACCACGCTGCCCGTCACGCTCGAGCACATGGTCTATCACACCGAATGCGTGTCGCGCGGCAACCAGACCGCGCTGCTCGTGTCCGACCTGCCGTTCGGCACGTATCCCACCCCCGAGAAGACCTTCGAAAGCGCCGCCGCGCTGATGCGTGCTGGCGCGCAGATGGTCAAGCTCGAAGGCGGAGACTGGCTGGCGCCGACGGTGAAATTCCTGGTCGAGCGCAGCATTCCGGTATGCGCGCATATCGGGCTGACACCGCAATCGGTACACGCGCTCGGCGGCTTCAAGGTGCAGGGCAAGACCGACGAGAGCGCCGCGCAGCTGAAGCGTGACGCGCTGGCGCTGCAGCAGGCCGGCGCGCAACTGATCGTCATGGAGGCCGTGCCGGCCAAGCTCGCCGCCGAAGTGACGGCGCAACTCTCCATCCCGACCATCGGTATCGGCGCTGGTGTCGATTGCTCGGGCCAGGTGCTGGTGCTGCAGGACATGATCAACATCTACCCGGGCCGCAAGGCCAAGTTCGTGCGCAACTTCATGGAGGGACAGCCCTCGATCGAAGCGGCGATCCGCGCCTATGTGGCTGCGGTGAAGGACGGCAGCTTCCCGGCCGTCGAGCACACGTTCTCGGCCTGAACGCCGCGTGGAGATCGGCGCCGCCACGCTCGAAGCATTCCGCCTGCTGGTCAGCGGCGACGGCGCCTTGTGGTTCATTGTCTGGACTTCGCTGATGGTGGCCGGGCTGGGACTGGCACTGGCCACGGTGCCGGCCATCGGCGCGGCCTACCTGATCGCCACGCAGCAATTTCCTGGCCGGCGCGCCGTCGTGGTCGTCGCCCAGGCATTTCTCTCGTTCCCGACCGTGCTGGTCGGCCTGATTCTCTACCTGCTGTTCACGCGCCAGGGGCCGCTGGGCGGCTTCTCGCTGTTGTTCACGCCCGCAGGCATGGTGATCGGCCAGGCCGTTATCGCCTTCCCCGTCATCCTGGCGTTCGCGCTATCCACGCTGCAATCGGCCGATCCACGTCTGCGTGAGACGGCGTGGGTGCTCGGCGCAGGACGCTGGCAGACCTGCATGACCGTGCTGCGCGAGCTGCGTTTCGGCCTGATGGCCGCAGTGGTCGCGGGTTTCGGCCGCGTGATTGCCGAGGTCGGTTCAGCGCTGATGATTGGCGGCAATATCGAAGGCGCCACACGCACGATCACCACGGCCATCGCGCTCGAAACGAGCAAGGGCGAGTTCGCCGAAGGCATCGCATTGGGCATCGTGCTCGTGGCACTGGCGCTGATCGTCAATGTGCTGATGGCCTGGTTGCAGGGCGCCGGAGGTTTTCGCCGATGAGCACGCGGACACCTGCCCCGCTGCTGACGGTGCGAGGATTGTCGCGGCGCGTCGGCGCGCGCAAGTTGTTCGACATCGCCGAGCTGGATTTCCCGCGCGCGACGGCCATCGCGCTGACCGGTGTCAACGGCGCGGGCAAGTCGACGCTGCTGCGGATAGTGGCCGGGCTCGAACCGGCGCCCGGCGCGACCGCAAGCTGGACCGATGCGAATGGCACCGCGCACACCGTGCCGCTTTCGCCGTTGCCAATGTCGCTACGGCGTCGCATCGCCTACATGCATCAGCATCCGTACCTGTTCCGCACCTCAGTGCGCGAGAACATCGCCTATGGCCTGCGTCACCACGGCCTGCCACGCGACGAGATTGATCGGCGGGTGGGCGCGGCGCTGGGCTGGGCCGGCGTGGTGCACGTTCAGGACACTGCGCCCGACAAGCTATCCGGTGGAGAAATCCAGCGTGTGGCATTGGCGCGCGCGAAGGTGCTGGAGCCCGATCTGCTGCTGCTCGACGAGCCGACCTCAAGCCTCGATGGTCACGCGCGCGAACAGGTCATCGCGCTGATCGGCGAACTGGCCGCCGAAGGGCGAACCGTCGTAATGGTCTGTCACGACCGCGAGCTGATCAACCTGCCCGGTGTGGTGCGCTGGAAGCTCGGCGAAGGCCGGCTTGATACGCGACACAAGTAGTCGCTGCGGCAGACACCCTAGACACCTTGCTCAGATCAGGCGCGCGCGCAGCGTGCCGCGCAATGCGTTGGCGATAACGATGGTTTCGGCGCGTTGCACCATGTCGCGCGTCACGGTGGCTTCCTGCACCGGTCCGTCGATCAATGCGTCCCCTGCTTCGAGGACCACGGCACGCATCACGCCCGGCAGGATGTCCGCCGAGAGTGGCGGTGTCATCCACTGGCCATCCACCTTGATGAACACCGAACTGCGGCCGCCTTCGAGCAGTTCGTCGCACGTGTTGAAGAACAGGCTATCGAATCCGCCTGCCCGCTCCGCGGCCTGCCATCCCTGATCGAACACGGCGCGCGCGCTGAGCTTGTGCCGGCGCAGCGGATCGTGAACGGGCAGGCATGTCGGTGCGATTTCGAGCCCCACGACGCCATGCGCGAGCGGAGCCAATGCCCCGCTGGCAAATGCCAGCGTGCCGCGCTTGTCCACACTCACGCGCAGGCGCCAGTCGCCATCGCCCAGTCGCGCGGCTTCAGCCTGCACCGCCGCGCGGGCTTCAGGCAAGTCCAGCGCGAAGCCGAACGCCGCCGACGAGTTCGCTAGTCGCTGCAAATGGCGCTCGCGATGTAGCACTGCGCCATCGCGCGCACGCATGGTCTCGAACAACGTGAAGCCGGGGTCATGACCGGTCAGGAACCGCGCTTTCCATCCGCATTCGGCATACTCATCGTCGGCCACGCTATCGTGCACGATGCCACCGCCCACACCCATCTCGGCCGCGCGCAGGCCATCTGCCCCGGGCGGCGCCAGCACCAGCGTGCGGATCGCCACAGACATGCCGAAGGCGCCGACGCCAATGATCTCCGTAGACTCATGCGATGGTGCATCGAGCCAACCGATCGCGCCCGTGTACAACCCGCGTGGCGACGTCTCGAGCTCGGCGATGATCTGCATCGTGCGCCGCTTGGGCGCGCCGGTAATCGATCCGCACGGGAACAGCGCGACCATCAACGCACCGAACGACGTACCCGGGCGCGCGGTCGCGGTGACTGTCGACGTCATTTGCAACACGCGACCGAACGGTTCGACGACGAAGCGCTCGGGCACCGCCACGCTCCCGGGGATCGCCACGCGACCGAGGTCGTTGCGCAGCAGGTCGACGATCATCACGTTCTCGGCGCGGTTCTTGGCATCTGTGGCCAGTCGTTTCGCGGCGCGCGCATCCTGTTCGGCATCCCCTGAACGCGGCGCGGTGCCCTTCATTGGACGTGCGACGAGATGTCCGTGGCCATCGTGCTCGACGAACAGTTCGGGCGATAGCGACAGCACCCAACCGCCACCGGGCAGATGCGCAAGCACGCCGAACGGCACCGGCTGTGCCGCGCGCAACGCCGCATAGAACGCCATCGGATCGCCAAACACGCGACAGCGTAGTCGTTGCGTGAAGTTGACCTGATAGGTATCGCCCGCCTCGATGTAATCGTGGATACGCGCGATCGCTTCGGTGTATTGCGTCCGCGTGGTGCTGGCCGTCACGTCGAGCGCGCCCGTCGGGCCTGGTTGTGCGCCTGCGGCTAGCCACTGCGCCACACCTTCCGTATCGAGCCGGCGCAACGTGCGAAACCACAGCACGCGCAGGGCGCCGTCGTGAAACGGCAGCGCATCGCCAACGTGCACGGGTGCGCCAACGATCGCACCACCGAATTCGTAGGGCGCAAAGAACGTGGCGTGCAACCCGTCCCGCCAGCCGCTGGCCAGCAGCATGTCGAGCGCCGATACGTCGGCACCGGCCGCCAGCACGTCCTCCCGGACGAAATCGGTATAGAGGCGCGAAGCCGTCACGCCAGAGCCGGCTGTGGCGTCGTCGAGCAGAACGAAGGGGGGCGAAGGGATGGGTACCACGAAGACTGGATGCGAAAACGCTGCAGTCGGCATTATCGCTGCGTTGGGCGTAAAAAAAACCGGCCACGCTGGACACGTGGCCGGTTTCATCGTCCTGTTGACGGGTCGATAACGCGATCAGCTAAAGAAGCTCTTCACCTTGTCGAGCCAGGACTGCTCCTGCGGGCTGTGACGCGAACCGCCCTCGTGCACCGAGCGGTCGAACTGACGCAGTATGTCCTTCTGGGCCTCGGTCAGCTTGACCGGCGTCTCCACGTTCACATGCACGTAGAGGTCGCCCGGATATCCGGAGCGCACACCCTTGATGCCCTTGCCGCGCAGGCGGAACGTCTTGCCGGCCTGGGTGCCTTCCGGCACCGGGAAACTGGCCCGGCCGCCCAGCGTCGGCACTTCGATATCGCCGCCCAGCGCCGCCGTAGCGAACGAGATCGGCATCTGGCAGTGCAGGTCGTCGCCGTCGCGTTCGAACACCGGGTGCTGCTTGATATGCACCTCGACGTAGAGATCGCCCGGCGGGCCGCCGTTGATGCCCGGCTCGCCGTTGCCCGACGAACGGATACGCATCCCTTCGTCGATACCGGCCGGAATCTTGACCTCGAGCGTCTTCTGCGACTTGAGCTTGCCCTGACCGTGGCACTTCGTGCACGGCTTCGGGATGAACTTGCCGCTGCCGTGGCACTTCGGGCAGGTCTGCTGCATCGTGAAGAAGCCCTGCGACACACGCACCTGGCCCACGCCGTTACAGGTCGGGCAGGTTTCGACCGACGAACCCGGCTCGGCGCCATTGCCGTGGCAGTGTTCGCAATCGTCCCAGTGCGGCACGCGGATCTGCGCCTCGTGGCCATGCGCGGCCTGCTCCAGCGAGATCTCCATGCTGTAGCGCAGGTCGGCGCCACGGTAGGCCTGCGGGCCGCCGCCACGGCGTCCGCCGCCGGCTGCCTGGCCGAAGATGTCGCCGAAGATATCGCCGAACGCTTCCGCGAAGCCACCGCCGCCAAACCCGCCGCCGCCGAATCCACCGGCCATGTTCGGGTCCACGCCAGCGTGGCCGTATTGATCGTAAGCCGCCTTCTTCTCGGGGTCGGAGAGCATCTCGTAGGCCTCCTTGACCTCCTTGAATTTCTCCTCGGCTTCCTTGTTATCCGGATTGCGGTCCGGATGGTGCTTCATCGCGAGCTTGCGATAAGCCTTCTTGATCTCGTCGTCGCTCGCGTTCTTGCCTACCCCGAGCACTTCGTAGTAGTCACGTTTTGCCATGGTGGCTCATACCTGATTGGCCCGACGGAGCGCTTACATGCCCGCCGCGCGATAAGCAAAAAAGCCGAGCGCAGTGTCCGACCGAGGTTTGCACCTGGTGTCAGACAACCGTCGCCCGGCGTCGGGAACGGGTGGCGGCGCCGGCATCACCCGCGCCGCCACCCGCCGTCCCGATTACTTCTTGTCGTTCACTTCCTTGAACTCGGCATCCACGACGTTGTCGTCCTGCGGCTGGGCCTGCTGCTGAGCGCCGCCGGCTGCTGCGCCGGCACCTGCCGCCGCACCTTCACCGGCCTGGGCCTGCATGTCGGCGTAGACCTTCTCGCCCAGCTTCTGGCTGACTTCGGACAGCGCGTTGACCTTGGCGTCGATCTCGGCCTTGTCACCGCCGCGGGCGGCGTCTTCCAGGTCCTTGATCGCGGCTTCGATCTTTTCCTTCTCGCCGGCTTCGAGCTTGTCGCCGTACTCGCCCAGCGCCTTGCGCGTCGAGTGGATCAGCGCGTCGGCCTGGTTACGGGCGTCGGCCAGCTCACGGGCGCGCTTGTCTTCCTCGGCATTGGCTTCGGCATCCTTCACCATGCGCTGGATCTCGTCTTCGGACAGACCCGAGTTCGCCTTGATCGTGATGCGGTTTTCCTTGCCGGTGGCCTTGTCCTTGGCGCCCACATGCAGAATGCCGTTGGCGTCGATGTCGAACGAGACCTCGATCTGCGGCGTGCCACGCGGTGCCGGCGCAATGCCTTCCAGGTTGAACTCGCCCAGCATCTTGTTGCCGGTGGCCATCTCGCGCTCGCCCTGGTACACCTTGATCGTCACGGCCGGCTGATTGTCGTCAGCGGTCGAGAAAACCTGCGCGTGCTTGGTCGGGATGGTCGTGTTCTTGTTGATCATCTTGGTCATCACGCCACCCAGCGTTTCGATGCCCAGCGACAGCGGCGTCACGTCCAGCAGCAGCACGTCGGTACGGTCGCCCGACAGCACCGAACCCTGGATGGCGGCACCCACGGCCACGGCTTCGTCCGGGTTCACGTCCTTGCGGGCTTCCTTGCCGAAGAACTCGCGCACCTGTTCCTGCACCTTCGGCATACGGGTCATGCCGCCGACCAGGATCACGTCATCAATGTCGCTGACCTTGACGCCTGCATCCTTGATCGCGGTACGGCACGGTTCGATCGTGCGGGTGATCAGTTCTTCCACCAGCGCTTCGAGCTTGGCGCGCGTGATCTTCAGGTTCAAGTGCTTCGGACCCGAGGCATCGGCCGTGATGTACGGCAGGTTGATCTCGGTCTGCTGCGAGCTCGACAGTTCGATCTTGGCCTTTTCAGCGGCTTCCTTCAGGCGTTGCAGCGCCAGCACGTCCTTCGACAGATCGACGCCCTGTTCCTTCTTGAACTCGCCGATGATGTAGTCGATGATGCGCTGGTCGAAGTCCTCGCCACCGAGGAACGTGTCGCCGTTGGTCGACAGCACTTCGAACTGCTTTTCGCCATCCACGTCGGCGATTTCGATAATCGAGATGTCGAACGTGCCGCCGCCGAGGTCATACACGGCAATCTTGCGGTCGCCCTTCTCGTTCTTGTCCATGCCGAACGCCAGCGCTGCAGCGGTCGGTTCGTTGATGATGCGCTTGACGTCCAGCCCGGCGATGCGGCCGGCATCCTTGGTTGCCTGGCGCTGCGAGTCGTTGAAGTACGCCGGCACCGTGATCACGGCTTCGGTCACGGGCTCGCCCAGGTAGTCCTCGGCGGTCTTCTTCATCTTGCGCAGCACTTCGGCCGAAACCTGCGGCGGGGCCAGCTTCTGGTCGCGCACGCCAACCCAGGCGTCGCCGTTGTCGGCCTTGACGATCGCGTACGGCATCAGGCCGATGTCCTTCTGGACTTCCTTCTCTTCGAACTTGCGGCCGATCAGGCGCTTCACCGCGTACAGCGTGTTACGCGGGTTGGTGACGGCCTGGCGCTTGGCAGGCGCACCAACCAGGATCTCGCCATCTTCCATGTAGGCGATGATCGACGGCGTGGTGCGTGCGCCTTCGGAGTTCTCGATGACTTTCGGCGTGTTGCCTTCCAGAATGGACACGCAGCTGTTGGTGGTACCGAGGTCGATACCGATGATCTTACCCATAGTGTTCTCTCCTATTGAGCCCTGCTTCTTGAGATCAGGGCTGCAATTCAACCTGAATGCGAAATGTGGCCATCGCGGGCCATTTCAAGGGCGAAATTCGCAAATCCGAGTAAATTTCTCGGAAAAACGAGTCAGGCTAATAAGTGGCTCATACGTAACTATTCAGGACTCCCGCTCACGCTGCCAGAGCACGTCGCTCCCGCCACCCGCGCGGTTCAGCACACGGGCCAGCACGAACAGCAGGTCTGACAGCCTGTTCAGGTACTGGCGCGGCGCCTCGTTGAGCGCTTCGGCGGCGCCCAACTCCACAAGCGCACGTTCCGCCCGGCGGCAGACCGTACGGCAGATGTGGGCCTGCGCGGCGGGCCGGCTTCCGCCCGGCAGGATGAATTCGGCCAACCGTGGCAGGGCGGCATTGTAATGGGCCAGCCAGTCGTCGAGCTGGGCCACCTGGGGTGCCTTGAGCAAGGTATAGCCCGGGATGGAGAGTTCACCACCCAGGTCAAACAGGTCGTGCTGGATATGGAGCAGCGCGGCGCGGACGTCCTCGGGCAGATCCGGTTCGGTCAGCAGCAGGCCGATATGGGAATTCAGCTCATCCACGTCGCCGATCGCGACGATGCGCAGGCTGTTCTTGCCGACCCGGCTGCCATCGCCGAGGCCCGTGGTGCCGGCATCGCCGGTGCGCGTGGCAATTTTGGACAGGCGATTACCCATGCCGGTCTCCTTGTGGTCAGTGTTTTAGAAGTGGCGCAATTATGGACCCTCCGGGGCCGGGCGGCGCGTACCGGGGACGTATGGGAGACGTGGAAGGCGACGTAGAATGGCGGCATTCCCTTGCATACAGAGCTATACGGCCCGAGCCGGAGACCCGCATGAACCACCCCACACCTGCCACCGCCCTGGCGCGCCGGCCGTTCCCATCGGAACTGGCCGATGCCCTCGCCGCCCGCTTCGGCGACCGCTTCACCACCTCGGTCGGCGTGCGCGAGCATCATGGGCGCGACGAATCCCCGTTCCCGCCCGAACTGCCGGACGCCGTGGTCTTTGCCCATAGCACCGAGGAAGTGGCCGAACTGGCGAAGCTCTGCAACACGCATGGCGTGCCGCTGATCCCCTACGGCGCCGGCTCCTCGCTCGAGGGCCACCTGCTGGCCGTGGCCGGCGGTATCAGCCTCGACCTGTCGCAGATGAACCGGGTGCTGGCCGTGCACCCCGAGGATCTGACCGTCACCGTCCAGCCCGGCGTCACGCGCAAACAGCTCAACCAGGAGATCAAGGACACGGGCCTGTTCTTCCCGATCGACCCAGGCGCCGATGCATCGCTGGGTGGCATGTGCGCCACGCGCGCCTCGGGCACCAACGCGGTCCGCTACGGCACCATGCGCGAGAACGTGCTGGCGCTGACCGTGGTCACGGCCGACGGCCGGGTCATCCGCACCGGCACCAATGCGCGCAAGTCGTCGGCGGGCTATGACCTGACGCGCCTGTTTGTCGGCAGCGAAGGCACGCTCGGCATCATCACCGAAGTTACGGTGCGGCTCTATCCGCAGCCGGAAGCGATCTCCGCGGCCGTCTGCGCCTTCCCGAGCATGGGCGACGCCGTGCGTGCCACCATCCAGACGATCCAGCTTGGCGTGCCCGTGGCCCGCGTGGAGTTCGTCGACGCCCTGGCAATCCGTGCGATCAACCGCCATGACAATCTGACCTTGCCGGAAACGCCCCACCTGTTCTTCGAGTTCCATGGCACTGAGGCCGGCGTGCGCGAACAGGCCGAGACCGTGCAGGACATCGCCGCCGAGCACGGCGGCCAGGGCTTCGAATGGGCCACACGGCCCGAGGACCGGTCGCGGCTCTGGAATGCTCGCCACACCGCCTATTTCGCGATGCTCCAGCTGAAGCCGGGCTGCAAATCGGTCACCACCGACGTCTGCGTGCCGATCTCTCGGCTGGCCGACTGCGTGACCGAAACCGAGCGCGATCTGAATGCGTCGTCGCTGCCCTGCCCGATCGTCGGTCACGTCGGGGATGGCAACTTCCACGTGGCGATCCTGGTGGACCCGGACAAGCCCGAGGAAATGGCCGAGGCCGAGGACATCAACCGCCGCATCGTGCAGCGCGCGCTGGCGATGGGCGGCACCTGCACCGGCGAGCACGGCGTGGGCCTGCACAAGATGGGATTTCTGGTGCAGGAGCATGGCGAGGATGCGCTCGACCTGATGCGCGCGATCAAGGATGCGCTCGACCCGAACCACATCCTGAATCCGGGCAAGATCTTCAGCGCCACGCGCTGAGCACGCGGCCATGGCATCGGTTTTCCATCGCGTCCCACCCCTGCACCTGCTGATCGCGTTCGAAGCGGCTGCCCGGCTGGGCAGCTTCGCGCGCGCTGCCGAGGAGCTCTCGGTGACGCCGAGCGCGGTCTCGCACAGGATCAAGAACCTTGAGGAACTCTGGGGCGACGACCTGTTCGTGCGCTCGAACGCCGCGCTGCGGCTGACCGCGGCCGGCACGCGCTACCAGCGCAACGTGCAGGATGCGCTGAAGTCGCTCAACGAACTGGCGCGCCCCGAGTACAACAAGCTGCGCACACGGCTGCGCGTGGCGATTCCGCCGACATTCGGTCGCCAGCACCTGGTGCCGCGCCTGCCCGAGTTCACCGCGCTCTATCCGCATATCGATCTCGAACTGCACCTGGCCGTGCCGTTCCTCGACGTCAAGGCCGAGGACACCGATATCGAGATCCGCTACGGCACCGGCCGCTACCCCGACCTGAAGACCACGAAACTGCTGGTCGAGCCCGTGTTTCCGGCGTGCGGGCGCGAGTACTACGAGCGCGTGAACGGCTTTGCGGTCACCAAACCCGAGGATCTGCACAATCTGACGCTGCTGCGCAGCCCGCTGGAACCGTGGCGGCCGTGGTTCGAAACCGCCTGCCTGGACTGGCCGGAGCCGCAGACTGGCGCGCAGTTCAACGATATCGGCCTGATGCTGGAGGCGATCGTCTCGAACCAGGGCGTGGGACTGGTGCGCCAGCGCATGGCGCGGCAGTGGCTGGCGGCGGGCCAGATGGTGAAGCTGCTCGATATCGAGTCGGTATCGCCACACGGCTACTACATCGTCGAACGCGAGCAGGCGCCGCTGATGCCCGAGGCGCGCTACTTCATCGACTGGCTGCTCGGGCTGGACTGGTAGCGGGCAAGCCACTACGCTGGAAGCGGCTTCGTCCGCGACCTTGGGCATTTGCACCCGGCATGAACCTTTTTGATCGGGTCGTCGTGCCGAATTCACGTGCGCCAGGGCGCTCCCGGCGGGGTGCCTGCGCTATAGTCTGCCGTCCCGGCCCCGGTACGAGCACGCATCCACGCGGGAATCGTGCGCGTCGGCCGGTCCGTCACAGGAGTTGTCATGAACGCCCCGCAAGACGCCCAAACTGTCGCCGGTGAATCCGCGGAGACGCGACGCGCCACGCTGCTGGCCGGCCTCGCCCGCATCCTGCCCGACACGGCCGTGCTGTGGAAGGCCGAGGACACCGTGCCGTACGAATGCGACGGCCTGGCCGCCTATCGCCAGGTTCCAGACGCCGTGGTGCTGCCCGATACCGAGGAGCAGGTCTGCGCGGTGCTGCGCCTGTGCCACGAGCTCGGCGTGCCGGTGGTGCCGCGCGGCTCCGGCACCAGCCTGTCTGGCGGCGCGATGCCGATCGCCGGCGGACTGGTTCTGTCGCTGGCCAAGTTCAAGCGCATCCTGTCGCTCGATCCGTATTCCCGCACGGCGGTGGTTCAGCCCGGCGTGCGCAACCTGGCAATCTCCGACGCTGCCGCCCCGCACAACCTCTACTACGCGCCCGATCCATCCTCGCAGATCGCCTGTTCCATCGGCGGCAACGTGGCCGAGAACTCGGGTGGCGTGCATTGCCTCAAGTACGGCCTGACGGTCCACAACGTGCTGCGCGTGCGCGCGGTGACGATGGAAGGCGAGGTGGTCGTGTTCGGGTCCGAGGCGCCCGACGCGCCGGGCCTCGACCTCCTGGCCGCGATGATCGGCTCCGAGGGCATGCTGGCCGTGGTCACGGAAGTCACCGTGAGGCTCATTCCCAAACCGCAACTCGCGCAGGTCATCATGGCCAGCTTCGATGATGTGGAAAAAGGCGGCAATGCCGTGGCCGACGTGATCGCCGCTGGCATTATCCCGGCCGGGCTGGAGATGATGGACAAGCCCGCCACGGCCGCCGTGGAGGAGTTCGTCAAGGCCGGCTACGACCTCGACGCCGCCGCGATCCTGCTGTGCGAGTCGGATGGCACGCCCGAGGAAGTGGCCGAGGAAATCGCCCGCATGAGCGAGGTGCTGCGCGCATCAGGCGCGACGCGCATCACGGTGTCGCAAAGCGAAGCCGAGCGCCTGCGCTTCTGGAGCGGCCGCAAGAACGCCTTCCCGGCCGCGGGCCGCATCTCGCCCGACTACTACTGCATGGACGGCACGATTCCCCGCAAGCACATCGGCACGCTGCTCAAGCGCATCGAGCAGATGGAGCACAAATACGGGTTGCGCTGCATCAACGTTTTCCATGCGGGCGATGGCAATATGCACCCCCTGATCCTGTTCGATGGCGCCGATCACGACGAGTGGCAGCGCGCGGAGCTGTTCGGGTCGGACATCCTGGAGGCCTGCGTGGAACTCGGCGGCACCGTGACCGGCGAGCACGGTGTGGGCGTGGAAAAACTCAACTCGATGTGCGTGCAGTTCTCCCCGTCCGAGCGCGACGCGTTCTTCGGGGTCAAGGCCGCATTCGATCCCGCCCGGCTGCTGAACCCGGACAAGGCAATCCCCACGCTTGCGCGCTGCGCCGAATACGGCAAGATGCACGTCAAGCGCGGCCTGCTGCCGCATCCGGACCTGCCGCGTTTCTGACACTATCCAGACGGGAAGGCGCGAGAGTCCGCAACCCTTCTCCGCCTTGCACATGTCACGATCCACACGATCCGATCAAAACGCGCGCATTCGTCAACGGCTCGGCCAACCCGAGTCGGGATGGCGCCAGCGCTGGTACACGATCATCTTCGAAGCGGACACGCGCCCGGGCCGCACGTTCGACATCGTGCTGCTGGTGGCCATCATCGCCAGCGTAGCCGTGGTCATGCTCGACAGCATCCAGGCCATTCACGCGCGCCTGGGCACGGTGTTCACCGCGCTCGAGTGGCTGTTCACGCTGCTGTTCACGACCGAATACATCATGCGGCTGAGCGTCGTGCGGCGCCCGCTGCGCTACGTCTTCAGCTTCTACGGCATCATCGACTTCTTGTCGATCATTCCGACCTGGGCGTCGTTCTTCGTGCCGGAACTCGCCTTCCTGATCGACGTGCGCCTGCTGAGGCTGCTGCGTGTCTTCCGGATTCTCAAGCTGACGGTCTATTTCGAGGAAGCCGAGATCCTCATGCTCGCGCTGTCCAACAGCCGCCGCAAGATCTTCGTGTTCCTGGGCACCGTATTCATCATCACGGTAATCCTGGGCACGATCATGTACGTGGTGGAAGGCCCCACGCACGGCTTCACGAGCATCCCGGTCAGCATGTACTGGGCCATCGTCACGCTTACCACCACGGGCTTCGGCGACATGGTGCCGAAGACGCCGATCGGTCAGTTCATTACGTCGATCACGATCCTGCTCGGCTACGGAATCATCGCGTTTCCGACTGGCATCGTTGGCGCGGAACTGGCTGCAAGCATCATCCGGCGCCCGCTGACCACGCGCTCGTGCGAACACTGCCTGACCGAAGGCCACGAGCCCGACGCCACGTTCTGCAAGCACTGTGGCACCGCGTTGCCAGAGTATCGAACCGAACTGGCCACCGACCGACGCGGCGACGACGGTAGCCGATCCCGCTGACGCCCCCCAATTCCCAATTACGACAACGTCCTCATGCAAGCCACTCTCGACGCCTTTCGCGATGCGATCCGCCAAGCCGGCGACACCCGCACACCGCTGCGCCTGCGCGGTGGCGGCAGCAAGGACTTCTATGGCCAGGCGCTGGCCGGCACCGTGCTCGATACGCGGGCCTATCGCGGCATCGTCGAATACGATCCCGCCGAACTCGTGATCACGGCACGCTGCGGCACGCCGCTGGCCGAGATCGAGGACGCGGTGGCGCAGAAGCGCCAGATGCTGGCCTTCGAGCCGCCGCATTTCGCGCTGCGCGGCCAGGCCAGCACGGCCACGATCGGCGGCGCGGTGGCGGCCGGGTTGTCCGGTCCTCGCCGTCAGTCCGCGGGAGCGCTGCGCGACTTCGTGCTGGGCGCGCAATTGATGGACGGCCACGGCGAGATCATGAACTTCGGTGGCCAGGTGATGAAGAACGTGGCCGGCTATGACGTGTCGCGCCTGCTGGCCGGCTCGCTCGGCACGCTCGGCCTGATTCTCGAGGTCTCGCTGAAGGTGCTGCCCGTGCCATTCGATGACGCCACGTTGCGCTTCGCGATGGACCAGGCCGAGGCGATCGACCAGCTCAACAAATGGGGCGGCCAGCCGTTGCCGATCGCGGCGTCGGCGTGGCACGACGGATTCCTGCATGTGCGACTCAGCGGCGCGACCGCCGCAGTTTGCGCCGCGCGTGACAACCTGGGCGGCGAGGTCGTCGACGCCAGCCACGCCCAGCAGTTGTGGATGGTCTTGCGCGAACAGACGCACGCGTTCTTCTCCCCAGCAAACGATACGGGCCGCGCCCTGTGGCGCATCGCCGTACCGACGGTCTGCAAGCCGCTGGACCTGCCCGGCGCTCAGCTCGTGGAATGGGGTGGCGGCCAGCGCTGGTGGATCGCTCCGGATGACAGCGCCGCATCGGCGGATCGGGTACGCGCCGCAGCGCAGGCAGCCGGTGGTCACGCCACGCTGTTCCGCAATGGCGACAAGTCCGTTGGCGTGTTCACGCCGCTGTCATCGCCGCTGGCCGCGATCCACAAGCGGCTCAAGGACACCTTCGACCCTGCGGGCATTTTCAATCCGCAGCGCATGTACAACGGACTCTGAGTCCGCAGGCAACCCCATAGCGACCTTCGCGACCACAGCGACCCCATATCATGCAAACCACACTGGCCGATTTCCTGCGCAACACGCCCGAGGGCGAAGAGGCGAAATCCATCGTCGGCAAATGCGTGCACTGCGGTTTCTGCACGGCCACGTGCCCGACCTACCAGTTGCTCGGCGACGAACTCGACGGGCCGCGCGGCCGCATCTACCTGATGAAGCAGGTGCTCGAGGGCAACCCCGTCACGGAAAGCACGCGCCTGCATCTGGATCGCTGCCTGACCTGCCGCAATTGCGAATCCACCTGCCCGTCTGGCGTGACCTATGGCCACCTGGTGGACATCGGCCGCAAGATCGTTGATGACCGGCTGGAGGCGCAAGGCATCAAGCGCCCGGCCAAGGAACGCATCGTGCGCTGGGTGCTGCGCGAAGGCCTGACGCGCCCAGCGCTGTTCGGCCCCGCACTGAGACTCGGCCAGATCGTGCGCCCCTGGCTGCCGCAGATGCTGCGCAACAAGGTACCCGCGAGCGAGCCCGTGGCGGGCACCTGGCCGCGCACCGAGCATCCCCGCAAAATGCTGTTGCTCGACGGCTGCGTGCAACCGGCCATGTCGCCCAACATCAATGCCGCCACGGCACGTGTGTTCGACAAACTCGGCGTACAACTGGTGGTGGCGCGGGAAGCCGGTTGTTGTGGCGCCATCCGCTTCCACAATGGCGACCATCCAGGCGGGCTCGACAATATGCGCGCGAACATCGACGCATGGTGGCCGCATATCGAGGCCGGAGCCGAAGCGATCGTCATGACCGCGTCGGGCTGCGGCGCGATGGTCAAGGACTACGGCCACCTGCTGCGCAACGATCCGACGTACGCATCGCGCGCCGCGCGTGTATCGGCCATGACACGCGACTTGTCGGAGCTGCTGCCCGACTTTACCGATGAACTGCACCGCCTGGCCGGCGCCGTGCCGCGCGATAGCCGCCGCGTGGCGTGGCATCCGCCGTGCACGCTGCAGCACGGGCAACAGATCCGCGGCAAGGTCGAAGCGCTGCTGACCCGCTTGGGTGTGGACGTGCGCCTCTGCGCGGACAGCCACCTGTGCTGCGGCTCCGCCGGCACCTACTCGGTGCTGCAGCCCGAACTGTCGTACAAGCTGCGCGACGACAAACTCGCCAAGCTGCAGGCCACCTCGCCGGAATCCATCGTCACGGCCAATATCGGCTGCATCACGCATCTGCAAAGCGGCACGGAAACGCCGGTGATGCACTGGGTCGAGCTGGTGGACCGGATGCTGGCGCCGGTGGTGGCGGCGCAGGCGGCCTAAGCCGCGGGTGATGGCGGTCCCCCTCTCCCGCGAATGGGCGAGGGGAGCAGGAAGCCAACGGCAGCACTGACGTCCGGCTTGCACGCATCTTGTACGGGAGTACCATGTCGGCACATTTCGTCTCCCTACGCGCCCCATGCTTCAGACGTTTGCCATCCTGCTGGTCTTTCAGACCGTGGGCGAGGTGATCAGCTACGCGCTGCACCTGCCCGTGCCGGGTCCCGTGATCGGCATGCTCCTGCTGTTCGGCTGGCTGGTCTTCGACAACCGGTTGCTGCCCGTCGTCCAGAACTCCGCGAATGAACTGCTCAAGCACCTGTCGCTGCTGTTCGTGCCGGCCGGCGTCGGCATCATGGTGCACGCCAACCGAATCGGCAGCGAATGGCTCCCCATCGTCATCGCATTGGTGGTTTCCACCTGGGTGGCCATCGCGGTCACGGCGCTGGTCACGCGCGCGCTGATGCGCAAGCCTCCTGCCGACACTCCTGTCGACACGTCGGCGGACACGGGAGCACAGCCATGATGTCGCCACGCCTGAACGAAATCTGGGTCTACCTGGCAGCGAGTCCGCTGATCGGGCTCACCGCCACGTTGATCGCCTACGTGTTCGCGTTCCGCATCTACGAGCGCGCGCGTTTCTCGCCGCTGGCCAATCCGGTGATGATCTCGGTGGCGATCCTGGTGACCGTGCTGACCGTCACGGGTACGCCGTACAAGACCTACTTCGACGGCGCGCAGTTCGTGCACTTCCTGCTCGGCCCCGCGACGGTGGCGCTGGCCGTGCCGCTCTACACGCAATTGCCGAAGCTGCGCACCAACGTGTTCCCCCTGCTGTGTGGCCTGGTAGCCGGTTCGTTCGCGGCCGTCGTGTCGGCGGTGGGCATCGCCTACGCACTCGGCGCGACGCCTGACGTGATTCGATCGCTTGCGCCGAAATCGGTGACCATCCCGATTGCGATGGGGGTATCGGAAAAGATCGGTGGCCTGCCCTCGCTGACTGCGGTGCTGGTCATGGCAACCGGCATCATCGGCGCCGTCACCGCCACCGGCCTGCTTAACCTGCTGCGCGTGCGGGACTACACGGTGCGCGGCTTCGCCACGGGCGTGGCCGCGCACGGCATCGGCACGGCACGGGCATTCCAGGTCAGCCAGGAAGCCGGGGCCTTCTCGGCACTCGGGATGGGGCTGAATGGCGTACTGACGGCCATCATGGTGCCGGTGCTGGCGGCCTGGATGCCGCATTGACACCCCTGACACGCTCCTGACAGTACGCTGTCAGGAGCCCGCGCGCATGATCCGTTCTCCCAACTTCGTAACGAGGAGAGCCAAGATGTCCACCCCCAACACCACCCTGGTCAACTGGCTGGAAATCCCGGTGACCGACATGCAGCGCGCGGTCCAGTTCTATGAAGCCGTGTTCGAGCATCCGCTGCGCCGCGAGACAATGGGTAAAGTCGATATGGCCGTGTTCACCCACGGCGACGGATCGGGCGCGCTGGTCCAGGGCGACCAGTACCGCGCGAGCGCGTTCTATGGCCCGGTGCCGTACCTGAACGCCCCGCAACTTGACGACGTGCTGGCACGTGTCAGCCACGCCGGCGGCCATACGCTCGAAGGGCCGGTCAACCTGCCTGACAACCTTGGGCGCTACGCGCATATCAAGGACAGCGAGGGCAACCGGATCGGCCTGCACGAGCCGGGCACCCACTGACGAGGAAAGTGAGCACCCCGTGAGCCGACGCGCCGACCGCCTGTTCCAGATCGTCCAGGTCCTGCGAGGCCGCCGCCTGACCACGGCGGCGCTGCTGGCCCAGCGCCTGGGCGTTTCCGAACGCACTGTCTATCGGGATATCCAGGCGCTGTCGCTCTCGGGCGTGCCGGTTGAAGGCGAGGCCGGCATTGGCTACCGGCTGCGGCCCGACTACGACGTGCCGCCACTGATGTTCACGTCGATGGAAGTCGAGGCCATGGTGGCCGGGTTGCGGCTGCTCAAGGCCTGGGGCGGCGGCGCGCTGGCCGCCGCCGCCGATCCCTCGCTCGAAAAACTGATGGCCGCCCTACCGCCGCAACGGCGCGTGGCCGCGCAGCAGAGCCGCATTTTCGCGCCCGAGTACGTCAACCAGCCCGCCGTGCGCGAGGCTTTCGACATCGTGCATACGGCCATCGGCGCGCAACGCCTGCTGCGGATCGACTACAGCGACGCGCAGCAACGCGAAAGCGTGCGCGTGGTGCAACCACTGGGCCTGTTCTTCTGGGGTAATGTCTGGCTGCTGGCGGCGTGGTGCACGACGCGCTCCGACTACCGCAGCTTCCGGCTGGACCGCTGCCGCGCCCTGACGATGCTCGACGAGCATTTCCTCGAGACGTCAGAGCGTTCGCTCAACGGATTCCTCCGCACCATCCATTCCGACACGCAGGGATAGTCGGGCACGGAGCCCGCCGGCTTATCTCACGCCGGTTGTTCGGCGAGCAGCGACTCGATGTCTGCGCGGATTTCCTCGGGCTTGGTTGTGGACGCATAACGCTTGAAGACGGTACCGTCGCGGCGCAGCAGGAACTTGGTGAAATTCCACTTGATCGCCTGGGTACCGAGGAACCCCCGCTTCTCCGACGTCAGCCACTTGTAGAGCGGATGCGCGTCCGCGCCGTTCACGTCGATTTTCTCGAACATCGGGAACGTGACGTGAAATCGGGATTCGCAAAACGCGCCAATTTGTTCGGCGTCACCAGGCTCCTGCTTGCCAAACTGGTTGCAGGGAAAGCCAAGCACGTCGAAGCCGCGCGCCTGATAGGACGCCTGCAGCGTCTGCAGGCCCGCGTATTGCGGCGTGAAGCCACATTCGCTCGCGGTGTTGACGATCAGCAGCACCTTGCCGCGGTAGTCGGCCAGCGGCTGAGGCTGGCCGGACAGCGAATTGGCTTCGAACTGGTACACATTGCTCATCGTGGTCTCCTGCGGTGTATGGGGGCAGTACAGGCCGTGAGAATACCGCGTCCGCTCAGATCACGTTCAGGTGTTCGGTGCCGGCGCCGAGATCGTTGTCGCGATGGCGTTTGCTGTGGAGTTTGATCATCAGGCGCAGGTCGTTGAGCGAGTCAGCGTTCTTGAGCGCGTCTTCGTACGTGATCTTCTCCGTCTCGTAGAGTTCGAACAGCGCTTGGTCGAACGAGATCATGCCCTGCTCGCGCGACTTCTTGATGACTTCCTTGAGCTCGTGAATCTCGCCCTTGAAGATCAGGTCAGCCACTAGCGGCGTGCCGATCATGATCTCCACCGCCGGCACGCGGCCCTTGCGGCCGGCACGCGGCAGCAGGCGCTGCGAAATCATCGCCTTCAGGTTCAGCGACAGGTCGATCAGAAGCTGCTGGCGCTTTTCCTCTGGGAAGAAGTTGACGATACGGTCGATCGCCTGATTGGCGTTGTTCGCGTGCAGCGTGGCCAGGCAAAGGTGGCCCGTTTCCGCGTACTGCATCGCGTATTCCATCGTGTCGCGATCGCGGATTTCGCCGATCAGGATCACGTCCGGCGCCTGGCGCAGCGTGTTCTTGAGCGCGACGTGCCACGACTCGGTGTCGATCCCCACCTCGCGCTGCGTGACGATGCAGTTCTGATGCGCGTGGACGTATTCGATCGGGTCCTCGATCGTGATGATGTGGCCGTACGAATGCGCGTTGCGGTGGTCGAGCATGGCCGCCAGCGAGGTCGACTTGCCCGAGCCAGTGGCGCCGGTGACGATCACCAGACCGCGCTTGGACATCACGATCTCATGCAGCGTCGGCGGCAGGTCCAGGTCTTCGACCGATGGAATGCGGGTGTTGATGGTCCGCAGCACCATGCCCGCGCGGCCTTGCTGGATGAAGGCCGAGACACGGAAACGTCCGACGTCCGGCACGGCGATCGCGAAATTGCATTCGCGGGTGTCCTCGAACTCCTTGGTCTGGCGCTCGTTCATGATCGAGCACACCAGGGTAAGCGCGTGGGTCGGGTTCAACGGCTGCTGGGAAACCGGCGTGATCTTGCCGTCGACCTTGACGGCCGGAGGAAATTCCGCAGTGATGAACAGATCGGAGCCACGGTTCTTGACCATCAGCCCCAGCATTTCGTTGATGTACTTTGCAGCGGATTCGCGGTCGAGCATGGTCATTCCCTTCCCCCTTAACCCATGAAGGCGTCGGGATTTTTCGCAATCGCCCGCGCGTCGCTGTAGTTGATCATGCCCCGCTTGATCAGGTCGCTCAGGCACTGGTCCAGCGTCTGCATGCCCAGGCCGCTCGACGTCTGCATCATCGAGTACATCTGCGCGATCTTGTTTTCGCGGATCAGGTGGCGAATCGCAGGCGTGGCGATCATGATTTCATGTGCCGCCGTCCGACCGTTGCCGTCGCGTGTCTTGAGCAGCGTCTGCGAGATCACGGCCTCGAGCGACTCCGACAGCATGGTTCGCACCATGTCCTTTTCTTCCGGCGGGAACACGTCGACCACACGGTCAATCGTCTTGGCGGCCGAACTCGTGTGCAGCGTGGCGAAAACCAGGTGACCGGTTTCCGCGGCGGTCAGCGCCAGGCGGATCGTTTCCAGGTCACGCAATTCGCCCACCAGAACCACGTCCGGGTCCTCGCGCAGTGCCGAGCGCAGCGCGTTGGCGAACGAATGGGTGTGAGGGCCAAGCTCGCGCTGGTTGATCAGACTCTTCTTGGACTGATGCACGAATTCGATTGGATCCTCCACCGTGAGGATGTGACCCATGTCGTTGTCGTTGCGATGGTCGACCATCGCGGCGAGCGTGGTCGACTTGCCCGAGCCCGTGGGCCCGGTGACCAGCACCAGGCCACGCGGCTTCATGCACAGATCGGCGAACACGGCGGGCGCGCGCAGGTCCTCGAGCGTCAGGACCTTCGACGGAATTGTCCGGAACACCGCGGCCGCGCCGCGCTGGGTGGTATAGGCGTTGACCCGGAAACGGGACAGACCAGAGATCTCGAAGGAGAAATCGACCTCAAGGCGCTCTTCATAAGACTTGCGCTGAACGTCGCTCATGATGTCGTACACCATGGCGTGGACGTCCTTGTGCGTCATTGCCGCGACGTTGATGCGGCGCATATCCCCGTGAATACGCACCATCGGCGGCATGTCAGCCGAGAGGTGGAGATCGGATGCCTTGTTCTTGACCGCAAAAGCCAATAGCTGCGCGATGTCCATCTATAATGACCCCACCCTAAAAGACTGCTTTTTGTTGTACTTCTTTGGTATGTTCGCCGGATTATGTCTGTAATCGCCGCCAACTTGCAAGCCGTGAAGAATGACATCGCGGCGGCTGCACAACAAGCCAGCCGGGACCCTTCCGGGGTGACCCTGCTGGCCGTCTCCAAGACCGTCTCACCCGATCGCGTGCGCGAGGCCTTCGAGGCCGGACAGCCAGCGTTTGGCGAGAACTACGTGCAGGAAGGTCTGGACAAGATCGCCGCGCTGGGCGATCTGCGCAGCCGCATCGCGTGGCACTTCATCGGCCCGCTGCAAAGCAACAAGACCCGCCCCGTGGCCGAGCAGTTCGACTGGGTCCATGCCATCGACCGCCTGAAGATCGCGGAGCGGCTGTCAGCGCAGCGGCCGGCGGATCTGGCGCCCCTGCAGGTCTGCATTCAGGTCAATATCAGCAACGAAGACACCAAGAGTGGCGTGCTTCCCGAGGAAGTGCTGGCGCTGGCGCGCGCCGTGGCCGCATTGCCGAACCTGCGATTGCGCGGCCTGATGGCGATTCCCGCGCCGGCAGCGGACCTGGCCGCTCAGCGCGTGCCATTTGCCGCGCTGCGCCGGTTGCTCGAGGAACTGCGACAGTCCGGACTGGATGTGGATACGCTCTCGATGGGGATGTCCGCCGACATGCCCGCTGCCATCGCCGAGGGCGCCACGATGGTGCGGATCGGCACCGCGATATTCGGCGCGCGAGGCTGACGGCACCCGTCGCTTCACACCCTCCCCGCTCAACAGATTCATCAACGCCAGCCGACATGCGTCGTGCCGGCAGACAGGAACCATGATGCTCGACTCCCTTACTTTCGGCTTCCTCGGCGGCGGCAATATGGCCTCGGCCCTGATCGGTGGCCTGGTAGCCCGTGGCGTGCCAGCCAACGCGATTCGCGTGGTCGATCCGTTCGAAGACGCCCGCCAACGCCTGGCCACGACGCTTGGCGTACAGACACTGGCTGCACCGGACGCCGCGTTTGGCGCCAGCAACGTGATCGTGCTGGCGGTCAAGCCGCAGCAGTTCAAGGACGCCGTGGGCGCCCTGGCTCCACAGTTGAAGAACAGCCTGATCATCAGCGTGGCGGCTGGCATCCGGCTTCAGGACATGCAGCGCTGGCTGGGCACCAACCGCCTTGTCCGCGCGATGCCCAATACGCCCGCGCTGGCCGGCATGGGGATGACCGGACTGGCCGCCGCCCCGGGTCTGTCCGACGAAGACCGCGCCATCGCCAAGGCCGTGGCCGAGGCCGTCGGCCAGTGCGTGTGGGTCGAGGGCGACGACCAGATCGACGCCGTGACGGCGATTTCCGGCAGCGGCCCGGCCTACGTGTTCTATTTCGTCGAGGCGATGGAGCGTGCCGCCATCGAGATGGGTCTGTCCGCCGAGCAGGGTCGCAAGCTGGCCGTCGAAACGTTCCGCGGGGCCGCCGCGCTGGCAGCGGAGTCGTCCGAACCAGTATCGACGCTGCGTGAGCGTGTCACCTCGAAAGGCGGCACGACCTATGCCGCGCTGACCTCGATGGACGCCAGCGGCATCCAGGACGCCTTCGTTCGCGCCATGCTGGCCGCCGCCGCGCGGGGCCGCGAGATGGGAGCGGAGTTCGGGAAGGACTAAGAAAAAACCGGGGCCTGGCCCCGGTTTCTTACTTCAGCAGATACGCCACGAACGTCCCGGCGAACACGCAGGCACCCAGCCAGTTGTTGTGCCGGAAGGCCGCGAAACACTTCATGCGGTCGCGCTCGCGAATCAGCGTGTAGTGATAGCCCGCCATCCCCGCGGCTGCCACCAGGCCGGCATAGTACGGCCAGCCCAGTCCGAGCAGCGATCCTGCCCAGGCCATCAAACCCAGGAAGACGGCGTAGCAGATCATGATCGCGGCCACGTCGAACCGGCCAAACGTGATCGCCGACGTCTTCATGCCCAGCAGCAGGTCGTCATCGCGATCGACCATCGCGTATGCGGTGTCATAGGCAATCGCCCAGAACACATTGGCCAGCAGCATCAGCCAGGCCACGAACGGCACCTGATCCTGGATCGCCGCGAAGGCCATCGGGATGCCGAAGCCGAATGCGATACCCAGGTACGCTTGCGGGATCGCGAAAAACCGCTTGAAGAACGGATAGGTTCCCGCCAGGACGGCGGCCACCACGGCCAGCCATTTGGTCAGCGCATTCAACGGCAGAATCAGCGCCAGCGCGATCAGCGCCAGCACCGCCGCCACGGCCAGCGCTTCCCAGCTGGCAATCAGCCCGGCGGTCAGCGGCCGCTCCTTCGTGCGTTTCACGTGCTTGTCAAAATCGCGGTCGGCCCAATCGTTCATGGCGCAACCGGCCGAACGCATCAGGAACGTGCCAGCGAAGAAGATCCAGAACAGGGTCCATCCCGGCGGCCCGCCGGCGGCCATCCACATGGCCCAGAGCGTGGGCCATAGCAACAGCAGCGTGCCAATCGGCTTGTCGATGCGAACCAGGCGCGCGTATAGCGCCAGACGGCTCGGGTGGGCGGGGGCGGTGGAGGGATGGGACATGGCGGCGTACTTCTGGCAAGACTCAAACAAAAACGCGCCGCGGCCAGTTGGACCGTGACGCGTTGGCCCGGTTGCCGCAAGCGACGTGGCAACCGGTGACTGGCATGACGGGGATCAGGCCAGCAGCGAACGCAGCATCCACGCAGTCTTCTCGTGCGTCTGCATGCGCTGGGTCAGCAGGTCCGCCGACGGTTCGTCGCCAGCGGCATCGATCGCCGGGAACAGCGAGCGCGCGGTGCGCACCACAGCTTCCTGGCCTTCCACGAGCTTGCGGATCATCTCGGTGGCTTCGGGCACGCCCTCTTCCTCGGCGATCGAGGACAACTTGGCGTATTCCTTGTAGGTGCCCGGGGCCGGATAGCCCAATGCGCGGATACGCTCGGCGATTGCGTCCACGGCCAGCGCCAGCTCGTTGTACTGCGTCTCGAACATCAGATGCAGCGTGTTGAACATCGGACCCGTCACGTTCCAGTGGAAGTTGTGGGTCTTGAGGTAGAGGGTGTACGTATCTGCCAGCAGCTTGCAAAGGCCTTCCGCGATCTTCTTGCGGTCCTTGTCCGAGATACCGATGTTCACGCTCATCTCATTCTTCTTTGCCATGGTCGTTCAGCTCCATTTTGTTCAAGCCACGAGGATCGGCGCCCCAAAGTGACGCCGGCGGACAGTGGCCATTATCGCACCAGGACTACGCCACAAGGGAAGAAAGCCCCCTTGCGGCATCGAGGAACATCGCCATCGCGCCGAGCGCGACGATTGCCATGCCGATTTCCTTGCGTACCACCTTGCGGCGCAGGCGAGAGGCTTCACCACGGCCGGCGTCGCGCGCTTGCACGCGGAGTTGGCGAAAGCCTGATACGAAAAGATTGAGCATTGCCATGATGTCACTCCATAGTCCATCGCGTTTCTGGACGGGTTCCCGGAACCCGATGGAAGAAGTGTATTAGGCGACTATTGAATCGTCTATTCGATAAATTTCATATATCGAATAGACGATACCTATGCTTGCAGAAGGGATATGGCCCGGCGGTCAGGCCGGGATGGGATTCAGGCCGCGACGGCCTCGACCGTCTCCGTGTCGCCGAGCCTGCGCACGCCGGGCAGTTCGCACGCGGCCACCGCGTTGGCCAGCGCTTCCATGGCGGGAAGCCGCGTGAAGCTCTTGCGCCAGGCCAGCACCACGCGGCGGTCCGGCACGGGCTCGGCAAACGGCACGTAGGACAGCATGTCGTTGTGCGGCTTGAGGTCGGGCACCGAGGTGCGCGGCAGCACGGTGATACCAACACCGCTGGCCACCATATGACGGATGGTCTCGAGCGACGAACCTTCGAACGTCTTCTGGATGCCGTCGGCCGCCTGCGAGAAGCGCGACAGTTCCGGACACACGCTCAGCACGTGATCGCGGAAACAATGGCCGCTGCCGAGCAGCAGCATGGTCTGCTGCTTCAGTTCGTCCGGATCCACCTTGGTCTGCTGGGAAAGCTGGTGCCCGCGCGGCACGGCCACCACGAACGGCTCGTCATACAGCGGACGCACCGTCAGGCCGGAGTCCGGGAACGGCTCGGCCATGATCGCGCAGTCGATTTCGCCCTGCTTGAGCAGTTCGATCAGCTTGTTCGTGTAGTTCTCCTGCAGCATCAGCGGCATCTGCGGCACGGTCTCGATCATCTGCTTGACCAGTGCCGGCAGCAGGTACGGCCCGATCGTGTAGATCACGCCCAATCGCAGCGGCCCGGCCAGCGGGTCCTTGCCCTGCTTGGCGATCTCACGAATCGCCATGGTCTGCTCAAGCACACGCTGCGCCTGCGCGACGATCTGCTCGCCGATGGCCGTCACCGACACCTCGGAGGTGCCCCGCTCGAAGATCTGCACGGTCAGCTCGTCCTCCAGCTTCTTGATGGCGACCGACAGGGTCGGCTGCGACACGAAGCAGGCCTCGGCAGCCCGGCCGAAATGGCGCTCGCGCGCCACGGCGACGATGTACTTGAGTTCGGTGAGCGTCATGATCAATCAATTCCGGTTAGGCGATAGATTTTAGCTTCGATTCCCGTCCTTGTCAGATCGACAGGCAAAAGAAGCTGATTCGCCACTTTCAGACCTCTCCAATATGGCGAAGGCACGACATCAGGCCTTCAGGAAGTGCTCCCGGCCACCCAGCCAGCGCGACAGATGCGCCTCCACCGCTTCCGGGTACCGTTCCAACATCAGCTCGGCGGCCTCCTGGGCGTAATCGACGAGCCAGGCATCGGTTTCGAGGTCGGCGAATCGCAGCATCGCCTCGCCCGACTGCCGGGCACCCAGGAATTCACCGGGGCCGCGAATCTGCAGGTCGCGCCGTGCGATCTCGAAGCCGTCGGTGGTTTCGCGCATCGTCGCCAGCCGCTCGCGCGCTGTGGGCGACAGCGGCGCCTGGTACATCAGCAGGCAGACCGACTCGGCGCTTCCCCGCCCCACGCGCCCCCTTAACTGGTGGAGTTGCGCCAGCCCGAAACGTTCGGCGTGTTCGATCACCATCAGCGATGCATTGGGAACGTCGACGCCCACTTCGATCACGGTGGTGGCCACCAGCACCTGCAGCCGGTTGGCGGTGAAATCGTCCATCACGGCGGCCTTCTCGGCCGGTGGCAGCCGCCCGTGAACCAGCCCGACACGCAGATCGGGCAGCGCCGCAACCAGCGTTTCGTACGTCTCGACTGCCGTCTGGAGCTGCAGCGCCTCGCTTTCCTCGATCAGCGGACACACCCAGTAGACCTGGCGCCCTTCGGCGGCCGCATGGTGCACGCGCTCGATCACCTCGTCGCGGCGCGCGTCATTGACCAGCCGCGTGACGATTGGCGTGCGGCCGGGCGGCAATTCGTCGATCACCGACACATCGAGGTCGGCGTAGTAGGTCATCGCCAGCGTGCGCGGGATCGGCGTGGCCGACATCATGAGCTGGTGCGGCACCACTTTTTCCTCCGCCGGTCGCGCCGGCTCGCCCGGCTGGTCCGCTTCCCCGGCCTTGCCACGCAGCGCCAGCCGCTGGGCAACGCCGAAGCGATGCTGCTCGTCGACCACGGCCAGACCGAGCCGGGCGAACCGAACGGTGTCCTGGATCAGCGCATGGGTGCCGATCACGAGCTTCGCCTCGCCTGATTCGGCGCGCGCCACGGCCTCGCGCTTCTCCTTCGCCTTCAGACTGCCCGCCAACCAGACCACAGGCACGCCAAGCGGTTCGAGCCATGCGGACAACTTGCGGAAATGCTGCTCGGCCAGGATTTCGGTCGGCGCCATCAACGCGGCCTGATAGCCGGCGTCGATCGCCTGGCACGCGGCCAGCGCGGCGACGATCGTCTTGCCGCTGCCCACGTCGCCCTGTAGCAGACGATGCATGGGGTGCGGACGGGCCATGTCGGCGGCGATTTCCTCGACCACCCGCTGCTGCGCGCCCGTCAGGCGGAACGGCAGCGCGCCAAGGAAGCTGGTCAGCAAGCCACCCGCACGGCGCGGCATCGACGGCGCGTTCTTCTCCTTGCGCGCGGCCTGCGAGCGGCGCAGCGAAATCTGCTGCGCGAGCAGTTCATCGAACTTGATCCGCACCCACGCCGGATGCGAGCGATCGGCCAGCGCGGCCTCGCTTTCCTGCTGTGGCGGGTTGTGCAGCAGGCGCAGGCAATCGATCAGCGGCGGCAGCTTCAACTGCGCCAGCGGCCCGCGCAGCACCGCCTGGGGCAGGGTTTCCGGCATCGGCGTGCGCTGCATCGCCCCGCCGATGGCCTTGCGCAGGTAAGCCTGAGAAATCCCGGCGGTGGCCGGATAGACCGGCGTCAGGCGGTCCGGCAACGGCTCGCCCGGCGTCACCGCCCGCACGGTTGGATGGACCATCTCGGCGCCAAAGAAGCCGCCGCGAATCTCGCCGCGCACGCGCAGACGCGTGCCTTCGGCCATCTGCTTGGTCTGGCCGCCGTAGAAATTGAGGAAACGCAGCGTCAGTTCGCCGGTTTCATCGGCCACCTTGACCACAAGCTGGCGGCGCGGGCGGAACGTCACCTCGTTCGAGATCACTTCGCCTTCGATCTGCGCCGGCAGGCCAATACCCGCACGGTGGATCGCGTCGCGGATCGGCTCGAGCGTGGTTTCGTCCTCGTAGCGGAGCGGCAGGTGCAGCACGAGGTCGACACTGCGTCGCAGGCCGAGCTTGGCCAGCCGCGCTGCGGCCGTGGACGGCTTGGCATCGGCAGCCTTGGCGGATTTCCTGGCGGCGGAGGCGGGTTCGTCGATCGGTTCGGTGGCGGAGCCTGGCATCAGCGCGGGAATATGGGCGGCAACATGGGCAAGCAGGCGAAGCCTGGCGCCCAAGCCTTACAATGTCGGATTCGCCGATTTTACCCATGCCGTACCGATCACCGCGGTAGCACGCCCACAAAGCTTGCCGCCGTGCACGGTTTTGGCCGTTGTATCCAGCCATGTTGACCCTGTCCGATTTCGATTTTCCGCTGCCGCCCGAACTGATCGCGCAGTCCGCCCTGCCTGACCGCAGCGCCAGCCGTCTGCTGGTGGTGGAGCGGACCGCCCCCGAGGACACGTCCGAGGCGGTGCGGCTGGTCGACCGCGCCTTCAGCGACATCCTTGAATATCTGAATCCGGACGACCTGCTCGTGTTCAACGACACGCGCGTGATCAAGGCCCGTTTTTTCGGCCACAAGCCGAGCGGCGGCCGGATCGAAGTGCTGGTGGAACGGGTGGTCGATACCCACACGGTGCTGGCCCAGGTGCGCGCGTCGAAGACGCCTGTCGAGGGCAGCCTGCTGCACCTGGCGGATGACGCCTTCGCAGTGACCGTGGGCCCCCGCGTCGACCAGTTCTTCACACTGCGCTTTCCCGAGCCCGCGCTCGACCTGATCGAACGTTACGGCCGCCTGCCGCTGCCGCCGTACATCACCCACGACCCCGACGCCTACGACGAAACGCGCTACCAGACCGTCTACGCGCGCAACCCCGGCGCGGTGGCCGCGCCCACGGCCGGATTGCACTTCGACGACGCCCTGTTCGCCCGGCTGGACGCCGCCGGCATCCGCCGCGCCTTCCTGACGCTGCACGTTGGCGCGGGCACGTTCCAGCCCGTGCGTACCGAAAACCTGTCCGAGCACAAGATGCATTCGGAGTGGTATGCCATCTCGCCCGAACTGGCGGATGCCGTGCGCGAGACCCGCGCGCGTGGCGGACGCGTGATCGCCGTCGGCACCACGTCGCTGCGCGCGCTGGAATCGGCCGCCGCCGAAGATGGCACGCTGGAGGCGGGCAGCGGCGATACTGACATCTTCATCACGCCCGGCTACGCCTTCCGCATCGTCGACGCGCTGATCACCAACTTCCATCTGCCCAAGTCCACGCTGCTGATGCTGGTCTCCGCGCTGGCCGGCGTGGAGGCGATTCGCGACGCCTACCGTCATGCCGTGGACGCGCGCTACCGCTTCTTCAGCTACGGCGACGCCATGCTGCTCACCCGCCGCGACCGCCGCGCCTGACCGCCCCCGAGAACACACCATGCTCAATTTCGAACTGCTGACCACTGATGGCAACGCCCGCCGTGGCCGCGTCACGCTGAACCACGGCGTTGTGGAAACGCCGATCTTCATGCCCGTAGGCACCTACGGGTCGGTCAAGGCAATGTCGCCGCTCGAACTCAACGAGATCGGCGCGCAAATCATCCTCGGCAATACGTTCCACCTGTGGCTGCGCCCGGGGCTCGACGTCGTTGACACCCACGCCGGCCTGCACAAGTTCATCGGCTGGGACAAGCCGATCCTGACCGATTCGGGCGGTTTTCAGGTGTTTTCGCTGGGAGAACTGCGCAAGATCACCGAGGAAGGTGTCACGTTCGCATCGCCGGTCAATGGCGACAAGCTGTTCCTGTCGCCCGAGATCTCGATGCAGATCCAGCGCACGCTGAACTCAGACATCGTGATGCAATTCGACGAGTGCACGCCGTACGAGATCGACGGCCGTCCCGCCACGCACGACGAGGCCGCCCGCTCCATGCGGATGAGCCTGCGCTGGGCCAAGCGTTCGCGCGACGAGTTCGACCATCTGGCCAATCCCAACGCGCTGTTCGGCATCGTGCAGGGCGGCATGTTCGAGGACCTGCGCGACGAATCACTGGCGGGCCTGTCGGAACTGGACTTCCATGGTTACGCGATCGGCGGCCTGTCGGTTGGTGAGCCGAAGGAAGACATGATGCGGGTGCTGGAGCACGTTGGTCCCCGCTTGCCGGCGCACAAGCCGCACTATCTGATGGGCGTTGGCACGCCCGAGGACCTGGTGGCCGGCGTGGCGCACGGCGTCGACATGTTCGACTGCGTGATGCCGACCCGCAACGCCCGCAACGGCTGGCTGTTCACGCGCTTTGGTGACGTGAAGATCCGCAACGCGGCGCACCGCAACGACCCGCGCCCGCTGGACGAACAGTGCGGCTGCTACACCTGCCGTAACTTCTCCCGGGCCTACCTGCACCACCTGCACCGCGTGGGCGAAATCCTTGGCGCGCGCCTGAACACGATCCACAACCTCTATTACTACCTGGAACTGATGCGCGAGATGCGCACGGCCATCGAAGAGCACCGCTTCGAGGCATTCCGCCGCCAGTTCGCCGAAAATCGCGCGCGCGGCACACGCTGAGTGTCTCTCGGACCGGGCCGGCTGAGAACTTTCGGCGCGGCCAAGGTCGAATAGCTGGCCTGAAATCGGCCGCTTCGGGGTGGCTTTCCGCATCCTCCGCAAAGTACGCGGAACGCACCCCGAACAAACCCGCAATTCGCCCTAGAATGCCAAGGCGGGACAATGACCGGGTGATAGAATGCCCGATTCCCTGATTGAACTTTGTGACGGAGAAGTAACGTGTTTATCTCTAACGCTTTTGCCCAGACTGCTGGTATCGGCGGCGGCGCCGGTGGCCTGATGAGCTTTCTGCCGATCATCCTGATGTTCGCGGTGCTGTGGTTCATCATGATCCGCCCGCAGATGAAGCGCCAGAAGGAAACCAAGGCAATGATGGAAGCGCTGGCCAAGAACGACGAAGTCGTGACGGCGGGCGGCATCCTGGGCCGCGTCACCAAGGTCAACGAGAACTACGTGACCCTGGAAGTGGCCGAAGGTACGGAAATCACCGTGCAGAAGAATGCGGTGACCACTGTGCTGCCGAAGGGCTCGCTGAAGTCGCTCTGATCCGGCACGTTTTCCGCCTGAATCAGGCATGGACGTGGCGCACGACGCCTCCGACCATGCCCTGCGCAGCCGCCTGAATCCGCACAGGGGTCCCGTCCGGACCCTCCTACGGGTTGCCAGGCGGCTGTTTGCCAACCGGTCCGGCCGATCCGGCGCGCGATGCGCGCGATTATCGACCACGCCAACCGCAATGACTGGCCAACGATGAATCGTTATCCGATTTGGAAATACATCGTGATTCTGGTGGCTCTGGCCATCGGCATCACCTACACCCTGCCGAACTTCTTCGGCGAGGCGCCCGCCGTCCAGGTATCGTCGGCCAAGGCCACGGTCAAGGTCGACCTGTCCATGCAGAAGCATGTCGAGGAGATCCTGGCGCAGAACCAGCTGCAGCCTGACGGGGTGTTCTTCGACGTGTCCGGCCAGTCCGGCTCGGTCAAGGCGCGCTTCCGCACCACTGACGAGCAGCTCAAGGCCAAGGACGTGCTGTCGCGCTCGCTGAACCCCGACGCGAACGATGCGACCTATGTCGTGGCGCTGAACCTGCTGTCCGGTTCGCCGCGCTGGCTGACCGCGCTGCACGCGCTGCCCATGTACCTGGGTCTGGATCTGCGCGGTGGCGTGCACTTCCTGCTACAGGTGGACATGAAGGGCGCCGTCGACAAGAAGCTCGACAGCCTGGCCGGCGATGCGCGCACGCTGCTGCGCGACAAGAACATCCGCCACGGCGGCATTGACCGTGACGGCGAGCGTCTGACCGTGCGCTTCAGCAATGGCGACGACGCGGAACGCGCGCGCGGCATCCTGGCCGACAACCTGCGCGAGCTGGCCTTCACGATGGACGGCACGAACATCGTCGGCACGTTCACGGAAGCCGCCCGCAAGACCGTGCAGGACGGCGCCGTCAAGCAGAACATCACCACCCTGCACAATCGTGTGAACGAACTTGGCGTGGCAGAGCCGGTGATCCAGCAGCAAGGCTCCGACCGCATTGTGGTGCAGCTGCCGGGCGTGCAGGACACCGCCAAGGCCAAGGACATCATCGGCCGTACCGCCACGCTCGAGGCGCGCCTGGCCGATCCGGATGTGCGCAACCCGCGCCCGGGTGACCCCGTGCCGTTCGGCGACGAGCTGTTCACGCAAGGCAACAGCGCCCCGGTGCTGCTGCGCAAGCAGGTGATCTTCACCGGCGACCGTATCGAAAGCGCCTCGGCCGGTTTCGACCAGAACCAGCGCCCGTCCGTCAACATCAAGCTCGACGCCCAAGGCGGCCGCATGCTGCGTGACGTGTCGCGGGAGAACATTGGCAAGCCGATGGGCATCGTCCTGTTCGAGAAGGGCAAGGGCGAAGTGCTGACTGTGGCGACGATCCAGTCCGAGCTTGGCTCGAGCTTCCAGATCACCGGTTCTTACTCGACCGAAGCCGCCAACGACCTGGCCCTGCTGCTGCGCGCCGGCTCGCTGGCCGCCCCGATGGAAATCATCGAGGAACGCACAATCGGCCCGTCGCTGGGCGCGGACAACATCCAGAAGGGCTTTGACTCGGTGGCCTACGGCTTCGCCGCGATCGCCGTCTTCATGGTGCTGTACTACATGCTGTTCGGCGTGTTCTCCGTGATCGCGCTGGGCGTGAACCTGCTGCTGCTGGTGGCGGTGCTGTCGATGCTGCAGGCCACGCTGACGCTGCCTGGCATCGCCGCTATCGCGCTGGTGCTCGGCATGGCCATCGACGCGAACGTGCTGATCAACGAGCGGATCCGCGAGGAACTGCGCGCGGGCGCATCGCCGCAGATGTCGATCGCCATCGGCTTCGAGCGTGCCTGGGCCACGATTCTCGACTCGAACGTGACCACGCTGATCGCTGGCCTGGCGCTGCTGGCCTTTGGCTCGGGCCCGGTGCGCGGCTTTGCCGTGGTGCACTGCCTGGGCATTCTGACCTCGATGTTCTCGGCGGTGTTCTTCAACCGCGGCCTGGTCAACCTTTGGTACGGCCGCAAGAAGAAGCTCCAGGGCTTGGCCATCGGTCAGATCTGGAAGCCGGACACCACCGACACCCCGGTCGCCAAGTAAGCCAGGACACATCAGGAACCCATCATGGAATTTTTCCGCATCAAGCGCGACATTCCGTTCATGAAGCACGCGTTGATCTTCAACGTGGTGTCCTTCCTGACGTTTGCCGCCGCTGTTTTCTTCCTCTGGCACAAGGGCCTGCACCTGTCGATCGAATTCACCGGCGGCACGGTGATGGAGGTCAACTACCAGCAGGCCGTCGATCTCGAGAAGGTCCGTGGCCAGGTCAGCAAGCTCGGCTACTCCGATGTGCAGGTGCAGAATTTCGGCACCTCGCGCGACGTGATGATCCGCCTGCCGCTGCAGAAGGGCCCGGACGGCAAGCAGGTGACCTCCGCGCAGCAGAGCGAGCAGGTCATGGGCGCGCTGACGGCGGCCTCGCCTGACGTCAAGCTGCAACGCGTGGAGTTCGTCGGCCCGCAGGTGGGCAAGGAACTGGCCACGGACGGCCTGCTGGCCCTGCTGTGCGTGGTGGCCGGTATCGTGATCTACCTGTCGTTCCGCTTCGAATGGAAGTTCGCGGTCGCCGGTATCATCGCCAACCTGCACGATGTGGTGATCATCCTGGGCTTCTTCGCCTTCTTCCAGTGGGAGTTCTCGCTCTCGGTGCTGGCGGCGATCCTGGCGGTGCTCGGCTACTCCGTGAACGAGTCGGTGGTGATTTTCGACCGGATCCGCGAAGCCTTCCGCAAGTACCGCAAGATGACTACGCATGAAGTCATCGACCACGCGATCACCAGCACGATGTCGCGGACCATCATCACCCACGGCTCGACCGAAATGATGGTGCTGTCGATGTTCTTCTTCGGCGGCCCGACGCTGCACTACTTCGCCCTGGCCCTGACTGTGGGTATTCTGTTCGGTATCTACTCGTCGGTGTTCGTGGCCGCGGCGCTGGCGATGTGGCTCGGCGTGAAGCGCGAAGACCTCGTCAAGGGCGACAAGAAAGGCGGCGACGTAACCGACCGCAACGACCCGAACTTCGGCGCGCAAGCTTGACGCGGCGCTCGGGTTGAACGAAAAAGGCACCTTCGGGTGCCTTTTTCGTTTGGCGAGGAGTCCGGGACTGCCATACCCGTCAGCACCCGTGGCAAAAAGCGCTGTGCGAGGGAACGAACTCGCCCGCAAACCCACCCTTGGCTGAATGACCGTCAAGCCAAATTGGACATTGCGTCAATCACCATTGTGATTGTTCTAATTATTTATGCGGGCAAGAATGTCCGATTAACCACAAGCAGATGATCGCCACGTCACGGCATACGTGAATGGCGGAGGCAGGAGACAAGCCATGCAGCAGACCATTGAACCATCCAAGGACACCGAACTGCCTCTCGACGGCGTGCGCGTGCTTGACCTGTCCCGCGTCTTCGCTGGCCCGCTGTGCGGGCAAGTCCTGGCCGACTTCGGTGCCGAGGTGGTCAAGGTGGAACATCCCGGCCGTGGCGATGACACCCGTGATTGGGGGATGCGCATTGGCAAGACGGAGACGACTTACTACAACAGCATGAACCGCAACAAGCGGTCCATCACGCTGGATCTGCAGAGCAAGGAAGGCGTGCAGATCGTCTACGAACTGCTGCCGAAGTTCGACGTCGTCATCCACAACTTCAAGACGGGCGGCGCCGAGAAGCTGGGCCTGGGCTACGAGCAGCTCAAGGCCATCAAGCCTGACCTCATCTACTGCGCCATTTCTGGATACGACACCAGCGGCCCGGAAGCGAAACGCCCCGGCTACGACCTCGTCATCCAGGGCGAGGCCGGCCTCATGGCGCTCAATGGCGAGGCCGATCAGCCGCCGTTGAAATTCGGCGTTGCGGTCGTCGACCTCATGACCGGCATGTATGCGGCACAAGCCGTACTGGCCGCCCTCTTCCGCCGCGAGCGAAAGGGCCTGGGCCAACTGATCGAGATGGCGCTGTACGACTGCGGCGTGATGGTGACGGGCTACTACGGCCTGGATGCCATGCTGCTGGGGCGCGACCCGGCACGCTACGGGAACGCCCATCCGTCCATCGTGCCCTACGGCATGTTCGAGGCTGCCGATGGTCCACTGATCATCGCGGTGGGAAACAACAACCAGTTCGACAAGTTCTGCCGCCAGGTCATCGAGCGCCCCGATATCGTCGAGGATCCACGCTACGCCACGAACGTCGAGCGCGCGAAGAACCGCGTCACCCTGACACCGCTGATCACGGGTCTGATCCATGCGTTTCCCCGCGACCTTCTGCTGGAACGCATGACCGCTTGCGGTATCCCGTGCGGCAGGGTGGCCGGGCTGCACGAGGCACTGACCAGCGAACGGACTCGCAGGGGTGGGCTGATGCGTGAGATGCCGCATCCGGTGGCAGGCACGACGCATGTATTTGCGCCGCCGTACCGTCTGGACGGAAAGCGCCCGCCGATTCGCAATGCACCGCCGACGCTTGGCGAGGGCACGCGCGCGGTATTGCAGAGTCTTCTGGATATGAGTGACGCGCAACTGCAAGAACTGCAGGCGCTCGGCGTTCTCACACTGCCCGAGGCACCTGCCAACTCCTGAGTCTTCTCCGCCCGCCGGCATGGTCCGCGCAGGACCGCCCGGCGAAGGGGACAGGCATTGGAAGCCGTTTCAAGACGATTGTGGCGTCGTTGCGGGGCCTTGCCAGAGCTGCTTCGCGTCATCGCGAAACAGCGTGTTGGAGAAAGACATTCGATGACCGCGCCGGCTCGCGCGGCATCGATTCAGGCCCCCTCCCCCCGCGTTTGCGGAGAGGGAGCCACTACGCTCACGTACGCTTAGGCTTCCGTCAACTGCTCGATCCACACGGCCAGCCGGTCCTTGGCGAACGACTCAGTCCGCGTTGTCGCGCGTGCCGTGATCGCGTCGCCTTCGCGCTGCAGTTGCAGCGCCCCACCAGCCTCTTCCAGCCACAGCAGCGCCGCCAGCCATGCCGCGTGCTCGTCGGATACAGCATCGGCCACGGGTCTTGCCACGAACTCACCGAGCGCGTCCGGCGCGGCCCACGTGACGACATCGCCGTCGCGGCGTACCGCTGCACCCAGCACTTCCGCCAGCACCGCCGTCGCGTCACCAGCGCCACGACCAGCCAGTCGCGCGCGGAACTCTGCCAGCTTCGTGCCAACCGCATGGCCGTACACGCCGCAGCGCTGGCTTTCCGCGCCGACCAGATCCGCATAGTCCAGACGCTGCCAGTCGGGCTCGGCATTGCGCGCACCCGCCAGCGACGTGCCAGCCAGATAGGTCTCCACCGGCTGGAATCGCCCCGGGCCGATCAGGCTGGCGCAGATCGCGTGGACCATGCCAACGCGCGTGGCCACGGTCTGCTTCTGCAGCACCATGAGCTTTTCACGCACCAGTTGATCACGCTCCCTGCGCAGACCAGACAACTCCAGCGCCTGCTTCATCTCCATGCGCAGCGCGGTAATGTCCCACGGCTTCTTGATGTAGCGATGGATCTGGCCCTGGTTCACGGCCTCGACGGTCTGGTCGAGTTCCGAGTACGCCGTGGTCAGAATCCGTACGATATGCGGATAGCGCTCGCGCGCGTAACGCAGCAACTCGTTGCCATATTCGCCCGGCATGCGTTGGTCGGACACCAGCACGGCCAGGCTGTCGCCATGGGCGTCGAGCAGCGCCTTGCCTTCTTCAACGGATCCCCCGGTCACCACCGGGGCAAGCTGGCCAATGGCGCGCTGGAAATACTTGACGGCCGTGGCCTCGTCATCGACGAACAGAATTGCCGGGGGTGCCTGCGTGGTATTCGGTTCGCTCATCGATCACTCCTGTTCATACGATTCTTCATATTGGGGAAATCGAGGGTTACGGTGGTGCCTGCGCCCGAAGCCGAAGCGATCCGGATGCCGCCACCAAAAGATTGCATGACGCGGTTACAGAAGATCATGCCCATCCCGCTGCCGCCCGCCGAGGCGTGCGTGGTGACGGGGTCGACGAGCAGACGATCCATCACCTCCGGCGGAATGCCGGGCCCGTTGTCCGCGATGCGGATTTCCGGCCGATCTCCAGCCACCACGACAAAGCGCAGCGACGGGTTGTCCACATCGGCCAGCGCGCGCAGCGCATTGCTCATCACCGACGACAGCACCAGCGCCACGCAGTTCGGCAGCGTCGGCACGGGAAAATCGTCGTGCAACTCGACTTGCACCCAGTTACGTTGGTTATCGGCAAACGGATAGCTATCCAGCAGGGATGCCACCAATGCCCCCGCACTGACGTCATTGCCCGGACCCGGCTTCGGCTTGGCACCGCCCGCGCTGCTGCGCACGGACTGCAGGAACGACGACAGCACTGCAAGGCAGTACTGGGCGTTGTCATGCATGGCACCGGCCGCGCGGCCGATCTCGGCATTACGCTGCTGGTTGTACTCGCCAGCCACGCGCGCCTCGATCCCGCGTGCGAAGTTGGCAATCGCCGCCAGCGGCGTATTCAGTTCATGGGCCAGAAAGGCCAGCGTCTCGTCGATCGCCATCAGCCTTTGCTGACGCACCGCGCGTTCGCGATAACGCTCTCCGGCCAGGCGCAGCACCTCGCGCACATCGGTCACGGTGATCGGCTTCTCGAGAATCTTGAAGACTTCGCCGCTATTGACGGTCTCGAGCAGCATGTCCTTGTCGGCATAGGCCGTGACCAGTATCCGCACGATCTGCGGATACTCCAGCGCCACCTGTCGCAGCAGGTCGCCACCATCGCGGCCCGGCATCCGATAGTCGGTGACCAGCACCGAGATCTTCGCTTGATGCTCCTGCAGGATGGCTATCGCCTCATCCGCGCCGGTGGCGGAAAGTACTTCGTGTTCGCTGCCGGCCGCGCGCGCGAAATACTTGCACGCCATCTCCTCGTCATCGACGTAGAGAATGGTCGCGCGCGGCTGGCTCGTATCGGTCGTCACGGCTTACTCCGCACGCGGCAGGTCGAAGCTGAAGGCGGCCCACTGGCCCACTTCGCTCTCGGCATACAGCACGCCGCCATGACGTTCGATCACGGCGTAGCTGATCGACAGGCCAAGACCCAGGCCCTGGCCCACTTCCCGCGTGGTGAAGAACGGCTCGAACACGCGGGCGAGATGCTCCTGCGCGATGCCAGGACCGTTGTCGCGCACGGTCACGCGCAGGCGTTTGTCCTCCCACCGCACCGTCGTATGGATCGCCGGATTCTGCGTACCCGCCTTGCGCATCGCCAGCGCGGCGTTCGAGAACAGGTTGATCAGCACGCCGATGATCGCGGCCTCGTCGCCAAGGACGAGGGTGTCGTCTGGCATCTCGCGCGTCATCTTGACCCCACGCAGTTCGTGCGCAGTCAGCCGTTGCGACGAATCAAGTGCCTTCTCGAACAGGAACGGGGTGCCTTCCACCTCGGCGCCCGGCTTGCGGTAGGCGAATGTCTTGAGGTCGGAGACGATATGCTGGATGCGCTGCATACCCTGTTTGGCATCGACCAGACACTCCTGGATGCCCGGTTCGGACTTCGCGGCCGGTTCCTCCATGGCCACTTCGATCGCCATCAGGCAGAAGTTGACCGGATTGTTCACCTCGTGCAGCAGGCCCGCCGCCAACGTGCCGATGGCCGCCATCTTCTCCTGCTGAAGCATCTGGCCCTTGATGTCGACCAGCTTGCGATTGATGACCTCGAGCTCCGCGTTCTTGTCCGCCACCTCGGCCTTCAAGCGGAACAGCATGAAGCGCGCGCGTTCATTGAAGAACGTGTACACGCCACTCGCTGCCGCGGCAAACAGCAGGAACAGCGAATTGACGATGAACGTCCCCACGGGCTCGATGCCGCCCGGGTGCAGCAGGCACGCGGCGGCATAAAGCACATACGACAGGACGCCGAACACCAGGTTTTGCCACAGCCCAAACGGCAAGGCGATGCCCGAGGCGAAGATCGCGAGATTCAGCCCGACGTAGTACGGCGATTCGACGCCTTCGGTCTGCGAGATCATCCAGGCGATCATGATCTGCGGCAGCAGCAGCCACGTCATGATGAGCCACGGCGCGAAGCGGCGGCCAGCCTGGCTGTAGAGCGCGACCACCACGCCTGCGATCAGCAGCGAAACGACGATGCGCGCCGCAGCGAATGGCACTTGCCACTGCGGATACTGGCCGTAGTCGAGCCCAACCCCGAGCAGCACCAGCACGATAGCCGTGTACGCGCCGCCCCGGCTGAATGCCAGGCGGAAATCGGCCAGTTCGGACTGGTATCCGGCGTATAGCTTGTTCGAACTCATCGCCTTCGCCGGTTGGGCGGCCGAATCCTCAACGGATAGCGGCTTCGGCGAAGACATTGACGCCGGTTTCATCGACATAGAGTCGGTGGGCATGCGAGTTCTCCGGCAACAGCGAGGCCATACCGGCCTCGTCGCGATAGATCAGGTACCACTCCAGCAGATGCTCCATCCCGAACTTCTCGGGGTTGTCGGAGTGGACGTTGGTAACGAGCAGATGACCGCCCGGCCTCGTGCGCGAGGCGAAGTACGACAGCAGGCGCGAGCAGACCTTGTCGGAGAGATAGTCGAACAGACCGGCGCAATACACGGCGTCGAATTCGCGCACGCTCGGGTCGTCCGCGGTGATGCGACGCTTGAGCAGGTCGTGCACGGACTGGTGCACCATCTCGACCGATACCTTGTGCCCGGCCGACGCGGCGGACCGTTCGATCGAACCCCGCGTGTACTCGAGCGTCTCCGCGCTGAAGTCCACGAGCTGGAACGACAGCAGCTCCGGATTCGCATACTCCCGTACGAAGCGCTGGATCTCGAACGCGGGGCCGCAGCCGACGTTGAGCACGCGGAACGGGCGGCCCTCGGCACGTGCGCGTTCGGCCTGGCGCGTCAGGAAATCGACCAGCAGGTCGATTCGGTTGCGGTGCGCGGTGGCCACGGCCGCCTTCAGGAACGCCGTGTTGACGATCTGGAAGTAAGTGGTGGGCCCCTGCTGCGGATCACTGAGGATCTGGTTCACCATTTCATAGTCGCCGGCATAACCGAGCGGCTTGGTGAACGTACGATAGACGAACGGCGCGCGCAGCAGCAGCGGGTGCAGCGCGGCCTGCGCATAGGTGCGGTGGACCGGCGCCAGTTCGGGATCGACGCGTTGCGCCTCGTCCTCGAGCCAGTCCAGATAGACCTTCACCTTGCCCATCAGCGGCGTGGCCAGTTCGTAGAACACGTCCTCGCGCAGGCGTCCTTCCCGCTTCGGCAGCGACTCGGTCAGGTCCACCTGCTCGACCCATCGGGAGACTTCCGAGAGATACGCGCGCATCTCGTTGACCACGATCTGGTAGTCGCGCCGGATATTGAAACGTGTGTCCCAATCCTGCACGAACAGCTCGGCCTCGCGCGCCACCGATTTGGGCGCATCGTTGACGTCGGTGAGCTCGCGCCACTCGTCGATCAGCGTCAGGGACACCACCGCGGTCAGGCCGGTATTCACCAGACTCATGACCACGGCCTTGCCCAGGTACGCATTTTTCGCGCCCATGCGCACGCTCAGTTCGCTCAATACCTCGCTGACCTGAACGATGGAATAAGGATTGTAGATTTCCATCACCAGCGACTTGCGCTGGAGATTGATGATCGTGCCTCGCACCTGCTCGCCCTGCGAGTTGCGGAAGCTAACTACCGGATCGATTTGGGTTTTGGAGTACACGGTATCGCGCCAGGGGAAATCCGAAAAACGCTGCGCACCGTGGCGCCAATGGGCACCGGCCGGGTACAGCTCAGGCAAGGGGCCTTGCGGCGGACAACCAACTCAGGGAATGCAGCCAATGCTCATAGCGATGCGCGTGACCTGTTGCGGGGACGGGCTCGATCGGCGCAGGCCGATGCGAACGCCGTCCCGGGGGTGGGACTGCGGCGAACCATTGTACTGTGGCTGCCCGAAACCGTACAACTGTGCACCTGCGGTATTTGAGTAGGGTATGCAATCCCCAAAAAAAATGAGCCAGCACATGGCTGGCTCATTCAGATGGGGCCGGAAATGTCCCCTTGTACGTTCATCGCTACTGCAGCAGGCTCAGTCCGCCTTGACGGCTTCCACCTGGATGGCAAGCTTCACGTCCTGCTTGAAGCCGTACTTGACGCCGTAGTCGATGCCGAAATCGGCGCGGTTGATCTGGGCCACGGCATCGGCGCCGCAGGCTTCACGCTTGAGCATCGGGTGCTGCATGCACTTGAACTCGCGAATTTCCAGCTTGACCGGCTTCGACACGCCGTGCAGCGTCAGCACGCCGTCGACTTCGGTCGGGACATCGCCCTTGAACTTGGAGAACTTGCCCTTGTACGTGGCTTCCGGGAAGGCCTGCACGTCGAACATTTCGGGGCCCTTTGCGTGCTCGTTGAGCTTGCCGTTACCGAAATCGATCGACGACGCGTCGATCTTGATATCCACGGAGCCCGTCTTGCCGGCACGGTCCAGCGTCACGACGCCCGACGACTTCTCGAACTTGCCGCGCCACGTCGACAGACCGCCCATGTGGTCAGCCTCGAAGCTCGGGTAGGTGTGGGTCGGATCGATGTTGTACGTCGACGCATTGGCCAGTGCGGTACCGGCGGCGAGCGTGGCGGAAGCAGCCGCGACAGCGGCGAAAAGGGTGCGCATCTTCATATAAGGTCTCCCGTCTGGGGGTTGGATAGGAAGGTCTGATAAAACCGGCAAAAGGATGACTTCAGGTGAAACGGGCGGTCCGGGGACCGCTGGCGCCTCACCCCTTCTTGACCGGGGTAACGATACGGAACTTGATCTGCACGTCGTCGGCGACCACGGAAGTGTCCTTCCATTCGCCGTCGCCGATGTTGAACACTGTGCGCTTGATCGGCAGCACGCCTTCGAAGACCTGGCCGCCGGCGTCCTGCTTGTACGAAGCCGGCACCACCACGTCCACGGTCTTGCCCTTGATGGTCAGCTTGCCGGCAACGTCATACTTGCCCGCAGCGCCAGCCTTGATGCTGGTGGACTGGAAAACGGCTTTCGGAAATTTCGCAGCGTCGAACCATTCGCGACCCTTGACCTCCTTGGTCGTTTCCGCGTCGCCGATCTCGAAGCTCGACACGTCGATCTCGACCTTGGCCGCCGACGTTGCCAGCTTGGCGGGATCGAAGTCGACCGTGGCGTCGAACTTCTTGAACTTGCCCTCCATCGGCACGCCGATCTGGCGAGCGGTTGCGGTGACCGAGCTCTTGGCGGTGTCGATCTGGGCCCAGCCGATATTGGCGGCCAGCCCGGCGGTGACCAGTGCGGCCGACACGAGCATCACGCCAGGGCGAGACATGCGTTTCATCTTTGACTCCAGTGCGAATAGATGGATCAAGCGGTTAGCGCAGGAACGGGATCATGCGTCCGAGCGTGCCATCGCGGTCGATCACCTGGTGCTTGATCGCGGCGGCTGCGTGGACGACGACGATCGCCGCCATCAGGTAATTCAGCCAGATATGGGCAAACTTCAGGATCGGCTTGAGCGTGTCGCTGGCCTCGATCAGCGGCGGCAGCTTCCACAGGCCCAGGTACACCACGGGCACGCCCGCCGAGGAGCTGTAGAGATAGCCCGTAATCGGCACGATCAGGATCAGCAGGTACAGCAAATGATGCGCGCCAGCGGCAGCCTTGGCCTGCCAGGCCGGCGTGCCGGGCGCCACGGGCGGCGCGGCATGGGTGGCGCGCCAGATCACGCGCAGCACGGCCACGATGAAGATCGTCACGCCAATCCACTTGTGCCACGAGAACAACTTCAGCTTGGTCGGCGTCAGGCCGGGAATCCCAGTCATATAGAGGCCCAGGCCGAACGCTGCGAAGATGCCGAAGGCGATCAGCCAGTGCAGACCGATGGCGGTGGCCGTGTATCCGGCGGGCCGGCCGGCCGGAATGGAGCCTTTGGAACTCATGTCTATCAATCCCTTCGTTGATGCATTCGTTGTGCGCGCGACGTGAATGTTGCAGATCCGGCCAGTCCCGTCGCAGCGAATCCTCGCATTATTGGGGCCCGCCCATTAGCTGGGAATGGCCGAACTTCATTAAGTTGTTCAAATCATTTGAAGCGACCAGATGTCGCACCCGCCGCAATGCCGGTGATCGTAACCCGCCATCCGGGTCACATGTGGCGGCAATTGGCCGCACGGCGGTAATTTCTGCCTCAACCCTGGCGACCGGCAACAACAAAAAGGGCTGGCACCAGGCCAGCCCTTTTGTTTCCTGACGCGTCTCGAGCGTCAGATGCGATTCGCCAGTTCCACCGCGCGGCCGATGTAGCTGGCGGGCGTCATCGCCAGCAGCAGCGCCTTGGCATCGTCGGGAATCGCCAGACCCTGCACGAAGGTCTGGAGCGCCTCGCGCGAGATGCCCTTGCCGCGGGTCAGCTCCTTCAATTGCTCGTACGGATTGGGCACGCCAAAGCGGCGCATCACGGTCTGCACCGGCTCCGCCAGCACTTCCCAGCAGTTGTCGAGGTCTTCGTTGAGGCGTTCGGGATTGGTTTCCAGCTTGCCCAGGCCACGCAGGCAGGCCTCGTAAGCCAGCAGGCTGTAACCAAACGCCACACCCATGTTGCGCAGCACGGTCGAATCGGTCAGGTCACGCTGCCAGCGGGACACAGGCAGCTTCTCGGACAGGTGGCGCAGCACGGCGTTGGCCAGGCCGACATTGCCCTCCGAGTTTTCGAAGTCGATCGGGTTGACCTTGTGCGGCATGGTCGACGAGCCGATCTCGCCAGCCTTGGTCTTCTGCTTGAAGTAGCCCACCGAGATATAGCCCCAGACGTCGCGGTTCAGGTCCAGCAGGATCGTGTTGGCGCGGGCGACGGCATCGAACAGCTCGGCCATGTAGTCGTGCGGTTCGATCTGGATCGTGTACGGGTTGAACGTCAGGCCCAGGCGCGTCTCGATCACCTGCTTCGAGAACGACTCCCAGTCGAACGTCGGATAGGCGGACAGGTGCGCGTTGTAGTTACCCACGGCGCCATTCATCTTGCCGAGCAGTTCCACGCGTTCCACACGCTCGATGGCGCGGGCCAGACGCGCGGCCACGTTGGCCATTTCCTTGCCGAGCGTGGTCGGGCTGGCCGGCTGGCCGTGCGTACGCGACAGCATCGGCTGGGCGGCGTTCAGCTTCGCCAGTTCGACCAGACGCGCATGCACGCGCTTGAGCGCCGGCACGATCACGCCGTCGCGGGCGCCCTTGAGCATCATGCCGTGCGACGTGTTGTTGATGTCTTCCGACGTGCAGGCGAAGTGAATGAACTCGCTGGCGGCCTCGAGCTCCGCGTTGCCCTTGACCTGCTCCTTGAGCCAGTACTCGACGGCCTTCACGTCGTGGTTCGTGACGGCCTCGATTTCCTTGATCCGGGCGGCGTCGGCCTCGGTGAAATTCTCCACCAGCGACAGCAGCTTTGCCTCCGATGCGGCCGAGAACTTCGGCACGTCCGGCAGGCCGGCCTGGGCCAGCGCGATCAGCCAGTTGACCTCCACCTTGACGCGGTTGCGCATGAAGGCCGCCTCGGACAGCCACTCGCGCAATGCATCGGCTTTGGCGGCATAGCGGCCATCGATGGGAGACAGGGCGGTAAGCGGCGAAAGGGAAGACGTGGACATGCTGGCAACCAGAAGTAAGGGAGGTATGGGCGCGTTCCGCACATGGCGGGTGCGGGGGCGAGGCACGTGCGAAGCGATCAATGCGCCGCACGGCGCGATTTGTGCGATCACCGGGCAACGTTGGCGTGCACGGGGCCGCGGAAAGCGTAACGCGCGATTTTATCATCGGACCATGGCGCTGTGCTGCACGCCATGACCAATGTCCCGCCATCCGTGCGCCAGGCCGCATTGGTGGCGCATCCGGCGCCCGGCGCGGGTATACTCGCGCTCGCTCATCCATTAGCCTGTTATGAAGTGCATCGGGCAAGCGGCCCGTCTGCCAGCGTGGAAATCCGCCTGCCAAGGAGCGCCGATGCACTTCATAACAAGCTCAAGGGGAGAACATGAAGCTGTATGCGTCCCAAACCAGTCCGTACGCGCGGAAAGTGCGCGTGGTGCTGGCGGAGAAGAAAATTGACTACGAGATGATCGAGGAGAACGTCTGGTCGCCAGACACCACGATCGGTCGGTTCAATCCGCTCGGCAAAGTGCCCTGCCTAGTCATGGAAGACGGCGGCGCGGTCTTCGATTCGCGCGTGATCGCCGAGTATGCCGACACGCTCTCGCCAGTCAGCCGCCTGATTCCGCAGGGCAGCCGTGAGAGGCTGGAAGTCCGCTGCTGGGAAGCCCTGGCCGATGGCCTGCTGGACGCCGCACTGCTGGCGCGCCTGGAGGTCACGCAGCGCAAGGAAAGCGAACGCAGCGAAAGCTGGGTGCAGCGCCAGCGCAGCAAGATCGACGCCGCGCTGACGGCGATGTCGACCGGCCTGGCCGACAAGACCTGGTGCACCGGCACCCACTACACGCTGGCCGACGTGGCCGTTGGCTGCGCGCTGGCATACCTGGACTTCCGTTTCCCGGACATCGCATGGCGCGACCGCCATCCGAATCTGGTGGCGTTCCAGGAGAAGATCGAAAAACGCCAGTCGTTTATCGACACCGAGCCGCCGCGAGGCTGATCGCCCTCACACGGCTGTCTGCATGTGATCTTGCACGGCGCTTCACACCAGGTGTGAAGCGCCGTGTTGCATTCAGGTGCCGCCCAATCTGCCGGCACCCTTCCCGCCTTACTGGATAATCCCGCCACCCAGGCAGACATCCCCGTCATACAGCACGGCCGACTGCCCCGGCGTCACCGCCCACTGCGGCTCCGCGAACGACAGCTTCAACGCATCGCCTTCGGCTGCCACCACCCTGCAAGGGGCATCGCTCTGCCGATACCGCGTCTTGGCGGCCATCGTGGCACCCGCCGCTGGCGGCTCTCCGGCCACCCATGACAGATCCGCAGCGTTCAGTTCCGACGTCAGCAGCCACGGATGATCGTGGCCCTGCACCACGTAGAGCGTGTTGCTGGCCATGTCCTTGCGCGCCACGTACCAGGCATCGCCACTGCCATCACGGCTGCCGCCCAGGCCGATGCCCTTGCGCTGGCCCAGCGTGTAGAACGCCAGGCCGATGTGTTCGCCCACCACCTTGCCTTCGGGTGTCTTCATCGGGCCCGGTTGGGTCGGCAGATAGCGGTTCAGGAAGTCGCGGAACGGACGTTCACCGATAAAGCAGATACCGGTGGAGTCCTTCTTCTTCGCGTTCGGCAGGCCGATTTCCGCGGCGATTTCGCGCACGCGTGTCTTCGGGATCTCGCCTAGCGGAAACAGCGTGCGCGAGAGCTGTGCCTGGTTCAGGCGGTGCAGGAAGTAACTCTGGTCCTTGGTGTGATCGAACGCCTTGAGCAATTCAAACTTGCCGTTGGCCGCCTGTCGCACGCGCGCGTAGTGGCCCGTGGCAATCGTATTGGCGCCCAGCGACATCGCGTGATCGAGGAAGGCCTTGAACTTGATCTCGGCGTTGCACAGCACGTCCGGATTCGGCGTGCGGCCGGCAGAGTATTCGCGCAGGAAATCGGCGAACACGCGGTCCTTGTACTCGGCGGCGAAGTTGACGGCTTCCACGTCCACGCCGATCACGTCGGCCACGGACGCCACGTCGAGCCAGTCCTGGCGCGTCGAGCAGTATTCGCTGTCGTCATCGTCTTCCCAGTTCTTCATGAACAAGCCGATGACTTCATAACCCTGCTGCTTCAGCAACCATGCGGTGACCGACGAATCGACGCCACCGGACAAGCCCACCACCACGCGCTTGCCGCTCATGATGCCGCTCCTGCCTGCGCCGGCGGATTCGTCGGCGCGGCGGTGTCGCCCGGCGCGATCGACGCGGCCACGGTGCTCGGATGCGTATGGATCATGTCGAGCGCGAAGCGTTTGCCGGCCAGGTAGTCGTCGACGCAAGCCATCAGCAGCGGCGAGCGATGGCGCTCGGGGCAGCCACGCAGTTCCTCGGCGGTCATCCACACGGTACGGACGATGCCGGTATCCAACTGGCGCCCGGCATCGAGTGTGCCGATATCACCGGTAAAGGCGAAGCGGATATAGGTGGTGTCGCCCTGGTCGCGCGACGAACGGCCGCGGCTCGTGTAGACGCCCAGTAGCGCGCGCGGTTCGAACGAATGCGCGGTTTCCTCGAGCGTTTCGCGCACGACGGCGCGAATCAGGCTCTCGCCCGCTTCCAGATGGCCGGCGGGCTGGTTCAGACGCAGACCATCCGCGGTTTCCTCTTCCACCAGCAGGAAGCGGCCGCCCCGTTCGATAACGGCGGCTACTGTGACGCTGGCATTCCAATCACGTGACATGGTGCACATTTTTTAAGCAATCCGGCATTTTACCGGTTGCCGTGCGAACGTGCATCGCGCGAAGGTTCTTTTGGTCCACCTCGGCCCGTATATCTGCCGGTTCCCCCCCCCGCAGGTCAGCGCCCGCTCAGGCGGCTTCCCGCGCGACGACAGGCGGCAGCAGCGCAATCGCCGCGTCGAGCCTCGCCACAAGTGACTTCGACGCCGGCATCAGCGGTCGACGTACCTCCGGACGCGCCAGACCACACAGCGCCAGCGCCGCCTTCACCGGGGCTGGGTTGGGCTCGTCGAACAGCATTCCGATCAGCGGCGACAGTTGCCGGAACAGCGCGCGCGCCGCTTCCTCGCGCCCTGTGCGCGCAAGTTGAATCAGCCGCACGAACAGATCGGGCCGGATATGGGCCGAGGCCGGCACGATTCCCGCGCCACCGCGCAGCAGATGGTCGAGCATGGCAGCGTCATCGCCGCAGAACACGTCAAGGCGATCCTGCCCTGCCAGCGCGCGCATTCCCGCCGCATCGCACTCCTTGAGCGCCACGATCTGCGGATGCGCGGCCAAACGCCACGTGAGGTCAGGCGAGATCGTGCAGCCCGTGCGCTTCGGCACGTTGTACAACATCAGCGGTCTGGCCGTATGACTGGCGACGCTGCGCAAATGCCACGCGATCCCTTCATCGGACACGCGCAAGTAGTACGGTGGCGGCACGAGATAGCCAGCAAGATCAAGCCGTTCGAGCCGACGCACCTGCTCGCAGACCGCATGGGTTGCCACGCCGCCAACCCCGGCGATCACGGGCACGGTGCCTTGCACGGCCTCGAGGGTGGCGGCGGCGACCTGAAGGCGCTCCACGTCGGTCAGCAGGCCACCCTCCCCGGTCGTGCCGAGCACGATCAAACCGTCGACGCCAGCATCCGCGTAGTGCGCGGCAAGCCGTTGCACGCCGTCGAAATCCACCTGGCCGTGATGCAGCGGCGTGACCATCGGCAGCCATAGCCCATCGACGATGCGCGGGCGAGCGAACTCAATGCGTGGCATGGTCGTCTCCGAGCATCGTCGTCACGCCAAACTCGGCGGCGGGCAGCGCGGCCATGATGGCGTGCATGGCTGCCTCGCGGTCTTCGCGCTCCACCTCCACGTGCAGCGTGGTCTCGCCGTGGCGATGATCCACCTCCACCACATAGACGCGCGCAAGATTGCCGATAGCACGATGCAATGTCTGGCGCAGCATGAAGACCTGCGCCGATGACACGGCAAGCCGCAGGCGAATCCACTGCACGTTCGAAGCGATCCGGCGTCGGGGCACCGACGCATAGGCCACGGCGAGATTCGAAGACTGTCGCATGTCGCGATGATCCGCGTCTGGCGGACCGTCTGTTGAACATGACACCCATGCTAGGGATAGCGATCTCAATTTGGCGCAACATTCCGCGAGCGGGTCATCAACATCACGTAAAGATGAAGGGGCTCAGAACGTCTTGGTGATCGATGCCCACGCCGCTGCCTTGCCGAGATATCGCCCACGATTGGCGCTGGTGTAGAACGACGCCTTCGCGTTGGTATCCACATAGGCCACTGCCAGCGAGAAGCCCTTGCCCAGGTCCTTGGTCAGGCCGAGTTTCCAGTCCGTGTACGACGCATCGCTGTGATGGGCCACGCCCTGGTAGCCCACGTGCGCATTGAACGTGAGACCCCAGACGTTCAGCGGCACATTCGCCGACAGGTCGACGTAGTAACTGTTCTTGCTGTCGTCAATACCGAACAGATTGGTCACCGCATGCGAGTACTTCAGGAACACCGGGCCATAGCCGATGCCTGCGTACAGCTCCGTGGTGTACGGGCGCGTAGTGGTGTACCCACCTGGGTAGTAGTACTCCAGCACGCCGACGTCGTAGTTGAACTCGAGGTCCGACAGCTTGAAGGTGTTCCTGAAGCCACCGTAGAAATCCATTTCCACGGGCGATGACACCGACGAATCGGCGTCCTCAAGCCAGCTGATACTCGAGTTCCAGTTGCCGACGTAGAAGCCGCTGGCGTGGGAATAGTCGAATCCACCCTGGATGGCCGGGCGCAGATTGGTCTGGCTGATGCCGCGATAGCGGTAGTCGGATACCAGCGACACATTGGCCGTGAACGTATGGGGCGTGGAAGGTTCGGCCACGGGCGCAGAGGCTTCCTGCGCAAAGGCCGGCGAAAACGGCATGGCGAACAGCACGGCAGCGGCCAAGCCCGCCGGCGCCGAAGTAAGCAGACGTGTTGCGATCATGAGGAATCAGTTGTGCGTTTGGAGAGACGCCTCGAAAGAGACGTGAACGCCACGATACGCAGCCGCGCGTCAAATCGGCATCAAGAATGGGCAGGCCACTGAAGCAAATCCATCAAGGTGAATTGCGAAGCAATCGCCGCTCGATGAAAGAAGTCATTTCATGAGGCGCAAGAATGAGTCTCTGTGACGCCACAAATCCCCGACCGGCCAGTCACCACCGAATGTAAGTTTCGGGTAAGCTGCGCAAAAAATGGTGCGCCGCACGCGGTACACCAAGGGCGAGGACGTCTGCCCGACCAATCAGATACGACGCCATCAAAAGGAGAAATGGACGATGCATATCGGCATCCCGCTCGAGACGCGGGCAGGTGAGGCGCGAGTCGCCGCCACCCCGGAGACCGTCAAGAAGTACGTTGCGCAGGGCCATCAGGTAACGGTGCAAGCCGGCGCCGGTATCCGCGCCAGTATTCCCGACGCAGCGTTCGAAGCGGCAGGCGCGCGCATCGGCTCCGCGGCCGATGCGCTCGGCGCGGAACTCCTGCTGAAGGTCCGCGCGCCGGACGATGCCGAACGTGCCCAGATCAAGCCGGGTGCCGTGCTGGTCGGCATGCTCAATCCCTTCGATATCGAAAACAACGCGCGCATGGCCAGCGCCGCGATCACGGCGTTCGCGCTCGAAGCCGCGCCGCGTACCACGCGCGCGCAGAGCATGGACGTGCTGTCCTCGCAGGCCAACATCGCCGGCTACAAGGCCGTGCTGGAGGCCGCGCACCACTACCAGCGCTTCATGCCGATGCTGATGACGGCAGCGGGCACGGTAAAGGCCGCGCGCGTGCTGATCCTCGGCGCTGGCGTGGCGGGCCTGCAGGCCATCGCCACGGCCAAGCGACTGGGCGCCGTGATCGAAGCCTCCGATGTGCGCCCCGCCGTGAAGGAGCAGATCGAATCGCTCGGCGCGAAATTCCTCGACGTGCCGTTCCTGACTGACGAAGAGCGCGAGATCGCGCAAGGCGTGGGCGGCTATGCCCGCCCGATGCCCGCCGACTGGATGCGGCGCCAGGCCGAACTGGTGCACCAGCGTGCCACGCAGGCCGACATCGTCATCACCACCGCGCTGATCCCGGGCCGCCGCGCGCCGGTGCTGCTGCAGGAAGAGACTGTCAAGCAGATGAAGCCCGGCTCGGTCGTCGTCGACCTCGCCGCAGCACAGGGCGGCAACTGCCCGCTGACCGTCGCCGACGAAGTGGTCGAGCGCCACGGCGTCACCCTGATCGGTCACACGAACCTTGCCGGCATGGTTGCCGCCGATGCGTCCGCGCTGTACGCGCGCAACGTGCTGGACTTCCTCAAGCTGATCATCGACAAGGATGCCCGCTATACGCTGAATCTCGAGGACGACATCGTTGCCGCCTGCCTGATGTGCAAGGACGGCCAGGTCATCCGCGAGGCAGCCTGATCCGACACCGGCGCCAGGCCATCACGCCCTGGCGCCCGTCCGCCGATGACCTTGCAGCGGCGCGGGGAGCCATCCGCACTGCAACCCGCCATCGGCGGACCCAGATCTCGCAGCCTCGATCCGACGCAACGCGAAGCGAAGCGCATCAGCAAGTATTCAAAAGCAACGGAGGAGAAGTCGATGGAGATGGTTAACCACACGGTGATCAACCTGATCATCTTTGTGCTGGCGATCTACGTGGGATACCACGTGGTCTGGACGGTGACGCCCGCGCTGCACACCCCGCTCATGGCCGTGACCAATGCGATCTCGGCCATCATCATCGTCGGCGCCATGCTGGCGGCCGGCCTCACCGAAGGCGGCGTAGGCCGCGTCATGGGCACGGTGGCCGTGGCACTGGCCGCGGTGAACGTGTTCGGTGGCTTCCTGGTGACCCAGCGCATGCTGGAGATGTTCAAGAAGAAGGAACCGAAGGCGAAGGCTGACAACAAGGGAGGTGCGTGATGGAAGTCATCAGCATGAACCTTGTGACGCTGCTGTACCTGGTGGCATCGGTCTGCTTCATCCAGGCGCTGAAAGGCCTCTCTCACCCGGCATCGGCCCGCAAGGGCAATGCGTTCGGCATGATCGGCATGGCCATCGCCGTGGTGACCACGCTGGCGCTGATCGTCAAGATCAAGCACGAGTTCCTGGCGGTAGGCGCGGCGCAGTCGTCGGTTGGTACGGGTCTGGCGCTGATCTTCGGCGCGCTGGTGGTCGGCGGCGGCATCGGCGCCTATGTGGCGAAGAAGGTCGAAATGACCAAGATGCCCGAGCTGGTGGCCGCGATGCACTCGCTGATCGGTCTGGCCGCCGTGTTCATCGCCGTGGCCGCCGTGGCGGAGCCCGCCGCGTTCGGCATCACGCCGGCTGGCTCGCACCTGATCCCGCTCGGCAACCGCATCGAACTGTTCATCGGCTGCTTCGTCGGTGCGATTACGTTCTCCGGTTCGGTGATCGCATTCGGCAAGCTGTCTGGCCGCTACAAGTTCCGGCTGTTCCAGGGCGCGCCGGTGGTGTTCCCGGGCCAGCACTGGCTGAACCTGCTGCTGGCCATCGGCATGATCGGCTTCGGCGTGATCTTCTTCCTGTCGCAGTCGTGGCTGCCGTTCCTGATCATGCTGGCCATCGCGTTCGTGCTTGGCGTGCTGATCATCATTCCGATCGGCGGCGCCGACATGCCCGTGGTGGTGTCGATGCTGAACTCGTACTCGGGCTGGGCAGCGGCCGGCATCGGCTTCTCGCTGAACAACCCGATGCTGATCATCGCGGGCTCGCTGGTGGGCTCATCCGGCGCGATCCTCTCGTACATCATGTGCAAGGCGATGAACCGCTCGTTCTTCAACGTGATCCTGGGCGGCTTCGGCGCGGATGCATCGGCCGGCGCAACGGCGGGCGCGCAGGCGCAGCGCAATGTGAAGTCCGGATCGGCGGATGACGCGGCCTTCGTGATGAGCAATGCGGAAACCGTGATCATCGTGCCCGGCTACGGCCTGGCTGTGGCCCGTGCCCAGCATGCGCTTAAAGAATTGACCGAGAAGCTGACCGAGCACGGCGTGACGGTGAAGTATGCGATCCACCCCGTGGCGGGCCGGATGCCAGGTCACATGAACGTGCTGCTGGCCGAAGCCGAGGTGCCGTACGACCAGGTCTTCGAGATGGAGGACATCAACAGCGAGTTTGGCCAGGCCGACGTGGTGCTGGTGCTAGGCGCCAACGACGTGGTCAATCCGGCCGCCAAGACCGACCCGAAATCGCCGATCGCCGGGATGCCGATACTGGAGGCGTACAAGGCCAAGACGATCATTGTGAACAAGCGTTCGATGGCAGCCGGCTACGCGGGTCTGGACAACGAACTGTTCTACATGGACAAGACGATGATGGTGTTCGGCGACGCCAAGAAGGTGGTCGAGGACATGTTCAAGGCGGTCGACTAATCTGCCGTTAAGCTTCCGAGCGGCGGCAGGTCCGCGAAGTGAATAAAACAACGCGCAGACCTGAAATCAACGAAATCGAACGAGTGCGGCCGGCAACCAACGCCGGCCGTTTCGTTTTCCGGATTTCGATTCCTGCGCGCGGGTTCGGCGCTATACTCGCCTAGCCCCGGCCTCCCACGCAGACCATCCACCGCCGATGGCAGATTTGATCGCACCATGACATTCAGTTCGCATGACAGGAATCTGTCGGTCTTCCATCACCCCGTGCTGACGGTGCTGGTGGACGACAGCAAATCGTTCATCGACAGCCTGGCGTTCCAGATGGATGCGTCCCGCGCGGTGGTCAGCTTCACCGACCCGCGCGAGGCACTCGCATGGATTCGAGAAGCGTATGCCACACGGCACCCGGCGTTCCTGCCGGTGCACGTCACCCATGATGACCTGACTTTCCTGTCCGAGCGCCGCACGGTGCAGCTCGACGTCGATCGCATTCATCGCCAGATTCACGATGTGAAGCGCTTCCTGCAGCCCGGCGTGATCGTTGTCGACTACTCGATGCCCCAGATGGACGGTCTCGAGTTCTGCCAGGCACTGGAAGGCCTGCCCTGCAAGACCATCCTGCTGACCGGCACGGCCGACGAAAGCATCGCTGTGCAGGGCTTCAACCACGGATTGATCGACCGCTACGTAAAGAAGCACGATCCGAACATGGTGGCGCGGCTCAACGAGGAAATCGACGCACTCCAGCAGCAGTATTTCGCTTCGATCTCGCGCACGCTGCGCGACCTGCTGACCCGCCATTCGTACTCGTTCCTGTCCGACCCGGCGATGGCCGACCGCGTGCGCCAGACGGCCGCGCGCTATGGCTTTGTCGAGTACTACCTGTATCCAAATCCGGTGGGCATGCTGCTGCTGACCGCCCAGGGTCATGCCACGCTGATGGTGATCGAAACGCGCGCGGGGCTGATGAGCCAGGTGGAGTCTGCAGAGGCCTACGAGGCGCCGGCCGCGCTGATCGAAGGCCTGCGCGAAGGTCGCATCGTGCCGTTCTTCTGGCCCGGCAACGGCATGTACACGCCGGCCTGCGTGGACTGGGAACAGTACTGCCTGCCCGCCGAGCGTTGCGAAGGTCACGAAGAGTACTTCTACGCGCTGTTCGACCTGCCCCGCCACATGCTGCAGGAACCCGTGGTCAGCCTGCAGAGCTTTCTGGCGGAATTCACGCGGAATCCGGAATTGATGACGGGGCGGAACAAGCGCGACTGATTCGACAACATTGGAAGCACCAATTGTTGTCGCCCCTCCCCCACACGCGGGAGAGAGGCTTAGAGCCATCGCTCAATCCTTCTTCTGTTCCCGATTCCCGCCCCGCACCATATCGAACCGGAACAACCTGCACTCGATATTGCCGTTGTAGAGCGGCGTGCGGCGCGATTCTTTCAGGCGTAGTCGCTTCGGCATCGTCAGATCGCCAGTGAATACCCACGCCTGCCAGCCCGAGAAACTCTGCTTCAGCGTCGTCGCAAACGCCGCGGCGAACTGGTTGGCGGCGGCTTCCTCGGCCTCGTCGCGTGGCGCGTCCTCCATGGCTCCCCGGCGATCGCCACGCACGGCAATCCGCTCGCCGTAGGGCGGGTTCATCAGCATTAGCCCTGCGTCGGCAAAAGGCGGCTGGACGAAGCGCGCATCCACCTGTTTCAGTTGCACATCGCCCGGCAGGCCGGCGCGTTGCCAGTTGGCCTGGGTCATCGACAGCATGTCCGTGGAAATATCCGACCCGGCGATCTTCAGATTCGTGACGCGGCCGGCAGCTTGCTCACGCGCGCGCTGTGCATCGGCACGCAGCGCCTGCCATGCCTTGGTGTCGCAGCCCTTCAGCCACTCGAACGCAAATGTGCGAGCGGCGCCCGGCGCGAGGCCCAGCGCCACCTGCGCGGCCTCGACGAGGAACGTGCCGCTGCCGCACATCGGATCGAAGAACGGACGATCGGTCTGACCCGCCGTCCAGCCGGCCAGACGCAGAATGCCGGCGGCCAGGTTCTCCTTGAGCGGCGCCTCGCCCTTTTCCATACGCCAGCCGCGCTTGAACAGCGGCTCGCCGGTGGTGTCGAGATAGACGGTGCAATCGGTTTCGGTCAGGTGCGCGTAGATGCGGACATCCGGGCTCACCGTATCGACGCTGGGACGCGCACCCAGCCGCTCGCGCATTGCGTCGCAGACGCCGTCCTTGACGCGCAGCGCCGTGAAATTCAGGCTGCGCAGCGGCGACTTGTGCGCCGTGACATCGACACGCAGCGTCTCGTCTGGCGAGAACCACTGTTCCCAGCGCTGCTGGCGCACCAGCGAGTAGATGTCGTCCTCGTGCCGGTATCCACGCTGCGCCACGCGCAGCAGCACACGGCTGGCGATGCGCGAGTGGAGGTTGACGGCATAGGCGGCCGCCATCTCCCCCGAGAACGTCACACCGCCCGGCACCTCCCGATGCACTTCGAACGGCGCGGCGGCCACCACGGCCGGATACCGCGCGATTTCGCGTAGTTCCTCGGCAAGGGCGGGTTCCAGGCCGCGCGGGCAAGGAACAAAGAAAGCTTGGGTCATGGCGTGAAAATCCTGCAAACAAAAACGTCCGCCATGGCGGACGGAAGGTATCGGTGACCGTCCCCCGATCAGCCCGCTGCGAGCGCGCGGTCGAGGAAATCGAGTCGGTCCTGGCCCCAGTATGGCTGGCCGTCATAAACGAACCACGGCGCGCCGAACACGTTGGCGGAGATAGCGTCCTGGGTGTTCTGCGCATATGCGGCCTGCACCGCCTGCCCCTCGCTGGCCTTGAGCAGGCTCGCGCCGTCGAGACCGCATTCCTCGGCGATTAGCGAAAGCGTGGCGGCATCGGCGATATTGCGCTGCTCGGCCCACACCGCGCGCGAGATCGCGCCGGTCAGTTCCAGCGCGCGCGCCGTGCCGTTGGCCAGTTGGGCGGCGATGATCAGGCGTGCCGCGGTATCACCTGAAACCGGGAAGAACGTTGGGTGCAAGTTGAGCGGGATGCCAAGGAACTTGCTCCAGCGTTCCAGTTCGACCAGCCGGTAAGCCTGACGCTGTGGCGGGCGCTGCGCCAGTGGCAGGCCGCCCGACACCGCGAAAACCTTGCCGATATCGCAGGGCTTCAGCAGCACCTGGGCCTTGTGACGGTTGGCAATCTCGACAAAGCGCGCGTGCCCCAGATAGACAAACGGGGAAGGCAGCGCCAGAAAATACTCGACCTGCTTGCTCATCACGACCTCACGGTAGAACGGATTGGAACGTCAGCTTAAAACGGCTTTACGACAACCAGGATGACAACCGCCAGCAATACCAGCACCGGCAGTTCGTTGAACCAGCGGTAGAAGGTGTGCGAGCGCGTGTTGGCGCCGCGTTCGAATTTGCGCAGGAGCACGCCGCAACCGTGGTGGTAGCCGATCAGCACCAGCACCAGCGCCAGCTTGGCATGCATCCACCCCTGCCCCGCGCCACGGCCGATGCCATAGCCCAGGAACAGCCAGAGGCCGAATACGACAGCCGGAACGGCCAGCATCGTCATGAAGCGGAACAGCTTGCGCGCCATCAGCAGCAGGCGTTTCACGCTGGCCGCATCGGTCTCCATCGCCAGATTGACGAAAATGCGCGGCAGGTAGAACAACCCCGCGAACCACGAAGTCACGAACAGGATATGGAACGCCTTGACCCAGAGCATGTGCTGATCCGCCTCCGGTTACGTACGAATCTCGCCGTGACCGAACACGACGTACTTGAGCGAGGTCAGCCCCTCCAGGCCCACCGGGCCGCGAGCGTGGAGCTTGTCGTTGGAGATGCCGATCTCCGCGCCGAGGCCGTACTCGAAGCCGTCGGCAAAGCGCGTCGAGGCATTGATCATCACGCTGGCCGAATCGACTTCACGCAGAAAACGCATCCCGGTGGTGTAGTTCTCGGTGATGATCGAATCGGTATGCGCCGACCCGTAGGTGTTGATGTGCGCGATGGCGGCGTCCAGTCCGTCCACCGTGCGGATCGCCAGCACCGGCGCCAGGTACTCGAGACGCCAGTCCTCCTCGGTGGCGTCGACCAGGCCCGAGAAGCCGGCGGCTTCCAGCGTGGCGCGCGTTGCCGGGCAGACGCGCAACTCGACACCTTTTTCCTGGTAGATACGGCACAGCGGCGGCAGCGCCTTCGCAGCTATCTCGCGCGACACGAGCAGCGTTTCCATCGTGTTGCACGGTGCGTAGCGCTGCGTCTTGGCGTTGTCGCACACGCGCACGGCCTTTTCCAGGTCGGCGTCGTCATCGATATAGACGTGGCAGATGCCGTCCAGGTGCTTGATCATCGGCACGCGCGCCTCTTCCATCAAGCGGGCGATCAGGCTCTTGCCGCCGCGCGGCACGATCACGTCGACATACTCGGTCATCGTGATCAGGCGACCAACCGCGGCGCGATCCGTGGTTTCGATCACCTGCACGGCTTCGGAGGGCAGCCCCGCCGCGGCCAGTCCCTCGGCCACGAGCGCGGCCAGGGCGGTATTCGATTCGATCGCCTCGGAGCCGCCACGCAAAATCGTAGAGTTGCCCGACTTCAGGCACAGCGCCGCCGCATCGATGGTCACGTTCGGACGCGATTCATAGATGATGCCGATCACGCCGAGCGGCACGCGCATCTGGCCCACCTGAATGCCGGTGGGACGGAACTTCATGTTCGAGATTTCGCCGATCGGGTCCGCCAGCGCGGCTATCTGCTCGAGGCCGGCTGCCATCGTGGCGATCGCCTTGTCCGACAGTGTCAGGCGATCAATGAAGGCGGCGTCCTGGCCGTTGGTGCGGGCGCGTTCGACGTCGCGGGCGTTGACGGCCTTGAGCTTGTCCGCATCGCGGCGGATGGCCGCGGCAATCGTCAGCAGCGCACGGTTCTTGTCGGCCGTGGAAGCGCGCGCCATGGCGCGCGATGCCGCGCGGGCCTGCTGGCCAACGCGGGTCATGTAAGCGTGGAGATCGAACTCGGTCATGATGGTGTCCGGGCCTGTGCCCGGTCTGCTATGAGTGCCGCGATGTCGATGCGCCGGCGCGGCTGCCGGCGATTGTTCTGGTTCGGTGGTCCGGTCACCTGTCCGGACCCCGGGGGCCCGGAGGCCTCATGCGGGTCTGGCGATCATCAGCGCAAGCTGCATCAGGCCGTCCCATGGCTCGGCTGGTAACGCACCGGCCGCTCCGCCAGCGCCTGGCAGGTCGGACAGGCCCTTGACCTGCCGGTCCAGCCGCGCGGCCATGGCAAGCGCGGCTTCCAGTTGCGGCATCGACAGCCGTTGCGCGGCCTGTGGTACGAGCCGCTCGCGCGGGCCCCAGACGCGCAGTTCGCGCATCAGCACGCCCGCCGGCTTGCCGCCCGCCAAGCCTTGCCGGACCTTGGATAATACGCGAATTTCCTCGGTCAGCGCCCACAGCACCAGCACCGTAGCCTCGCCCTCGCCACGCAGCCCTTCGAGCATACGCACCAGGCGCGGCACGTCGCCGCCGAGCATGGCTTCGGACAGTTTGAACACGTCGTAGCGGGCCACGTTCAGCACCGCGTCCTGAACCTGGTCGAAGGTCAGCGCGCCGGGCGGATAAAGCAGGCCGAGCTTCTGGATTTCCTGATGCGCGGCCAGCAGGTTGCCCTCGACCTTTTCGGCGATGAACTGCAGCGCGCGCCGCCCTGGCTCGCCCGGCTCCACCCGCTGCTGCTGCAGGCCGAGTCGTTCGCCCACCCAGGCGGGCAGCCGCGTGCGGTCCACGGCATCGACCTTGATCGACACCCCCGCCGACTCCAATGCCTGGAACCAGGCCGATTTCGTCGTGGCGAAATCCAGGCGCGGCAGTGTGACCAGCATCACCACATCCGGCGACGGCTGGGCGGCCACGGCGCGCAACGCCTCGCCGCCGTCCTTGCCCGGCTTGCCCGATGGAATACGCAACTCGACGATCTTGCGGTCGCCGAACAGCGACATCGACTGCTGGGCCTCGATGACCTGCCCCCACTGGAAGCCACGTTCGGCCACCAGCACGTCGCGTTCGGAGAAACCGGCCTCTCGCGCAGCGCGGCGCAGGCGATCTACCGCCTCCAGCACCAGCAGGTGCTCGTCGCCGTGAACGACGTAAAGCGGCGCCAGGCCCTTGGCCTGCGCCTGCCTCAGATGTGCCTCGAGTCCGTCGAGCTTGAGCTGCATTGTCGCCCTATGTTTCCTGTGTCGGCCTGAGTCGCGCCGATACCCGGCGCGTCAGATCGTCTTGACCGAGGCCAGCCGGCGCATGAGCTGATTCACAACATCGCGCTGCATGTCGCGATAGAGCTGCTGCTCTTCGTAATCCTTGGCCAGCGTGTTGGCTTCGTTGTACGTCAGGTCGCGCGTCAGCAGCAGCGTCGACGGTGGGATCAGCTCCTTGCCACTGGCATCGCGCAGGCGGAAGGTAAAGCGGTAGGTCAGACGGTATTCCCGCACCACACCCTCGGTGGTAATCGAGAGGATCGACTTGGCCCGCGTATCGGCCAGCACGTCGAGCAGTGCGTCCGCTTCCTTCGGGTCGGTAACGATCTGCGTGTCCGAGCCATTGCGGATGTTGCGGCGCAAATCCGCACCCATCAGCGAATTCGCGGGAATGCCGATGTAGAGCCGCTTGAACGCAAAATCGGCGTTACCGCGCATATGGAAGCCGCAGCCACCCAGCAATGCCGCCGCCGCTGCCGCGGCGCCGATGGCGAAGAAACCGCGGCGTCCCATGTTCGGTCGATCCATTCGTTATCCCTGTCTGCTGATTCCAGTCCGCGTGCTTCAGAGCACGACGTTGACGAGACGGCCCGGCACCACCACGATCTTCTTCGGTGCGGCACCGGCGGCGAACTTGGCCACGATCTCGCTGGCGGCCGCGGTGGCCTCGATCGCGGCGCGGTCAGCATCGGCCGGCACCGTCAGGCTGCCACGCACCTTGCCGTTGACCTGCAGCACCAGTTCGATCTCGCTGCGCACCAGCGCGGCTTCGTCGACTTGCGGCCATGCGGCGTCGAGAATGTCGACCGTCTCAGCGGCGTAGCCGAGTTCCTGCCACAGCCCGTGGGCGATGTGCGGCACCACCGGGTACAGCACGCGCAGCAGCACGCTGAAGCCTTCACGGCGCCCGGCCGGCGAAGCGGTCTTCGCATCTTCCAGCGCGTTCAGCATCTTCATCGTGGCGGACACCACGGTGTTGTACTGGATGCGCTCGTAATCGTAGTTGGCCTGCTTGAGCACGGTGTGGATCTCGCGGCGCAGCGCGGCGTCATCGGCCGTCGGCGCGGTGCCGGCGCCATCGCGGATCGCCTGGGCGTTCGCGTAGCCGTAGTTCCACACACGGCGCAGGAAGCGCGACGCGCCCTCCACGCCCGAACCGCTCCATTCGAGTTGCTGCTCTGGCGGCGCGGCGAACATCACGAACAGGCGTGCGGTATCGGCGCCGTACTGGTCGATCAGCGCTTGCGGGTCGATGCCGTTGTTCTTCGACTTCGACATCTTCTCGATGCCGCCAATCACCACCGGCTGACCGTCGGCCTTCGCCGTGGCGCCAGCCGGGCGGCCACGCTCGTCGGTCTGCACGTCCACATCGGCCGGGTTGTACCAGGTCTTCTTGCCGGAGGCGTCCTCGCGATAGAACGTCTCGTTGAGCACCATACCCTGCGTGAGCAGGTTCGTGAACGGCTCGTCGAACTTGACCAGGCCCATGTCGCGCATGACCTTGGTCCAGAAGCGTGCGTACAACAGGTGCAGAATCGCGTGTTCGATACCGCCGATGTACTGGTCCATCGGCATCCAGTAATCGTTGCGCGCATCGACCATCGTGCCAGCGTCGGGGCACGTATAGCGCATGTAATACCAGCACGAGTCGATGAACGTATCCATCGTATCGGTCTCGCGGCGCGCCGGCTTGCCGCACGACGGGCAGGTGCACTCCAGGAAACGCGGGTCCTTGGCCAGCGGGTTGCCCGTGCCGTCCGGCACGAGGTCCTCGGGCAGCACCACCGGCAGATCCTTCTCCGGCACCGGCACCACACCGCAGCTGTCGCAGTGGATCAGCGGAATCGGCGTGCCCCAGTAACGCTGGCGCGAGATGCCCCAGTCGCGCAGGCGCCAGGTCACCTTCTTCTCGCCCAGGCCCTTGGCGGCCAGATCGGCGGCGATGGCGTCGACGGCGGCCTTGTAGCCGAGACCGTCGTACTTGCCGCTATGGATGCAGAGGCCGTGTTCCTTGTCGCCGTACCACTCGAGCCACGCGTCGGTCGAATAGGCCTGACCCTTGACGTCGATGACCTGCTTGATCGGCAGGTTGTACTTGAGCGCAAACGCGAAGTCGCGCTCGTCATGAGCCGGCACGCCCATCACGGCGCCGTCGCCATAGGTCATCAGCACGTAGTTGCCGACCCAGACGTCGACCTGTTCGCCGGTCAGCGGGTGCGTGACCTTGAGGCCGGTCGGCATCCCCTTCTTCTCCATGGTCGCCATGTCGGCTTCCATGACGGAACCGTGCTTGCATTCCTCGATGAACGCGGCCAGCGCCGGGTTGCTTTCGGCGGCGTGCGTGGCCAGCGGATGCTCGGCGGCCACGGCGCAGAACGTCACGCCCATAATCGTGTCGGCACGCGTGGTGAACACGTAGAGCTTGCCGTCGTTGATCAGCTTGCCATCCGCGCCCTTGATCTCATGCGGGAAGGCGAATCGCACACCTTCACTGCGGCCGATCCAGTTCTGCTGCATGATCTTGACGCGCTCGGGCCAGCCGAGGCCTTCGAGGTCGCCAAGCAATTCCTGCGCGTAATCGGTGATGCGCAGGTAGTACATCGGGATTTCACGCTTTTCGACCACTGCGCCCGAACGCCAGCCACGGCCGTCGATAACCTGCTCGTTGGCCAGCACGGTCTGGTCCACCGGATCCCAGTTCACGGTACCGGTCTTGCGATAGGCGATGCCCTTTTCCAGCATCTTCAGGAACAGCCACTGGTTCCAGCGGTAGTACTCGGGGCTGCAGGTCGCCACTTCGCGCGACCAGTCGATCGCCAGGCCCATCGACTGCATCTGCTTCTTCATGTAAGCGATGTTGTCGTAGGTCCAGGCGGCCGGTGCCACGCCGTTGTTCAGCGCGGCGTTCTCCGCCGGCATCCCGAACGCATCCCAGCCCATCGGCATCAGCACGTTACGGCCGTTCATGCGCAGGTAGCGCGCCATCACGTCGTTGATCGTGTAGTTGCGCACGTGGCCCATGTGGAGCTTGCCCGACGGGTAGGGCAGCATCGAACAGGCGTAGAACTTGGACTTTTCCTTGCCGTCGGGCCCGACCGCGTGCTCCGACACCTTGTAGGCATCGATCGCTTTCCAGTGCTGCTGGGCGGCTTGTTCAACGGCGGACGGAAGATATTTGTCTTGCATGGTCGGGACGACGGTCTGGGCAGCGGTCCGCGGGCGACTGGCGCGCCGGGCGACCGGGGGGATCGGAAATGCGAAAGAGACGATTATAACCGTGGCGTATGTCCGCCACGGCTCGCACGGAAAGGCTGGAACGGCCCGCCTCTGGGCCGCGCCGGGCGTGCTTGCGGGCTTACTTCAGGCCCAGCACATCCTGCATGTCAAACATGCCGCTCGGCTTGTCGGCCAGGAAACGCGCCGCACGCACAGCACCATCGGCATACGACTGGCGGCTGGACGACTTGTGGCTGATCTCGATGCGCTCGCCGATGCCGGCGAACATCACCGTGTGATCGCCGACGATATCGCCGCCACGGACCGTCGCGAAGCCAATCGACTTCGCGTCGCGCGGGCCAGTATGGCCTTCGCGCGCGTAGACCGCGCATTCGTCGAGATCGCGGCCGATGGCCTTGGCGACCACTTCGCCCATCGCCAGCGCCGTGCCCGACGGCGCGTCGACCTTGTGGCGATGGTGCGCTTCGATGATCTCGATGTCGTAGCCCGTGGAAAGCAGCTTGGCCGCCACTTCCAGCAGCTTGAACGTGGCATTGACGCCGACGCTCATGTTCGCGGCAAACACCACGCCGATCGACTTGGCGGCATCGGCCAGTGCCTGCTTGCCGGCGGCATCGAAACCGGTGGTACCAATCACCATCTTCTTGCCGAGGCGCTTGGCCACCGCCAGGTGCGCCAGCGTGCCCTCGGGGCGGGTGAAATCAATCAGGCAATCGGCGGCCGAGAGCACGGCCTCGATGTCAGAGGAGATCTTGATGCCCGTCTCGCGGCCCAGAAACAGCCCGGCATCCTGGCCCAGCGCCGCAGCACCTGGCACGTCGAGCGCGCCGGCCAGCGTCACGCCGTCGGTATTGAGCACCGTTTCGATCAACATGCGACCCATGCGGCCGGAAGCCCCTGCAATGGCGATTTTCATGATTGGGTATGTCGGAATGAAAACCGTCCGGCATTCGACCGGACGGCTTGGGTGTCTGAAATGGACTCGCCGCCGCGTTTAGCTGGCAGGTTTGGCCGGAACGTCCGAAGCCGCGCTGGCTGGCGCCTCGGCCGGCTTTTGCTGAGCTGCCTCGGCGGCAGCAGGTGCCACGGCTGCCGGCGCGGCTGCCGGTTCGCTCGCTGCCGCGACGGGCATGGCAGCCGGCGCCGATGCCGGCATTGCCGCCGGCGCGGATGCTGGCGCTGGCTCGCCGCCAAAGACAATCTTGCCTGGCGTCTGATTCTTCTGCGCCGCCTTCATGCCGTCAATTTCGGCGATAAGCTCGTATTCGGACGGCAACTCGTTGCCCACCCACCGCACAAGCTTGTCACCCTCGAAGTACACGGTGAACTGGCGCGATTGCACGACCGGCCGGCTGCCGCGACGGAAAGAGAAGTAATAGTCCCATCGATCCGCGTGAAAGACGTCCGTCAGCAGCGGGGTGCCGAGCAGGAAGCGCACCTGATCGCGCGTCATGCCTTCGCGCAATTGCGACACGGCCTCGCGCGACACGAAGTTGCCCTGGACGATGTTGATCCGATACGGCGTGATGGCATCGGCCACCTTGCGCGAGGTGCTGTCGTAGGCGGAACAGGCACCGGCCAGCAGTGCCGCCGCCAGCAGGGAAGACACCAGCGCGGGGCGCATGGCGGACGAACGGAATGAACGCATGTATCTCGCTTCCAGACGGGAATGGGTAGATACCGGCACCGGCACACCCCAAAGACTGCGGAGGCATCCGGCACGGCCAGGCGCATTCTGGTCACTCCGCGGAGAGCGGCGTGTACGCGTCATGGCACCGGGGCGACATTTGCCGCCAAAACCCTTATGATTCAACTATCCAGACATTGTACTCTAGGGAGTCACGCCCATGCCGAGTCCGGCGGACCTCAAAAATATCGGCCTCAAGGCGACCGTCCCCCGCCTGAAGATCCTTGAGATCTTCCAGACCAGCGAACAGCGCCATCTAAGCGCGGAAGATGTCTATCGCATCCTGCTCAACGAGCATATGGATATCGGCCTCGCCACGGTCTATCGCGTTCTCACGCAGTTCGAACAGGCTGGCCTGCTCTCGCGGAACAACTTCGAGTCGGGCAAGGCGATTTTCGAACTGAACGAAGGCAAGCACCACGATCACCTGGTGTGCCTGGATTGCGGGCGCGTCGAGGAATTTTTCGATGCTGATATCGAACAGCGGCAACAGAGCATCGCCCGCGAGCGCGGCTTTGCACTACAGGAACATGCCCTGTCGCTCTATGGCAACTGCACCAAGGACGATTGCCCCCACAGACCGAGACGATAACCCCGCTGCGGTACCCGCCCAGCAGCAGGCAATAAAAAACCGGCGCCAAGGCGCCGGTTTTTTATTGGGTCGACACAGCGTTATTCCTGCGTCAGATCCTGCTCGGCCACGACGCGCAGGCTACGCGGCACGGCAGCGGCTGCCGCAGGCAGGCCCAGAAACTCGCCAACCACCTGACGGAAGAGACCACGTGCCCAAACCAGCATCGGATGGGTATTGCGGCTGCGGTGCCAGAACATATTCAGGCCCAGCATCGTATTGAGCTCCGCCGGCAGCGGGTAGGCCTTCAGGCCATACGTTTCACAGGCCATGTCCTTGGTCAGCGCGTTGACCGTGAAGATCATGTCGGTCTGGGAAGCCAGTTCGGCCTGGGCGCGCCACGAATGAACGGTCAGCGTGGCATTCCGCTTCAGGCCCCGCTGCTGCAGCGCGTAGTCCAACGGAATCAGTGCCGGTGCCGGACGGCCCGCGCCACCGGAATGCGCCATAAAGATATGGCTGCAGTCGAGGTATTGCTCGAGCGTGCAATCGTTCTTCAGGAGCGGATGATTCTTGCGTGCGCAAACCCACAGGTTCAGCGACGTCACCACTTCCTCAACGATTTCGGGATGGCGGGTCGGGAACGGCGAAAAGGCCAGATCGAGTTCGTTTGCACGCATCGACGCGACGTCGGCTTCCCACGAATGCGATTCGACCAGGCGGATATGCAGGTCCGGAGCCAGTTGCTTGATGCGCAGGACAAAGCGGTTGAAAACCGTGTCACCAAGTTCGGCGGCAAAACCGATATTCAGCGTGCCGGTGGCGATGGCCGGATCGAAATTATCGGCATCCCCCTCGTTGATCGACGACCAGAGGTCGAGCATGTCCCGGATCTTCGGGCCCAGTTCCAGCGCGCGCGGCGTTGGCGTGAGACCATGAGGCACCCGAATGAAAAGGGGATCGTCGAAGATTTCGCGCAGTCGGCCGAGCGAGTGAGAAACGGCCGGCGCGGTCATGTGCATCTTTTCCGCCACATAAGTGGCGTTACGCTTGCTGAGCAACTCGGTGAAGATCACGAGCAGCTTGGTATCCACGTTCACCATGATCAGGCCCGGTTTGTTATGTCTTACGCTTCGATGGCCCCACCACTTTCACTGGCTGCACATCAGACATTAATAGATCCTTCCGAGTGTAAGAGAAAATAACAGGAGCGAAAAGCAAATTCAGCATTTCTCGCATTACTGAACGCGAACTTTCGCGGATTTTTGACAGCTTTGAGACAGATAATGTCAAAAATCGCCGTTCATTGAATTCCATGACCCGCTATAGTGCCTGAAGGCGTCCCAATTCTGCCTCGCAGCCCGCCCCGTCTTGTTTCAGATCAAACCATGGCTTCCCACCGACTCGACGTTGATCTCGCCAAAGCCTATCGCCTGCTGAATCACGGTCCGACCGTTCTGGTCAGTGCCGCGCACAATGGACAACGCAATATCATGGCGGCGGCATGGGCCATGCCGCTCGATTTCGCGCCGCCGAAGGTGGCCGTGGTGCTGGACAAGTCCACCTGGACGCGCCAGTTGCTTGAAGCAAGCGGCGAATTCGCGTTGCAGGTTCCCACCGCCGCCCAGGTCGATATCACGCAGGCACTGGGCTCCAGTTCGGGACGGGCCCTGACGGAAAAGCAAGGCATCGACAAGTTCGCCGCGTACGGCTTGCAGACCTTCGCTGGCAGCGTGATCGGCGCTCCGCTGCTCGAAGGCTGCGCGGCGTGGCTGGAATGCAGGCTATTGCCCGAACCCGCGATCCAGAACAGCTACGATCTGTTTCTCGGCGAAGTGGTCGCAGCCCACGCCGACGGCCGCGTCTTCAGCAATGGCCGCTGGCACTTTACCGGCCAAGACGACCTGCGCACGATCCACCATGTCGCGGGTGGCCACTTCCTCGTCGATGGCGATGCTATCGATGCGCGGCCGCTAACGCCACCAGTCACCCCACCTGCCGCCTGAGCAACAAAAAACGCGCCCGAGGGCGCGTTTTTTGTTCAGCGAGGATGGCTTACTTGGCCACGACGCGTGCCATTTCCAGGCACTTGTTCGAATAGCCCCACTCGTTGTCGTACCAGCTCACGACCTTGATGAACGTGCCGTCCAGCGCGATACCGGCTTCAGCATCGAAAATCGAGGTGCGGGCATCACCGCGGAAGTCCGTGGCCACAACCTTGTCTTCGGTGTAGCCCAGCACGCCCTTCAGCGCGCCCTGGCTCTGGGCCTTCATCTCGGCGCAGATTTCTTCGTACTTGGCCGGGTTTTCCAGTTCGACGGTCAGGTCGACCACCGAAACGTCCGAGGTCGGCACGCGGAACGACATACCGGTCAGCTTCTTGTTCAGCTGCGGAATCACCACGCCAACGGCCTTGGCGGCGCCAGTCGACGACGGGATGATGTTTTCCAGGATGCCACGGCCACCGCGCCAGTCCTTGTTCGACGGACCATCCACGGTCTTCTGCGTGGCGGTGGCAGCGTGCACGGTCGTCATCAGGCCGCGCTTGATGCCCCACTTGTCGTTCAGGACCTTTGCCACCGGGGCCAGGCAGTTGGTCGTGCAGCTTGCGTTCGAGATGATCGCTTCGCCCTTGTACGTCTCGTGGTTCACGCCGAACACGAACATCGGGGTGTCGTCCTTCGACGGGGCCGACATGATCACCTTCTTGGCGCCCGCGTCGATGTGCTTCTGCGCGCCTTCCTTCGTCAGGAAGATGCCGGTCGACTCGATCACCACGTCGGCGCCGACTTCGCCCCACTTCAGCTCGGACGGATCCTTGACGGCGGTCAGGCGGATCTTCTTGCCGTTGACCACGAGCGTGTTGCCTTCCACCGACACTTCGCCGTCGAAGCGGCCGTGGACCGAGTCGTACTTCAGCATGTACGCCAGGTAGTCCGGTTCCAGCAGGTCGTTGATGGCGACGACTTCAATGTCCTTGAAGTTCGCGGCGGCGGCGCGGAACACCATGCGCCCGATGCGGCCAAAGCCGTTGATGCCGATCTTGATGGTCATGTCTATCTCCTAGAGTGCAATCGCGATAAAGCTGGGGCCGGCGCCGCAGCCGGCGCCTCGCGCCGGCATACCGCGCTGGCGAGAATTACTGGGCGAGCGTGGCGCGCACCGTATCGGCCACGTTTTCCACGGTGAAGCCGAAGTGCTTGAACAGCACGCCTGCCGGGGCCGATTCGCCGAACGTGTCGATACCGACGACGGCCTGAACCTGGTACTTCCACCAGAAATCGGTGACGCCCGCTTCCACGGCGATGCGCGGCACGCCTGCCGGCAGCACGCTGGCCTTGTAGGCGGCGTCCTGCTTGTCAAAGACGGAGGTCGACGGAACCGACACCACGCGCACGTGCACGCCTTCCACGGCCAGCGCATCGGCGGCGCCCACGGCCAGGCCGACTTCCGAGCCGGTGGCGATAATCACGGCATCCGGGCGCTTCTTGCGCGGATTCGTGCCATCGCGCAGCACGTAGCCACCGCGCGCGATATTGGCGCGCGTGACATCGTCACGCTTCTGGAACGGCAAGTTCTGGCGGCTGAAAATCAGGCAGCTCGGACCGTTCTCGCGGCGGATCGACTGCGCCCAGGCCACTGCAGTCTCGGTGGTGTCGGCGGTACGCCAGACATCCATGTTCGGGATCAGACGCAGGCTGGCCACGTGCTCGATCGACTGGTGGGTCGGACCGTCTTCGCCCAGGCCGATCGAATCATGCGTGAACACAAACAGCGAGCGGATCTTCATCAGCGCGGCCATGCGCAACGCGTTGCGACTGTAGTCCGAGAACGTCAGGAACGTGGCGCCGTAGGGGATGTAGCCACCATGCAGCGCGATGCCGTTCATGATCGCGCTCATGCCGAACTCACGCACACCGTAGTTGATGTGGTTGCCCCACGAGTCGAAGCGAACGGCCTGCGTGCCCGACCAGTTGGTCAGGTTCGAACCGGTCAGGTCGGCCGAGCCGCCCAGCAGTTCCGGCAGTACCGGCGCCAGTGCCTCGATCGAGTTCTGGCTGGCCTTGCGGGTAGCGATCGTCTCGGCCTTCTCCTCGCACTTGGCGATGTAGGCGTCCACGGCCGCATCGAACGCGCCCGGCAGCTCGCCGCGCACGCGGCGCTTGAACTCACCGGCTTCGTACGGATGCACTTCGGCGTAGGCGTCGAACAGTGCGTCCCAGGCCTTTTCCAGCGCGTGGCCGTTCGGCTTCGCGTCCCAGGCGAGGTACGCGTCCTGCGGCACTTCGAACGGGGCGTGGGTCCAGCCCAGCGCTTCGCGGGTGGCCAGCACTTCGGCGCCGCCCAGCGGCGCGCCATGCACGTCGTGGCCGCCGGCCTTGTTCGGCGCACCCTTGCCGATGACGGTGCGGCAGCAGATCAGGGTCGGCTTGTCGCTGGCCTTGGCCAGCGCGATGGCGTTGTCGACGGCAGCCACGTCGTGGCCGTCCACGGCGCGGATCACGTTCCAGCCATAGGCTTCGAAACGCTTCGGCGTATCGTCGGCAAACCAGTGCACCACGTCGCCATCGATGGAGATGCCGTTGTCATCCCAGAAGCCGATCAGCTTGTTCAGCTTGAGCGTGCCGGCCAGCGAGCAGGCTTCATGGCTGATGCCTTCCATCAGGCAGCCATCGCCCATGAACACGTACGTGTGGTGGTTGACGATGTCGAAACCCGGGCGGTTGAATTCCTCGCCCAGCAGGCGCTCGGCCAGCGCCATGCCGACGGCATTGGTGATGCCCTGGCCCAGCGGGCCGGTCGTGGTTTCCACGCCCGGGGTAATGCCATACTCCGGGTGGCCGGCGGTCTTGCTGTGCAACTGGCGGAAGTTCTTCAGTTCCTCGATCGGCAGGTCATAGCCGGTCAGGTGCAGCAGCGCGTAGATCAGCATCGATCCGTGGCCGTTGGACAGCACGAAGCGGTCGCGGTCAGGCCAGTGCGGATTGACGGGGTTATGCTTCAGATGCCGGCCCCACAGCGCCACGGCCATATCGGCCATACCCATCGGCGCACCGGGGTGACCGGAGTTGGCTTGCTGGACAGCGTCCATGGCAAGCACGCGGATGGCATCCGCCATCAGTTTGACGGGTTGGTTGGCGTAAGGACTTGTGGCGGGATGGGCGAGGGCAGACATGCGAGAACCTGACGGCGGGAAAACCGCAATTTTAGCAGAAGCAGGGGGAATTCCCGGGACGGATCCGGCACTCCGAAGGGGGACTCAGGCCTGGACCGAATGGTTGATACCCGGCGTCGGCACCACGCTAGGCGAAATCACATTGCTAGCGGCCGCGTGCAGCCCCTATCAGCAGATAGAAATCGGGGAAAGCGCACATTTTGGCCGGATCTTCCGGCTCGATGGCCGCGTGATGAGCACCGAAGCCGACGCCTGGATCCAGCACGAGCTGATGGTGGCCCCAATGGCGGCCACCCATGGCGCGCCGCGCAGCGCGCTGGTGGTGGGCGGCGGCGACGGCGGATCGGCATTCGAACTGCTGCGTATCCCCACCATGCGAGAGGTAGTGGTGGCCGAACTCGACGGCGAGGTGGTGCGGCTGGCGCGCGAGTGGTTGCGCGGCATCCACCAGGGCGCGCTCGACGAACCAGGCGACCCGCGCCTGAGCCTGGCGATCGGCGAAGGACTCGGCCTGATGGAAGCCTTCGCGCGCGCCGGACGCCAGTTCGACCTGATCGTCTATGACCTGACCGAAGCTGACGACGGCAGCCCCGCCGCCGCCCTGTTCTCCCCGCATGGCCTGCATACCGCGCGCCGCTGCCTGGCGCCCGGCGGCGCGATGTCGCTGCACCTGGGGCCCCCGCTGCATCGGCCGGAAACGGCGCGGCGGCTGCTGGCACGGCTACGGCATGTGTTCCGGCATGTCGCGCCACTGACGACCTTCGTCCCGGCCTATGGCGCGCTGTGGGGCATTGCGCTGGCCAGCGACGCGCTCGATATCGCCGCGCAGCCCGCTGACAAGATCGCAACGCGTCTGCAGCAGTGGCAACTCGAACACAAGCTGCGGGCCTATCACGCGTACCTGCACCCTGCCCTGTTCGTCCATCCGCGGCACGTGCAGGCGATCTTCGACAGCGGCAGCCGTCCCGCGTAACATGCACGGACGCGCCTCGCGCCACGCAGCGCGGGGACGAGATTCGTTCCATCCGGGAGATCATCATGTCCAGACCGCCCAACACGCCCTGGCTTACGCCCTATCTGACGGTCGCCAGCGGTCGCGCCGCACTGGATTTCTATGCGCGGGCTTTCGGCTTTGCGGCCGGCCATGTCGTCGATGAAAACGGCGTGCCCATGCACGCCGAGATGCATTACGAAGGCCAACTGGTGGTCATGTTTGCGCCCGAGGGCGCGTGGGGCAGCACGGCACGCACACCCCGGTCGCTAGGCGTGGAAGCCCCGCAAACGTTCTATGTCTACTGCGGCGACGTGGATGCGATGTACCAAAGGGCCTTGGCCGCCGGCGCCGCAAGCGTCACGCCGCCTGCCGACCAGTTCTGGGGCGACCGGTACTGCATGGTCGAAGATCCCGATGGCTACCGCTGGGGCTTTGCGACGCCGCTGCCCAAGACCCCGGATTCCAAACCCACTCCCTGATGCCACCCAGATTTTTTGTCGATGCGGCGCTCGCCGCGGACACCGTATTGGAATTACCCGACGCCGTCGTGCGCCATGTCCAGGTGTTGCGCCTGGCGCCCGGTGACGCCATCACCCTGTTCAACGGTCAGGGCGGGAGCCACCCGGCCACGCTGACCGAGATCGGCAAGCGCCACGCTAGTGCGACGCTTGGCACCCACGACGCCTCGGAAGCCGAAACCCCGTTCGCCGTCACGCTCGCCCAGGGGCTTGCCGGGGGCGACAAGATGGACTGGCTGATCGAGAAGGCAGTGGAACTCGGTGTATCCGCCATCCAGCCACTTCAGGCTGCCAGATCCGTCGTCCGGCTTTCCGGCGAGCGCGCCACCAAGCGCCAGGCGCACTGGCAGGCACTGATCGAGGCCGCCTGCGAACAATGCGGCCGTAATCGCTTGCCGGCGTTGGCGCCCGTGGCTAACTTGGAGTCATGGCTGACCAGCGTGCCGGCCACTGCTGCAAGGCTGGCGCTCTCGCCACGCGCATCGGCATCGCTGCCCGAACTGGCGCAAGCCGAGCGCGAGGCATGGCGCGCCGGCGGCGTGACGTTGCTGATCGGGCCCGAGGGCGGCTTGTCGCCGGAAGAAGAAGATCGCGCACGCCGAGCCGGTTTTATCGGCGTGTCATTGGGACCGCGCATTCTGCGAACGGAAACCGCCGGGCTGACCTGCCTGGCGACACTGAACGCCATCCTTGGCGGGTTTTGACCTAGAAGGAGTCAAACATGGGACTACTCGATAGCGTGCTGGGCGGTGTGCTCGGCCAACTGGGCGGCGGCCAGCACGGCGAACAGGCCGGAGGCGGCCTGAATCCCAAGATGATGATGGCGCTGGGCCTGCTGGCGATGATGGCAATGCGCCACAAAGGTCAGGAGGCAGACGGTGGCGCGGCGTCCGCCGGTGCGGATGCGGGTGCCGGTGGCCTGGGCGGCCTCGGTGGACTTGGTGGCGTGCTGGGCGGATTGCTTGGTGGCGCTGGCGCTGCCGGTGGCGGTGCCTCGGCCGCGGGTGGACTGGATCTCGGCTCGCTGCTCGGCGGCCTGCTTGGCGGTCAAGGCGGCGCGGGCGATTCGGCGCAAGCAATGGGTGCCGCCGCAGGCGGCATCGGCGCCTTGCGAGACGTCCTGGCGCAAGCGGGTCTGGGTCAACAGGTCGATTCGTGGATTGGCACGGGCGCGAACCAGGCCGTGAGCGCGTCGGATTTGTCTTCCGCGCTGGGCGGTACGGGTGCGCTCCAGTCGCTCGCGGAGAAAACCGGGCTGTCGGCCGACGACGTGGCTTCAAGCCTCAGCGAAGGCCTGCCCGAGGTGATCGACCGGCTGACGCCGCATGGAGCGGTACCGCCGGCTGCGTAACATCGGCACCGCAAACAAAAATGCCCGCTTTTACAGCGGGCATTTTTTTGACCGGAACACGGCGCCGATCGTGCGCCTGGAGCACCGCCAGATCCGTTCAGGCGAACGAGTAGAACACCCGGAACTGCACCTTGCGCTCGCCCCAGAACTCGGCGGCATCGCGGAACACGTCGAGCAGTACCTCGCGCGCTTCCTTGTCGAACTTCTGCGCGATCGGCAGGCCTTCCAGCACGATCACAAAGCCCGGTTGCGGTCCGGCCTTGTAAATCATGTCCGTCAGGCAATCGGACAATGCATCGAAATTCTTGCCGAAATGCTTCGGGAAGGTGAATTCGGTGGCAATGCGCTCGAGGATCTCGGCCTTGCTGGCGCAATCCGCGCAGTTCGCATAGAGGAAGTGCTGATTCAGTGCGGCGGCTGCCTGGGCCAGCTCCGGCACGCGGAACGCGCGGATCGACTGGACGATGTTTGGACGCACCGTCTTGAACAGGTTCATGGCTCCCTCATTGGTGCCGTTGTCATCGCAAGCCACCATGGCGGGCGCGCATGCGGGCGGAAGTCGATGCGGCAGATCCTGGCGCGGCATCATCAGCACATTGTCGTATAGGTTCTGGGCCTGATGGTGGGCCCTTTGCCAGCCATCTCCGGCGCCGCGCTCCTCGCGGGCGGCAAGGGCGTCGCCCAATCCGAAAATGTCAGTCATCATTTGGTTATCCGTTTGAAGCTGTTGTAGTGGTCTTCCGTGTAATAACAGTCGTTGGCGGCGCGTTGATCACCACCGCAAACGATCCGCTTGGCTCCCCGGTTCCGGCTATTGCTGTTCTTGACGGTGTACTCGCGGTAATACCCGCGAGATTGCTGCGGCAGGCTGCGCTCGTAGTTGCCAAAGCGCGAACCGTCCTTGTCATACGGGAACGGCCCACCGGCCTCGATACGCTCCAGCGTCTGCCGTGCCTCGTTGGGCAGTTGCTGTGCGGCGATGGTTCCCACCACCCCCTGCACGTCGTCGGGCGACTGCCTGGCCATGGCGCCTTGCGGCGCCAAAGTCAGCGCGATGGATATCGCCGCGCCCGCCAGCACGTGGCCCAGGCTTCGGGCCAGGCTCAGGGACTGCCAATGTGACTGCCGCTGCGACTGACTCGACAAAATCCGGGAACCCACGTTATCGAAAAGTTGGCGAAATGTTATTTGCGGGTCACTCCGGCACCTGTTAATCACCCCTCGCAGGCCCGGCGCACGCTTCAGGCGAACGCCCGCATTCAAAGGCGTAAGGTTACGCGCATGTCCATCATTAATCAATCCCCGCGCCTTTGCCCGCCAGTTTTCTTCAATTGTTTCAACATGTTATCGATATGTGTGCGCATACTAACCTCACAAGCAGCGAGATCACGCGGGCATGAAAAAAGCCGGGCGAACCCGGCTTTTTTGGCACTGCATCAAGAAGGCTGAAACGCTTCGTCCGCTCAGACCTTGGCTGCCGCGTCCACGACCACCAGCGCGGTCATATTGACGATACGGCGCACCGTTGCCGAAGGCGTCAGGATATGGACCGGCGCCTTCACGCCCAGCAGGATCGGGCCGATCGCCACGTTGTTGCCAGCCGCCACCTTGAGCAGGTTGTACGAGATGTTGGCGGCATCGATGTTCGGGCACACGAGCAGATTGGCTTCGCCCTTGAGCGCGCTGTCCGGCACCAGCGAATCGCGCAGCTTTTCGTCGAGCGCGCTGTCGCCATGCATTTCGCCATCCACCTCGAGGTCCGGCGCGCGGTCGCGCAGGATCTTCAGCGTGTCGCGCATCTTGCGTGCCGACGGCGCTTCCGACGTACCGAAGTTCGAGTGCGACAGCAGACCCACCTTCGGCTCGATACCGAAACGCTTGAGCTCCTCCGCAGCCATGATCGTGATCTCGGCCAGTTGCTCGGCGGTGGGATCGACGTTGACGTGCGTGTCCACCAGGAAGATCTGGCGGCCGGGCAGAACCAGACCGTTCATTGCGGCGTACACGCAATTTGTGCCACCGATGACCTGGTCGATATAGCGCAGGTGGGCGGCGGTGGTGCTAACCGTACCGCAGATCATGCCGTCGGCTTCGCCCTTCTCGACCAGCATCGCGCCGATCAGCGTGGTACGGCGGCGCATTTCCAGCTTGGCGTACTGCGGCGTGATGCCTTCACGCGCCATCATGCGGTAGTACGCGTCCGAGTATTCGCGGAAACGCTCGTCGTGCTCTGGGTTCACCACCGTGAAGTCCTCGCCCATGCGCAGGCGCAGGCCGAAACGCTCGATGCGGTGAGCCAGCACGGCCGGGCGGCCGATCAGGATCGGGTTGGCCAGCTTCTCGTCGACGATCACCTGCACCGCACGCAGCACGCGCTCTTCCTCGCCCTCGGCGAAGACGATGCGCTTCTTCTCCTTCTGCACCTTGCGGGCGGCCGCGTAGATCGGCTTCATCAGCGTACCCGAGTGGTACACGAACTGCTGCAATTGCAGACGGTACGCGTCCATGTCCTCGATCGGGCGCGATGCCACGCCCGATTTGGCGGCGGCCTCGGCCACGGCCGGGGCGATCTTGACGATCAGGCGCGGATCGAACGGCTTCGGAATCAGGTATTCGGGGCCGAACGACAGGTCCTGGATGCCATAGGCCGACGCGACGATATCGCTCTGCTCCTGGCGCGCCAGCTCCGCCACCGCGTTTGCCGCGGCGATTTCCATTTCACGCGTGATCGTCGTGGCGCCGCAATCGAGCGCGCCACGGAAGATGAACGGGAAGCAGAGGACGTTGTTGACCTGGTTCGGATAGTCGGTGCGGCCCGTGGCGATCACGGCGTCCGGACGGACTTCCTTGACCAGTTCCGGCATGATTTCCGGATTCGGGTTGGCCAGTGCCATCACCAGCGGCTTGTCGGCCATCTTCTGCACCATCTCGGGCTTCAGCACGCCCGCAGCGGACAGGCCCAGGAAAATGTCGGCGCCTTCGATGACCTCGGCCAGCTTGCGCTTGTCGGTCTTCTGCGAGAAGCGCGCCTTTTCCGGGTCCATCAGTTCGGTACGGCCTTCGTAGACCACGCCGGCCAGGTCCGTCACCCAGATGTTCTCGATGGGCAGGCCCAGGTCGACGAGCAGGTCCAGGCAGGCCAGCGCGGCGGCGCCGGCGCCCGAGGCCACCAGCTTCACCTTCGAGATGTCCTTGCCCACCACCTGCATGCCGTTGATCACGGCGGCGCCCACGACGATCGCGGTACCGTGCTGGTCATCGTGGAAGACGGGGATCTTCATCCGCTCGCGCAGCTTGCGCTCCACGTAGAAGCACTCCGGCGCCTTGATGTCCTCGAGGTTGATACCGCCGAACGTCGGCTCGAGCGAGGCGATGATGTCGACCAGCTTCTCGGGGTCTTTCTCGTCGACTTCGATATCGAACACATCGATACCGGCGAACTTCTTGAACAGGCCGGCCTTGCCTTCCATCACCGGCTTCGACGCGGCCGCGCCGATATCGCCCAGACCCAGCACGGCGGTGCCGTTGGTGATCACGGCCACCAGGTTGCCACGCGCCGTGTAGCGGAACGAATTGGCCTGGTTGGCCACGATTTCCTCACACGCTGCCGCCACACCCGGCGAATAGGCCAGAGCCAGGTCGCGCTGGTTCGACAGCGGCTTGGTCGGGGTGACCGAGATCTTTCCGGGGGTGGGAAACTCGTGGTACTCGAGCGCGGCCTTGCGCAGCGCCTCACGCTGCTGCTGTTTCAGATCGTCTTGGGACGGGGACTGCTGAGGGCTTGTCATCTGCGCATCTTCCGATCGGTGGAGCCGCACTGAATAACGCTGGCGATTGAGCGCGGGCCGGCTCCACGAACCCGCTGTCTCCGCTGTAGGCGCTTTTGGAAGTGTGCATTTTATATTGTGAAATAGTATTTCACAATAAGCCTTTTGTTTGGGGCACCTTTGCGTTTCGGTACAATATGCCCCATGCCGATGGGCTTTACCAGCCGAGTCTCCAGCAGAATTTCCGCGGCATGTTTCCTCCCAGGTTCCCCGCCCCGTCATGCCCGAATCCTCCCCCGCGCTTTCCGAGTTTGACCTGATCCGACGCTATTTCACGCGCCCGGTCCACAAGGCCGCGCTGGGCGTGGGCGATGACTGCGCGCTGATCGAGGCGCGGCCGGGCCACCAGCTCGCCATCAGCACCGACATGCTGGTCAGCGGTCGGCACTTTTTCCCGGACGTTTCACCGCGCGCGCTGGGCCACAAGGCCCTGGCCGTGAACCTGTCCGATCTGGCGGCAATGGGCGCCGAACCCCGCGCATTCACGCTGGCGCTGGCGCTGCCCGAGGCGGATGCCGGCTGGCTTGCCGAATTCGCGGCCGGCATGTTGGCGCTGGCCGACGACCACGGCTGCGAACTGATCGGCGGCGACACCACCAAGGGTCCGCTGACGCTGTCGATCACGGTGTTCGGCGACGTGCCCCCGCGTCAGGCGCTGCGGCGCGACGCGGCGCGCCCCGGCGACGATATCTGGATCTCCGGCACGCTCGGGGACGCGCGCCTGGCCCTGGGCGACTGCCGCGGCGAATGGCTGCTGCCCGAGCCCGACTTCACACTGATCCGTCCCCGGATGGAAATGCCGACGCCCCGCGTGGCGCTGGGCCTGGCACTGCGCGGCGTGGCTCATGCGGCACTCGACATTTCGGACGGGCTGATCGGCGATCTCGGTCATATCCTTGAACGCTCATCGGTCGGCGCAATTGTCGATGTCGATGCCTTGCCGCGCTCGGAGATTCTTGACGCCCAGCCGGAGGAATGCCAGCGCGCCTGCGTGCTGGCCGGTGGCGACGACTACGAACTCTGTTTCACGGCGCCGGTGGGCGCGCGCGAAACCATTGCCGGCATCGCGCGCCGGCTTCACCTGCCGCTCACGCATGTCGGATCCATCACACCGGAGGCGGGCCTGCGGCTGGTGGATCGCGAAGGCAATCCCTACGTGTTCAAGGGCGCCTCGTTCGATCATTTCGCCGCGCCCTGACACGCGGCACGCAACCCATGTCATGATCCCCCATGCGCACGGGAGAAATATCTGAAAGTGCGCCCCGAAACCTATAAGACTGACGAGCCAATCCTTGATGTCCGCCTATCCCCCGGGGGCCGCGCCTAGCGACCCCGTTGACCCCGTCACGCTGGAAGCCGGCCAGACCGCCAAGGTCACGCGGCCAACCGGCCGGTTCATGCTGGGCCACCCGGCCCGTCTGATTGCGCTTGGATTCGGCTCTGGCCTGTCGCCGGTCAGCCCCGGCACCGTCGGCACGCTGCTCGGCTGGCTGTCGTTCATCGTGATTTCGAAGTGGATCGATCCGACCACTTGGCTGTGGATCATCGCCGGCGGCTTCGTGATCGGCATCTGGGCTTGCCTGCGTACGGCACGCGACATGGGCGTGTACGACCACGGCAGCATGGTCTGGGACGAGATCGTGGCGTTCTGGCTGGTGCTGCTGTTCGTGATGCCAACGGGCTTCTGGGGCCAGTTCGCCGCGTTCGTGTGGTTCCGGTTCTTCGACATCGTCAAGCCGGCACCGATCCGCTACTACGATCGCACGCTCAAGGGCCCGGGCTTTACCGGCGCCTTCGGCGTAATGTTCGATGACATCTTCGCGGCGTTCTACACGCTGCTCGTGTTCGCCTTGTGGCGTTCGATCTGACACGCAGAAACACCGAAACACCCCGGGAATTTCAGGAACCGCCGTTATGTCTGTCAGCCGACTGCTCGACCAGCTTGCCATCCAGGCCGGCGCCGCTCTATCGGAAAGCTCGCTTATGCTTGCCACCGCGGAGTCCTGCACTGGCGGGCTAGTCGCGGCCGCGATCACGGATGTTTCTGGGTCTTCGGGATGGTTCGAGCGCGGCTTCGTGACCTATTCGAACGAAGCCAAGACGACGATGGTCGGGGTGCCGGCCAAACTGATCCGAGACCATGGCGCGGTCAGCGAGGAAGTGGCGCGGGCGATGGCCGAAGGCGCGCTGCTGAACAGCCGCGCCCAGGTATCGCTGGCCATCACCGGGGTAGCCGGCCCGGGCGGCGGCACCCCCGAGAAACCGGTTGGCATGGTCTGCTTCGGCTGGAGCAACCGCATCACCACGCATACGGAAACGCAGCGCTTCAAGGGTGACCGCGCCCAGATCCGCCGCCAGGCTGCCGAACACGCGATGCGCGGTCTGCTGGAACTGATTCGCAACGAAGCCTGAATCTGCCCCCCTCTCCCACGACTGGGAAAGGGAAAACCGTTCACGCGGATCAGCCGTGACGATAGCGGTTGATCGTCTCGCGCGTCTGCAACGCCACGTTTCGCGCAGCCAGCGCAAAGTCCTTCTCGCGGCTGGCGTACAGGATGGCCCGCGACGAATTGATCATCATGCCCGTGCCGTCGGCCGTACGGCCGGCCTTGACCGTAGCCTCGATGTCGCCGCCCTGGGCGCCGATGCCCGGAATCAGCAGTGGCATGTCGCCGACGATCTGCCGGACCTTGGCGATCTCGTTCGGGAACGTCGCGCCCACCACCAGACCCATCTGCCCGTTGGTATTCCAGCGTTCGCGTGCGGCTTCGGCCACCACCTGGTACAGCGGCTTGCCGTCGACCTGCAGGAACTGCACGTCAGACCCACCGGGATTCGACGTGCGGCACAGCACGATCACGCCCTTGCCCGGATACGCCAGATACGGCGACATCGAATCGAAGCCCATGTACGGGCTGACGGTCACGGCATCGGCCTTGTAGCGCTCGAAGGCCTCGATTGCATAGTGCTCCGCCGTGGAGCCGATATCGCCGCGCTTCGCATCGAGGATCACGGGGACGCCGGGGTGCGCGTCATGGATGTACTCGACCAACTGTTCGAGCTGGTCTTCGGCGCGCTGCGAGTGGAAATAGGCGATCTGCGGCTTGAACGCGCAGACCAGGTCGGCCGTGGCATCGACGATTTCGCGGCAGAACGAGAAAATCGCGCCGCCGGTACCGGTCATGGACAGCGGCAGCTTGGCCGGGTCGGGATCAAGCCCGACGCACAGCAGGGAATCGTTACGCTGCCACGCGGCGGACAGCTGCTCGGTAAAAGTCATGGGATGCTCGGAATTCGGGTGAAGCCGGCGGCCCGGCTGTGAACCAGTGTCTACACAGCATAACGCGGGCAGGTGCCGACCGGTTGGCTGCAACGGCACCCGGACAGGTTCCGCACTGCAGCATATGGGGCGTTGGCGGCAATTTTACCTGTTGGCGTGATATTGTTTGCAGCTTCCGCTTAAAAAGAGCGACGGCGACGCCTGGGTTGCAGGACGTCCGCACGCCGCCAGTCTCCCGATTCATGAATCTCGACCGCCGCGGTCTCATCCTCCTCGTCATCCTGACCCTCGCCTGGGGCATCAACTGGCCGATCATGAAACTGGGTGTGGCGCACTTTCCCGCCATGGCTTTCCGGCTGCTGTGCATGGCCGGCGGGCTGGTGGCGCTGGGGCTGGCGCTGACCTTCCGGGGCGACTCCCTGCGCGTGCCGCGCGCGGCGTGGGGCACGGTCCTGAAGCTGGCGATCCCGAACATGGTGATCTGGCATCTGTTCGCCATCTGCGCGGTCAAGATGCTGTCATCGGGCCGTGCGGCAATTCTCGGCTACACCATGCCGATCTGGGCCGTGGTCTGGGGCCTGGTGATCTTCCGGGACCGTATTGCCTTGTCGGCCTGGATTGGCATTGGCTGCGCGCTGGCCGGCACGGTCCTGCTGCTTTCGGGCGAGATTGCCGCGCTGACCGGCAGCCCGGCCGGCACGCTGCTGATGCTGGTAGCCGCTGCCGGCTGGGGTTTCGGCACCCAGCTCATGAAGCGCACCCACACCGACGTGCCGATCGGCGCCATGACGTTCTGGATGCTGGCCATCACGCTGCCATTCCTCGGCGCGGGCACGCTGCTGTTCGAGAGCGGCTGGCGCATGCCGACCGCGATCGAATGGGGCGCCATCGCCTACAACGCCGTGGTGGTCTTCGCGTACTGCCATTTGGTCTGGTTCGCGCTGGCGCGCAGCCTGCCGCCGGTAGTCTCGAGCCTGTCGATCATGTTCATTCCCGTGGTGGGCGTGTTCTCGGGGATGTGGTTTCTCGGCGAAACGCCGCACTGGCAGGACTACGTGGCCATCGTGCTGATGTTCGCGGCGCTGTCCTCGGTCATGCTGGCGCCGCTGTTGCGTCGACGCATGTGAACCCGCTTGTGAGCAGCAGCGCCGCCGAGATTTCACTTAACAAGCCACCCCGCGTTGGGCTACACTCGCGGCCATCAGAATCCCGGAGAAAGTACGTGGGCAGTAGCATCGGGTGTTCGAGTTGCCGCGACAAAGTTGCGACACCGTCGAATGCCATGTCACTGCGGGCTGCGTAACGTCGATCCGTGTGGGGCACAGTCCCCGCCCGTCGCCGTCCTTGCCCGCAGACACCTGCGGGTGAGTGTCTTTCCGTTTCCCCCAGCGGCCGCCGCACCGGCTGCCGTGTCGCGTTCGGATCCTCCCTCCCCCGGCTTGCCAGCCAAATCCAGGCAAATCGCAGGCAAACGCCATCGCGTAGCGGCCCTTGAGTCGCAGCGCGATCACGCTTGCCCGGCCGCGCCATGATCACGCTGCTGGTGAGCCTTGCCTGCGCCCGTCTCCGACGTAGACCCAGCGCAATCGGCAGCACCATCGGGATGCATCGACGCATCCTGGCGGCGCCGCCAAGTAACAAGGAATCCAAGGGATGATCAACCTGTTCGTCCTGCAGAAAGGCCGGCTTGCCCAGGAGCAGGTCGACGAGCGCAACGAGCTGCTGCAGCACAAGCCCATCTGGATCGACGTGGTAAGCCCCGACGACGAGGAACTCGCGTGGATCAAGGAAGCCTATGGCGTGGTCCTGCCCGAACTCGAGGACCTGGGCGACCTGGAAGCCTCGGCACGATATTTCGAGGGCGAGGACGAGAACATCCACATCCGCACGGACTTCCTGCTGGCCGAGGACGACGCCTCGCGCAACGTCCGCGTGGCCTTCGTGCTCACGCGCGACGTCCTGTTTTCCATCCACGATGAAGACCTGCCCGTGTTCCGGCTGGTGCGGCTGCGCGCCCGGATGCGTCCGGGATCGGTGCGCAACGCCAAGGACGTGCTGATGGACCTCTACGCGACTGACGCCGAGTATTCGGCCGATTCGATCGAGGAGATCTACGAACGCCTGGAGGAAGCCAGCCGCCGTGTGCTGGCCGAGAACGTGACCGATGCCGCCGCCGCCGACGTGCTGGAAACCATCGCGCGCGAGGAAGACTTGAACGGCCGCATCCGCCGCAACGTCATGGATACGCGCCGCGCGGTGTCGTTCCTGATGCGCAGCCAGTTGCTATCGGCCGAACAGCAGGACGAAGCGCGCCAGATCCTGCGCGATATCGACTCGATCGAGAACCACACCGCGTTCCTGTTCGACAAGATCAACTTCCTGATGGATGCCACGGTCGGTTTCATCAACATCAACCAGAACAAGATCATCAAGCTGTTCTCGGTGGTGTCGGTGGCGCTGATGCCGCCCACGCTGATCGCCAGCATCTACGGCATGAACTTCAAGGTGATGCCCGAGCTCGACTGGGCCGCCGGCTATCCGTGGGCGATTGCGCTGATGGCGGTGTCCGCGGCGATTCCGCTGGTGTATTTCCGCAGGAAGGGCTGGCTGAGCTGATAGCCTTCCTGGTCCCCTCTCCCACAAGCATGAGAGGGGGGAACCGCCCCTAGTCCGGCAACGTTGCCGCGCCCATCCGCCTGGCGATGATCGACGCCTTGACGCGGAAGTTCACGTGCACGTTGGCGCAGTACTGCTTCTTGTCGAAGCACTTGGGCGCCGGTAGCGCGGCCGCGAGCCGGGCGGCCTGCCCCACGCTGAGCTTCGAAGCCGAGGTATGGAAGTAGTGCTGCGCGGCAGCCTCGACGCCGAACACGCCTTCGCCCCACTCCACCGAATTCAGGTAAATCTCGAAGATCCGCTGCTTGTCGAGCCAGAGCTCCAGCATCCACGTGATCGCCAGTTCCTGGCCCTTGCGCAGGTAGTTCTGCTCCGAAGACAGGAACAGGTTCTTGGCCAGTTGCTGCGTGATGGTGGAACCGCCGCGCACGATGCGTCCACGCTGCTTGTTGCGTTCCCAGGCATCGAGCATCGCATCAAGTTCGTAGCCGGGATGATTGACGAAGTCGGCATCCTCGCTGGCGATCACGGCGCGCTTGATGTTGCGCGAGATTTCGTCGTAGCGCACCCATTGCCGCTGCACCGGGCAGCTCCAGAAATTGAAGCCGCACAGCCGCCAGCGCTCGGCACGCATGAACGTGGTGGACGACGGATTGACGACCTGCCAGGCAGCGATCTGCAGGAAGAAATAGACCTGCATCGCCACCACGCCAACGATCAGGCAGCCGGCCAGATAGGCCAGCCAGCGCAACGGGTTCGCCCCGCCGGCGCTACTTGCCGACGATCGTGGTGACGATCTGGCGGATGCGCGGGCCACGCTGCGTCAACGCCGCCTTAGCGGGCGGCTTCGGCCTGCAGCGCCGCGCGCAGCTCGGCCAGCACGGGGGCGGTGCTGGGCCGCACGCCGCGCCAGTTGTAGAAGGCTTCGGCAGCCTGTTCGACCAGCATGCCAAGCCCATCCGCCGTGCGCGCGCCGCATTTGGCCGCATAGGCCAGGAACACCGTCGGCTGCGCGCCGTACATCATGTCGTACGCCAGCACGCCTTCGCCGAGCAGGTGCTCGGGCACGGGCGGCACTTCGCCTTGCAGGCTGCTGGACGACGCATTGATCACCACATCGCAGCGCTCGTCCTCGGACAGCGCATCGAGCGCGTCGAGGCCACCGGCCCACAGCTCCACGTTGTACTGGTCCGCCGCTTCCACGAATTCCTCGACCATGTCGCTGGCGCGCGAGGCGGTACGGTTGGCCACCACGATGCGCGCCGGGCGGCATTCGATCAGCGGCAGCATCGCGCCCATCGCGGCGCCACCGGCGCCAAGCACCAGAATGCGCTTGTCTTCGAGCAGCACATCAAGGTTGTCCTGAATGTCACGCACCAGGCCGATGCCGTCGGTGTTGTCGCCATGGATCAGTCCGTCCTCGATCCACATCGTGTTGACGGCGCCGGCAGCCTCGGCACGCGGCGTGAGGCGATCGGCCAGGTCATACGCTTCGAGCTTGAACGGCACGGTTACGTTGAAGCCATGGCCTCCGCCGGCCAGGAATTCGCGCATCGTATCTGCGAACGCATCGAGCGGGGCTTCGAGCCGGTCATACTGCACCGCCTCGCCGGTCTGGCGCGCGAAGGCGGCATGGATCGCCGGCGAGCGGCTGTGCGAAATCGGATTGCCCACCACCACGTAGCGGTCGACGCTATCGGCAGGTTCGGCGGTGTTGGGCTGGGAATTCTGGTCTGCGGTCATCAGCGGCCTTGCAGGCGGACATCGAGCCCGCTGCGGGTGAACTTGAAAGTGGAAACGACTTCGAGGATATCCTGCTTCGCCTGCATCTCCGCCGTGAACGCCCCGAACGGCGCGGCCGCACGCACAATGGCCACGGCCTGGCGGTCGAGCGCCGGGTCGCCGGAGCTCTTGGCCACGTCGATGGCCTCGACGTTGTAGCCGTCGCGGTTGTAGCCAAGCTTGCCCTGGCGATTCACGTTGATCACGAGGATCAGTTGCCCATAGATCGGCTTGCCATTGCGCTGCGGGAAATCGCTCGTGCCCCGCGTCTCGATCTTGCGGCGCAGGCGGTCGTAATACTGTGCGTAGTCAACGCCCTGTGCGCTGGTCGCGGTCAGCTGCATCCGCTTCGGGCGCTTGGCGTAGTGCTCGAGATTACGGCCGATCTCGGCTTCGAGCCGGGCCATTTCATCGTTTGACGTGCGGTCGTCCTGGCCGCGCGTGGGCTGGTCGGAGCGCTGCTCGCCTGGCTTGACCGGCTGGCTGCGCACAGCGGGCGCCGCCTCGCGCGATTGCGTCATCAGCCGGCGCTGCTCTTCCTCGAGTTGCTCGACGCGCCGCTGCGTCATCTTGATGAGGTCGCCCTCCTTCGATTCGGTCTGCGCGGGCAGCGGCGTGGTAGCGCGCTGGGCGTCATGCTCGCCGCCACCGTCGAGATTGGCCTGCGCCAGCACGGTCGGATTGCGCGGCTTCACAGCCGATTTCGAATTGACCAGCACGACGTCGAGCTGCGGGTCGGAACGCTTGATCTCGAACACCTCGGGCGCTGCAACCCGCACCATCAGCAACAGCGCGTGCACGGCCACGGAGATGGCCAGGGCCTTGGTCAGCGTGCTGCTGGATTGCCACCATTCGCGCGGATGGCGCGGGAGACGGGGAGCAGGAAGGACGGCGTTCACGATTGGGATGGGCGGACGGCGGCAGGAATCGATCGAAACGCCGGCCACCCCACTGTCGGGGGGCGGCCGGAACAGGTTTCGATTGTAAGGGAGTCGACCTGTTTACCGAAGACTCAACGAAGACTCAGGCAGCCGGATTGGCGCCAGTGTCGCGTGGCGCAGACGCCTCGTCGTCCTGATCGCCCTCGGAAGCCTCGGAATCGGCGTCCTCCGGCGCAGCATCGGCCCCTTCCGCCGCGCCTTCCACGGCGTCTTCAGCCGCTGCCTCGGCGGCGGCATCGGCGGCCGCTTCCGCGGAAGCCTCGTCCAGTTCCTCGTCGGCGTCGAGATCCTCATCGGGCATCGCGCCCTCGCCAGCAAAGACTTCCAGCACCCTGCACGACACCTCGAGCGAGATCTCGTCCGTCGTGGCGATCTCCAGCAGCACCTGCGTGCCACGCACCGCCTGCATCAACTCCGGCACACGGGTGACCAGCGGGATGTCGGTAAAGCGCACCGCGCCATCCTTGAGCACCGTGGCCATCATCCGGTCACGATTCTCCTGCTTGAGCCAGCGCAGGCACCAGTAACGCTCCATGGTCGACTGGTGGTCGGCGTAGGCCGCATAGGTCCCTTCGAAGTCGGCCACGGCCGCCAGCAGGTCGGCGTCCTTGGGCTTGAACGGCGCAACGAGCTTGGCGGTCACGCCATGCTGGGCCACGGCCATGATCTGCCATTGATTGACCAGGTCGACGTAGCGGCGCAGCGGCGACGTACTCCACGCATACTGCGCGACGCCCAGGCCCTCGTGCGGCGCGGGGTACGTCTGCATCCGCGTGCGGTGCATCCCCCACGCCTTCTGCGTGCGGTAGATACCCGGCACGCCGTGGTCCGCCAGCAACTTGCCCCACGTGCTGTTGGCCAGAATCATCAACTCGGCCACGATCTGGTCCAGCGGCGAGCCACGGCGGCGCTGCTCGATACGCACGCGCTCGCCGCCACCCTCGATCTGATCGATGTAGAAATTGAAATCGGCGCGGTTGTGCGCCTCCGGGCGCAGGCCGCTGGCAAGACGCGCGCGCTGACGCTCGTCGTGCAGGTGGTTGGCCAGCCGGTACAGCTCGGTCAGTTCATCGCGGAACGGATAGTCGCCCGTGCCCGCGGCCAGCGCGGCTTCCGTCACGATGTCGTCGAGCAGGTTGTGCCGCAGGTTCGCGGCAATCGGCACCTGCTCGGCGCGCGTCTCGCTGCCGACGATTGTCAGGCCATCCACGCCGTTCGGGTCGATCGTCACGTAAAGCGACAGCGCCGGGCAGGTGCGGCCTTCCTGCAGCGTGTAGCGGTCCACTACGCTGTCGGGCAGCATCGTGATCTTGTCGCCGGGGAAGTAGACCGTGGACAGTCGATGGCGCGCGATGGCGTCGAGCGGCTCGCTGCGGCGGATGCCGAGCCCCGGCGCAGCGATATGGATCCCCACGCGCAGCTTGCCGTCGCCCAGACGCGTCACGGACAGCGCATCGTCGATCTCGGTCGTCGTAACGTCGTCGATCGAGAACGCCTGCACATCGGCCACGGGCAGGTCGGCGGGCGGCTCCGGCACATCGACGTCCGGGAAACCGGTGCCCTTCGGGAAACAATCGGCCAGGAACTTGGCCTCGTGCAGCGCGCGCGGGCTTTCCACGCCGCCAACAGCCACCATCAGCCGCATCGGCGTCATGCCGAGCGCGGTGCAGGCGGCATCCATGGCCTTGTATTCGAGACTGTTCTTGTCAGGCTTGAACAGCAGTTGCAGCGCCTTGCCGCGGAACGCTTCGGGCAGAGTCAGCGCCTTGAGTTGCTCCTCGTACTCGCCCTGCACCAGCGCCTGCTGCTTCTTGCGCTCCACCGCGGCCAGCGCGGCCTTGAGCTGGTCTTCCGGCGCGCGCATGTAGCGGCCCCGTCCCTTGCGGCGGAAATAGATCGGATTGCCATGCAGCGCCATCGCCAGCGCGGCCTGCTGCACCGGGCCCGCGTCGGCGCCATAGTATTCGGCGGCCAGTTCGGCAAAGCCGAATTCCTCGGCCGGCGCGCATTCCCAGAGGAAGTCGAGATCGATCTCGGCGGTCATTTCGCCGGTCTGCCGCACCATCTCCATTGCCGACGGTTGGGCGAACTGCAGCAGCACATCCTTGGCCTTGACCTTGGTGCGCTTGCCCGCAGGCAACTCGACCTGGTAGGCCTCGCCCTGCTGGGCGAGCACGGTGCCGGCGCGGATTTCGCCGCCTTCTTCGAACAGCAACTGCATTGGATTGGACTTTCAGAAGTGCCGGGCAAGGCATGAGGAATGCCCGGACGGATACTCGACCGGGGATGATACCGCACCCCGCCACCGCGGCCGCCGTGGCCGCATCTGACGGGGTGCTTCAGGTCAATGCGATTTCGGAGCCAGATTACAGCGACATGCCGCCGCTGGCTTCGATCGTCGTGCCGTTGACGTAGCTGGCGTCGTCGCTGGCCAGGAACGTGTAGATCGCGGCGATCTCCGACGGCTCGGCCAGGCGGCGCATCCAGCAATGTTCCTTCATGCCGTCGAGCACCTTCTCCGGCACGGTCTGCAGGATCTCGGTATTGACAAAGCCCGGGCATACCGCGTTCACGCGCACGCCCTTCGGACCCAGTTCGCGCGCCCAGGTCTTGGTGAAGCCGATCACGCCGAACTTGGAAGCCGCGTAATTGGTCTGGCCGAAGTTGCCATACAGGCCAACCACGCTCGATGCGTTCAGGATCACGCCGCTGCCCTGCTCGGACATGATGCTGGCCACGGCCTGTGAGCAGTTGAACACGCCCTTCAGGTTGACGTCGATGACCGCATCGAACTGTGCCTCGGTCATCTTGGCGAGGCGCGCGTCCTTGGTGATGCCGGCGTTGTTGACGAGAACATCGATGCGACCGTGGCGGGCCAGCGTGGCTGCCACCATGGCATCGACCTCGTCGCGGCGCGTGACGTCGACCTTGTGCGCCTCGACCTGCGCGCCCTTGGCGGCCAGCCGCTCGGCGGCCTCGCGCACGCGGGCCTCCTGCACATCGCACATGATGAGCTTCGCGCCTTCGGCGGCGAAACGTTCGGCGGTGGCAAAACCGATGCCGGCGGCGGCGCCGGTGATGATCGCTACGCGTCCCTGCAATTTCATGATTCGGGTCTCTCTTCCTGCTTGGATGGTGTGTGATGTGTGTCGATACGGCGGGGCAGTCTGGTGCCGCCCGCGCCGGTGTTCTCAGGCGCTGCCCGTGTCAGCAGGTCCGGCAAGAAGACCTCCGTCACGAGCATGGCGCCGCCGCCACGCCGGAACACCGACCGCCGCGCGGGCAACATCGGCTCCGACGACAGCGCCGGCAATACCCGCTGCAGCGCCTGACGCAGCGGGTGGCACGGGGTCAGCCGTGCAAACTGGAATGGGTCGCGCCGCACGCGCGGATCGACGAACAGCGCGCCGCCGAGCGGCCGGTTGCCGAGCCCGCGCAAGAACGGCCAGTCGCGCCGCGCATACCGGGGGTCGACGATCGTGTGAGCGAATACGGCTGGCGTCTCGTCGCAGATCAGCAGCACTTCGCGCGTGATGGCCGGCAGCGGACGGATCAGGCCGAGCGCCCGCCATTCGTCGGCGAGCGGCAACTGCGGCGCCTGCGCCAGTCGCCGCACGCGGAAGGCGGCGGACGCCGACATCAGCCGAGCCGTCAGTGAGCCTTCACCAGTGATCCAGCGGCGCTGGTTCAGCGGAATCGACGCGTCATACGGCAGATGCGCGTGCCATGCCGCACGCAGCTTTTGCATCCCTGTTACGCCACTCATGCCACGGTCTTTCCGTTGGGGGTATAGCCACAGAAAGCCAGTACGTCGTCGACGTATTCCTCGAACTCGCTGATGCCGTGATCGCTGCCCTCGATGACCCGGATGCGCGCGCCCGGACAGGCCGCGATCATCTCGCGATAGTCGAGCACTTCGTCGCCGGTGGCGGCCAACAGGTAGTAGCGCTCGGGTCTGGTGATCGCGTCCACCCGCAGGTCCAGCAGTTCCTGCAGGTGCTTGCGTTCGACCACCACCGAGCCGCCGCCGTGATAAAGCGGCTGCTCGCCCAGATAGCGCTCCAGATCGGTCCACGGGTGAACCGCCGGATTCAGCAGCACGGCGCGGCAGCCGTGTTTTTCCGCCAGCCAGCGCGCGTAGAACCCGCCCAGCGACGAACCGATGATGGCGATGTCGGTTTCGCCGCCGGCACGCGCGCCACGGATCGCGGCTTCAGCCTGGGCAATCGCCAGCGAGGGCGAGACATTGAGCATCGGACAGGCGAAATACTTCTCCACGCCCCAGGCGCGCATCCGGTCCTGCACGACCCGCGACTTGAACGACTGCGGCGAGGAACGGAAACCGTGCAGGTACAGCAGCATGTGGATTCCCGGTCAGGACTTCGCGCCGAGCGCGTCGAGCAGTTTCTGATGTACCCCGCCGAAGCCGCCGTTGCTCATCACGAGCACCTGGTCGCCGGGCTGGGCGGCAGCGCGCACGGCTTCCACCAGCGTGCCGAGGTCCTGGAACGCCGCGGCCTTCTCGCCGAGGGGGGCCAGCGCTTCGGCCAGGTTCCACCCCAGCGCGTCCTTGCCAGAGGGCGCGCCATATCCGAACACAAGGTCAGCCTCGCGCAGGCTGGCCGGCAATTGGGCAGCCATCACGCCAAGCTTCATGGTGTTCGAACGCGGCTCCAATACGGCGAGGATGCGTGCGTCGCCCACCCGGCGGCGCAGCCCGTCGACCGTGGTCTGGATGGCCGTGGGATGGTGCGCGAAGTCGTCGTAGACCGTCACACCACCCGCCACGCCGCGTACTTCCATCCGGCGCTTGACGTTGGAGAAACGGCCAAGCGACTCGATCGCCTGCGCCGGCGGCACGCCCACGTGGCGCGCGGCGGCAATCGCGGCAATGGCGTTCAGGCGGTTGTGGGTACCCTGAAGGTCCCAGACCAGCGTGCCCTGCAGCGCCTCGCGGAACCAGATGTCGAAGGCATCCTTGCCCTCTGGCGCGGCGGTCTTCGGATCGGTCTCGCTCCAGTCGCCCACGCCGAACTGCTCCACCTCGCTCCAGCAGCCGCGCTCCAGCACGCGTGCCAGTGCGGGCTCCTGGCCGTTGACGACCAGCCGCCCCTCGCCCGGCACGGTACGCACCAGATGATGGAATTGGGTCTCGATCGCGGTCAGATCCGGGAAGATGTCGGCGTGATCGTACTCAAGGTTGTTGAGAATCGCCGTACGCGGACGGTAGTGGACGAACTTGCTGCGCTTGTCGAAGAACGCGGTGTCGTACTCGTCGGCCTCGATAACGAAGAAGTCCGATTCCGTCAGGCGCGCCGAAATGCCGAAGTTCTGCGGCACCCCGCCCACCAGAAAGCCGGGGTTGTAGCCGGCGTCTTCCAGAATCCACGCCAGCATCGACGTGGTCGTGGTCTTGCCATGCGTGCCAGCCACGGCCAGCGTCCACTTGCCATTGAGCACGTGCTCGCCGAGCCATTGCGGCCCCGAAACGTACGGCAGGTTGCGGTTCAGGATCGCTTCCATCAGCGGATTGCCGCGCGAGACCACATTGCCGATCACGAACAGGTCCGGCTTCAGCGAAAGCTGGTCGGGGTCGAACCCCTCGATCAGGTCGATGCCCTGGGCTTCGAGCTGGGTGCTCATGGGCGGATAGACATTGGCGTCGCAGCCAGTCACGCGGTGCCCCGCCTGGCGGGCCAGGACAGCCAGGCCGCCCATGAACGTACCGCAGATGCCAAGGATATGAATATGCATGGAAGCTCGGGAAAATGCGTGGGGCCGCGCCGGGCGCGATGCGTGGCGCGGCAACTGAACAAGGTCCCGATTGTACCGCGTGGGTCGAAGGCCCCGACTGCGTCCGCGCGGGTATCATCGCAGCATGTCCCGACGTATGCCTTCCGACCCCATCCGTCTGCGCGAGGAAATCGCCCAGGCCGCAGCCCGCATGATCGCCGAAGATGGCGCCGACTACGCCACGGCCAAACGCAAGGCCGCCCGCCAGATCCTGGGCGACGTGCGCGTGGCCGGCGAATGGCTGCCTGACAACGAGATGATCGAAGATGAGGTGCGCGCCTACCAGGCGCTGTTCCACGGCGACCACCAGCCGCGCATCCTGGCGCTGATGCGCCAGCTGGCGCTGCTGGCGATGGACGACCTGGCCGCATTTCGCCCCTATCTGGTGGGCGCGGTACTAAACGGCACGGCCACCGAGCACTCGGACGTCTATATACAGTGCTTCTGCGACAGCCCCAAGGATGTGGCGCTGCACCTGCTCAATGCCGGCGTGGATTTCGACACCAGCGAAAGCCGGCACTTTGCCGGCCGTGGGGATGTCGAAACGCTCAGCTTTCTGTGGCGCGGCCAGTGGCCGGCCACTCGCGAGGCCCGCACGCTCGCAGGAGAAGTTCGCGCCACATTGGGTGCCCCAGTCGGAATTCACCTTGCGCTGTATGATGCCGACGATGCACGCGGCGCGGTCAAGGCCGACGCTTCCGGGCGCGTGGCCCGCGCCGATGCCGACGCCGTACGCACGCTCATTGCCTCGACCGACGCCGGGGAATGAGCATCCGGCCCCGGTGTCAGCCCTGGCCTATCGCCTCAATCGCCCGTTATCTAATTAGAACTGTCCTCTTCGCCGCCCGAACATGACCGCATCTGCTCCCACCCGCCGTTCGCCCTTTGTCTTGTGGATCATCATCGCCATCGTCGCAGCGGCCGCCGGCGCGCTGGTGGCCCACTTCGCGCTGGCGCCGAAGGCCGTTTCGGATCAGGCAGTGGAAACGCTGTTCCATACCAAGATGCCGGACCCGGCTGGTGCGGAGGTCGATCTGTCGAAGTTCCGTGGCAAGACTCTGGTGGTCAATTTCTGGGCACCCTGGTGTGGCCCCTGCGTCGAGGAAATGCCCGAGCTGACCGCGCTGCACGGCGAATATGCCCCCCGCAACGTGGAATTCGTCGGCATCGGTATCGATTCGGCCAGCAATATCCAGGATTTCCTGAAGAAGGTGCCGGTGGCGTACCCGCTCACGGTGGCTGGCTTTGCCGGCACGGAACTGTCCCGGACCTTTGGCAACACCCAGGGCGGGTTGCCGTTCACGGTCGTCATCACGCCTGACGGCACTGTGAAGTACCGCAAGATGGGCCGCGTGCATGCCGACGAGCTCCGCGCGGTACTGCCTGGGGCTTGATCCCGCGCAAGGCCAAACCAACCGAATTTCATCGATCTGAAGCCGAACGTTCATCAATTGGCCTCGAACGTGCGGACAAACCCTCAGCCGACAGCGGTTTGCGACTCAAAAGGCACTCGACGGCTGTGATATGACCCCGGATCGACATTTCGCCTTGTATCCCACGCTAGACAAATCCCTCTAAGCTACGGTAATCTCCGCGCAATTTCGTTGATCTGGTCGAGCCGCCGTGTCTTCTACTCCTGCCGTCAGCCGCCCCGTCCGTTACCGCAAGGTGCTGGTTCTGCATGGTCCGAACCTCAATTTGCTCGGGACGCGCGAGCCGCAGACGTACGGACACACGACGCTGGACGATATCAACGAAGCGCTGGCCAAGCGCGCGGCCGAAGCGGGCATCGAGTTGGATACGTTCCAGTCGAATCACGAGGGAGCCCTCGTGGACCGCATTCAGGCAGCGCGTGGCGAGGGGGTGGACTTCATCATCATCAATCCGGCGGCCTATACCCATACGAGTGTGGCCATGCGCGATGCGCTCGCTGGCGTGGCCATTCCCTTCGTCGAGGTGCATCTGTCCAATGTGCATCGCCGCGAGCCGTTCCGTCATCACTCCTATTTCTCTGATCAGGCGATCGGGGTGATATGCGGCCTGGGCTGGCAGGGTTATCTGCTGGCGCTGGATTACGCGCTTGCACAGGAACAGACCGCATCATCTGGCTAACGCCGCAAAGATCAAGCCGCACCCGGGAGGCTGTTTCAGAATGAAGCGAAGCGGTTCTGGCCAGGCGCGGGGCCGCAGGCAGTAAGTACAGGTACCCGCAACGATGCCAGAATCATTCTGAAACCGCCTCAAGCAAGAACGAGATAACAAGGGGCTGCCGCCGTGCCTCTCGCGCATGGCAAGCCAATCAACGATTCACCGCCGCCGTCGCCTCCGAGCAGGAGCGTGACCGGACAACCCGATTCTGGAGGATAAGAAGATGGACCTGCGCAAGCTGAAGACGCTGATCGACCTGGTGGCCGAATCCGGCATTTCGGAACTCGAAGTGACCGAGGGCGAAGGCAAGGTACGTATCGTCAAGCAACCTCCGCAGGTCATGGCCGCTCCGATGGCCATGCCCCAGTACCAGCAACTGCCCGCCGCCCCGGCCGTGAACGTTGCCGGCGCGCCGGCCGCCGCCGCTGCGGAAGCACCGCAAGTCCCGGCTGGTCACGTGGTGACCTCGCCGATGGTCGGCACGTTCTACCGCGCGCCGTCGCCGGGCGCCGCGCCGTTCGTCAACGTGGGCGACACCGTCAAGGAAGGCCAGACCGTCTGCATCATCGAAGCCATGAAGCTGCTCAACGAGATCGAGTGCGACAAGGCCGGCGTGATCAAGGAAATCCTGGTCGAAAACGGTCAGGCCGTCGAATACGGCCAGCCGCTGTTCGTGATCGGCTGATTCCGGCCCGTCCGGCGCTGACGCGGCCTGGCCCGATGGCCCTGCCGCATGCGTCAGCCCGACGCGCCGAAAGCCGGTGCGCCGGGCCCGCCCCTGTTCTCGCAGAGAGAGACCATGTTTGATAAAATTCTGATCGCGAACCGCGGTGAAATCGCCCTTCGCATCCAGCGCGCCTGCCGCGAGCTGGGCATCAAGACCGTGGTGGTGTACTCGGAAGCCGACAAGGACGCCAAGTACGTCAAGCTGGCCGATGAAGCCGTCTGTATCGGCCCGGCCCCGTCGCCGCTGTCATACCTGAACATGCCGGCCATCATCTCGGCCGCCGAAGTGACCGACGCCCAGGCGATCCACCCGGGCTATGGCTTCCTGTCCGAGAACGCGGACTTCGCCGAGCGCGTGGAGAAATCCGGCTTCGTGTTCATCGGCCCGACCTCCGAAAACATCCGCCTGATGGGTGACAAGGTGTCGGCCAAGCAGGCCATGATCAAGTCCGGCGTGCCGTGCGTGCCCGGCTCCGATGGCGCACTGCCCGACGACCCGAAGGAAATCCTGGCAACGGCCCGTCGCGTGGGCTACCCCGTGATCATCAAGGCCGCTGGCGGCGGCGGTGGCCGCGGCATGCGCGTGGTGCACACCGAAGCCGCCCTGCTCAACGCCGTCAACATGACGCGCGAGGAAGCCGGCCGCGCCTTCGGCAATCCCGAGGTCTACATGGAGAAGTTCCTCGAGAACCCGCGCCATGTGGAAATCCAGATCCTGGCCGACCAGCATCGGCAGGCCATCTGGCTGGGCGAACGCGACTGCTCGATGCAGCGCCGCCACCAGAAGGTGATCGAGGAAGCGCCGGCACCGCACATTCCGCGCCGCCTGATCGAGCGCATCGGCGACCGTTGCGCCGAGGCCTGCAAGAAGATCGGCTACCGTGGCGCCGGCACGTTCGAGTTCCTGTACGAGAACAACGAGTTCTACTTCATCGAGATGAACACGCGTGTGCAGGTCGAGCACCCGGTCACCGAGATGATCACGGGCATCGACATCGTGCAGGAGCAGATCCGCATCGCCTTCGGCGAGAAGCTGCGCCTCCGCCAGAAGGACGTGGAACTGCGCGGCCACGCGATCGAGTGCCGGATCAACGCCGAGGACCCGTTCAAGTTCACGCCGTCGCCGGGCCGCATCACCGCCTGGCACATGCCCGGTGGCCCCGGCGTGCGCGTAGACTCCCATGCGTACGACGGCTACTTCGTGCCGCCCAACTACGATTCGATGATCGGCAAGATCATCACGTATGGCGCGACGCGTGACCAGGCCATCGCCCGCATGCGCATCGCGCTGTCGGAAATGGTGGTGGACGGCATCCTGACCAACGTGCCGCTGCACCGCGACCTGATGCTCGACGCCAACTTCGTGGAAGGCGGCACCAGCATTCACTATCTCGAACACCGTCTGGCCCAAAAGGCCAACGTCCAGGGCGAAAAGGCCTGAAACGTGGCCAATCGGCCGGCAAAGCAGTAACAGAGGAATCCCGTGGCTTTCCAGGAATGTGTGATCGAAATTGCGCAGGAGCAGGCGGAAGCCTGGTCCGACGCATTGTTCGACCTCGGCGCGCTGTCGGTATCGGTGGAAGATGCCGATGCCGATACGCCCGACGAACAGCCGCTCTTCGGAGAGCCCGGGCTGGAGCCGACGCGGCTCGCGTGGAACCGTTCGCGCGTGGTGGCGCTCTTCGATGAAGAGACCGATCCCGCGCTCGTGGTGACCGCGGCCGCTAACGCGCTCAAGGTCGACCCGGTGCCGCCGTACGCACTGCGCGGCGTGGAAGACCAGGACTGGGTGCGTCTGACCCAGTCGCAATTCGAACCGATCCGCATCGGTGAAAAGATCTGGGTGGTGCCTTCGTGGCACGACGCGCCGGACCCCGACGCCGTGATTCTGGAGCTCGACCCGGGCCTGGCATTCGGCACCGGCAGCCATCCGACCACGCGCCTGTGCATGCAGTGGCTGGAAGCCAACGTGCGTGCCGGCGAAACCGTGCTCGACTATGGCTGTGGCTCGGGCATCCTGGCCATTGTCGCGAAGAAGCTCGGCGCCGGTGACACCGTTGGGATCGACATCGACCCCAACGCAGTGGATGCGTCGCGCTACAACGCTGAACGCAACCGCGTGGAGGCCAGCTTCGCGCTGCCGGAGTCGGTCTCCGAGGCCACCTACGACCTCGTGGTGGCCAACATCTTGTCGAATCCGCTCAAGCTGATGGCGGCGATGCTCAGCGCGCGTGTGCGGCCGGGCGGCCGCCTGATCCTGTCTGGCGTGCTCGAACGGCAGGCCGAGGAAGTGGCCGCCGCCTACGCGCCCTGGATCCCCATGTCGGTCTGGCGCAGCGAGGAAGGCTGGGTGTGCCTGCACGGCACGCGCCCCGCCGCGCCCGCCGACCGTTCCTGATTTTCCATCATGGCCGCCGCCAAGCTCGTCACGCGCTGCCCGGCCTGCCGCACCGCGTTCCGGCTTGTGGCGGACCAGTTGCGGCTGCGCCAGGGGCTGGTCCGCTGCGGCCAGTGCGACACTGTCTTCGACGCCCGCGAGCACCTGATCGAGGTGCCAGCGGCGTCTGCGCCGGCTGGTGCGTCCACATCCTCCCCCGCTTCCACGCCCACGCCGGCACCTGCGGCTGCGGCACCGTCGGTCACGCTGGCTGCGGCGCTCGCTCACGCGGAGCAGACCCAGGCCGTCGCCCAGGCGCGCGAGGACGAAGCGCCGTTCGACCCGGGCTTCGACCCAGGCTACGACGTGCCCGCGCTCGACTCGCCCACGACGATGATGTCGGAGCCCGAGCGGGAAGAAGCAGTCGAGGTAAAAGCGGAGGCGGTGGCAGAACCGGAAACTAGCGCCGATCGACAAGTGGCTGATACGGCCACGGAAGAGGCCCCCGCGGAGGCCGTCGAGGCCAACGAACCGGAAGCGGCCGACGAAACGCGCGAAAGCGCCGCGCCCGCCGCTGCCGAAGCTGGCGACGAGGCGAAAGACACTGAAGCCGCCACACAAACGCCACCGGTCGAAGCGAGTCAGGAAACACTGCCTGACGCCGACTCCACCGACGTCGACACGCCACCGCAAGTAGCATCGGAGCCGTGGCCTGCCCTGGACCATGGCGTGTTCGATGACGATGCATTGCCGCGTCACTCATCGCTCGACCCGGCCGCAGCGTTCGCGCCGAAGACGCCGGGCGAAATGCCACCAGCCGGTGCCTACAGCGCCAAGGCGATGTGGCCAACGCCCCCCCAGCGCGAGGCACAGACGGCCGCGACCAGTAGCGAGCACAGCACAGACAGCGATAGCGCCGACGACGCCGCGCAGCCGGAAGCCCACCCGCACCCGCACACCGAACCGGTACGCAGTGCAAGCGAGTATCTGCGCGCGGCAGACCCGACTGACGCCGAAACGGAAGCCTGGACAAGGGACGCCGCCGACAGCAACGCTCATGGACCAACATCGCGGGACGGCACGATCGATGCCGTAGCCCGCGAGACGACCACGCGTCACTGGCAGCGCGACGATTCCGGACCGGTAACCGGCCCCGGCTTCGCCCCCGATTTCCTTCGCCACACCCGCGAACGCGAGCAGGCGAGTGCTACCACCACCAAACGCAAGCTGCCGGGTAGCCGACGTCTCTGGACCCGCGTGGCGGTCGTCGTGCTCGGCCTCGGCGTGCTCATCCAGGGCGCCTACCTTGGACGCAGCCAGCTCGCGGGAAACATTCCGGTACTGCGCCCGGTGCTGGAAGCCGCGTGTGAGCCATTCGGCTGCAGCGTCCCGCCGTGGCGCGATCTCGAGGCGCTGCGCATCGACACGTCGCAACTGCAAAAGCAGGACGAGTCCGACGACGTTTATCTGCTCGCGGTCACCATGCGCAACCAGGGCCGCGCCACCACGGCACTGCCCGCCATCGAACTCGTGATGACGGACCTGCAGGACCAGTTGCTGCTGCGGCGCGTGCTGCTGCCGGCTGACTACCTGCAGCCGGACCAGCGCGCTTTTGCCACCACGGGCCTGCGCGCAGGCAGCGAACTGCCGGTTCGGGTACGATTCCGGACGCAGCAGGCGGCAGCGAACTACCGCGTGCTGATCTTCTACCCCTGAGTTCCAACGCCCCCCTGCCATGCCGTCGATGCGCGCATCGGACCGGCTGGCCGTATTCCATTCCAGACAGGAGAGACCATGAGCAATGTGACCCTCGGCGGTAACGCCATTGAAGTTGGCGGCAAGTTTCCTCATAGCGGCGACAAGGCGCCCGCATTCTCGCTCGTCGGCAAGGATCTGAAGGATGTCTCGCTGGCCGACTTCGCAGGCAAGCGCAAGGTGCTGAACATCGTGCCGAGCCTCGATACGCCCGTGTGCCAGGCATCTGCCCGCAAGTTCAACGAGGCCGCCGGCAACCTGAACAACACCGTCGTGCTGACGATCTCGGCCGACCTGCCGTTCGCGATGGGCCGCTTCTGCACCACCGAAGGCCTGGCCAACGTGGTGACGCTGTCGACGATGCGTGGCGCCGAGTTCAAGAACGCCTACGGCGTGGACATCAAGACCGGCCCGCTGGCCGGCGTGTGCGCTCGCGCCGTGGTCGTGGTGGACGAGAACGACACGGTCAAGTACAGCGAACTGGTGTCCGAAATCAAGCAGGAACCGAACTACGACGCCGCACTCGCCGCATTGAAGTAATTTGTTTGATTCGGCACAGTAGTTCAACATTCCGCCCGTCATGCACGGGCGGAATTCATTAACGTATCTGTTACAGCCCTTGCCAGGGCCCTTGGAGAGAGAATGTCCAGCCTGATCTGCGGCTCCGTCGCATACGACACCATCATGACGTTCGACGGACGTTTCCGCGAACACATCCTGCCGGACCAGATCCACATGCTGAACGTCTCGTTCCTGGTGCCGGGTATGCGCCGCGAGTTTGGCGGCTGCGCGGGCAATATCGCCTACACGCTCAAAATGCTGGGCGGCGACCCGATCGTGATGGCCACGGTGGGCCAGGACGCCGAACCGTATCTGCAGTACCTGCGCAACCTCGAGATCCGCACCGACCATATCCGCGTGCTGCCCGAGACATTCACCGCGCAGGCGATGATCACGACCGATCTGGACAACAACCAGATCACGGCCTTCCACCCTGGCGCCATGGGTCAGTCGCAACTGAACCGGGTGCAGGACGCGCTGGCCACGGGCAACCGCCCGGCAGTCGGCATCGTCGCGCCGGACAGCCGTGAAGGCATGCTTCACCATGCCCAGCAGTTCGCCGCCGAGGGCATCCCCTTCATCTTCGACCTGGGTCAGGCCATGCCGCTGTTCAACGGCGAGGACCTGCGGCAGTTCATTGAACTTGCCAGCTACGTGACGGTCAATGACTACGAAGCGCAGGTCCTGCTGTCACGCACCGCATGGACCAGCGCAGAGGTAGCCGCCAAGGTCCGCGCGTTCATCGTGACGCACGGCGAGCGCGGCGCCAGCGTCTTTGCCGACGGCAAGCAGTACGCCATTCCCGCCGTGCCCGCCGAACGTGTGGTCGACCCCACCGGATGCGGCGATGCGTTCAGGGGTGGCCTGCTCCACGGCATCGAGAACGGGATGGATTGGGAAACCACCGGCCGCCTCGCTTCGCTGATGGGCTCTCTCAAGATCGCCCAGCAGGGTCCCCAGAACCACTGGATGTCCTGCGACGAAATCGGCAGCCGCTTCCAGTCCGTCTTTGGTTACCGTTACGCTTGATCTGGTGCCGGGTGCGTCACCCCCGGCACAGCAACGCAACGCGGAATCTTTCACGGGAAGAAGTCATGAACAAGATCCTACGTATCGGCGGCGTCGCCGTGTTGGCAGCGGCGACGCTGCTTGCCGGGTGTTCCACCCAGTCAAACTCCAATAGCGTCTACACGGGTGGCCAGGCCCAGCGCGAGCAGACCGTGCGCTTCGGCGTGGTGGAAGGCGTGCGTGACGTCATGATCCAGGGCGAGGCCACGGGCGCCGGCACGCTTGCCGGTGGCGCGCTCGGTGGTGTTGCCGCCGGCAGCACGATCGGCGGCGGCAATGGCGCCATCGCAGCAGGCCTGCTCGGCGCAATCCTGGGCGGCATGGCCGGTAGCGCCGCCGAGAACAAGATCGCGCAGCGTCGCGGCCTGGAGATCACCGTACGCCTGGAGAATGGCGAGATGCGCGCCATCACGCAGGATGCGGACGAGATCTTCCGCCCTGGCGACCGTGTGCGGCTGCTCTCCTCGGGCGGCGTGACGCGCGTTACGCACTAAGTCACGCGCTGGTCGACCCGACCCCAGCAATCGAACGCCGCGTGCCGTCAGGCCGCGGCGTTTTGCTTTTGCGCGAGCCCCTGACCTGGCTACTCCTGATCGTCATCCAGACCGACTGGCGCCGCTCTCGCACGTCCACCCAGAAATAAAAAACCCGCCGGGCACGGATGCCATCGGCGGGTTGGCAAGACTGCCGTCTTGCGGACCGGATACGCCGTATCCGGTCAGTGCGGCACGCGATGCGTGCCCTGGCGATTCCCGGTTGTGATCGCTCGCACGAGTGCGAGGCGATTACGGACGGTTGCCCGTCGGGAACGGCCAGGCTGCAGCCGGGTTCAGCGCGGTCTTGGCTGCGGCCGCGGGGGCAACAGCAGGAGCAGCGGCAGGCTTCGCAGCAGCCTTCTTGGCAGCAGGCTTCTTCGCAGCAGCCTTCTTGGCAGCAGGCTTCTTGGCAGCCGGCTTCTTTGCAGCAGCCTTCTTGGCGGCCGGCTTCTTGGCGGCTACCTTCTTGGCTGCGGCCTTCTTGGCCGGTGCTGCCTTCTTGGCGACGACCTTCTTGGCGGCCGGCTTCTTGGCAGCAACCTTCTTCACTGCAGCCTTCTTGGCCGGTGCTGCCTTCTTGGCGGCTACCTTCTTGGTTGCGACCTTCTTGGCAGCAACCTTCTTCACTGCAGCCTTCTTGGCCGGTGCTGCCTTCTTGGCGGCTACCTTCTTGGTCGCTACCTTCTTGGTCGCTACCTTCTTGGCGGCTACCTTCTTGGTTGCGACCTTCTTGGCAGCAGCCTTCTTGGCGGCCGGAGCAGCCTTCTTGGCGGCGACCTTCTTCACAGCAGCCTTCTTGGCGGCCGGCTTGGCGGCCTTCTTAGCCGCCGGCTTTTTCTTTGCAGCAGTTGCCATGGATAACTCCTTCACTAACGTGAAATATCGAATGACCTAAATTGGCGACCCGACCGACCCGAGGCGTGTTTTGCACGTGCCCCAATCGAGCGAGCGATTCATCGGCGCACGACGCAACATCGACCGCACGCTAATGAATTCGGTGGCAGGGAGACAGCCGCGTCCGGCGCGAACTTGCGCGCTCATGGCGGTGTGCCCGCGGCGGCCAGGCATCCGCGAGCGAGCTGCAAACCCAGCGCTCAAGCGGATTCCCGGGCTAAGCCGCGCCCTGGAAAATTCGATCTGCCCGCACCGCCCGTCATGTCGGCGCGCAGCCTGGAAAGAGGAGATATCGGTCAGCAGGTCCACAGTGCGGGCATGGCCTCGCGCACTGCGGACGGCAATCATTCGGGGGTAACTCGCCCATACCGTCACTGGGCAACTGGAGACCGCACGCGTTTTAAAAAGCCATTTCGGCTCAGTCTGCGTCAAAGTTCTGGTGCTCCTCGGCTACCCGCCATCACTGCATCGAAGCTTCGCTTCATCGTTCCTTCTCGCTCGCGTTCTTGCTTGCCTTCGTGCGCGCTACTCGGTCGATGCAATGAAGTGAGACTCTTGTCAAGGCGAATCATAATTCGTTTGTTCGATGATGTTAAGAAAAAAGTGCAAAAAAACTTGCGCGCAATTACGAATCGATCTACTCGGCGCGCACGTCTCGATGACGACACCATCGACACACATGTTGATCTCGACTTTCACACACGCTCCAGAGTTCCTTCATCGGGTCTTCGCACGATGAGTCGATGCGCGGCGGATCGTGTCGATGACGCGTGATCGCACACCCGCGAAGGCATCGCACATACCTGCTCAGACACGCTTGCGATGCCGTGTGAAGTGCGGTGGCGCGTTCACGCCCGCAAGCCGGAAAGCCGCATGAGCATTGGCTTTCCGGTCCTCCATCGATGTCGTTCCATGCACTGCGGATACTTGTGCGACAGCGTTCCGCGCAGCGCTGCCGCGTCGCGTTCCCGCGAGTGGCAACGCATGCGAACACGCTCCGACTTGCGCCACCGTCGAACCATGCGCGCGCGATGCCCAGCATCGGCGTGCAAGCTTCAGAGAGTTGCGCGTGAGCGACGAAAGAGTGATGCGTCAAAGCAACGGTTTGTGTCGTCGTTGCGAAGTCGCACGCTCGATTTCGATGCTGTCGAAGTTCCTCGCCACGTCGAAACGCTCCGTGCGCGTCGCCACATCGCGACTGGCGATGTGGTTCGTGATGGTTGGAGGAGGCACGACGCAAACGCATCAGTCGTGCAACCGAGCACGATGTTCGCCACGTCGACCCGCTGCGTCGTCAGACAATGCAGCTGCATTCGAGCGATGCGCCGCATCCGGGTTCCTACTGAGACGAATGCGATGCAGGCGTGGCCAATTTCCGAAGCACTGTGGCGACATCGCTGCAGCTGGACGATGGCTAGAGGAAAATCTCGGAACCGCCGCTCATGCTGGCGTTGTTGCACGACAGAATCCGCGCCAGGCCGCGCCGGGCGGGCGATTGCAGCAAGCGCTACATTGCGCGCCGGTGCGTACGCAAACGGATGTTGGAGATTGCGGCGCGCGGCATCCGACAGTAGATTGGCGTCGCGCCCGCCGTTACCCGATCGAGCGAACCAACTTTGCAACACCGAACATTGAACTCTGAACTGGAGACCACCACCATGCGCATGACCGCCCCTCGTACCCTGCTGCGTGCCGCCGTGTTCGCCGCTGCTTTTGCTGCCAGCGCAGCGGCAATGGCGCAAGCCACGCCGACCGGCACCTGGCAGACGATTGACGACGCCACCGGCAAGCCGCGTGGCGTGATCGAGATCAGCGAGAAGGACGGCGTCTACAGCGGCAAGCTCACGAAGAGTCTCGTGCCGCATGAAGGCCCGCCCACGGTGTGCGACAAGTGCACCGACTCGCGCAAGGATCAGCCGATCATCGGCATGACGCTGCTGACCGGTCTGCGCAAGACGGCCGACAACGAGTGGACCGGCGGCGAGATTCTGGATCCCGAAAGCGGCAAGCTGTACAAGTGCAAGATGTCGCTGGCCGAAGACGGCAAGAAGCTCAACGTGCGCGGCTTCATCGGCATTAGTCTGATCGGCCGGACCCAGACCTGGGTGCGCGCGCAGTAAGCGGCGATTCGTCAGCAATTCACTGCCTCACTGACGCCTGCGCGAACGGTGAGGCGGCTCCCCTGAGCACGCTTCGCACACATCACCTGGTGTACAGGCATGTGACAGCTTCCTTCGGTAAGATCGTTTGCCTTCACAACGACATCCGGAGACTTTGAGCATGCGCTTCTCCCCACGCGGCCGCGTCATGGCCCTCGCACTCGCCACCACTTCCCTCATCGCCGCAACCGCGCACGCCGCGGATGCCTGGCCGAATCACGTCATCAAGTTCGTCGTGCCGTTCACGGCAGGCGGTGCCAACGACCTCGTGGCACGTGCCGGCGCCGAAGCCGTCAGCAAGCGCATCGGACAGCCGGTCGTCATCGAGAATCGCCCGGGTGCGGGCGGCATCGTTGGCGCCGACTACGTGGCAAAGAGCAAGCCCGATGGCTACACGTTCCTGGTCGGCGCGGTAGGCACCGTGACCAACGGCCTGATCCGCTCGAAGATGCCGTACGCACCGGACGATCTCGTTCCCGTCGGCCTGATCGCGGTGAGCCCGTCGGTGATCGTCGCTTCGCCGTCGGTGCCGGTGAACAACGTCAAGGAACTGATCGAGTATTCGAAGAAGCAGGGTGGCGTGCCGTTCGCTACCGCCGGCAGCGGCAGCACGCCGCACTTCGTCGAGGAAATGCTCAAGGAAAAAGGCGCGGTGCTGACCGTGGTGCCGTACAAGAGCGGTTCGGAGAGCATCACGGCTGTGATCGGCAATCAGGTCGTGGCAACGTCCGAAGCGTCGATCGTGGTGCTGCCGCAGATCAAGGCGGGCAAGCTGAAGGCGCTGGGCGCGACGTGGGACAAGCGTATGCCCGCTGCACCGAACATCGCGACCACTGCGGAACAGGGTCTGCCCGAAGTTCGCATCGGGCATTGGGCCGGCATCTTCGCACCGAAGGGCACAGACCCGGCCATCATCAAGAAGCTCAACGCGGAACTGAGCGCGGGCATGCAGAGCCCCGATATTCGCGAGCGCCTGATCCAGAACGGTATCGAGCCCGCAGGCGGCTCGGTGGAGAGCTTCGTCGCGTTTATCAAATCCGAGCGCGAACGCCTGGGTCGGATCGCGAAAAACGCGAATATGAGCGCCGATTAAAAAATCCGGACGCGGTCACCTGCCAGGGTGACCAAATGTATGCATACGGCCCGCCTTGAGCGGGCCGTTTGTTTTGCATCACCGCCGTTACAAAAGCGCATTAATCAGCATACGTAACGCCCAAAACGCCATCCACACGGCCCCTTTCGTAGTTGTTTGTATTTTTATTAAGTCATTCGAGAGCACATAACATTGTCTGTGAACAGGTAACAACGCAAATTGCAACGCGAATCGTTCGCATTTATATTGCGCCACGCCCGCACACATGGACTGGACAATGACTCGCCGCACGCCCCTGGCCACCGCCCTCGTAGCCCTTTTTGCCGTTCCTGCCGCCCCTGCCGCCCTGGCCCAGCAAGCGCCCGCCACGCCCGCTCCTGCGCCGGCCAGCGCGTCGGAAACCGCGCCTGCAACGCTGCGCGAGATCACGGTCCAGGGCTCGGCCATTCGCGACGATTTCAGCCCGGCAGGCAGCCAGCTCTCGAAGCTGCCTGCTGAATTGCGTGACGTCCCCCAGTCCGTGACGATCGTGAATCGCGCGGTAATGGATTCGCAAGGTGCCACCTCGCTGGCCGATGCACTGCGCAACGTGCCCGGCATCACGATCGGCGGCGCCGAGGGCGGCCAGATCGGTACCAACATCAACCTGAACGGGTTCTCGGCGCGTACCGACATGTACCTCGACGGCTTCCGCGACCGTGGCCAGTACTACCGCGACACATTCGCGCTGGATCAGGTCGAAGTCATCATGGGCCCGTCGTCGATGCTGTTCGGCCGTGGCTCCACCGGCGGCGTGGTGAACCAGGTCACCAAGAAGCCGCAGATGAAAGCCGCCACGGAGGTAACCGGCTCCGTCACCACGAACGGCCTGGTGCGCGCCACCGCCGACGTGAACACGCCAACCGGCGATACCTCCGCCTTCCGCATCTCCGCGATGGCGCAGGACGGCAAGCCGAGCACGCGCGACGAAATGACGGTGCAGGACTTCGGCATCGCGCCGTCCTGGCGCTTTGGCATCGGCACGTCCACCGAGATCACGCTGTCCGCCCTGCTCCAGCACAACGAGGACATGCCCGACTATGGTTTCCCGGCCATCAACGGTCACCCGGTCAACGTCAATCGCAACACGTACTACGGCTTCAACAACGACCGCACGCGCCAGGACATCGCCTCACTTTCGGCCGGCGTCACGCACAAGTTCTCGCCGAACCTGCGCTTGCGCAACCAGACCTCATTCAACTACGTATCCACCGATGCGCGAGAGACGGCGCCCAATGCCGTGGGCTCGATCGATGCCTCCGGCAAGTTCACGGCGCTGACCACGACCAATCTGCCACTGTCGCAGCTCTATGTGCGCCAACAGAGCCATGACCGCAACATCCGCGATTACTCGATCTTCAACCAGACCGAACTGACCGCTGACTTCAACACCGGTCCGGTCAAGCACACGCTGCTGACGGGCCTGGAGCTTGGTCATGATGGTTACAACAACCAGAACTACTACCGGAACGGCAGCTGCGGCAGCACGCCGCTAAATGCGAACGGGGCCACCACGGGCTACGTCGCCTGCACGCCAGTGGTCGATCCGGTCTACCAGGACTCACCGTCGAACGTCGCCTCGAGCGTCGGCAACCTGCAAGGCGGGTCAGCCAACACGGTCGCCGTCTACGCCAACGATTCGATCGAGTTCAGCAAGCAGTGGAAGGCTGTTGCCGGCCTGCGCTACGACCGATATATCGCCAGCATCAGCAACTCGATCAACTCCTCCAACACCAGCGGCAGCACCGTGCTGCCGTATGCCAACCAGACCGTCAACTTCACGAGCGTGCGTCTGGGCGGCATCTGGCAGCCGACGGAGCAGCAGTCGTACTACGTGTCGTATGGCACGTCGTTCAACCCGTCGCTCGAGCAACTGGTCGGCACGGTGGGCCAGCAATCGCTGGACCCGGAGAAGAACAAATCGTACGAACTGGGTGGCAAGTGGGATCTGCGCAATGGCGACCTTCAAGTCAACTCGGCGATTTTCCGCATCACCAAGGACAACGCGCGTAGCCAGATCGACGCCACCACTTACGCGCTGACGGGCAAGATCCAGGTAGACGGCTTCCGCCTGGGCATGACCGGCCGCATTACCCAGAAGTGGCAGGTGTTCGCCGGCTACACATACCTCGATGGCGTGATCGAGAACGGCGTCGCCGCCGGCACGCAAGGCAAGGTGCCGCTCAATACGCCCAAGCACACGGCCACAGCCTGGACCAGCTACGCGATCCTGCCGAACTGGGAAATCGGCGGCGGGGCGTTTTATATGTCGCAGCGCTATGCCAACAACACCAACACCGTACAGGTGGGCGGCTACGTGCGCTGGGACGGCATGATCGCCTACCATCAGCCGAAGTACGATGTGCGCCTGAATCTGTTCAACATCTTCGACAAGAAGTATTACGATGCACTGATTCAGTCCGACGGCGGGCGTTCGGTGCCGGGTACGGGCCGCACCGCGATGCTGTCGTTCACATACCGCATGTAAGTGCCGCCGGGGCCGCAGCGCCGGGCGGCTCCGATTTTCGCTCACTATCTATATAGATACGATGCTCGTCCGCATTCCGCAGGTTCTCAACGCCGAGCAACTGGCCATGCTGCGGGAGCAGCTCGATCACGCGGGCGACGCCTGGGTGGACGGCCGAGTCACCGCCGGATACTCGGGCGCGCCGGTGAAGTTCAACCAGCAGATCGACGAACGCTCCGAGGCGGCGGCGCAGTGCCAGCATCTTGTACTGAGCGCGCTCGAGCGCAATCCGCTGTTCATCAGCGCGGTGCTGCCGAATATCGTCTATCCGCCGATGTTCAATCGCTACAGTGAGGGCATGACGTTCGGCCTGCATGTCGATGGTGGCGTTCGCCTGCACCCGCACAACGGTCGCAAGCTGCGTACCGATGTTTCCGCCACGCTGTTCCTGTCCGACCCGGCCAGCTACGACGGCGGCGAACTGCAGATCGAAGACACCTACGGCGTGCACTCGGTCAAGCTCGCGGCCGGCGACATGGTGGTCTACCCGTCCACAAGCCTGCACCAGGTCAAGCCGATCACGCGCGGTGTGCGGGTTGGCTGCTTCTTCTGGATTCAGAGCCTGATTCGCGACGATGGCCAACGCGCGCTGTTGTTCGACATGGACAACGCCATCCAGACGCTGAATCAGACCAACGCTGACGAACGCGCGCGCCGCACGCTAGTGGGCTGCTATCACAACCTCCTGCGCCAGTGGAGCGATACCTGATCCCGGCCTGGTCTTCCTCGCCTAGCCGAACTGCTCGGCCAGCGCCTGACGCGCCTGGCCAATGAACTCGCTCTCCCCGCGCCGGGCCCCCAGCAGATAGAACTCGGCCGAAGGCAGCGGTGGCAATTTCCAGCCCGCCGTGGCGGCGGCATCCAGCGGCGCGACACCCGGCCCGATGGCCGAGGCGTTCAGACATGACACGCCAAGGCCCGCCGCCAGAGCCAGATGCAGCCCGGCCACCCCGGATGCCGAATGGCCAATATCGAACGCGCGCCGCCGCCGTTTGAGCAACTGCACCACGAACTGGTGCATCGAACAGGTATCCGGTAACAGCACGAGCGGCAGCGTGGCCTGCGGCGACTCGGCGATCTCCGGTGCCGCGACCCACGCCAGCGCCTCCCGCCGCAGTACGACACCGGACTTGCGCCTCTCGTGCGGTGCAGCATCGCCCCCCGAACGTATCAACCGCATACTCAAGCCGATATCGAACTCGTCCATCTCGGCGGCAGCCTCGATGGCCGCGCTCTTCATGACCGTCACGTGCAGCTTCAGGTACGGATAGCGGTCACGCAGCCGGCGCAACATGCCGGCAATCTCGCCGGGGCGAAAGTAGTCCGTCACCGCCAGACGTAGCTCGCCATCGAGCGACTGTCCGCGCAATTCCTGCATCGCCAGTTCGTTCAGCGACAGGATGCGCCGCGCGTACTCGAGCAGCCGCGCGCCGGCCGGCGTCACTGCGGCCCCCTTCTTCCCTCGAGTCAGGAGGGGGACGCCGGCACGCTCCTCAAGCTTGCGCAATTGCTCGCTGACGGACGACTGCGACAGGAACAGCCGGGGTGCCGCGGCGGACAAGCTACCGCTGTCCGCCACGGCCACGAAGGTTCTCAGTTGATCGGTCTCGAATCCACGCATGGCAGGCCCCAATGATTCGGTATATCCGATGGATACTATCGCATATTCCCGCTTTCCCGATATTACAGAAGCGCCTACGATGGCATCACCGCAGCGGATAAACATCCACCGCACCGTGAAAACCAACGCAATCAAGGAGCCTGTCATGCCCCACATCGCCCTGCAGATTTCCGGCCATCCCGATACGGAACTCACCCGCCGCGCGGTCGCCGCGGTCGGCGAACTGACCCAGCGGGTCCTGCGAAAGGAAGCCAGCGTGATCGCCACCACGGTTACGTACATTCCGCGCGAACAGTGGTTCATTGCTGGCAAACCGCTGTCGGAGTATGCCGAGGGCCGCAACGCGTTCCAGCTCGACATCAGCGTGACCGACGAGACGAACACCAAGGCCGAAAAGGCGCAGTATCTCGCAGCGATATTCGGGGCCTTGTCCGAGGTGATCGGCGACGTCAATCCCCTGTCCTACATCCATGTGATCGACGCGCGGGCGGCCGCCTACGGATACGGCGGCAAGTCGCAGGAGTTCCGCCACCAACACGGTTGATTCGCGCATTTCAGTCAGCAGTGTCGTGCGGGCCGCTGGCTTGTACTCCGTGCCAATGTTCACTAGTGTGAAGGGCTGCAAGCCGTCATCGGCCCCTCACACCGGAGTCATTGCATGAAACAAGTCACACTGCCCGGCGGCGAACGCGTGCCCGCGCTGGGCATGGGTACCTGGAACATTGGCGATCATCGCCAGACACGTGCCGACGAAATCGCCACGTTGCAGCTGGGTCTGGATCTTGGACTGCGGCTGATCGACACCGCCGAGATGTATGGCGAAGGCTTGTCGGAGTCACTGGTCGGCGAGGCGATCCGGGGGCGTCGCGACCAGACGTTCCTGGTCAGCAAGGTGTATCCGCACAATGCCAGTCGCAAGGGCGCGGCGGCCGCGTGCGAGCGCAGCCTGAAACGCCTGGGTACCGACCATATTGATCTCTACCTGCTCCACTGGCGCGGCGACGTGCCGTTCGAGGAAACGATCGAGGCGTTTCTGGCGTTGCGGCAAGCCGGCAAGGTCCGCCATTTCGGCGTCAGCAATCTCGACCTCTCCGACATGGAAGAACTATGGGATGTGCCGGGTGGCGATGAAGTGGCCGTGAATCAGTTGCTCTATAACCTGAGCCGCCGTGGCATCGAATTCGACCTGCTGCCCTGGCTGCGCGAGCGGGAGGTTCCCGTCATGGCCTATTCCCCGATCGAGCAGGCGCGATTGCTGCGCAGCCCGGGCCTGAAGCGTTTTGCGCAATCGATTGGAAAGTCTCCGGCGCAGGTTGCGCTGGCGTGGCTGCTCAGCCGCGACGACATTATCGCCATCCCAAAGACTGGCAACCGCGAGCGTCTGCGCGAGAACGTCGGCGCGCTGGACCTGACGCTGAGCGCGGAACAGCTTGCCGCGCTGGACGAACTGTTTCCGCCCCCGCGCCACGTGCAGCCGCTGGCGATGCTCTGAACGCGGGCCCAGGACGAGACGGAACTGGCGCCGGCTATTCACCGGCGCCCCGATTTAGCGCTGCCCTGCCTTGTAGCGCTCTACCTCGACGTAGCGCGTGAGATAGACACGTGCCTTCTCACGCGTATCCGTGGTCACCCGATCGGCAGCCTGTTTGGCGCTGCTACGGCCGTGGGCCGAACTCATGCCAGCCATCAGATATGACTGGAACGCGTCGTGCATGACCTTCAGTTGGTCCTGACAGGCACTAAGCGCACCGCCAGCCACGTCAGCCGGCACGGCCTTGCTCGAAACACCGTCGTCGACCTTGACCTGTACGCATTCCATATATTTCACGCGTTCGGCCTGCCATGCCGGCGCGACCTGTACAGACTCCTGCGCGGCGGCCTGGGTTGCCGACTCGGCCGGCGGCTGCGAGGACGAGCAGGCGGCCAGCAAAGCGACCATCGGCAGCGTCGTCACGGCGAGCCTCCGCAATGGCGTCCATTCGGAATATTGAGAGGCGGCAATGCCGGCGTCTGAAGAAAAGGGGGCGATTGTCTGGTGCATGCTCCAAAGACCAGGGCGGATGATTTGAGTTTCAGAAGCCATTCCACAGATTTGCAAGAAATTGCAATAAAACGGGACGGTCTTGCCTCATGTCAGATAGCAAGTCACGTATTGTCAGACAAAATCGCATTTGCGGAAGTGCATCGCACGCCTATGCTTTAGAGGCGGTTAAAACACTTCAACCCTTGGAGGAAAGCATGAAACGTCGAACCTTCCTGTCCGCCGGCAGTGCGGGGCTTGTCGGTCTTACCGGTCTGGGTGCGCTGGCAGGCTGCAGCGTCACTGGTCCCACCGACTCCGGTGACAGTGCATCCAAGCGTCGTGAAATCAACGTTGGCGCAACGGATACGCTCAATCGCCTCTACGCGACAACCAAGTCCGCACAGGAACTGGGTGCCAAGGCCAAGGGCATCCTGATCTTCCCCAAGCTACTGTCAGCTGGTTTCATCGTTGGGGGTGAATACGGCGACGGCGTCCTGCGGGCGGGCGGTGCCGACCGAGGATACTATCGGGCGATCTCTGGTTCGTTCGGCTTTCAGGCCGGCGCGCAATCGAAAGCGTTCGTCCTGATGTTCATGACCCAGGAGGCGTACGACAAGTTCGTGCATAGCAGTGGCTGGCAAGTGGGCGCGGATGCCACGGTGGCCCTGGCGACGATTGGCGCCAACGGTCAGATCGATACCAATACGGCACAGCAGCCGATCATCGGTTTCGCGATGACCAATGCGGGCCTGATGGCTGGCCTGAGCCTGGAAGGCACCAAGATCTCGAAGCTCTCGATCTGACGCAATTTGACACATTGCGAAGTATTGATTTGAAGTCTTGACCGGGGGGGCCCGTCCTTGCGGCCCCCCCCGGTCACATCGCGGCAGGCTCGTGTGGCTGCCCTCGGCGAGGGCTGCGGGTGTTGACTGCCCGCGTCGCTCTCGCTCCTCCCCCCGCGTTCCATTTCTCTTCGCCGAACCTGCATCGGTATGCGCATCCGACCCCGATTGACCCGTTAGAATGCGTCCCTCCCCTTTTTCGTACGCGAGGCCGAATTCTCATGTGGTTCAAGAATCTCCAGGTTCATCGTTTCTCCGCCCCGTGGACACTCACCGCTGACGACGTTGAAGCTTGCCTGGCCAAGCACGCGTTCTACCCCGGCACCAGCCTGGAGATGCAGACGCAAGGCTGGGCATCGCCCCGCGACAACGGTCAGCTCGTTCATTGCGTCAATCGCCAGATGCTGCTGGTGCTGCGCACCGAAAAGAAGCTGCTGCCGGCAACCGTGGTCAACCAGGTCACCAAGGCCCGCGCCGCCGAACTCGAGGAGCAACAGGGCTTCAAGCCGGGCCGCAAGCAACTCAAGGAACTGAAGGAGCAGATCACGGAAGAACTGCTCCCGCGCGCCTTCAGCATTCGCCGCGACACGCGCGTCTGGATCGACCCGGCCAATGGCTGGCTGGCGATCGACGCGGCCGGAACGGCCAAGGCCGACGAAGTGCGTGGGATGCTGTTCAAGGCAATTGATCCGCTGCCCGTGGCCAACCTGCACGTGAACCAGTCGCCCGTGACCGCCATGACCGAATGGCTGGCCACCGAAACCGCCCCGGCCGGCTTCACAGTCGACCAGGAAATCGAGCTCCAGTCGAGCGGCGAAAGCAAGGCCACGGTCCGCTACGTCCGCCACCCGCTGGACCCCGAGGACCTGCGCCGCCATATCGCCGCCGGCAAGCGTTGCACGCGCCTGGCCATGACGTGGAACGACCGCGTGTCATTCGTGCTGACCGAAGCGCTGGTCATCAAACGCGTGAATCCGCTCGATGTCATCAAGGAACAGGCCGACGGCACGCTGCATGACGAGGACGAGCGCTTCGATGCCGACTTCGCGCTGATGGCGGGCGAACTGGCGAGCCTGCTTACCGACCTGACCGACGCCCTGGGCGGCGAGCGCAAGGCCGAAGGCACCGAAGCCCCCATCGACGTCCGCAAGGCGGCCTGATCCCACGTTCGCCATCGCGCCGGCGAGTTCAATCGAGTGTCAGCACGACGCGCGTAGCCTGCTCGCCAGCGCGCCGCCAAACGTCCGCGACCGCGGACATCTGCGCCAGTTCGAATTCCGTGCCGAGGTCGCTATCACTGGCGCAGGCAAGGATGTCGTCGACCAGCGTCTTCATGTAGCCGAGCGGCGGATGGTTGGCCGGGCCGCAGCCCATGAGCTGCACGCGCGAGTCGCGCAGCGCCGCAGGCGGCAGCATCATGCTGCCGGCCCCTCGGTTCGCCGTCGTGACGATGCGCACGCCACGGTCGAACATCGACATCGGCATCCCGTCGCACTGCACCAACGCGGCCAGCAGCAGTTCTAGCGCCTCGCCCCAGACGAAATCGATCACCACGTCGATCCCCTGCTCCGCAAACGAGGCGAACGTGTACTGCAGGATGCTCGGCGGCAGTGCGAGGTCGATCAGCGCATCGGCACCGAGTGTGGACAACTGCTCGGGCAGATGACCGGCGGCGATGACGCGCCCCGCCCCTTGCAGACGCGCCGCCTGCACCGCCAGGCGGCCCGCGATGCCCGACGCGCCAAGCACCAGCACGGTTTCGCCAGGCTCGACATCGGCCCGCGTCGCCAGCGGCAACCATGCGGCCAGCGCAGGCCCGACCAGCGCCGCAGCCGCCGCCCAACCAACATCGTCCGGCAGCGGCGCCACCCACTCGGCCGGCGCGTATTCGGCCATCGCGCCATACGGCGCCCGACTGGCCCGGAAGTAGACACGCTGCCCGTCGGCGAGCCGCCCGACGCCATCGCGCCCACAGATGAACGGCAACTGCGTCGGCAAGCGGGGATGCAGCCCCTTGGCGATAGCGAGATCGGCCGGGCAGATCACTGCGGCCCTGACCTGGACCAGGGTTTCCCCATCGCTCGGATAGGGGTCGTCAAAGGTGGTGAAACACGGCGTTTCGCCGAATTGGTGCTGGACTACGGCTTTCATCGATGGCTCTCCTTGGTGGACCCATCACGGATCCTAGGGAGCCCGAAGTCCGAAGTCTCTGAGCCGATTCTGAAAGGAGATGCGCGTAAAATCCCCCGAAAACAACGAGGAGACTCCATTGAAGCCGTCGCGCCTGTCCCTGGCCGCGCTGCTGCTCGCAGCCGCCACCACCGCCCACGCCGCCTGGCCTGACCGCCCCATCAAGCTGATCGTGCCGTTCCCGCCCGGACAGGCCACCGATATCTTCGCCCGCGCGCTTGCCGAGAAACTGGGCAAGCAACTGGGCCAGTCCGTCATTGTCGAGAACCGGGCAGGCGCCGGTGGCAACATCGGCATGGAGGTCGCCGCGAAGGCACCGGCCGATGGCTATACGCTCGTGATGGCGGGCAGCGCGATGGCGATCAATCAGACGCTCTACAAGAAGGTCAACTACGACCCGCGCCAGGATTTCGCGCCGATATCGGGCGTGTTCTCGGTGCCACTGGTGTTCCTGGCCACGCCACAGTCGGGTTTCACCTCGCTGCGCGACCTGATCACAAAGGCCAAGGCGGCGCCGGGCAAGTACAGCTACGCGAGCGCGGGCATCGGCGGCACGCAGCACCTGTCGGCCGAAATGCTCAAGGCACAGACCGGCATCTTCGTCGTGCACATTCCGTACAAGGGCAGCGGCCCGGCGCAGGCGGATTTTCTCGGCAATCAGATTCCGCTGATGGTCGATTCGGTAACGGCCGCCATGCCGCTGATCCAGAGCCACAAGGCCCTGCCGCTGGCCGTGACCACGACGCAACGCGTGCCGCAGCTCCCATCGGTGCCAACCGTACGCGAACAGGGCGTGCCGGGCTTCGAGGCGCTGGGCTGGGCCGTGATGATGGCGCCGGCTGGCACGCCCCCGGCCGTCGTCTCGCAGCTGAATGCGGAGACCGTCAAGGCGCTGCAATCGCCCGAACTGCACAAGTTCATCACCGACCGGGGCTCGGAGCCAATGCCGATGACGCCGGCGGAGACCGGCAAGTTCGTGGATAGCGAGATCCGGAAATGGGCGACGGTGGTGAAACGGTCCGGAGCGACGGCGGAATAAGCCGCCAAGAAACAAAAACGGACATCAGGCTCCGCCCGATGTCCGCACACTACCCATTCTGGCTGCCGTCTTCTCAACGCGGCAGCCGACCCCTCAATCCCACGACAGCGCGCCGCCCGTCTGGTACTCGATGACGCGCGTCTCGAAGAAGTTACGCTCTTTCTTCAGGTCGATCATTTCGCTCATCCACGGGAACGGGTTTTCCTCGTTCGGGAAGAGCTGGTCCAGGCCGATCTGCTGGCAACGGCGGTTGCAGATGAAGCGCAGGTAGCCCTTGAACATCGGTGCGTTCAGGCCCAGCACGCCGCGCGGCATGGTGTCCTCGGCGTAGCGGTATTCCAGGTCCACGGCCTTCTTGAACAGCTCGGTGATCTCGGCCTTGAACTCGGCCGTCCACAGGTGCGGGTTCTCGAGCTTGATCTGGTTGATCAGGTCGATGCCGAAATTGCAGTGCAGGGATTCGTCGCGCAGGATGTACTGGTACTGCTCGGCAGCGCCGGTCATCTTGTTCTGGCGGCCCATCGCCAGGATCTGCGTGAAGCCCACGTAGAAGAACAGGCCTTCCATAATGCAGGCGAACACGATCAGCGACTTCAGCAGCTTCTGGTCGTTCTCCGGCGTGCCGGTCTTGAACGACGGGTCGGTCAGCGTGTCGATGAACGGGATCAGGAACTCGTCCTTGTCGCGGATCGACTGCACTTCATGGTACGCGTTGAAGATCTCGGCTTCGTTCAGACCGAGCGATTCCACGATGTACTGGTACGCGTGCGTGTGGATGGCCTCTTCGAAGGCCTGGCGTAACAGGTACTGGCGGCATTCCGGCGCCGTGATCTGGCGGTACGTGCCCAGCACGATATTGTTGGCGGCCAGCGAATCGGCCGTCACGAAGAAGCCCAGGTTGCGCTTGATGATGCGGCGCTCGTCCTCGGTCAGGCCGTTCGGGTCCTTCCACAGGGCGATGTCGCGCGACATGTTGATTTCCTGCGGCATCCAGTGGTTCGCGCAACCGGCCAGATACTTTTCCCATGCCCACTTGTACTTGAACGGCACGAGCTGGTTCACGTCCGTGGCGCCGTTGATCACGCGCTTGTCGGCGGCGTTCACGCGGCGCGTGCTTTGCGCGGCGGCGGCGTTGGGGTTGTTGCCGAGGATGCCCGGCTCGGTGGCTGCCGGCGGCAGCACGCCTTGCTGGTCGACCGACGTGGCGACGGCAGCGGGTTGCAGGGCAGGCTGCGGCGCGGCCTGCGGTGTGGCTTGAACGTCGTCGTCCCAGCTCAGCATGTTGTTTCTCCGATGATTCGATCAGGGGCGGCTGTGGTCAGCTTAGGCGCATCGGCTATCGATGTGCCTGGCCCTCTCCCCCGGCCCCTCCCCCGCACAGCGGGAGAGGGGAGCAGACCGAGGGTACTTTCAGGTGTTGCTTACTGGCAGGCTTCGCACTCTTCGAAGCCAGGATCGCCCGGACGCATCGTGCAGACCGCGCCCTCGGCCTCCGGCATCGCCGGTGCAGCCGACGCGGCAGCATCGATGCCCGACTGGCCGTCGGCGCCCGACGACACCGCGTTCAGCGAACCGCGCTGCACGGTGGACTTCTCCACGTGCGTGGCAGCCATCGTGCGCAGGTAGTACGTGGTCTTCAGACCACGCAGCCAGGCCAGCTTGTAGGTGTCGTCCAGCTTCTTGCCCGAAGCGCCGGCCATGTAGATGTTCAGCGATTGGGCCTGGTCGATCCACTTCTGACGGCGGCTGGCGGCTTCCACGAGCCAGGTCGGTTCCACTTCGAACGCCGTGGCGTAAATGTCCCGCAGGTCCTGCGGAATGCGGTCGATGCGGGCCAGCGAGCCGTCGAAGTACTTCAGGTCGGCGACCATCACTTCATCCCACAGGCCGCGTTCCTTCAGGTCGCGCACGAGGTAGTCGTTCACTACCGTGAACTCGCCCGAGAGGTTCGACTTCACGTACAGGTTCTGGAACGTCGGCTCGATGCAGGCGGACACGCCGATGATGTTCGAAATGGTCGCGGTCGGGGCGATCGCGATGCAGTTCGAGTTGCGCATGCCGTGCTGCTTGATGCGACCGCGCAGGCTGTCCCAGTCCATCGTCGACGACAGGTCGACGTCCAGGTAGCCGCCACGTTCTTCGGCCAGCAGCTTCAGCGAATCCTGCGGCAGGATGCCACGATCCCACAGCGAACCCTCGTAGGTGCTGTAACGGCCACGCTCTTCGGCCAGCTCGGTCGACGCCTGGTAGGCGTAGTAGCACACGGCTTCCATCGACGTATCGGCGAACTTCACCGCGGCGTCGCTGGCGTACGGCGTGCGCAGCACGTGCAGGCAGTCCTGGAAGCCCATGATGCCCATGCCCACCGGACGGTGGCGCAGGTTCGAGTTGCGCGCCTTCTCCACCGCGTAGTAGTTGATGTCGATCACGTTGTCGAGCATGCGCATCGCGGTGCGGATCGTCTTCTGCAGCTTGGCGTGATCCAGCACGTACGTGCCATCGGCCTGTTGCATCAGGTGGGCCACCAGGTTCACGGAACCCAGGTTGCACACGGCGATTTCGCTCTCGTTCGTGTTCAGCGTGATTTCCGTGCACAGGTTCGAGCTATGCACCACACCCACGTGCTGCTGCGGGCTGCGGATGTTGCACGGGTCCTTGAACGTGATCCACGGATGGCCGGTTTCGAACAGCATGCCCAGCATCTTGCGCCACAGCTGCATGGCCGGCACTTTCTTGAACAGCTTCAGTTCGCCGTTGGCGGCCTTGGCTTCGTAGCCCAGGTAGGCCTGCTCGAATGCCTTGCCGACCTTGTCATGCAGGTCCGGGCAGCTGGCCGGCGAGAACAGCGTCCATTCGCCATTTTCCATCACACGCTTCATGAACAGGTCCGGAATCCAGTTGGCCGTGTTCATGTCGTGCGTGCGGCGGCGGTCATCGCCGGTGTTCTTGCGCAGTTCGAGGAATTCCTCGATGTCCAGGTGCCACGTTTCCAGGTACGCGCAGACCGCGCCCTTGCGCTTGCCGCCCTGGTTCACGGCCACGGCCGTGTCGTTGACCACCTTCAGGAACGGCACCACGCCCTGCGACTTGCCGTTGGTGCCCTTGATGTGCGAGCCCAGCGCGCGCACGTTGGTCCAGTCGTTGCCCAGTCCGCCAGCGAACTTCGACAGCAGCGCGTTTTCCTTGAGCGCCTCGTAGATGCCCTCCAGGTCGTCCGAGACCGTGGTCAGGTAGCACGACGACAGCTGCGAGCGGCGCGTGCCCGAGTTGAACAGCGTCGGGGTCGACGACATGAAGTCGAACGACGACAGCAGCTGGTAGAACTCGATCGCGCGCGCTTCACGGTCCTTCTCTTCCAGCGCCAGGCCCATGGCCACGCGCATGAAGAACGCCTGCGGCATTTCGATGCGCACTTCGTCCACGTGCAGGAAGTAGCGGTCGTACAGCGTCTGCAGGCCCAGGTAGTTGAACTGGAAGTCGCGCGAGGCGTCCAGCGCGGCGCCCAGGCGGGCCAGGTCGTACGTGGCCAGCTTTTCGTCGAGCAGTTCGGCTTCGATACCGCGGGCGATGAACTTCGGGAAGTACTCGGCGTACTTCGTCGCCATCTCGGTCTGGGTCACTTCGGCGCCCAGGATTTCCTTGCGGATCGTGTGCAGCAGGATACGGGCGGTCACCTGGCTGTAGGCCGGGTCCTTCTCGATCAGCGTGCGCGCGGCCAGGATGGCGGAGTCGTAGACCTGCGTCATCGGCACGCCGTCGTACAGGTTCTTGAGCGTTTCCTTCAGGATCGGCTCTGCGCTGACGGCCTTGCCGAGGCCGCTGCAGGCGTTGTCGATCAGCGCGTGCAGCGCCACCAAGTCCAGCTGGTACGTCACACCGTTATCGGTCACGTTGAACGACACGCCGGCTTCCTGCACGCGGGCCACCGCCTGCGCGTTGGCCTGGGCACGTTCCTGCGTGCGCTTTTCGCGGTACAGCACGTAGGCGCGGGCCACCTCATGTTCGCCCGAGCGCATCAGCGCCAGTTCCACGTGATCCTGCACGTCTTCGATATGGAACGTGCCGCCGTTCGGACGGCTGCGCACCAGCGCGCGCACCACATTCTGGGTCAGTTGCTCGACGATCTCGCGCACGCGCGCGGATCCCGCGCCCTGGCCGCCGTTGACGGCCAGGAATGCCTTGGTCATGGCCACGGCAATCTTGTTCGGCTCGAACGACACCACGGCGCCGTTACGGCGGATCAGCTTGTAGTCCTGATAGGTAACGCCTGCAGCGACGGGGCTCTGCTGCGCAATGCCGGCTGCTGCGCCAGCAACGCCAGTCACGCCAGTGGTTTGTTGTTCGTTTTGGGCCGTTTGCATGAGGTAACTCCTGTTTTAACCCTTGTATTGAAGACTTCTGCTGAAGATGACAAAGTCCCTAGCAAAATGCGCTCCAGAAGACACTCGACACTGGCCATGCCAGGCGAGAACCAAACTGCACAGGCGTTCATTCTGCTAGGGACTCTTTTACAGCCCGACCCGGTTGAATTTTGTGACGCACACACCGCAAGCTGCTGCAGCGAGGCTTCACTCTTGGGTCGGCTCCCCGGAAAAACCACTAGATGTAGTGGTCACATCGAAAATCTGGGCTAAGTATAGTGAAACGAGACTGAATGACCAGTCTTGACAATCAGCTTTCACATTGCCGGGCCGGCGGTGCGGCAGCGCCACAATCCCGCAAAGCCCGCTGCCTCAAGGGTTCGCGGCGAGCCGTTCGGTGGCGCACAAGATTTTGAAAATATTTCTATGGGAACAGGTCGGCGATAGGTGTCCCAGAATGTGGCAGCCGTCGTGACGATTCGGGGCCCGGCGCACCCTATTTGACACCCCTGGAAAACCTACCTTGCCTGCCGGTACGGCATCATCGCCAGCGGCAGCGCGGCCTGTTTCGCAAAGCGGCTCCAGTCGAAGTAGGGGCCTGGGTCGGTCTTGCGTCCCGGAGCAATGTCGCTGTGGCCAGCGACGCCCTGGATCGGATAGGCGGCCCGCAGGGCACTCACCAGCGCGGCGACCGTCTCGTACTGAGCTGGCGTGAACGGCTGGTCGTCGGTGCCCTCGATCTCGATGCCGATCGAGAAGTCGTTGCAGCGTTGGCGTCCGCAATAGTCGGACTGGCCGGCGTGCCACGCACGTTGTGTGCAGGCGACAAACTGAACCGGCTCGCCATCGCGACGGATCAGGAAGTGGGCCGATACCCGGACATCGCGAATCGTCTCGAAAAACGGATGGCGCGTGGCATCGAGCCGATTCTGGAAGAACGCCTCGATATCGTCGGAGCCGAACTGCCCCGGCGGCAGGCTGATGTTGTGCAGTACCACCACATCGACCGCCATGCCTTCGGGGCGGGCGTCGAAGTTCGGGGACGGCACGTGGCGGGCTGCGGGGACCCAGCCGTCGGCGTTGGGCCGCCAGTCGCGGACCCGGCCTGCGGCGTCAGACATCGCGCCCCTCCCCTTCGGCCAGCGATTCGCTATCGTCCCGGCCGCTGCGCCCATCCTCCTCGCAGATACCGAGCTGTTCGATCCGATACCGCAACTGGCGGAAGTTCAAACCCAGCAGCGGCGCCGCGGCGGTCCGGTTGAAGCCGGTCTGCCGCAAGGCGCGCAGGATCAGCTCGCGCTCCATCGCCTCCAGGTGCGCGGGAAGATTAATTGGGAACGTGGTGGCAGCCGGCGCGCCAGCATCGGGGGCAGGCACGGCGACCGGCCCTGCCACGGGAATCGGGGCCGGCACGGGCGCCGGTTCTGGCATCACCGCCACGGGTGTCGCCGGAGCGGGCACGCCCCAGGCTCCGGCGTTACCCCACCGGTGATACATGGCTGCCGGCGGCACGGCAGTCAACGGCGGCGCCGCCATGGCCGTCTGCATCAGCGCGGCACGCTCGATGCCGGTGTCGAGCGGCCCCAGGTCGGCCACCTCGATCTCCTCGCTCTCAGCGAACGCGTAGGCACGCTCGAGCAGGTTCTCGAGCTCGCGCACGTTCCCCGGAAATTCGTACGCGCAGAGCCATTCCAGCGCCGCGCGCGACAGCCGCTTGGGATGCGCATCGCCGTAGCGCACGGCCAGATGCTCGAGAATCGCGCGGGCAAGCACCGGGATGTCCTCGGCGCGCTCGCGCATCGTGGGCATCCGGAGTTCAAGCACGTTGAGGCGGTAGTACAAGTCCTGCCGGAATGCTCCGGCGGCGACCATCGCCGCCAGATCCTTGTGGCTGGCGCACATGACGCGCACATCCACGCTGTCTTCCTTGCTAGCGCCGATCTTGCGCACGCGGCGTTCCTGCAACGCGCGCAGCAGCTTCACCTGCATCGCCAGCGGCAAGTCCGCGACCTCATCGAGCAGCAGCGTGCCGCCATTGGCGGCCTGGAAGAACCCGCCGCGCTCGGCGTCGGCCCCAGTAAAGGCGCCTTTGACGTGACCGAAGAACTCGGCCTCCATCAGCGTCTCAGGGATCGCGCCGCAGTTCACGGCCACAAATGGATGCGCTGATCGCGTGAATCGCTCGCGCCGCCCGTTCCTTGCCGCTGCCGGATTCGCCGCTGATCACCACCGGTGCCATGCTGCGCGCCAGGCGCGGCAGCGAGCGCCGTACCTCGTGAATTGCCGGCGAGACCCCCGGTAGCAGCCCGGCCGCGCGATCGCCCAGACTGGCCCCATCGGTCGCGTCGGACGCGTCCCCCGCATCGGCCTGATCGGATGTGTCGTTACCGTTCGCACCGCGCTGGTGACGGCCCAGTGCGTTGAGAATCAGCGTGCGGAGTTGCTCGAGAGATACCGGCTTGGCGATGTAGTCGAACGCGCCGGCCTTGAGCGCATCCACCGCGTTGTCCGCGCTGCCATACGCCGTGATCACGGCCACCGGGGTGCGCTCGGGCGACGCCGACAACTGGCGCACGATCTCGATGCCGAGGCCATCGCCGAGCCGCATGTCGGTCAGCACCAGGCTGTAGCGCCGCTCGGCCAGACGCAGGCGGGCCTCGGCCAGCGAACCGGCCATCACCACGTCATGCCCCATGCGTCGCAGCGAGATATCCAGCAGCTCGCGCAGGTCGGCCTCGTCGTCGATGACGAGAATCGGATCGGGTGCGGACAATCTGGGAGGCATGGATATCAGAGCTTGGCCGATGGTTGAAATGGCTGGGCATTCGCGACGTCGGGCACTTCGTTGCGCAGCGTCAACACGAATGCCTTGCCGGGAAGTGTATCGCGAGCCCCGACGAGCATGCCGGTGCGGTCGAGCAGATCCTCTAGCACGATCGCGCCGTAGCGCACCTGGGCGTCGTTCGCGCCGCACAGCTCGCGCGCCATGAACAGCCCCAGCCCGGTACCTTGCGGATTACTGGTGAAGAACGGCTCGAACAGGCTGCGCTGCTGCTCGCGCGTGACTTCCGCGCCATCGTTCCAGACAATCAGTTCGGCATGGTGCTGGTCGAGCGTATGCGCCAGCAGGCGGATCGCGCCCGGCAGCCGGCTGCAATAGCGCCATGCGTTGTCGAGCAGGTTGCCGAGCACCTGCTGCAATTGCGACATGTCGAAGATCACCGGCCCCTTCAGATCGACGGTGATGCGGATCGCATTGGCGTTCACCTCGGCGCGGGCGCCGGCTCGCGAACGCATTTCCAGCCGCCACCGGTCCACGACTTCGGGCAGCGCCTTGGCCAAATCGACAGCGCTATGCCCGGTGCGCGGGCGGCGCGACAGTTGCAGCACATCGGAAATCACCTGATCGAGCCGTCGCACGTTATCGCTGATGATGCGCAGCAGGCGGGCATCGATGTTGCCCTCGCCACCGCCTGAGTCGGCCAGCAGTTCGTTGGCCTGGCTGATCGCCGCGAGCGGATTGCGGATCTGGTGCGCGACGCTGGCGACCAGTCGACCCATCGCGGCAAGTTTTTCCTGCTGGACCTGCTCGGCAATACGCTCCCAGCTTTCGATGTGCACCAGCACCGTGTCACGCATCTCGCTACGCAGCAGCGCCTCGTCCGCCGGGCTCCAGGCCATGGCCTCGTTCTGGGCGATGGCCAGCCGCAGGCGCGCGGCGCCCTCGGGCGACATATCGTTCCAGCTGGTTGTGTCGAGGCCCGATGGCGAGGTCAGTGCACCCGCCAGCGTCGAACGCAGCCCCGCCAGGCCGGGCAGCACGAAGCGAAGGCGCAGCCGTGTGTGCATCGAGTTGCGCGCCGAGGAGGACGGGCGCGATGGCAGCGGCAGCAATTGCAAGATGCGCGGGACGTCGTCCTTCATGCGGATCCAGTCGCGCAGCATCTCCAGCAGCGGTTGCAGACGCGGCATTCGACGCAGGTCGAACAACACGTTCTCGCGCTCGCCAACACGAACCTGCCCTTCGCGAATCCGCTCGTTTTGCTGCACGCCAAGCAGCACGAGCGCGGCGGGATTTGCCGCCACAACGACGCCATTGGCACGGACCAGCATCACGCCGTCCTGCATGTCATTGACCATCAGCCGGTTCACGAGTTGCTGCAGGCGCAGTTCCTGTTCGCGCGCCAGCGCCAGTTGCTCCTGGGCGATCTGGCGATTGGCAAGCATGTACATCACGAGCGCCGCGATCATGAACACAAGCCCGAACAGGCCGGAACCGAGCAGGTTCACATCGACCTGGCGCGTGATCAATGTTTGCAGGAGCGGCGGGCCCATCACGAGCAGCGCCGACACCGAAGCGGCAAACAGCGCAAACGTCAGGCTGGTCAGCGCGCCCGCCTCGATCACGGGCAGCAGGAAAATCATCGCCAGCCCTTCGCCCTGGCTGCCGAAGTGACCGAGCGCCGCGTAGATGGAGGCCAGCAAGACCAGATCGACCAGCACCTGCACGCGCACGCGCACGTGAAAGTGGTTGCGCCACAACGTACCGAACAGCGTGACGAGGGCGATGGCCAGATAAGGCAGCACGACCGGCATGGCCGAGGCCAAGCGCGCGTTCGTCGCCACGTTGAAGACGTCGGCGCCGGCGGCGGCGCGTTCGAGCGGCAGCCAGGCATAGCCGACCAGCAACACAGCGACGGCAAGCCGCGTCCAGCAGAAGTACCGCTGCAGCCGCCAGTGGAATTCAGGTGGCTCCGACTGACGCCAGAGCTTGACCAGCACGCGCCAGCCGTTCAGATGGGACCAGGCCGACGCCGGCGCCGTCATGAACGCGTGCCGTGATCGCCCTCGCCGGGCATGTCTGGCAAATGGCTACGGCGGCAGTAATGCAGGCCGTGCCATGCGATGGCATCGCCGCGCGGCAGATGCACGCCGCAGTGCGCGCACTGGACCATCGGTTCGATGTTTTCGTCGCCAGCGCCCGTGCGGCGCGGCGGCGGCTCCTGTTTCTCGGCGGTCTGCCGCGTGCCGGCGCGATCGCGCAGCCACCACAAGATGCCCAGCACGATGGCCAGCAGTAGGAAGATTCTTGCCATGTCGGGGCGAAGGGATCAGGTGATACGGTGCAGCACCACTTCCATGACGAAGCGGCTGCCCACATAGGCGAGAAGCAGGATCCCGAACGACGCGATCACCCAGCGTAGCGCGGTGCGGCCGCGCCAGCCCCGGAAATGGCGTCCAACCAGGATGCCGCCAAACATCAGCCAGGAGATGACCGCGAAGACGGTCTTGTGATCGATCCGGAACGCGCGCGCGAACAGTTGCTCGGAGAACAGGAAACCGGACGCGATCGTTAGCGTCAGCAGCACGAAGCCCGCGGCGATCAGCCTGAACAGCAGCTTTTCCAGCGTCAGGAGCGGCGGCAGCAGGTCCAGCCAGCGTCCGAGCCACTGGCTCGATGCCGACTCCGTCCCGGCCGGGCGATTGAAGCCGTGCAAGCGTCGCTCAGCCATCAGCATCAGGAACGCATGGAACGCCGCCAGCGTGAACAGGCCATACGCCACGTTGGCGATCACGAAATGGAGCTTGAACAGCGGACGCGCCGCGTACCCCAGGATCAGCGTGCCCGGGAACGCCAGCGGCATCAGGCTGGCCAGCATTGCCACCGGGAAAACGACCAGGCCCAGGCCGGCCAGCGAGAAGAAGAAGCTCTCGATCCAGTAGATGCCCACACCAAGCCAGAGCATCGACGACAGCGCGAAGGCGAACCCGAACACCATGCGATCCGCCGGAAAAATCGTTTCATGGAGCAGCACACCGTGACTGACCAGGGCCACCATCACCAGCCCGTGCCACCAGGCCGGCTGGCCCTCGGCGCGCCCGCCGGCAGCGGGCGGCATCAGCACTGCGGTGGCCGCCGCGCCGGGACGCCCCGGATGGCCAGGTGTGGCCCCGCCGGCAGCCGCCAGTCGCGGGTTGCGGGTCGCCCAGCCATGAAAGGCCAGGCCGCAGTAGAGAAGTGCCGTCAAGGCATACAGTACAATGGCCATTTGCGCAGTTTACCTTAGTGCCAATGCCGGTGGATTCGCTGGTGGATTCCCGCCACAATGCTGCCACGGCACCACCTGCGCCCCGCACTCAAGCCGACTTTCCTCCCTCTTCCTGCCATGCTGGATAACCTCACTCAACGCCTGGCGCGGGTCGTCAAGACCATGCGCGGCGAGGCCCGACTGACCGAGGCCAATACCGCCGAGATGCTGCGCGAAGTGCGCCTTGCCATGCTCGAAGCCGACGTGGCACTGCCGGTCGTGCGCGAATTCATTGCCCGCGTCAAGGAAAAGGCCCTTGGCGAGGACGTCGTCACCAGCCTGACACCGGGCCAGGCCCTGGTGGGCGTGGTGCAGCGCGAGCTGACGGCGGTCATCGGCGGCGATGAAGCCGTTGCCGACCAGAAGTCCAACGAACTGAACCTGAACGTCCAGCCGCCGGCGGTCATCCTGATGGCCGGCCTGCAAGGCGCCGGCAAGACCACCACTTCGGGCAAGCTGGCCAAGTGGCTGAAGGAAAACAAGAAAAAGAAGGTCCTGACGGTCTCTTGTGACGTGTACCGCCCCGCCGCTATCGCCCAGCTCAAGACTGTGTCCGAGCAGGTTGGCGTCGACTTTTTCCCGTCCCAGCCCGACCAGAAGCCGGTGGAGATCGCGCGTGCCGCGCTCGACTGGGCGCGCAAGCACTATCACGATGTGCTGATCGTCGATACGGCTGGCCGACTGGGTATCGACGAGGCGATGATGCAAGAGATCGCCGCGCTGCACGCCGAACTGAAGCCCGCCGAAACCCTGTTCGTGGTCGATGCGATGCTCGGCCAGGATGCGGTCAACACGGCCAAGGCGTTCAATGACGCGCTGCCGCTGACGGGCGTGGTTCTGACCAAGCTTGACGGTGACGCGCGCGGTGGCGCGGCGTTGTCCGTGCGTCACATCACCGGGCGTCCGATCAAGTTCGTCGGCGTGGGCGAAAAGCTCGATGGCCTGGAGCCGTTCTATGCCGACCGCATGGCTCAGCGGATTCTGGGCATGGGCGACATCCTCGCACTGGTAGAGGAAGCCCAGCGCGGCGTGGACATGGAAGCCGCCGAGAAGCTGGCCAAGAAGATCAAGAAGACCGGGGGCTTCGACCTCGAGGACTTCAAGGCGCAGATCGGCCAGATGAAGAAGATGGGCGGCCTGGGCAGCCTGGTCGACAAGCTGCCGGCCCAGTTCGCCGCGCAGGCGCAAGGCGCGAACATGGACCAGGCAGAAAAGCAGGTGCGCCGCATGGAGGGCATCATCAACAGCATGACGCCGGCCGAGCGCGCCAAACCCGATCTGATCAAGGCTAGCCGCAAGCGCCGCATCGCCGCTGGCGCCGGCGTGCCGGTGCAGGAAGTGAACCGCCTGCTCAATCAGTTCGACCAGATGCAGGGCATGATGAAGAAGCTCAAGGGCGGCGGCATGATGAAGATGATGCGCCAGATGGGCGCGATGAAGGGTGGCATGAAGGGCCTGTTCAACCGCTGACCTGCGGCAAGACACCATCCACCTGCCCCCCGCAAGACAGGCAAGACAAGCAAGACAAGAACAGGACAACGATCATGATGACCGCTGAACAGGCCCGCGAACTCTGGCTCGACTCCGAGGAAATCGTCAGCGCCGAGGAAGTCCAGAACTCGCTGGACCGCATGGCCCACGACATCACGGAAAAGATGGGCGACGCGTTTCCGCTGGTGCTGTCCGTGATGGGCGGCGCCGTCGTCTTCACCGGCATGTTGCTGCCCAAGCTGCAGTTCCCGCTGGAGTTCGACTACATCCACCTCTCGCGCTACAACAACAAGACGGTTGGCGGCGAGATGCAATGGCGCGTGGCGCCGCGCGAATCGGTCAAAGGCCGCGTGGTGCTGGTGCTCGACGACATCCTCGACGAAGGCGAGACGATGGCTGCCATCCGCCAGCGCATCATGGACATGGGCGCCAAGGAATGCCACGCTGCCGTACTGTGCGAAAAGACGCTGACCAAGATCAAGCCGATGCACCCGGACTTCTGTGGCTTCCAGGTACCCGACCGCTACGTCTTTGGTTGCGGCATGGACGTGAAGGGCTACTGGCGTAACCTGGGCGCGATCCGCGCGTTGGTTTGATTCTTAGGGCGTGCCTCGGCGATTGCTAGCCGCCGACAAAGTAAAGTGAAGCGGTTCTGTCTAGGGTGAAGCAGGGGTTTCGGCTCGTGTTCGAGCCGCCTGCGGAACGGCATGAGCCTGCGAGCATATGCGCGCCCTGCAAGGGCGCGGCCGCAGACGCAGACAGTACAAGTGGACTGACCAGGGCCGCGCTACGACGCCAGAATAGAATCGTTTTGTTGGTGACTACCCGTGTGGGTGGGCGCCGAGAATTGGCAGCAGCGAGGCCAGCAGCATCAGGGCCATCGTCACATTGAACACGCGCAACACGCGCGGCCGTGCCAGCAGGCTGCGCAGCGCGGCACCGAACACCGCCCACGTGGCCACGCTGGGCAGGTTGATCACCGCAAACAGGCAAGCCATTGCCATGGCATTGACCCAGATGTTGGCGTCGAGCACATAGGTGCTGCACGCCCCCACTGCCATCACCCACGCCTTCGGATTCACCCACTGGAATGCGGCCGCGCGCAGGAAGCTCATCGGCCGAGCCACCTCACGGTCCTGCACGCCGCCAGCCGTCGCCAGCTTCCACGCCAGCCACACCAGATAGGCCGTGGCCACCACGCGCAGCAGGTCCCACATCCACGGCCAGGCCGTGAAAATCGAACCCAGCCCCAGGCCGACCAGCGCCACCATGACCGAGAAGCCGATGCTGATGCCGAGCAGGTGCGGCACGGTGCGCGCAATGCCAAAGTTGACGCCGGACGCGAGCACCATCGTATTGTTGGGGCCGGGGGTGATGGACGAGACCAGCGCAAATGCGCAGAAGGCCAGCAGCACGCCGGAGCCGGCAGCCACATTGGGAAGAAAGGCTGGAAAAGTCATGGATGTACATCAGGAATTGCCGAGTACACCCAGTCTAGGCAGACTCATCAATACAGTACCGGCACACTTTGCCAAGAAAGGACCGGTACTGACCGACCTCGTCACCATGACAGTTGACGAACCGGCTATACGGGGCAGCCGTCAGCCTAATTATTATTGCTGGACCACCCGCATTGAACGCGGCTTTGAAAAGTCCAGTGTCTGTCCGTCGTAAGCTTGCACCCTCTTCATATTTTCATTCTCAACGACGTCACTGAAAACTGCCAATCGGTTATAGGACAGGTTATCCCAGTCAGACAGCATGACGCCGATGCCAGCGTCCGCCTGGACAACAACATCGTGCGCATAGATCCAGGCGGGCAGCGAATACGCGGAGCGCTCGCCTGCCGGAAGACAGTATTTGTCGACCGAGACCAGACTGACGATGCAGCCCAGAGGGCGGGTGCTGTGCTTGACTTCCATCGATCGTGGCTTTGAGAAATCCAGCGTCTCTCCGTTGTTGGCCTTGACGCCACGCAGTTTGTCGTTTTCCACCGTACCGACAAACTCCGCCAGCCGGTGATAGGAAAGGTTATCCCAGTCAGACAGCACGACCGACACTCCACTATCCGCCTGCACATAGACATCGTGCGCGTAAATCCAGGCGGGCAGACTGTAGTCCGATTTTTGCCCAGCCTCGAGGCAGTACTTTGCACCGTTCCTCAGGCTGATGATGCAGCCCTGCGGACGGCTCTCCGAGAGAAAGCGGGCGTCCGGGTAAATCGAGCGAATCCAGTTGGCATATTTTGAGATGCGGGCGCCTGTCGAGGCTCTCGCGTGACCGCCATTAGTGGTGGCAACGATCACGGGCTTCGTATCCTTGATCTGCCACCATGCCGAACCGCTATCACCAGCCGCGACACGGGCCCAGTTGGCTGAAGGACCAAGCGGTTTATAGCTTGCGCCGATGCCGTAGTCACTCTCGAAGATCGAAGTGATCTTGCTGCGGCCGTACAGTCTCCTGGTGCCGCTTTCCGGCCCATAGCCTTGGTTCAGCCCTACACCCCAGACTCCATAGCCGACAAACATGACAGCCTTGCCTTTCTCGTCCTCCCTGTCGTTTAGAATCGGCCTTTCTACCGGAATCCCCGCCTTGTCTTTCAGCGGATTGACCAGCGGCAGCCTTACGATGGCGACATCCGTCGAAGCCCCGCCCATGTTGGCAGGAACATTGACACGCTCCTTGGGCACATAGACGATCCCCAGTCCGGAGGCCATAACGCTGCCATCCCAGGCGCTGAACGTTAATCGTACTGGCGTTTCCGTTGCCGAATAGGGAACACAATGTGCGGCTGTCAGGATATGGGCCCAACCATTCTTGTTGCCGAGCCAGGTTGCCGTGCATCCATTGAGTTGCCCAACGGACAGCCAGGGCTTTGCAGTACTGTGCTTCTGTAGTTTTTCGTTAGCGGTTCGAATGGATGCGCCGACATTTCTCATATCGCCGCCATTTCGCTTGAAAGTATCTTCATCAATAACCACGGCATTAACCGCCGATGACAGCATCAATGCGACCAATGGTAATATCACCCTCATAAATCGACCTTTCGCAACAATATGATTGACAAACCCATACCATAGGCGATCACGCCATTAGGCGAACCATTTTTTGATTTATCGAAATAAATCCAAAATAGTTACCACATGGTTGTCACCCAAAGCGGGTCTTGCGATTTTATGAGAGTGATTTATTTAAAACATGAAGCCAGATCAATAATCATCGATCAGATATATCTGGCAATTCTACGAATTATAGGAAAATCATGAGCACGCAAAGGCGGGTAATTCAGCTACCGCACGAATGCAAGTTCAGCCCCTGCTGCGGTATGGATGCTCGCGCAGCCATTTAGTAGCGATCCATTTTTCGCCCGCCTCCACCGGCAATCCCGCGTGCAAGGTGCGCTCGTCGAGCGCGCCATCGGGCAGGCCGTAGCTGAACAGGACCGCATTGCCCTTCACCGGCGCCACCTCGAGGCCGATGCGCGGGAATGCCGTGGCACCACCAGAGGCCGGACTGTTCAGGTAGATCACCATCGTGGCAACGCGCTGCCCGCCCACGCGCAACTGGCGCGCTTCGCCGGGACGCTTGGGATTGAAGAAATCGAAATGCGGCTGATACTCGCCGCCGGGCTTGTAGTTGAGGACCTGAAAGCCTTCGCCGTGCTCGACGGGCCAGCCGGTCACGGCCGCGATACGCGCCTCGATGCGTTGCAGCAGCGCATGTTCGCCAACCTGGAACATCGCGCCCATGCTGGTACGCGCATCGATCAGGTTCTCGTCGCCAGTGTCCGGATTGACCACGGGAGAGCGCTGCAGGCGGTCGCGCGCCAGCGCCACGACGGCATCGCATTCGGCGTCATCGAGCAGGTTCTGCAGCAACAGGATGCGCGGCGAGTCCAGCCTGAACAGGATCGGCATCTCGCGATCCTTGTGGCGGAAGGCATTGCCACCGGTGACCGTTGGCGTTGCAGCGGCCTTCGCTACGGGCGCGGGCGCTGCCGCACTGGCAACGGCCGGAGGATGCCCTATTGCAGCGCTGACAGCATGGCGTGCGAACGCGGCGTCGTAGCCGGAGCGCAGCATCGACAGCACCAGCGACTCGGCATCGAAGCCTTGCGCGATATGGCGTGTCAGCCAGTGCTCCAACTCGGGCGAAGACGCACAGTACCCCGCGCGGGAATCGCGCTTCATGACTTCATGACGGATTGGCAAGACGTTGCGGCGAGAACGGATTGCGGGCGGGCGACTCCGGCGGCACCGCGCGTCGCACGGGTGCCGGGGTGACCGCGGCGGGATCCGGATCCCCCGCGATGGTCACGGTCGCCTCGGAATACTGCCAGCGCTTCCATGCCGCCAGCACCGCGTTTGGATACTCGGGGCGCCCGCGGCTGCCGTTGTAGCGACCCAGCGCCAGGAACAGGTCACCGTTCTCGCGATCGAGATAATGACGCAGGATCGTGCAGCCATAGCGCAGGTTGCTCTGCAGATGGAACAGCTTGCGCGTGTCGCCATCACCGATGCTGCGCACCCAGAACGGCATCACCTGCATCAGTCCGCGCGCATCGGCCGAACTGATCGCATATTTGCGGAAGTTGCTTTCCACCTGCACGAGCCCAAGCACTAGCGACGGCTCCAGGCCGGCGCGCTTGGATTCGTAGTAGACGGTTTCGATCAGCTCGACGCGTACCTGCGGCTCGGGAATCCGGGCTTCCAGCCGGCGCGACATCTCGCCGAGCCATTTCAGGTAGCCAAGGCGCTCCGACCCGGACGCGAAGGCCGGACGCACCGGCCTGTTGTCGGCGATCGCGGCCGCCAATGCCCCGCGCACGGAGTCGGCAAGCGCCTCCTCCTTCTGCGCGCCGGCATGGGCGTTCGCAATCAGCGTCGCGCACAGCAAACCGCCAGCCCAGGCGGACCAGCGGTTGCGCGTCGGCAGGTCGGGGATGCGCATGATCGAGGATGCGGATCAGGCAGCCAGCTGGCCGCGCACGTGCGCAACCACATCCGCCACCGCCACCGGGGTGGCCTGGGCGTCACGGCGGCCCTGGTACTCGACTTTGCCTTCCTTGAGGCCACGGTCACCCACCACCACACGGTGCGGCACGCCAATCAGTTCCCAGTCGGCAAACATCACGCCCGGGCGCTCGCCACGGTCGTCCAGAATCACGTCGACGCCCGCAGCCAGCAGCTCGGCGTGGATGCGATCGGCCTCGGCCTTGACGGCCTCGTTGCGATCGTAGCCAACCGGGCACACCACCACCGCGAACGGGGCGATCGCCGCCGGCCAGATGATGCCTCGCTCGTCATAGTTCTGCTCGATGGCGGCGCCCAGAATCCGCGTCACGCCGATGCCGTAGCAACCCATCTGCATCGGCTGCGTCTTGCCGTTCTCGTCCAGGAACGTGGCGTTCATCGACTCCGAATAGCGCGTGCCGAGCATGAACACGTGGCCCACTTCGATGCCACGGCAGATGTCAAGCGTGCCCTTGCCGTCCGGCGAGGCGTCGCCGGCCACCACGTTGCGAAGGTCCGCCACAGCCGGTTCCGGCAGGTCGCGGCCCCAGTTCACACCGGTGTAGTGGTAGTCGCGATCGTTGGCACCACAGCAGAAGTCGCTCATGTTGGCGACGGTACGATCCGCCACCACCTTGACCGGCTTCTTCGGACCGATCGGACCGAGGTAGCCCGGGGGCGAGCCGAAGGTATCGACGATTTCGGTCTCAGTCGCAAAGCGGAAGTCAGCCAGGCCCGGCACCTTCGACGCCTTCACCTCGTTCAGTTCGTGATCGCCACGGATCAGCAGCAGCCAGATCTGGGCCCCGGCGTCGCTGTCGGTGGCCAGCACGATCGACTTGACCGTGCGTTCCAGCGGGATGCCCAGGAATTCGGCGACGTGCTCGCACTTGGCCTTCTCGGGCGTCGAAGTTTTCTTCAATTCCTCGGCCGGCGCGGCACGCGTTGCCAGCAGCGGCAGCGCCTCGGCCGCTTCCATATTGGCGGCGTAGTCGGACGTCGGACAGTAAACGATGGCGTCCTCGCCGGTATCGGCGATCACGTGGAACTCGTGCGAGCCCGAACCGCCGATGGCGCCGTTGTCGGCCGCCACGGCGCGGAATTCCAGGCCAAAGCGCTGGAAGATGCGCACATACGCGTCGTACATGTTCTGGTACGACGCCTTCAGGCCGTCGATGTCACGGTCGAACGAATAGGCGTCCTTCATCGTGAACTCGCGGCCACGCATGATGCCGAAGCGCGGACGGCGCTCGTCGCGGAACTTGGTCTGGATCTGGTAGAAGTTGACCGGTAGTTGCTTGTAGCTGCGGATTTCGGTCCGGGCGATGTCCGTGACCACTTCCTCGGAAGTGGGCTGCACCGCGAAATCGCGCTCGTGCCGATCCTTCAGACGCAACAGCTCGGGCCCCATCTTGTCCCAGCGGCCAGTCTCCTGCCAGAGTTCGGCAGGCTGGATCACCGGCATCGACAGCTCCACGGCGCCAGCACGGTTCATTTCCTCGCGAACAATGTTCTCGACCTTGCGGATCACACGCAGGCCCACCGGCATGTAGTTATAGATGCCGGCGCCGAGCTTCTTGATCATGCCGGCCCGCATCATCAGTTTATGCGACACGATTTCCGCGTCGGCGGGGGCTTCCTTGAGGGTGGAAATGAAGAATTGCGAGGCTTTCATCCGTTGCTTTCTCGTAAGGCCGGGCGCCATCAGGCATCCCGACCGCGCCGCGATGCGGCATCCATTGGGCCGGACGCGCCGGAAACTGCCCTTCCGGTCGGGGAAAACCAGCACTCCCGCCATCAGGCCGACCCGCGCGCATCCTTTATAATCGTCGTAATTCTAAAGGATTCGAGGTGCAGTCATGCTCGATCGTGAAGGCTTTCGCCCGAACGTCGGCATCATCCTCATCAACGCACGCAACGAGGTATTCTGGGGCAAGCGAATCGGCGAACACTCCTGGCAGTTTCCGCAAGGTGGCATCAAGTACGGCGAAACGCCGGAACAGGCCATGTTCCGCGAACTGCACGAAGAGGTCGGCCTGCTTCCGGAGCATGTCAGGATCGTCGGTCGCACGCGTGACTGGTTGCGTTATGAGGTGCCGGACAAGTTCATCCGCCGCGAGATCCGCGGCCACTACAGGGGCCAGAAACAGATCTGGTTCCTGCTGCGCATGGTCTGCCGCGATTGCGACATCCACCTGCGCGCGACCGATCATCCTGAGTTCGACGCCTGGCGTTGGAGCCATTATTGGGTGCCGCTGGATGCCGTCATCGAGTTCAAGCGCGACGTCTACCAGATGGCGCTGACCGAGCTATCGCGCTTCCTGAACCGTGGACGCGTGCCGCTGAGCCCCTACGGCAACCATGGTAACCATGGCCACCACGGAGGCCCTGGCCGGCATGGCGACCAGGGACGGCCACCGAGGCCCGTGCCGCTTGAGGAGACCACCGTAACCGAGGTGAGCGTCTCGGTCACGGCATCGGTTACCATTCAGGCGACCGTGCAGGAAGCGGCACATAGCGATCTCGCGACCGCGCCCGTTTCGCCGGCCAGTCCGGCATCCACTCAACGGAGTTCCGATGATTAGTTTCAGCGGCCGGCACATTCGCGCCGGCCTGTTGCTGACAGCAGTCTGCCTGGCGCTGTCGGCCTGCAAGACCACCGACAAGGGCCTGCCCAAGGACGAGGAACAGGCGGCCGACACCCCGACTGGCGACGGCCAACCGGCCAGTTCCTGGCTCAACCCGTTCGCGGACAAGCCATTCAAGGAAGGGGCGACCACGCTGCCCGCTCTGCCGCGTGACGAAGATCTGATCCCGTTCTCGGTGAACGGCGGCAGTTCATTCCGCTTCGCGGTAGACCCCAAGTCGATCTCCGTGGGCGACGACAACGTGGTCCGATTCACGGTTGTTATCACGAGCAGTGGTGGCGGGCGCAACGTGACCTACGAAGGCATCCGTTGCGATGCGTTCGAGCGCAGGCTCTACGCCACCTTGCCCAAGGGCGCCACCGAGTGGGTGCCCAACCGGGGAGAGGACCGCGACATGTGGCGCCGCATGGAAACGGGTGTGCGCAATGCCTACTCTGCCACGCTGGCGACGGACTACTTCTGCGAAGGTCGCACCGTGGCGGGCAAGGCGGACAAGCTGATCCGCGACCTGAAGGCGTACGCGCCCAGCCGCTGAACGGTAGTCCGAGCATAAAAAAACGGCGGGGCCTTTGCGGGCCCCGCCGTTTTTCATGGGTTCGTGGGTAACTGTTTCACGCTCAGACCAGCACAAGGTTGTCGCGATGGATCAACTCGGGCTCGTTCAGATGGCCCAGCACCGACTCGATCTCCGATGACGGCTTGCGTGCGATCAGACGGGCTTCGGCGCTCGAATAGTTGGTGATGCCGCGCGCCACTTCCTTCCCCTCCGGGCTGGCGCACGCAATGACCTCGCCACGGGCGAACTCGCCCTGCACTTCCACTACGCCAATCGGCAGCAGCGACTTGCCACCGCTGGTGAGCTTCTCTACAGCGCCCGCGTCGATGATCACGCGGCCGCGCAACTGCAGGTGATCCGCCATCCACTGCTTGCGCGCCGTCAGACGACCGGTCGGCGCCAGCAGTTGCGTGCCGATGGCCTCGCCGGCAGCCAGCCTGCCCAGCACATCGGCCTCGCGACCCGAGGCGATCGTCGTATGAGCACCAGACTTCGCCGCCCGCTTGGCCGCCAGGATCTTGGTCAGCATGCCGCCTCGGCCAATAGACGAGCCCGCGCCACCGGCCATGGCCTCGAGTTCGGGCGTGCCAGCCAGCGCTTCATGGACGAACTCGGCATTCGGGTCCTTGCGCGGATCAGCGGTGTAGAGCCCACGCTGGTCGGTCAAGATCACCAATGCGTCGCCTTCGATCAAATTCGTCACCAGCGCGCCGAGCGTATCGTTGTCGCCGAACTTGATTTCGTCGGTGACGACCGTGTCGTTCTCGTTGATGATCGGCACCACGCCGAGGGACAGCAGCGTCAGCAGCGTGGAACGGGCATTCAGATAGCGCTCGCGATCGGCCAGGTCAGCGTGCGTCAGCAGCACCTGCGCGGTGCGGATGCCATATCGGCCGAACTGGCTTTCGTAGACCTGCGCCAAGCCCATCTGGCCCACCGCGGCAGCGGCCTGCAGTTCGTGGATTTCCTTCGGCCGGCGCGCCCAGCCCAGTCGCTGCATCCCTTCGGCAATCGCGCCTGAGCTAACCAGCACGACTTCCTTGCCCGTGCCACGCAGCTTGGCGATCTGAGCTGCCCAGCGCGCGATGGCATCGTGGTCGAGCCCCTTGCCGTCGTTGGTAACCAGACTCGAACCTACTTTGACGACAATGCGTTTTGCCTGGGCGATGACCGATTGCATGGCGGGTCCTGTCTCCGTGGTGCCTTGTTGTAGTGCGTTACGCTTTGCTGTCGTCTCGATCGACGTTATGCAGGCGGTCGTCGAGGCGGATATCGGGCTCGGCCAGCGCGGCAGCTTCCTCTGCCTTGAGCGCGGCGAGATGGTCCTTGATCGCGTAGACCAGCTCGCGGCAGCCCTCGCCGGTCAGGGCCGAGATATGGAACACCGGCCCCTTCCACTTGTAGCGCTTGACGAAATCCTTCACGCGCGCGGCACGTTCCTCTTCCGGAACCACGTCGAGCTTGTTCAGCACCAGCCAGCGCGGCTTGTCGTACAGCGTCTCGTCGTATTTCTTCAGTTCGTTGACGATGGCCTTGGCCTCGGCAACGGGATCGACATTCTCGTCGAACGGTGCGATGTCGACGATATGCAGCAGCAGCCCGGTACGTTGCAGGTGGCGCAGGAACTGATGTCCGAGACCGGCGCCTTCGGCGGCGCCTTCGATCAGGCCCGGAATGTCCGCCACGACGAACGACTGCTCATGGTCCACACGGACCACGCCGAGGTTCGGATGGAGCGTCGTGAACGGATAGTCGGCCACCTTCGGACGTGCATTCGACACGTGCGAGATAAACGTCGACTTGCCCGCGTTGGGCATGCCGAGCAGACCGACGTCCGCCAGCACCTTCAGTTCGAGCTTGAGCATGCGGCGCTCGCCCGGCTTGCCGTCGACCTGCTGGCGCGGCGCGCGGTTGGTACTCGACTTGAAGTGGAGGTTGCCCCAGCCGCCCATGCCGCCTTCGGCCAGACAGACCAGCTGGCCGTGCTCGGTCAGGTCGGCAATGACTTCGCCGGTGTCCATGTCGGAGATCAGCGTGCCCACCGGCATCCGCAACGTGACATCTTCACCCGCCGCGCCGTAGCAATCCGAGCCCCGGCCGTTTTCGCCGTTCCGCGCCACGTGCTTCTTGGCGTAGCGAAAGTCGATCAGCGTATTGATGTTGCGGTCGGCCTGTGCGAACACGCTGCCGCCACGGCCGCCGTCACCGCCATCGGGGCCACCGAAGGGCACAAATTTCTCGCGCCGAAACGAAGCGCTTCCGTTGCCGCCATTGCCGGCGATCGCTTCGATACGGGCTTCGTCAATGAACTTCATGTTGGTTTTCCGTGGTGGTTCGGGCTTGTCGCCGCCGGCCCTCGACGGGTCAGCGCCATTTTATCTTGGCAGAAAACAAAAAAGCCCCGCAGTCACTGCGGGGCCTTCGTGCTGCAAAGGCTGTATCAGGCCGCCGGAACGACGCTGACTTGCTGCTTCTTGGCAGCGCCCTTGACGGCGAACTGCACGTGGCCGTCCACCAGCGCGAACAGGGTGTGGTCCTTGCCGATACCCACGTTCTCGCCAGCGTGCACGCGCGTGCCGCGTTGACGAACGATGATGCCGCCGGCGTTGATGGCCTGGCCACCGAACACCTTCACGCCCAGACGCTTCGATTCCGAATCACGGCCGTTCCGCGTAGAACCGCCGCCTTTTTTCTGTGCCATGTCTTTACTCCTGTTGACCTATTGCGATTAAGCCTGTGTCCGAGCTGATGCTCAGGCAACGATGGCTTCGATGCGCAGTTCGGTGTAATTCTGACGATGGCCCTGACGCTTCTGGTAGTGCTTGCGACGGCGCATCTTGAAGATCTTCACCTTGTCGTGACGACCCTGGGCGATAACGGTAGCCTTGACGGAAGCCCCGCTCACCAGCGGCGTACCAAATTTGATTTGGTCGCCAGCGCCCACTGCGAGCACCTGGTCCAGCGTGATTTCTGCGCCAATGTCAGCCGGTATCTGTTCTACTTTCAGTTTTTCGCCAGCAGCAACCTTGTATTGCTTGCCGCCGGTTTTTACGACCGCGTACATTGTCGAACCTCTCGATGTTGAGTTGAAACGTTGAATGCTGCTCCGGGAGCCCCGGAACCGGCGCCGTTTCGTGCGCCGCAGACGGTGCGCGTGACAAACGCGACCGAAAGAACCGGTGATTATAAATCAGCCGCGAGAAAACTGCAAAGAAAACAATGAGATAGCCTGCCAGCGCGTCACCTGAGACGATCGCGGCACTTCCAGCGTCCGGACGATCAGGTCAGGTCGGCCAGCAGGTACCCGGCCAATGCCGCAAAAGCCACCCACCAGGCGGTGCGACGGACGGGACGACGGGATTCGCGTGACTTGTTCATGGCCGGATTATAGAAGCGTGACCACGCAGAAAATTGCGCCACGGCAACATCCCGTCCTGACAATCCCTTCCAGCTTGCTACCCACAACAGCCAAACGCACACCCGCATCGCATATAATCCTCGGGTTTTGCGCAACGGTGATTCATCTTGTCCCAGTCTTCCGCTACTGCCCTGCTTGCCCCGGTCGCTGCCGACATGCGCGCCGTTGACGCAGTCATCCGCCGGCGCCTGTCGTCGGAGGTGCCGCTGATCGAACAGATCGGCGAGTACATCATCGGGGCGGGCGGCAAACGTCTGCGCCCCGTCATCCTGCTGCTTTCCGCACGCGCGTTCGACTACGAAGGCCATCGCCACCACGAACTGGCCGCGGTGGTCGAGTTCATCCACACCGCCACGCTCCTGCATGACGACGTGGTCGACGAGTCGGAACTGCGCCGGGGCCGCGATACCGCCAATGCGGTGTTCGGCAACGCCGCCAGCGTCCTGGTGGGCGACTTCCTCTATTCGCGCGCCTTCCAGATGATGGTGGAAGCCGGCAGCATGCGCATCATGGAGATCCTCTCCAACGCCACCAACGTGATCGCCGAAGGCGAAGTGCTGCAACTGCTGAACATGCACGACCCCGAAGTCACGGTGGAGCGCTACCTGCAGGTCATCCGCTACAAGACCGCCAAGCTGTTCGAGGCATCGGCCCAACTGGGCGCGGTGCTCGCCGGCGCTGACGCGGAGATGGAAGAAGCGGCAGCGGAGTACGGCCGCCGGATTGGCACCGCGTTCCAGCTGATCGACGACATGCTCGACTACACGGCCAGCGCCGAGCAGATGGGCAAGAACGCGGGCGACGACCTGCGCGAAGGCAAGCCGACGCTGCCGCTGCTGCACCTGCTCGAACATGGCACAGCCCAGCAGCGCGAACTGGCGCGCGACGCCATCGTGCAAGGCGGCACCGAGCATTTCGATGCCGTGTTCTCGGCAATCCACGCCAGCGGCGCGCTCGATGTGACGTTCGCAGCCGCCCAGCGTGAAGCAGAGGCCGCGGAAAAGGCCGCCATGCAGTTCCCGGACTCGCCGCTCAAGCAGACGCTGATCGACCTGTGCGCGTTCTCGCTGCAACGGCAAAGCTGAGGGCGGCGCAAATCTTCTCGCCCCCTCTTCCCATCCGAAAGAAACGCTGCTAAACTTTTGTTCTTTGCTGCTGACAACGCAAGTTGCTGCGGCAAACCAGAAATCGGGGTGTAGCTTAGCCTGGTAGAGCGCTACGTTCGGGACGTAGAGGCCGGAGGTTCGAATCCTCTCACCCCGACCAGATTTCAAAAAAGCCGGATCCTCGCATGTGGATCCGGCTTTTTGCTTTGTGGTCTACCCCGGCCACAGCACCCTCCACTGCACCCTTTTTCGCGTCGATTCCCCCGCCCTGCGCAAGTAGGGTTGCGCCGCTGTCGTACAAACGCCAACGCGCGCGCAACCGAGCTTTACAAAAAGTGACCCCAGCGGCAAACTGCCCCGGTCCGGGACACATGCCCCCGCCGATCCCGCCGCAGTCAACCGCGCCGCCGTTCACCAGCCCGAACGCGCGCACCTTGCACAGTATTTCGCCATGACACTAGGCCTCGCGCTTGCCCAGAGCCGGCGGATCGCGCCGGCTCTGCTTGCCCAGTTGGAGCAATCGGCCCGGGAAAAGAAGACGCAGCTGATCGACGAGATCATTGGCAGCGGCACGATGTCCGCCCATGACGTCGCCGTGTTCGCCGCCGACAAGTACCAGCTCCCGCTGCTCGACCTCTCCGAATACAACCTCAGCCGCGTGCCGTCGGCACTCTCGGGCAACCGCGAGTTCCATGCGCACCGGCTCCTGCCGCTGGGCCGTCGGGAAAACCGCCTGATCGTGGCGATGTCCGATCCGGCCAACCAGGCCGGCGTCGACGTGATCCGCCAGAAGTTCAGCCTGCCAGTGGAAACAGTCGTCGTCGAACACGACAAGCTGATGAAGCATGTCCGATCTGCCGGCGAGGCACTTGGCACGCTCAAGAACGCCCTGCCGACGCCCACGGCGCAGAAGATGATCGAGTATGACCCGGTGGCCGCCGCGAGCGCGCGCAAGGTCCCCGGCGCCAACGACATCGACGACGCGCCGGTAGTGCGCTTCCTGCAGAAGCTGCTGACGGAAGCCTTCCATCGCGGCGCGTCGGACCTTCACTTCGAACCATTCGAGTTCTTCTACCGCATTCGCTTCCGCGTGGACGGCGTGCTGCAGGAAGTCGCGCGGCCACCGCTCGATATCCGCGACAAGATCGCCACGCGTATCAAGGTGCTATCGCGCCTGGACATCTCGGAAAAGCGTGTGCCGCAGGACGGCCGGATGAAGCTACTGATCTCCATGCCGAAAGACAAGGACGGCAAGGAGACCGTCGACAAGGCGATCGACTTCCGCGTCTCCACGCTGCCCACGTTGTTCGGCGAAAAGATCGTGATGCGGATTCTCGATTCGTCGAGCGACAAGCTCGACATCGACCAACTCGGCTATGAGCCGCAGCAGAAGGCACTGCTGCAGGAAGTGATCAAGCGGCCGTACGGGATGGTGCTGGTGACTGGCCCGACCGGCAGCGGCAAGACTGTGTCGCTCTATACGTTCCTGAACATGCTGAACCAGGGCGACATCAATATCTCGACCGCCGAGGATCCGGCCGAAATCCAGTTGCCCGGCATCAACCAGGTCAACGTGAACGACAAGGCCGGCCTGACCTTCGCCGCCGCGCTGAAATCGTTCCTGCGCCAGGATCCCGACGTGATCATGGTCGGCGAAATTCGTGACCTCGAGACGGCCGACATCTCCATCAAGGCCGCGCAGACCGGTCACCTGGTGCTGTCCACGCTGCACACGAACGACGCGCCGACCACGCTGACACGCCTGATGAATATGGGCGTGGCACCGTTCAACATCGCCTCGTCGGTCCTGCTGATCACCGCGCAGCGCCTGGCGCGCCGGCTTTGCACCTGCAAGCGCGAGGGCGACCTGGCACCGCAGGTGCTGATCGATGCAGGCTTCCAGGAGTCAGACCTCGACGGCACATGGAAGCCCTATCACCCGGTGGGCTGCGACCGATGCAGCGGTAGTGGCTACAAGGGGCGATGCGGTATCTACCAGGTCATGCCGATTACCGAAACCATTCAACAGATCATCCTGTCGCACGGCACGGCATTGCAGATTGCTGAACAGGCGCGCAAGGAAGGCGTGCTATCGTTGCGGGAAGCTGGCCTGCTCAAGGTCAAACAGGGCGTCACGTCACTCGAAGAAGTGCTGGCGACCACGAACACGTAAAACAAAGAACAAGTCTCAGGGGTCAAATCATGGCGACGCGCGCACCAGCGGCGGGCGCTCGGACGGCAGCGCCGTCTCGGGCAAAATCAGGGCGGAAGGCACCCACGCAGTACATCTTCGAGTGGGAAGCCAAGGACCGAAAAGGCAAGTCGTTCAAGGGCGAACAACGCGCCGAGAGCCAGTCCGAGGTCACCGCCTCGCTGCGCAAGCAGGGGCTGACCGTCGTCAAGATGAAGAAGCGCAAGGGCGCGCGCGGCAAGAAGATTACCGAGAAGGACATCGCCTACTTCACGCGCCAGCTCTCGACCATGCTCAAGGCGGGTGTGCCGCTGCTGCAGTCGATCGACATCATCGCGCGCGGCCACGCCAACCCGAACTTCACCCAGCTGCTCACTGTCATCCGCTCGGACATTGAATCGGGTAGCAGCATGGCCACGGCGTTCCGCCGGCATCCGCAGTACTTCGATACGCTCTACTGCAACCTGATTGACGCTGGCGAACAAGGCGGTATTCTCGATGCGCTGCTCGAGCGGCTGTCTCTCTATATGGAGAAAAGCATCGCGCTGAAGGGCCAGATCAAGTCCGCGATGATCTACCCGATCGCCGTGCTGACCGTGGCCTTTGCCGTGACGGTGATCCTGATGCTGTTCGTGATCCCGGCCTTCAAGGGCGTGTTCTCGAGCTTTGGCGCCTCGCTGCCAGCGCCCACGATGGTCGTGATCAACATCTCCGACTTTTTCGTGCAGTACTGGTATCTCGTCATCGGCGCGCCAGTCTTCTCGATCATCGGCTATTTCCGCGCCCGCAAGAAATCGGAGAAGGTGCAGCGCTGGCACGACAAGGTTCTGCTCAAGCTGCCGATTTTCGGCAGCCTGTTCCGCAAGGCGGTGGTCGCGCGCTGGACGCGCACGCTGGCCACGATGTTTGCGGCAGGCACGCCGCTGGTGGAATCGATGGAATCGGTGGCAGGCGCCGCCGGCAACTGGATCTACTACGACGCCACGCGCGAAATCGAGCAGTCTGTGCGTATCGGTACCAGCCTGACCAACGCCATGCAGGCCACCCACGTGTTCGACAACATGGTGCTGCAGATGACCCAGATCGGTGAGGAATCGGGCGCGCTGGACAGCATGTTGCTCAAGGTTGCCGAATTCTACGAGCGCGAGGTCGACGACGCCGTGGCCGCCATCTCGAGCCTGATCGAGCCGCTGATCATCGTGGTGCTTGGCGTGCTGATCGGCGGCATGGTCGTCGCCATGTATCTGCCGATCTTCAAGCTGGGCCAAGTGGTGTAACGCCGGGTGATGTAACGCATGCAAGCTGTCCTGTCATCGCTGGCGGCGTTGCCGCCAGCTTTCCTTATTGTCGCGGCAGGGGTGGTTGGCCTGATGGTCGGCAGTTTCCTCAACGTGGTGATCCATCGTCTGCCGAAGATGATGGAGTACGACGAGGCCAACTACATCGCGGAAATCCGTGGCGAACCGTTGCCGCACCCCGAGCGCTATAACCTGATGGTGCCGCGATCCGCGTGCCCGAAGTGCGGCCACCAGATCGCCCCCTGGGAGAACATCCCCGTCATCAGCTACCTGTTCCTGCGTGGCCGCTGCAAGGCCTGCAAGACGCCGATCGGCATCCGCTATCCGCTCGTCGAGCTGATCACGGCGGCGCTCAGCGCCCTGGCGATGTGGCACTTCGGTCCGACGGCGCAGGCGCTGGCCGCGATCGTGATGACCTGGTCGCTGGTCGCGTTGTTCATGATCGATGCCGACACCCAGCTTCTGCCAGACCAGATCACGCTGCCGCTGCTATGGCTGGGCCTGCTGCTGAACCTGCAGGGCTTGTTCGCGCCGCTGGCGGATGCCGTCATCGGCGCTGCGGCGGGCTACCTGCTGCTGTGGAGCGTCTACTGGCTCTACAAGCTCGTGCGGGGCCGCGAGGGCATGGGCCACGGCGATTTCAAGTTGATGGCGGCGCTTGGCGCATGGTTCGGCTGGCAGGCACTGCCCGCGCTGATCCTGATGTCGTCGGTGGTCGGTGCCGTGCTTGGCGGCGCGATGCTGGTCTTCCGCCGCAAGAGTAGTGACACGACCTTCCCGTTTGGCCCGTACATCGTCGGTGCCGGGCTGATCGTGCTGTTCTTTGGCGCAGACGTATTACCGCTGACGCTGGTGGCCGGACACTAGCCGACAACCGGCGGCTGCACGCAAAGCTGGTATCGTTGGCGACATTCACGACTGACTGACACCCTGCTCCATGCTGGAAATCGGACTGACCGGCGGCATCGGCTCCGGCAAGACCCGCGTTGCGGACATGTTCGCCGCGCGCGGCGCCGCGTTGATCGATACCGACCTCATCGCCCACGAGATCACCGCGCCGGGCGGCCCAGCCATCGCACCGCTCGTCGCGGCATTCGGCCCCGGATGCCTGCGCCAGGATGGTGCGATGGATCGCGACGCGATGCGGGCACTTGTCTTCTCCGACCCATCGGCCAAGACCCGCCTCGAGGGCATCACCCATCCGCTGATTCGCCAGGTCACCGAAGCGCGGGCCACCGCCATCCGCGAAGCGGGCCACAACCCGTATCTGATCTACGTGGTACCGCTGCTCGTCGAATCGAGTACCTGGCGCGCGCGAGTCGGCCGCGTGCTTGTGGTCGACTGCCAGGAGGAAACCCAGATCGCCCGTGTGATGGCCCGCAATGGATTCACGCGCGATCAGGTACTGGCGATCATGCGACGACAGGCCACACGCGCCGAACGCATGGCCGTGGCCGACGACCTGATCGACAACGACGGGCCACCCGAAGCGCTGAACGCGCAAGTCGCGAAGCTCGATGCGCTATATCGCTCGCTTTCGGATACATCTGGAAACACATCCGAAAACGCGGCGCATCCGTGACATCCCCCATGCCCGATAGGGGCAGATTCGATTTGTCCTCGGGCCCTGACTCGCATAGAATGCGCTGAAACATGCCGGCAAATATGCGCGGTGTGACGAGTTCCGGCCAGGAACTCCACCCAGGCGCGAGTTGTCTTTGCATGGGCGAAAGCGGCACGGACAGCGCCAGAGCGCCTTCCCGACTGAAACAACCGCCAACCGGCGCGCAGCACGGACACCGACTTGATCCTGTACGAATATCCTTTCAACGAACGCATCAGGACACTCCTGCGCCTGGAGGACCTGTTCGATCGGCTGGATTATTTCCTCGGGCAGGAACATCCGCTTCAGCATCACGTCGCCATCACCACGATTTTCGAGATCATCGACGTGGCGGGACGTGCCGACCTCAAGACCGACCTGATCAAGGAACTCGAGCGCCAGCGCCAGGCCCTGGCGCCGCTGCGCTCCAATCCGCAGATTGATCAGGATGCGCTGGTCGCGGTGATCACCGAAATCGAGCAAGGCATTGCAGCGCTCAGCCAGACCGTCGGCAAGGCCGGCCAGTTGCTGGCCGACAATGAATGGCTGACCAGCATCCGCAGCCGCGCGATCATCCCCGGTGGCACTTGCGAGTTCGATCTGCCGGCGTACTACGCCTGGCAGCATCGCGACGCCGATGATCGCCGCGCCGACATCCTCAAATGGGCACGCCCACTAGCCTCGCTGCGCATGGGCGCTGGCATCGTGCTGCGCCTGCTGCGCGAGTCCGGCCAGAGCGGCAAAGTCATTGCGACCGGTGGCAGCTATCAGCAGATGCTGTCTGGCCGCAGCTACCAGCTCATGCAGGTGTACCTGGACGAATCGCTGCTGGCCTTCATCCCCGAGATGAGCGCCAACAAGTACATGCTCTGGGTACGGTTCACGCAGCAGGATGGCGACATGCGGCCCCGATCGGTGGATGCCGATATCCCCTTCCTGCTGAAGCTCTGTAATTTCTGAAGTCTCCGATGCCAGCCGTCGTCAAATGCCCCACCTGCGGCAAGGAAGTTGCCTGGGTGCCGGATAACAAGTTCCGTCCGTTCTGCTCGGAACGCTGCAAGCAGATCGACCTGGGCGCCTGGGCGTCCGAGAAGTATGTGTTCGGTGGCAAGCCGGGCGAGACACCGTCGCCGGACCTGCCGGAAGACGCCGAAGACTGATCGGATCGCTGCTCCCCTCTCACGCCAGGCGAAAGAGGGGAACCTGCGATAGCCGCGATATTGCCGAGCGCTACGGCCGGCCGGGCTAACGTGCAGCCAGCACCCGACGGCAGAATCCCACGCAGACCAGCACGAACACGGCCAGTCCCAGCCACTGCGCCGTAGTGCCAAACCCCTCGCCCACCAGTGCCAGCGGCGCCTCCTTGCCCGAGAGGCCGATCACCGCGGCCAGCGCAACGCCGACCAGGCTTTCACCCACGATCAGGCCCGAAGCAAGCAGCGTCCCGCGCCGCTCAGCATGGGCCAGCACCGTGGGCACATCGTCGCCACGCGCCTCGGCGCGCTTGCGCTCCGTGCGCAGCAACCACCACGACAACACCGCGCCCACCACCAGCGCTGAACTGATCGTCGGCGGCAGGTAGATGCCGATGCCCACTGCCAGTACGGGCAGCCGCGCCACGCCACCGCGATGGCGCAGCACTTCGTCAATCGCGATCAGCACAACACCCAGCGCCACGCCAATCAGGATCATTGTCCAGTTGAGCTTGTGCGTGAAGATGCCCGTAGCGATCGCGGTCATCAACGTGGCCTGCGGCGCAGCCAGCGCCGAATTCGGGTCCATGTCGGCCCGAGGCAAGGCGCCGGCAAAGCCGTACGCGTGATAGAGCAGTTCGAGCACCGGCGGAATCACGGCAGCACCCACCGCGCAGCCGATCAGCAGCGCCACCTGTTGGCGCCACGGCGTGGCGCCAACCAGCCAGCCAGTCTTGAGATCCTGCAGGTTGTCATTCGAGATCGAGGCCACCGCCACGACGGCCGAGGTCGTGAAGATCGCCAGCGCAATCGCGTATTTGCCGCCCTCGGACGTGTCGAGCAGGCCGTCCAGCGTGCCGATGCCAAGAATCAGCAGCGACACCAGGATCACAGCGATGATGCCGATGCCCGAGATCGGGCTGGCTGACGACCCCACCAGACCAGCCATATAGCCACATGCGGCAGCCACCAGGAAGCCGAACACGAAGGCGAACAGCACGGCACAGCCAACCAGACGCCAGGTGGCACCGGTATCGAGCGGTGCCGGGGCCAGGAAGTATCCAAACGTCACTGCCAGCACCACCAGCAGGACCAGCGTGAGGACGCCGATCCAGGCCATCGGCAAGTCGCGTTGCGTGCGCGGCACCGCGCCACCCTCTCCCGGCGCGCCGGCACGGAGGGCACCCATCGATGCACGTACGCCTTCCACCATCGGCTTGAACAGCGTGCCGAGCGTCCAGATCGCCGCGATACCGATCGTGCCCGCGCCGATGAAGCGCGCTTGCGTGCTCCACACTGCGGTACCGAAGCTGGACAGCGTGGCCCCCGCCGGCATCGGTGTGATAGCAGTCAGCCACGGCACCGCGATGCCCCAGGTCAGGAACAGGCCCAGCAACATAGCCAACCCGCCGACGATGCCGACCAGATAGCCGGCGCCCACCAGCGCGAGTGAGAAACCCATCGAGAGGCGCACCACGGATGCGCCAACGGCCAGCCAGGCATTGGCCCCTTCTGCCAGAACCCGGAAGCCACCTGCGGCAATGCTGAACAGGCCCGCAGCAACGCCACCTGCAACGAGGTCACCAAGCCCGGTCTCCTGTTTTCCGTTGCCCTTATCCTGGCTCGCGCTCCCCACTCGCAGGATCTCGGCGGCGGCCACCCCTTCCGGATACGGCAGATCGCTGTGCACCACCATCGCGTGGCGCAGCGGGATGCTAAAGATCACCCCGAGCATGCCACCCGCTGCGCAGATCGCCAGCGTCTGCCAGAACGGGAACCCCTGCCAGTGTCCCAGCATGACCAGACCCGGCAGGATGAAGATGATCGACGACAGCGTGCCAGCAGCGGACGCCTGCGTCTGCACCATGTTGTTCTCGAGGATGTTCGCGCCCGGAAACAGTCGCAGCACGGCCATCGAGATCACGGCAGCAGGGATCGCCGAGGAAAACGTCAGGCCGACCTTGAGGCCGAGGTAGATATTGGAGGCGGTGAACACCACCGTGATCAGGGCGCCGAGGATGATGCCCCGCAGCGTCAGTTCGGGCAGAGAAACAGCGTCATCGATACGATCGACACGTTGCATTGAGCCTCCTGTGAGTGGTCGAAAAAAATTGCCCGGCAAGAGCCGGGCATCGATTTCAGCTTGCGCGGGATTCTTCCGCCAGCCAGTCGACGACTGGGATCGTCGCCGGCAGGAGCGGCCCCACCGACACGGGCGCTGTCTGCCAGGAGAATGCCTGGCCCTCCCGCCCGACCGGATCGCCACGCCATTCCGTGATCTTGCGGAAATACAGGCGCACATAGGCATGAGGGTAATCATGCTCCAGCGTGTGCCAGTGTTCGCTTCTCACGATGTCGAGGCCGAGTTCTTCGTGCAGTTCGCGCGCCAGTGCCGCCTCAACCGATTCGCCGGGCTCGAGCTTGCCGCCCGGAAATTCCCAGTAGCCCTCGTACGGCTTGCCCGCCGGACGCTGCGCCAGCAGAAACTTGCCGTCCGCCTGGATCATCACGCCAACCGCCACTTCCGTGACCTTGCGCGTCTGCCCGTCGGCGGTCTTCACCGTGTCCGCCTGACCGCTCATGCCTTGCTGCCTGAATCAGTCGCGGGGTCGGCCACGAACGGCTTGCCATGCTTGCCGCCCCAGTCGCGCGCGAACTGCCACGCCACGCGCCCGGAGCGCGAACCGCGCTCGAGGGCCCAGACCAGCGCATCGCCGCGCGCGGCCTCGATATCGGCGGGCGTGCAGCCAAAGTGTCCGAGCCAGTGACCAACGATGGCCAGGTACTCGTCCTGCTTCGGCGGGTAGAACGACAGCCACAAGCCAAAGCGCTCGGACAGCGAGATCTTCTCCTCCACCACCTCACCCGGATGGATTTCGCCATCGGAAGTGTGCTGGTAGGTCTCGTTGTCCTTCATGTACTCGGGTAGCAGATGCCGACGGTTCGACGTCGCGTAGATCAGCACGTTGTCTGACTGCGCGGCCACCGAGCCGTCCAACGCCGACTTGAGCGACTTGTAGCCGGATTCGCCGTCCTCGAACGACAAGTCGTCGCAGAAAATCGCGAAGCGCTCGGGGCGCTGCGCAAGCTGCTCGACGATGTCTCCGAGATCGCCCAGATCATCCTTGTCTACTTCCACCAGGCGCAGCCCGTCGTTCACGAACGCATTCAGGCAAGCCTTGATCAGCGACGACTTGCCGGTGCCACGCGCGCCGGTCAGCAGCACGTTGTTGGCCGGCAGCCGGTTCACGAACTGGCGGGTGTTGGCGACGATCGCGTCTTTCTGGCGATCGATGTTCTTCAGATCGCCCAGATGGATCGGCGGCAATTGCCGGATCGCCTGCAGATAGCCGATGTTGCCGAACAGGCTCTGGCGCTTGCGCCAGCGGAACGCTACCGCCTCCTTCCAGTCCGCGTCGGTCAGTTCCGGCGGCAGCCATTGTTCAAGTCGGGCAAGGAAGCCATCGAGGCGGGCAGCGAGGTCAGACATGGGGCGAGTCTTCCAGAATTACGAACTTACGAACGATAGTCGGCGTTGATCGACACGTAGTCATGCGACAGGTCGCAGGTCCACACGGTCGCTTCGGCGTCGCCGCGGCCCAGCGCGATGCGCACCGTGATCTCCGCCTGCTTCATCACGCGCTGGCCGTCTTCCTCGCGATACTCGGGGTTGCGGCCGCCGTCACGCGCGACCCACACGTCATCGAGCCACAGGTTCACGCGATCGACGTCGAGGTCGTTGACGCCGGCGTAGCCGATAGCGGCGAGGATACGGCCGAGGTTGGGGTCCGAGGCATAGAACGCCGTTTTCACCAGCGGCGAATGGGCCACGGCGTAGGCGATCTGGCGGCACTCGGCCACATTCTTGCCCCCTTCCACACGGATCGTCATCAGCTTGGTGGCGCCTTCGCCATCGCGCACGATCGCCTGCGCGAGTTCCTGAGCCAGCGCCGTCACGGCATCACGCAGCGCCTCGAACGCGGCACCCTCGGCACGATCGATCGTCACGCCGGCCTTGCCTGAGGCGATCAGCACGAACGAGTCGTTGGTCGACGTATCGCCGTCGATCGTGATGCTGTTGAACGAGTGATCGGCGGCGTGCGACACCAGCTTCTGCAGCACCGGCTGCGCCACGGCGGCATCGGTGGCGATAAAGCCGAGCATCGTCGCCATGTTCGGGCGGATCATGCCGGCGCCCTTGCTGATGCCGGAGAGCGTCACGGTCTTGCCGTCGATCTGCACCGTGCGCGAGGCTGCCTTCGGCTGCGTGTCGGTGGTCATGATCGATTCCGCGGCAGCCAGCCAGTTATCGGCACGTGCGTTGGCGATAGCGGTCGGCAGTGCCGCGGTCAGGCGGTCGACCGGAAGCTGTTCCAGAATCACGCCGGTTGAGAACGGCAGCACCTGTTTCGACTGGATGGCCAGCGCCTTGGCCAGCGCATCGCACGTGGCGCGCGCGGCGGCCAGACCCGGTTCCCCGGTGCCGGCGTTGGCATTGCCAGTGTTCACCACGATGGCACGAATGCCAGCGCCCGCGGCGAGATGCTCACGGCAAACCTGCACGGGCGCCGCGCAGAACCGGTTTTGCGTGAACACGCCTGCCACCGTGCTGCCTTCGGCCACGCGGACCACGAGCACGTCCTTGCGATTGGCCTTGCGGATACCGGCTTCGGCCCAGCCGAGCTCGACGCCGGCGACGGATTTCAAGTTTTCTGCCTGGGGCAGGGGCAGGTTCACTGGCATGGTGATTTCCTCAAATTCTCTGATGCACCTGACGAACATGCCCGCTTGACGCAGGGTTCAAGCGGGCATGTGCTGGATGGTTTGGTGATGCGCGCCGCGCGCGCCGATCACCGACCGCGACGGACTGGCTTTAGCTCAGCTTGCCGTGGCACTGCTTGAACTTCTTGCCCGAACCGCACGGGCACGGGTCGTTGCGGCCAACCTTGGGCATGCCGGCCAGCGCCGCTTCGCCGCCCATCGCGGCCAGCGCCGCGGCGGCCGTGTTGCTGCGTGCCGGCTCTGCCTGCTCCACAGGCTCGGCACCCTCGGCGAACTCGTCATGCTTGTATTGCACGTTCTCGAGGTGCGCCAAGCCTTCCTCGATCTGCTCCGAAGCCTGTTCGAGTTCCTCGGGCGACTGGATATGCACGTTGAATACCACGCGCGTGACTTCGCTCTTGATCACGTCCAGCAGGCGCGCGAACAGTTCGAACGATTCGCGCTTGTACTCCTGCTTCGGATCCTTTTGCGCATAGCCGCGCAGGTGGATGCCCTGACGCAGGTGATCCAGCGCGGCCAGGTGCTCGCGCCAGTGCGTGTCGATACTTTGCAGCATGACCGAGCGCTCGAAGCCGGCGAACGACTCGCGGCCCACTTGCGCCACCTTGGCGTCGTAGTGCTCGCGCGCTGCCTTCAGGATCATGTCCAGCAGCTCTTCATCCTCGATGCTCTGCGCGCCTTCGATGGTCTTCGCCAGCGGCAGCTCCAGACCCCAGTCGTCACGCAGGCGCTGTTCCAGGCCAGCAATGTCCCACTGCTCTTCCATGCTCTCGGCGGGCACGTATTCGCGGAACACCTCCACCAGCACGCTCTCGCGCAGGTTCGCCACCATGTCGCCGACGTCCTGCGATTCGAGTACGTCGTTACGGAGCTTGTAGATTTCCTTGCGCTGGTCGTTCGCAACGTCGTCGTACTGCAGCAGTTGCTTGCGGATGTCGAAGTTGCGGCCCTCGACCTTGCGCTGCGCGGATTCGATCGAGCGCGTGACGATACCGGCTTCGATCGGCTCGCCTTCAGGCATCTTCAGACGTTCCATGATCGCGCGCACGCGGTCGCCGGCGAAGATACGCAGGAGCTGGTCGTCAAGCGACAGATAGAAGCGCGACGAGCCCGGGTCGCCCTGACGGCCGGCGCGGCCGCGAAGCTGGTTGTCGATCCGGCGCGACTCGTGTCGCTCGGTGCCGACGATATGCAGGCCGCCAGCCGCCTTGACCTGGTCGTGCAGCGATTGCCACTCATCCTTGAGCTTGGCGATGCGCTCGGCCTTCTCGGCATCGGACAGGTTGGCATCGGCTTCGATAAAACCGGCCTGCTTCTCGACGTTGCCGCCCAGCACGATGTCGGTACCGCGACCGGCCATGTTGGTGGCGATCGTGACCATCTTGGGTCGGCCGGCCTGCGCCACGATCTCGGCTTCGCGCGCGTGCTGCTTGGCGTTCAGCACCTGGTGCGGCAGCTTTTCCTTGTTCAGCAGGTCCGACAGATACTCGGACGTTTCGATCGACGTCGTGCCCACCAGCACCGGCTGGCCTCGGTCGTAGCAGTCGCGGATATCGCGCACCACGGCGTCGTAGCGTTCCTTCGACGTCTTGTAGATCTGGTCCTGCAGGTCCTTGCGCTGGGCCTGACGGTTGGTCGGGATCACCACGACTTCGAGGCCGTAGATCTCCTGGAACTCGTAGGCTTCCGTGTCGGCCGTGCCGGTCATGCCGGCCAGCTTCTCGTACATGCGGAAGTAGTTCTGGAACGTGATGGTGGCCAGCGTCTGGTTTTCCTGCTGGACGGTCACGCCTTCCTTGGCTTCCACGGCCTGGTGCAGGCCATCGGACCAGCGGCGGCCCGTCATCAGGCGGCCCGTGAATTCGTCGACGATGATGACCTCGTCGTTCTGCACCACATAGTGCTGGTCGCGATGGAACAGGCTGTGCGCGCGCAGGGCGGCGTACAGGTGGTGCATCAGCGTAATGTTCTGGGGCGCGTAGAGCGATTCGCCCTCGCTGATCAGCCCGAGCTGGGACAGGATCTGCTCGGCCTTCTCGTGGCCGGCCTCGGTCAGATAGACCTGATGGCCCTTCTCGTCCACGTAGTAGTCGCCAGGCTTCTCGACGCCGGTACCGTCGGCCTTCTCCTCGCCGATCTGGCGCTCGAGCAGCTTCGGAATGCCGTTCATGCGCTGGTAGAGATCGGTCTGGTTCTCGGCCTGGCCCGAGATGATCAGCGGCGTGCGCGCCTCGTCGATCAGGATCGAGTCCACTTCGTCGACGATCGCGTAATGCAACGGACGCTGCACGCGCTGCGACGGGTCATAGACCATGTTGTCGCGCAGATAGTCGAAGCCAAACTCGTTGTTGGTGCCGTACGTGATGTCCGCGTTGTACGCGATCTGCTTCTGATCGTGTGGCATCTGCGACAGGTTCACGCCCACCGACAGGCCCAGGAAGTTGTACAGCCGCCCCATCCACTCGGCGTCACGCTGCGCCAGGTAGTCGTTGACCGTCACCACGTGCACGCCCTTGCCGGTCAGCGCATTGAGATACACGGCCAGCGTGGCGGTCAGCGTCTTGCCTTCACCGGTGCGCATTTCGGCAATCTTGTTGTCGTTCAGCACCATGCCGCCGATCATCTGCACGTCGAAGTGACGCATCTTCATGATCCGCTTGCTGGCTTCGCGGCAGACGGCGAAAGCCTCAGGCAGCAGTGCCTCGAGCGACTCGCCGCCGGCATGGCGCTGGCGGAATGTCTCGGTCATGCCACGCAACTCGTCGTCCGAGAGCTTCTCGAACTTCGGCTCGAGCGCATTGATCTGCTCGACCGTGCGGCGATATTGTTTAATCAGCCGTTCGTTGCGGCTGCCGAAGACTTTCTTGAGAAGGCCCGTGATCATCGAGTGCTTTCACCTGCGAGCGACCAGCGGCGAACCGGGCAGCCACGCGCGAGGAATGGGTGGATTGGCGCAAAACGCCGAGTTTATCATGTGCCGATGTCCTGACCGGACCGCTGCCAGGCCAGAATCTGCATGGGCGCAACAGGCCCGGGCGATAACCGGGGCCGCCCGTCCGGGACAGGCTGCTGGTGAGGTTGGGACAACCTCACCGACTTCAATGTTCCGCTGCGTGCCCAGGGTTCGACGATCAGCGGATGGCGGTCCGGTTGGTTGGGGAGAGCGCCTCGGCCAAGGGCGCCGGTACGGCCGCGTTCAAAAAGCCATTCGGATTACGTGGCAAACCGTTCACATGGACCTCGAAGTGCAGGTGTGCGCCGGTCGAGCGCCCCGTGCTGCCGACCCGGGCAATCATCTGGCCAGGGCGGACGATATCGCCAGCCCGAACCAGCGACTTCGACGCGTGAGCATACCGGGTCTTGAGTCCGTTATCGTGATCGATATCAATCATGTTGCCGTACTCGTTGTGCCATTCCGCTGCCACCACCACGCCACCTGCGGCCGCCAGGATCGGCGTGCCGGTGGGTGCCACGAAGTCCACGCCTTCATGCTGGGAGCGGCGACCGGTGAAAGGATCGATCCGCGTACCGAAGCTGGATCCGTCGTACCCGGTTGCCACGGGAAGCACCCGGGGGATGCGTCGTTCTCTCATCTGACGGTCCATCAACGCGGTCTCGATCACATCGAAGTAGTCGACGCGGTGCTCGGCCTGCTCGCCCAGGCGGGCCAGCTCGGCGCGCAGCTCGGGCAGGGTCAGTTCGGGCGACTGCGCCGGCGCGGCCGGGCCCCCACGGGCTGGGCGATGGCGAAAGTCGAAATCCTGGGGGGCAATGCCGGCCAGACCCGAAACCCGCTCACCAAGGGCATCGAGACGGACCATCTGCGCCTGCAGATCGCCCACGCTTGCGGCAAGCACCGCCAGGTTCTGCCGTAGAAAGGCATTCTCGCGCGCTTGTCGCGAGACCTCGGGCGACGCTTGGGAGCGCGCGAGGAGCCAGATAACGCCTGAGGCGGCGGCGGCAACGAGCGAGCAGAGCGCCAGCATGAGCAGCGCGACGCGCAGGCGCGTGAGATGGAAACGAAGCATCCGCTGCTCGCGCGGATGTAGCACGATGATTTGCATGACCTAACCCCACCCCAAAAGACGGGGCCGCTCTTGCGGCCCCGTGCGCACGCGGGCAAAGGCATCCCGGCTCTCGGACGGGCAAGGATTGCGCGCTAGAATGCGCGCATGCGCATGTTCACCCACCACGCTCACCAGACCCCTGCGGCCAAGCCACTCAATGACTGGCTGGCCAAGGCCGGGCCGGTTTCGGCGCTGATGCAGACCGCGCGGCAACTGGCGTCTCTGGAAGCGGAAGTCCTGTCACTCCTGCCGCAAGGCATGCGGGCCGGCATCGCCGTGGCCGGCGTCAAGACTGACGACCGGGGACCGCAAATGGAGCGCACACTGTTGTTGCTTGCCGCGCATGGCGCGGCGGCCGCGCGGGTCCGGCAAGTGGTGCCGACCCTGCTTTCCCGGCTGCAGCAACGGGGATCGCAGGTTACCGCAATCCGTGTACGGGTACAACCGGAGGTCGGGCGTGGCGATTGGGACACTGGTCCGGTCGAACGCAAGCCGCGAACGGCCAATCTGTCGCCGGCCGGATTGCATAGCATGGACGTGCTGGCGCACAACCTGGAGGCGTCACCGCTGAAGGATGCGGTGGAGGCCTTGCTGGCCCGGCATCGCTGATTCGATCCTCGCTACGCCCGCTCAGCCCCCTTATTAGTAGTTGGGAGCGGCCAGATGCGCGGCCCGGCACCATCCCGCAGACAACAAAAAACCCCGTGCCCTTACGAGGCGCGGGGTTTCCGATCGAAGCTTGATGCCAGTCAGTCGTCAGGCGAATGCCGGCTGAGCCTGTGGCAGGAACGCGACGGGCGCTTCCTCGACCTTGTCGAAGGTCACAAATTCGTAGGCTTCCTGGTCCGCCAGCAGCGCGCGCAGCAACTGATTGTTCATGCCATGGCCAGATTTGTGCGCAACATATGAAGCAATCAGCGGATGGCCGATCACGTACAGGTCGCCGATCGCGTCGAGGATCTTGTGGCGGACGAACTCGTCGCCATAGCGCAGTTCCTCGTTGTTCAACATGCGGTGCTCGTCGAGCACGATCGCGTTGTCGAGGCTGCCACCACGGGCCAGGCCCATCTCGCGCAGTGCCTCAACTTCATGGGCAAAACCGAAAGTGCGGGCACGGGCGATTTCACGGACGTAGCTGGTGTCGGCAAAGTCGATCGTGAACGTCTGACCCGTCTTGTCGACAGCGGGATGACGGAAGTCGATCGTGAAGGCAAGCTTGAAGCCGAAGAACGGCTCCAGGCGAGCCAGCTTGTCACCATCGCGGACTTCCACGGCTTTCTTCACGCGGATGAAACGCTTGGCCGCAGGCTGCTCTTCCATGCCCGCCGATTGCAGCAGGAACACGAACGATGCCGCGCTGCCGTCCATGATCGGAATTTCCTCGGCGTCGACGTCGACATAAAGATTGTCGACACCCAGGCCGGCGCAGGCCGACATCAGGTGTTCAACGGTCGAAACGCGCGCGCCGTCCTTCTGGAGCACCGATGCCAGGCGGGTATCACCAATGGCAGAAGCCGCCGCGTGGATTTCCACGGCCTCGGGCAGGTCGACGCGGGTAAAGACGATGCCGGTATCGGCCGGAGCCGGGCGCAGGGTCAGCGTCACTTTGCGGCCCGAGTGCAAACCGATACCAACCGTCTTCACCAGGGATTTGATAGTGCGCTGTTTGAGCATGACGGCCTCAACTATTATTAAAAGCTATTGGGCGTAAAACTTGATAACGCGATACTACCATTACTCGGTCTATTGCGCTGCACCACTTTGTTTCGGGGTGTTAGACAACGTCCGAAATGATACGTATAAAGCATTCACGCCCGAACTACCGTGTCAAGCGCGCAACGCCTGCAGCACCCATTCGGCACTGCTGACCTTGAACTCGCCCGGCTCCTCGATGAACAGGTGGGTCACCACACCGTCATCGACGACCATCGCATAGCGTTTGGCGCGCACACCCAAGCCGCGCTGGCTCAGGTCCTGATCCAGCCCCAGGGCCCTGGCCCATTGCGCGGCGCCGTCACCCATCATCCGGACCTTGCCTGTGGCCTTCTGCTCGCGTCCCCAGGCACCCATCACAAAGGCGTCGTTGACCGAGTGGCACCAGATTTCGTCGACACCGGCGGCACGCAACGCATCGTACTCCTTGAGATAGCTGGGCACATGCTTCGCGGAGCAAGTCGGAGTAAAGGCGCCGGGCAGGCCGAAGACCACGATCTTGCGGCCCTTGACCAGTTCGGCCACCGAAAACGCATTCGGCCCGAGCACGCAGCCTTCGGATTCGGTTTCGAAAAATTCGTACAGCGTGGCGTCAGGGACGCGTTGCCCAATGGCGATCATCGGAGATTCCTCCTCTCGGTAGAAACCCTGCCTGCATCATAGGGGCGGATGCCGTTGCAACCAAGCGTCGCATTGGCGAATCCTGGCTTCAGCTATGTCAAGTGCAGGGCAGTCGGCTTGCTGCTCAAACGCCGCGCGGCGCGTCTTGTGGACGCGCCGCGCGGACGGGGGCACATCCCGCCGCTGGGAGGCGGGAAACCAGTCCGGGGAGGCGGCCGATGGCCTGCCTGCCCGGCAACGGGATGCGGACGGACTGCTTTCGGCGCGGGCGCGACGCGTGCCGGCGCACTGACGGATGGCGTCAGTCCAGGCAATCACCGAGCGGAAAGGGAGCGCTCGGGCGATGCGGAACGGACCAGCGACAACCCGCCAGGCACGCGGCCGACGCCACGGCCCTGCCGGAGCCCAACTCAGTCAGCCTGCTTGCGCAGGAAGGCCGGGATGTCGTACGTATCCACGCCCTTCTCTTGCAGCGCCGCCACATGGGCGGACGCCGACTCGCGCGAGCTGCGCCACACGGCCGGCGTATCCAGGCCGCTGTAGTCCGGCGATGCATGCGCCGGGGCAGCGGTCAGGCCTGCCATCATCTGCACCGGGATGTTGTCCGTGCCGGTCTTCAGCAGCGTCATCGGCTGCTGCTTCTTGGCAGAACGGCCCAGGCCAGTGGCCACCACGGTCACGCGCAGCGCGTCGCTCATCGAATCGTCGTACACCGTACCGAAGATCACGGTCGCGTCCTCCGCGGCGTAGCTGCGGATCGTGTTCATGACTTCCTTGGTTTCCGACAGCTTCAACGAGCGGCTGGCCGTGATGTTGACCAGCACGCCACGCGCGCCGGACAGGTCCACGCCTTCGAGCAGCGGACTGGCCACAGCCTGCTCGGCGGCCAGGCGGGCGCGATCCACGCCGGAGACGGTAGCCGTACCCATCATGGCCTTGCCCTGCTCGCCCATCACCGTCTTCACGTCTTCAAAGTCGACGTTCACGAGACCGTCGACATTGATGATTTCGGCGATGCCAGCGACAGCGTTATGCAGCACGTCATCGGCGCACTGGAAGCACTTGTCCATCTCGGCGTCGTCGCCCATCACTTCGAACAGCTTCTCGTTGAGCACCACGATCAGCGAGTCCACCGACGACTCGAGTTCGCCCGAACCGTGTTCGGCCACCTTGGCACGGCGCGCGCCTTCGAAGTCGAACGGCTTGCTGACCACGCCCACGGTCAGGATGCCCATTTCTTTGGCCACCTGCGCCACGATCGGCGCGGCACCGGTACCGGTGCCGCCGCCCATGCCGGCAGTGATGAAGACCATGTGCGCGCCGCGCAGGGCGTCGGCGATCTGGTCACGCGCCTGCTCCGCGCAGTTACGGCCAACTTCCGGCTTGGCACCGGCACCAAGGCCGGTGTTGCCCAGTTGCAGCACGCGCGATGCGGTGGAGCGCTTCAGCGCCTGGGCATCGGTATTCATGCAAATGAATTCCACACCCTGCACGCCACGGCTGATCATGTGCTGCACGGCATTGCCGCCCGCGCCGCCCACGCCCACCACCTTGATGATGGTGCCGTCCTGAATCTCCGTTTCGATCATGTCAAAGTCCATCACTGCCTCCGAGAAAAATCAGTCCCCAAACGCTGCAGCCTCCCCGCCGCAACCCTTGGTTCCTGAACAAGAAACTATCAAGAACAACTAACCAGTAAAACTGCGAAAAACTGCTCAACGTGCATTTCCGCCATCGCGCTGACGCCAGGCGCGTATCACGTCAAAGAAAACCTGACCGGCAAATTCATCAGAAGTTGCCGACAAACCATTCCTTCATGCGTCCCCAGACCTGTTTCACGGAGCCGCTCTGCACCGCCACCTTGCGGCCGCGCATACGCTGAACGCATCCTTCCTGCAGCAGGCCCATCACCGTGGAGTAACGCGGGCTCTTTACGACTTCATGCAGGTTGCCGCGATACTCGGGCACGCCCACGCGCACGGGCTTCAGGAAGATGTCTTCGCCCAGTTCCACCATGCCCGGCATCATGGCCGTGCCACCGGTGATCACCACGCCCGACGACAGCAGTTCCTCGTAGCCCGACTCGCGCACCACCTGGTGCACCAGCGAATAGAGTTCCTCGATACGCGGCTCGATCACAGCGGCCAGCGCCTGGCGGCTCAGCGTGCGCGTGCCGCGGTCGCCCACGCCAGGCACCTCGATCATGTCTTCCGGGTCGGCAATCGCCTGCTTGGCGATGCCGTACTGCATCTTGATGTCCTCGGCATCGGGCGTCGGCGTGCGCAGCGCCATGGCGATGTCGTTGGTGATCTGGTCCCCGGCGATCGGGATCACGGCCGTGTGCCGGATCGCGCCTTCGCTGAAGATGGCGATGTCCGTCGTGCCGCCGCCGATATCCACCAGCACCACGCCGAGTTCCTTCTCGTCCTCGGTCAGCACCGCAAGGCTCGAGGCCAGCGGCTGCAGGATCAGGTCGTGCACTTCCAGGCCGCAGCGGCGCACGCACTTGACGATGTTCTGGGCCGCGCTAACCGCGCCCGTCACGATATGCACCTTCACTTCGAGCCGGATACCGCTCATGCCGATGGGCTCGCGTACATCCTCCTGACCGTCGATGATGAATTCCTGGGTCAGGATGTGCAGGATCTGCTGGTCGGTCGGGATGTTGACCGCCTTGGCGGTCTCGATCACGCGGGCCACATCCGTCTGCGTGACTTCCTTGTCCTTGATCGCCACCATGCCGCTCGAGTTGAAGCTGCGGATATGGCTGCCGGCGATGCCGGTGAACACCTCGGCGATCTTGCAGTCAGCCATCAGCTCGGCTTCTTCCAGCGCGCGCTGGATCGACTGCACGGTAGCCTCGATGTTGACCACGACCCCCTTCTTCAAACCCTTGGACTCGGACTGGCCCATCCCGATCACCTCATAGCTGCCATCGGGGCGCAGTTCCGCCACCACGGCCGCCACCTTCGAGGTGCCGATGTCGAGACCGACCAGTAGGTCCTTGTATTCCTTGCTCATCGAGTTTTCTCCGCGTTCTTACTCTTGAGTCGCGTCGGATTGTTGTTGGTGTTGCCGGCCGAAGCCGCCTGGGGGGTTGCCGCGCCGCTGGCTGCCTTGGTCGCCGCCTTGGCCGCCGCCGCTGCCTGCGCATCGGTCAGGAAGCGCACGCTGGCCGCCCGGATCGCGAACCCGTTGGGATAGCGCAGATCGGCATACTCGATCTGCTTGCCCATCTGCTCCGTGACCTGCGGCCACGACGCCACGAAGCGCTTGACCCGCGCCTCCATGGCCGTGCGATCCTCGTCGTTCTGCTCGCGGCCGAATTCGACGACCATGCCGTTAGACAATTTGGCACGCCATGCATAACGCCCCGACAGCGCCACGGCCAGCGGTTCGAGCTTCATCGGCTTGAACCACTCGCGCATGATCTCCAGCTTCTCGACCACGTCTTCCTCGCTGTCCGGCGGTCCGTCAAGCGCCAGCAGCTGGGCATCCTCTTCGGCCTCGGCGGTGTTGGCCACGAATACCTCGCCATAGGTATTGATCAGCCTGCCACTATCCGGACCACCCCAGGTACCGAGGGGTTCGTGCTCTTCCACCTGGATCGCCAAGCCATTCGGCCACTCGCGCCGCACGCTCGCGTGGCGCACCCAGGGCACCGACTCGAACGCCTGTCGCGCCGTGTTCAGGTCGAGTGTGAAGAAGTTGCCGGCCAGCTTGCCCAGCGCGTTCGCGCGCACGCTCGGCGCGTTCACGTGGCGCAACGGCGCGCCATCCATCGACGTCAGCTCGACATGCGTAATGGCGAACACCGGCCGCTGGGCCAGCCACAGCAGCCCAGCCCCGAGCGCCATGAGCGCCACCAGCGCGTATAGCGCTGAGGCGAACAGGTTGAGCAGGCGCGCGTTATGCCACATGTGTCGTCGTTCAGGCGGTCGGTACTGCGGTTATTCGGGTTTCCAGTGTTCATTCGGATGCAGGTCCAGCGTGGCTGCCGCCAGTACCTGCATGACGAAGTCCTCATAGCTGATGCCATTCGCACGCGCCGCCATCGGCACGAGCGAATGGCCGGTCATGCCGGGGGACGTATTCATTTCAAGCAGATAAGGCTTGCCGTCGCGCGTCAGCATCACGTCCGCGCGGGCCCAGCCGCGACACCCCAGCACCCGGAAGGCCTCCACGGCCAGCGCGCGCACTTCGCGCTCCAGCGCGTCGGGCAATGTCGAGGGGCACAGGTATTGGGTATCGTCAGTAAAATACTTATTTTGATAGTCGTAGTTCGACTCCGGCGCGACAATCTTGATAACTGGGAGCGCTTCGGCCGTCGGACCCTCGCCCACGATCGGGCAAGTCAGCTCCGCGCCATCGATGAAAGTCTCGGCGATCACGTCGGCATCGAGCCCTGCGGCCTTCTCGAATGCAGCGCGCATCTGGTCCGCGGCGATCACCTTGGTCAGGCCGATCGACGACCCTTCACGGGCCGGCTTGACGATCAGCGGCAGGCCAAGATCGGCAACCACGGCATCGAAATCGGTATTCGCGTAGAGCATCGCGAAGCGCGGCGTAGCCAGGCCGTGCGTCATCCACAGGCGTTTGGTAGCCTGCTTGTCCATGGCCAGCGCCGACGCCAGCACGCCGCTGCCGGTATAGGGGATGCCAAGCTGCTCGAGCAGGCCCTGCATCGTGCCGTCTTCGCCGTAGCGACCGTGCAGCGCGATAAAAACGCGGTCGAAACCTGCGGCAGCCAGTTCGCTGATCGGCTGCAGGCCCGGATCGAACGGATGCGCATCGACGCCGCGCGACTTCAGCGCGGCCAGCACACCGTTACCGGACAGCAGCGAGATCTCGCGCTCGGCGGACTTGCCACCCAGCAGCACGCCAACCTTGCCCAGCGACTTCGGATCGATATTGGGATGGGCGACGAAGCTCATTGCTGCCCCCCTTGTTGATGCGACACCAACTGGCCCGGCACTGCGCCGATCGAGCCAGCGCCCATGGTTACGACCACATCGCCGGGCCGTACGGCATTCAGGATGGCCTGGGGCATGTCCTCGATCTGCTCGACAAAAACGGGTTCTACCTTGTTTGCAACGCGCAGCGCGCGCGTCAGCGCGCGGCCATCGGCCGCGACGATCGGCGATTCGCCGGCGGCGTACACCTCCGCCAGCAGCAGCGCGTCGACGGTGCCCAGCACCTTGACGAAGTCCTCGAAACAGTCGCGCGTGCGTGTGAAGCGATGGGGCTGGAATGCCAGCACCAGGCGGCGGTCCGGGAACGCGCCGCGCGCGGCAGCCAGCGTCGCGGCCATCTCCACCGGGTGATGGCCGTAATCGTCGACCAGCGTGAACGTGCCCGAACCGTCGGGCGTCGCCACCTCGCCGTAGCGCTGGAAGCGGCGGCCCACGCCGTGAAACTCGCGCAGCGCCTTGACGATCGACGCGTCCGGCACTTCGAGTTCGGTGGCAATCGCGATGGCGGCCAGCGCGTTCTGGACGTTGTGAATCCCCGGCAGGTTCAGCACGATGTCGAGCGGCGGCTCGGCGTGGCCATTGAGCTGGCGCAGCACGGTGAAGTGCATCTGTCCATCAACGGCGCGCGCATTGACCGCACGAATCTGCGCGTCCTCGGCAAAACCGTAGCGCACCACCGGCTTGGACACGAACGGCAGGATCTCGCGCACGTTCGGGTCATCGACACACAGCACGGCAATGCCGTAGAACGGCAGGCGCTGGGTAAACTCCACGAACGCCTGCTTGAGCCGGGCAAAATCATGCCCGTAGGTGTCCATGTGGTCGGCGTCGATATTGGTGATGACTTCCATCACCGGAAACAGGTTCAGGAACGACGCGTCGGACTCGTCGGCTTCCGCGACGATGAAATCGCCCGTGCCGAGCCGCGCGTTAGCGCCGGCTGAATTCAGGCGGCCACCGATCACGAACGTCGGATCTAGCCCGCCTTCGGCCAGCACCGATGCCACCAGGCTGGTCGTGGTGGTCTTGCCATGGGTGCCGGCGATAGCCACGCCCTGCTTCAGGCGCATCAGCTCGGCCAGCATCACCGCGCGCGGCACCACCGGGATACGCCTGGCGCGGGCTGCCAGCACTTCGGGGTTGTCGTTGGTCACCGCGGTGGATACCACCACGGCATTGGCGCCCGTCACGTTTTCCGCGTCGTGGCCATGAGCCACGCGCGCGCCGAGCGAAGCCAGGCGCCGCGTGGCGGCATTGCTGCCCACGTCGGAACCCGAGACCTTGTAGCCCAGATTCAGCAGGACCTCGGCGATGCCGCTCATGCCGGCCCCGCCAATGCCTACGAAGTGGATGTTCTTGACAATATGCTTCATTGAATTCGTTTCACGATTTACCCGCCAACTGGCTGCAGATCTCGGCGACGCGCCGGGTTGCCTCCGGTTTGGCCAGGCCACGCGCAGCGCGCGCCATGTCTTTCAATTGCGTCCGCGACAGGCCGGCGAGCGTCTTCGCCAGACCTTCCGCGGTCAGTTCGTTCTGTTGCACCAGCAACGCAGCGCCCTGCTTCGACAGGAACGTCGCATTGGTGGTCTGGTGATCGTCCACCGCATGCGGAAACGGCACGAACAGCGCTGCCACACCGGCGGCCGCCACTTCGGAAACCGTCATCGCGCCTGCGCGGCAGATGACCAGATCGGCGTCGGCGTAGGCCGCCGCCATGTCGTCGATGAATGGCACGGTATCGCCGGCCACTCCTGCTGCTGCGTAGTTCGCGCGCAGCGTATCGATCTGTTTCGCGCCGGCCTGATGCTTGACGACCGGGCGCTGCCCCTCGGGCAGCAGCGCGATTGCCTTCGGCACCACGTCGTTGAGCGCGGCCGCGCCAAGGCTGCCACCCACCACAAGCACGTGCAGCGGGCCGGCGCGATGGTCGTAGCGTGACTCCGGCGCCGGAATCTGCGCCAGTTCGGCACGCACCGGATTGCCGGTCCATTCGCTATTCGGCAACGCGTCCGGGAACGCGCAGAGCACGCGGTCCGCGACCTTCGCCAACACCTTGTTCGCCAGGCCAGCGATCGAATTCTGTTCGTGCAGCACCAGCGGGCGCCCGAGCAGCGACGCCATCATCCCTGCCGGGAAGGTGATATAGCCGCCCATGCCGAGCACCACGTCCGGCTTCACCCGACGCAGCGCGCCGATGCTCTGCCAGAACGCGCGCAGCAGGTTCAGCGGCAGCAGGAGCTTGGTCAGCAGGCCCTTGCCACGCAGTCCACCGAACTGGATGTACTCCATCGGAATGTCGTGCTTCGGCACCAGCGTCGCTTCCATGCCCGTACGATTGCCGAGCCAGACCACGCGCCAGCCCTCGTCACGCAACGCACGCGCGACCGCCAGCCCCGGGAACACGTGGCCCCCGGTGCCGCCAGCCATCACGAGCAGCGTGCGTGCGGTCATACCTTCCCTCCGCGCATCAACACCCTGTTCTCGTAGTCAATGCGCAGGACAATCGCCAACGCCACACAGTTCATCAGGATGCCCGAGCCGCCATAGCTGACCAGTGGCAGCGTCAGGCCCTTGGTCGGCAGCAGGCCCAGGTTCACGCCCATGTTGATGAACGTTTGCCAGCCGATCCAGATGCCCATGCCCTTGGCCACCAGACCGGCGAAGGTACGGTCGAGCTGCAGCGCCGTACGGCCGATGTCGAAGCAGCGGCGGACCATCCAGTAGAACAGCACGATCATCACCAGCACACCGATGAAGCCGAATTCCTCGCCGATCACCGCCAGGATGAAGTCAGTGTGGGCTTCCGGCAGGTAGTGCAACTTCTCGATGCTGCCGCCCAGGCCCACGCCGGTCCATTCGCCACGGCCGAAGGCGATCAGCGAGTGTGTGAGCTGATAAGCCTTGCCGAGCGCGTTACTTTCTTCCCACGGGTTCAGGTACGCAAAGATCCGCTCGCGACGCCATGGCGATGCCGTAATCAGCAGCGCGAACGCACCCACGGCCACGCCGACCAGGCCGGCGAACAGCTTGCCGTTGATGCCACCCAGAAACAGGATGCCCATCGCCACGGCCGCGATCACCAGGAACGCGCCCATATCGGGTTCGAGCAGTAGCAGCATCCCCACCACGACCACGGCCACCCCCATCGGGAGGAAGCCCTTCGAGACGGTCTGCATCCACTCCTGCTTGCGCACCGTGTAGTTGGCCGCGTACAGCACCACGGCCAGCTTCATCAGTTCGGACGGCTGGAAATTCATCAGGCCAAGCGGAATCCAGCGCCGCGCGCCGTTCACGCCCTTGCCGACGAACGGCACCAGCACGATCACCAGCAGGATCAGCGCGACGATGAACAGCTTCGGCGCGTAGCGGTCCCAGACCTTCACCGGAATCTGGAACGCCACCAGCGCCGTGGAGAGTCCGATCACCAGGCTGAACGCATGGCGCACCAGGAAATGGGCCTCGCGGTAGTTGGCGTAGCGCGGCGAGTCCGGCAGCGCGATCGATGCCGAGTAGACCATCACCAGGCCGAACGTCAGCAGTACGATCGCTACCCACAGCAGGGGCTGGTCGTACTCCATCATGCGGGAGCGTGTCGGCTTGACGCCGGACACCGCATCACGCAGGCCACCCCAGGCATTGCCGATGGTGGCGCCGATGAATCCGCTGCGCTTGACCTGCGAGTCGCTCATGGCATGATCCCCCGGGACAAAGCCAGTTCTTCCACCGCGCCGCGGAACACCTGGGCGCGATGCACGTAGTTACGGAACATGTCGAGGCTGGCGCAAGCCGGCGACAGCAGCACCACGTCGCCCGCTTCCGCGAGGCTGGCGGATTTCTCTACCGCTTCTTCCAGCGAGCCGGCGTCGATCAGCGGTTTGCCGGTAGCCCCCAGCGCCTCGCGCAGCGCGCCCGCATCCTTGCCGATCAGCACCACGGCGCGCGCGTATTGCGCCACCGGCGCGACCAGCGGCGAGAAATCCTGGCCCTTGCCCTCGCCACCGGCGATCAGCACCACGTGCTTATCCAGCCCGCTCAGTGCAGCCACGGTGGCGCCGACGTTCGTCCCCTTGCTGTCGTCGAAGTATTCGACTTCATCGATCGTTGCCACCCATTCCACGCGGTGCGGCTCGCCACGATACTCGCGCAGGCCGTGCAGCAGCGCGTTGAGCGGCAGGTCGATCGCGCGGCACAGCGCCAGCGCGGCCATCGCGTTGGTGGCGTTGTGCATGCCGCGGATGTGCAGCGCGTCGGCCGGCATCAGGCGCTTGTGGCGTACCGGCACGACGGCGTCGGCGGCGACATCGTCCTTCTTGCGGCGGCGCGGCTTCTGCTCGGCATCGGCTTCGGTGTCGGGCTCGGCCAGCACGAGCCATGGCATCCCGCCTTCGCGCAGCACGCCGTAGCTGCCCGGCGTCTCGGGCAGGTCAGTGCCGAACGTGACCAGCGTGGTGCCGCGGCGGGCCATGTTCATCGTCAGCGGGTCCTGCCGGTTGAGCACCTGCAGGCAGCCCTTCTCGGCCGGGCCGAAGATGCGCGCCTTGGCGGCGGCATACGCTTCCATGCTGCCGTGCCAGTCGAGGTGGTCCTGCGTGACATTGAGCACCGTGGCCGCGTGCGGCGCCAGCGAGAACGTGTATTCGAGCTGGAAGCTGGACAGTTCGAGCACCCAGACATCGGGCAACGTGGCGCTGGCGATGCAGGCCGACAGCTTGTCCAGCGCAGACGGGCTGATATTGCCTGCCACGCCCACGGTCTTGCCTGCGCGCTCGATCAGCCGGCCAGTCAGCGCGGTGGTCGTGGTCTTGCCGTTGGTACCGGTGATGGCCAGCACGCGCGGGGCGTAGCCCGACGTGGCCTCCAGGTAGCCAATCGCCTGGGCGAACAGTTCGATCTCGCCCCAGACAGGAATACTGCGTGCCTGCGCCGCCTCGAGCAGCGCCCTGGTATTGGGTTCGAGCGGGGACAGCCCGGGGCTGATCGCCACCAGACCGATATCGTCGAGCAGGTTCTCGGTGAACTGCCCGCCCATGAACTGGGCCGTGGTCAGTTCCGCCTGCAGGAAGACAAGGTTGGCGGGCGCCTCGCGTGTGTCGGCCACGCGCACGCGGCAGCCATTCAGGCCGCACCAGCGTGCCATGGCCAGCCCCGATTCACCGAGGCCAAGTACCAGCACATGAGGTTTCTGCAACACGCCAAACACTTCGTTTTCCTGCCTTGTAGAGTCCGTAGATTAAAAATTTCAGCCCGGGTTCAGCGCAGCTTCAGCGACGACAACCCGATCAGCACCAGCAGCATCGTGATGATCCAGAAGCGCACCGTCACTTGTGTTTCCTTCCAGCCGCCCAGTTCGAAGTGGTGATGCAGCGGCGCCATGCGGAACAGCCGGCGGCCTTCGCCGTAGCGACGCTTCGTGAACTTGAACCACGACACCTGGAGCATCACTGACAGCGTTTCCACCACGAAGATCCCGCCCATCACGAACAGCACGATCTCCTGGCGCACGATCACCGCTACCGTGCCCAGCGCCCCGCCCAGCGCCAGCGCGCCAACGTCGCCCATGAACACGCGTGCCGGGTGGGCGTTGAACCAGAGGAACGCCAGTCCCGCGCCGGCCATCGCCGAGCAGAAGATCAGCAGCTCGCCCGCGCCGGGAATGTGCGGGAACAGCAGGTACTTGCTGTAGACCGCATTGCCCATCACATAGGCAAACACGCCAAGGCCGCCGCCCACCAGCACCACGGGCATGATCACGAGGCCGTCCAGACCGTCGGTCAGGTTCACCGCGTTGCTCGAGCCAACGATCACCAGATAGGTCAGCACGATGAAACCGGTCACGCCGAGCGGGTAGCTCACTTCCTTGAAGAAGGGCACGATCAGGTTCATCTTGTACGGCACGTCGGCGAACATGCCGCCCTCGATCCAGCTCAGGAACAGACTCCAGATGCGCACGTTGCTGGCCTCGGACACCGAGAACGCCAGATACACGGCGGCAACCAGACCGATCAGCGTCTGCCAGAAGAATTTCTCGCGGCTCGACATGCCGCGCGGATCGCGATAGACCACCTTGCGGTAGTCATCGACCCAGCCAATCGCGCCATAGCCCAGCGTCACGAGCAGCACAACCCAGATGAAGCGGTTGCCCCAGTCACACCAGAGCAACGTCGAGATCGCGATCGAGATCAGCACCAGCACGCCACCCATGGTCGGCGTGCCGGCCTTCACCAGGTGCGTCTGGGGGCCGATCGTGCGCACGGCCTGACCGATCTTCAGTTCGGTAAGGCGGCGAATCACCCACGGCCCGAAACCCAGGCCGATCACCAGCGCGGTGACGTTGGCCATCACCGCGCGGAAAGTCAGATAGTTGACGACCCGCAGGAAGCTGTAGTCGTTCTGCAGCCACTGGGCCAGTGTCAATAACATCGTTGGTCTGTTTCGTTAATGAGCGGAAGGTGATGCGACAAGCGCATCGACCATCCGTTCCATGCGCATGAAGCGCGATCCCTTCACCAGCACGGCCGCTGCATTGGCCACCGTGCCCTCCTTGTCTGCCTCCAGCGCCTGCGCCAGGTCTTCCGCGCGAGCGAAATACCGTGCGCCACCGCCATATGCCTGCACCGCGTGCGGTGCGAGTTCGCCTGTTGCCCAGAGCGCGTCGATGCCGCGCTCGCGCGCGTACGCACCGATCTCGGTGTGGAACATCGGACCCTGATCCCCTACCTCGCCCATATCGCCCAGCACCAGCAGGCGCGGGGTCGCGAATCCGGCCAGCACGTCGATTGCAGCACGCATCGAATCCGGGTTGGCGTTGTACGTGTCGTCGATAACGACGGTGCCCGCCGGGGTGTGCTTCACCTGCAGGCGGCCCTTCACGGCGGTGAAGCCGGCGATGCCCGCCTGGATTGCCGCCACATCGACGCCTGCGGCCAGCGCGCACGCCGTAGCCGCCAGCGCGTTGCGCACGTTGTGCACACCCAGCACATGCAGGCGCAGCGTGAAGCGCCGGTCCGGCGCGGTCACATCCAGCACCTGCACGCCATTCTCCAGCGACACCGTAGCCCGTACGTCGGCCGAAGCATCGGTCCCAAACGACAGCACCTTCCGTGTGCCAGCGGCCTGGCGCCAGATGGCCGCATAGGCGCCACCGCTTTCGGCATCGACCGGAAACACGGCCACGCCATCGGCGGGCAGCGCGGCGATGGCGCTGGCGTGTTCATGCGCCACGGCCTCCACGCTGACCATGAACTCCTGGTGCTCGCGCTGGGCGTTGGTGACCACCGCCACGGTCGGCTGGGCGATGCCGGCCAGGTAGATCGTCTCACCCGGGTGATTCATGCCCAGCTCGAGCACGGCCAGCTTGTGATGCGCGCGCAGGCGCAGCACGGTCAGTGGCAGGCCGATGTCGTTGTTCAGGTTGCCACCCGTTGCCAGACGATCGCCTTCACCCACGGCCGCGGCAAAGATCGCCGCGATCATTTCCTTGACCGTGGTCTTGCCATTGCTGCCGGTCACGGCCACCGTCGGCGGCGTGAACGTGCGGCGCCAACCCGTGGCCAACTGGCCGAGGCCGGTGCGCGTGTCGGGCACGATCAGCGCCGGCACGTCGACGTCGACCTTGCGGCTCACCATCACCGCGGCGGCGCCGCGCGCGACCACATCGGCCAGAAAATCGTGGGCGTCGAAACGCTCACCCTTGAGCGCGACGAACAGGTCGCCGGGCTCGACGGTACGGCTGTCGGTATGCACGCGCGAAAACGAGCACGTAGCATCTCCGGAAATACTTGCGCCGGCAATCCAGCCAGCGGCTTGCTGCAAAGTCGTCATCGGTTGGCGGTTCATGCCGACACCCCCCGCGCGCCCAGGGTCAGACGCACGTGCTCGCGGTCAGAGAACGGGCGCTTGCGACCCTGGATCTCCTGCGTGGCTTCGTGGCCCTTGCCGGCCACGAGCACCACGTCGGCCGGGGCGGCATGTTTGATGGCGTAGAGAATGGCGGCGGCGCGGTCCTCGATCAGCGCGGCGCGGGCACGGTCGCTCATGCCGTCGGCGATCGCTTCAAGGATCTCGCGCGGATCTTCGCTGCGCGGGTTGTCACTGGTCAGCACCACTTCATCGGCCAGGCGCTCGGCCACACCGCCCATCAGCGGGCGCTTGGTGGCGTCGCGATCCCCGCCGCAGCCGAACACGCACCATAGCTTGCCCTGACGCGCCTGGGCCACGGGCCGCAGCGCGGTCAGCGTCTGGACCAGCGCATCGGGCGTATGGGCGTAGTCGACCACGGCCAGCGGGGCATCGTGGCCGCCGAACAATTCCATGCGGCCATCGACCGGCGTCAGGCGGCGCAGCGCATCGATGGCGGCATCCCAGGTCACGCCCTGCGCTAGCGCGGCGCCGAGCACGGCCAGCAGATTGCTGACGTTGAATGCTCCGATCATCGGCGTGGTCACGTCCGCGGTGCCGAAACTGCCGTCGACGTGGAACGCCGTGCCGGCGCCAGTGGCCCGCACGCCAGTCGCGCGCAGCCACTGGCCGCGTGCCACCGAAGCGCCGGCCTTGCCGTCGATGCCGTATTCAATGACTTGCGGGGCACTCACGGCCACCGCGTTGCTGGCTAGCAGGCGCTGGCCCATGCCATCGTCGCGATTGATCACCGCCGCCTTGAGGCCGTCCCACGCAAACAGGCGCGCCTTGGCTGCCTCGTACTCGGCCATCGTGCCGTGGTAGTCGAGGTGGTCCTGGGTCAGGTTGGTCAGCACGGCAACGGCAAACCCGGTGCCGGCCACGCGGCCCTGCTCCAGCCCATGCGAGGAAACTTCCATCGCCACGGCGCGCGCGCCGGCGTCGTGCAGTTCGGCCAGGCTGGCCTGCAACTGCACGGCGTCCGGCGTGGTGAAGCCGGTGAGCTTGAGCGCATCGGGGAAGCCCGAGCCGAGGGTGCCGATCGTCGCGCATCGCGTGCCTGCCATCTGCAGCAGGCGTGCCAGCCATTGCGAGCACGAGGTCTTGCCGTTGGTGCCCGTGACGCCGGCGATCGTCAGATTGCACGCAGCGATGCCGTACCAGCCAGCCGCGATGGGGCCTGCCAGTTCGTGCAGGTGAGACACTGCCAGATGCGGCACGCGATCGTCATGGGGCCATGCGAAGTTGTCAGCCTCGTAGACAATGGCCGACGCGCCGGCAGCGATCGCCTTGTCGATATGCGGACGACCATCGGTAGCCAGACGCTCGTTGCCCAGCACATAGGCGAAGAACACGTCGCCCGGTTGCAGGCGGCGCGTATCGCCGGTCAACTGCGCGTTTTCCGGGGCGTGCGTACGCAGCCAGGCCAGCGCGTTGCTGGCCTGGGCGGAGACTTCGAGCGGAAGCAGCGGCTGGCGCGTCATTGGGTCGCGCTCCATGGTTCGCTCTCAGGCACCTTGTCGGTGACCATCAACTGCCGGATCGGCGAGTCGGGCTGGACATTCAGCGCGCGCAGAGCGCCGCCGGTGATGGCCGAGAAGACCGGGCCGGCGACCGCGCCACCGTAGTGGCTGCCGGAGGTCGGCTCGTCCACGCTGACGGCCACGATCACGCGCGGGTTCGACATCGGGGCCAGGCCGATGAACGAGGCGCGGTACTTGCTGCGGTCGTAGCCGCGGCCTACGTGCTTGTATGCAGTGCCGGTCTTGCCGCCGACGCGGTAGCCCATCACCTGGGCCTCGGGCGCGGTACCGCCGGGCGCTGTCACGGTTTCGAGCATGCCGCGCACCTGGCGGGCAACCTGGGGCGACAGGATGCGTTCGCCGTCTGTCGGGCCGTTGGTCTTGAAGATCGACACGGGAATCAGCTCGCCATCGTGCGCGAAGATCGTATAGGCGTGCGCGATCTGGAACAGCGACACCGAGAGGCCATAGCCATAGGACATCGTCGCCTGCTCGATCGGCCGCCAGCTCTTCCACGGCCGCACGCGACCCGCCACGGCACCCGGGAAGCCGATCTTCGGCGCCTGGCCCAGGCCGACGCTGGTAAACATGTCCCACATCTCCTGCGGCTTCATCATCATCGCGATCTTCGTCGTGCCGATGTTGCTCGACTTCTGGATCACACCGCCCACCGTGAGCGTGCCGTAGTTGTGGGTATCGGAGATCGTCGCGCCTTCGAAGTTGAACTTGCCGGTCGTCACGATGGTCGTCGACGGCGTCACGCGGCCAAGCTGCAGCGCCAGCCCGATCGAAATCGGCTTCATCATCGAGCCGGGCTCGAAGGTATCGGTCAGCACGCGGTTGCGAAGCTGCTCGCCCGACAGGCGGCTGCGGTCGTTCGGGTTGTAGGTCGGCCAGTTGGCCAGCGCCAGCACCTCGCCGGTCTGCGCATCGAGCACCACGGCGCTGGCGGCCTTTGCCTTGCTACGCTCGACCACGGCCTTGACCTCGTTGTAGGCCAGGTACTGGATCTTGGCGTCGATCGACAGCTGCATGTCCTCGCCGTCGCGCGGGGTCTTCAGGATGCCGACGTCTTCCACCACGCGGCCCAGGCGATCCTTGATCACCTGACGCGCGCCGGGACGGCCTGCCAGCACGCTTTCACGCGCCAGTTCCACACCTTCCTGCCCCTTGTCCTCGACGTTGGTGAAGCCGACGATATGCGCCATCGCCTCGCCTTCGGGATAGAAGCGCTTGTATTCGCGAGTCTGGTGAACGCCATCGATCTTGAGCGCGGCGATCTTGTCGGCCGCATCGGGCAGCACCTGGCGCTTCAGGTAGACGAAGCTCTTGTCCTCGTTGAACTTGGCGCGCAGTTCCTTTTCGGACATGTCCAGCAGCTTGGCCAATTGGCGCATGCGCTGCGGATCGAGATCGTTCGGCACGTCCTCGGGCACGGCCCAGATCGCCTTGACCGGCAGGCTGGTGGCCAGCACCAGGCCGTTGCGATCCAGAATCTTGCCGCGCGTGGCGGGCAGCTCCAGCGTGCGCTGGAAGCGCTTCTTGCCCTCCATCTCGTAGAACTGGTTGCCCGGGCCCTGAATCCACATCGCGCGCGCGGCCAGCGCCAGGAACGCGGCGAACATCAGGAACACCACGAACTTCGAGCGCCACATCGGCAGGCGCAGACCCAGCACCGGGCTGGCGGAGAACTGGCCGGTGCGCGGACGGGCTGCCTCGCCGCGCGACTTGTTGCCGGCGCGGGCGCGGTTCATGGTTGGCCGGGCCATGCTCATTTGGCTGCCCCCTCTGCGGGTTGTTCGGCATCCGGCGGCGTCGATGGCAGCACCACGCCTTGCAGATACTGGGTACGACCGGCCACCGCCGGCGACATCTTGAGCTGCGTGCGCGCGGCCTCGGCAATGCGCGCGCTCTTGCTGAGCGAGCTTTGCTGGTACTGCAGACGCGACCAGTCGATATCGAGCTGCTTCTCCTCCGACTGCGCGCGTTCGAGTGCCACGAACAGCGTGCGTGCCTGATGCTGCGCGCTGACCAGCGACAGCGCGCAGAACAACAGGGCGGCAAGGAGGAAGAAGGTCAGGCGGTTCATGCCGACTGCTCTCCGAGTTTTTCGGCCACGCGCATCACCGCGGAACGGGCGCGCGGGTTGCCGGCCACCTCTTCGGCGCCCGGCTTGAATCGGCCCAGCAGTTTCATCGTCGGCTGCGGCAGGTCAGCCGCGCGCAACGGTGCGCGGCGCAGGGCCGGATCGGCATCCCGCTCGGGGCGGGCGTGCGCCTGCATGAACCGTTTGACGATACGGTCCTCGAGCGAGTGAAAGCTGATCACCACGAGGCGACCCCCGACCTGAAGCAGTTCGTACGCCGCCTTCAGACCTCTTTCGAGGTCCTCAAGCTCTTGATTGATGTAAATCCGTAAAGCTTGAAAGGTGCGGGTCGCAGGGTCCTGGCCCTTCTCGCGTGTTTTGACGGCTTTCGCCACGAGCGCGGCAAGGTCTGAAGTAGTGGCGAGTGCTCCGCCATCGCCGGATTCGCGCCGGCGAGCAACAATCGCCTTTGCAATCTGTAGAGCAAACCGTTCTTCCCCATAGTCTCGTATCACCCTTGCAATGTCCTGCTCGTCCGCTTGTGCAAGCCACTCGGCGGCGGTAATGCCGCGCGTGGTGTCCATGCGCATGTCCAGCGGGCCCTCGAAACGAAAGGAAAACCCCCTCGCTGCCTCGTCGATCTGGGGCGAGCTGATTCCCAGGTCGAGCAGCACGCCAGCCACCGGGCCACGGCCGGCCAGCCGATCGCCCATTTCCGCAAAGCTCGCGTGCTCAATGGAGAAGCGGGCATCCTTGATGGTGCCCGCTTCTGCGATTGCTGCCGGATCCTTGTCGAAGGCGACCAGGGTGCCGGCCGGCCCCAGCCGGGCCAGTACTGCCCGGCTGTGCCCTCCTCTGCCGAAGGTGCCGTCCACATAGGCGCCGTCGGGCCGCCAGACGAGCGCATCGACGGCCTCGTCCAGCAACACGGTGCGATGGCGCAGGGTGGTGGTCCCCGGCGATTCGGTAGGGCTCATGACCTCTTCAGAAGGAGAAATTCTTCAATGCTTCCGGCATGCCTTGCGCCATCGCTGCCTGTTCCTTGGCGGCGTAGGTCGCGGCATCCCAAACTTCGAAGTGGCTGCCCATGCCGAGCAGCATCACTTCCTTGTCGAGCATGGCGGCACTGCGCAATTCCGGTGCTATCAGCACGCGGCCTGCGCCGTCCATATCCACGTCGGCGGCGTTACCGAGGAAAATCCGCTTCCACCAATGGGCATCCATCGGCAGCGCCGCGATGCGGCCTCGGAAAACCTCCCACTCAGGGCGGGGAAAGAGCAACAGGCATCCGTCCGGGTGCTTGGTCAGCGTAACCCGGCCCTCGGCCTGTGTTTGCAGCGCTTCGCGGTGCCTGGCCGGAATGGACATCCGGCCCTTGGCATCAAGCGAAAGCGCCGATGCTCCCTGAAACAAGCTCGCCCCCCTGGTAGCCGTCGGCATCTGAGCCGTCCGGCAGGTCGATTCATCCCTTCCGCTACCAGTTCGGTCTGAGATAAATCATCGCAGAGCCAACCCGGTTTTTCACACAAAAATACACTTCCTCACACTATTTCCCACTTTAGAGGAAGCGTTTTGGCGGGTCAAGGCTCGCTATGGGGCAAGAAACAAGCTTTTTTTAATCAGAACAAAGACTTAGCGCGTCAACCTCACGCACCGCAAAGGTGATTCCTTAATGAAATGAAGAACTTGGGGAGGAAAGCAGAGAAACCACCTGAGAACTACCGGAGGGAATACTGCCGACAGCGCGAAACGCCATCGGTTTCACGCCGTCGGGAAGGATACAACGTTTTGCTGTCAGCCCCTGTCAGGCAAGGGCTCAGGGGACTTTTCCACAACCACCACAGGCAGGTCCACGATCCATCGCGAAATGGATCGCGAGGAAGCGCTTCGAGACGCGCCGATCCTTATCGATCAGATGCGATAGGCGGTGGTGGTCATGACGCGCGATGCGACTTGCATCAATGCGCGAACTGGTCCCGGCAGTGGGATACCCCCTGCGTTCCTCGCGGCATCGCCGTGGCGGACCTCGTCGTCGCGCATCTGTTCAAGGATTGCGCGCGAGCGGCTGTCCGTGGTGGGCAAGCGGTCGAGGTGGCTGGTCAGATGATGCTCGACCTGACGCTCGGTCTCGGCCACGAAGCCAAGGCTGACCTTGTCGCCGGCGCGTCCCGCCAAAACGCCGATCGCGAACGCGCCGGCATACCAGACGGGATTCAGCAGGCTCGGACGCGAGCCCAGTTCACGCAGGCGGTCCGCGCACCAGGCCAGATGATCCTCTTCCTCTTTAGCGGCAGCATCCATCTGCGCGCGCACGGCCGGCGTTCGCGCGGTCAGCTTCTGCGCCTGGTAGAGGGCCTGGGCGCAAACCTCTCCAACATGGTTGATGCGCATGAGGCCGGATACGTGGCGACGCTCCTCGGGGTTCATCTGCTCCGTTTCCGGAGCCAGCCTGTCTGCAGGGTTGGCGCGCTCCGCGCGGGTCGCACCGGCAATCGCGCGCAACGCGACATCGAATTCTCGGATCAACGTATCCATGTCTGTCTAGGGATGGTCTGCGCGCATATCGAACCTTCGCCCCACTGAAGAGGTAGGTCGCACCAAACGCGCCTTCGGGAATTCCCCCATTGTACCCGCGCGACCCTCGCGAGGCCCGCAACATCGCCCGCAACGCCGCGTCTGTGCTGGCATCTGTCGCTTACAGGTACTTAAAAACCCTGAGTTGTGAAAACCAGACAAGACGTTTACCACAGGGTCAAAAGAAGTGCTCTTTTGTTAGAGTGATCGGCAGCTTCCAAGGAAGTCAAGTGCGGAAGGGTATAGAGGGCTGACTTATGGAGGTCCCTTCCGAGCTTTATCTAATAATTCTTAAGTGGAGATCACCCAGCATGAAAAAGTCGCTTCTCGCGCTTGCCGCGATGAGCGCGTTTGCCACAGCTGCAAATGCGCAATCGAGCGTGACCCTTTATGGTGTCGTGGACTTGCCGATTGAATACACGAACCACCTGGCACCGGGCCTGGGCGCCCCCAACGCCAGCGGCGTTCCTCAATCGGCACCGGGCGGCGGCAGCCGTGTTGGTCTGTCTGGCGGCGGCGGCCTGTCCGGCTCGCGTTGGGGTCTGCGTGGCACCGAAGATCTGGGCGGCGGCCTGAAGGCACTGTTCGTGCTGGAAAGCGGCTTTGGCCTTGACGATGGCAAGTCGCAACAAGGCGGCCGCCTCTTCGGTCGTCAGGCATTCCTGGGTCTGCAAAGCGATACGCTGGGTCGTGTGACCTTCGGTCGCCAGTACACCACGATGTTCGACATGTTCGCGAACTTCTCGCCGACCGGCTACGCGACGCTGTATGAACCGGTGGTGGCCCAGCTGGGTACGAACTTCCGCTCGGACAACACGGCCAAGTACACCGCCGTGATCGGCCCGGTCACCGCCGAGGCGCACTGGAGCTTCGGCACGGGCGTCGGCGCGATCGGCACGACCCCGCTGGCCGGCGGCGGCGCTGGCGAAGTGCCGGGCAACTTCAACAACAACGCAGGCGGTGGCGCTGGCGTGCTGTACATGAGCGGCCCCCTTGGCCTGACGGTTGCCTATGACGAATGGCGTCCGGCGGTCAACATTGGCTCGCCTGGCCGGTCGCGCAAGATCGGCGCAGCCGGTAGCTACACGTATGGCCCGGCCAAGCTGATGGCTGGTTACCGCTATGGCCGTACCACGGACAGCAGCGGCAACGAACTGATCCGCGACAACTACTACTGGATCGGCTTGAACTATCAGGTAAGCGCTCCGCTGGGTCTGACGCTTGCCTACTTCTACGACGACGTGACGCAGCTGCGCGCCCCTGCCGGGGTTGGCCAAGCCGCCCTGCCGTCGAACAATCCCGCCAACCCGTGGCAGATCAGCTTCGTGGCCGACTACAACTTCTCGAAGCGCACCGACGTCTACCTGACGATGGCCTACGCGAAGAACTCGGGCCTGAACTTCGACACGTCGGCGGTCAGCTTCGCCAACGGCTACTTCCTGCAGCAAGGCGCCAACAGCCAGGTCGGCGTGGCCCTGGGTATTCGCCACAAGTTCTGATCGAACCGATTCATCGTTCCTTTCAAGGCGCCCACGGGCGCCTTTTTTCTTGCCACAAGCGAGACACGCATAAGGGCTTCACCCCATCCGCCAGGTGGCGAACACCAGACTAGAATGGCTCCGATACTGGGACAACCGGCCCTTGGCCGGCCCTTATACGGAGACTTTGCCATGTCACACCCACGCCGGCGCGCTGTCGCGCTGCTGCTTTCGATTGCCCTGAGCCCGCTGGCGGCCGCATCGGCCCACGCCGCCGACGCTTATCCCACCAAGCCAATCCGCCTGGTCGTGCCATTCCCGGCCGGTGGCACCACTGACATCTTGGCGCGCGCGGTCTCTGCCGAATTGTCGAAGCTGCCCGGCTGGAACGTGGTGGTCGACAACAAACCCGGCGCTGGCGGCAATATCGGCTCGGATATCGTCGCGAAGTCGGCGCCAGATGGCTACACGCTGCTGATGGGCACCGTAGGGACGCACGGCATCAACCAGTCGCTGTACGGCAAGCTGCCGTACGACCCGATCAAGGACTTCGCGCCGATCACCGAGGTGGCTTCGGTCCCCAATGTGCTGGAGGTGAATCCCGCCTTCGCGCAGCAGAACAAGATCAATACCGTCAACGATCTCATTGCCTACGCACGGGCCAATCCGGGCAAGCTGAACATGGCGTCGAGCGGCAACGGCACGTCGATCCACCTGGCCGGCGAACTGTTCAAGACCCAGACCAAGACCTACATGGTCCACTTCCCGTACCGTGGCAGCGGCCCCGCGCTGACCGACATGACGGGCGGGACGATGCAGGTGATGTTCGACAACCTGCCTTCCTCCATGGCGCTGATCAAGGCCGGCAAGCTCAAGGCGCTGGCCGTGACCAGCGCCAAGCCGTCGCCGGCGCTGCCCGGCGTGCCCACCGTGGCGGCCGCGGCGAACCTGCCGAACTATGAGGCCAGTTCGTGGTTCGGGCTGCTGGCACCGGCTGGCACGTCGCCGGAGATCATCCATCGCATCCAGCAGGAAGTCGCCAAGAGCCTGAGCACCCCCGCCGTGCGCGAACGGATGATGGCCCAGGGCGCCGATCCGATCGGCAACACACCCGACCAGTTCGCCGCGCTCATCCGCGCAGAACACATCAAATGGGCCAAGGTGGTCAAGGATTCCGGCGCAAAGGTCGACTGACGACAACCGATCGTGGCCGGGCAAGGCATATACTTGAAATATCAAGTTTTTGCCTGCCCTAACCACGATGCCCAATCCTTCCTCCGCCAGCAATACCGACGAGCCGGCGCCGGTCGATCTGGAGACCAGCGCCGGCGACTCGGAGCATGAGGCGCTGCGACTCTGGCTGCGCCTGTTGACCTGCACGAACCTGATCGAGGGCGACATCCGTTCGCGGCTGCGTCAGGATTTCGCGGTCACTCTGCCCCGCTTCGATCTGATGTCGCAGCTCGATCGGCATCCTGAAGGCCTCAAGATGGGCGAGTTGTCGCGCCGCATGATGGTGACCGGCGGCAACGTCACCGGCATCACCGACCAGTTGCAGCAGGAAGGCCTGGTCACGCGCGAGGCGCTGCCCACCGATCGCCGCGCCTATCTGATCCGCCTGACACCCGCCGGCCGGGCAGCCTTCTCCAGCATGGCGCGCGCGCACGAGGGGTGGATCGAGCAATTGTTCTCCGGCCTGGCCGAAACCGATCGCCGCGCGCTGTTCCGGCTGCTCGGACGCCTCAAAACCAGCCTGCCCACGTCATGACCCAGTTACTGTCTCGTCCGCTGCAACTCATAGGAATCTTGTCCACGGCATGCGTCATGGCGGCGTGTGCCTCCTCGGCGCCTTCGGGCCCGCAGATCACCCCGGTGAACGCGACGGTCAAGCTCGGACGCGTCACCGAAAAGACGTTCCTGACGCGAATCGACGTCGCGAACCCGAACGACAGCGGCTATGGCGTCGGTGTGGGAGCCGCCGGTGTTGGCGGCGGTGGTGGCGGTGGCGGCGTAGGCGTGGGATTCTCGATGGATCTGACGCGCCTGTTCAACCGGCCGCCACCTCAGCAGATGGACCTCTACCAGTACAAGATAAGGGCGGCCGATGGCACCGTGGCGCAGGTGAACGCGCCGGCGGCGCCGGGACTGGAGCCCGGCGCGTGTGTGCGGCTGATCTATCCGGATGGGTCGACACAACCGCAGATGGCGCCGTCAAACGAGTGTTGAGGCGCCAGATCCTGCGTCAGGCTGCCTTGCGGCTGTCGCGCAGTTCGCGGCGCAGGATCTTGCCGACGTTGGTCTTCGGCAGTTCGGTACGGAACTCGACGTACTTGGGGCGCTTGTAGCCGGTCAGGCGATCCTTGCAGAACGCGATCACGTCGGCCTCGGACAACGCCGGGTCCTTCTTGACCACGAACAGCTTCACCACCTCGCCCGAATGCTGGTCCGGCACGCCCACGGCGGCGACCTCCAGCACGCCCGGGCATTCCGCGACCACGCCTTCCACTTCGTTCGGATACACATTGAAGCCCGACACCAGGATCATGTCCTTCTTGCGATCGACGATCTTGGTATAGCCGCGCTCGTCCATCACGCCGATGTCGCCCGTCTTGAAGAAGCCGTCCGCGGTCATGACCTTGGCGGTCTCGTCGGGGCGATTCCAGTAGCCGGCCATCACCTGCGGCCCGCGCAGGCAGATTTCGCCCGGCTGGCCGAGAGGCAGTTCGTTGCCGTCGTCGTCGCGGATCGACACGTCGGTCGACGGCAACGGCAGACCAATCGTGCCGGAGAACGCATCGGTATCGGTCGGATTGCAGGTGGCCGACGGCGAGGTTTCGGACAGGCCGTAACCTTCGATGATCGGGCAGCCCGTCTTCGCCAGCCAGTTCTTGGCCACGGCTTCCTGCACGGCCATGCCGCCGCCATTGGCCACGCGCAGGCCCGAGAAATCGATCTTGGCGAAGTCTGGATGATTCAGCAGCGCGTTGTAGAGCGTGTTCACGGCCGGGAACATGTGGAACTTGTACTTCTGCAGTTCCTTGATGAAGCCCGGGATATCGCGCGGATTCGGGATCAGGATGCTCAGGCCACCGCTGCGCATACCCAGCAGGCAGCAGACGGTCAGCGCGAAGATGTGGTACAGCGGCAGCGCGGTGATGGTGACCACCTGGTCGATAGGCGCACCCTTGGCCAGCGCCGGCTGCATCCACGCTTCGGACTGCAGCACGTTGGCCACGATGTTCCGATGCAGCAGCGTGGCGCCCTTCGACACGCCGGTGGTCCCGCCCGTGTACTGCAGGAACGCCACGTCATCCGGACCGGTATTGACCGGCTTCAGCGTCATCTTCCGGCCTTCGGCCAGCACGTCCTTGAAGCGCACGCAGTGGGGCAGTTCCCAGGCCGGCACCATCTTCTTGACGTTACGGACCACGAAATTGACGATTGCGCCCTTCACCGTACCGAGCAGATCGCCCATGCTGGCCACCACGACGTGCTTGACCGGTGTGGCTGACAGCACGGCCTGCAGTGTCGATGCAAAGTTCTCGAGGATAACGATCGCCTCGGCGCCGCTGTCCTTGAGCTGGTGCTCGAGTTCACGCGGCGTGTAGAGCGGATTGACGTTGACCACCACGTAGCCGGCACGCAACACAGCCGCCAGCACCACCGGATACTGCAGCACGTTCGGCATCATGATCGCAACGCGCGCGCCGGGGCGCAGGCCCCGCGACTGCAGCCACGCGGCAAAGGCGTGGGAAAGCTGATCGAGTTCGCCGTAGGTTATCGCATGGTCCATGCAGATGAATGCCCGGCGATCGGCATAGGTACGGAACGATTCCTCGAGCAACTGGGCCAGTGAACGGAACTGGCTGGCGTCGATCTCTGCTGGCACGCCTGCCGGATAGTTTTTCAGCCACAGCTTTTCCATACCGTCTCCTGAATTTCTGAATGGTCGTTCGATTTTTTCGCAATGCTAAACGCGCGATGCTATCGAGACAACACGTTAGACGAAGTCCTCCACGAATACGACCGTGAAATCATGGATTATGCGTCACCCATTAAGGTGACCAAGGGAATACCCTGACGGCCTCAGCTGGCTTTGACTGCGATCAATTCGGCAGGACCAGTTTCATCATGTTCCTGGCCAACTCCTGCGCCAGCGTCTCCGGGTCCATGCGTCCCGGCTCGTGCCACGTGTACATGAATCCAATCACGCCGCCCATGGAATGCGCGGTCACGCGCGCATCGCCGAACTCGAACACGCCCGCCTCACGTCCTTCTTCCAGAAGCGCGTACAGGTCGCGATAGAAATCACGCGCCATGGTGTTGAGCCATTCCACCGTGTCCGGCCTCAGGTACTGGTTGTCGCGAAAGCTCAGGGCGGCGGCCACATGGCAGCGGACGCAGCGTCGCGCCATTTCCAGCAGGCAGGCGCTCAGCCGCTCGCGAACCGGCAGTGCCGGGTCGGCGGTCTCGCGGATCACCGTCAGACAGGTCTGTGCCGACTCGCGACACAGGATGTCGAAGATCTCGTACTTGTCAGCGAAGTAGTAATAGACGGCGGGCTTGGTCACGCCGAGCGCCCGGCACAGATCGTTCATCGTCATGCCTGGGTAGCCCTTCGTGTAGAAGAGCTGGCCCGCCGCGTCGAGAATCTGGCGACGACGCGCTTCCTGTCGTTCGGCAACGTGCGCGCGTGCAGGGCCGCTTTCTGCCAGCGTGGTGGCTTCGGCGGCACGAGGCGTATGGCCGGTTCTTTTGAGGGCGCGAGGCATGACGGCCATTCTCGCACGGCCCGCGCGCACCACCATTGGGAAACTCCCGCGATTGACCTCGGTGGCTACTGCCCCTGACTGGTAGCGGATGTCTGACTGCCGGCGTCCGTCGCACGCAAGGCGGTCAGTGGCTTCACCTCGGTGGCGGGCGGCGCCAGCTTGCGCAAGGCCGCGTCGCGCTCTGCCGGCGGGAGATCGCCGATCTTGCGCGCGGCTGCGTAGAAGCGGTCCCAGTCACCATCGCATTGCGCCAGCAACGCGGTAAAAGCCGGCACCCATTGCTGATACGTGGCGACAGCGGCCAGATGGGCATTGGTCAGCGGCTGCTCGAACCATCGGTCGTAGCCGCTGTAGCCGCCCCACTCGTCCTTCTTGAGGTTCGCATACGTCTGGCGCAGTTCGTCAAAGATACGCGCTTTGCCTTGCCGCTTGGCGTCGTCGTCGAGCGGCGAATGGTAAAGCTCGACCAGTTGGTCGCGCGCGCCCAACAGCATGGTGCGGAACTGGCGCCGCCGCTTGTCGTAGATCTGATAGCTGGCGCGCACCTCGGGCGATCCTTCCTGCGCGAGCCAGCGCTCGACGCCGGCCGTCTCCACCGCCGTGGCAAACGACTCGTTGAACGCCGTGTCGTTGCGCACGTAAACCACCTGATGCGCCAGTTCGTGGAAGATCAGCCGCGCCAGTTCGCCTTCGGGCAGGTAGACGAAGGTGTTGAGCAGCGGGTCGTCGAAGTAGCCAAGCGTGGAATACGCGGGGATGCCGGTCACATAGGCCTCCAGCCCGTCACGGCGCAACCCCAGCGCGTAGTGGTCGGCAGCTTTCTGGTCGTAGTAGCCCCGATAGGTGATGCAACCGACGATCGGAAAGCACCACTTGCGCAGATCCATCGACAGCTCGGGCGTGGCGAACACGCTCCACACCACATAGGGACGATGCAGGTTGGCGTAGCGGCGATAGCTGCCGTTGTCAGGCAGCTTCAACTCGCGCGAGGCGTAGTCACGGATCTCGCGGGCCAGCGTCAGACGCTGGGCCAGGCGCGCATCGTGGGCGCCATTGGCCGTGGCAATGGCATCGTCGATCGGTTGTGCCTGCGCCATCACGCCAAGATGGCCGCCGATCGACTGATAGTAATAGCCGAGTGTGTCGCAGCCGGCCACCAGCAACGCCGCGCCGAGCACCGCCAGGGCACTCGCCAGGCGCCGGCGGGCCGGCCAGCGGATCATGATGCCAGCGCCTCCGCGGGCACCGGCTCCACTTCGACCAGGCAATCGTAGAACACCGGCGCGCGCCCCAGGTCCGTCAATCGCTGGCTGGTCAGTTCGTTGGCGTTCTTGCCATCCGGCGCGAGCTTCTTCCACCAGATCGACAGGCCGACGACCAGGCCCTGCCGGGCGCGGTCGGTCACGCGGGCGCGCGCCAGCATGCTGCCGCGATCGTTGAAGGCGCGGACCTGCACACCATTGGCAATGCCACGCGCCGCGGCGTCGAGCGGATGGATGTCGAGATGCGGCTCGCCTTCGGTGGCGCGCAGGCTGTCGACATTGACGAACGTGCTGTTGAGGAAGTTACGTGCCGGCGGCGAGATCATCGCCAGCGGGTAACGCGCGAACAGTTCGGGGGCCGAGGAAGGCGCTTCGTAAGGCGGCACGTAGGCGGGAACGGGATCAAGCCCCTCTCGCGCCATTGTCTCCGAATAGAACTCGCACTTGCCCGATGCCGACGGGAAGCCGCCTTCGGCGAACGGCGCTTTGGCGATATTCAGTTTCTGCCAGCCCCGGGCCTTGAGGGAATCCCAGCTAATACCCGCCGCGCGCTTGTCTTCACGCAGGACGGCCTGCGATGCGATCGCCTCGTCGCTGTCGGCAAAGCAGGACTCCGTGAATCCCATGCGCGCGGCCAGCCGGCGGAAGATCTCGGTGTTCGGCAGCGCCTGCCCGAGCGGCTCCACCGCCTGGTTGTTCGCCAGGAAGTAAGTGTGGCCGTAGGCCTTGTGCACATCAATGTGCTCGAGCTGCGTCGTGGCCGGCAGCACGATATCGGCGTAATCGGCCGTATCGGTCCGGAAGTGTTCCAGTACAACCGTGAACAGGTCGTCGCGTCCAAACCCGGCTGCCACCTTCCCCGATTCCGGCGCCACTGCCACGGGGTTGCTGTTGTAGACCACCACGGCTTCGATCTTCGGGCCGTTGCCGGTGGTGCCGTCGTCCAGCAGCGCGTCGCCGATCGTGCTCATGTTGATCGTGCGCGGCAAGTTCGGCCAGCCAGGCAGCAGGTCGGGTCGTTGCAGCGCCGCGTTGTCGACCGGGAAGAAGCCCGACGTCGACAACAGCAGGCCGCCTGCGGCCTCGCGCCATGCACCGACCAGCGAAGGCAGGCACGCCACGGCACGCACTGCCTGGCCGCCACCGTGCACGCGCTGCATCCCGTAATTCAGGCGGATCGCCACCGGCTGGCGCTCGCGCACGGCGAGTTTGCCGTACAGCCCGGCGAGCCACTCGATGTCATCGACCGGAATCCCGCAGATCCGCGCCGCCGTTTCCGGCGAAAACTGCATCGCCCGTTCGCGCAGCGCGTCGAAGCCAACGGTATTGCGGGCGACGTAGTCGTGGTCGATCAGGTCGTCGCGAATCAGCACGTGCATCATCGCCAGCGCCAGCGCGGCGTCGGTGCCCGGCATCGGCGCGATATGACGATGGCATTTCTCCGCCGTCAGCGAGCGGTACGGGTCGATCGCCACCAGCGTCGCGCCACGGCGCTTGGCTTCCTGGGCGCGCGTCCAGAAATGCAGGTTCGACGTAATCGGATTGCTGCCCCAGATAATGATCAGCTTCGCGTCGACCACCTGCTCCATGTCCATGCCGACGCTAGCGCCGTAGGTATGGCGCAGGGCCGTGGCGCCCGCACTGGCGCAGATCGTGCGATCGAGCAGCGAGGCGCCGAGCTTGTGGAAGAAGCGCGCGGCCATGCTCTCGCCCTGTACCAGGCCCATCGTGCCGGCGTAGCTGTAGGGAACGATCGCCTCGGGATTCCGGGCGGCGATCGATGACAGCCGCTCGGCAATTTCGTCGAGCGCCTCGTCCCACGAAATTGGCTCGAACCTGCCCTCGCCCTTCTTGCCCACTCGCCGCAGCGGGGTCAACAGCCGGTCCGGGTGATAGGTGCGTTCGGTATAGCGCGAAACCTTGGTGCAGAGCACACCCTGGGTGCCCGGATGCTCGGGGTCTCCGGCGACCTTGATCGCCCGGCCGTCTTCGACGGTGACGAGCAGTGCACAGGTATCGGGGCAATCGTGGGGGCAGGCGGCGCGGACGATGCGGGTGGCCATGGCGGTATCGGCAGGCAGATAACTTCAGTGGGGCGCCCGGTGTGGGCAATGAAGTACGGCGAACGGGCCAGCGTCAGGGCGAATCGAACTTCGCCTCTTCCATGTTTCGCCATGTGACTGTGGCGCAACGGCCTCGTCCGAACATTCCCAACCGGGAGAAATTGTTTGGCTCCGATTGTATTCGATTATGATGTGCCGGCGCGTTCCGCCCCCTGGGTCGGAAAGAACCCGCAGCGACGCCAGATCGCGAGGGGACGCGGATCCGAGAAGCAACACAGCAGTAACAAGAATGGTTGACGGATTTTTTGACGGGGATTCACATGGTTTTGCAATCTAGGGTCAATCGCCGGACATTTGCCGGCCTGCTGATGGCATGCGCCATCGGTAGCTGCGGCGTGACTGGCGCCGCCTTTGCCGCCAACACCACGGCTGGCGAAACGGGGGTCACAGCCGACAGCATCCTGCTGGGCCAGTCGGCCGCGCTATCCGGCCCCACGGCCGTGCTCGGCAAGCAGATGAACGCCGGCGCCCGCCTCTACTTCGACTACATCAACAAGCAGGGCGGCGTGTTCGGCCGCAAGATCGAGCTCAAGGCGCTCGACGACATGTACGAGCCGGAAGAGGCCGTCAAGAATACGAAGAAGCTGATCGAGGAAGACCGGGTCTTCGCCCTGTTCGGCTACGTGGGCACGCCGACCAGCCAGGCCGTGATGCCGCTGGTCAACCAGGCACGCATCCCGTTCTTCGCGCCGTTCACGGGGGCGCAGTCGCTGCGCGACCCGCAGAGCCGCTACGTATTCCATGTGCGCGCAGGCTATGAGGAAGAAACCGCCGCGATCGTGCGCCAGATCCGTACCACCGGCCTCAAGCGCATCGTCGTGGTGTTTAATGACGACGCTTACGGCCGTGCCGGCCTCTCCGGCGTCGAGCACGCCATCAAGGCCCTGCCGGCCGACAGCGGCGTGCAACTGGTGGCCCAGGAAAGCGTGATCCGGAACACGGTGGAAATCGGCGATGCCATGCAGACGGCGATGAAGGCCAAGCCGGACGCGGTGGTGCTGATCAGCGCCTACCGCACGGTCGGCGCCTTCGTGAAGGAAGCGCTGCGACGCGGCTACAGTGGGCAGTTCTACAACGTGTCGTTCGTCGGCACCCAGGCGCTGGCCAAGGAAGTGGGGCCGCAGGGCAGCGGCGTGATCATCTCGCAGGTAATGCCGCACCCCGGCAATGCCACGCTGCCGGTGGTGCGCGAGTACCTGCGGCTGCTGCAGGCGGCTGGCAAGCAGAACGATTTCGACTACGCCAGCATCGAGGGCTTCATCGCCGCCAAGTCGTTCGTCGAGGGCCTGCGGCGCGCGGGCAAGGACCTGACGCGCGAGCGCCTGGTGACGGCGCTGGAAACCATGCGTAACGTCGACCTCGGCGGCTATATCGTCCAGTTCTCACCCGAGAGCCATGTGGGCTCGAAGTTCGTCGAGATGACGATCATCAACTCGCGGGGCGTGGTGATTCGCTGACGGCGTTTCTTGCTCCCCTCTCCCGCACTGCGTGAGAGGGGAGAAAACACTCACCCAGTCAGGTCTGATCGTTCAGATGGCAAGCTGAAAACCTCAGCGGCGCGATCTCCTTCAGTACCGGCTGCTCGGTCTTGCAACGTGGCATCGCATGCGGGCAGCGCGGATGAAAGTGGCAGCCGGTGGGCGGATTCAGCGGCGACGGAATCTCGCCCCGGATCGCCACGTAAGTCTTCTTGCCGACCTCAAGCTTCGGCGCCTCGGCCAGCAACGCCTGCGTATAGGGATGATTCGGCGCGGCGAACACCTCCTCGGTCGGCGCGGACTCCACCACACGTCCCAGATACATGATCACCACGCGGTCGCTAATGTGCTTGACCACGCCCAGATCATGGCTGATAAACAGGTACGTGAGGTTCAGTTCTTCGCGCAGGCGCATGAACAGGTTCAGCACCTGGGCCTGGATCGATACGTCGAGCGCCGCCACCGATTCATCGCAGACCAGGAATTCCGGCTTGACCGCCAACGCGCGCGCAATGCCGATCCGCGCGCGCTGACCGCCCGAGAACTGATGCGGGAAGCGGCGCAGCACGGTCGGATCCATCCCCACGCGCACGAGCATGTCTTCCACATACGCCTTCTGCGCGCCCTTCTCCACCATGCCGTGAACGACAGGCGCCTCGCCGACGATGTCGAGCACGCGCATCCGAGGATTCAGCGACGCGTACGGGTCCTGGAAGATCATCTGGATCGCAAGCTGCTTCTCGCGTTTCCGGTCTGGCGGCAGCCGGTCGAGATCCGTACCGCGCCAGAATCGCTCCCCTTCAGTCAGCGTGTGCAGGCCCACGGCCATGCGGCCCAGCGTGGACTTGCCGCAGCCCGATTCCCCCACGAGACCAACAACCTCGCCAGCGCGGATAGAGAGGTCGACACGATCCACCGCATGAACGATCTCCACGCGCTGCTTCGCGCCGAATACATTGGCGACTTTCGCCGCGATGTCGAGCGACTTGACGAAGCGCTTGGAGACGCCTCGCAGTTCCAGCAGCGGTGCCGGCGGCATGGCCGTCTCCGCCGCCACGCCGGAGGCCAATGCGCCCGGGGTATCCATCACATTCGCGCTCATGCGGCCTCCTGCTGGGCGTGTACCGGATGGAAGCAGCGCAACTGCCTCCCATCTGGCGACAGTTCAAGCGGCGGCTCGGTGGCACAGATCTCCGTGGCATAGGGGCAGCGCTCGCGAAACGCGCAGCCGCTCGGAAGATTCAGCAGCGATGGCGTCATGCCCGGAATCTGCCGCAGCGGCACACCACGCGGATTGCGCGACGGCGCCGAGTCGATCAGCCCATGGGTATAAGGATGCCGGGGAGCTTCTAGCACCTGCCGCACGTCGCCCGATTCAACGATCTTGCCCGCGTACATCACGCAGACCTTGTCGGCCAGCCCCGCCACAACGGAAAGGTCATGAGTGATCCAGATTAGCGCGGTGCCGGATTCGCGGCACAGCGTCTGCATTTCATACAGGATCTGCCCCTGGATCGTGACGTCGAGCGCGGTCGTCGGCTCATCGGCGATGATCAGGTCGGGCTTGTTGAGCAGGGCGATCGCAATCGCCACGCGCTGGCGCATGCCGCCGGAAAACTGATGCGGATAGGCCTGCAGCCGCTCGTCTGGCGACGGGATGCCGACGCGTGCCAGCGCATTGCGCGCGCGCTCACGCGCGGCGGCCTTGCTGACATCGTCGTGCGCGCGCACGGCTTCGATCATCTGGGTGTCGATGCGCAGGACCGGGTTCAGCGTCATCATCGGGTCCTGAAAGATCATCGCGATCCGGTTGCCGCGCACGTCGCGTTGCTGCGCGGGCGTCAGCGCGCGCAGGTCGCGAGTCACGCCGTCCCGGCTGGTCAGCGCGATGCGGCCTTCCACCACTTTGCCCGGCGGATCGATCAGCCCCATGATCGAATAGCCGGTCATCGACTTGCCCGAGCCCGATTCACCGACCAGGCCCATGATCTCGCCACGGCCAACCGTGAACGACACGTCGTCCACGGCGCGCGCCACGCCGGCTCGGGTAAAGAACTGCGTTTTCAGATGTTCGACGACCAGGGTTGGTTGCGTCATGTCGGCTCCTGGTCCGTTATTGCGTTTGCAGGCGCGGATTGAGCACATCGCGCAACTGGTCGGCCACGAGGTTCATCGCCACGATCGTGATCACGAGGGCGATGCCCGGGAAGAAGCTGATCCAGTACTTGCCGGACAGCATGTACTGCTGGCCATTGGCAATCAGCATCCCAAGCGACGGCTCGGTAACCGGCACACCGAGCCCCAGGAACGACAGCGTGGCTTCCAGCGTGATGGCCGACGCCACTTGCAGCGCGGCGATGACGATCAGCGGCGGCAGGCAGTTCGGCAGCAGGTGGCGGAACATGATGCGCCCCGGCGGCAGGCCCAGGCAGGTGGCCGCCTCGATATATTCCTTGCGCCGCTCGACCAGCGCCGCGCTACGCGTGGTGCGCGCGTAGTAGGCCCACTGCACGGCCACCAGCGCGATGACGATGTTGCCGATGCCGGGACGCAGGAACGCCAGCAGGATCAGCGCCAGCAGGATCGGCGGAAACGAAAGCTGCAGGTCGGCCACGCGCATGATGAAAGCCTCGGTGCGGCCGCCGATGAAGCCCGCCAGCAGGCCGAGCGTGGCGCCCAGCAGCAACGCGATCACGGTGCTGACCACCCCGACGCCCACGCTGATGCGCAGGCCGTACATCACCGCGGAAAGCATGTCGCGGCCCTGTTCGTCGGAGCCCAGCAGGAACGTCATGCCACTGCCCGCCTGCTCGCCGGGGGCCAGGCGGGCGTCGAGCACGTCCAGGGTCGCGAGGTCATAGGGATTCTGTGGCGCGAGCCACGGCGCGAATATCGCGATCAGGATGATCAGCCCAAGGATGACCAGCCCCATCATCGCGAGCTTGCTTTCCATGAACTGCCTGGCGAAGCGGCGGAACGGCGTCTGCTCTTTGGCGGTACCGGCCGCCTTGGCCGCGTTTTGCGGTACGGTCGAAGTACTCATGGCTCAGCCCTTGTTGTCGGCAATCCGCACGCGCGGATCGAGCATGCTGTAGATGATGTCGACCAGCAGGTTGATCAGGATGAACAACGTCACGATCACCATCAGGTAGGCAACGATCACCGGGCGGTCCAGCAACTGGATCGAGTCGATGATGAGCTTGCCCATGCCGGGCCAGGCAAAAATGGACTCCGTGACGATCGCGAAGGCGATGATCGACCCGAACTGCAGCGCGATCACGGTCACGATCGGAATCATGATGTTCTTCAGCACGTGCACCCCGACGATGCGGGTGTTCGACAGGCCCTTGGCGCGCGCGAACTTCACGTAGTCCTGCAGCATCGCCTCCTGCGTGCCGGCGCGTGTCAGGCGGATCACCATCGCGATATTCAGCAGCGACAGCGTGACGGCCGGCAGGATCAGGTGGCGGATACCGTCCACGGTCAGAAAGCTCAGCGGCACACCCAGCACGCGCACCGTTTCTCCCCGGCCGTTGGATGGCAGCCAACCAAGCTGTACCGCGAAGACCATGATCAGCATCAGGCCCACCCAGAACGTGGGCAGGGAAAAGCCGAGGATCGACACGGTCATGATCGACTTGCCGGCGATGCCATTCGGCCGGAGCCCGGCCCACAAGCCCAGCGGAATGCCGAGCACGATCGCCAGCAGGATCGCGCACACGGCCAGCTCCAGCGTGGCGGGCATCCGCTCGAAGATCAGCTTGAGCGCAGGCGTGCCGTGCGCGAACGAGGTGCCGAGGTTACCGTGCAGCGCGTTCTGCAGGAAGATCCAGTATTGCTCCCAAAGCGGCTTGTCGAGACCGAGCGCGGCGATCGTACGTTTGATGTCTTCCTGGTCCGCCTGCGGACTGATCAGGATATCGACCGGATTCCCGATCGCGAAGACGCCAAGAAACACGAGCAGCGACATGACGAGGAGCACAACCACGCTCTGCATCAGCCGCCGGATGATGAAGACCAGCATGTTCTTACCACTATCCTTTCGCTGGCGACCGCATGCGGCGCGTCAGCGTGTTCGCGGCCCACGGGGGAAGGCGTGGGCGGATTGCCCCGGCTGCATGGACGCAGTCGGGGCCGCGATCATACCGGAGCCATCAAAGGCCCGCGTGCAGGCAGAATCATTGCGCGCCGGCCGGCTTGAAGTTGTGCGCGTATGTCCGTTCGTCGGTACGGGGGATGTACACGATGCCCTTCTGCGTGGCCCACGTGGTCACCTGGTGATGGATCGGAATGATGCCACCATCAAGGATGGCGATAGCCGTGGCTTCCTGCAGAAGCTTCGAGCGCTCATTGTCATCCACGGTGGCCAGTGCCTTCTCCAGCACCACATCCATCTTCGGATTGCAGTACTCGCCCCAGTTGGTGGTACCGAAGCCCTTCTTGGAGTCCTCGCAGGCTAGCAGCGCGCGCAGCGGCGAGCTGACCTCACCGGTCTGGGCGCCCCAGCCCAGCAGGCCGAACGACCATTCGTGCTTGATCCCCTTCGCCGAGTAGGTGGCCATCGGCATCCCTTCCACCTTGGTGTTGATGCCAATGCGCGTCAGGTTCTGCGCGATGGTCTGCGCGATCTTCTCGTCGTTGACATACCGGTTGTTCGGCGTATGCAACGTCAACCCGAAGCCATTGGGGTAGCCCGCCTCGGCTAGCATCTTCTTCGCCGCCTCGGGGTCGTACTTGATCGTCTTCAGCGCCGGGTTGTAGCCGAACATCGTCGGCGGCACGAGGTTATTGGTTGGCTCCGCCAGCCCCTCCATCAGACGATCCTTGATGCCCTGGCGATTGATGGCCGTGCTGATGGCAAGACGCACGCGCGGGTCCTTGAGCGGATTCTTGTCCATCGCCTGGCCGTCCTTCGTGGTCACGAACGGTGACTTGTCCCGTTTGGCGTCGAAGTACAGATAGATCACGCGATGCGAGATCTTCGAGAAGAACGAAAGCTTGGGATCGTTGCGGACTTTGGGCAGGTCCGGCGTCGGCACGTTCTCGATCGCCTGCACATCGCCCGACAGCAGCGCCGCCAGACGCGTGGCCGGGTTCGGGATGAAGCGCAGCGTCACCTTATCCCAGGCCGGCTTCGGCCCCCAGTAGTCGGGGTTCCTGACCAGCTCGACGCGATCGTCGCGCGCGTAGCTGACGAACTTGAACGGCCCGGTGCCGATCATGCCCTTGCCCTGCGCGAAGTCGTCGGAAGACAGGCCCTGCGTGGCCTTCTTCTGCACCATGAACACCGCCGTCAGGTCGTTGAGCATCAACGGATACGGCTGGTTGGTGGTCAGCTGGATCGTGTACTTGTCGATGATCTTCTTGTTGATGATCGCCTTGGTGTACACATCGAACTTGCCCGGGCTGTTGAGGATCGTGGCAGGCCGGTCCAGTGACCAGGCGATGTCCTCGGTGGTCAGCTCCGTGCCGTCATGCCACTTGACGCCCTTGCGGATCTTGAATTCCCAGGTCAGGTTGTTGACGAGCTTCCACGACTCGGCAAGTCCAGGAATGACGCGGCTGTCCGGATCAAGCTTGATCAGGGTCTCGAACACGTGCTCCGACACGTTGATGTTCGAGAAAAGGTTGTAGAAATGTGGATCCATCGAGGTCGGTGGCGAACTCATGGCGATCTTCAGATCCACGGCGTGAACTGGCGCGGCCAAACCGAGGCCGAGGGCGCTGGTCAGCAGGACGGTGTTGATCGTCTTGCCGATGGCCTTCCTGATGTGACGAAGGGACATCGCGCGATTCTCCCAGGGGGAAGTCTTGAAATGACGGTTAGGATCAGCCACGTCGGTCGATTGCCCGTGAGGAAGGCCGCATTTTGGTGCGACGATTCTGCAAGGCAAGATGCCACGCGGCCGGCCAGGCACTTCAAGCATGAACTGTTCCAGCACTGCAATGGGTCCGCCATGCGGGGAAACCCACCCGGTTGGACGCGCTGCCCCGCAATGCTGCGCCGCGCCACGATCGGGGCATAACAGATGCGTCGGCAATGGCTGGTGGCCGGCACCATGTGAGATCAGACAGGGATCACGCTGGAATCAGGCGACCCATGACAAGCCGCGGCGCCGCCGCGTTTTGGCGCTTTGTGTACAGGCATCGTATGATCGGGGGTATCCAATCGCCCCATCCGCCTGGACTGGCATCATGAAGCTCATCCCCGAAATCCTGCAGGCGCAAGCCGAAATCCGAACCCTCCGACGCGACATCCACGCCCATCCCGAACTCTGCTTCCAGGAGCAGCGCACGTCCGATCTGGTGGCAAAGAGCCTCGAGTCCTGGGGGATCGAAGTCCATCGCGGACTGGGCACGACGGGCCTGGTCGGCGTGATTCGCAACGGCAATAGCGGCCGCACCATCGGCCTGCGCGCGGACATGGATGCGCTGCCGCTGCAGGAGGCCAACACGTTCGGCCATCGCTCCCAACACGAAGGCAAGATGCACGCGTGCGGCCACGACGGCCATACCGCGATGCTGCTGGGCGCGGCCCGCCACCTGGCTGAACATCGCAACTTCGACGGCACGGTTCACGTGATTTTCCAGCCCGCCGAGGAAGGCGGCGGCGGCGCGCGCGAGATGATCAAGGACGGACTGTTCGACCGCTTCCCGTGTGATGCCGTATTCGGCATGCACAACTGGCCCGGCATGCCAGTAGGCACGTTCGGCACCACAGCGGGCCCGCTGATGGCATCGAGCAACGAATTCAAGATCACGGTGCGTGGTAAGGGCGCGCACGCGGCCATGCCGAACAACGGCTGCGACCCGGTGTTCACGGGCGCGCAGATCGTGTCCGCGCTGCAGGGCATCATCACGCGCAACAAGCGCCCGATCGACGCTGCGGTGATCTCCGTCACGCAGTTCCACGCAGGCGACGCCACCAATATCGTGCCGGACTCGGCATGGATCGGCGGCACCGTGAGAACGTTCACGATCCCGGTGCTTGACCTGATCGAGCGCCGCATGGAGGAAGTCGCGCGGGCCGTGGCACAGGCGTTCGATTGCACGATAGAGTTCGAATTCAGCCGCAACTATCCGCCGACCATCAACAGTGCAGCCGAAGCCGAGTTCGCCGTGGGGGTGGCCACCGAGCTGGTGGGCGCATCGAATGTCGATGGCAGCGTCGAGCCGACCATGGGCGCCGAGGATTTCTCGTTCATGCTGCAGGCAAAGCCCGGCTGCTACCTGTTTATCGGCAATGGCGAAGGATCGCACCGCGAAGCTGGCCACGGCATGGGCCCGTGCATGTTGCACAACCCGAGCTATGACTTCAACGATGAACTGCTGCCAATCGGCTCGTCGTTCTTCGTGAAGCTGGTGGAGAAGTGGCTGGCGCCGGCCTGATTCCCGGCTTTTCCTTCCGTATAGACACAACGGACGCACGATGACGCACACGCACCTGGATGACGCCACGGCGGAGCAGTTTGCCCACGTGGCGCTTGAGAACATCGCGCGTCAATATCCCTATAAGGTCGACCATCTGATGGTGGGCGCCGACGATCTGTCGGCGCCAGTCGTCATGCACCCTGTGTTTTACGGGAGCTACGATTGGCACTCATCGGTGCACATGCACTGGCTGCTCGTGCGCGTGCTGTCGCTGCGGCCTGCGCTGCCAGTCGCCGATCGGATCCGTGCGGCCCTGGACAGGCAGTTGCTCCCTGAAGCAATTGCGGCTGAGCTGGCGTATTTCGAACGGCCGGCATCGCGAACGTTTGAACGGCCTTACGGTTGGGGCTGGTTCCTGAGACTGCAGGCCGAATTGCGCACGCTTGGTGCGCGCGATGCTCAGGCAGCCCGTTGGGCCACCGCCTGCGCGCCACTGGCCGATCATCTCGCGCAGCGGCTCATCGACTACATCGACATCGCCGACTTTCCCGTTCGCACCGGCACGCATCTCAATAGCGCATTTGCACTCATCATGGCGCTGTTCTATGCCAAGTCCGATCAACATCTTGCATTACGCAAGGCGATCGTGCGACAGGCGCATCGCTGGTTTGGACATGACCAGCGTTATCCGGCACGCTATGAACCCGGTGGCGACGAGTTTCTATCGGGGGGGTTGGTCGAGGCCGTGCTGATGCGCCACGTTCTGGACGACTGCTCGTTCGGAGACTGGTGGGAGATGTTCTCGCCTGGAGAGGCCGAACTCGCGATGTGGCTCACGCCAGTGACCGTCGCGGATCGGACCGATCCGAAGATGTCCCACCTCGATGGCCTGAATCTGTCCCGTGCCTGGTGTTGGCGGGTGCTGGGCCCCGGCCTGCCGCCGGTGCTCCAGCCCCTTGCGATTCGCGCATGGTCGGATCATCTCGAGGCATCGCTGCCCCAAGCCGTCGAAGGGCATTACGTAGCCACCCATTGGCTGGCTACGTTCGCCCTTCTGGCCCTTACGGATTCGGCTGTCGGCTGACTTTGGTTATTCGATGGTGATATCGCCATACCAAGACTCCGCGCTGGTCTTGGTATTGTCGGTGTCGGTCATGAGACCGACGGCGATCACCTTCCCCGGATCGGCGCCGAAGGCCTTGCGATAATCTGCGCGCAGATCCCGTTCATGGCAGCGCCACTCGCCGGTATGGCGCGTACCTGAGTCGACGATGATCATGCGTACGCGATCGGTGTGGGGATTATTCACGACCGCACCTGGCGGCAGCCGCCCGCCCCAGATATACATCAGCGTGGCGTACGGCATTTCCCGACCGGTGGTGATACGAGCCATTTCGTACATCAACTGATCACGAAGCGGCAGCGTGGAGCGATCGCCATCGAAGGCGACGAAGATGCGCAGCGGCGAATCTTCCCGATGGCTGACGCCATTATCGGCGGTGCGGATGACGTCGCGCGTTTTCCACATCCAGCGCAAGGCGCCGGCCTCACGCTCGACCAGCGGCACGTAGAGCCCCGATGCGGAACTGTCAGCCTCTGCATGAAGCACCAGACGGTGATCGACTTCCGTCAGCGCATAGCGTGTTGGTGTCTTGTTGCGGTTGATCTTCCAGGGACGCCACCCGACGGGCATCGGGCTGGCCATATTGGAGGCCGAGAACGGTGGAAGTTGGGAGAGCGCCGGCGGCGGCGTAGGCTCGGAATCGACGTCAGCCCCGCCTTCGGCATCTGCAGCACTCTCGCTGGCAAGATTTGCCAATTCGAGCGAATCCGGAACTACGCCTGAATTTGCATCCATCGGACGGCTTTTTGCGGCGAACGCCTTGCAATTGCCGTCAGAGACGGCAGCCAGTTTCGATGGATCGATTGTCTGTCTTGATGTTGATGCGCAGCCTGTCAGCATCAATGCACCCACGATCATCGTGAGCGCTGGCCCAAACTTCTTGGCCATGTAACCCCCTGTACCCGTATTGCTTGCCGGCGCTTCAGGAGCCCAATTTGTGAAACATGGGCACTGTCGATCGCGGCTTTACTGTTGCGGACTACTTCGCGTCAGCAGATTGCTAACGCATGGGGAGAAACATATCAGATGCGTTTTGCCGGAGGAATCCTCCGGTACCCTGAATACGACGGGTAAAGACATGCGCGTAACAAAACCGCGCCGGCCAAAGCAAAACCCCCAGCTTATGGGGCTGGGGGTTTTGGGTATAAGAGCCTGGCGATGACCTACTTTCACACGGGTAGTCC